>OGSC01000002.1_pt1 | contig 493918 bp, 444 predicted proteins | sample 1573751 | NCBI WGS metagenome assembly OGSC01 (sample SAMN03295840, study PRJEB24534) | human gut metagenome | isolation source: fecal sample 8 from infant 5 | host: Homo sapiens | place: USA: Pittsburgh, PA | collected 2014-07
CCTGGATGCCTTTATCAACGGCCGGGATGTATTCGCCAGGAATTACACCACCTTTAATGTCGTTGATGAACTCGTAACCTTTCGGATTTGAGCCCGGCTCCAGCGGGTACATGTCGATAACAACATGACCATACTGACCACGACCACCAGACTGTTTCGCGTGTTTACCTTCAACATCGGTAACTTTCTGGCGGATAGTTTCACGGTAAGCAACCTGCGGTTTACCTACGTTCGCTTCAACGTTGAATTCACGCTTCATACGGTCAACGATGATGTCGAGGTGCAGTTCGCCCATACCCGCGATGATGGTCTGGTTAGATTCTTCGTCAGTCCATACACGGAAAGACGGGTCTTCTTTAGCCAGACGGCCCAGAGCCAGACCCATTTTTTCCTGGTCAGCTTTGGTTTTCGGTTCAACTGCGATGGAGATTACCGGCTCAGGGAATTCCATACGCTCCAGAATGATCGGCGCATCCGGGTCACACAGGGTGTCACCAGTGGTTACGTCTTTCAGACCGATAGCAGCAGCGATGTCGCCCGCGCGAACTTCTTTGATCTCTTCACGTTTGTTAGCGTGCATCTGAACGATACGACCGAAACGCTCACGTGCAGCTTTCACGGAGTTCAGTACGGTATCACCAGAGTTAACCACACCGGAGTAAACACGGAAGAAGGTCAGGTTACCAACAAACGGGTCGGTAGCGATTTTGAACGCCAGTGCAGAGAACGGCTCGTCATCACTTGCGTGACGTTCAGCCGGAGTGTCTTTACCGTCGTCCAGGATACCGTTGATCGCAGGTACGTCAACCGGGGATGGCAGGTAATCAATTACCGCATCCAGCATCGCCTGAACACCTTTGTTCTTGAACGCAGAACCACAGGTTACCAGGATGATTTCGTTGTTCAGAACGCGCTGACGCAGAGCACCTTTAATCTCTTCTTCAGTCAGTTCTTCACCACCCAGGTATTTTTCCATCAGCTCTTCAGAAGCTTCAGCTGCGGATTCGATCAGGTTCTGGTGCCATTCGTCAGCCAGGTCCTGCATCTCAGCCGGGATGTCTTCGTATTCGAAGGTCACGCCCTGGTCTGCGTCGTTCCAGTTGATGGCTTTCATTTTCACCAGGTCGATAACGCCGGTGAAGCCTTCTTCAGCACCAATTGCCAGCTGCAGCGGAACAGGGTTCGCGCCCAGACGGGTTTTGATCTGACCAACAACTTTCAGGAAGTTCGCGCCCATACGGTCCATTTTGTTAACGAACGCGATACGCGGAACTTTATATTTGTTTGCCTGACGCCATACGGTTTCAGACTGCGGCTGAACACCACCAACTGCGCAGTAAACCATTACCGCACCATCGAGAACACGCATGGAACGTTCTACTTCGATTGTGAAGTCAACGTGCCCCGGGGTGTCGATGATGTTGATGCGATGCGGCTCATACTGCTTAGCCATACCAGACCAGAATGCAGTAGTCGCAGCGGAAGTGATGGTAATACCACGTTCCTGCTCCTGCTCCATCCAGTCCATGGTTGCAGCGCCGTCATGAACTTCACCGATTTTATGGTTTACACCGGTGTAGAACAGAATACGTTCGGTAGTAGTGGTTTTACCGGCGTCGATGTGCGCACTGATACCGATGTTACGGTAGCGTGCGATGGGTGTTGTACGAGCCATTTGATTCCTCGTTTGTTTCTTTAGGCGTTCAGTTAAGTTACCCAGAGCGGGCGGCTTCTCTGAAGCGCCCGCCTGGTGACTACGACTCCGAAGGGATTACCAACGGTAGTGTGCGAACGCCTTGTTGGCTTCTGCCATACGGTGAACGTCTTCACGTTTCTTAACTGCAGTACCTTTGTTTTCTGCAGCATCAGAAAGTTCGTTCGCCAGGCGCAGAGCCATGGATTTATCACCGCGTTTACGAGCAGCTTCAACGATCCAACGCATTGCCAGAGCATTACGACGAACCGGACGAACTTCAACTGGAACCTGATAAGTAGAACCACCAACGCGGCGAGACTTAACTTCTACAGTCGGGCGCACGTTTTCGAGAGCTACTTCGAATGCTTCCAGTTCAGATTTACCAGAGCGCTGAGCCAGGGTCTCCAGCGCGCTGTATACGATAGATTCGGCAGTAGATTTTTTACCATCTACCATCAGGATATTTACAAATTTAGCCAGCAGTTCTGATCCGAACTTCGGATCCGGCAGAATTTTACGCTGACCAATGACGCGACGACGTGGCATGGAAATACTCCGTTGTTAATTCAGGATTGTCCAAAACTCTACGAGTTTAGTTTGACATTTAAGTTAAAACGTTTGGCCTTACTTAACGGAGAACCATTAAGCCTTAGGACGCTTCACGCCATACTTGGAACGAGCCTGCTTACGGTCTTTAACGCCGGAGCAGTCAAGCGCACCACGTACGGTGTGGTAACGAACACCCGGGAGGTCTTTAACACGACCGCCACGGATCAGGATCACGGAGTGCTCCTGCAGGTTGTGACCTTCACCACCGATGTAGGAAGTCACTTCGAAACCGTTAGTCAGACGAACACGGCATACTTTACGCAGCGCGGAGTTCGGTTTTTTAGGAGTGGTAGTATATACACGAGTACATACGCCACGTTTTTGCGGGCATGCTTCCAGCGCAGGCACGTTGCTTTTCGCAACTTTGCGTGCACGTGGTTTGCGTACCAGCTGGTTAACTGTTGCCATTAAATAGCTCCTGGTTTTAGCTTTTGCTTCGTAAACACGTAATAAATCGACCTCATATAATATGAGGACGCAGAATTTTATGGCTGTGCTGAAAAGGTGTCAAGAAATATACAACGATCCCGTATCACCAACGCATCTGAGTCTCGTGTTTTACCGCCAGGCTAACGAAATCATTATAGCCAACCCTGACGACACTGCTCGAAATTTGACCAGACAGACCCCGCGCATCAATATCTTCATTCAGCGCATGCACCGTTATGGGGGCATTTAGCAGCAACTCAAGGTACTGCCCGCCTTCCAGAGCCGCAATCACACCATCGGAAAGCAATAAAAGATCGTCCCCACTGCGTACGGTTCGCAGTAACGTTGCCATATCACATTGCCAGGGAGAATGAGTCAAAGTGTGCAACATAAATGCCTCAAAACGTCATGACAACATCGTACCCATCTAATTGATCGCGAAGCGCATCCGGCTCCAGCAGTTGCGCTGGTAACACAAATTGCGTCGCATCACTCAGGCCACGCTCGCGAAGCGATGCCTGGCAAACCCAACAGGTTTCGATGTCATAAAGAGGAAGAACTTTAAAGGTCGCGATGTAATCTCGTGCCAGGATAGCGTTCGGCTGCTGATTCACCAGCAACTGGAAGACACCGTCACCGATAAAAAACACGCCGATATCATCGGTAAAAGCGGACGCGGCCATTAATGCATCAAGGCCTTCACGTCCGGCAGCAGATCCATGCGGCGCAGAGCTAAAGATAAAAGCGATACGTTTCATTAAAATTGCACCACACGATCGCACGTTAATGCCGCTTCGGCCAGTGCCCCCAGGCCCGAGAGCGTGAACCCCGGCTGGAGATTAGCGCAAGGCAAGCCCTGTTGACTGGCCTCGTTTTCATCAACAACGCCCCGACGCAGCGCCGCCGCAACGCAGATATGCAATGCAACCTGATGCTGCTCATGCAGACGTTGCCATGCGCGAACGAGATCAAACTCGTCCGAGGCGGGAGAGGTCAACACGTTCGCATTGCTGACCCCGTCCTGGTAGAAAAAGACACAATCCAGCTCATGCCCAATGGCGAGCAGCGCGCAGGCAAACTGCCAGGCACTGCTCGCCTGCTGGGAACCATAAGCCGGGCCGGTGACCATTAAGGCAAAACGCATTACCGATCCTGCCCGGAGAAGTCGCCGCTTTTGAACTGACGGATATACAGATAAACGGTGTGCTTGGAGATATTCAAACGATCCGCCACCTGGTTGATGGCATCTTTGATATCGAAGATACCTTTTTCGTAGAGGTTCAGAACGATTTGGCGATTCTTGGCGTTATTGGAAACGTTACGATCGGCATTCACTTCTTCAATCGTGAACTCAAGGGTCTGAGTTACCAGATCCTCTACCGAAGAGGCAAAGTTGACAGACGAACCTGCATCCGGTGTTTCTGGCGGGATAAAGGTGTTCATGATTTGCGAGAACGGCACGTCAAGGTTCATGTTGATGCACAACAGACCAATGACCCGATGATCGCGATTACGAATAGCAATAGTCACCGATTTCATTAAAACGCCGCTTTTCGCGCGCGTGAAGTAGCACTTGGACACGCTACTGTCCGCACCGGTCATATCATGCAGCATACGCAATGCAAGGTCAGTAATCGGCGAACCGATTTTACGCCCGGTGTGCTCGCCGTTAGCGATACGAATGGCGGAACATTTCAGATCCTGCAGGGAGTGCAAAACAATTTCGCAGTGAGAACCAATGAGCATCGCTAACCCGTCCACAACGGCTTCGTATGACTTAAGAATATCGAAGTCTGTTTGATCGAAAGGACGTTGATCCAGTAAGTCAAGTTCACTGGTTTCGTTGGTTAAAAGCGACCTGGACATGAAAAAAAGCACTCCTTTTCAGGAGCCTGTCGTTATGTTTTCAGGGCAGGCTCGACATTTACACAGAGGATTAAATTAATACAGCGTGGGTGACGCTTTCCAGAATTATATACATTTTATGCTTCAAACTGCTTCTTTGTTGGCGGCATCAGCGCTGTCTGGTCACAGATTTGAGTATGCGTGGGAAATACTGGTATTCCCGCCCCGAAGCAATATGAATGATGTGTATCTCTGTGCTGCAATAAAAAAACCGCCGCTCAAAAGGCGGCGGCGTTTACATCATTATTTTTTGCTTGCGTCAGCGGGCTTATCGCCCGTAGCGGCTGGCGCATCAGGCGCAGCTGCTGCATCTGGCGCGGCAGATGCGTCTGCTTTCGGTGCTGGTTTGATATCCAGCAGTTCTACGTTAAAGACCAGCGTAGAGTTAGCCGGAATACCCGGAACGCCGTTTTTACCGTAAGCCAGTTCTGGCGGAATCACGAGTTTGATTTTGCCGCCTTTCTTGATGTTTTTCAGCCCTTCGGTCCAGCCAGGGATAACACCATCAAGACGGAAAGAGAGCGGCTCGCCACGGGTATAAGAGTTGTCGAACTCTTTACCGTCAATCAGCGTCCCTTTGTAATTAACGACTACGGTATCGCTGTCTTTCGGCGCATCACCCGTACCTTCTTTCTCTACCTGATAGAGCAGGCCAGTAGAAGAGGTTTTAACGCCTTTCTCTTTAGCGAACGCATCACGGAAAGCTTTGCCCTTGGTTTCGTTTTCCAGAGCGTCTTTTTCCATTTTTTCCTGCGCGGCTGTCTTCACGCGGGTTTCAAACGCCTGCAGAGTCTGTTCGATCTCCTGGTCGGTCAGTTTGCTCTTATCAGCAAACGCATCCTGAACACCTGCGATCAGCTGATCTTTGTCCAGTTTGATGCCCAGTTTTTCTTGCTCTTTCAGGGAGTTTTCCATGTAGCGGCCCAGTGACGCACCCAGCGCATACGCGGATTTCTGGTCGTCATTTTTAAATGCCGCTTTGCTGTCAGCTGCTGCTGCAGTTGCATCTTTCGTTGCGGTTTCAGCAGCGAAGGTCAGCGGCGCATTCAGTGCAACGGCCATCGTGGTCGCCAGCAGCGTGACTTTAAACAGTGATTTCATCCATATCTCCAGGGCCGGGGCATCTCACCCCAGGGTTAAACGTAAATGAGAAACGTACTATAAAACGTTGTGGGCGAAATCAACATAAGGTCTCCCCCTGAAATCGCCTGTTTTCAGACTATTTTTGTTTAAATTAGTTTCGCGTCGCCAGTCGGATGCTGCAGACGGGGTGAAAGTTCAGTAAAATCCGTCATCCTGGCGATAACCGTGCAGAACATTGATACGAGGTACACCATGAACGATTTAACAATGGAAGCGCGGCTGGCAGAACTGGAAAGCAAACTGGCCTTCCAGGAGATGACCATTGAAGAGCTCAACCAGACGGTCATTGCCCATGAACTGGAAATGACGAAGCTGCGCGAACATATGCGCTTAATGGCAGAAAAACTCAAAGCCAGCCAGCCCTCACACATCGCTTCACAGTCCGAAGAGACGCCTCCGCCCCATTATTGAGACGTAAAAAAAGCGGGAATCTCCCGCTTTTTTTGTGCCCGAACATTTACAGAGTCACCGCAACACATAAAGCTACTGGACTCCCCGGAGCATAGATCACTCTGTGACCGGGGTTCGCAAGCGTAGCCCATGCCGCTGTGGCTGGAAAGACGACGGGTATTAGTGGCAGCCGCAACCGCCATTACCGCCGCAACCACCTTTGCCATGCTCATGACCGTGGTCATGATCGTGGCCGTGGCCGCCGCAGCAACCGTCGTGACCATGGTCGTGATCGTGATCATGACCGTGAGCACCGTGAACGTGACCATGAGCCAGTTCTTCTTCGGTTGCTTCGCGAATAGCAACAACTTCAACGTTGAATTTCAGGTTCTGGCCAGCCAGCATGTGGTTACCGTCAACCACCACGTGATCGTCTTCCACTTCGGTAATTTCTACCGGTACCGGGCCCTGATCTGTTTCAGCCAGGAAACGCATGCCAACCTGCAGCTCGTCAACGCCCATGAAGACGTCTTTAGGAACGCGCTGAACCAGATTTTCGTCGTATTGACCGTAAGCGTCATTCGCGCCTACAGCAACATCAAATTTGTCGCCGACGTCGTGACCTTCCAGCGCTGTTTCCAGGCCAGAGATCAGGGAACCATGACCATGCAGGTAGTCCAGCGGCGCACTCACCGGAGACTCATCAACCAACACACCGTCTTCTGTACGTACCTGATAGGCCAGGCTGACCACCAGGTCTTTTGCTACTTTCATGATATCTCCTGAGCGTGGGAAAATTGCTGGCGCAGATTGTAACGGAAATCCGCCCCTGTGTACCCTTTAGCTTAAAAAAACTCTGGGTATATCGCTAGTCCGGATGAAAGATCCCGATAACTTGCTCATCTTTGCGGACATGTTCACGGGCTTCTTTATCCGCCTCACGCATCTGGTGACCGCACTTAACGCATTCAACTATATCGACATTATTCTCGCGCCACATTGCCATCGAATCCTGCGCCTGGCAGGACGGGCATACGGCCCCGGCAATAAAACGTTTACGTACTGCCATGGGTTCCCCCTTATTCAAACTCGTCCCAGCCATCCAGTTGGCGACGCTCTTGCTGCATTTCACGCTGAAAAATCTCTTCCAGCTCTCGTCTCGCTTCCCGCACACGGGAAATTTGCATTGTGTCGGTATGCACTGGCATCAGCTCACGCAGCATACGCATATCGAGACGCTTAAAGTGCAACTGCGCACGGTGGGCCTGATGCGGGTGCATCCCCACCGAGATAAGCGTCTTACGGCCTAATTCAAGCGCACTGGAAAACGTCTCACGGGAAAATTGTGTCACGCCCACCTGCAAGAGCTCATGTGCTTCCACACGGCCCCGCGCACGCGCCATGATCTTAAGCTGCGGGAAATGTTGCTGACACAGTTCCACCAGCTTCATCGTATCTTCCGGATCGTTACAGGTGATGACGATGGACTGGGCCTCTTCCGCCCCCGCAGAACGCAACAATTCAAGCTGCGTGGCGTCACCGTAATACACTTTATAGCCATATTTACGCATCAGGTTAACGGCGCTGATATCCCGCTCCAGTACCGTTATGCGCATTTTATTGGCCATCAGCAGACGACCAATTACCTGACCGAAACGCCCGAATCCCACCACAATCACCTGCGGTTTATCATCGTCCACCCACGGCATTTCGTCTTCATCTTCTGGCTGGTTAAAGCGCCGGGACAGCAATTTATCGATGAGCTTCATCAGCGCTGGCGTGGTCATCATGGATAAGGTGACCGTCACCAGTAGCAACGCCATTTGATCATTGTGGAACAGGCGTTGCGAGGATGCCGAGGAAAAAAGCACAAAAGCAAATTCTCCCCCCTGGCTCAACACCCCGGCAAACTGCATTCGCTCGGAACTGCGCAGACCATAGATACGCGCCAGGGAATAGAGCACTCCCGTCTTCACCGCCACCAGCACGGCAACACTCGCCAGTACCCAAAGCAGATGGGTATAGAGCACGCCAAGGTTGAGCGCCATGCCGACGGAAATAAAGAACAACCCTAACAGCAGTCCTTTAAACGGATCGATGGCTATTTCCAGCTCATGACGGTATTCACTTTCCGCCAGCAGCACACCCGCAATGAAGGTGCCCAGCGCCATCGACAGCCCCAGCGCATCCATAAACAGCGCCGATCCGAGGACCAGTAACAATGTAGCGGCTGTAAAAACTTCCCGTACGCCGGATGCGGCAATAAAGCGAAACACCGGGCGCAACAGATAGCGCCCGCCAACCAGCACACCCGCAAACACCAGCACCTTGATGCCTATTTTTACCCAGTCAGGATGGTCATCACCGTTACCCGCCAACAGCGGTACCAGCGCCAGCGCCGGGATCACCGCTAAGTCCTGAAACAGGAGCACCGAAAAGCCAAGCTGGCCGGATTCGCTACGGTTCATCCCTTTTTCACGCATCAACTGGAGCGCCATCGCGGTAGAGGACATTGCCAGACCAATCCCGCCAATCACCGCCGCCTGCCAGGAGAATTGTGTCAGCATCAGTAATCCGGCCAGCACGGCCGCGCTCATCAGCACCTGTGCGGCGCCTACGCCAAAGATAGAGCGACGCAGCGCCCAAAGTTTTGACGGATTTAACTCCAGTCCAATGATGAACATCAGGAAGACGACACCAAGTTCCGAAAAGTGCAGGATCTCATCGACATCGCTGATGAAACCGAGCCCCCAGGGGCCAATGGCAATCCCCGCCAGCAAGTAACCGAGCACCGCGCCGATTCCTAACCTGGCAGCAAGCGGAACCGCCACCACCGCAGCGAAAAGAAACAGGACGCCGGCCAGCAATAAATCCGAACCTTCCATTACAGGCCTCCCGTCATGATTGGCGAGGCCAGCCAGTCGCCGTAGGCTTTCGCATGGTTTGCCAGCGCCTCTGGCGGCTGCCTGCGCGCCCAGTAAATAATGATGGGATTCATCCAGTGCATGCGGCACATGGCCGCCGTTAACTCAAAAGGGCGCAGAATATCGCTTATGGGATAACGGTTGAGCCCGTCATGGCGATAGGCCGCCTCCGGCTCACCGGTGGTGATGACACTACGCCAGTACTTTCCCGCGAGCTGACTCCCTCCCGGGCCGCTGGCGAATTCGCGCGTAAGCACGCGATCAAACCACTCTTTCAGCAACGCCGGGCAACTGTAGGTATAAAGCGGATGTTGGAAAACAATAACCTCATGCTCGCGCAACAGCGCCTGCTCCCGGGGAATATCAATAAAAAAGTCTGGATAGTGTGCATAGAGGTCATGCACGGTGACATTGTGCAGTTGCTTTGCCGGCTTGAGCAAAACTCGATTTGCCACCGAGTCCTGTGATTCCGGATGGGCATACAGCAGCAGTACTTTCGCTGTCTGGGACATCATCCCCCTCCCGGGCGTAAAACCTGTCATTTTTATTACCGCATTCAGCGGCCAGAATGATTTTGTCTAAATTCTTTGTTTTGGGCTACCATTGCGGGCCTGGTGAGGCGAAACCGCTCACTACTTACATTATCATAATGACAAATTAACATAGTCTGAACATACGGCGCCTTATGATTGTTTTCTCCTCGTTACAAATTCGTCGCGGCGTGCGTGTCCTGCTGGATAACGCCACAGCTACCATCAACCCGGGTCAGAAAGTCGGCCTGGTGGGCAAAAACGGCTGCGGCAAATCTACGCTGCTGGCGCTTTTGAAAAACGAGCTCAGCGCTGATGGCGGTAGTTTTACCTTTCCCAATAACTGGCAACTGGCGTGGGTAAATCAGGAAACCCCTGCCCTGCCGATGCCTGCACTCGACTATGTGATTGATGGCGATCGCGAATACCGTCGTCTCGAAGCAGAGCTGAACGCCGCCAACGAACGCAATGACGGACACGCCATCGCCACCGTCCACGGCAAGCTCGACGCTATCGACGCCTGGACTATCCGTTCGCGCGCCTCCAGTTTGCTACACGGTCTGGGTTTTTCTAACGAGCAGCTCGAACGTCCGGTCAGCGATTTCTCAGGCGGCTGGCGTATGCGTCTTAACCTCGCGCAGGCGCTGATTTGCCGCTCCGACCTGCTGCTGCTCGATGAACCGACCAACCACCTCGATCTCGATGCGGTAATCTGGCTGGAAAAGTGGCTAAAGAGCTATCAGGGCACTCTGATTCTTATCTCCCACGATCGTGACTTTCTCGATCCGGTGGTCGATAAAATTATTCATATCGAACAGCAAACCATGTTCGAATACACCGGCAACTACAGCTCCTTCGAGCGTCAGCGCGCAACCCGTCTGGCGCAGCAGCAGGCAATGTACGAAAGCCAGCAGGAGCGCGTGGCGCATCTGCAAAGTTTCATCGATCGCTTCAAGGCCAAAGCCAGCAAAGCGAAGCAGGCGCAAAGCCGCATCAAAATGCTTGAGCGTATGGAGCTTATCGCCCCGGCCCACGTGGATAACCCGTTCCACTTTAGCTTCCGTGCGCCAGAAAGCCTGCCCAATCCGCTGCTGAAAATGGAAAAAATCAGCGCCGGCTATGGCGACCGCGTCATCCTCGACTCTATTAAGCTCAACCTGGTGCCAGGGTCGCGTATCGGGTTGCTGGGCCGCAACGGTGCGGGTAAATCGACGCTGATTAAACTGCTGGCCGGTGAACTGACGCCGTTTAGCGGCGACATCGGTCTGGCGAAGGGCATCAAGCTTGGCTATTTCGCCCAGCATCAGTTGGAGTTCTTGCGTGCCGACGAATCGCCGTTACAGCATCTGGCGCGTATGGCCCCGCAGGAGCTGGAGCAAAAGCTGCGTGATTATCTCGGCGGTTTTGGTTTCCAGGGTGACAAAGTCAGCGAAGAGACTCGCCGCTTCTCCGGGGGCGAAAAAGCACGCCTGGTACTGGCGCTGATCGTCTGGCAGCGCCCGAACCTGTTACTGCTCGATGAACCCACCAACCACCTTGATCTCGACATGCGTCAGGCGCTGACCGAAGCGTTAATCGAATTTGAAGGCGCGTTGGTGGTGGTGTCGCATGACCGTCATCTGCTGCGCTCCACTACGGACGATTTATACCTGGTGCACGACGGGAAAGTCGAACCGTTCGATGGCGATCTGGAAGATTATCAGCAGTGGCTGAGCGACATTCAGAAACAGGAAAGCCAGCCGACCGACGCACCGAAAGACAATGCCAACAGTGCGCAGGCCCGCAAAGACCAGAAACGCCGTGAAGCCGAATTGCGAACCCAAACGCAACCACTGCGCAAAGAGATCACCCGCCTCGAAAAAGAGATGGAAAAACTCAATGCCCAGCTAGCGCAGGCGGAAGAGAAGCTCGGAGACAGCGGCCTGTATGACCAAAGCCGTAAAGCAGAACTTACCGAGTGTCTGCAGCAACAGGCGAAGGCAAAAGCGGGTCTTGAAGAGTGCGAAATGGCGTGGCTGGAGGCGCACGAGCAGCTCGAGGCCATGCTGCAAACTGATTAATCACGCAGGCAGGCTGAGATGAACCCCGACATCACCAGTGATCTCACCTTTCGCAAGCTGACCATTTTTATGGCCTTCATGGAGAAAGGCAATATCGCCCGAGCCGCCGAGGCGCTGAACCTTAGCGGTGTGAGCGTGCATCGCGCGCTGCATACGCTGGAGGAGAATGTACGCTGCCCGCTGTTTGTCCACAAGGGGCGCAACTTATTGCCTCTTCCGGCGGCCTGGACATTACTGGAGTATTGCCAGGAGGCCACGCAAATCATGGAGCGCGGTCTGGCAGAAGCTCGCAAGATGGCGGGTATCGGCCAGAATCGTTTGCGCGTCGGCACCCTCTATTCGCTCACGCTGGAAACCGTCCCCCAGTTGATCATGGGGATGAAGCTGCGCCGCCCGGAACTTGAGATGGATTTGACGATGGGGTCGAACGAGACCCTGTTACATAAACTGGAGGAAGGATCGCTGGACGCGATACTGATCTCGATTTCTGAATCGGAACTGGATTCAGCCAACCTCGAAATGCTGCCGCTCTTCCACGATGAAATCTTTCTGGCTGCACCGGCAGCCGCAAAACTGAATACCTCCGCTCCAGCCGATTTACGCGACTATCGCCAGCAAAAATTCGTTGCTCTCGCCGAAGGGTTTGCCACCTACGCCGGGTTTCAGGAAGCCTTCCATATCGCCGGGTTTGAGCCAGAGATTGTGACGCGGGTGAATGATATCTTTTCTATGCTGAGCCTGGTGCAGGCGGGCGTGGGCTTCACATTGATGCCGGGGCGAATGAAGAAGGTGTATGAGAATTCCGTGCAGCTACTCAAACTCGCACAGCCCTACCAGATGCAGCAGCAAATAGCCATTGTCTTTGCCCGCAACCGCGAGCATGACCCGAACTTACTGGCGCTGGCGGCGGAAGGCCGTATGTACGCCAGAAACCGGCAGGACAACGCCTGAACCGAACACGGCTTATTCCTGCGATCTGAGCCGTTTTGCGAGGTGTTCTGCGACCGACACGCCACTGCGATCTAATGAAATCGTCTCTCCCGTCCATGCGGCCTGACGGGTTAAGCAGGTCAGTATGCCGCCGGGCGGCATCTCAATCGCCAGCCGGGCTTCACGTTCGTTTGCCGCAATCATCGCCTCCTGCCAGCGCACGGTGCGCGCCATGTTCATCGCCAGATCGTCGGCAATTTTATCAGCCTGCCACAATACGCGCCCGGTGCTACCGCTAAGGTAAGCACAGTTCGGGCGAGCAAGTGTCACCTTGCGAAATGCCTCCGCCAGTTTTTGGGCCGGTTCAGCCAGCAGCGCACAGTGTGACGGTACGCTGACATCAAGACGTCGGACTTTATTTGCGCCTTTGGCGAGCGCTTTCTGCCCCACACTCGCCATCGCCGCGTCGCTACCGGCAATCACAATCTGGGTCTCGGCATTCAGATTGGCAATATACGCCCCGCTCCCTTCCACCAGTGCTTCCACCTGCGGTAGCGTCAGGCCCATGATCGCCGTCAGACCATAACCGTGGGGCCAGGCCTGTTCCATTAAATCACCGCGTAATGCCACAAGCCGCAGAGCGTCTGCGTAGTCCAGTGCTCCGGCGATGACCGCGGCCGGATAAGCCCCGATCGAAAGGCCGCTGACAATATCGGGCGAAACGTCCCGGCGCATAAGTTCACGCGCCCAGGCAACCCCGGCTATCAACAAACAAAGCTGAACGGCGCGCGTATGCTGTAAGGCTTCTGCAGTATCCAGCGTATCGATTTCTGCGCCCAGCACCTCACGTGCCTGCGCCAGTTCCGTTCCCGGAAGCGCGCGCAACATCCCCGGATGCTGCGTTCCCTGCCCGGGAAAGGTGAACAGAATTTTCATTTAATTTCCCTCAAACCAGGGATCGCTGACCAACTGCGGCCCACGATTCGTTTTCAGAAGCACCCGGCCATCACGCAGCCACTCACTCAGCGCAAAGCCGCCCTGCGGAACATTGACCTGCGTATCAACACGGCATAAGGCGCCTGAAATCTGCTGCTGCCAGCGAAGCAACGCCTCGCGTGCCAGCGGTTGCGGCGCACGGATCATCAGGTCAAGGTCGCTGGCCGCATGCAAAACCGGAATCCCGGTTGCCAGGCTATAACCGCTACTGCCCGTAATTCCCCAGACCCACGGCCAGCGCTGCTGAGCCAACTGGAACGCGACCTGCACGGGCGGCTGAGTGATAAACGGCGAACGGACCAGCGTCTGCGTATCAACGAGTTCTTCCGGAGAGACAACGCGGACAACGTGCTCCGGGGCAACCCAGGCCGCTGCGCGTTGCTCACGTTTGAGGCCGCGTATCCCGACAGGTACGCGTCCATTAGGATTCACATCACGCCGCACCACCACCGGCAAACCGGGGTGCCATATCTCTTCAACCCAGGCTTCGGTAACGCCTTCCAGGGCGCTACGCTCGGCCAGCCAGACAAGATCGTGCGGTCGTAATGTTTTCATGGTTTAGATTCCTGAGGTCAGCGAGATAAACAGCGGCAACGACAGAATACACAGTACTGAGCTTAACAGCAGCACGGCTTCTGCATCCGGCGATTGCACGCCAAATCGGTTACCGAATACCACACCGAAGAAACCGGCAGACAGCGCAATCATCAGGATTGCGGTGATCGCCACCGAACCGTGCAGGCCAAAAATCAGCACGATGCCCCAGGCGATAAAGGGCTGAATCAGCAGCTTGGCAATGGTCGAGGTGATGACCATCGTGTTGATCTGCAGTTTACGGGCAGAGAGGATCACCCCGGTCAGGAATAACGCCGCTGCGGTTGCAGACAGGCCCAGCGGTTTAATCGCCGCCAGCAGGAGTTCCGGCATTTTGATACCAATCGCAGAGAGGATCACACCCAACAGCGGCCCCATCACGATCGGTTTTTTCAGCGAGCGCCACATCAAAACCGGCAGCATTGCCAGCGTGGAACCGGAGTTACCTCCCTGCGCACGGGCCTTTTCACGCTCCAGAATCAGCAGGCAGAACGGGGTCATCAATACTGAGCCACAGGCAATCGACACCGCGACAGAAAGCGACGTAGAAGAACCTTCGCCCAGCACGCTACCCAGAATAGGCAGCCCCAGCGCCGCATAGTTCGGCAGCGCGACGGTCAGGGTCAGCACGGCGGCATCCTGCGGCGATTTTTTAAAGACACGGGTCGCCAGGAAGTAGATAACCGCGTAAGTAACCCACATCGCCAGCGTCAGGACCAGAATCAGTGGAGACTGGGCAACGATACCGGTCCACGGAGTTTGTACCGTGGCACTGAACAGGGCTGCGGGGAGTGCAAAATCCATGACGAAAATATTGAGCAGGGAAACATTCTTGTTATCCACCATTTTGGCCTTGCCCGCCCAGAAGCCCAGCAACATGATGATAAAAATCGGTGCGAGGGCATGAACAATTACATAAGTCATAAATCACCTGTAATAAATAAAGAAACGTTTAGCACTGGTGCGATGATTATTATTTTCAGGATGCACGTTCCCGCGTGGGCACAGTGGCTGTGCCCACGGAGTTAATGCATCTGGCAGGTCTCTTTTTTACTTACCAGCTCGCTTTCATGCGTTCACGCACAAGCGCAGAGCTGCGGCGATTGTCAGCGCCCAGACGGTTTTTCAGGGTGGCATCCTGACGAGCGGCGTTGATAGCCTCTTGCAGCGTGGTTTTCACCAGCGCCAGATCGGACGACGATGGCGCATCCGGATTGCTGATATCCAGCAGATTTTCCAGCAGCCCCAGGGTGGCGTAGTTACTGATGTCATACGCCATCGGTGGGATGGTTGCCGCCAGTTTTTCCAGCGCCTCTACGGTACGCAAGGTGATACGCGCGGCGGACTCTTTACCCATCGCGTGAATCAACACGCCTTTGTCGTTGAAGGCAATCAGCCGGTTAGCCTGATAACCGTGCGCCAGAAACGCGCCGGACATCGCTTTACCAACAATGAGACCAATCACCGGATGGCCCGCCAGGCGCGCATTGGCATAGGCCGCAGCGGCACCGGCCAGCGCCTGGTGAATACCAAAACCTTCTTCACGGCGACCGTACGCCTGGCTTGGCACATCAATTACCGCCACAATCGGGCGTTTCACGGCTTTATCCGCATCAGCGGCGACCGTTTCGCTGATAACTTTCGCCAGCGTCCAGCCTTCCAGCAGGCCCACCTCGCCTTTGGCGGCGCGCGGGAAATGGTTATTCGCATCAGGGACAACGGCAACAAAGCGCACCGTTTCACCGTTCAGTTCACCATCGGCTACCTGTACGGACGGGCATAAGCCTGCCAGGCGCTGGGCGTTTGGGGCGAGAGTTTCCAGCCAGAGTTCGCCACGGCTTATTGCAGTACTCATCATTTCACCTCCCGGGCAAAAAGGGCTTTAATCTGTTCGGCATCAGCCTGTTTGCGGGTGTCGAAATTGGTCAGACGGGCAAGGTAGTCGTCGTAGTTATCGGTGCGATGTTTTGCCGGTACGCCTTTGGCAATCGCCTCGTTCATGGCTTGCTTCACCGCGTTTACACCATCGCCCACCAGCGCATCCACCAGCCCGCTTTGATAGCGCACTTCCCCACCGGTCATGCTCCAGATAAACGGACGGTCGCGGGAGTCGTACTCTTCAATACCCGCTTCCTGTTCGATGACCTGCGGACCGTTCAGCCCCAGGCGGGCTTCGCGGGTAACAATCAGATAACTGCACAACGCTGCGGCAATGGACATCCCACCGAAGCAGCCCACGGTCCCGGCCACAATACCGATCACCGGGGTATAGCGGCGCAGGTCAACAATCGCGGCATGAATATCAGCAATCGCCGCCAGGCCAAGGTTGGCCTCCTGCAGACGAACGCCACCGGTTTCCAGACTCAGCACCGCCTGAGTCGGGATACCGTTGCGGTTATCTTCTGCCGCCAGTTCCAGCGCCGCTGCCATTTTGGCACCGGAGACTTCGCCCATGCTGCCGCCCTGGAAGGCGCCCTCAATGGCGACGACCACGGCAGGTTTGCCGTTGATGGTGCCTTTCGCCACCACCATGCCGTCATCGGCCTGCGGCACGATGCCCTGCGCGCCCAGCCACGGGGAGACAATCCCTTCAAACGGGTCGAGCAGTTCACGGTAGCTGCCTTCATCCAGCAATGCATGCGCACGCTGGCGTGCTTTTAGTTCGATAAAACTGCGATCATCACGCATAGCTCACCTCTTCAAAGACCTGTTCAATACGAATGCGCGCGACGCCAGGCGTGGCGCCGAAATCATGAATGATCAGTTTGCCCGCAGGCAGGCTGCTGACGGTTTGCAGACGGTTGAACAAGGCTTCCCAGCGGCCACGGCTGTTGTCGACGGAAGTCGTGATATCTATAGTGAGTGTCTGGCTCTGGTCGGCGGTGAATAACACCTCCATATCCCCTGAACCAACAACCCCTGCCAGCGCTTTGCCATTTAAGGTACGGCTGGCGGGCACGGTTAATGTGATTTTTTCCATAACATCCTCTTAATGCTTGAAATAGGGCGTCCCGATACGGTCAAGAAACAGAGTGGCAGCCAGTAAGTCTGCCGCACCACCCGGTGAGGCGTTCAGCGCCAGCATTTGACGATCCAGGAGGTGGAGCGCCTGCTGTCCTTCCGGGGTCGCACTGCCCCCCGCGGTTAAAACGGCACGCGCGCCGTGCTGCATGGCCTCAAGCCCTTCCATCCCGGCACGGGAGAGCACGCAGGTATCGGAAAGCGAGGTCATGATGGCCATCAGGGCATCAATCCGGGCGTGAGACTCACTGCCACCGTTCATCCGGCTCAAACGCAATTGCGGTAAGGCGAGCTGCAAAATATGCGGGAAGGCCTGTTGTGCCTCTTCTCTGGCACCGGGTACGCGATAGCGATGTGTAGCGCGAAGCCCTTTACTGAAAATTTTGGGCGCGGCGGCGTCCGGCAGTTTCGCCAGTGTGGCGGCGGTCGCTGCAATAACAGACGCGCTCGCATCGCCACCACGCATCGCCACCGCGCTGACCAGCAGCCCCAGCGCCCAAATCGCACCACGGTGGGTATTCACGCCACCTGTTGCCGCCATCATCTGCTGTTCGCCAACACGTCCGAGTCGTCCAATGGTTTGTCGTAGCGCAATGTCCGCCGGACGTTGCCAGCTTTGTTGCGCCAGCGCCTGAAACGTGGGGGTCAGGCTATGGGCAGAGCGTTCCATCAGCGCAAGCGTTAAGTCGTGGTGCGCGCCGTTCCCCCGACTGTCCACCAGACCGGGTTTCGGGCTTAATCGTGCTTCGTCAATCAGACACTGCGTGGCGGTTCGCGCCAGCCATTCGGCACCGCCTTCAACCTGAATCTGTGGCAGAAGTTTCATTACCAGCTCCGGAATTTCGCAGGCGGGTTATAAAGACCACCGGACCATTCCACCAGGTCTGCCACGCTGCTTGCCGCCAGTAACGAACGGGTGGCCTCGGTGCGGCGAATACCCATATCTTCCGGGTAAACCACTTTGCCACTGCGGCGCAGTTCGGCGACGCGTTTGGCGTCTACGCCCAGGCCAATATCGGTGATACCCGCCACGGCGGCGACCATCGCACGGCGCTCTTCAAGGCTTTCAGCACGATAGAGGTAAGCAATGCCTTCTTCGGTCAGCACATGGGTGACGTCATCGCCATAAATCATGACCGGCGCCAGCGGCATACCGGACGTTTTGGCCACCTCTACAGCATCAAGCGTTTCCACAAAGGTGGGTTTTGCACCGGCCTGGAAGGTCTCAACCATCTGCACCACCAGCTTTTTACCGCGCTGCATGGGGTCAGGTTCGGTGATCATATTCAGCCAGGCAGGCGTCGCATGACGACGACCATGCGGGTCATGGCCCATATTTGGCGCACCGCCGAAACCAGCCAGACGCCCACGGGTCACCGTCGACGAGTTTGCCAGGCCATCCACCTGCAGGGTCGAGCCGATAAACATATCCACCGCGTACTGCCCCGCCAGTTGACAGAAGGCGCGGTTGGAGCGCATAGAACCGTCTGCGCCGGTAAAGAACACGTCCGGGCGGGCGCGGATGTACTCTTCCATCCCCAGTTCGCCGCCGAAGCAGTGCACGCTCTCCACCCAGCCGCTTTCAATGGCCGGGATCAGCGTCGGATGCGGGTTCAGCGTCCAGTGCTTACAGATTTTGCCTTTCAGACCAAGCTGTTCGCCGTAAGTCGGCAGCAACAGTTCAATCGCCGCGGTGTTAAAGCCGATACCGTGATTCAGCGACTGCACCTGATGCTCGGCGTAGATGCCTTTGATGGCCATCATCGCCATCAGAATGTGTTCCTGTTTGATCAGGCGCGGGTCGCGGGTAAACAGCGGTTCAATAAAGAAAGGCTTATCAGCCACGACCACGTAGTCAATCCACGAGCCAGGGATATCCACACGCGGTAAATCGCATTCGTCATCCACCAGTTCATTGACCTGGGCGATAACAATACCGTCGCGGAAGGCGGCCGCTTCCACCAGCGCCGGGGTGTCTTCGGTACTCGGCCCGGTGTAGAGATTGCCTTTACGGTCCGCTTTGTAACCGGCAATCAGTGCCACGTTTGGCGAGAGGTCAACATACAGGCGGGAATACAGCTCGATGTAGGTATGAATAGCGCCGATTTTCAGCAGGCCATCTTCCAGCAACTGTGAGATACGCAGGCTTTGGGTACCCGAGAAAGAAAAGTCCAGCTTGTGGGCGATGCCTTTTTCGAAAATGTCGAGATGTTCACTGCGTCCGACGCTTGGCATGATCATATGCAGGTCATGGACTTTTTGCGGGTTGACCGACGCCAGCGCGCGGGAGAGAAAATCGGCCTGTTTTTGGTTATTCCCTTCCAGTACCACTTTGTCGCCCGGCGCGATCAATTTTTCCAGCATAGCGACCAGATCGTCGGTCGGCAGCACCTTGCCCTTTACGGGTACGGATGCCAGGCGACGCTGTTTTTCCGTGCGCCGCGTATTCCACACCCGTTCTGGTGTTTGTCCAGATAACATTATTAACCTCCTGATTCAGCTAATCATTTTGATTTGCTTAACACTGAGTAAAGTGTGCGCGCTGGTGAGAAAGGCATCAATTAAGGATAAAAGGCGATTGTTAGCCTGAGAGTAATAATCAAAGTGATGATTTGTGACGAGGATCATTTTAAGAGGGGAAAATCTGTAGCAAGTAGGGGGCACAATGCCCCCCGGAATGGAGTAGAGCGGTTAGCGCTGGGCGGTCAGGCGCTGGCGAATCTGTTCAAAATGGTCAACGTTATACAGTTTGCCGTCCAGGAAACGCGTTTTCAGTTCACCGGTTTTTTCCTGCTCCCAGGTTTGTTCATCATGCAGTTGCAGTTCACCCTGCGCGTCTCTTTCTACCCGTAACAGCCCGCGCGCTGAACGTTTCAGGCCGCTGTCAGTTTTCGGCTCTTTGAAGATCATCCGCCCTTCGCCGTTGACCGCGCCCCATGTCGCTTTCATCGCAAAACCAAACGTATCGCGTGTGTTGTACTGATAGGTAAATGATCCCACCCCGAAGACAACATTTGAGCTGGCAAAACCTTTGGCTTCCAGGCGACGCAGGATTTCATCTGCCCGCGCAAGAGTAATGGAGTCGCCATAAATCAGGCCAACATGCGGGTCGAGTACCTTGTAGCCCTTCTCATTCACGGTGCCGCCAAAGATCTCCCATAACACTTCCACAGAACCTTTCTCCTCCGGGGTGCGCGTGTTGCGGGTATCATCATCCGCTCCGGTGCCACACAGGATCTCAACCGGGTCACCGCTGTCCGGGCGGAACACGACGCGCCCTTCACGATTAAGGATTATCTGTTTCAGTTCACGGGTGTATTCCGTCATCACCCGCCAGTAATCCCAGGTATCCGAGACGATTGAGACAAAGCCCTGCGGATAGAGATCGACTATCAAACGACGGAAGGTTTCAATTTCTTGTTCCTTCTCGCCCATGCACATCACGCTATGCTCGGTGGCCGGAATGCTCGCGCCGATAAAATAGTCCTCACCAGCGGTGTAGTGATCACGGGCGTAGAGCAGTGACGGAATGCTGTCGGTACCTTTAAAACTCAGCAGGTGCCCGGCACCGGCCTGCATTGTGTCCTGGAGACCCGCCATGCCACGGAAGGAAAAGTCGTGGCACTGGAAATCAAGATGTGACATATCGCTGCAGGTTTTTACCGCCCACTGTTCACAGACTTTACGGTAGTGGTGCGCAATGGTGGCGTTGGTGGAGGCTTTCCACAATTCAGCGGAGAGCACCGTCTCAAGATAATTCACCAGCCAGAAGAACTCGTCACGGGTATTGGTGATGGTCAGCACCGGCACTTTCATCGGCACTTTGCTGCCCTCATCAAGAGATTTAATGTGCAGAGGCAGATAACCCAAATTGTGCAGTGCGCGAATGTGGTCAACCGGCACGGCGTCTTTGCCCAGGTAGCTGTCCATCACCGCTTTGTATTCATTCACCACGTCTTCTTGTGGGCGGGCAAAAAAGGCATCGTTGAACAAATCGACCATAAACCACTGCAAAAACCCCTGCAGGCCAAAGAACACCAGCTTACCGTCCGCCACGGGAGAGGAGAAAAAGCGATCGCTGCGCGGCGTAAAGTTGGAGTACACCTGCGTGGTCCCTTGCGGGTACTGCGCACGGTGGGAAACTTTGTAACCGTCGATAGCCAGGATGGGGTTCATTTTCATGGTGTTATCTCCCTTAAGCGCAAAAAATAGTGTCGATATCGATAAGCTCAACGCGAGGGTCGCGAAGCTCAGAAGAGGCAAAAGAAGTAGTGGTATAAATGGCGTCAATCCCATTGTTCAGCAGGTTCTCCACCCCTTTAGAAAACACGCCGTGGGTTACATATAAACTCACGCTGCGCGCGCCGGCATCACGTAGTACCTGAGCAGAGCCGATAAAGGTACCGCCCGCATCGCAAAGGTCATCCACAATTAGCACGTCTTTGCCTGCCACATTGCCGGAGACGAGGGAAAAACCGGTCAGGTTACCCGTTGCAACATCACGCTCTTTCGTGAGGATGGCATAGTCCCGCGCCCCACTGGCTTTGGCTACGTTATGAATTTTTTTCAATGCTCCGGCATCGGGTGCTACAAGCATCAATTTGCCTGTGCTTATCGCCTGACGCAGATTTTCGCTTTTCATCAGGCAGGTTTCCTGTGCAATCACCACGCTATTGTTGATGACCGCCGCTGCCGCATCACTGTGGGGATCCAGCAGAAGAACTTTATTGAAGTTCAGTGTGTTCAACTGGTTAGCGAATACTTTAAGCGCAAAACTGTCGCCGTTAACCATGTGTCGGTCCTGGCGCGCCCAGGGCAGCCATGCCAGTTCAAGATGGCTTACGGCGATATCGGTAACGTGACGCACGGCATCAACCAGTTGGGCTAACAACATGAAATCGTTCATATCGCGCATGGCGGCAACGCGAACCCGCATGACCTGAGCAAAACGTGGCAGTTCACCGATGACTTTCAGCCATACCGCGCCGTCGGGAAAGACACCCCGTTCGATTTCAACGGGTTGATTATCAAGTGTTAACGCGATTCTGCTGGTCATGATTCACCTCACCATTAATTAATGTCCTTAAGACACTTATAATATTGTCTATGAGACACTTATTGGCAAGGGATTTTTTCCCTACCGCGCAAATAAAAAGTTAACAAATTGATATTTAAGGAGTTAAAAGTTAGCTTGCCGCCATTGGGTAGGCTGATAAACTTGTGGCGTGTTTAACAAGCCGAGTAAGCGATGATCAGCGAAGCAGAGTATCTGGATTCTTATGATGCCAGCCGGTTCCCTTCCCCCCTGGTGACGGTAGACAGTGTGCTGTTCACGCTGCATGAGCAGGCGCTTCGCGTTTTGCTGGTGAAACGAGCGAGTCACCCGCAACAGGGGCGTTGGGGCCTGCCTGGCGGATTTATCGATATGGAAAAAGATGAATCCACGCGAGCCACGGCATTACGTAAGCTGACAGAAAAAACGGGCGTCTCCCCTTCCTGGCTGGAGCAACTGGATACGTTTTCCGGGGCAAAACGCGATCCCCGTGGCTGGAGTCTGACCATCGCCTGGTATGCGTTAATCTCCTGGGTAGCCTGCGCGCCGCATATCGCGAGCGTCAGCGATGCCAAATGGATGCCCGTAACCGGGCTGGATGATATCGACCTGGCCTTCGATCACCGGGAGATAATTCAGACGGCGCTACAACGGTTACGACAGAAAACCATGTACTCTTTACTGCCAGTGTATTGTCTGCCTGATACCTTTACCCAGACACAATTGCAGGAGGCGACGGAGATTATCCTCGGCCAGCCTATCCAGCGAAAAAGTCTGATTCGCCGATTTGAGGCCTCAGGCATGTTTGAAGAGACAGGCGAGAGCGTAGCGACAGGTGCGCGAAAAGCACGCTTGTGGCGACGTAAGCCGGGTGTCGATATTCATCTCTTTTCCCGAAATTTACTGACGGACTAGTATGGCCTGCACGATGTCCCGCGAAATGAAAAAACGGCGCAACATCGAGCAGCTATAGTTGTCCCATTCTTGATTCTATTGTTCTTTACTATGGCTGAAATTACACCTTCACGACTCTCGGAAATGGCTGCTGATAGCTCTGCGTTCCGCCCACTGCGCGGCGGAAGCAATCCGCATTTCCAGACGATGCTCCCGCGACTGATCCGCCGGAAACTGGGCTTTACGCCGACCTGGCAGCGCCTGGAACTGCCCGATGGCGATTTTGTGGATCTCGCCTGGAGCGAAGACCCTGCACTGGCAAGACATAAACCACGGCTGGTGGTCTTTCACGGGCTGGAAGGCAGCCTGCACAGTCCCTATGCTCATGGACTGATAGAAGCAGCAAAAGCGCGCGGCTGGCTGGGCGTGGTGATGCATTTCCGTGGCTGCAGCGGTGAACCTAACCGCCTTAACCGCATTTATCACTCTGGCGAAACCGAAGATGGCACCTGGTTTTTGCACTGGCTACAACGGGAGTTTGGCCAGGTCCCTACCGCGGCGGTGGGCTATTCGCTGGGCGGCAATATGCTGGCCTGCCTGCTGGCGAAAGAGGAAAATCGCGTACCCCTGGATGCTGCGGTCATTGTTTCTGCTCCCTTTGTACTGGAAGCGTGCAGCGCCCATATCGAAACCGGCTTTTCACGGGTGTATCAGCACTATCTGCTCAACCTGCTGAAAGCCAATGCGTCGCGCAAATTAAAAGCCTATCCGGGTTCCTTACCCATTGATTTACGGCAGTTGAAACGTCTGCGTCGTCTGCGCGATTTTGATGATGCGATTACGGCGCGCATCCATGGTTTTGCCGATGCGATTGACTATTACCGCCAGTGCAGCGCCATGCCGTTGCTGAATAAAATCAGCAAACCGACGCTGATCATCCATGCTAAAGATGACCCCTTTATGGATCAAAATGTGATCCCCGATACGCAGACATTACCGCCGTCGGTAGAATATCAACTCACCGAACATGGCGGTCACGTGGGGTTTGTGGGCGGCACGTTACTTCACCCGGAAATGTGGCTGGAAAAACGTATCCCCGACTGGCTGCAAACTTATCTGGAAAGCTAAATGATTATTCCCTGGCAGGACCTGGCGCCTGAGACGCTCGACAGCCTGATTGAAAGCTTTGTCTTGCGTGAAGGCACCGATTATGGTGAACATGAGCGCTCACTCGAACAAAAGGTCGCCGATGTGAGACGGCAACTTAAAAACGGTGAAGCCGTACTGGTGTGGTCAGAACTGCACGAAACCGTCAACATTATGCCGCGCTCGCAGTTTCGCGAGTAACTCACTGGCGGCTGGCTTCGTCTACAACAATGGTTTACTCAGGGAGCTGCTATGTCCGCTAAACATCCGGTTATTGCCGTAACAGGTTCCAGCGGTGCGGGAACCACTACCACCAGCCTCGCGTTTCGCAAAATCTTTGCTCAACTGAATTTGCATGCCGCCGAGGTTGAAGGTGACAGTTTTCATCGCTATACCCGCCCTGAAATGGACATGGCAATTCGTAAAGCCCGCGATTTAGGTCGACATATCAGCTATTTTGGCCCGGAAGCGAATGACTTCGGCCTGCTGGAACAAACGTTTATTGAGTACGGACAAACCGGCACAGGCCAGGCACGAAAATATCTGCACACCTACGATGAAGCCGTTCCCTGGAACCAGGTTCCCGGTACGTTCACCCCCTGGCAGCCCCTGCCGGAGCCAACAGATGTGCTGTTTTATGAAGGGTTGCACGGCGGCGTGGTGACGCCCCAGCACGATGTCGCCCGCCACGTCGATCTGCTGGTAGGCGTGGTGCCCATCGTCAACCTCGAGTGGATGCAAAAGTTGGTACGCGATACCAGCGAGCGCGGTCATTCCCGTGAGGCAGTGATGGATTCGGTGGTTCGATCGATGGAAGACTACATCAATTTCATCACCCCACAATTTTCCCGCACCCATATTAATTTCCAGCGCGTGCCGACGGTGGATACCTCCAACCCGTTCGCCGCCAAAGTGATCCCATCGCTCGATGAGAGCTTTGTGGTGATTCATTTTCGTAATCTTGAAGGGATCGACTATCCCTGGTTGCTGGCGATGTTGCAGGGTTCGTTCATTTCACACATGAATACGCTTGTGGTGCCTGGCGGCAAAATGGGGTTAGCAATGGAGCTGATCATGACACCGCTGGTCCAACGGCTGATGGAAGGGAAGAAGATTCAATAGGCCTCCAGCCGACACAAGCTCTGTAGCCCCGGTAAACGCGGCGCCACCGGGGAATGTGTCGGATACGAGACGCTTATCCGACCTATGTTCTCAGGCCTCAATCACCTCATATGAATGCGTGATTTTCACCGCTTTCTCCAGCATTAATGCCACGGAGCAATACTTCTCGGCAGAGAGATCCACCGCGCGCGATACCGCCGCCTCTTTCAGCTCTTTGCCGGTCACGATAAAGTGCAAATTGATATGCGTGAACAGACGCGGAGCCTCTTCACGGCGCTCTGAGGTCAGCTTCACTTCGCAATCTTTCACATCGTGGCGGCCTTTCTGCAAAATAGATACAACATCGATAGCGCTGCATCCGCCTGCTGCCATCAGCACCATTTCCATCGGGCTTGGGGCTTTGTCGCCTGAGTTACCATCCATCAGGATCTGGTGCCCGGACGCAGACTCGCCAAGGAACGTTAAACCTTCTACCCATTTCACACGAGCTTGCATTTTTAATTCACTCCGGAGTTACAGTTTTCTTTACAGATTACGCGCACATAAGAAAACTCGCAACGGAAGGCGACCTGCGTCAAGCTGAAGCGAGACACCAGGAGACACGCGACAAAAGCTATGCTAAAACAATCACGATGCTACAGTGATACATTGACGTTATGCATGTATGCAGAGGACATCACATATTACAGGCCGCAGGCATGTCTGACGGTCCACTTCCCAGGTATGGGGAAGATAGATTGCAACCCCGGACGCGATATGTGAATCCAGCGTCTGGAGCCAGCTTATAACAGAGGATAACCGCGCATGGTGCTTGGCAAACCGCAAACAGACCCGACTCTCGAATGGTTCTTGTCTCATTGCCACATTCATAAGTACCCATCGAAGAGCACGCTGATTCACCAGGGTGAAAAAGCGGAAACGTTGTATTACATCGTCAAAGGCTCAGTGGCTGTGCTAATCAAGGATGAAGAAGGTAAAGAGATGATCCTCTCTTACCTTAACCAGGGAGATTTTATCGGTGAACTGGGTCTGTTCGAAGAGGGTCAGGAGCGCAGTGCATGGGTACGCGCTAAAACCGCTTGTGAAGTGGCCGAAATCTCCTACAAAAAATTCCGCCAGTTAATTCAGGTGAACCCGGATATCCTGATGCGCTTGTCTTCCCAGATGGCGCGTCGCCTGCAGGTCACCTCGGAAAAAGTCGGTAACCTCGCCTTCCTTGATGTGACGGGCCGTATCGCACAGACGCTGCTGAATCTGGCGAAACAACCGGATGCAATGACCCACCCGGACGGTATGCAAATTAAAATTACCCGCCAGGAAATTGGTCAGATCGTTGGCTGTTCCCGCGAAACCGTCGGCCGTATCCTGAAAATGCTGGAAGATCAAAACCTGATCTCCGCGCACGGTAAAACCATTGTCGTGTACGGTACACGTTAATTCTCAAGCGGCGCATCGCCCTTAACGATGCGCCGTTTTTGTCTCTCTTCCCCATGTGGCGCAGGCTGATTTATCACCCCGAAATCAACTATGCACTGCGACAAACGCTGGTGTTATGCCTCCCTGTGACCGTGGGTCTGATCGCAGGTCGTCTCGATCTTGGTCTGCTGTTTTCTCTCGTTCCCGCCTGCTGCAATATTGCCGGTCTGGATACTCTGCATAAACGTTTCTTCAAACGCGTCATTATCGGCGGCACGCTCTTTGCTGGCAGTAGCCTCACCGTACAGCTATTACTGACGCAAAATATTCCGCTGCCGCTGATTCTGACCGGATTAACGCTCTTGCTCGGCGTCACAGCAGAAATCAGCGCATTACACGGGCGGCTTCTACCCGCCTCGCTCATTGCCGCCATCTTTACTCTCAGCCTCGCCGGTAACATGCCCATCTGGGAGCCGTTGCTGATTTATGGGCTGGGTACCCTGTGGTACGGCGCGTTTAACGCCTTCTGGTTCTGGTTGTGGCGAGAGCAACCGCTGCGTGAATCCTTGAGCCTGCTGTATCGCCAACTGGCGGACTATTGCGAAGCGAAATACAGTTTACTGACGCAGCACGTCGATCCAGAAAAAGCCCTTCCGCCACTCCTGGCACGCCAGCAAAAGGCGGTGGATATGATTAGCCAGTGTTACCAACAACTGCATATGCTGGCGGCGAATAACAACAACGACTACAAGCGGTTACGCCGCGTCTTCCAGGTGGCGCTGGACTTACAAGAACATATTGCCGTCAGCCTCCACCAACCGCAGGAAGTGCAGGAGCTGGTCGAACGCAGCCATGCCGAGGAAGTTATCCGCTGGAATGCGCAAACCGTTGCCGCGCGGTTACGGGTCATAGCCGATGATATTCTTTATCACCGCTACCCCAAACGCTTCAATATGGATAAACAGATTGGCGCGCTGGAGAAAATTGCCCGCCAGCACCCGGATAACCCGGTTGGGCAGTTTTGCGCCTGGCATTTCAGCCAGATAGCCCGGGTTCTGCGTACCCAGCGCCCGCTCTATGTCCGTGATCTGATGGCGGAGAAGCAGCGCCGTTTGCCCCTGATCCCGGCCCTCAAAAGTTATCTGTCGTTGAAATCCTCCGCCTTACGTAATGCGGCACGCATTAGCGTCATGCTCAGTATTGCCAGCCTGATGGGCAGCGCGCTCCATCTGCCTAAACCTTACTGGATCATGATGACGGTGATGTTTGTTACGCAAAACGGTTATGGGGCGACACGCGTGCGCATCCTGCACCGGGCGGCAGGCACCATGGCCGGGCTGATCATTGCCGGCGCGACGCTGCACTACCACGTACCGGAAGGCTTCACGCTCACCGCGATGCTGATTGTGACGCTGGTGAGCTATCTGATTATCCGCAAAAGCTACGGCTGGGCGATGGTCGGTTTTACCCTCACCGCGGTCTATACACTCCAGTTGCTTACACTGAATGGCGACCAGTTTATTGTTGCCCGTCTTATCGATACGTTGATCGGCTGCCTGATAGCTTTTGGTGGCATGGTCTGGCTGTGGCCTCAATGGCAAAGCGGCCTGCTGCGAAAAAATGCTCATGACGCGCTGGAAACTTACCAGGATGCCATTCGGCTGATCCTGAGCGATGATCCCCAGGCGACGCCGCTGGCCTGGCAACGCATGCGGGTAAACCAGGCGCACAATGCGCTCTTTAACTCGCTGAATCAGGCCATGCAGGAGCCGGGTTTTGATACGCGTTACCTGGCAGACATGAAACTGTGGGTCACGCACAGTCAGTTTATTGTCGAACATATCAATGCAATGACCACGCTGGCGCGGGAGCACACCATGCTCACGCCGGAACTGGCTCAGCGTTATCTGCAGTCCTGCGAAATTGCCCTGCAACGTTGCCAGCAGCGGCTGGAGTATGATGGTCCGGGAAGTTCAGGAGATGTGAATATTCTGGAGGCGCCAGAGAGCATGACGCATGGCCCAATGAGCACGCTGGAGCAACATCTGCAACGGATCCTGGGGCATCTGAACACCATGCACACCATTTCGTCGGTGGCATGGCGTCAGCGCCCACATCACGGCATTTGGTTAAATCGCCACTTGCGCTCTTAAGCGTTAACCACTTTGGCTACAGCTTTAGCGAAGCGCAGCATACCTTCTGCGATATCGTTCTCTTCAATGATAAGCGACGGCGCAAAACGCATTACGTCAGGACCGGCATTAAGCACCATCAGGCCTTCATTTGCCGCCGCGTTGAGGAAATCACGCGCACGGCCTTTGTACTGCGGTTTCAGTTCCGCGCCAACCAGCAGCCCCATGCCGCGAATTTCGCTGAACAGGTCATACTGCGCATTGATGTCTTCAAGATGCTTAACGAACAGTTCGCGTTTCGCATTGACGCCATTTAAGACCTCTGGCGTATTAATGATGTCGAATGCCGCACCGGCAACAGCACAGGCCAGCGGGTTACCGCCGTAGGTTGAACCGTGGGAACCCGGATGGAACGCGCTGGCAATCTCCTGAGTGGTGAGCATGGCGCTTACCGGGAAACCACCGCCGAGCGCTTTGGCGCTGGTCAGGATATCCGGGGTGACACCATAGTGCATGTAGGCGAAGAGGTCGCCGCTTCGCCCCATTCCACACTGCACTTCATCAAACACCAGCAGCGCTTTGTGTTCATCGCACAGCTCACGCAAACCCTGTAAAAACTCTGGCGTTGCCGCCGTCACCCCGCCTTCCCCCTGAATCGGTTCAACCACGACTGCACAAGTATGATCGTCCATGACCGCTTTTACCGCATGCAGGTCGTTATAGGGCACATGAATGATATCCGCCGGTTTCGGACCGAATCCGTCCGAGTATTTCGGCTGACCGCCCACGGTCACGGTGAACAGCGAACGGCCATGGAACGCGTTGTGGAAAGCGATGATTTTGGTTTTATGCGGACTGTGTCGGGTAGATGCATAATAACGCGCCAGTTTGAATGCCGTTTCATTGGCCTCGGTGCCGGAGTTCATAAACACCACGCGCTCGGCGAAGGTGGCGTCGATCAGCTTACGCGCCAGGCGCAATGCGGGTTCATTCGTAAACACGTTGCTGATATGCCACAGCGTTTCGCCCTGTATTTTTAACGCTTCCACCAGCGCCGGATGGCAATGCCCCAGCGCGGTAACGGCGATACCACCTGCAAAATCAACGTACTCTTTACCCTGCTGATCCCACACGCGGCTACCTTTTCCTTTCACCGGAATAAATTCGGCCGGTGCGAAAATTGGTAGAATGACTTCGTCAAATGTTGCGCGCGTGATTGCACCCTGCTGAGTTGCCATGTAACCCCACCCTTTTTAAACAAGAAGTAGAAGTGAAAATATAATCACGAAATATGCATAAAAAATCACTCAATGGCAACTAAAAATCGGCGCGATGCAAAAAGTTATTCAATAACGCATGTCCCTGCTCGCTAAGAATACTTTCCGGGTGAAACTGCACGCCTTCCAGATCCCACTGACGATGGCGAATCCCCATGATCTCTTGCGTCTCGCTCCAGGCGGTCACCTCAAAGCAGTCCGGTAATGAAGACGGATCGATCAACAGAGAGTGGTAGCGCGTGACGGTTAACGGATTATTCAGGCCGCGAAAAACGCCCTGCCCGGTATGGGTTATCGGAGAGGTTTTCCCGTGCATAACCTGTTGCGCCCGGACAATGCGAGCGCCAAAAACCTGGGCGATGGCCTGATGACCGAGGCAGACGCCGAGAATCGGCAACGTGCCAGCATAGTGGCGAATAACCTCCAGCGAGATACCCGATTCATCCGGCGTGCAGGGGCCTGGGGATATCACGATCTTTTTGGGGGCCATAATCGCAATATCCGCCAGGGTGATCTCATCATTACGCCTGACCTCGACCTGTGCCCCCAGTTCGCAAAAGTACTGATACAGGTTCCAGGTAAAAGAGTCGTAATTATCAATAAGCAGGATCATGGCGGCCTCATCATTTTAAGCCGCCCTATTCTACTCAGTTTCGACGGCTTCGCTTACCACTTTGCCGAAGATCTCGCACAGCGGTTTTAGGTCACCCATCGCCCCGGTCTGGTTCGCTTTACTCCAGTTTTCCGGGTCGACGCCACGCCAGTCCAGCCGGTATCCGGCATGCAGCGCAAGCTGCTCAAAGAAAATCCGCTGGGCAATGCCATTGCCAATACGAAATGGGTGCAGCACATTGATTTCACAGTAGTAATGCGCCAGTCGCTCAATAAATTCTTCCTTCCCAAGCCCCTGTAGCCACTCTTCGTCTTCCAGCGACTGCATTAACGCATTACCCTCTTTTTCGATGTATTCGAAATGGCAGAAACGCGTATCTCCCTGATAGATATCCACTTCGCGTACCTGTCCCGCCCAGTCGAAGACATCCTGGTAAATATGACGATGAATGGCGCACAGATGTGGCAGCCCTCGGGCCAGCGGACCCAGTTCCAGCGTGGCGGCACGTAACGCGGTGAGCTCCCATGCCGCCTGTTCCAGCCGTTGCGCCTCGCGAATACCCAGCCTGTTGCGCATAACATTGAGGCCAGAGTAGAAGTAAGGATCGCGACCGTCGCCGAATTTATCGCTCATAGTGCCTCCTTAGCTCTTCAATACGCGCCAGCGCTTCATCGGCTGTAAGCGTTACCAGCGGGCTTTCAACGCCTTCAAGACGCCTGCTGGCCTGAAAATTGACATTACGGTCTTGCTCCCAGAGACGGGATTTTTGTCGGTCGGTGAGTTTTTTGGTCATAACGCCTCCCTGATGTCTCGCTCATGTGCCACAAGTATAAGCAGCAATTTCGCGTCACGCAGGGAGGAGAACACGCACAGGCCGGGCGGCCCGTGCGAAAAAAAGATTATGGCAGGACTTTAGCAGAGAGGATAACAACCGGTTTTGTCGGCACATTCTGGTAAGGACCGACGTCGTGGGTTGGAACCTGAGAAATCTTGTCGGCGACATCCATCCCTTTGACAACTTTACCAAATACCGCATAGCCAAAATCACGTTGGCCGTGGTCCAGGAAGGCGTTGTCAGCGACGTTAATGAAGAATTGACTGGTGGCGCTGTCTTTATCTGCGGTACGGGCCATGGAGATGGTGCCGCGCGTATTGCGTAAACCGTTATCGGCTTCGTTTTTAATGGGCGGGTTAGGCTGCTTTTGCTGCATTTGCTCAGTAAAACCGCCACCCTGAACCATAAAACCCGGGATCACGCGGTGAAACGTGGTGTTGTTATAAAAACCGTTATTCACATAATCCACAAAGTTTTTCACCGACACGGGGGCTTTCTGACTGTTCAGCTCCAGTTCGATGTTGCCGGCTGACGTGGTGAGCAGAACATGGGGATCACCTTTTGCCGCCAGTGCGGAAGAGGAGATTGCAGAAAGGGCACAAACAGCCGCAATTGCCGCCAGAGTCGATTTAACCATGAGGTTTCCTTAACGAAATACAGGTAAGAAAGCGAGTGGCTTGATTCTAAAGAGCACTCCGCCACCAGGCCAGCCTTTTACTTAATTTTACGCAATTGAAACATATGTTACGCAGGCTGACCACGCATTGTGTGGTCATTCTGCTATCAGCTTCACTCACTCTTGCGATGAAACGCCACTTCTTCACCGCCGCTGTCCGTCTGAATCCAGGTTTGCGCAGGTTGCGTGGTAGCAATCACCCGCCCCTGGCGAATGGACCAGCGCACCGGCGACTGACATCGCACCGCATCAAAACCGCTCTCAACCGGTAAAATGATCATATTCGCCGGGTTACCCGGCTCAATACCGTAATCATCCAGACCAAAGGTTCTGGCGCTATTATCGGTAATCAACCGCAGGCCATCGTCGATTTGCTGATACCCCATCAACTGGCAAACATGCAGACCCATATGCAGCACCTGCAACATATTGCCCGTGCCGAGTGGATACCAGGGATCAAAGACATCATCATGGCCGAAGCAGACGTTAATCCCGGCGGCCAGCATCTCCTTCACGCGGGTGATCCCACGCCGCTTCGGGTAATCATCAAAACGCCCCTGCAGATGGATATTCACCAGCGGATTGGCGACAAAGTTGATACCGGAGAGTTTCAGCAAGCGGAAAAGGCGAGAAGTATAGGCGCCGTTATAGGAGTGCATCGCCGTCGTGTGGCTGGCGGTAACGCGCGACCCCATTTCCATTTTCAGCGCCAGCGCGGCGACCGTTTCGACAAACCTCGACTGTTCGTCGTCGATCTCGTCACAGTGAATATCCAGTGGTCGGTCATATTTCTGCGCCAGTTCAAAGGCGATATGCAGTGATTCCACCCCATACTCGCGGGTAAATTCAAAATGGGGAATCGCCCCTACCACATCCGCGCCAAGCTGTAAGGCCTCTTCCAGCAACGCTGCGCCGTTGGGGTAAGACAAGATACCCTCTTGTGGGAAGGCGACGATTTGCAGGTCTATCCAGGGGGCGACTTCCTGTTTCACTTCCAGCATTGCTTTGAGCGCTGTCAGCGTCGGGTCGGAGACATCGACATGGGTGCGTACATGCTGAATACCGTTCGCCATTTGCCATTTTAACGTCTGCCAGGCGCGCTTTTTCACATCATCATGGCTGAGTAACGCTTTGCGTTCCGCCCAGCGTTCAATCCCCTCAAATAGCGTTCCCGACTGATTCCAGTTTGGCTCGCCTGCGGTTTGGGTGGTATCCAGGTGAATGTGCGGTTCAATAAATGGCGGCAGCGCCAGCCCGCCCCTGGCGTTTAAGACTTCATAACTTTCATGCTGTGGGGCGCTCATCGGGGTGATGTCACCGAAGTGGCCCTTCTCAATCGCGATTTGCCATAGCCCTTTTCGCCCAGGTAAATGAACGTTCTGAACCAGCCAAAGTGGTGTTGCCGTCATGCTTCTACCCCCTGGTTATCACTGAAACGTTGTTTCAGGCAATTGCCATAAATTCACATCTTTTTTTGTACACAATTTCCACAATTCTGAAAAGCCTGACAGATCCGCGACTTATAAAAAACCATCAAAATCAATTATCTACCCATTAAGTGGTAGGTGAAGATGTATTTGACCTGCATCAATAAGTGCCGGGGCTGAATCGTTAAGGTAGGCAGTAATAGAAAAGAAATCGAGGCAAAAATGAGCAAAGTCAAACTCGCTATAATCGGTAACGGCATGGTCGGCCACCGTTTTATTGAGGATCTCCTCGATAAAGCAGATGCCAGCCAGTTCGATATTACCGTTTTTTGTGAAGAACCCCGTAAAGCCTACGATCGCGTTCACCTGTCTTCCTACTTTTCGCATCATACTGCGGAAGAACTGTCGCTGGTACGTGAAGGTTACTACGAAAAGCACGGCGTTAACGTTCTCGTTGGCGAACGTGCGATTACCATCAACCGCCAGGAGAAAGTGATCCACTCCAGCGCCGGTCGTACCGTCTATTATGACAAACTGATCATGGCGACTGGCTCTTACCCATGGATCCCGCCCATTAAAGGCTCCGAAACCCAGGATTGCTTTGTTTACCGCACCATTGAAGACCTCAACGCCATCGAATCCTGCGCTCGTCGCAGCAAACGTGGTGCGGTGGTCGGCGGTGGCCTGCTCGGTCTGGAAGCCGCCGGCGCACTGAAAAACCTCGGCGTTGAAACGCACGTTATTGAATTTGCTCCCATGCTGATGGCTGAACAGCTCGATCAGATGGGCGGTGAACAGCTTAAACGCAAGATCGAAAGCATGGGTGTGCGTGTGCACACCAGCAAAAACACCAAAGAGATCGTCCAGGAAGGGACAAGCGCGCGTAAAACCATGCGCTTTGCCGACGGTACCGAGCTGGAAGTCGACTTTATCGTCTTCTCAACCGGTATTCGCCCGCGCGACAAACTGGCGACCCAATGTGGGCTGGATGTCGCGCAGCGTGGCGGTATCGTGATTAACGACACCTGTCAGACCTCTGATCCGGATATCTACGCGATTGGCGAATGTGCGAGCTGGAATAGCCATGTGTACGGTCTGGTCGCACCGGGCTACAAAATGGCGCAGGTCGCCGTGGACCATATCCTCGGCAATGCTAACGCCTTTGCGGGTGCAGACATGAGCGCCAAGCTGAAACTGCTGGGCGTGGACGTTGGCGGTATCGGCGATGCGCATGGTCGCACGCCGGGCGCTCGCAGCTACGTTTACCTCGACGAAAGCAAAGAAGTCTACAAACGCCTTATCGTTAGCCCTGACAACAAAACCCTGCTCGGCGCGGTACTGGTGGGTGACACCAGCGACTTCGGCAACCTGTTGCAACTGGTGCTGAATGCTATCGAACTACCGGAAAACCCGGATGCCTTGATCCTGCCTGCACACGCCAGCAGCGGCAAACCGTCTATCGGCGTGGATAAACTGCCGGACAGCGCACAAATCTGTTCCTGCTTCGACGTCACCAAAGGCATGCTGGTCGCCGCCATCAACAAAGGCTGCCACACCGTTGCCGCACTGAAAGCAGAAACCAAAGCCGGTACTGGCTGCGGCGGCTGTATTCCGCTGGTCACCCAGGTGCTGAACGCCGAGCTGGCGAAACAGGGCATCGAAGTCACCAATAACCTGTGTGAACATTTCGCCTACTCCCGTCAGGAGCTCTATCACCTGATTCGCGTTGAAGGCATTAAATCTTTCGACGAATTGCTGGCGAAATATGGCAAAGGCTACGGTTGTGAAGTGTGTAAACCAACCGTGGGTTCTCTGCTGGCCTCCTGCTGGAACGAATACATTCTGAAACCGCAGCACACGCCGCTGCAGGATACCAACGACAACTTCCTGGCAAACATCCAGAAAGACGGCACCTACTCCGTTATCCCGCGCTCTGCCGGTGGCGAAATCACCCCGGAAGGGCTGATGGAAGTGGGCCGTATCGCCCGCGAATTTAATCTCTACACCAAAATCACCGGCTCACAGCGTATTGGCTTGTTTGGTGCGCAGAAAGACGATCTGCCGGAAATCTGGCGTCAGTTGATTGAAGCAGGCTTCGAAACGGGTCACGCGTATGCTAAAGCGCTGCGAATGGCGAAAACCTGCGTGGGCAGCACCTGGTGCCGCTACGGCGTGGGGGACAGCGTGGGCTTCGGCGTTGAGCTGGAAAACCGCTACAAAGGCATCCGCACTCCGCACAAAATGAAGTTTGGCGTTTCCGGCTGTACCCGTGAATGTGCCGAAGCACAGGGTAAAGATGTAGGCATTATCGCTACTGAAAAAGGCTGGAACCTGTATGTTTGCGGCAACGGCGGGATGAAACCACGCCATGCGGATTTACTGGCGGCGGATCTCGACCGTGAAACCCTGCTCAAATACCTCGACCGTTTCATGATGTTCTATATCCGCACGGCCGACAAACTGACCCGTACGGCCTCCTGGCTGGATAATCTGGAAGGCGGCATCGCTTACCTCAAAAGCGTCATCATCGACAACAAACTGGGTCTGAACGACCAGCTTGAAGCCGAAATGGCGCGCCTGCGCGACGCCGTTATCTGCGAATGGACAGAAACCGTCAACAACCCGCAGGCACAGGTTCGCTTCAAACACTTTATCAACAGCGACAAACGCGACCCGAACGTTCAGGTTGTGGCAGAACGCGAGCAACATCGTCCGGCAACGCCATATGAACGCATCCCGGTCAAAATGGTGGAGGAAACCGTATGAGCCAGTGGAACACTATCTGCAAAATTGACGATATCGTCCCGGCAACCGGCGTCTGTGCCCTGCTGAATGGCAAACAGGTGGCCATTTTCCGCCCGCGTCACGATGACCAGGTTTACGCGATCAGCAATATCGACCCGTTCTTTCAGGCAAGCGTGCTGTCGCGCGGCCTGATTGCCGAGCACAACGGGGAGTTGTGGGTCGCCAGCCCGCTGAAAAAACAGCGTTTCCGCCTGCGTGACGGCATGTGCCTTGAAGATGAAAGCCGTTCTGTCGACCATTTCGACGCCCGTGTAAAAGACGGTGTGGTGCAACTTAAAGCGTAATTTCCAGTGGGGGTGCAATGCCCCCGCTTTTTAAACCTTTTTCTTTTTTAACTTTGGGTAATCAACACTATGTTTACAGACACTATTAATAAGTGTGCGGCTAACGCTGCGCGCATTTCACGCCTCTCGACAAATAATCCTGTGGGTTTCTGGATAAGCTCCGCTATGGCTGGCGCTTATGTGGGCTTAGGGATTATTTTGATTTTTACCCTCGGTAACTTACTTGACCCGTCAGTGCGTCCGCTGGTGATGGGCGCAACCTTCGGTATCGCCTTAACACTGGTTATCATCGCAGGGTCCGAACTCTTTACCGGCCATACCATGTTCCTGACTCTCGGTGTGAAAGCAGGCACCATCACTCAGGGCCAGATGTGGACCATTCTGCCGCAAACCTGGCTGGGTAATCTGTTAGGTTCCGTTCTGGTTGCGCTGCTGTATAACTGGGGTGGTGGTAGCTTACTGCCGCTGGATACCAGCCTTGTGCATACCGTTGCACTGGCCAAAACCAACGCGCCCGCAGGCGTGCTGTTCTTTAAAGGCGCGCTGTGTAACTGGCTGGTTTGCCTGGCAATCTGGATGGCGATTCGTACCGAAGGCGCCGCAAAGTTCCTCGCCATCTGGTGGTGTCTGCTGGCCTTTATCGCCTCTGGCTACGAGCACTCCGTTGCCAACATGACGCTGTTTGCCCTCTCGTGGTTTGGTCACCACAGCGAATCGTATACCCTCTCTGGAATTGGTCATAACCTGTTGTGGGTAACCCTGGGCAATACTTTCTCCGGTGCCGTGTTTATGGGCCTGGGTTACTGGTATGCTACGCCGAAAGCGGAGCGTCCGTCTGCAACCCAGACAGCGAAGAGCCAACCAATAACAACCCATTAATAAAGACACAAATAATTCGAGCCGCAGGCAACGCACCTGCGGCTCGCAGAATGATGTGTATTTGAGGTGATGTCGTGGACCATTTACCCATTTTTTGTCAATTACGCGACCGCGCCTGCCTGCTGGTAGGCGGCGGGGATGTTGCCGAACGTAAAGCCCGACTTTTGATGGATGCTGGTGCACGGCTTACCGTTAACTCACTCACCTTCGTTCCCCAGTTTCATGTGTGGGCGAACGAAGGGATGCTGACGCTGGTAGAAGGCGGTTTCGACGAGCGCCTGCTCGACCCTTGCTGGCTGGTGATTGCCGCGACCGATGATGAAGCGGTTAACCAACAGGTCAGCGACGCGGCGGAATCCCGCCGTATCTTCTGTAACGTGGTGGATGCGCCGAAGCAGGCGAGTTTTATCATGCCCTCCATTATTGACCGTTCTCCATTGATGGTTGCCGTCTCTTCCGGCGGTACCTCTCCGGTGCTGGCGCGTCTGTTGCGTGAAAAACTTGAATCGGTTCTTCCCCAGCATCTTGGGTACGTTGCCAGCTATGCTGGCAAACTGCGTCGCCGCGTAAAAGAGCACTTTGCCAGCGTTGCCGAACGCCGCCGCTTCTGGGAAAAACTGTTTGTTAACGACCGTCTCGCACAGTCGCTGGCAAATCAGGATTCTCCGGCTGTTGAAGCCATTACCGGGCAACTGCTTGCCGAGCCGCTGGATCATCGTGGCGAAGTGGTGCTGGTCGGCGCAGGCCCGGGCGACGCCGGTTTGTTGACGCTCAAAGGGTTGCAACAAATCCAGCAGGCCGACGTGGTGGTGTATGACCGCCTGGTCTCAGATGAAATCATGAATCTGGTACGTCGCGATGCCGACCGGGTGTTTGTTGGCAAACGCGCGGGTTATCACTGTGTGCCGCAGGAAGAGATTAATCAGATTCTGCTGCACGAAGCGCAACAGGGCAAACGTGTAGTGCGCCTGAAAGGGGGCGATCCGTTTATCTTCGGACGCGGCGGTGAAGAGCTGGAAACCCTGTGCCATGCAGGCATTCCCTTTTCGGTTGTCCCAGGCATTACCGCAGCCTCAGGGTGTTCTGCTTACTCAGGCATTCCGTTAACCCACAGGGATTATGCCCAGAGCGTACGCCTGGTCACGGGGCATTTAAAAACTGGCGGCGAACTGGACTGGGCAAATCTGGCGGCAGAAAAACAGACGCTGGTCTTCTATATGGGGCTGAACCAGGCGGCGACCATTCAGGAAAAATTGATTGAGCACGGCATGCAGGCAGATATGCCCGTCGCGCTGGTAGAAAACGGCACCTCGGTAAAACAGCGTGTCGTCAGCGGAGCTTTGACGGAGCTGGGTGAACTGGCCCGGCAGGTAGATAGCCCGGCGCTTATCATCGTTGGCCGCGTCGTCGGCCTGCGCGACAAGCTAAAGTGGTTTTAACATTTCCTTCCACAGGTTAGTCATTTCGCAGAGGTAACCCGGATAGGCGCTTGCGCCGCATCCGGGAGTCCCGGCAGCCCGACTCCATAATTCCGGAACCCACCTGGATTATTTAAATATTAAAATCAATAAGTTAAACACCATATAGCGTCACAATTGCTCTCTCGTCGCAAATTTGTGATCTCTCTCGCCAATACAATTCATCATGTGTTGTTATATTGATTATGTGTCGTCATATACTGAAATAAGCCGTTGGCTGTCGGCGGATTTCAGGCGACACCCTTTTGACCCTACATACAACATTCTAAGAAAGGTATTGATATGGAAAGCCAGGAACTTCAACGCAAGCTCGGCTTCTGGGCCGTGCTCGCTATCGCCGTCGGGACAACCGTCGGTTCCGGTATTTTCGTTTCAGTGGGAGAAGTTGCAAAAGCGGCAGGATCGCCGTGGTTAACCGTACTCGCCTTTGTGATTGGCGGTCTGATCGTCATTCCACAAATGTGTGTCTACGCCGAACTCTCAACCGCCTACCCTGAAAACGGCGCGGATTATATTTATCTGAAAAATGCGGGCAGCCGTCCGCTGGCCTTTCTCTCCGGCTGGGCCAGCTTCTGGGCCAACGATGCCCCCTCATTATCGATTATGGCGCTGGCGGTGGTCAGTAATCTCGGCTTCCTGATGCCGCTCGATCCGCTCACCGGCAAGCTGGTGGCAACGGCGTTAATCATCCTGTTTATGCTGCTGCATCTGCGCTCCGTCGAAGGCGGCGCCGCCTTCCAGACGCTGATCACCATCGCCAAGATTATTCCCTTCACCATCGTTATCGGCATTGGCATTTTCTGGTTCAAAACCGACAACTTCGCCGCGCCAGCAACTACGGCCACCGTTACTGCGGCCTCCGGCATTATGGCGCTGCTGGCGGGCGTATCGGCCACCAGTTGGTCGTATACCGGTATGGCCTCCATCTGCTATATGACCGGCGAAATCAAAAACCCCGGCAAGACCATGCCGCGCGCATTGATTGGCTCGTGCCTGCTGGTTCTGGTGCTCTACTCCCTGCTGGCGCTGGTTATTTCCGGTCTGATGCCTTTTGAAAAACTGGCGGCCTCCGAAACGCCCATCTCCGACGCCCTGACCTATATTCCGGCGCTGGGCAGCATGGCGGGCATCTTCGTGGCGATCACTGCGATGATCGTTATTCTTGGCTCGCTTTCCAGTTGCGTGATGTACCAACCGCGTCTGGAGTATGCGATGGCGAAGGACAAGCTGTTTTTCAAATGCTTCGCCCATGTTCACCCGAAATACAACACCCCGGATGTATCAATTATTTTGCAGGGAGCGCTCGGGATCTTCTTCATCTTCGTCTCCGATCTGACCAGCCTGCTCGGCTACTTCACGCTGGTGATGTGCTTCAAAAACACCCTCACCTTCGGCTCGATTATCTGGTGTCGCAAACGCGACGACTACAAACCGCTCTGGCGCACGCCCCTGTTTGGCCTGATGACGTTCCTTGCCATCTGCTCAAGCCTGATCCTCGTCGCCTCTACCTTTGTCTGGGCGCCCATTCCTGGTCTGATCTGCGCCCTGATCGTTATCGCCACCGGTCTGCCCGCTTATGCCTTCTGGGAAAAGCGCAATCGTCGGCTGGCCGCACTTTCGTAAACCCGTCTGGAGAAACGTTACATGTTGGATATTGATAAAAGCACCGTGGATTTCCTGGTTACCGAAAATATGGTGTCGGAAGTGGAGAAAGTTCTGCAACAGGATGTTCCCCGCGTTCACGGCATCGTGGATGAAATGCTGCGTCGCGGCATTGACCGGATCTATTTCGTGGCCTGTGGTTCGCCGCTCAACGCTGCGCAAACGGCGAAGCATCTTGCGGATCGTTATTCCGATTTACAGGTTTACGCGATGTCTGGCTGGGAGTTTTGCGATAACACTCCGCACCGCCTGGACAACCGCTGTGCGGTGATAGGGGTGTCGGATTACGGCAAAACCGAAGAGGTCATTAAAGCGCTGGAACTAGGCCGTGCCTGTGGCGCACTGACCGCTGCCTTTACTAAAAAACCGGACAGCCCGATCACCGTCCCTGTGGAGTATGTTGTGGACTACCAGGCCGACTGCATCTGGGAAATCCATCTGCTGCTCTGCTACAGCGTGGTACTGGAGATGGTGACCCGCCTCGCGCCGCATGCGGAAATCGGCAAAATCAAAACCGATCTGCAGAAACTGCCGCAGGCGCTGGGCTACCTGGTGCGTAACTGGGAAGAGAAAGGTCGTCAGCTTGGCGAGCAGGCAAGCTCATGGCCGATGATCTATACCGTTTCCGCCGGCCCGCTGCGCCCGCTGGGCTACAAGGAAGGGATTGTTACCCTGATGGAGTTTACCTGGACGCACGGCTCGGTTATTGAGAGCGGGGAATTCCGCCACGGCCCGCTTGAAGTGGTGGAGCCTGGCGTTCCCTTCCTGTTCCTGCTCGGCAATGACGAAAGCCGCCACACCACTGAGCGTGCCATCCGCTTCGTCAAAGAGCGTACCGATAACGTCATCGTGATTGATTACGCCGACATTGCCCAGGGCCTGCACCCATGGCTGGCACCCTTCTTGATGTTCGTGCCGATGGAGTGGCTCTGCTACTACCTGTCGATTTACAAAGATCACAACCCGGATGATCGTCGCTATTACGGCGGCCTTGTGGAGTATTGATTTCGCTATCCGGCCCGACCGGGCCGGTTTTCCTTAAAAGGAGCAGAGCAATGAAAACAGGCATGTTTACCTGCGGTCACCAGCGTTTACCGGTGGAAGAGGCGTTTCGCGACGCGCATGAACTGGGCTATGACGGTATCGAATTGTGGGGCGGGCGTCCCCACGCTTTCGCCCCCGATTTGAAAGCGGGCGGGATTAAGCAAATCAAAGCACTCGCCCGCACATACCAGTTGCCCATTATCGGCTACACGCCAGAGACCAACGGCTACCCGTGGAATATGATGCTGGGCGATGAACGGATGCGCCGCGAAAGCCTGGATATGATCAAACTGGCGATGGATATGGCCAAAGAGATGGGCGCAGGCTTCACATTGATTTCCGCTGCCCATGCCGGCTATCTGACCACACCGGATGTTATCTGGCAGCGTCTGGCCGATAACCTGCATGAACTGTGCGAGTATGCGCAGGACATTGAGATGGATCTGGTGCTCGAACCGCTTACGCCCTATGAGTCCAACGTGGTCTGCAATGCCAATGACGTGCTACGCGCTTTCTCGCTTGTCCCCTCGCCACGCCTGTACAGCATGATTGACATCTGCGCCCCCTGGGTGCAAGGCGAACCGGTGATGAGTTACTTCAATAAGTTGGGGAATAAACTTCGCCATTTGCATATCGTCGACAGCGACGGCGCAAGCGACAGCCACTATATCCCCGGTGAAGGCAAAATGCCGCTGCGGGAGCTGATGCGCGATGTTATCGCCAGCGGCTACAACGGTTATTGCACGATCGAGCTGGTGACCATGTACATGAACGAGCCGCGTCTCTTTGCCCGTCAGGCGCTGGAGCGCTTTCGCGCGTTGCTGCCGGAGGAAAGCGCATGAAACGGCTGGCGACCATTGGCGATAACTGTGTCGACATCTATCCGCATCTCGGTAAAGCCTTTTCCGGCGGCAATGCGGTGAATGTGGCGGTTTACAGCACCCGTTACGGCATGCGGCCTGGCTGTGTGACATGGGTTGGTGAAGACGACTATGGTCGGATGTTAAAGGACGACCTGGCAAAGATGGGGGTCGACACCAGCCATGTGCATGTCAAACGCGGCGTCACCGCGCAAACGCAGGTAGAGCTGAAAGGTAATGATCGGGTGCTGGGCGACTATACCGAAGGTGTCATGGCAGATTTCACTCTGCAGGAGAGTGATTTTGCCTGGCTTGATGGCTATGACATTATTCACTCCGCTATCTGGGGCCACGCTGAAAGCGCCTTTCCCCGGCTGCATGCGGCGGGCAAGCTGACGGCTTTTGACTTTGCCGATAAATGGGACAGCCCGCTCTGGCAAACCCTGCCGCCGCATCTCGATTTTGCCTTCGCCTCGGCGCCGCAGGAGGACACGGCGTTAAGGGAGCGAATGCAGGCGATAGTTGCGCACGGCGCAGGCATCGCTGTCGTCACGTTGGGTGAAAATGGCAGCATCGTCTGGGATGGCGAGCAGTTTTACCGCCAGGCCGCGGCTTGCGTTGATGTCATCGATACCATGGGCGCAGGGGACTCGTTTATTGCAGGCTTCCTCTGCGCTGTGGCCTGCGGCAGGCCGCTGACTGTGGCGATGGAGCAGGGTACATTCAGCGCGGCGCGTACCATTCAATACCATGGCGCATGGTAATACTGTGCTGGCATGAGCCGCATCATGCCAGCGCTCTGTTACTCGCTGATAAACAACCCTATAATTCCCCTATTCCATTCTTTTCAGGGTTGAGCCATGCCAGCTACGGACCGCTATTCTCACCAACTGCTCTACGCCACGGTTCGCCAGCGCCTGCTGGATGACATTGCCCAGGGCGTCTACAAAGCCGGGCAACAGATCCCCACCGAAAGTGAACTGTGCGCGCAGTACAACGTCAGCAGGATCACGATCCGCAAGGCCATAAGCGATCTGGTGGCAGATGGGGTGTTGATTCGCTGGCAGGGGAAAGGAACGTTTGTACAAAGCCAGAAGGTGGAAAATGCCTTGCTGACCGTCAGCGGCTTTACCGATTTTGGCGTCTCGCAGGGCAAACCGACGAAAGAAAAGGTGATTGAACAGGCGCGTATCTCTGCCGCGCCGTTTTGCGAAAAGCTGAACATTCCGGGTAACAGTGAAGTTTTCCACTTAAGCCGGGTGATGTATCTGGACAAGGAACCGCTATTTATCGACAGCTCATGGATCCCGCTGTCACGCTATCCGCAATTTGACGCGTATTACAGCGAGGGAGAATCAACCTATCAGCTATTTCAAAAACATTTTGACACGCGGGTAGTGAGCGACAAAAAGACGATCGATATTTTCGCCGCCACCCGTTCACAGGTGCAGTGGCTTAAGTGCGAACTGGGCGAGCCGCTGTTTCGCATCAGCAAAATCGCCTTCGATCAAAACAGTAAACCGGTCCATGTTTCCGAACTTTTCTGTCGCGCGAACCGTATTACGCTAACAATTGATAACCAGCACGCGTAGGTAAGAGATCCCGGATGCGGCGTAAACGTCTTATTCGGACAACCATCCGGATCCATCCTGCACAGTCGATCCCCTCACCCCATTGGGGAGAGGGGAACATACGCACCGACGGACTTACGGCTTCGCCACGAACCCAATAGCTTCGTAGACTTTTTTCAGCGTTTCAGACGCACGGGCGCTGGCTTTTTCCGCGCCCTCTTTCATGATCTTCTGCAAAAACGCTTCGTCATCGCGATAGCGGTGATAACGCGCCTGCAGCTCAGTCAACATACCGGACACGGCGTCCGCGACTTCGCCTTTCAGATGACCATACATTTTGCCTTCGAAGTGCTGCTCCAGTTCCGGAATGCTCTGGCCGGTTACGGCAGAGAGAATATCCAGCAGGTTAGAAACGCCCGCTTTGTTCTGGATGTCGTAACGCACGACCGGTGGCTCGTCACCGTCGGTCATCGCACGTTTGATTTTCTTCACCACCGATTTCGGATCTTCCAGCAGGCCGATAACGTTATTGCGGTTATCGTCAGACTTGGACATCTTCTTGGTCGGCTCCAGCAGCGACATTACGCGCGCGCCAGATTTCGGAATAAACGGCTCCGGCACCTTAAAGATCTCGCCATACAGCGCGTTGAAACGCTGGGCAATATCGCGGCTCAGTTCGAGGTGCTGTTTCTGGTCTTCACCCACCGGTACCAGATTAGTTTGATACAGCAGGATGTCCGCAGCCATCAGCACCGGATAGTCAAACAGACCAGCGTTGATGTTCTCGGCATAACGCGCAGATTTATCTTTAAACTGCGTCATGCGGCTCAGTTCGCCGAAGTAGGTATAGCAGTTCAGTGCCCAGCCTAACTGCGCATGTTCTGGTACGTGGGACTGAACAAAAATGGTGCTTTTCTCAGGATCGATACCACAAGCCAGATACAAGGCCAGCGTATCCAGCGTCGCTTTACGCAGCTTCTGTGCATCCTGGCGCACGGTGATCGCGTGTTGGTCAACGATACAGTAAATGCAATGGTAGTCATCCTGCATGTTTACCCACTGACGCAGCGCACCCATGTAGTTACCAATGGTCAATTCACCTGAAGGCTGTGCGCCACTAAATACGATGGGTTTAGTCATGTTTCACGTCCTGATTTTCACTGTGCGGGAGCCCAAGTGCGGGCAGTAGTTCGTTGAAGCGGTCGTACACGTAGTCCGGCTCACTCAATGTAATGGCTTCGCCGTAATTGTAACCATAGGTCATGCCGACAGAGCAACAGCCAGCAGCCTGGGCGGCGAGAATATCATTACGAGAATCGCCAACGAACAGCAATTCGTTCGGTGCCAGACCCAGCTTTTCCGCCACCAACAGCAGCGGTTCCGGATGCGGCTTTTTGTTTTTTACGTCATCACCACCGATGACCACGCTGAAATAGCGCGCAATACCCAGCGTTTCAAGGAGCGGGGCAACAAATGGCGTAGGCTTGTTGGTGACCAGCGCCAGCGGGAAACCTTTTTCGTGCAGTGCAGCCAGCGTATGGGCCACATCAGGGAACAGAAAACTGCCCTCTTCCACCGACTCAGCGTAGTAGCGGTCAAACAGCTTACGCAGCATCACGGCCTGCTCTTCCTGTGGAATATCCGCATGGTTAATCGCCGGTTTACCGGACGCAGCGCGTTGCGCGTTGCGCTCCTGCAGCGACCAGGTCAGAGCGCGTGACATCAGCACATCTGCGCCATTACCAATCCAGGTGATGACCCGATCTTCACCCGCCTGAGGCAGTTCCAGCGCATATAATGCGTTATCTACCGCTGCCGCCAGCCCCGGCGCGCTGTCTACCAGCGTACCGTCGAGGTCAAAGGCTATCCCACGAATTACCTGCATTTTATCCATGACTTACCTTTGCCAATTCACTGCGCATTTCATCAATGACTTTTTTGTAATCCGGCTGATCAAAAATCGCCGAGCCCGCCACAAACATATCTGCACCTGCGGCAGCTATTTCAGCGATGTTGCTGACCTTCACACCGCCATCCACTTCCAGGCGAATATCCAAACCGGATTCATCAATCCGACGGCGCACTTCGCGCAGTTTATCAAGCGTATGTGGAATGAAGGATTGACCGCCGAAGCCAGGGTTCACTGACATCAGCAAAATGACATCCAGCTTATCCATGACATAGTCCAGATAACTCAGCGGTGTGGCAGGGTTAAATACCAGACCGGCTTTACAGCCGTTCTCTTTGATCAATTGCAGCGTACGATCAACATGCTCAGAAGCTTCCGGATGGAACGTAATAATGCTTGCCCCGGCGGCGGCGAAATCCGGCACCAGACGATCAACCGGTTTCACCATCAGATGCACGTCAATCGGCGCCGTAATACCGTACTTACGCAGCGATTTCAGTACCATCGGTCCAATGGTCAGGTTCGGTACATAGTGGTTGTCCATTACATCGAAGTGAACCACATCTGCACCGGCAGCCAGCGCACTGGCAGTGTCTTCACCCAAACGGGCAAAATCAGCCGACAGAATCGAGGGGGCGATCAAATACTGTGTCATCCGCATCTCCTTGAGAAGAATCTACATTCATTTTACAGGGTGTAGACAAACGCATTTCTGACGGCGAAGCCGCTCTGGCTCAGACAGTTGCCGGGCGATAGAGCGCCAGCAGTTCATCCACCTTTTTACGTGTCCCACCGTTGCTGCTGATACTGCGTCGTACTTTCACAACGTGCAGTTTCGCCTGGCTATACCACTCACGCGTCAGCGCGGTGTCGTGGTTGGAAATCAGTACCGGGATCCGGTTATTCACAAGGCTCTCGGCAATGGCCGCCAGATGGGCCTGTTGCTCCAGGGTAAAGCTATTCGTATGGTACGCCGTAAAGTTCGCCGTGGCTGAGAGCGGAGCATAAGGCGGATCGCAATAGACCACCGAATTCGCATCCGCACGCGCCATGCTCTCGGCATAGGATTCGCAATAGAAGAAGGCATTTTGCGCCTTTTCCGCGAAATGGTACAACTCAGCTTCCGGGAAGTACGGTTTTTTGTAGCGGCCAAAGGGTACGTTAAATTCGCCGCGCAGATTGTAACGGCACAGGCCGTTATAGCCGTGGCGGTTAAGGTACAAGAATAACAGCGCGCGCCGGAAAAGATCCTGGCTCTGGTTAAACTCAGTGCGCAACTGATAATAAGTTTCCGACTGGTTCGTCGCAGGCGTAAAGAGCTCCCGCGCGCCCTGAACATATTCATCCGCGCGTTCTTTGACGATGTTATAAAGGCCAATCAGATCGCTGTTGATATCCGCAAGAATGTAACGGGAAAATGAAGTATTGAGAAATACCGAGCCAGCACCAACGAAGGGTTCGATCAGGCATTCGCCTTTTGGCAAATGTCGTTCAATATCGGCAAGCAGAGGGTACTTTCCCCCTGCCCATTTCAGAAAAGCGCGATTTTTTTTCATGCTGGATGATTGATTACACTCTCTCCGGCTGTGGAGACAGCTCCGACAGCATCCTGCGCTTTATACACGTTATCATTCAGGCAAGGCCTGGGTGTGGCCTGCCTGAATGATGTTGTGACGTGAAATTATTTCAGGTCGGCCTGTACCTGATGAATAGGCTTGGCCCACGGGTTCTTAGCCTGAACATCTGATGGCAGTGCAGCAACAGCGCGTTTTGCATCATCCTTAGAGGCATACACACCGCTGACCAATACATACCACGGCTGGCCATTACGTGTTGTCTGATAAACCACAAAGTTTTTCAGATTTTCTTTTTTGGCCCAGGCATTCAGGTTGTTGTAATTAGAAGAACTGCTCAACTGCAGCGTGTAATGGTCGGCTGGCGCAGATTTCAGTGAGCCCACGTTACCCGTCGCCACGCTCGCGCTGGCTGCAGGTGCAGCAGCAGTAGCTGCCGGTGCCGCAGGTGCAGTCGTGCTGGTTGTCGCTTTCGGCGTCGTCGCGGCCACGGTCGGCGCTTTGACCGGCTCAGAGGCCACAACTTTCGGTTGCGCTGCCGGAGCCTGAACAACTGCTTTCGGCTCTGCCTTCACCACCGGCGGTTTAACCTGCTGCTGTGGTTTCGGTTCGACAACCGCTTGTTTGTGTTCCGGGCGAGTCGTTGCCGTATGGTTTTCTGCGGTTGCTGCGGTATGAGTCGCATTCCCGCCGCCGTTACGTACTGGCGCAACGGTTGCAGGTTCCGTCGGCAGCGTGCTGTTTGCCACCGCGTTGTTGATCTGCGCCTGGTTTTGCGGCGAAGTGAGCGCGTTGTTCAAATCACCCTGCACTTCAAGACGCTGCTGGGCACCCGTGGTTGCAGGTGCCTGGCTTTGAGAAGGCGTAGAGGAGATGGGCGGCAGGGAAATATCCTGCGCTCCATTGCCATTGCCCGTCGTCGGTTGTGCAGCACCCGCAGTTTGTTCTGCAGAGGTGGTGCCCGGCGCGGGCTGAGTAGCATTAGCCTGATCGGCAGTACCACCGTTCCCCGAAAGGTCGATGTTTTTACTGCCAGATGAACTCTGTTGGGCCGTACTGTTGCTGGAAGGGGCTTTCAATGCGGAACCGATGCCGACAATCAGCAGCAGCAGCACCAGAACACCGACCCCCATCATCACGTACTGACGTGATGCAGGTTTTGCGGCGGCGGCTTTTTTACGCTTACGTGGGCGACGCTCTGCGCGCTCCTCGTCCAGTGAGTTTTCTTCCGCTTCATAATCTTCTTCTGCGTATTCTTCGCGATCATCGCGCGTCTTACGTGTTCTCGAAGGGCGACGCTCGTCAGCATCAAGTTCAACATCATCAAAATTGATCTGCGGCTCATCAACACGTTCAGAAGATTGACGAGAACGACCAGTACGACGATCGCTGGGATCGGGTTTCAGCTCGTCTTCTGGTTTGAATTCATCCATTTAACACCCCACTCAAAGGCTCATGCTAACAACAATTGCATTCGCCCGAAGTTAAACGCCACGCACGCGCAGCAAGACCTTTCTAATAAATTACGCCTGCTGACAATCAGCAATAGCGCCAAGTACAACGTCTTGTGACACTCCGCCACGAACTTCGCTTTTCCCTATTGCCAGCGGGAGCACCAAACGTAGCTCGCCGGCCAGAACTTTTTTGTCACGCAGCATGTGCGGGATATATGCCTGTGCAGTCATTTCCTTCGGTCCATGAACCGGCAGACCTGCGCGCTCAAGCAGGGTAATAATGCGTTGGGTATCATCTTTACTGAACTGCCCAAGACGCTCGGAGGCACGTGCTGCCATCACCATTCCAGCAGCGACAGCTTCACCATGCAACCAGTTGCCGTAACCCATCTCGGCTTCAATGGCATGCCCAAAGGTATGCCCCAAATTCAGTAAAGCACGTAAGCCTGTTTCCCGCTCGTCAGCCGCCACAACTTCGGCTTTCAGCTCACAACAACGGCGAATACAGTACGCCATTGCCGGGCCATCCAGACGCAACAGCGCGTCCAGATTTTGCTCAAGCCAGTCAAAAAAAGCGCCATCAAGGATGATGCCGTATTTGATAACTTCGGCGAGACCAGAGGAAAGTTCACGCGCAGGCAGCGTTTTCAGGCAGTCGAGATCCACCACCACCGAGGCTGGCTGATAGAACGCGCCAATCATGTTTTTGCCCAGTGGATGGTTTACCGCCGTTTTGCCGCCAACAGAAGAGTCGACCTGCGAAAGCAACGTTGTGGGGACCTGAATGAAACGCACGCCACGCTGATAGCTGGCTGCGGCAAAACCGGTCAGATCGCCCACTACACCCCCACCCAGCGCGACAAGCGTTGTGTCACGACCGTGAGGTTTTTGCAAAAGCGCAGTGAAAACCGAGTCCAGCACCGTCAGGCTTTTATACTGCTCACCATCGGGTAAAACCACGCTATCGACTTTGATACCGGCCTTTTCAAGGACATGGCGAATCTTGTCGAGATAGAGTGGAGCCAGCGTTTCATTAGTGACCAGCATGACCTGGTCACCGGATTTCAGGGGCGAGAAGGAAGCTGGATCGTCGAACAAACCAGCCGCGATGGTGATAGGGTAACTACGATCCCCGAGAGTGACTGTGATCCTCTCCATGACGCGACATCCACCTTATTTGCTTAAACCCGCAGGCCTGTGTATTACGCCAGAATTAGTTGCTTTCCAGCATGTGAATAATCTGGTTTGCGACGACTTTCGCGCTCTGATCGTCTGTGCGAATGGTAACGTCGGCAATCTCTTCATACAGCGGATTGCGTTCATCAGCCAGCGCTTCCAGCACTTCACGCGGCGGCGTTTCCACCTGTAAAAGCGGACGTTTTTTGTCACGTTGAGTACGAGCCAGCTGCTTCTCGATAGTGGTTTCCAGATAAACCACTACGCCACGGGCGGAGAGACGATTACGGGTTTCGCGAGACTTCACAGAGCCACCACCGGTTGCCAGTACAATTCCCTGTTTTTCCGTTAGCTCGTTAATGATTTTTTCTTCGCGATCGCGGAAACCTTCTTCACCTTCTACATCGAAGACCCAGCCCACATCAGCTCCGGTTCGTTTCTCAATCTCTTGATCAGAATCGTAAAATTCCATATTGAGTTGTTGAGCTAACTGACGCCCAATAGTGCTTTTGCCGGCACCCATAGGCCCAACCAGAAAGATATTGCGTTTCTCTGCCATTTTTTCGGTACTACTAAGACTATTCGTTGATGATAAATCCGCTCCGTAGACACCGTGCGAAGCCGGACATGAACTGAAACCTCATATGCGATAGTGCGAGAGTCAGACCAAAAATTATCTCAGTACTGAGACTGGTTTGGCAACTGAATAAATTGCCGACCAGACGTTAACACTACTTATGGTAAGACGGAGATAGCTGACGCTCAAATCGGTACTCCTTGTAAGCTAAATCATCTCTCACGTCAAACACCTGTAGCGAGTTAGGCAGAAAAAGCGATACAGAATATGTATCGATCAACGAACTGGCACGAGCCTTGGTGTAATAAAGACCACCAGTTCACGGCGCTCATTATCTTTACCATCATGACGAAACAGTCGGCCAAACCAGGGTATCCCCCCTAAAATTGGTACACTGTCGGAACCGAGCTTATTCTTTTGTGAGAAAATGCCTCCCAGCGCCAGGGTATCACCGCTTTTTATTTCGACCTGGGTTTCAATCTCCTGTTTATCAATCGCCAGTACCTCGCCATCAGCCTGCTGGAGCACCTGGCCCGGCATGTTCTGGGTAATACGCAACTTGAGACGCACACGGCTATCAGGCAGCACGGTCGGCGTCACCTCCATACCCAGCACCGCTTCTTTAAACTCCACCGACGTTGCGCCGCTTTCGCCGCTGGAGACCTGGTATGGGATTTCACTGCCTTGTTTAATGCTGGCAGGCTGCATGTGAGAGGCCAGTAATCGTGGACTGGCGATGATCTCCAGTTGCTGTTTTTGTTCCAGTGCGGATAACTCAATATCCAACAACCGCCCGTTAATACTGCCGATATTAAAACCGACCCGGGTGCTGGCACTTTCAACCGACAGATCGCTTGAAAGCGATGATACCTCCCCGCGTTTTCCGGGCTTTGTCGCCTCCCCCAGCCCCCACTTCACGCCAAGTTCACGCAGGCTCTTTTCATTTATGGTGACAAAGTGTGCGGCCAGTTCAACCTGTTCAACGGGCAAATCCATCTGCGCAACCCACTTTTCCAGCACGTTAAGCGAGGCCTTATGATCGCGAAGCAACAGCCGGTTGAGCCGATTGTCTACCGTGATCGTTCCTTTTGGCCCAAGGAGCTTTTCGCCAGCCTTTGCCAACTCACTGGCCTGCGCATAACGCAGCGTCAGGCTACGTTCTTCCAGCGGCAGACTCTGTTTTTGCTTTTCCAACGCCGCCTCACGCACATCGTACTGTTGCTGTTGCCAGCTTGCAGAATGCACATACAGGATGTTGCCCTCTCTGCGTAGTGTCAGCCCTGCGCTGGCAATCACCGTGTTCAGTGCCTGCTTCCAGGGAACATCGACAAGATGCAAGGAGAGTGTCCCGCTGACGTCCGGCGAGATCACCAGATTATGTTTTTCCTGCCCGGCAAGTGCCTGTAGGACCTGGGTGACGGGAACATCATCCACCATTAATGTCACGGGGGCGGGTGTTGCCGCGCTCGCCGCCAGGCTACTGAGGCAAAGGGCCGCCACTGCTGTTCTTTTCATGCTGAGATCCTTCTCGTTTCCAGCGCCAGTGCGCGGGTTCACAACCTTCCCCTGTCGCGATGCGCATCTCTTCTTTATTAAATTCCACCACGCGCCAGCCTCCCGCAAGCGTTTCCCCCTTCTGCACGCGTCGCCATCTGCCGGCGGGATCGCGCACAATCCCTGTCGCGGCCTGAGCCATGCTTACCACACCCTGGTAATGCCAAAGCGCAAGCTGGCTGACCATGCAGCGATCGGGAGGCGGTTTGAAAGGATCACGCATACCCGCCAGCATTAGCACCAGCAAACATGACGCTGCGATGCGTTTAGCCGCCATCATCGCTCTCCACCTGGAGCACAAAACGCAGCGCCTTGTCCTGCGCGGTGATGGAAAAAGCAGGTGCGAGCATTTGCCGTTCGGCAAGCCAGGAAAACGTCCGGGGAATCGATACCCACTGCGCCTCCAGCACCATCTCGCCACCCCGATGGGCAGGACGCCAACCAATCAGTTGGGCATCAGGAGTATGAAAATCCAGCGGTGAAAAGGCCTTTGGGATATCTGCTTGAGCATGCGCTATCTCCGGTGGTTTAAGGGCCAGGATCTCTCGCCAGCTTTCCTGCAATGCCGCCTGCTGCACAAGATATTGTTGCTCCCGTGCCGTTTGTTCACGCGTTATGGGCTGAATCTGCCACCACCACACCGCAAGCAGGAGAAGCACCATAAGCAATAATCCGTACCCGGCACGGGTTACGGGCGAGAGGGCGTACCAGAGATCAAGGCTGCGCGGCATGCTCATCTTCCTTATTAAGCTGATAGTGAAACTGCCAGCGCCCTTGCGCATCTCGCCCGGTCGAACCGGTTTGGCGAAGACGAAAACCGGCGGTCGTGTCCAGCGCCTGCTCCAGTTCGCTTAATGACTGAAACGTTCTGGCAATCCCCGACACGCTGAGTTGCCCTTGCTGAAAATGCACCTCCGTGAGCCAGGCGCTGTCGGGCATTTTTTCCGCCAGTTCTGCCAGCCGCTGCTGCCATTGGCGGGTCTGGTTGTGCCGCTGCATTCTGGCCTGCTGCTTTAACCACAACTGGTGTTGCGCCTGGAAATGCGGCTGTTTTGCCTTAAGCGCTGACAGCATTTGCGCGTCAGATTGCAGCCACAACGTAGCGATCTGCTTGTCCTGGCCTGCCTTTACCTGAAACACCAGGGTAATCAGCGCCATCAGGCCCACAGCATACGCCAGCAGTTGCCCCCAAAAGCGCCGACATGCCTGTTGTCGCTGTTCTCGCCAGGGCAGCAGGTTGATCATCTGTTCCATTAACGAACCGCTCCCAGGGCCAGGCCAATCGCTACCGCGAAACGCATGCCATTTGGCGGTAAAGGCGGTTGCCGCTGCACAAGGACGCTCCAGGGGTCAAACTCGGGCGTTGCCGCGGTGCATAGCGCAACGTCGGCAATGTCCAGCCCGAGGCTTGCGCTTAGCGCGTTTACGGTGGGCTGATCTTCGTGCGACCGACGCCCCCATCCGGTGCGCGTTGCCCACAGCCATTGCGCGTCGCCTTCCCAAATAAGACAACGTGCCGGAGGCGGTAAAAAAGGGACAAGATGCTGTAACGCGCAGGCATCAGGCGTCAGGGAGGTCAAATTCAGGTGCAGAGAGGTTGCCAGTTCCAGCATTTCGGCCACGTCTTTATGCTGCGCCGCCGTCACGCTATAGGCCTGCGCCAGTGAATCTTCGGTATAGTCGAAACGCAAATCTGCCGCTGCCATTTCAAGTTCACGCGCCATGGCGTGAGAAACCCAGCTTGCCAGTTCGTCTTCCCGCAAGGCCATTGCCGGGCGGGGGAGCTTACGCTGCAATGTGCGCGCTGCCGGAAATGCCAGCCGTACCCGGTGGCGCTGCGGTAACGATTTTCGCCACGGTAAGAGCGTGGTCAACAACTGTTGTGGTGCCTTAAGCTGCCCGTTTTCAACTGTGCCCAATGGTAACGGGATGTGCCACCAACGGCGTAGCGCCCACCCTGTTCTGCCTGGGGTTAATGCGACGATGAAAACGCTATCTTGCTGAATATGCAGTCCAATCTGCCAGTGCCCGAATGCCATAAATCGCGACCTCCTTATCGCCAGGAAAGATGACGGCTATATCAATGCATCAGGCTTGCATTTATACTACCGCGCGGTTGTTTATAAACTGCCCAAATGAAACTAAATGGGAATCCTCCGGTGAAGTTCGTAAAGTATTTATTGATCCTTGCAGTGTGTTGCATTCTGCTGGGAGCAGGCTCGATTTATGGGTTGTACAAATTCATTGAGCCGCAGCTACCTGACGTCGCGACGCTGAAAGACGTGCGACTACAAATCCCGATGCAGGTCTATAGCGCCGACGGCGAATTGATTGCGCAGTACGGTGAAAAACGTCGTATTCCGCTGACGCTGAATCAGATTCCGCCAGAAATGGTGAAAGCGTTTGTCGCCACAGAAGACAGCCGCTTCTATGAACACCATGGCGTTGATCCGGTGGGGATTTTCCGTGCGGCCAGCGTAGCGCTTTTCTCTGGTCACGCCTCACAGGGCGCCAGCACCATCACGCAACAGCTCGCACGTAACTTCTTCCTGAGTCCGGAACGCACGCTGATGCGTAAAATCAAGGAAGTGTTCCTGGCTATCCGCATCGAGCAGTTATTGAATAAAGACGAGATCCTCGAGCTTTACCTCAATAAGATTTACCTCGGTTATCGTGCTTATGGTGTGGGTGCGGCGGCACAGGTCTACTTTGGCAAACCCGTCGACCAGCTCACCCTGAGTGAAATGGCGGTCATTGCCGGGTTGCCCAAAGCGCCATCCACCTTTAACCCGCTCTATTCGCTTGACCGCGCAACGGCTCGCCGTAATGTGGTACTGGCCCGTATGCTGAGCGAGGGCTACATCAGCCAGACGCAGTATGACCAGGCGCGCGGCGAAGCCATTGATGCGGATTACCATGCGCCGGAAATTGCCTTCTCGGCGCCGTACCTCTCAGAAATGGTGCGTCAGGAGATGGTGAATCGCTACGGCGATAAAGCATACGAAGACGGTTATCGTGTTTACACCACCATCACCCGTAAAGTGCAGTTGGCGGCGCAGGATGCCGTGCGCAATAACGTGATGGACTACGATATGCGCCACGGTTATCGCGGCCCGTCGAATGTGCTGTGGAAACCGGGCGAAAGCGCGTGGGACAGTAAAAAAATCACCGACACCCTAAAAGCGTTGCCGACCTATGGGCCGCTGGAGCCTGCTGTCGTGACGGCCGCCAATGCGCAAGAAGCCACCGCGATGCTGGGCGACGGGACCTCCGTATCACTGCATATGGACGGAATGCGCTGGGCACGCCCTTATCGTTCCGACACCGCACAGGGCCCAACCCCACGCAAAGTGACCGATGTGGTGCTGGCAGGTCAGCAGATTTGGGTGCGCATGGTAAATGAAAGCTGGTGGCTGGCCCAGGTGCCGGATGTTAACTCCGCCCTGGTCTCCATCAACCCGCACGATGGCGCCGTGCTGGCGCTGGTTGGCGGCTTTGATTTCAATCAGAGCAAATTTAACCGCGCCACCCAGGCGCTGCGTCAGGTTGGCTCTAACATCAAACCATTCCTTTATACCGCGGCGATGGACAAAGGCCTGACGCTGGCCAGTATTCTGAACGATGTGCCTATCTCCCGTTGGGATGCAGGGGCGGGTTCCGACTGGCGTCCGAAAAACTCGCCAGATGAGTATGCCGGGCCAATTCGCCTGCGTCAGGGGCTGGGGCAGTCGAAGAACGTGGTGATGGTACGCGCTATGCGTGCAATGGGGGTCGATTACGCCGCCGAGTATTTACAGCGATTCGGTTTCCCGGCACAAAACATCGTGCATACGGAGTCGCTGGCGCTGGGTTCCGCGTCGTTCACGCCCATGCAGGTAGCACGCGGCTATTCAGTCATGGCGAACGGCGGTTTCCTCATCGATCCGTACTTCATTACCAAAATTGAAAACGATCAGGGTAATGTTCTGTTCGAAGCCCGGCCAAAGGTCGCCTGCGCGGAGTGTAATATCCCGGTAATTTATGGGGATACACCAAAGTCAGACGTGCTGGAAAACAAAGATATGGAAAACGTCGCTATCTCTCAGGAGCAGCAGAATCCTTCCATACCGATGCCGCAACTGGAGCAAGCCAATCAGGATCTGGTGGTGAAGAGCGGTGGTCAGGAGTATGCACCGCACGTGATCAGTACGCCGCTATCGTTTTTAATCAAGAGCGCGCTTAACAGTAACATCTTCGGTGAACCAGGCTGGCAAGGCACAGGCTGGCGCGCAGGTCGCGATCTCAAACGTAATGATATCGGTGGGAAAACCGGGACCACCAACAGCTCGAAAGATGCCTGGTTCTCCGGTTATGGTCCGGGCGTAGTGACGTCGGTCTGGATCGGTTTTGATGATCACCGTCGCGATCTGGGACGCACCTCCGCGTCGGGCGCTATCAAAGATCAGATCTCAGGTTACGAAGGCGGCGCGAAGAGTGCGCAGCCAGCATGGGATGCTTACATGCAGGTTGTTCTCAATGGCGTACCGGAGCAACCGCTCACGCCACCGCCAGGAATAGTGACGGTAAATATCGACCGGAGTACAGGGCAACTGGCAAGTGGAGGCAGCAGCCGTCAGGAGTATTTTATTGACGGGACGCAGCCGACACAGCAGGCCGTGCACGAAGTGGGAACCACCATTATTGATAATGGCGAGACGCACGAATTGTTCTGATAAAAGCCTGCCAGGGCTCCCCGGATGGGACGCAAAAACGTTTTATCAGGGCGGGCCGCAGTTCTGACAGACATAAAAAAAGCGCTTATGCGCTTTTTTTATAACCTGCCCTGCCCTTTAAGCCACTCTCTTAACAAGAACAGTGCGCTTACATTGCGGGCCTCATTGAAATCAGGCTCTTCCAGCAAGTCCATTAAATGGGCCAGTGGCCAACGCACCTGCGGTAACGGCTCAGGCTCATCACCGGGCAGCGACTCCGGGTATAAATCCTCAGCGACCATGATATTCATTTTGCTGGAGAAATAAGACGGAGCCATGCTGAGTTTTTTCAGGAACGTTAATTCCTTCGCGCCAAAACCCACCTCTTCTTTAAGCTCGCGGTTGGCCGCCTCATACATATTTTCACCGGGATCGATCAATCCCTTGGAAAACCCAAGCTCATAAGATTCGGTACCCACAGCATATTCGCGAATGAGAATGATATGATCGTCTACAATAGGCACAATCATCACCGCTTCGCGTGACGAGGGACGCATACGTTCATAGACACGACGTACGCCGTTGCTGAATTCCAGGTCCACACTTTCGACGTTAAAAAGTCGTGAAGACGCGACGGTTTCAACGTTAAGAATGGTGGGTTTTTGCAATGATTCGCTCATTATTATCGGTCTTTCCAGAGATTACTGGCATTATTGTGCGACATGCGACACTGTTTCGGCAATGTTCTTCGCGCCTCATTTACATTCCTGTAACTTAGCAGAAGCTATTTCCCAAATAAACCTAAAAGTCAAGAGGTTGAAATAAAACTAAGAATTTGCTGATATTCGCTCTATTGCGGCTTTGCTACTATTTTGCATGTTGTCAGGCGCTCACCTATTAGACTAACGATTTGCCCGATAACGCTCCAGCCATATTCATTGAATTTACGGGAAAGGGTGCAACTGACTACACCTGCTAGTAAAAGTAAGATGGGGAAAGCATGAGCACCATTTTGATTTATTTCGCTGCTATGCTGGCCTGCGTATGCCTTGTTGGGTGGTTTTACAGAGCGCGATCGCAAAGACGATACCGCCTGCCACATCTGCAAGCTTTCGCTGGCGCGACAACCCGCAAATTAACTCCTGATGAGCGCAGCGCTGTTGAAAGCTATCTGGAATCGCTCTCCCGTACCCGTCAGGTACCGGGCCCGACCGGTGCGACGGCCGCCCCGATCTCCCTCACCCTCAACGCGCAAAGTAATACCGTCATCAGCGTCACCCGTGCGATCACCCGCTACGGGATTACGACCGATGCCCCGAACAAATGGCGCTACTATCTCGATTCTGTCGAAGTCCATCTGCCGCCGTTCTGGGAGCAGTATATCAATGACGAAAACAGCGTTGAGCTTATCCGTACCGACACTCTTCCGCTGGTCATTTCGCTAAATGGCCACGCCCTGAATGAATTCCGTCCGGAAGAACACAGCCTGGTGCCAGAACAGGTTCCCTCGTCGCACTCAGCTATCCGCGGCGAAGAGACGGAGCAAATTGAGCTACTTAATATTCGCCATGAAACGGTGGAAGAGTATGCGCTGAGCCGCCCGGACGGCATGCGTGAAGCCTTACTGATTTCAACATCGTTTTTACTGTTCTTTTTCTGCCTGGTCACCCCGGACGTGTTTGTCCCGTGGCTTGCCGGTGGCGGAATTATGCTGCTTGCGGCCGGGCTCTGGGGCATCTTTGCACCGCCCGCGCAAACTGCGCTGCGCGAAATCCACTGCCTGCGCGGCACGCCCAAACGGTGGGGGCTTTTTGGTGAGAACAATCAGGAACAGATCAACAATATCTCGTTAGGCATTATTGATCTTATCTACCCAAAACACTGGCAACCTTTTATCGCCCAGGACCTGGGGCAACAAAGCGATATTGATATCTATCTCGATCGTCACGTGGTTCGACAGGGGCGCTTTTTATCGCTGCATGATGAGGTCAAGAACTTTCCCCTCCAGCATTGGGTGCGCAGCGCCGTGATTTCAGCCGGAGCGCTGCTGGTTCTGATTATGCTGCTGATGTGGGTTCCGCTGGATATGCCCATCAAATTTACCCTTTCATGGATTAAAGGGGCGCAGACCATCGAAGCCACGAAAGTTAGTCAGCTTGAAGAAGCAGGGCTGCGTATTGGTGACTCGCTAAAGATTCATGGCACCGGCATGTGTAGCATCCATTCGTCAAGCAACTGGAGCGCTCGCCAAAGTTCGCCTTTTGCGCCGTTCGACTGTTCACAAATTATCTGGAACGATGCGCCGCCGCTGCCCTTGCCGGAATCAGAAACCGTCACCAAAGCGACGGCACTGGTGGAAGCCGTCAACCGCCAGTTGCATCCGAAACAGGATGACGGCTCTCGGGTGAGCCCGGCGCTGCGTACGGCAATCCAAAAATCAGGCATGGTCTTACTGGATGATTTTTCTGAGATTGTGCTGAAAACGCAGGATCTCTGTTCAGCAGAGGATGACTGCCTGCGGCTTAAAAACGCGCTGGTCAATCTGGGGAACAGTAAAGACTGGGATACGCTGACGTCACGCGCCAGCGCGGGCAAACTCACCGGCGTGAATGTGTTGCTGCGCCCGGTCAGCGCAGAATCGCTGGATAACCTGGTCACCACCTCCACCGCACCCTTTATTTTGCGCGAAACGACCCGCGCGGCACAGGCGCTTAACAGCCCGGCACCAGGCGGCTTCCTGATTGTGAGTGAAGAAGGAAGCGAGCTGGTAGATCAGCCCTACCCTGGTGTCGCGTTGTATGACTATCCTGCCGCCGAACAGTGGGCAGAGTTCCAACGCCTGGCGGGAATGCTGATGCAAACCCCTTTTACCGCCGAGGGCATCATCACCAATATTTCGACTGACGCCAACGGTACTCGTCATATCAGCCTGCACCGTATGCCAAATAGCACAACCGGGCTCTGGCGCTACGTCAGCACCGCGCTGCTGCTTCTGGCAATGATCGTCTGCTGCGTTTATAACGGCGTCCAGGCGCTGCGCCGCTACCATCGAAACCGCACGCGTCTGGCTGAAATTCAGCAATACTACGAAAACTGCCTGAACCCCGGGCTTATCCCCGCACCCGATAGCCTGACCTGATAAATGTCATGCGCGCCGGGTATGTTAACCTGTCGCGCATCGTTATTTCTGGCTGGAGTTTCTTATGCATTTTGATATCGACTGGCAGAACGTGGATACCGTTCTGCTGGACATGGACGGTACGCTGCTCGATCTCGCCTTTGATAATTATTTCTGGCAAAAACTGGTGCCGGAGACGTTTGGCGCAAAGCAGGGCATTTCACCCGCAGAGGCTCAGGCCATTCTTCGTCAGGAATATCATGCCGTTCAGCATACGCTAAACTGGTATTGTCTGGATTACTGGAGCGAACGCTTAGGGCTGGATATCTGCGCGATGACAACACAGCAGGGGCCGCGCGCCGTACTGCGTGAAGATACAGTCCCTTTTCTTGATGCGCTGCAAAAAAGTGGTAAGCGGCGCATTCTGTTGACCAATGCGCATCCGCATAATCTCGCGGTGAAACTTGAGCACACCGGTCTGGCATCACACCTTGATTTATTACTTTCCACCCACACATTTGGTTATCCGAAAGAGGATCAGCGTTTGTGGCAAGCCGTGGCGCAAGAGACCGGCTTAAACGCCGAAAGAACGCTGTTCATTGATGACAGTGAACCCATTCTGGATGCCGCCGCAAAATTTGGCATTCGTTACTGCCTGGGCGTAACCAACCCGGATTCAGGTCTGGCGGAGAAAAGCTATTTACGTCATCCTGGCATGAACGATTATCGCCACCTGATTCCCTCGCTGAGCGTGAAGGAGGGGTAATGAAAGAACAGTCAGCACCTGATGTTCGCCTCGATAAATGGCTGTGGGCCGCGCGTTTCTATAAAACACGCGCCTTAGCCCGCGAGATGATCGAAGGCGGCAAAGTGCATTACAACGGTCAGCGCAGCAAGCCGAGTAAAATCGTCGAACTGAATGCCACGCTGACGCTCAGGCAGGGCAATGACGAACGTACGGTGATTATTAAAGCTATTACCGAACAACGCCGCCCCGCCGCAGAAGCCGTCGAAATGTATGAAGAGACTGCGGAAAGCGTAGCGAAGCGCGAAAAAATGGCGCTGGCACGGAAGATGAATGCGCTTACAATGCCGCACCCCGATCGCCGTCCGGATAAAAAAGAACGCCGCGACCTGATGAAATTTAAATACGGTGACAGCGAGTAACGCGCACCCGCAAGAGAGAAAACTATGGCTCAACATGACCAATTACACCGTTACCTGTTCGAGAACTATGCCGTACGCGGTGAACTGGTAACCGTCTCCGAAACCTGGAAGCAGATCCTGGAAAACCATAGCTATCCGCAGCCAGTGAAAAACATTCTCGGCGAGTTGCTGGTCGCGACCAGCCTGCTGACTGCCACCCTGAAATTTGCGGGCGATATTACCGTTCAGCTACAGGGTGATGGCCCAATGAGCCTGGCCGTCATCAACGGTAACAACCGTCAACAGATGCGTGGTGTCGCGCGCGTACAGGGCGACATTGCTGACGATGCCGATCTGAAAACGCTGGTTGGCAATGGCTATCTGGTCATTACCATTACGCCAGAAGAAGGTGAACGTTATCAGGGCGTCGTCGGTCTGGAAGGCGATACGCTGGCAGCGTGTCTGGAAGATTACTTCCTGCGTTCCGAACAACTGCCGACCCGCTTGTTCATCCGTACAGGCGATGTGGAGGGTGCACCGGCTGCAGGCGGTATGCTGCTGCAGGTTTTACCCGCACAGGATACCCAAGCGGTGGATTTTGAACACCTGGCAACGCTGACTGAAACGATCAAAGCAGAAGAGCTGCTTACGCTTCCGGCGCAGGATGTTCTGTGGCGTTTGTACCACGAAGAAGAAGTCACCCTGTACGACCCGCAGGATGTGGAATTCAAATGCACCTGCTCTCGTGAGCGCTGTGCTGGCGCATTAAAAACCCTGCCAGATGAAGAAGTTGACAGCATTATTGCCGAAGAGGGCGAGATCGACATGCATTGCGATTACTGCGGTAATCACTATCTGTTTAACGCCATGGATATCGCTGAAATCCGTAACAACGCCTCGCCTGCCGATCCGCAGGTCCACTAAGACCTTCCTTAATCGTCAGCAAAAGCGCCACCTGAACGGTGGCGCTTTTGCATAGCACGTCACGTTTCCGTTAAAATGTTTTCTGAAAGTCTTACGTAATTTACTTTCATGAAAGCGATTACAGTCACAAAGCTGCCGTTAAAAATATCGCTTTACGTCGCTTTAGTGACATTTTCTCGATTATTCTGGCTATTATTGCCAGAAACTGTGTCGCCACGTGACCCATGTCACAGCGTTTTCCGCGTTCCAGGGCTTGTCGAGATACGTAAATCTATGAGCCCCGTCGCGGTCAGGGAATGAGCAACAACCCTACAATTTCAGGCAGTACATATTGGCTAAGGAGTAGTGACATGCGCGTTAACGTTTTAACCCCGCAAGATCTCAAGGCTTATGGTATCAACGATGTTCAGGATATCGTCTATAACCCCGACTACGATACGCTGTATCAGGAAGAGCTCCGTCCAGACCTGGAAGGATACGAGCGCGGAGTATTGACGAATTCTGGTGCTGTCGCCGTCGACACCGGTATTTTCACCGGCCGTTCGCCGAAAGATAAGTATATTGTCCGTGATGACACCACCCGAGACACCGTCTGGTGGTCTGATAAAGGCAAAGGCAAGAACGACAACAAACCGCTCTCGCCCGAAGTCTGGCAACACTTGAAAGGGCTGGTGACGCAACAACTCTCCGGTAAACGTCTGTTTATTATCGACGCCTTTTGTGGCGCCAACGCAGATACCCGTCTCTCCGTTCGCTTCATCACAGAAGTCGCCTGGCAGGCGCACTTTGTGAAGAACATGTTTATCCGTCCGACAAACGAAGAACTCGCTGAGTTTAAACCTGATTTTATTGTCATGAACGGGGCGAAATGCACAAACCCGTTATGGAAAGAACAGGGATTGAATTCAGAAAACTTCGTTGCGTTCAACCTCACCGAACGCATTCAGTTGATTGGTGGTACCTGGTACGGCGGCGAAATGAAAAAAGGGATGTTCTCGATGATGAACTACCTTCTGCCGCTGAAAGGCATCGCATCGATGCACTGCTCAGCAAACGTCGGCGAGAAAGGCGATGTCGCCGTTTTCTTTGGCCTGTCAGGCACCGGGAAAACCACCCTTTCTACCGATCCAAAACGCCGCCTGATTGGCGATGACGAGCATGGCTGGGACGACGACGGCGTCTTCAACTTCGAAGGGGGTTGCTACGCAAAAACCATCCGACTGTCAGAGGAAGCGGAACCGGATATTTTCCACGCCATCCGTCGGGATGCTCTGCTGGAAAACGTCAGCGTACGCGCCGACGGCAGCATCGATTATGACGATGCCTCGAAAACAGAAAATACCCGTGTGTCGTACCCGATTTACCACATCGACAACATCGTTAAGCCCGTTTCAAAAGCCGGGCATGCAACAAAAGTTATCTTCCTGACCGCAGACGCGTTCGGCGTGCTGCCGCCTGTTTCCCGCCTTACCGCAAGCCAGACGCAGTATCACTTCTTGTCAGGCTTTACGGCTAAACTGGCGGGCACGGAACGTGGCGTAACGGAGCCTACGCCCACCTTCTCCGCCTGCTTTGGCGCAGCATTCCTGTCGCTGCACCCTACGCAGTACGCAGAGGTGCTGGTGAAACGTATGCAGGCCGTCGGTGCGCAGGCATACCTGGTGAACACTGGCTGGAACGGGACCGGCAAACGCATCTCCATTAAAGATACGCGCGCGATTATCGATGCGATTTTGAATGGTGAACTGGATAACGCCGAGACCTTCACTCTGCCGATGTTTAACCTGGCTATCCCCACAACATTGCCCGGCGTGGAGACAAAAATCCTCGACCCACGTAATACTTACGCATCGCCGGAACAGTGGCAGGAGAAAGCCACGCAACTGGCTAAACTGTTCGTCAGTAACTTTGAGAAGTATACGGATACCCCTGCGGGTGCCGCACTGGTGAGCGCCGGACCGAAGCTGTAATTTTCCAACGCAAGCCAAACAAAACCCGCCGAAAGGCGGGTTTCCTGTTAGTTCTCTTTGCCTGGCGTATTCAGGCGAGTAATGGGAATCGGCAGCCAGGCACGGATCGACAAGCCTCCCCGCTCACTGGTACCAAGCTCAAGCAAACCGTTGTGGTTATCGACAATACGCTGAACAATCGCCAGCCCAAGACCCGTACCGCTGGTGCTACGCGCACTGTCGCCACGGACAAACGGCTGGAACAGATGTTTGCGCTGCTCCGGCTTGATGCCAGGGCCGTCATCCTCCACCTGGAACCAGGCGCGATTAAGCTCCGTACCACTACTGACCTTGATCCAGCCATTACCGTAACGGGCAGCGTTCACCACCATATTGGCAACGGCACGCTTAATCGAAAGCGGGTGCATACGAACCAGAATTTCGCTGTCATTAAGCGCCGTATCAATTTCACGCTCATAGCCACTCTCGGCCGCCACCACTTCGCCCAGGACCGCGTTTAATTCGGCAATTTCCATCGGCATCTCCTGCCCGGTTCGCAGGTAGTCGATAAACTGCTCGATGATGGCGTTGCACTCTTCGATATCTTTATTGATCGATTCCGCAAGGTAGCCATCTTCTTCGGCCATCATCTCTGTGGCCAGACGAATACGCGTCAACGGCGTACGCAAATCGTGGCTCACCCCGGCCATCAGCAGGGTACGGTCATCCGCCAGTTGCTTGACCCCTGACGCCATCTGGTTAAACGCGCGCGTCACAGAACGCACTTCGGAGGCACCGTATTCACGCAGCGGCGGCGGAATATGTCCTTTGCCCACTTTTAGCGCGGCATGTTCCAGGTCGACAAGCGGTCGGTTCTGTATTCGGATAAACAGCCATGCGCCCCCTATCGCCAGCAGCATAATAGCCAGCGTGTAGCGGAACAGCGGGGAGAAATCGCCCTGATGAATTTCCGTCAACGGCACGCGTACCCAAATATTGGGCGACAGCCACGTTTTCAACCAGACAACCGGCGAACTCTTGTTAACCTCAACGCGCACTTCCGTTGGGCCACCCAGTTGCTGCGCCATCTGCTGGCTTAAAAATTCATAGTGCTGTGCCCAACGCAGGCCTGCGTCTTCTGCGGCTTCATTGGAATAGAGTGAGATACCGAGTTCGCGATAAATTTCACGGCGAAACGCCGGAGGAACCACCAGTTGTGTACCGTCCTCCAGTTGCAGTTTATCGGTCATCAACATACGAACTTCGTAGGCGAGAACCTTATTAAACTGCTGGAGGCTGGGCAAAATCGCGAAATTCAGCACCACGAGGTAGGTCGTCACAAGGCTGACGAACAGCAATGTGACGATCAACAACAGCGTGCGGGCAAAAGAACTGCGCGGTGAGAAGCGCATTCGCCTCATGCTTTAGAACCGTCCGGCACAAAGACGTAGCCCAGACCCCAAACGGTCTGAATGTAACGTGGGTGAGCCGGATCCTCTTCCACCATGCGACGCAGGCGGGAGATTTGCACGTCGATAGAACGCTCCATCGCGGAGTATTCACGACCACGCGCCAGGTTCATCAGCTTATCGCGCGACAGCGGCTCACGCGGATGGCTCACCAGCGCTTTCAGCACGGCGAACTCACCGCTGGTCAGCGGCATCGGCTCATCTTCGCGGAACATCTCGCGGGTACCGAGGTTCAGCTTGAACTTACCAAATGCGATAACCGCTTCTTCCTGCGAAGGCGCACCGGGCAGTTCATTTGCCTGACGACGCAGTACCGCACGGATACGCGCCAGCAGTTCACGCGGGTTAAACGGTTTTGGAATGTAGTCATCAGCACCGATTTCGAGGCCAACGATACGGTCAACTTCTTCCCCTTTCGCCGTCACCATAATGATCGGCATCGGGTTACTCTGGCTACGCAGGCGGCGACAGATGGACAGGCCATCTTCACCCGGCAGCATTAAGTCGAGAACCATCAAGTGGAATGATTCGCGGGTCAACAGGCGGTCCATTTGCTCCGCGTTAGCGACGCTACGAACCTGGAAGCCCTGCTCGGTAAGATAACGCTCAAGCAGCGCGCGCAGGCGCATATCGTCATCCACTACCAGAATCTTATAATTCTCTTGCATTGTTTTTACTCCCAAAGGTTCCGACAATTATGAATACGTATTCTAAAAAAGTGCGCGTCGAGGACCAGCTAAATCTGGTATAAATTCTAGTCGAAATTGTTACAAAGCATATTTAACAGTAGCTTATATGCACATTGCATCACAGAAATGATGATTAATCCGCACCTTAAGGGGCGGTGATTTGTAAAGAAATCAGAGAAAAAAGAAGGCCACACAATGAAAACGCCCCTGATCACCCGAGAAGGCTACGACAAGCTGAAACAGGAACTGGATTTTCTCTGGCGTCAGGAGCGCCCGGAAGTCACCAAAAAAGTCACCTGGGCGGCGAGCCTCGGCGATCGCAGTGAAAATGCCGACTACCAGTACAACAAAAAGCGCCTGCGTGAAATAGACCGCCGCGTTCGCTATCTGACAAAGTGCCTGGAAAACCTGAAAATTGTCGATTACTCACCGCAACAGGAAGGCAAAGTCTTCTTCGGCGCGTGGGTGGAAATCGAAAATGACGATGGCAACACATTACGTTTTCGCATTGTCGGTTACGACGAAATTTTTGGTCGCAAAGACTACATCTCTATCGACTCGCCAATGGCGCGCGCGCTGCTGAAAAAAGAGGTCGGCGATGTCGCAGTGGTGCAAACGCCCGCCGGGGAAGCCACCTGGTACGTTAATGAAATCGAGTATGTAAAGTAACGCACCAGGAACTATCCGGTAGCCCCCGGCGCGACTGGCATTTTTCTGTCTCAGTCCGTATAACTATCCCCTGATTTTGTTCAGAAGATGATATTGAAATGATGAATGATTCGCTCTGCCGCATTATTGCGGGTGAACTTCAGGCCAGATCCGAACAGGTAGAAGCTGCCGTTCGCCTGCTTGATGAAGGGAACACCGTGCCGTTTATCGCGCGTTATCGTAAAGAAGTCACCGGCGGTCTGGATGACACGCAGCTGCGTAATCTGGAAACCCGCCTGGGATATTTGCGCGAACTCGAAGAACGCCGCCAGGCCATCCTGAAGTCGATTGGCGAGCAGGGTAAGCTCACCGATGAATTGAGCAAAGCCATCAACGGTACGCTCAGTAAAACCGAACTCGAAGATTTGTATTTACCGTACAAACCCAAGCGCCGCACCCGTGGGCAAATCGCCATTGAAGCAGGCCTTGAGCCGCTGGCGGATTTGCTGTGGAACGAGCCTTCACACGACCCGGAAAACGAAGCTGCAAAATACGTCGATGCCGACAAAGGCGTTGCCGACACCAAAGCAGCGCTGGATGGCGCACGCTACATCCTGATGGAGCGCTTTGCCGAAGATGCGCAGTTGCTGGCGAAAGTGCGTGATTACCTGTGGAAAAACGCCCATCTGGTCGCCACCGTAGTGAGCGGCAAAGAAGAGGAAGGCGCAAAATTCCGCGATTATTTCGATCACCATGAGCCGATTTCCACCGTGCCGTCACACCGCGCGCTGGCCATGTTCCGTGGCCGCAACGAAGGGGTATTGCAGCTCTCACTGAATGCCGATCCGCAGTTTGATGAGCCGCCAAAAGAGAGCCATTGCGAGCAAATTATTCAGGATCACCTTGGCCTGCGGCTGAATAATGCGCCGGCAGACAGTTGGCGCAAAGGCGTTGTCAGTTGGACGTGGCGTATTAAGGTGCTGATGCACCTGGAAACCGAACTGATGGGTACCGTGCGTGAACGTGCGGAAGATGAAGCGATCAACGTCTTCGCCCGTAACCTGCATGACCTGCTGATGGCCGCACCCGCTGGCCTGCGCGCAACGATGGGTCTCGATCCGGGTCTGCGTACCGGTGTGAAAGTCGCCGTTGTCGACGGCACGGGTAAGCTGGTCGCCACTGACACCATTTACCCACATACCGGCCAGGCAGCAAAAGCCGCCGTGGTGGTCGCCGCGCTGTGCGAAAAACACAACGTTGAACTGGTCGCTATCGGCAACGGAACGGCATCGCGTGAAACCGAACGTTTCTTCCTGGACGTGCAGAAACAGTTCCCGAAAGTCACCGCACAGAAAGTGATCGTCAGCGAGGCCGGGGCGTCGGTCTATTCCGCCTCTGAGCTGGCGGCACAGGAGTTCCCGGATCTGGACGTTTCCCTGCGTGGCGCGGTGTCAATCGCCCGTCGTTTGCAGGATCCGCTGGCAGAGCTGGTGAAAATCGATCCGAAATCTATCGGGGTTGGTCAGTATCAGCATGACGTCAGCCAGACCCAGCTTGCCCGTAAACTGGATGCGGTGGTGGAAGACTGCGTGAACGCCGTCGGCGTGGACCTGAACACCGCGTCTGTTCCCCTGCTGACTCGCGTAGCCGGTTTAACCCGTATGATGGCGCAAAATATTGTCGCCTGGCGCGATGAGAATGGTCAGTTCCAGAATCGCCAGCAGCTATTAAAAGTCAGCCGACTGGGGCCAAAAGCCTTTGAGCAGTGCGCGGGCTTCCTGCGTATCAACCATGGTGATAACCCGCTGGATGCCTCTACCGTGCACCCGGAAGCGTACCCGGTTGTGGAACGTATTCTGGCGGCGACAGAGCAGTCTCTGCGCGATCTGATGGGCAACAGTAGCGGCCTTAAATCACTGAAAGCGTCCGACTTTACCGACGAGCGTTTCGGGGTACCGACCGTTACTGACATCATCAAAGAGCTGGAAAAACCAGGCCGTGACCCGCGCCCGGAGTTCAAAACCGCCCAGTTTGCTGACGGTGTTGAAACGATGAATGACCTGCTGCCTGGCATGGTGCTTGAAGGTGCGGTGACCAACGTTACCAACTTCGGTGCGTTTGTGGATATCGGCGTGCATCAGGATGGCCTGGTACATATCTCTTCGCTTGCCGATAAATTTGTTGAAGATCCGCATACCGTCGTGAAAGCAGGGGATATCGTCAAAGTAAAAGTGCTGGAAGTGGACCTGCAGCGCAAACGTATTGCGCTGACCATGCGCCTTGATGAGCAGCCGGGAGACAGCAATTCACGGCGTGGTAATGGTGGCGCTCGCGAGGCAGGCAACCGCCCTGCCGCCCGTCCGGCGAAACCACGCGGGCGCGAGTCGCAGCCTGCTGGCAACAGCGCCATGATGGATGCGCTGGCGGCAGCCATGGGCAAAAAACGTTAAACCCTTCGCCCTCTCCTTCGGGAGAGGGTACACCCTCTTCCAGATGTTCAAATCTAAACAAACAGGTGTGCTGCGTTATTTCTTACCTACCAGTAACTCTTTGAATAATATCTGGATTAATTTTCAAAATTATTAACTAATTTTATATTGGTTATATTTTAGTTAATAAAACCGCCTCATAACTCTTTATTATTTAAACTTTATTCTTATTATTAATTTAACCTTAAGTCCGGGTAATAAATTAAATATCCCTTCACTGTTTCTTATTTGTTATTGCAAACGGGAAAGGCAAAACAACATAAATTTTGAGCCATATCAACAATGGCTCGGATTGTGGTTCCGCTTTGCGCAATATCGCGGTTTAATAGTGATGATAAAAACTATTCTCATTATCATTGTATGAGTGGAGTGACACTCATTGCTGTGCTGGCTAACTAACTGGTTTCATGCGCTTTACTGGCGCATGGTGGGAATGTTGTTTGCGATACAGATAAGTAGGTCCTATGCAATTCTCTCCTGACAGTGCGTGGAAAATAACGGGGTTCTCTCGCGAAATTAGCCCTGCGTGGCGCCAGAAACTCCTCTCATTAGGCATGTTGCCCGGTTCATCATTTAATGTCGTGCGCGTAGCCCCCCTTGGTGATCCTATTCACATTGAAACCCGACGCGTTAATCTAGTCTTGCGTAAGAAAGATCTCGCGTTTCTGGAACTGGAAGCCGTTTCCCGCTAATGGCCCGGCCATGAAAGAGAGAGAAGAACAATGAAAAAATTGACCGTGGGATTAATTGGTAATCCTAATTCCGGCAAGACCACATTATTCAATCAGTTAACTGGTGCGCGCCAGCGCGTGGGGAACTGGGCGGGTGTCACGGTTGAGCGCAAAGAGGGGCAATTCTCTACCACCGACCATCAGGTTACGCTGGTCGATTTGCCCGGTACCTACTCCCTGACCACTATCTCGTCACAGACTTCACTGGATGAGCAAATTGCCTGTCACTACATTCTGAGCGGCGATGCAGACATCCTGATTAATGTCGTGGATGCCTCAAACCTCGAGCGCAACCTCTATCTCACGTTGCAGTTGCTGGAACTTGGCATTCCCTGCGTGGTGGCGCTGAATATGCTGGATATTGCCGAGAAGCAAAAAGTCCGCATTGATATCGACGCCCTCTCCGCTCGCCTCGGCTGCCCGGTTGTTCCGCTGGTGTCCACCCGTGGTCGCGGTATCGACGCGTTAAAAATCGCGCTTGATCGCCATCAGAAAAATAAACAAATCGAGCTTGTTCACTATGCCCAGCCGCTGTCGCGTGAAGCCGATGAGCTGGCACAAGGCATGGCCGCGGACATGCCCATCCAACAACGTCGCTGGCTGGGCCTGCAAATGCTGGAAGGCGATATCTACAGCCGCGCTTACGCTGGTGATGCCGCCCACAAGCTGGATATTTCACTGGCACGCCTGCAGGACGAAATCGACGATCCCGCACTGCACATTGCCGATGCCCGTTATCAAACCATTGCCGCCATTTGCGAGGCGGTCAGTAACACCCTGACGGCGGAATCCAGCCAGTTTACGGCAGCCGTTGACCGAATCATTCTGAACCGCTTCCTTGGCTTACCGATTTTCCTGTTTGTGATGTACCTGATGTTCCTGCTCGCCATTAACATCGGTGGTGCGTTACAGCCGATTTTTGATGCGGGTTCAGTGGCGATTTTCGTCCACGGTATCCAGTGGCTGGGCTATACGCTGCATTTCCCGGAATGGCTGACCGTTTTCCTGGCTCAGGGGCTGGGCGGTGGTATCAACACGGTGCTACCGCTGGTACCGCAAATCGGCATGATGTACCTGTTCCTCTCATTCCTTGAAGACTCCGGCTATATGGCACGTGCGGCCTTCGTCATGGACCGTTTGATGCAAGCGCTGGGGCTGCCGGGTAAATCCTTCGTGCCGCTGATTGTCGGCTTTGGCTGCAATGTTCCCTCGGTGATGGGGGCCAGGACCCTGGATGCGCCGCGTGAACGTCTGATGACCATGATGATGGCACCGTTTATGTCCTGCGGCGCGCGTCTGGCCATTTTCGCTGTCTTCGCATCGGCCTTCTTCGGCCAGCAGGGGGCGTTACTGGTCTTTTCGCTATACGTGCTGGGCATTGTGATGGCAATCCTTACCGGCCTGATGCTTAAACACACCATCATGCGTGGCGAAGCGTCACCGTTCATTATGGAACTACCGGTCTACCACGTGCCGCACCTGAAAAGTCTGGTCTTGCAGACCTGGCAGCGTCTGAAAGGATTTGTGCTGCGGGCCGGTAAAGTCATTGTGATCGTGAGCATTTTCCTCAGTGCTCTCAATAGCTTCTCCTTGAGCGGTAAAACGGTCGATAACATTAACGATTCTGCGCTGGCGTCAGTAAGCCGCGTCTTTACCCCCATACTGGAACCGATTGGCGTGCACGGTGACCACTGGCAGGCGACCGTTGGCCTGGTGACGGGGGCAATGGCGAAAGAAGTGGTGGTCGGGACGCTCAACTCACTCTATACCGCCGAACACATTCAGAAAGCGGAATTTAATCCCGCAGAATACAGTCTCGGCGATGAACTGATCGCCGCACTCGACGAGACCTGGAGCAGCCTGAAAAACACCTTCAGTCTGAGCGTACTGGCCAACCCTATTGAAGCCAGCAAGGGCGACGGTGAGATGGCAGAAGGCACTATGGGCGTGATGAGTGAGAAATTCGGCAGCGCCGCTGCCGCCTACAGCTACCTGATTTTCGTTCTGCTCTATACGCCGTGCATATCCGTAATGGGCGCCATTGCCCGTGAATCGAGCCGTGGCTGGATGGGGTTCTCCGTGCTGTGGGGGCTGAATATCGCCTATTCACTTGCCACGCTGTTCTATCAGGCCGTGAGTTTTGATGAGCACCCGGTTTACAGCCTCACCTGTATTCTCGCGGTGATCTTGTTCAATGTCATCGTGATTGGCGGTCTGCGTCGCGCCAGAAGTCGCGTGGATGTGAATCTCCTGGCCAGCCGCAAAACCGTCGCCAGTTGTTGTGAAAGCCCGGCGGGCGACTGCCACTAAGGACACGAAACATGGCATCGTTAATTGAGGTTCGCGATATGCTTGCTTTACAGGGCCGGATGGAAATCAACCAGCTCTGTAACGCGCTGCATCTCTCCCGACCAATGGCCGATGCCATGCTGACGCGCATGGAAGCCATGGGCAAAGCAGTACGGATTCAGGAAGAGGCGGACGGCTGTCTGAGCGGCGAGTGCAAACAATGCCCGGAAGGAAAATCGGCCTGCCAGCGTGAATGGTGGTCACTGACAGGATGCTGATAGCGGGTCAGGCGACCCGCTCATAACATTACTTATAGACATCCGCCGTGGCATGGATGTCTTTTTCATTCTTCTCGCCGCTGGTCACAACGAAATATTTGCCGCCCAGCTCATCCGCTTTTTTCGACAGCTCTTTTTTCGCGTCCATGGGTGCCGAGGTATCAGACGTGGTAATCGTCCCCACTTTTGTCAGATTCATACCCGCGACCTTATCTTTTTCGAGTTCCTGCGCCGCCATAACGCCAAACGACAGGGAGCCAATCACCAGAGATGCAACAATACCTGTAACAAGTTTCATAGACTTGATTCTCCTCGGGTTTTTTAGATTGTGATGCTGTGGTAAAGAAAGATAAGCCAACCGCAGCAACGCTCTGAGTATTGTCGTGAAACGGCATTTTTTCCAGGTGGCACAATAATTACACCGCGAAACTATTAAATTCTGTCAATGCTCTGCAGAAATCGTCCGGGTGAGAAATAAAAGGCGCATGGGCAGCTTTAGGAAATATCAGCGACTGGCTTTGTGGCCAGCGCGCATCCAGCGTGGCAACAATTTTGCGCGGCACCAGCCCATCTAATCGCCCGTAAAGCCGCAAGAAGGGAATCTCCAGCCCTGACAGCGCGTCACGCAGATCTTCTGTTTTGAGGATCTCCAGCCCACCGTTCAGCACCTCTGTTGAGGGCATCGGTAACGACAATACCGCCTGCTTGAGCTGACGTGCATCCTGACGGGCTGTCTCCGTACCCATCGTCTGCAGAGCGAGAAAGCGCTCGACCGTACGTTGAAAATCCTCGCTGAGCTGTCGCTGGAAACCGGCCAGCACATCCGGTTTGATGCCAGGCCATTCATCCTGCGCGCCAAAACAAGGGGATGATGCAACCGTCACCAGGCCGCTGACACGCTCAGGGGCAAGAAGCGCAACCTTGCTTGCGACAAGCCCGCCGAGGCTCCAGCCCAGCCAGACGGCGCGCTGCGGCGCCTGCGCCAACACACACTCCGCCATCTCTTGCAATGTCATTGCCGAAAATCCGCTACTGCGCCCATAACCCGGCAGGTCCACCAGATGCAGTGTAAATTGCGAGCGTAGTTGCGGCACAATGCAATCCCAAACCTGCGCGTTCAGCCCCCATCCGTGCAACAGCACAAGATGGCAATTTCCTTCGCCTTTGGTTTCCCACCAGATGTTGTTCATCAGTTATCGTTCTCTTTCTTAAAACAGGGAGGGTGAACATGCTAACAGCGCCGGGCTTGTGCTGGCTATGTCGAATGCCGCTGGCGGTAGCGCACTGGGGCTTGTGTTCCTGCTGCACTCGGGCGGTAGTTGCCCCCCTGTCCGTTTGTCCAGCCTGTGGTTTACCTGCCGCGAGCCGTGCACTGCCTTGCGGCAGATGCCTGCAAAAACCGCCGCCGTGGCAACGTCTGGTGGCGGTCAGCGATTACGCATTGCCATTGAGTATGCTGGTGCATCAGTTCAAATTCGTGCGACGACCCGAAATGGCAAATGCGCTGGCCCGGCTGCTGGTACTGGCAGTCATCAACGCACGCAGAACAACACAGTGGCAGAAACCCGATATGCTTATCAGCGTACCGCTTTATCGGCATCGCCAGTGGCGCAGAGGATATAACCAAAGTGATCTGCTCTGTCGTGCGCTTGCCCACTGGTTATGCTGTCGCTATGAACCGAGCGCCATTGTCCGCATTCGGGCAACGTCCATTCAGCATCATCTCAGCGCCCGGCTACGCAAACGCAACCTGAAAAATGCCTTTCGCCTTGAATTGCCCGTCCAGGGTCTCCATATGGTTATCGTGGATGATGTCGTTACGACCGGCAGCACCGTCGCGGAAATAAGTCGGTTGCTCCTGCGCAACGGCGCGGCGTCTGTTCAGGTATGGTGCCTTTGTCGAACCTTGTAGACCCTCGATGATGGGCGTATTATAACCAAGTAAAATAGTCAACTATTAGGCCATTGCTATGATCCGTATCTCTGATGCTGCGCAAGCGCATTTTGCTAAACTGCTGGCAAATCAGGAAGAAGGGACACAAATCCGTGTATTTGTGATTAACCCAGGCACGCCAAACGCTGAATGCGGCGTCTCTTATTGTCCGCCAGATGCAGTGGAAGCAACTGACACCGCCCTGAAATTTGAACAACTGACCGCCTATGTCGATGAGTTAAGTGCACCGTACCTGGAAGATGCGGAAATTGATTTTGTCACCGATCAGTTGGGTTCCCAGCTCACCCTGAAAGCACCAAACGCGAAGATGCGTAAGGTGTCCGAAGACGCACCGCTGATGGAACGTGTTGAGTATCTGCTGCAATCGCAGATCAACCCGCAACTGGCAGGCCACGGCGGCCGCGTCACGCTGATGGAAATTACGGATGAAGGCTATGCCATCCTCCAGTTTGGCGGTGGTTGTAATGGCTGTTCAATGGTGGATGTAACGCTGAAAGAAGGGATCGAAAAGCAGTTGCTTAACGAATTCCCGGAACTGAAAGGTGTACGCGATCTTACCGAACACCAGCGCGGCGAGCACTCCTACTACTAAGCCGACTTTTATCTGATGCTCTCCCGATGCGGGAGAGCATGTTACCTGTATCTTTCCCCGCTATCTCGCGCCTCTTTTTTGCACTCATTTCCAGCCTGGAATATGACAGGCATCTCACTTCGTAAATTTTGACCCGCCGGGTGATTCTCTTTTCATGAATGTTACCCGTATCATCTGTGCCAGTACCAAAAATATAAAAACATCCAGCTATCCTTTTAAAAAGTGGATGTAAGGCATATCGGTACTCCAGCGCTTCGTTTTTACAGGGCTAAAACCTGCAATAACCGCTGAAAAACTGACGTTACCCATAACAAATTAAGGCCAGGTAAATCATGCCATTAGTCATCGTTGCTATCGGTGTAGTCTTGTTGTTGTTATTAATGATCCGCTTCAAATTGAACGGATTTATCGCTCTGATCCTGGTGGCACTCGCCGTCGGTATGATGCAGGGCATGCCTCTGGACGCAGTTATCAAATCTATCAAAGCCGGTGTGGGCGGAACGCTGGGCAGCCTTGCGCTGATCATGGGCTTCGGCGCCATGTTGGGTAAACTGCTGGCGGACTGCGGCGGCGCACAACGCATCGCCACAACGCTGATTGCAAAATTTGGCGAAAAACACATTCAGTGGGCCGTCGTACTGACCGGCTTTACCGTGGGTTTTGCGCTGTTCTATGAAGTGGGCTTCGTCCTGTTACTGCCGCTGGTTTTCACTATCGCTGCCGCAGCCCGTATCCCGCTGCTGTATGTGGGTGTCCCGATGGCGGCCGCGCTTTCCGTTACTCACGGTTTCCTGCCTCCACACCCTGGCCCGACCGCAATCGCTACCATTTTCCATGCGGACATGGGTAAAACGCTGCTCTACGGTACGCTGCTCGGTATCCCGACAGTGATTCTGGCCGGCCCGGTCTATGCTCGCTTCCTGAAAGGCATCGACAAGCCGATTCCTGAAGGGCTGTACAACAAGAAAACCTTTACCGAAGAAGAAATGCCGGGCTTTGGCGTCAGCGTCTGGACCTCTCTGGTACCGGTGGTACTGATGGCGCTGCGTGCGGTTGCAGAGATGCTGCTGCCGAAAGGCCATGCGATTCTGCCTTACGCTGAGTTCTTCGGCGATCCGGTGATGGCGACCCTCATTGCGGTACTGATTGCCGTCTTCACCTTCGGCCTGAACCGTGGTCGTTCCATGGACGACATCAACGAAACGCTGACCAGCTCAATCAAAATCATTGCCATGATGCTGTTGATCATCGGCGGTGGCGGCGCATTCAAACAGGTTCTGGTTGATAGCGGCGTGGATAAATACATCGCTTCGCTGATGCATGAAACCAACATCTCGCCAATCTTTATGGCGTGGTCAATTGCCGCTGTACTGCGTATCGCGCTGGGTTCTGCAACCGTTGCAGCCATTACCGCAGGCGGGATTGTTGCGCCGCTGATTGCCACCACTGGCGTGAGCCCTGAATTGATGGTTATCGCGGTTGGTTCCGGTAGCGTAATTTTCTCTCACGTGAACGATCCAGGCTTCTGGCTGTTCAAGGAGTACTTCAACCTGACCATCGGGGAAACCATGAAGTCCTGGTCCGCACTGGAGACCATTATCTCTGTCTGCGGTCTGGTTGGCTGTCTGCTGCTGGGAATGGTGGTGTAAGTTCTACCGTCCAACTGGTTGTTAAAAAGAGAACCCGCCGAGTGGCGGGTTCTTTGTATTTACTTCTTCCCTGCCGCTTTCCGGCGTTTATCCAGGTCTTTAATCAGCTTGTTGACGTTCTCATCGGCAAACATTTTTTCCAGTGACACGGCGAGCTTACGCCGCCAGTTTTTGTACTGGTAGCTGGTGCCCGGAATGTTCACCGGTCCGGCCATATCCAGCCAGTCTTCCGGCTGCAGCCCCAGCAACGCACTATTGCTGTCAGCGATATAGCGTTGCATACCACGATTAAGTACCGCACTCATTGGCATACGTGAGGCTTTATGCCCTACCCGTTTTGGCAAACAACCATGGGCGTGGAGCGCATCCAGCAGCCCCTGTTTTGCCAGTTCGCGATCGAGATACAGCCCACGCAGCACCACTTCATCCGGGTACAGACCCAGCGTTTTACCGAGCGTCAGATCACCACTTTCCCAGTATCCCCGCAGCGTCGGCAAATCATGAGTGGTCGCCACCGCCATTGACTGTGCCGGGTAAGCTTTAGGAGCACGGTAGCGCTTCTCGTGGTCATTTTCAAAATAGAGGACTTTGTAGGAGTAAACGCCGCTGTCGCGCAGCTTGCTGACGATCTCCACCGGCACCGTCCCCAAATCTTCGCCAATGACCATGCACTGATGACGCTGACTTTCCAATGCGAGGATCGACAACAGGTCGTCCACCGGGTACTGCACATACGCCCCGTGATCTGCCGTTTCGCCATAGGGGATCCACCACAGGCGCAGCATCGACATCACATGATCGATACGCAGCGCGCCACAGCTTTTCATATTGGCGCGCAGCAGCTCAATAAAGGGTTCGTAAGCGCGCGCGGCAATAATGTGCGGGTCCATCGGCGGCAATCCCCAGTTTTGCCCCAGCGGGCCGAGAATATCCGGCGGTGCCCCCACAGAGGCTTTCAGGCAGTACAACTCACGATCGCACCAGGTTTCCGAACCGCCTTCGGCAACGCCCACGGCGAGATCCCGGTACAACCCAATAGGCATATTGTGGCCCTGGCTCTCCTGCCAGCACTCGGCAAATTGCGTATACGCCAGCCACTGCAACCACAGGTAAAAGTTCACTTCATCGGCATGGCTTTCGCAAAAGGCTTTAACCGCCGGGCTGTCGGTTGACTGAAAATCTTCCGGCCAGGCAGGCCAGCCCCAACGTAGCGGATCTTCTTTCACCTGGTTGGCATGTAGCGCATCAAATGCCGCCTGCCAGTACAGACTTTCCCCCTCTTCCTTCACGAAGGCGTGAAACGCAGCGCGCAAATCGTCATCATCTTTACGCTGTGAAAACTGCACCCAGGCCAGGCGTAATGCCGCCAGTTTGAGGGCGGTCACACCTGCGTAATCGACAAACTCCGCGTCGCGAGCGGCATCCAGCGCCTTGCGCGTCGTAGGGAGTTTCCACCACGCCTGCGCCTCTTTGCTCAACTGAAAATCTTCTACCGCATTAACATCAATATAAATGATATTCAGCCAGCGGCGAGATGAAGGGCTGTAGGGGCTGGCGCTTTCCGGGTTGGCCGGATAGAGGGCGTGAATAGGGTTCAGGCCGATGAACGCGCCACCGCGCTGCCCCACCTCGCCCAGCATGACTTTCAGATCGCCAAAATCGCCGATCCCCCAGTTACGCTCAGAACGCAAGGTATAAAGCTGTACACACGCCCCCCAGAGTTTTTTCCCTTCCAGCAGCGCCTGCGGTTCATAGCAGCGCTTTGGGGTAACAATTAAGCGACAATGCCAGCTCTGCTCACTTTGCCGCAGCGTCAGGGTGTGATACCCCTGCGGTAACTTCGTTGGCAGGGTGAGGTTTTTCCCTGCGTCGACCAGGCCTTTATGCTGCTGACCGTCTTCGGTGGTGATTATCCAGTTGAAAGTACCGTTTCCCTCAATCGGCAATGACTTCTTCTTTCCCTGGGTGTGCACCAGCACATTCGGGACCGGCGTTACCGCGACAGGTGTCGCGGTAACAGCGTGCATAGCGTCAAGCAAACGTCGTTTGGTTTCCGCACCAATAGACTGTGGTTTGCCATGCGCATTGATGTAATCCGGGCTAATTCCCGCCGCCAGTGCGGCATTATCAAGACGTTTGCTCACTATGGCGTTTCCTTAGCGTTTTGCCTGCCAGATACGGGTTTGGTAATCACGGATCGAACGATCCGAACTGAACATGCCGCAACGTGCGGTATTCAATATTGTAGCCCTCGTCCAGGCTTCTTCATCGCGATAGAGCGTATCAACCCGTTTTTGCGCTTCAACGTAGGCGGCGAAATCCGCCAGAACCAGATAGGGATCGCCGCCCTGCTTACCGATGCTGTGCAGCATCTGGTCGAACGCATGCTTGTCGCCCTCGCTGTATTTGCCGCTCTCAAGTTCTTTGAGCACCGCATCCAACAGCTTGTCTTTCTTACGCCATTTCACCGGATCGTAGCCTTTGGCTTTCAACGCCTTCACCTCTTCCACGGTATGACCGAAGATGAAGATGTTTTCATCGCCAACCTGCTCGGCAATCTCCACGTTGGCACCGTCAAGGGTACCGACGGTGAGCGCACCGTTCAGCGCCAGCTTCATATTGCCGGTACCCGAGGCCTCTTTACCTGCGGTAGAAATTTGTTCAGACACATCTGCCGCCGGGATAAGACGTTCCGCCGCCGAAACGCAATAATCCGGCAGGAAAACCACTTTCAGCTTATCGCCCACCGTCTTATCGTTATTGATTACAGCGGCCACTTTATTGATGGCGTAAATGATATTTTTCGCCAGGTAGTAGCCCGGCGCGGCTTTCGCACCGAAGAGGAATACGCGTGGTACGCGGTCTGCCTGCGGATTTTCACGAATCTCTTTATACAGCGCCACAATATGCAGCAGGTTCAGATGCTGGCGTTTATATTCATGCAGACGTTTGATTTGAATATCAAACAGCGCATGCGGATTGATCTCAATGCCGGTACGCGCTTTGACGAACGCCGCAAGCTGCACCTTATTTTCCTGTTTGATAGCGCGATATTGCGCGCGGAATTTCGCGTCGTCGGCAAATTTTTCCAGATTAATAAGCTGGTCGAGATCGTTCGCCCACTCATTTTTCAGCGACTTATCCAGTAATGCCGCCAGCGCCGGGTTGCACTGTTTAATCCAGCGACGCGGTGTAATACCATTAGTGACATTGTGGAATTTCGTCGGCCACAGTTGGTGATATTCCGGGAACAGATCTTTGACGACTAAATCTGAGTGCAGTGCCGCAACGCCGTTCACCGCAAAGCCGCCGACGACACACATATTGGCCATCCGCACCTGTTTGTTGTGCACCACTGCCAGTTTCGCCCACACGTCCTCATCGCCAGGCCAGGTTTGCTCAACCAGTACCTTAAAGCGATCGTTAATCTGTTTGATGATTTGCATATGGCGAGGCAGCAGCGCTTTTACCAGTTTTTCATCCCAGCACTCCAGCGCTTCCGGCATCAGCGTATGGTTGGTGTAGGCGAAGGTTTTGCTGGTAATAGCCCAGGCGTCATCCCAGCTCAGTTGATGTTCATCAATCAGCACGCGTAACATTTCCGGGATCGCAATGGTCGGATGCGTATCGTTAAGCTGGATAACTTCAAAGTCCGGCAACTGGGCAATTTTGCGCCCGGCCAGGTGATGACGACGCAGAATGTCCGCCACGGAGCAGGCACACTGGAAATATTGCTGCATCAGACGCAGCTTCTTGCCCGCCTGGTGGTTGTCATTCGGGTAGAGCACCTTGGTCAGTTTTTCTGCATCAATACCCTGCTGCTCGGCACGCAGGAAATCACCGTCGTTGAATTTGGTCAGATCGAACGGGTGCGCATGGGTCGCCTGCCACAGTCGCAGCGGCTGCGCTACGCCGTTACGATAACCCAGTACCGGTAAATCCCAGGCTTCGCCGACAATCGTAAATTCCGGCGTCCAGTGGCCGTCTTTACTCACTTTACCGCCAATGCCCACCTGCACGTTCAATTGCGCGTTATGGCTAAACCAGGGGTAGCTGCGACGCTGCCAGTCATCCGGCGCCTCTTTCTGCTGACCATCGTCAAAAGACTGACGGAACAAGCCATACTGATAGTTCAGGCCATAGCCGGTGGCAGACTGGCCTACCGTTGCCATCGAGTCCAGGAAGCACGCCGCCAGACGCCCTAACCCACCGTTACCTAGCGCCGGGTCGGTCTCTTCTTCCAGCAGATCGCTCAGATTGATACCGCTTTCCTGCAGAATATCGCTCACCTCTTGATACCAACCAAGGTTGAGCAAGTTGTTACCTGTCAGGCGGCCAATCAGAAATTCCATTGAAATGTAGTTTACATGACGCTGGTTTTTCGCCGGTTTAGCCAGCGGTTGTGCCACCAGCAATTCTGCCAGCGCGCCGCTAACGGCCTGCCACCACTGGCGAGATGTCATCTCCTGGGCTGTGTGCAAACCAAAATGTTGCCACTGACGCGTCAGGGCCGCCTCAAATTGCGCTTTGTTAAACGTGGGCTTTGACATAAAGAATTCGGATCCTGTAATTGAAAAAACAACGTTAGCGCTAGTGTGCCAGGCTCATGAAACGACTTCCTCATCCTGCCAGGGATTCAACGGGGAGGAGCAGCAGGGATGAGCGAAAAGTGTGATCTCTGCCACCTAAAGTTAGCTGTTTTTTTAAGCATTCTTCAAGCATTTACTGTTTCAAGCGGGAGGAAAAAACACGGCGATGCGTCGTTCACTTACCGTGGGGATAACGGGGGGAGAATGTCAAAGAATTGAAATATTGTTTCAGGGAAATTATCACTCGCGGCATCAACATAATTTGAGTAAATAATATTTTCTTAAATGATAATTTCGCCTTTTGCTATTTGTGCGATTACCTCGCCGTTTTGGGAAATATTTCACCAAAGCCCCCAAAAGATGCAAAACTATTTCGCCTTATTTTGACGCGTTTTGCTGCAAATCGGCCTGCATACCCTTTCGCCACGGGTGCTGTCTCTTTTTTCGCAACTCAAATAGAAATGTGACATAGTGCAAATTCACAATCGTCAGATCCGGACATAACTTGCAATAATTCGGAATTTATCCGACCTTATTTATATTAATTACGAAGCGCAAAAAAAATCGTTTTTCCCCTTTGTCCTCACAGTGAAGTGATAACTATGTTGATTCCGTCTAAATTAAGTCGCCCGGTACGCCTCGACCATACTGTCGTTCGTGAGCGTCTGTTGGCTAAACTTTCCGGCGCGAACAATTTTCGGCTTGCGCTGATCACTAGCCCTGCTGGGTACGGAAAAACAACGCTCATTTCCCAATGGGCTTCCGGTAAAAATGACGTGGGCTGGTTTTCGCTGGATGAAGGCGACAACCAGCAGGAACGTTTTGCCAGCTATTTCATTGCTGCTATTCAACAGGCCACGGGTGGGCATTGCGTCACCAGTGAGGCAATGGCGCAAAAACGCCAGTACGCCAGCCTCTCCTCCCTCTTTGCTCAGTTGTTTATTGAGCTGGCAGAGTGGCAACGCGCGCTCTATCTGGTGATAGATGACTACCACCTCATCACCAACCCGGTGATTCATGAAGCCATGCGTTTTTTCTTGCGCCATCAGCCGGAAAACCTGACGCTGATTGTGCTGTCGCGCAATTTACCGCAGTTAGGCATTGCCAATCTGCGCGTACGTGAACAACTGCTGGAGATCGGCAGCCACCAACTGGCCTTTAATCATCAGGAAGCGAAGCAATTTTTTGATTGCCGCCTGACTTCCCCCATCGAAGCGGCAGAGAGCAGCCGTCTGTGTGATGACGTTGCCGGCTGGGCCACCGCGCTCCAACTCATTGCCCTTTCCGTACGCCAGAATCACAGTGCCGCGCAGCAATCCGCTCGTCGTCTGGCGGGGATCAACGCCAGCCATCTGTCCGATTATCTGGTGGATGAGGTGCTGGATAATGTCGATGCCAGCACGCGTCTGTTCTTACTGAAAAGCTCGCTATTGCGCTCAATGAACGATGCGCTGATTGTCCGTGTCACCGGCGAAGAAAATGGTCAGATGCGGCTGGAAGAAATTGAGCGCCAGGGGTTATTCCTGCAGCGCATGGATGACTCCGGTGAATGGTTCAGCTACCACCCGCTGTTCGGCAATTTCCTGCGCCAGCGCTGCCAGTGGGAACTGGCGACTGAACTACCGGAAATTCATCGCGCGGCGGCGGAAAGCTGGATGGCACAGGGATTCCCCAGCGAAGCCATCCACCACGCGCTGGCGGCGGGCGACGGCATTATGTTACGGGACATTCTGCTGCATCACGCCTGGGGCTTATTCAACCATAGCGAACTCAGCCTGCTGGAAGCCTCGCTGAAAGCGCTACCGTGGGAAAGCCTCCTGGAGAACCCGCGCCTGGTGCTGCTACAGGCCTGGCTGATGCAAAGCCAGCATCGCTACAGCGAAGTGAATACCTTGCTGGCCCGTGCCGAACAGGAGATGACCACCCAAATGGACGCCTCCCTGCACGGTGATTTCAACGCATTGCGCGCGCAGGTCGCGATCAATGATGGCGACGCCGCCGAAGCGGAACGCCTGGCGATGGTGGCGCTCGATGAACTGCCGCTTGCCAATTACTACAGCCGTATTGTCGCCACGTCGGTACACGGTGAAGTGCTGCACTGCAAAGGGCAACTGACCAACTCGCTGGCGTTAATGCAGCAAACCGAGCAGATGGCGCGCCGCCATGACGTGTGGCATTACGCCTTGTGGAGCCTGATTCAGCAGAGCGAAATTCTGTTTGCACAAGGGTTCTTGCAGGCTGCCTGGGAGACCCAGGAAAAAGGCTTTGTTCTGGTGCGCGAACAGCACCTTGAGCAGTTGCCGATGCACGAGTTCTTACTGCGCATTCGTTCGCAATTACTCTGGGCCTGGGCGCGTCTTGACGAATCTGAAGCCGCCGCTCGCCAGGGGATGGAGGTTCTCGCCTCCTTCCAGCCGCAGCAACAGTTACAGTGTCTGGCGCTGGTGATTCAAAATTCGCTGGCTCGCGGTGACCTGGATAATGCTCGCGCGCATTTACACCGTCTGGAGAACTTGCTGGGTAACGGCCAGTATCACAGCGACTGGGTGTCGAACGCCGATAAGGTCCGGGTGATTTACTGGAATATGACGGGCGATCGTAAATCAGCAGAGCAGTGGCTTCGCCAGACGCCTAAACCCGAATTTGCCAATAACCACTTCCTGCAAGGGCAGTGGCGCAATATCGCCAGAGCGCAAATTCTGCTTGGCGATTTCGACCCGGCTGAAATGGTTCTTGAAGAGCTCAACGAGAACGCCCGCAGCTTGCGCCTGATGAGTGATTTGAACCGCAACTTGCTGTTACTGAATCAGTTGTACTGGCAGTCCGGGCGTAAAAACGACGCACAGCGCGTGCTGCTTGAGGCACTGCAACTGGCCAACCGCACCGGGTTTATCAGCCACTTTGTTATTGAGGGCGAGGCCATGGCGCAGCAACTGCGTCAGCTTATTCAACTCAATACACTGCCGGAACTGGACCAGCACCGCGCGCAGCGTATTCTGCGTGACATCAACCAGCATCACCGGCATAAGTTCGCCCATTTTGACGAGAGCTTCGTTGAACGCTTGCTGAACCATCCGGAAGTGCCGGAGTTGATCCGCACCAGTCCGCTAACCCAGCGCGAGTGGCAGGTATTGGGGCTTATCTACTCAGGCTACAGCAATGAGCAGATCGCCGGTGAACTCGCCGTGGCGGCGACCACCATTAAAACGCATATCCGTAATTTGTATCAGAAGCTGGGGGTTGCCCACCGTCAGGATGCCGTATTGCATGCCCAGCGGCTGCTGAAAATGATGGGGTACGGTGTCTGAGTATCAGGTCGGGCTGCGCAACGCCGCCCGACGCGACTGCTTAGCATAACTCTAACTGGACATTATTACTGGTGATCACCTGCATAACACCAGCGGGTGGCATGATGTCGGTGTAAACGGCATTGACCATACTGATACTGCCCATGTTGACCATTGCGTTGCGTCCAAACTTCGAGTGATCCACCACCAGCATCGCATGGCGCGAGTTTTCAATGATCGCCCGTTTGGTGCGCACTTCATGATAGTCAAACTCCAGCAGCGAACCATCAGCGTCAATGCCGCTGATGCCAAGAATGCCGAAGTCCAGACGGAACTGAGAAATAAAGTCCAGCGTGGCTTCGCCGACAATCCCACCGTCACGGCTACGCAACTCACCGCCAGCGAGAATGACGCGGAAATCTTCTTTTTTCAGCAGCGTGTTCGCCACGTTGAGGTTGTTCGTCACCACGCGTAAATCGCTGTGATCGAGCAGCGCGTGCGCCACGGCTTCAGGGGTGGTGCCAATATCAATAAACAACGTTGCGCCGTTTGGGATCTGACTGGCCACTTTACGGGCAATGCGTTCTTTCTCTGCCGTTTGCGTCGCCTTACGATCGTGCCAGGAGGTATTGACGGAGCTGGAAGGTAGCGCGGCCCCCCCATGGTGGCGCAGGATTTTGTTTTGATCGGCCAGATCGTTCAGATCGCGGCGAATAGTCTGCGGACTTACCGAGAATTGCTCTACCAGTTCTTCCGTGCTGACATATCCCTGCTGTTTAACCAGTTCAATGATCGCGTCATGACGTTGTGTTTGTTTCATGAAATGTCTCTGGATAATTATGTTCGTTTTCGCGCATTCAATGTATCTACCAGCGCCATCGCAAGGCCAATCAACAGCCCGCCGGTGTGTGCGCCGATAGCCGTATCCACTGCTGAGATGCCAAACCAGTCAGCAACCAGTAACACGACCGTAAAAATAGCCAGTCCACGAGGTAGCCAGACCGGGCGTTGCGGGTCCAGCTCACCACGTAGCCACACATAACCAATCAATGCATAGACCACACCTGACAAACCGCCAAACCACGGGCCAGCCAGTTTGTACTGTAAAAAGCCGCTCAGTAACGCGCTGATAAGGGTGATTACCACCAGCTTGCCGCTTCCCAGGCGTTTTTCCACCGCTCCGCCAAGATACCACCACCAGAACAGGTTAAAGATGATATGAACCAGCGAAAAGTGCATTAGCGCATGGCTAAAATAACGCCAGGCTTCAAATTGCACCGAGGCATCGTAGGGCCAGGCAAGCCAGACCATCACATCCTGATCGCTATACAGATTCATCAGAATAAAGACCAGGACGCAGGCCGCGAAGACAGCGAGAGTCATTGGCCCACCCCGTTCCCTCAGCGCCGCGCGCAGGGTAAAACCACGGTACTGCAAACCGCTGCCCGTCTCGCCGGATTGCCAGCTTGCGGCGAGATAACGCGGATCGGTGGGGTTTTCCAGAAAACGCGCCAGTTCAGCTTTCACGCGCTCTGCCTGGCTTTCGTCCGCCAGCCAGATATCGCATTGTGAGTGGTGTTGAATGGTAAGAATGACGCCCTGGGTTTGCATGTAATCAACAAACGCCTGGGCGATACGCGGATTGGTAAATGATGTAATCATCAACATGGCAGGCGGTCGCTTTGTCCCTGGAAAAGAGCACAGTATAGCGGCAGAGTCTTCACTCTCTAAAGGGATCCCTGCTCGACTTCCGCTGGAAAGTGACGGTGCCAGGCATCAAAGCCGCCATCAACACTGAATACCGCATCGTAGCCCTGCTGGAGCAGGTATTGCGCCGCGCCTTTACTGCTATTGCCGTGATAGCACATCACCATCACCGGGGTATCGAAGTCGGTTTCGCGCATAAACGCACCGAGGGTGTCGTTTGTTAAATGAAAAGCGCCCGGCGTGTGGCCAATCGCATAGCTTTGTGGGTCACGAATATCAACCATTACCGCCTGCTTAAGCTGCAGTTTCTGGTGGGCCTCTTCAACATTAATACAGACAAATTGATCCATTCTGATCTCTTTTCTTTTTCGTATGGCAGGTGGTACGCCTGCTTCCTTTCCACACGTTCAGGGAGGAAAAAACAGGCAACATAAGTTTACCGCTTAGTGTACGTCCTCCAGGCGGAGAAACACCATTATGTTATGTATATCACTCTAAATTGTTTTTCTGATGTTACCAAAAGCGCGATCTTTTGCTATTATGAGCGATATCGAACATTTGTGAGCTTTAACGAAAGCGCGTGAGGGCAGCATGGAAACCAAAGATCTGATCGTTATTGGCGGGGGCATCAACGGTGCCGGTATCGCGGCAGACGCCGCCGGGCGAGGTTTATCCGTGCTGATGCTGGAAGCCCAGGACTTAGCTTGCGCAACTTCCAGCGCCAGCTCAAAATTGATTCACGGTGGCCTGCGCTACCTTGAACACTATGAGTTTCGGCTGGTTAGCGAGGCGCTGGCCGAGCGCGAAGTGCTGTTAAAAATGGCACCGCACATCGCCTTTCCGATGCGTTTCCGCTTACCGCATCGCCCGCACTTACGTCCGGCATGGATGATCCGTATCGGTCTTTTTATGTACGACAACCTGGGTAAACGCACCAGTTTACCCGGATCGCAAAGTTTGCGTTTTGGCTCAGAATCGGTCCTCAAACCTGAAATCGTGCGCGGTTTCGAATATTCTGACTGTTGGGTCGATGATGCCCGTATGGTCCTGGCAAATGCGCAGATGGTTGTGAAAAAAGGCGGCGAAGTGCGTACCCGTACGCGCGCTGTCTCAGCAAAACGTGAAAACGGTTTGTGGATTGTTGAAGCGGAAGATATCGACACCGGGGAAAAATTTAGCTGGCAAGCACGCGGTCTGGTCAATGCCACCGGCCCATGGGTTAAACAGTTCTTTGATGACGGGATGCATTTGCCGTCTCCGTATGGCATTCGTCTGATCAAAGGCAGCCATATCGTGGTGCCACGCGTTCATTCACAGAAACAGGCCTATATTCTGCAAAACGAAGATAAACGTATCGTCTTTGTGATCCCGTGGATGGATGAGTTTTCCATCATTGGTACAACCGATGTGGAATATAAAGGCGACCCGAAAAACGTCGAAATCGACGAAAGTGAAGTGAATTACCTGTTGAAGGTCTATAACGCGCACTTTAAAAAGCAACTGACGCGCAATGACATTGTCTGGACTTACTCCGGCGTGCGCCCGCTGTGTGACGATGAGTCCGACTCCCCACAGGCAATCACTCGCGACTACACGCTGGATATTCACGATCAGGACGGTAAAGCGCCGCTGCTGTCCGTCTTTGGCGGCAAGCTTACGACCTACCGCAAGCTGGCTGAACATGCGATGGAAAAACTGGCCTCCTACTATGAAGGTATCGGCCCGGCCTGGACCAAAAACTGTGTATTGCCTGGCGGGGAGCTGGGGGGCGATCGCGATGACTACGCCGCGAAACTGCGTCGTCGTTACCCGTTCATTACCGAGTCGCTGGCCCGCCATTATGCCCGGACATACGGCAGCAACAGCGAGCTGATTCTGGGGCAGGCAGGCTCAATTGAAGACCTGGGCGAGCACTTCGGCCATGAGCTTTACGAAGCCGAACTGCGTTACCTGGTTGAACATGAATGGGTGCGCCGTCTGGACGATGCTATCTGGCGTCGTACCAAACTGGGCATGTGGCTCAATGCCGAGGAGCAGTCCCGTGTGGCGCAGTGGCTGACCCGCCACAGCAAAGCGGAATTATCGCTGGCCTCTTAATCTTGAATGCCCCCGCTGACGCGCTTTCAGCGGGGTTCTTTTAGAGATGCTAGTTTGCCGGACTGTGCAACGGCACGTACCCCACATCCTCCACCAGCGCCTGCCCCTGCGGGCTTAAAAACCACGCCACCAGCTTTTGCGTTTCCGCCGTTGGGTTTTCACGCGTCACCATGTAAACATCCACAACGAAAGGGTATGTCTCGTTACGAATGTTCTCTTTCGTCGGCGCGACGCCATCGATGGCTAATAACTTAATACCCGCATTGGCATTCATCTTCGTGGCATAGTAGCGGAAGGTGTAACCGATTGCCCCTTTGCTGTTTTGGTACTCAGCCACTTTACGGATCACGCCCCCCATTCCCCTCGCCACTTCGGTCTCTTTTGGCGGCAGCATGGGCGTCTCTTTCATCACTTTCGCCAGCATCGTGGACTGACTTCCGGAATCTTCCGGTCGTTGCCAGACTTCGATATCACGCGCGTCACCGCCCACGTCGCTCCAGCGTGTCGTTTTGCCACTGAAAATGTCGCGCACCTGCTGCTGAGTCAGACTGTCGACAGGGTTATCAGCATGTGTAATGAACACAAAGGCTTCACGAGCAAACGGCGTGTAGGTCAGATTGACGTTCGCCGCCTGTGCCCGCTTTTTCTGCCCCTCAGAAGGTTGGGCGACAAAGATGATATCGGCTTTATCGGCAATAATATTTTTATAGGCGTCTGGCGTGCGTGACAGGGACAGGCAGCAGGCCTGAATACCATAAGAGGTCATGTCGTCCGGGAAACGGTTCAGCGCAAAGAAGGCCGAGGCGTATAGCGGGTAGGCTGCGGTCGCACCATCAAGGCGTGGGTGTTTGTCCGCGAAGGTAAAAGGAGCGGCACCGCGCAACGCCGTGAGTTTGTTATTGGGCCTGTCAGGGTAATAATCCCAGCGATCAAGAGATTCACTGACGGCATGCTCACTTGTTACCCGGGGGAATTTCTTCTGTCGTAACGCTGCCTGCCAGCAGGCCACCAGAGTTAATATAATCAGCGCTAACACCAGCAGATTTCGCAAGCAAAGCGAGGCGCGAGAATCGGGCGCGTAGCGATGACGCCAGTAACAGCCGAGGGTAAAGCAGGCCTGGGTACCCACCGGGATAATCACCATCGCCCAAAACCAGCCGGTTAACAGCGCAATAAGGTTAATGCCCATCCAGGGTAGACCGAGTTTAAACATTATCCCGAACCAACGGCTGCTAAAGCCCAGGCCAGACCGCTGCATAATGACTATCCAGCACAGCAATACGAGCAGCGCAGGCAGCAGTAACAAACTCTGGCGTAAGGCATTGTTCTCTTTCGGTTGGGTAAAGCGCGCCCACAGCCAGCCCATAAGAAACATCATGACGCCACCCAATGCGTAAAACACGCATGTGGCGATATCACCGTTCGCAAATGAGCGTGAAAGATCCAGCGCAATAAGCGCTTTTTTGAGTAACTCCTGGACAAATAGACACGCCGCCGCCGCGCCATGTGCTAACAACGGAACGCCAATAAACATCAATAAAAGCGATCTTACCCACCATCCGAATCCCATATCCTGCCACCTCATCCTTGTTTGTCGGCCAATTATAAAGGCGCGGCCTGGCAGCTCATCCCCCTGCATATTCTGAAAAAAAACGGAGCCCTGGGGCTCCGTGAGATATTTATGGCGAAAACGAAGGTGACTTACAGGCGTACCGGATCGATATGCCAGATCTGCTCGGCATACTCCTGAATCGTTCGGTCAGATGAGAAGTAGCCCATATTAGCGATGTTGTGCATCGCCTTCATGGTCCACTCTTCCGGGTTACGATAGAGCTCGTCTACTTTGTCCTGACAGTCAACGTAGCTGCGGAAATCGGCCAGTACCTGATAATGGTCGCCAAAGTTAATCAGCGAATCCACGAGATCGCGATAACGACCCGGCTCATTCGGGCTGAACAGGCCGGTCGCAATTTGCGTCAGTACCTGATGCAGCTCCTCATCTTTTTCGTAGTATTCACGCGGCGAATAGCCTTTACGGCGCAGCTCTTCAACTTCTTCGGCGGTATTACCAAAAATGAAGATGTTATCCGCCCCCACATGCTCAAGCATTTCTACGTTCGCACCGTCCAGCGTACCGATGGTCAACGCGCCATTGAGGGCAAACTTCATGTTACTGGTGCCGGACGCTTCCGTCCCTGCCAGCGAGATCTGCTCAGAAAGATCCGCCGCCGGAATGATCACCTGCGCGAGACTTACGCTGTAGTTGGGAATAAAGACCACTTTCAGCTTATCGCCAATCTGCGGATCGTTATTGATCACCGCCGCCACATCATTGATAAGGTGAATGATGTGCTTCGCCATGTAGTACGCCGACGCCGCTTTACCGGCGAAGATATTGACGCGTGGTACCCACTCTGCGGTTGGATCTGCTTTGATACGGTTGTAGCGGGTGATCACGTGCAGCACATTCATCAACTGACGCTTATATTCGTGGATACGTTTGATCTGCACATCGAAGAGCGCTTTCGGGTTGACCACCACATTAAGCTGCTGGCCTATTACCGCCGCCAGACGCTTTTTGTTCTCCAGCTTGGCATGGCGAATCGCCTGGTTCACCGTCGGGTAGTCGATATGCTGTTCCAGCTCGCTGAGCTGGCTCAGATCGGTACGCCAGGTGCGGCCAATATTCTCATCCAGCACGCCTGACAGCGGCGGGTTCGCCAGTGCCAGCCAGCGACGCGGTGTGACACCGTTGGTCACGTTCGTAAAGCGCATCGGGAAAATGTTGGCGAAATCGGCAAACAGGGACTGCACCATCAGGTTGGAGTGCAATTCAGACACGCCGTTCACTTTATGGCTCACCACCACGGCCAGCCACGCCATGCGCACGCGACGCCCGTTCGACTCATCGATAATCGACACACGACTCAGCAGGCCAATATCGTTAGGGTACTGTTCCTGAATGGTTTTCAGGAAGTAGTCATTAATTTCAAAGATGATTTGCAGGTGGCGCGGCAGGATCTTACCGAGCATATCAATCGGCCAGGTTTCCAGCGCTTCGCTCATCAGCGTGTGGTTGGTGTAGGAGAACACCTGGCAGGTCACCTCGAACGCTTCATCCCATGAGAATTTATGCTCATCAATCAGCAGACGCATCAACTCAGGGATCGACAATACCGGGTGGGTATCATTCAGGTGAATCGCGGTTTTCTCCGCCAGATTGGCGTAGGTTTTGTGGAGCTGGTAATGGCGGCTCAAAATATCCTGAACGGTTGCCGACACCAGGAAGTACTCCTGACGCAGGCGCAACTCCCGGCCAGAATAGGTCGAGTCATCCGGATAGAGCACGCGAGATACGTTTTCGGAGTGGTTTTTATCTTCCACCGCCGCAAAATAGTCACCCTGGTTAAATTTACCCAGGTTGATTTCGCTACTCGCCTGCGCATTCCACAACCGCAGGGTGTTGGTCGCGTCGGTATCGTAACCAGGAATAATTTGGTCGTAGGCCACGGCCAAAATCTCTTCGGTCTCCAGCCAGTTAGACTTTTTGCCTTCCTGCTGGACGCGCCCGCCAAAACGCACTTTGTAGCGGGTGTTATGGCGTTTGAATTCCCATGGGTTACCGTATTCCAGCCAGTAATCCGGGGACTCTTTTTGCCGGCCATCAACAATGTTCTGCTTGAACATGCCGTAGTCGTAGCGAATACCATAACCGCGTCCAGGCAGCGCCAGCGTTGCCAGAGAATCCAGGAAGCAGGCCGCAAGACGCCCTAACCCCCCGTTACCCAATCCTGGGTCGTTTTCTTCGTCAATCAGCTCTTCCAGATCCAGCCCCATCTCTTCCAGAGCGTTTTTGACATCGTCATAAATACCTAATGACAACAAGGCGTTGGAAAGGGTGCGGCCAATCAAAAACTCCATCGACAGGTAGTAAACCTGGCGCATTTCCTGAGAGAGCTGTGCACGGTTGGAACGTAACCAGCGTTCTACCAGGCGGTCACGCACCGCAAACAGCGTGGCGTTCAGCCACTCATGTTTGTTGGCGATGACCGGATCTTTACCAATGGTAAACATCAGCTTGTAGGCGATCGAATGTTTTAACGCTTCGATGCTCAGTGTGGGTGATGCATATGTAAAAGGTGCATTCATACAAGTGATTCCTGGAAAACTATTTCAACCGATAGTAAAGATCGCGATAGGATTGCGCGGCGACCTGCCAGCTAAAATCCATGCCCATCGCCTGGCGCTGAACAAAACGCCAGAGAGAGGGACGGGACCACAACACGAAAGCACGCCGAATCGCGCGAAGCAGCGACCAGGCATTACTGTCTTCAAATACAAAACCACTGGCGATTCCATCTGCCAAATTCTCCAATGAGCTATCGGTCACGGTATCCGCCAGCCCGCCCGTGCGACGAACTAACGGCAACGTGCCGTACTTCAATCCATAAAGTTGCGTTAACCCACACGGCTCAAAACGGCTCGGAACCAGGATGACATCCGCCCCGCCCATAATGCGATGTGAAAACGCCTCGTGATACCCAATTTGCACGCCGACTTGCCCAGGATGTTCCGCCGCCGCCGCAAGGAAACCTTCCTGCAGAACCGGATCGCCCGCGCCAAGTAGCGCCAGTTGCCCGCCTTGCTCCAGCAAACCGGGTAATGCCTCCAGCACCAAATCCAATCCTTTCTGGCTGGTTAAGCGACTCACTACCGCAAAAAGCGGCGCTTTGTCGTTCACTTTCAGCCCCATGGCGATCTGTAGCTGGCGTTTGTTCTCCGCTTTTTCCTCCAGCGTATCCCGCGTATAACGCGATGAAAGCAGCAGGTCTGTTGCCGGATCCCAAATTTTTTCATCCACGCCGTTCAGAATACCGGACAGGCGCCCTTCAACTTGCCGCTGACGCAGCAGCCCCTCCATGCCATAGGCAAACTGCGGCTCGGTAATTTCGCGAGCGTAGGTTGGGCTGACCGCCGTAATATGATCGGCGTAATAGAGACCGGCTTTCAGGAAAGAGATCTGTCCGTTGAATTCCAGCCCATGCATATTAAAGAACGACGATGGCAACTGTATTTCACTCATATGTTGCGCGTAATACATCCCCTGATAAGCCAGGTTATGTACCGTGAACACAGACTTCGCCGGTCTCCCCTTCGCCGCCAGATAAGCGGGCGCCAGCCCCGCATGCCAGTCGTGGGCATGGACGATATCGGGCCGCCAGAACGGGTCCAGCCCGCTGGCCATCTCTGCGCCGACCCAGCCAAGCAAGGCAAAACGCAGAACGTTATCGGTATAAGCAAAAAGATTGGTATCGTGATACGGGCTCCCGGGACGATCGTAAAGATGCGGCGCATCAATTAAGTAGATCCCCACCCCGTTGAAATGTCCGAACAGCAATGAAATACGACCAGCAAATGTATCCCGCCGCGAGACCACTTGAGCATCAGTCACGCCGCGACGAACATCCGGGAATGCAGGCAGCAAAACGCGCGTATCAACGCCATCGGCAATTTGCGCCGCAGGCAATGCGCCAATAACATCAGCCAGACCACCGGTCTTCAGCAACGGAAACATCTCAGAACATACATGTAAAACCTGCATTATCGCTCCTGTCAAAACCGCTAACACTTAGCGGGCGCTAGCGGGAAAAACAGCGCGCGGACCCCTTCCGCGCAAGGTTATCTCGATGCTGTTACTCTTGTTGCAATTTACGCAGCATTTCGCGCGTCACCAGTACGATGCCCTCTTCGGAGCGGTAGAACCGACGGGCGTCCTCTTCTGCGTTTTCACCAATGATCGTCCCTTCCGGGATGACACAGGCCCGGTCAATAACGCAACGCCGCAAGCGACAGGAACGTCCGACCCAGACCTCCGGTAAAAGAACAGCAGAGTCGATATTGCAGAACGAATTCACACGTACCCGTGAGAACAATACCGATTGCACCACTACCGATCCGGATATCACACATCCACCAGAAACCAGTGAGTTCAGTGTCATACCGTGACTTCCCGATCTGTCCTGAACAAATTTCGCCGGTGGTAAAGATTCATTATAGGTACGTATTGGCCAGTTACGGTCATACATGTCCAGTTCAGGTACAACTGATGCGAGATCGAGGTTTGCTTTCCAGTACGCTTCGAGGGTTCCTACGTCACGCCAGTAGGGTTCTGAGTCAGGGTCCGAATGCACACAGGATAATGGGAAGGGATGTGCATAAGCCATGCCAGACTTGGTTATCAGCGGGATGATATCTTTGCCGAAATCGTGACTGGAGTTTTCATTCTTGTCGTCTTGTTCAAGCAACTCGTAAAGGTACTCAGCATCGAAAACATATATCCCCATGCTGGCGAGCGATTTCGTGCTGTCATTAGGCATAGAAGGCGGGCTGGCGGGTTTTTCAACGAACTCGATAACTTTGTCGTTTTCATCCACAGCCATAACGCCAAACGCGCTTGCCTCTTCGATGGGCACCGGCAGACAGGCCACGGTGCAACGCGCACCTTTTTCGACATGATCAATAAGCATGCGTGAATAGTCCTGCTTATAGATATGGTCACCGGCCAGAATGACGATGTACTCCGCACCATAGCGGCGAATGATGTCGAGGTTCTGCGTGACCGCATCGGCGGTGCCGCGATACCAGCTCTCACCATGCACACGCTGCTGCGCAGGTAGCAGATCGACAAATTCGTTCATCTCTTCGTTGAAGAAGGACCAGCCACGCTGAATATGCTGCACCAACGTGTGGGATTGATACTGCGTGATCACACCAATACGACGAATACCGGAGTTAATGCAGTTGGATAATGCGAAATCGATAATACGGAACTTACCGCCGAAGTGAACCGCGGGTTTGGCGCGTTTTTTTGTCAAATCTTTAAGGCGGGTCCCGCGCCCTCCCGCAAGTATCAGGGCTACAGATTTTAATGGCAGCTGGCGCGCTAACATTAAGGGATCGTTCTTATCTAATCTAACCATGACTAACTCCTTTTTTATGACCTTTCAAAGACGCACACTCCGTGCGCGGGCCCATGCCAGACAGCCATCACTACCGGATTATCCTCACCGGCAAACGGAGGAACAGCACGCCATTCCCCTTCTGGTAGCACAATCTCAGCAACGTCATGCGTGCCGTTAATCGCCAGCAGTACACGATCGGACAGCAGGATTTGCAGGCGGTGGACACCGCTTTGCCACTCCGCAACGCTGAGAGGTTGCGCTTCCTGATTAAGCCAACGCACGTTGCCATCGCCCTCTTCCCACCATGCATCCCGGGTTAAGGCGGGAATGCGCTGGCGAAGGTGAATCAACGCGGCGGTAAATGCCATTAGCCCACTGTTTGCGTTTTGCCAGTCAAGCCAGGTCAACGCATTGTCCTGACAGTAAGCGTTGTTATTACCGTGCTGGCTATGACCATGTTCGTCACCGGCCAACAACATTGGTGTTCCCTGGGAAAGTAGCAGTGTTGTTAACAGGGCATGGACGCTTGCTCGCCTCCTTTCTGTCACGTCAAGACTGCTACTTAACCCTTCTATACCATGATTATTACTGTGGTTATTGTTAGTACCGTCGCGATTTTCCTCGCCATTCGCTTCGTTATGCTTATGGTTGAAACTCACGCAGTCACGCAACGTAAACCCGTCATGCGCCGTCACCAGATTGACCGACGCGTGGGGCAGACGCCCTTCGCGACGGAACATATCGCTGGATGCGGCAAAACGCCCGGCAAATTCCCCAGGCGAGAGTGACTGCTCCAGCCAGAAGCGGCGGGCAGCATCACGAAAATGATCATTCCATTCGGCAAATAAGGGCGGGAAATTACCCACCTGGTAACCGCCTTCGCCAATGTCCCACGGCTCCGCAATAAGCTTCACCTGTGAGAGTAACGGACAGTTTTTAATTGCCTCGAACAAGGACGCCTGCTGGCTGAATCCCGGCGTGCGCCCCATAACCGTTGCCAAATCAAAGCGAAAGCCGTCGATATGGAACGTCTCAACCCAATATTTCAGACAGGCCAGGGCATAGGCCACGCCGCTTGGGTTGTTCAAATTCAGGGTGTTACCGCAACCGGTCCAGTTTTCATAATCACCGTCGCCCCTTATCCAATAATAGCTACGGTTATCAATTCCGCGCAGGGAGAGCGTCGGACCATGCAGGTCAATTTCAGCGCTGTGGTTAAGCACAATATCAAGGATGACTTCAATACCGTTTTGATGCAGGGACTTAACTGCCTCGCGAAACTCATTGATGGCTAACTCAGGAGAGGTGGCATAACGCGGGTCAAGTGCAAACAGCGCCAACGGGTTATAGCCCCAGTAGTTGCTTAACCCCAGCCGTTGCAGACGCGGCTCGCTGATAAAATGCGCCACCGGCATCAGTTCCAGCGCGGTGATACCCAGCGTCTTGAAGTGATTGATCATGACCGGATGACCAAGGGCTTTATAGGTACCGCGGATCTCTTCTGGCAAATCCGGGTGCAGCCAGGTCAATCCTTTGACATGGGCTTCATAGATGACCGTATTGCCCCATGGCGTGCGTGGCGCGGCATCATTCCCCCAGTCAAACGCGTCATCCACGACCACGCTTTTCGGCGCGATTGCCGCGCTGTCATGCGGATCAGGAGCGTCATAGCCGCCGTGCAACAATGGGCTGTCTTTCACGTCACCGTCGACACGGCGCGCACAGGGATCGAGCAGTAACTTCGCCGGGTTAAAGCGATGCCCCAGCCCCGGTTCCCACGGACCGTGTACGCGATAGCCATAACGCGTACCAGGCCGCGCATCTGCCAGGAAACCGTGCCAGACATCGCCGCTGCGGGCGGGCAAGTCATAACGTTGTTCGTTGCCTTCGTCATCAAAAATGCACAGTTCGACTCGCTCCGCATGTGCTGAAAATAGCGTGAAATTCACGCCATTTCTCTCTACATGGGCCCCAAGTGGCGTCGCGTTGCCTGCGGTCAGTTTGGTCATCACCCCTCCCGCACAAACCAGACAGTTGCCAGCGGCGGGATCGTCACAGAGAGAGAGTGCGCCCTGCCGTTCACCGGGATCTCATCACTCTGTACACCACCGCCATTGCCGGCATTGCTGCCGTGGTAGTGCATCGAGTCCGTGTTCAGCTCTTCACGCCAGCGCCCTGGCTGGTTGATACCAAAGCGGTAGTTATGACGCGGAACCGGTGTGAAATTGCTGACGACAATGATCTCGTTGCCGGCTTTATCGCGACGTACAAAGACAAACACCGAGTTCTCATGGTCATCCACCACCAGCCATTCAAAGCCATACGGGTCGAAATCCAGCTCATGCAACGCTTTGTGATGACGGTAGACGTGGTTCATATCCCGCACCAGACGCTGCACGCCGTGGTGCCAGTTATCGCCCCCTTCAAGCAGATGCCAGTCGAGGCTACTGTCATGGTTCCACTCACGCCCTTGCGCAAACTCGTTACCCATAAACAGCAGTTTTTTACCGGGGAAGGCCCACATCCAGGCGTAGTACGCGCGCAGGTTGGCAAACTTCTGCCACGCATCGCCGGGCATACGGTCAAGAATGGATTTCTTGCCGTGTACCACTTCGTCATGGGAGAGCGGCAACACGAAATTTTCCGTGTAGTTGTAGAGCATGCCGAAGGTGAGTTTGTCGTGATGGTGTTTGCGATAGACCGGATCGAGCTTCATGTAATCCAGGGTGTCGTGCATCCAGCCGAGGTTCCACTTGTACCAGAAACCCAGGCCGCCCAGTGATGGCGGACGCGAGACGCCGGCAAAGTCGGTGGACTCTTCTGCCATACTCACTGCGCCAGGAACCTGCTCGCCGAGGATACGGTTGGTGCTACGCAAAAATTCGATGGCCTCAAGGTTTTCCCGACCACCAAATTCGTTGGGGATCCACTCGCCTTGTTTACGGCTGTAATCGCGGTAAATCATGGAGGCGACCGCGTCCACGCGCAGAGCGTCGATACCAAAACGCTCAACCCAATAGAGCGCATTGCCCACCAGATAGTTGCTGACTTCGCGGCGACCGTAGTTATAAATCAGGGTATTCCAGTCCTGATGGTAACCTTCACGCGGATCGCTGTGTTCATAGAGCGCGGTTCCGTCAAACTCGGCCAGGCCAAAGTCATCGGACGGGAAATGACCGGGCACCCAGTCCAGAATCACGTTCAACCCGGCAGCGTGTGCCGCTTTGATAAAGTAGATAAAGTCGTCGCGGGTGCCAAAGCGGCGCGTCGGGGCATAGAGACCCGTCGGCTGATAGCCCCAGCTTCCGTCAAACGGGTGCTCATTAACAGGCAGCAGCTCCAGATGGGTGAACCCCATCCATTTTGCATACGGCACCAGTTGGTCCGCCAGCTCGCGGTAGCTCAGCCAGAAATTATTGTCCGTGTGGCGACGCCATGACCCCAAATGCACCTCATAGATGGAGATGGGCGCATCAAACTCATTGGCCTTTTTACGCGCCTCTGTCTGCTCTACCTTTTCCGGCAGATCGCAAATCATGGAGGCCGTTTCCGGGCGCATCTGGGCTTCAAAGGCATACGGGTCAGATTTGATCCGCAGATTGCCATGCGCATCAATCATCTCAAACTTATAGAGCTGGCCGTTGTGCGCCCCCGGAATGAAAAGCTCCCAGATACCGCTTTCACGACGCAGGCGCATCGGATGGCGGCGACCATCCCAGTAATTGAATTGCCCGACCACGGAAACACGGCGGGCGTTTGGCGCCCAGACAGAGAAGCGAGTCCCGGTCACGCCGTCCATCGTATCGGCATGTGCGCCCAGCGTTTCGTAAGGCCTGAGGTGGGTACCTTCGGAAAGCAGCCAGGCGTCCATATCCTGAATCAATGGACCAAAGCGGTAAGGATCGTCGATAAGATTTTGCTGGCCATGCCAGATAACGGCTAACTGGTAGCGAAAGGGGTTTTTGCGGCGCGGCATAACGCCACTAAAGAAACCACGTGAATCAAGGCAATCCAGATTGCCCACTTTGCGCCCGGTTTTGGGTTCGATTACCCAGACCTCGGTCGCATCAGGTAATAATGCGCGAACTTCCAGCCCGGCTTCCGTCTGGTGCATGCCGAGTACGGAAAAGGGGTCTGCAAAATGGCCTTCAATTAGCGCATTAATCACGTCTCTATCTACAAAAACAGACATGGTTTAATCCTTGTTGTCTCTGTCACACCTTCCCGGCAAGGTTATACGCCCAGCTGTGACATTCTTTTTGACCTGAACGGCGCAAGCACATAATGTGCATCCTCTCTGCTCCGTCCCACCTTCAGGCAAGATGCGTAAACACCCCACTTAAAGCATAGCCAACGCTTTATCTGACTCCCGAGAAAAATATCAACATCTGCGTACACTCCGTTAATACGCAAAAAAAAGGGGTGACAAGCACCCCTTTTTAAATAAATTTTTGATTACGCCAGTTGGCGTAGTATGCGGCGTAGCGGCTCCGCTGCGCCCCACAGGAGCTGGTCCCCTACGGTGAATGCGGAGAGGAAGTCCGACCCCATATTCAGCTTACGCAGACGCCCTACAGGGGTCGTCAGCGTGCCGGTTACCGCCGCAGGCGTCAGTTCGCGCATGGTGATTTCACGGTCGTTCGGCACCACTTTCGCCCATGGGTTATGGGCCGCCAGCAGCTCTTCGATGGTCGGGATAGACACATCTTTTTTCAATTTAATGGTAAATGCCTGGCTGTGGCAGCGCAGTGCGCCAACGCGGACACACAGGCCATCAACCGGAATCGTGGTGGTTGTGCCCAGAATCTTGTTGGTTTCAGCCTGGCCTTTCCACTCTTCGCGGCTTTGGCCGTTATCGAGCTGTTTGTCGATCCACGGAATCAGGCTGCCTGCCAACGGCACGCCGAAGTTGTCGACAGGCAGTTCGCCGCTGCGGGAAAGCTGGGTGACTTTGCGTTCGATATCGAGGATGGCAGACGCCGGATCTGCCAGTTCAGCAGCCACGAGGCCGTGCAGTTGCCCCATTTGCGCCAGCAGTTCACGCATATGACGCGCACCGCCGCCGGAAGCCGCCTGATACGTCGCCACAGAAACCCATTCAACCAGATCATTGGAGAACAGACCGCCCAGTGACATCAGCATCAGGCTGACAGTACAGTTGCCGCCAACGAAGGTTTTGATGCCTTTGTTCAGACCGTCGGTGATGACAGCCTGGTTCACCGGGTCAAGAATGATGATGGCGTCATCTTTCATACGCAGAGAAGAGGCAGCATCGATCCAGTAACCCTGCCAGCCGCTTTCACGAAGCTTTGGATAAATTTCGTTGGTATAATCGCCGCCCTGGCAGGTGACAATGATGTCGAGGGCCTTCAGCGCTTCCAGATCGAATGCGTCCTGCAACGTACCGGTAGACTTACCGCCGAACGTCGGGGCTGCCTGACCAAGCTGGGAAGTTGAAAAGAAGACCGGGCGAATGGCGTCGAAGTCGCGCTCTTCTACCATGCGTTGCATGAGTACGGAGCCGACCATTCCGCGCCAACCGATAAAACCAACATTTTTCATAGCGTATTTCCTGCGAAGGTGTGTGCTGTTAGTGCGAGCCAGTATCCAACTGGCGCTAATAGTCCACCTTACAAAATGCACGCAAAGTCGCAAGTGAAATTAATCAATGATGGGCAAGCCATCAGAAATACCGCTAATCAGCGGCAAAATGGGTAATTGATAATGAGCGAAATCATTTCGGTGGCAGTGTTGTTGATCCTGATTATGGACCCTCTCGGGAACCTGCCGATATTTATGTCAGTACTCAAGCATACTGAGCCGAAGCGCCGCCGAAAAATCATGATTCGCGAGCTGCTCATCGCACTGGTGCTGATGCTGGTTTTCCTCTTCGCGGGCGAAAATATTCTGGCGTTTCTCAACCTACGCGCCGAAACGGTTTCGATTTCCGGCGGCATCATCCTGTTTCTGATCGCCATTAAGATGATTTTCCCCAGCGAGTCCGGCAGCAGCATGGGGCTGCCGGCGGGTGAAGAACCGTTTATCGTACCGCTGGCGGTTCCGCTGGTGGCCGGGCCAACGCTACTTGCCACCCTGATGCTGCTTTCACACCAGTACCCTAATCAGATGGGCCATCTGGTGATTGCGCTGTTGATAGCCTGGGGCGGTACCGTGGCGATCTTGCTGCAATCATCGCTGTTCCTGCGTTTGCTCGGCGAGAAAGGGGTGAACGCGCTGGAGCGTTTAATGGGGCTGGTTCTGGTGATGCTCGCAACCCAGATGTTCCTGGACGGCATCCGCCTGTGGATGAAGGGCTAGGTAAAAGCAAAACGGCAACGGGAACAAAAGCAAAACGGCAACCTGAGTTGCCGTTTTTGGTGTTTGCTCCCTCTCCCCGTGGGAGAGGGCCGGGGTGAGGGCATCAGACCGCACCAGAATAAAAGCAAAAAGGCAACGCAAGTTGCCTTTTTTAGTGTTTGCTCCCTCTCCCTGTGGGAGAGGGCCGGGGTGAGGGCATCAGACCGCACCGTCTCCCTGCAATTCTTAACTCAACAACGTAAACGCAATCATCCCGACAATCGCCCCTGTGGTGCCCAGAATCGTTTCCATTAACGTCCAGGTTTTCAGCGTCTGCGCTTCGGTGGCGCCGGTAAACTTACCGAACAACCAGAAACCCGCATCATTCACATGGCTCACCACAATGGAACCACCCGCGATACAAATCGACAGGGCCGCCAGTTGCGCACCGGAAAAATGCAGTTGCTCAATCACCGGCATCACCAGACCCACCGCCGTCAAACAGGCAACGGTCGCCGACCCCTGAATAATGCGCACGGCGGCTGCCAGCACAAAACAGGTCACTGCAATCGGCAGCCCCATACCGGTCAGCGCTTCGCCCAGCGCCGGGCCAACACCAGAATCCACCAGCACCTGCTTGAATACACCGCCCGCACCAATCACCAGCAGGATAATCCCGGCAGGCTGCAATGCCTGACCGCAGATCTCCATGACCCGGTCTTTCGCCATGCCCTGGCGAATCGCCAGACCGTAGATTGCCACCAGGCAAGCCACCAGAATCGCGGTGAACGGGTGACCGATAAACTCCAGCCAGTTGTAAAGGTCCGAACCCTCTGCCACAAAACGTGCAGCGATAGTTTTCAGCCCCACCAGCACCAGCGGCAGCAGAATCAGCGACAGACTAAAGCCGAATGACGGCATTTTACCCTCGCCCAGATGCGGCTCAGTGATGTCGTCGGGGATATGCAGCGCGACATAGCTGCTGATAAAGTTGCCCCACAGCGGCCCGGCGATCAGCATTCCAGGAACGGCAGCGCACAGCCCAATCAGGATCATCCAGCCAAAGTCGGCGTGCATCTGGGAAGCCAGCAGCATCGGCGCAGGCCCTGGCAGCAGAAACGCTGCGGCTGCCGCCACGCCCGCAAACAGCGGAATCACCAGCTTCACAAGGTTAGTACCGGTATGGCGCGCCATAGAGAAGGCAACGCTTATCAGCAACACCACCGCCACTTCAAAGAACAGCGGCAGCGCGCAAATCAACCCCGCCAGGCCAATCGCGAAATGCGCGCGATTGTGACCAAAAGATTTGAGCATCTTCACGGCAATCTGATCGACCGCGCCGGTCTCATGCAGAATTTTGCCGAACATCGCCCCTAAAGCCACCACGATGGCGAGGAAGCCCAGCGTCCCGCCCATCCCTTTTTCCATGGTCGCCGCAATCTTGATCAACGGCATACCGGAAAAAAGCCCTGCACCAATAGAAACCACCATCAAAGCAACGAAAGCGTGCATACGCGCTTTCATGACTAAAAACAGCAGCAGCAACACAGAGCCAACTGCTGTTAAAACAAGCGTCAATGTACTCACAACAAACTGCCTTTATTTGTTAATCACTTCAATTGTGCTGGCGACAACACCTTCCAGGGGCTGGTCAATGTCAACGATCAGTACGTCGCGCTCATCCGCACCCGGCTCTTCCAGGGCTTCAAACTGGGTCACCAGCATTTGCGTTTTAAAGAAGTGGCCTTTACGCGCTTTCAGGCGGCTTTCGATAACATCGAAGTCCCCTTTCAGGTAGATAAAGGAGAGATTAGGGTTGCCGTCACGCAGCAGGTCGCGGTAACGCTTTTTCAGCGCCGAACAGACAATCAGCGACACTTTGTTGGTGCGCTGCATTGCAAAGGCCGCATCGTTGAGCGCCTGCAACCAGGGTTTACGGTCATCGTCATTCAACGGCTCGCCTGCGGCCATTTTCATGATGTTGGCGCGTGGATGAAGGAAGTCGCCGTCAAGAAACGCGGCATGGAGTTGATGCGCCACTTCACTGGCGACAGCGGATTTACCACTGCCAGATACGCCCATCAGGACATAGACGTGGTGATCATGGTTAGTCGTGCTCAAAGCGTAGCTCCCACAGGTACAAAGTGAATTGTTACGGGTAACAGTTATCGGTAACATTGTCCTGCCGGGGTTATGGATAAGCAATAACCATTCGTGCCAGAAGTGAATAAGTGTGAGCTACTTCAAATTTGTCAGACTAAATAGATCCACCCGGTGACAATGTGAAACCTAAATCTAACAATTTTGGCGTAACAGATTCACCACGAATGCGCGCCAGCAGGCGTTCTGCACCAATACGTCCCATACGTTCACGCGGCGTAAGGACGCTCGCCAGACGCGGCTCCATTACCTGGCCAATGTCGTGACCGTGGAACCCGGCGATCGCCATATCATCAGGAACTTTCAGCCCCAAACGCTGGCATTCGAACGCTGCGCCGACCGCAAGGTCATCGTTGGTGCAAAAAATTCCGTCCAGTTGCGAGTATTCGCGACGCGCCTGCCGCATAAGCTCAATGCCCGCGGTATAGGACGAGGACTGTTCTACCATCACGCTGTATGGCGTCAGACCCGCATCAAGCATCGCCTGCTCATACCCCTTCTGTTTGATGATAGTACGTTCGTCGAGACGTGCGCCCAGGTAGGCCACCCGGCGATGACCACGTTCAATAATGGCCGCCGTCATCTGCCGCGCCGCTTCAAAGTTGTCGAAGCCAACGGCGATGTCCAGGCAAGGCGACTTGCTGTCCATCAGTTCAACAACAGGGATACCCGCCACTTCAATCATTTTCAGCGTGCGAGGCGTATGGGTACGTTCAGTGAGGATAAGGCCGTCAATATTCCACGACAGCATCGATTCAAGCCGCTCTTCTTCCAGCTCAGGCTTATAGCCGAAGTGCGCCAGCATGGTTTGATAGCCAAACGCATCCGTCACGCTTTCGATGCCGCGCAGGACTTCTGCGAACACCTGGTTGGTTAAAGAGGGAAGCAGCACGCCAACCGCACGGCTGGTGGCATTGGAGAGAATATCCGGAGCCCGATTCGGAATGTAGCCCAGTTCATCAAGTGCAGCCGCTATTTTAGACCGAAGCGCCACGGAGACTTGCTCCGGGTTGCGTAAAAATCGGCTGACCGTCATTTTGGTCACGCCAACGCGATCGGCCACATCCTGAAGTACGGGTCTTTTCTTTTTCATCGTCCTGAATTGATAAACGGGGAAACATCAGGCCAGTTTATCACGGACAGCACGCAACCTTCTGGTGTTAACCAGAAGGTTGCGTCATTTATTTAAGCCCGATCAAACTGGCGGCAGGTCGAAAAGTAAAATTTCGCTGTCGCTATCGGCATGAATGGACAGAGCCTGCTCGTCCCAGATGGCCAGGCCATCGCTGGTGGTCGCTTTCGTGCCGTTAATGGATACCTCACCTTTCACCACCTGAATCCAGATTTTGCGGTCTGCAGAAACCTGATACACAGACTGCTCATCTTTCAACAGCGCCCAGCGATAAAGCTCCATGTCCTGATGCACTTTCAGCGAACCGTCGCGAGCATCCGGCGACAGCACCAGTTGGCGGCCCTGCGTTGCATCAAAGCGGCGTTGTTCGTAACGCGGCGTGATGCCATTTTCTTCTGGAATAATCCAGATCTGGTACAGACGCAGCGGTTCAGTGGCGCTGGGGTTGTACTCAGAGTGCCGCACGCCGGTGCCAGCGCTCATGATCTGGAACTCACCCGCCGGAACCTGTTCTTTATTACCCATGCTGTCCTGATGCTCGACCGCGCCTTGCAGTACATACGTCAGGATTTCCATATCTTTATGGGGATGGGTGCCAAACCCTTGCCCGGCATCGATCACGTCGTCGTTAATCACGCGCAGTGCAGAAAAACCCATAAAGTTTGCATCGTAATAGTTGGCAAACGAAAAGGTATGCCAGGAGTCAAGCCAGCCATGATTTGCGTGGCCACGGTCGTTTGCTTTGCGTAAATAAATCATGTTTTCACCCTCATGTTCGTTTCGATGGAGTAAGTGTGGACCCGATCGCTGACCAATCATAGAGGGTGAAAATTGACTCCTCTGTTCAAAAAAAATGAACGACTTTCGTAACCTTAAGACCACTTATTTTGCGAGGGTTACCGTGGATGGAGAGGCCTGTTCGAAGGCGCGCTCCAGGATCTCCAGGTTGGTCAGAACATCAGATTCCTTGACGTAATTATCCGCCCCGGTGATCAACGTGGCATAGAGCGCATCATAGACCCGGCCATAGTCACCAATTTCCGGTTTCAGCTCCTCACGCACCGTTTCACCCGCGTCATTCACATACTCCAGCACGCCGATACTGTCATCTGCCGCAAATCCCGCTTCACCAGGCATGATATTGGCCTTCAGGCTGGTCTCCTGCTGGTCGATGCCGTACTTGATAAATGATCCTCTGGTCCCGTGGACAATAAACTTCGGGTAGTCGATTTTGACCAGATAGCTGGTTTTTACGATGGCTTTCAGATCGCCATAAAAGAGCTGCGCTTCAAAGGTGTCATCCGGGTTGGCCTTGTTGCGCAGGCTACGAATGTCATACGCCACATGGTCCGGGCGACCAAACAGTGAAATAATTTGATCCATCGTATGCACGCCAAGCCCGTAGAAGGATCCGTCCTGCGGCAGGCCCGGTTTCGTTTCTGCAACCGGGCGGTAGTAATCGAAGTGGCTCTCCACTTCAACAATTTCACCTAACTTGCCGCTCTCAATGGCTTTTTTGACCATCAAAAAACAGGTGTCAAAGCGGCGATTCTGATACGGCGTGACGGTCAGGCCTTTGCTTTTTGCCAGTTCAAAGAGGGTGACGGCTTCGGCAATCGTTGGCGTGAATGGCTTTTCTACCAGCACGTTTTTCCCGGCTTCCAGCGCCCGTTTCGCGTACTCAAAATGGCTGTCCGCGTGGGTACAAACGATGACCAGACTGACCTGCGGATCATTGAGCACCTCATCAAGATCGCTGGTGAAGTGAATATGCTGATACTGCGGATGCTGTTCTTCCGGTTTCGCATGGCGGCGAAAGATATGCGCCACATGCCAGGTATCTTTGCGATTCAGAACGTAAGGGAGGTGGTAGCGGGTGGTGCTTTTACCAAAGCCGATAAATGCGCAATGCAGAGTCATAATGCTGTCCTTGTTTAGCGTCGCAGCCTTAAACCTTAGCGCAAGACGCCCACCGATAAAAACCACTGTCATCAACGAACAAGACATACAGCCAAATCATCCTGAACTTACGATGCATTTACCGTGATTATAAAATCAAAATAAACAACCACTTCCATTCTTAAAATCCTCTGACACGTCTTGATCTCATTGACCAAATTGCCGATAAAAGTGCCGCGAAAAGCAGGATGTTTCTCGCAATAACGGGTCAGCCACGCATCGGGCTGGCTGCCATGGAAAGCGGCTCAGGGAAGTATGCATGGACAGAAAATATCTCCTGCTAAACCTCACCCTTCTGGTCTGGCTGTTTGCGCTTTTGGCCTGGTGCGTCGGCGCATCCTCGCTGGCGCGTTACGCAGGACTGCTGGCCTTTGCCACCTTTAGCGCTTTTATCCTGAGAGGATTCATAACAGGCATGTTCAAAAAAAATAAAAACAGCGAAAACCCCGGCGCGATAGCTGCCACCCCTTCTACCGTTAATCAACACCAGGCCGAGACGGAAACATCTACGGTGATCGCCCGTGATGTTCATCTTGAAGGCAATATTGCTTCATCCAGCCCGGTGTACGTTTACGGCAGCGTACGGGGTGATATCGACGTGAAAGAGAGTCTGGTCAACGTCATGCGTGAAGGACGGGTCGAAGGCAACATTAACTGCCAGCAATTGATTATCGACGGCGCCGTGACAGGCCAGTGTACGGGCGATACGGTAGATATTGCCGAAAACGGTACGCTAACCGGCACGCTGGTTTATCGCACGCTGAGCATAAAACAGGGCGGCACCTTTACAGGCCAGGCGGAACTGCGTGCCCCACGACAGGAGCAGACGAACGTTGTGGGGCTGGTGCTCGACACCACCACGGAGGGCACAAGCAAAAAGGCTGAGGGAAAACGCAGGTAAAAAAAAAGCCAGCACCCGGCTGGCTAAGAAATACTGGAAGCAATGTGAGCAATGTCGTGCTTTCAGGATTACCGCATCGGTTTCCCTGAACGCATGGCAATAATAATCATTATCATTCGCACTTGTCTACCCTTTTTTGCAAAAAATGGCAGTTGACGCACTTTGCAAACTTCGTGATGTTGAAGAGGATATTTCACTAAAAGAGGAAAAAGGAATGAGTGACATTGTGATACGCCATATTGAAGCCAGCGATGCAGAAGCATTACGCCACATCAATTCACATCCTGGGGTGTATCACGACACGCTACAAATTCCTCATCCTTCCATGGCGATGTGGCAAGAAAGGGCCGCCGTCAAACCAGGCCGACGCCACCTCGTCGCCTGTCTTGATGAAGAGGTCGTCGGACACCTGGCTCTGGATATCATGGAAAACCCCCGGCGTGGCCACGTTGCCACCTTTGGAATTGGCGTTTCAGCGGAAAAGCATGGGCGTGGCGTAGGCAGCGCGTTAATGCGCGAAATGGTGAACCTGTGCGACAACTGGCTGCGAATAGAACGTATTGAATTGACCGTCTTCGTTGATAATGCCCCGGCGCTGACGCTGTATCAGAAGTTCGGTTTTGAAATTGAAGGAACCGGAAAGCGCTTCGCCCTGCGCAACGGCGAATATGTGGATGCCTATTTTATGGCACGGATAAAACAGTAAGCCTCCACGATTAACAAACCGCTCAACCCATCCCCTCTCCCTTTCAGGAAGAGGGGATTGAGAAACTTAATATCCCGCCGTTAAATCATCCACCGTACGCGGGTCAGACGCACCGTACAGCGTGCCGTCCGGGCCAACCATAATGCTCTGCGTACTGCCCATCGCCTCTTTCACAACCACCTTCTGCCCTTTCTGCTCAAGCAGCTTGAGGGTGTCCGGGCTAAAGCCTTTTTCGACGCGCAGCTCATCCGGCAGCCACTGATGATGAAAGCGAGGGGCATTGGTCGCTTCGGCGACGTTCATCCCAAAATCGATGCTGTTTACCACGATTTGCAGCACAGTTGTGATGATTCGGCTACCGCCAGGACTCCCCGTAACCAGCCAGGTTTTCCCGTCTTTCACCACGATAGTCGGCGACATGGAAGAGAGCGGACGCTTGCCCGGCCCCACCGCATTCGCATCGCCCCCCACCAGCCCATAGACATTCGGCACGCCAGGTTTGGCCGAGAAATCATCCATTTCGTTGTTCATCAGGATGCCAGTATTTCCCGCCACAATCCCGCTACCAAAGGTTGTGTTGAGGGTGTAGGTTACCGCGACGGCATTACCGTCTTTATCCACCACCGAATAGTGCGTTGTTTGGTTACTCTCGTAGGGCTCAAGCTTGCCCGGACGAATCTGGCTCGATGGCTTCGCTTTATTGACGTCTATTTGCTGAGCCAGCGATTTTGCATAATCCTTGTTGGTCAGCGCCTGCCAGGGCACCTTCACAAAATCCGGATCGCCAAGGTATTCAGACCTGTCGGCATAGGCGTATTTTTCCGCCTCCGCCATTACCTGCAAAGTATCCGCGCTGCCGAAGCCATATTTTGCGAGGTCAAAGTTCTCAAGGATATTGAGGATCTGCACGATATGGATCCCCCCGGAAGAGGGCGGCGGCATGGAGAAAACCTGGTAGCCGCGATAGTCGCCGCTGATGGGGGTGCGCTCGACGGCTTTGTAATTGGCCAAATCTTCTTTCGTGATCAGCCCGCCGTTTTTACTCATCTCCTGAGCAATCTGATCGGCAATCGAGCCTTTATAGAATGCGTCCGGCCCTTTTTCAGCAATCATCTCCAGGCTCTTTGCCAGGTTCGCCTAAACCAGTTTGTCGCCTTTTTTCAGGGGCTCGCCGTCTTTCCAGAAAATGGCTTTACTGTTTTCATGGTTTGGCAGCACTTCACTGCCATAGGTTTTGAGATCGTCAGCCAGGGCGTCATTCACCACGAAGCCCTGCTTTGCCAGCTTAATGGCCGGCTGTACGACTTTATTCAGCGGCAATGTGCCATATTTTTCCAGCGCCAGCGAAAAGCCCGCCACTGTGCCCGGCGTACCGGAAGCTAAGTGTGACGTGAGAGACTTTTTGCTGTCCGGGTTGCCCTGGTCGTCAAGAAACATATCGCGCGTTGCTGCTGCCGGGGCCATTTCACGAAAATCAATTGCGGTCGTTTTGCCATCTTTGGTACGGATCATCATAAACCCGCCGCCACCGAGATTACCGGCCTGCGGGTGCGTTACGGCCAGCGCATAGCCAACCGCCACGGCGGCATCCACGGCGTTGCCCCCCTGTTTGAGGATATCGACGCCAACACGGGTTGCGGTTTCGTCAACGGACGCCACCATCCCCTGTTTCGCACGAACCGGATGAAAGACATCCGCCTCAACGCCATACGACACCGGAGCCGGTGCCGCAACGGGCGGAGGTGCCGCCGCAACGCTAAAACATCCTCCCGCCATCAGAGCGGCTATCGCCACCCAACGCGCAAACTTCTGTTTCATCATCGTCGTTCTCCTGAGAAGGGGCTACAGTCCCCGCTTAAGTCTGGTTCAGAACTCCTAAAAGATCATCGTAGTGCGTGAAACGGAGTAAACTTAGAAGAACCTTCAGAAGGAGGAGAAGATGATGAAACGACTATTTATTCTGGCCGCGTTCTTGCCATTGGCCGCTTTCGCACAGCCGCTCAATACCACCAATAACCCGAACCAACCGGGTTATCAGATACCGAGTCAGCAGCGAATGCAGACGCAAATGCTTAATCAGCAACAGCAGCAAAAAGGGATGTTAAATCAGAATTTGCAGACGCAAACGCGCCTGCAACAGCAGCATCTGGAAGCGCAGATTAATAATAATTCCCAGCGGGTAAGGCAGGCGCAGCCGGGGGAGCTCGATCCGGGTACCCAGCAGATGCTCCCCAATACAAACGGCGGCATGCTGAACCAAAGCGTTAATAACGATGCGACACTGGGTCAGCAGCAACATATGCTGCCCGCTAACCAGGCCGGCAGCAGCATGCTGAATCAAAACCATACCAGCACGCCGCAAGCGAATATCCCGCTAAAAACCGTTACGCCTTAAGGCTGAAAATCTGGCCCGATGACTTCAATGTTGTCGGTACAGATGCAATCAACGCCCCAGCGTAGCAGTTGAGATGCACGCTGCGGGCGATTGACGGTATAAACCAGAATATGTAACCCGGCATCCCGCAGCATATCCACGCGTTCTTCATCAAGAAGCGTGTGATTAAGATGGATGGAGAAACATTCCAGACGGGTGGTCAGCTCCCGCCAGTCATCGCGCCATTCATCCAGCAGCAACCCCCGCGGTAGTTCCGGTGCCGCCGCTTTCGCCGCCTCCAGCGCATCAATTTCAAACGACGACAGCAGCGGTGTCGGCATATCAGCCCAGAGTTCGCGCGCCGCCAGTGCCACCACTTTGCCCGTCAGCGAGCCAGTGCCGGTCGTCGGTTTAATCTCGATATTCGCCATCATGCCGTACTGACGACAGCGGTCGGCAACCTGCGACAGCAGCGGCAGCGGTTCACCTTTGAATTCGCCGCCAAACCAGCCGCCTGCGTCTACTTTCAGCAGATCGTTCCATTCCAGATCCCCGGCAACACCCCAGCCATTGCTGGTGCGCTCGAGATTATCGTCATGCAGCAGAAAAATATGCCCGTCTTTCGACAACTTCGCATCGAACTCGATCATCGTGTGACCGTAGCGAGCGCCCACATCAATTGCCGCCAGCGTATTTTCCGGGGCGAGTTTACCACCGCCACGATGGGCGGCGACGTGGGGGTAAGGCCAGTTGCTCATACACGTTGTCCTGTTTCACCGTCAAAAAGGTGCAGGTGATTCTCCGGCAAATGCAGCCACAGCGTACTGCCCTGCTTCGGTCTGTCCTGATGTGCAAGGCGCACCACCAGCTTATGGTCGCCCCAGCGACCGTGGGCCAGGTTGTCTGCGCCAAGCATCTCAAGCGTATCCATCACCAGTGGTACGCCACCTGCGGACTGTGAGCTTAACGCAATATGTTCCGGGCGGATACCCAATGTCATTTTACGCCCGGCATAGCCCCGGTAGTACCAGTTAATGGGCAGGGCCATGCCGCTATCCAATTCAAAATGGGTACCGGTGTGACTGATACGCCCATCCAGCAAGTTCATCGCCGGGCTACCGATAAAACTCGCCACAAAGCGGCTGGCCGGTTTTTCATACACTTCAACAGGTGTGCCGATCTGTTCCGCCACCCCTTTATTCATCACCATCACGCGCTGCGCCAGCGTCATTGCCTCTACCTGGTCGTGGGTCACGTAGAGCGACGTCGTTTTCAGGCGACGATGTAAATGCTGCAGTTCCAGCCGCATCTGGACGCGTAGTTTCGCATCAAGGTTTGATAGCGGTTCATCAAAGAGAAACACCGCCGGATCGCGCACAATGGCACGCCCCATCGCCACACGCTGACGCTGGCCGCCGGATAATTCGCGCGGACGGCGCTTTAACAGACCATCCAACTCCAGAATACGGGCCGCCTCTTTTACGCGCTCGGCAATGTGCTCTTTACCCATGCCGCGAATTTTCAGCCCCCAGGCCATGTTCTCTTCCACGCTCATATGCGGGTAGAGCGCATAGTTCTGGAACACCATCGCAATACCGCGATCTTTCGGCTCCGTTTCCGTCACGCGCTGGCTATCAATCCAGATATCGCCCGTGCTGACGCGCTCAAGGCCAGCGACCATGCGGAGCAGCGTCGACTTTCCGCAACCGGATGGCCCCACCATTACAATAAATTCGCCGTCCGCCACGTCCAGCGTCAGCGGCTGGATAACCTGCGTTTTGCCGTTATCCCAGCTTTTGGTTACGGCCTGTAATTTTAATCCTGCCATCTTATTTCTCACTGTCGACCAGGCCACGCACAAAGGCACGCTGCATGGCAAAAACGATAACCACCGGGGGAATCAGCGTGAGCAGCATTGCCGCCATCACCTGGTTCCATTGTGTTGAGCCCTCACCTACGGCAATCATGCCTTTAATGCCCGCAACAGCCGTGCCCAGATTGACGTCGCTGATGATAAGCAGAGGCCACAAATACTGGTTCCAGCCGTAGATAAAGGTAATGACAAACAGCGCCGCCAGATTGGTTTTTGATAGCGGCAGCACGATGTCCCAGAAAAAGCGCATCGGCGAGGCACCATCAATACGTGCCGCTTCCATCAGTTCATCGGGAAGCGTCATAAAGAACTGGCGAAACAGAAATGTCGCCGTAGCGGAAGCCATCAGCGGTAGCGTTAACCCGGTGTAGCTGTCGAGCATTTTCAGGTTCGCAATCACTTCCACCGTCGGGAAGATACGCACTTCAACCGGCAGCATCAGGGTGATAAAAATCATCCAGAAGAAGAGGTTACGCAGCGGGAAACGAAACCAGACGATGGCAAAAGCGGATAGCATCGAAACGGCGATTTTCCCCACGGTAATGGAGAACGCCATGATGAAGCTGTTAAGCATCATCAGCCAGAACGGCGCACTGTTAGCCCCCACGCCGTTAATCCAAATCGCTTTCATGTTTTCCAGCAGGTGCGTGCCGGGAATCAGGGTCATTGGCGTTTCAAAAACGGCTTTGTTATCCAGCGTTGCCGCCACAAAGGCGACATACAGGGGAAACAGGATCGTCACAATGCCCAGGATAAGCAGAAGGTGGCTGAAAAAAGTCAGCCCGGGACGATTCTCAATCATTGGTAGCGTACCTTGCTTTCAACATAACGGAACTGAACGACCGTCAGCACGATCACCAGGAACATCAGCACCACGGACTGTGCAGCGGATGCGGACAGATCCAGACCGGCAAAGCCCTCACGGTAAATCTTATAAATCAGCGTGGTCGTTGCCTGTACCGGGCCGCCCGCCGTCGCAGCATCAATCACCGGGAAGGTATCGAAGAAGGCGTACACCAGGTTGACCACCAGCAGGAAGAAACTCACCGGGGCAATCAGCGGCAGCGACAGCTTAAAGAAGCGGCGAATCGGCCCTGCGCCATCAATCGCCGCGGCTTCCACCAGGGAACGGGGGATAGATTGCAGCGCAGCGAAGAAGAATAAAAAGTTGTAACTAATCTGCTTCCAGATAGAAGCAAAAACCACCAGGAACATGGCCTGGCCACTGTTTTGCGCGTGGTTCCAGTTATAGCCAAATTGTTCAAGAACATGCGTAATCAAACCGCGACCGGGATTGAAGAGAAAGATCCACAACACAGCGGCGACCGCCGGGGCGACGGCATACGGGAGCAGCATCAATGTCTGGTATACACGGCTGCCGCGTACCACGTTGTCGACCAGCGCGGCAAAGAACAGGGAGGAGAACAGACCAAAAAAAGTGACCAGCGCGCTAAAACGCATCGTCGTCCAGAAGGACTCGAGGTAATAGCTGTCATGGAACAGGGCCACAAAGTTATCCAGGCCAACGAACTGGCTCGACAGGCCGAACGGATCAACGCTTTGAACCGAATACCACAGCGCTTCGCCCGCAGGCCAGATAAAGAAAATAATGGTGATAACCAGTTGAGGCGCGACCAGCAGGTAAGGCAGCCAGCGCGAACGAAACACCGGACGGGATGAGGACATAGTTATGCTCTGAGTTGTATTTTCCCCTCACCCTAACCCTCTTCCCACAGGGGCGAGGGGTGGGTTTGCGCCCTCTCCCTTTCAGGAAGAGGGCCGGGGTGAGGGTGTAAGCTATTAAGACTTAGTCGACTGTTCGAAGCGGCGAAGTAGCTGATTACCACGCTCTACGGCCGAATCCAGTGCCTGCTGCGGCGTTTTCTTACCGGTCCAGACGCTTTCCAGCTCTTCATCCACAATGGTACGAATCTGCGGCATGTTGCCCAGACGCAGACCTTTGGTGAACGGCAACGGCGGCTTGTTCAGCATCTGACGCGTTGCGATGTCCGCACCCGGGTTCTTGTCATAGAAACCTTCTTTACGGGTCAGATCATATGCAGCGGTAGTAATCGGCAGATAGCCGGTTTTCTGGTGCCATTCAGCAGCGATTTCCGGTTTAGCCAGGAACTCAAGGAACTGCGCAACACCCGTATAGGTCGGCTTATCTTTGCCCTGCATAACCCACAGGCTGGCCCCGCCGATGATGGCGTTCTGCGGTGCGCCTTTCACGTCAGCGTCGTAAGGCATCATGCCTACACCGTAGTTAAATTTGGCGTAATGACGGATATCCGCCAGCGAGCCAGAGGAGGCAGTAGTAATCGCGCAGTCACCGTTATAGAACTTCTCGGTAGACTCGTCTTTACGACCGAAGTAGCTGAAATCCCCTTTCTTGTTCAGCTCTTCGAGCATGGCGATGTGTTTCACCTGCTCAGGTTTGTTGAACTCCAGAACCGCATCCGTACCGTCGAAACCGTTGTTTTTGGTCGCAACCGGCAGGCCGTGCCAGGCGCTAAAGTTTTCAATCTGAATCCAGCCCTGCCAGCCGCTGGCGTAACCGCACTTCATCCCTGTGGCTTTCAGTTTGGCCGTGTACGCAGCCAGATCCTGCCAGGTTTTTGGTGGCTGCTCCGGATCTAAGCCCGCTTTTTTGAAGGCATCTTTGTTGTAATACAGCACCGGCGTGGAACTGTTGAACGGCTGAGACAGCAGGTGACCCGTTTTAGAATCGGTGTAGTAGCCGGCAACGGTCGGCACAAACTGAGACTCATCAAAGTTGATACCCGCGTCTTTAAATACTTCATAGACCGGCTTAATGGCTTTCGATGCCATCATGGTCGCCGTACCCACTTCGTAAACCTGCAGCAGAACGGGCGCATTACCGGTACGGAACGCAGCGATACCCGCACTCAGGCTCTGCTCGTAGTTACCTTTGTACACCGGCACAATTTTGTAATCCGGGTGGGTGTCGTTAAAACGTTGCGCCAGGGAGTCGACTTCTTTGCCTAACTCGCCTTCCATGGAATGCCAGAATGGGATTGTCGTGACAGCCATTGCGTTGCCTGCAAAGATCAACCCAAGAGCCAGTCCTAAAGCTGTGTGTCGTAACGGTGTCATTCGGTTTTCTCTCTTGTTGTGCCGGATGCGCGATATCACGCGTTTTATGCTCGCGAGGTAACATGACATGCTCGAATGACAGAAAAATAACCTTTTAATTACAATAAAGTGACAGCCAGACGTCAGAGAAATGATGGATTCATGAAAGCAGAGGGGAAAATATATTAGGATGTGCGGCCTGATGCCCTCACCCCGGTCCTCTCCCACGGGGAGAGGGAGAAAATACTAAAAACGACAGCCTGATGGCTGCCGTTTTGCTTTTATTAACCGCCCAGATAGGCGCTACGCACCGCTTCGTTCGCCAGCAGCGCATCGCCGGTATCTTCCAGCACAACATGACCGTTTTCCAGCACGTAGCCGCGATCGGCGAGTTTCAGCGCCTGGTTGGCGTTCTGCTCGACGAGGAAGATGGTCATCCCTTCTTTGCGCAGTTGTTCGATAGTATCGAAAATCTGCTGAATGATGATCGGCGCAAGACCCAGAGAAGGTTCGTCCAGCAGCAACAGGCGCGGCTGGCTCATCAGCGCGCGGCCAATTGCTAGCATCTGCTGTTCACCGCCGGACATCGTGCCCGCACGCTGAATACGACGCTCATGCAGACGCGGGAACAGCTCGTAGACCCACTTGATGCGATCCTGGAACTGGTCGCGATCGGCAAAGAAGCCGCCCATCGCCAGGTTCTCTTCCACGGTCATACGGGAGAAGACGCGACGCCCTTCCGGCACAATCGCCACCGCTTCGCGCATAATTTTCGCCGTCTGCCAGTCGGTAATGTCTTTGCCATCAAACACAATACGACCGCTGGTCGCGCGCGGATCGCCACACAGGGTTCCCAGCAACGTGGTTTTACCCGCGCCGTTGGCACCGATCAGGGTGACAATCTCACCCTGATTGATATGCAGGCTGACATCATGCAGCGCCTGGATTTTGCCGTAGTGGGCGCTAACTTTGTCAAAGGACAACATGACTTTTTCCATCTTATGCCTCACCAAGGTATGCGCGGATCACGTCCGGGTTATTACGAATTTCTTCCGGCGTACCGTTAGCCAGTGGCGTGCCCTGGTTGACGACATAAATACGATCGGAGATCCCCATCACCAGCTTCATATCATGCTCGATAAGCAGGATGGTGGTGTTGTGGTTGTTACGCAGCTCAACGATTAACTCGTCCAGCTCTTTGGTCTCTTTCGGGTTCAGCCCTGCCGCCGGTTCGTCCAGCATCAGGATTTCCGGCTGCGTCACCATGCAACGGGCAATCTCCAGACGACGCTGGTCGCCATAGGCCAGGTTACTTGCCTGACGGTTGGCATGCTCAAGCAGACCAATACGCTCAAGCCAGATGGCAGCACGATCCAGTGCTTCACTCTGCGCGCGGCGGAAAGATGGCGTTTTCAGCAGACCGGAGAAGACACCGGTTTTCAGTTGCTGATGCTGTGCCACCAGCAGGTTTTCAATCACCGTCATTTCACGGAACAGACGCACGTGCTGGAAAGTACGCACTACGCCCATGCGGGCAATTTGCTGGCCTGGCAGCCCTTCCAGATGCTGGTCGCGCAGCATAATGGTGCCGCCCGTCGGTTTGTAGAAACCGGTCAGGCAGTTAAAGACGGTGGTTTTTCCCGCACCGTTAGGACCAATCAGCGAGACGATTTCCTGCGGATGTAAATCCAGCGCCACATTGTTGACGGCCAGCAGGCCGCCAAAGCGCATCATCAGGCCGTTTACGGATAACAATGGCTGACTCATGCCTGTTCTCCCTTTGCCTGACCGTTTTTCAGTTTCAGTTGCGGACGGGTCATCGGCAGTAAGCCTTGAGGACGCCAAATCATCATCAGTACCATCAATCCACCCAGCATCAACATGCTGTATTCATTGAAATCGCGCATCAGCTCGCGGGAAACCACCAGCAGAATCGCTGCCAGGATAACCGCAAACTGCGAACCCATACCGCCCAGCACCACTATGGCCAGCACAAAGGCAGACTCGGCAAAGGTGAAGGATTCCGGGCTGACAAAACCCTGGCGCGCGGCAAACAGCGTACCGGCAAAACCAGCAAACGCGGCGCTGATAGTGAAGGCAGTCAGTTTGATGCGAGTCGGGTTGAGGCCCAGAGACCGGCAGGCAATTTCGTCTTCACGCAGCGCTTCCCAGGCACGGCCGAGCGGCATACGCAGCAGACGGTTAATCACAAACAGGGTGAGTACGACCAGCAGCAGCGCAACCATATAGAGGAACACGACACGGTCGCTGGGGTCATAAGGCACGCCAAAGAAGTTGCTGAATGTATCCCAACCGCCCTCGCGCGCGGTGCGGCTAAACTCCAGACCGAACAGCGTCGGCTTCGGAATCTGGCTGATCCCGTTCGGGCCACCGGTAATTTCGGTATTGTTCAGCAGCAGGATACGGACGATTTCGCCGAAACCGAGGGTGACAATCGCCAGGTAATCTCCGCGCAGACGCAGTACCGGGAAGCCAAGCAGGAAGCCCGCCGCCGCCGACACCAGGCCCGCCAGCGGCAGACATGTCCAGAAACCGAGACCATAATAGTGGTTAAGCAGCGCGAAGGTGTAGGCGCCGATAGCGTAGAAACCGCCATAACCCAGCACCAGCAGACCGGACAGCCCCACCACCACATTCAGCCCAAGGCCGAGGATGATGTAAATCATGGTCATGGTGGCGATATCCACCGTACCGCGCGACACCACAAACGGCCATGCCACGGCAGCCACCAGCAGGGCCACCAGGAAGAGTTTCTGTTTAACGGTCGAACCGTCGATCGCCGGCAGAATGAATTTCGGCCCTGAGACGTTTTTCAGCGTCTTCTGGTAAACAGGACGCAGCAACTGGAAGAAAAAGACCACAGCCGTGCCAATGAACACCCATTCCCAACGAATGCTCGCTGCGGTGTTAACCACCAGCTTCGTACCATCCAGCTCTAACTGCACGCCCATAAAGACGCCCGCCAGCACGAAAAACATGGCGGCGGAGAGCAACGCCATCGCAAAATGCATCGGTTTCATACTTTTTCAACCTCCGGGCGACCCAGGATACCGGTCGGCATCACCAGCAGCACGACGATCAGCAGGGCAAAGGCCACAACGTCTTTATATTCCGTACTCAGGTACGCCGAGGAGAGTGCTTCGGTGATGCCCAGAATCAGGCCGCCGATCATTGCACCCGGAATGCTACCGATCCCGCCCAACACCGCTGCGGTAAAGGCCTTCATCCCCGCCATAAAGCCGATATAGGGGTTGATTACGCCATAGAACTGACCGAGCAACACGCCCGCCACTGCCGCCATCGCTGCACCAATCACAAAGGTCAGAGCAATCACGCGGTCAGTATTGATGCCAAGCAGGCTCGCCATTTTCAGGTCTTCTGAACAGGCGCGACAGGCGCGGCCCATGCGGGAATAACGGATAAACACCGTCAGGGCCAGCATCGAAACAAAGGTCACGATCCAGATAACCAGTTGCATGGTGGTGATGGTGGCTGCGAAATTATCACTGCTACCAACCGTCCACTGACCGTTAAACAGGCTCGGCAACGCCACGTCACGTGAACCTTCGGTCAGGCTGACATAGTTTTGCAGGAAGATTGACATCCCGATGGCAGAAATCAGTGCAATCAGGCGTTTGGAGTTGCGCACCGGGCGGTAGGCCACGCGCTCAATACTCCAGCCATAAGCACTGGCAATGACGATAGCGCCGACAAAGCCTGCGGTAATCAACAGCCAACTGGCGTCGATTCCCATCATCATCAAAGCGGCAATAATCATAAAGGAGACATAACTGCCGATCATATAGACCTCGCCGTGGGCGAAGTTGATCATGCCGATAATGCCATACACCATGGTGTAACCGATGGCGATCAATGCATAGGTGCTTCCCAGCGTCACGCCGTTAAACATCTGCTGCAAGAAGTAGAGAAACTGCTCGGACATAACGTAACCTTTCTAAACCCGACAAGCCGGGATGTTGAACCCCCACTCTAAATAATTCGAGTTGCAGGAAGGCGGCAAGTTTGTTCATCCCCGGAAGCGTACAAACTGTACGTGACCGGGGTGGATAAACGCAGCCAACGCATCTGCGGCGCGAAGTATGATGAGTGGTTGCCTTATTTGGCTACCGTGGACGAACCATCGGCGTGCCACTGGAAGACTCCGAAATCAAATCCTTTCAAATCGCCTTTCTCATCCCAGTTCAGCGGCCCAATCACGGTTTTAGCTCCGTTAGCTTTTAAATCTTTCACCAGCGCGAGCGGTTCATTACTGCCAGAACGCTCCATTGCCTGCGCCAGAGACTGCACTGCGGCATAGGTGATCCAGACATACGGACCACTCGGGTCTTTCTTCTCGGCTTTTAACGCATCGACGATGGCCTGGTTAGCCGGATCCTGATCGTAGCGCTTCGGCATCGTTACCAGCATGCCTTCCGCCGCATCGCCCGCGATGTTGGAAAGGGATGCGTTACCTACGCCTTCCGGCCCCATAAACTGGGTCTGCAGGCCATTCGCACGCGCCTGACGCAGAATTTGTCCCATTTCCGGGTAATAACCACCGTAGTAGACGAAATCGATATTTTCTTTCTTAAGGCGAGCAACCAGCGCGGAGAAGTCTTTCTCACCGGCGGTGATACCGTCAAAGAAAACGATGTTCGCACCGCCAGCTTTCAGCCCTTCCTGAACGGAACGCGCCAGACCTTCACCGTACTGCTGCTTGTCGTGAATGATGGCAATACGCTGCGGCTTCACCGTGCCGAGGATATATTTCGCGGCGGTCGGCCCCTGAGATGAGTCCAGCCCTGCGGTACGCATAATGTGCTGATAACCGCGCTGGGTGAGTTCCGGATTGGTCGCGCCGGGGGAGATCATCAAAATGCCTTCGTCTTCGTAGATGTCAGACGCAGGCTGCGTTGACGATGAGCAGAGATGTCCAATAACGTATTTGATGCCGTCGTTAACGACTTTATTCGCCACCGCAACGGCTTGTTTCGGGTCACAGGCGTCGTCGTATTCCACAGCGACCAGTTTGTCGCCCTTAACGCCGCCTTTAGCGTTGATATCTTTGATGGCCTGGCGCGCACCGTTGAACTCCATATCGCCCCATTGAGCAATCGGCCCGGACATCGCCCCCACAACCGCAACTTTTATATCCTTCGCCATGGTCGCGTGAGACATCGCAAGTGCAACCATCCCCGCGATTAATGTCTTCGCGTTCCTTCTCATTCTAAAATCCTCGTTCGTGATGTCGTGTGTAAATATATTGTTTTTTTATGGTTAAAAAGCATTCTGTACTTTTTATAGACAACGCTATTTTTACCAGTGCCATGAATGGTTTAGCGCAGTTTTTTGGCAAAAACCAGACTAAATACTCTATTTTTCAGGCGATTAAGCAGAGATAATATTCTGAATTCCGCTGGAGATAAACCAAAAAAGTTCAGTTTACAGCATAAAATAATGGCACAATGAGCGGAATAAAACGCTACCTTTCAGGGGAAAATGCTGCCTGTTTTTCAATCCCTAATGTTTAAATCTGCCGCAACGCCAGCCTCAAAAGTAATCGCCTGCAAACCGAAAAATGAAAAAGTAACAGCCCACGTCAGAGGAAATTGTTTACACTGCAGTTATCTTTTGAGACATGGACAAGCTGTGAATGAAATTGACCATTATCCGTCTGGTAAGTTTTACCGAGCAGGATCTTATTGATTTAGCTAAAGTCTGGCCGGAATACTCCCCTGCATCGCTGGAAGTTGACGAAACGCACCTTATTTATGCGGCGCGTTTTAACGACCGATTATTAGGCGCTGTTCGCGTAACCCTGAGTGGTACCCAGGCGGCACTGGATTCCCTGCGCGTACGTGACGTCACCCGTCGCCGCGGTGTTGGCCAATATTTGCTCGAAGAAGTGATCCGCGATAATCCATCGGTCACCACCTGGTGGATTACCGAAGCCGGCGTAGAAGATCGTAGCGTGATGGCCGCATTCGCTCAGGCGACGGGCTTTACCGCGCAGAATGATGGCTGGGTGAAACATATAGACGCGTAACCGGATAAGCGCAGCGCATCCGGGAAACTGCAAAGATGTAAAAACGGCAACCTTCAGGTTGCCGTTTGCATTTATCTCCGTGCGGCCTGATGCCCTCACCCCGCCCCTCTCCCACGGGGAGAGGGAGATGGGTAGGTGACCGGGGTTAACGGACGCAGCCAACACACTTGCGGTGCGAAAGGCGACGGTCAGGGTTTATTTCGCGTCAGTCGCGGTACCATTCGCATGCCAGGTAAACACGCCAAACTCAAAGCCTTTCAGGTCACCCTTCTGATCCCAGGACAATGGTCCCATAACGGTCTCAACAGTGTTGCCTTTCAGCCAGGTTGCGATAGCCGCCGGGTCGGAGGACTGGTTCAGGCCAGCCGCCAGAGACTGCAGCGCAGCGTAGGTGGTCCACACGAACGCGCCGCTCGGATCCTGTTTCTTCGCTTTGATCGCGTCTACGATAGGTTTGTTCGCCGGAACCTGATCGTAGTTTTTCGGTTTGGTTACTAACATGCCTTCGGCAGAATCGCCCGCGATGTTAGACAGGGAAACGTTCGCTACGCCTTCCGGCCCCATGAATTTGGTTTGCAGACCGGCAGCACGAGACTGACGCAGGATCTGGCCCATTTCCGGGTGGTAGCCACCGTAGTAAACGAAGTCGATGTTCTCTTTTTTCAGACGCGCAACCAGCGTGGAGAAGTCTTTCTCGCCAGCGGTGATACCGTCAAAGAACACCACGTTCGCGCCGCCTTTTTTCAGGCCATCCTGCACAGCACGCGCCAGACCTTCGCCGTACTGCTGTTTATCGTGAATAACAGCAATGCGCTGCGGTTTAACGTGTTCCAGAATGTATTTTGCAGCCGTCGGGCCCTGATCAGAGTCCAGACCGGTGGTACGCAGAGTCAGTTTATAACCGCGAGCGGTCAGCTCAGGTGCGGTCGCTGCTGGCGTAATCATCAGAATACCTTCGTCTTCATAAATATCGGACGCAGGCTGAGTGGAAGAGGAGCACAGGTGACCAATAACGTATTTGATGCCGTCGTTAACCACTTTGTTCGCTACTGCAACGGCTTGTTTCGGGTCACACGCATCATCATATTTGGTAATAACCAGCTTGTCGCCTTTGATACCGCCTTTGGCATTGATATCAGCAACAGCCTGCTCAGCGCCAGTAAACTCCTGATCACCGTATTGCGCAACCGGGCCAGACATCGCACCCACGACAGCAACTTTAATATCTTTCGCGAATGCCATGTTGCTCATCGCTAACGCGACACATCCTGCCAGTAACGCTTTACCCTTCATATTCATCCTGAGATTCCCCATTGTTTATGGTGATTGCATTTGTTGTGATGTTGTTGTTCGACACATTATTTTGCTGACGGTCATAAGCAAAGAATATGATAGTAGCCAGCACGGATGCCGCCCGTGTCTTGGCAGCATTCTCTGCTAAAACATACCCCATTTTCTGAAATTTGGAACAACAATTTTGAAGGTTATATAACAGGCGGATGACAGTGAGTAAGAAAGCCGCCAGGCGGCGGCTTCCATTGTTCTGGTCAATTAGTGAGTCAGTGACTGGTAGATAATATCCAGCGCTTTACGGAACTGAACTTCCGGAATAGTCAGCGGATAGAGGAAGCGAATCACGTTACCGTAGACACCGCAACTCAACAGCAACAGCCCGGCGGCCAGCGCTTTATCCTGCACCTGTTTTGTGAATTCTGCCGACGGTTCACCGCTTTGCGGATCGTTAAACTCCACGGCCACCATGGAACCCTGGGCGCGAATATCCGCAATGTACGGACAGTCCGCTTTCGCTTTGGTCAGCACTTCAACCAGATGCTTACCCAGGTGGTTCGCGCGTTCGCAGAGATTTTCCTCTTCAATCACATCCATCACGGCATGCGCAGCGGCAACGGCCAGCGGGTTACCGGCATAAGTACCGCCTAACCCCCCCGGCGCGGGTGCGTCCATCACCTCCGCACGCCCTGCCACTGCTGACAGCGGCAGGCCGCCCGCCAGGCTTTTCGCCATGGTGATTAAGTCAGGTTTAACGCTGTAATATTCCACCGCGAAGAGTTTACCGGTACGCGCAAAGCCGGACTGCACTTCATCGGTAATCAACAAAATCCCATGGGTATCGCACAGCTTACGCAGCGCCTGCATAAAGTCGTCTGGCGCGATATTAAAGCCGCCTTCGCCCTGTACCGGCTCAAGTAAAATGGCCGCAACCTGATCGGGGGCGATATCCGCTTTAAAAATACGATCCAGGCTTTTCATAGCGTCTTCAGTACTGACGCCGTGCAGCGCATTCGGGAATTGCGCATGGAAAATGGAGCCAGGGAACGGGCCAAAACCGATTTTGTACGGTGCCACTTTGCCGGTCAGCGCCATGGTCATATAAGTACGTCCGTGGAAACCGCCGCCGAAAGTAATCACACCAGGACGTTTGGTATAGGCGCGGGCGATTTTGACCGCGTTTTCCAGCGCTTCCGCCCCGGTCGAGAAAAAGGCTGTTTTGGCCGGGCCTTCTACCGGTACGCGTTCGTTAATGCGTTCCGCCAGCGAGACGTAGCTTTCGTAAGGGACAATCTGATAAGCCGTGTGGGTAAAGGCCTGCAACTGTTTTTCCACTGCTGCGACAATTTTAGGATGGCGATGGCCGGTATTAAGCACCGCAATCCCGGCGGCGAAATCGATGACTTCGTTGCCTTCCACATCCCACAGAGTGGCATTTTCTGCTTTCTCGGCATAGAAGCCGCACATCACGCCAATACCTCGCGGTGTCGCCTGTAAACGGCGTTGATGTAATTCGTTATTCTTCACCTTAAACTCCCCCGTCATTGATTCATTTCGCAGCAACCCTGTTTTGCAACAATGACACAAGCGGTCCTATAATCGAGTACCAGTTTTGAATAATTAAGGGATCCAATTTGCGTTCGCTCGTGTGTGATTTATTGCAGTTGCGTCTGGACGAACAAACTGAAGGCAAACTGCATAAGAAATTATATAACGCGATTCGCCTGTCGATCCTCGAAGGGAGCCTGCCCCCGCAAAGCCGCCTGCCGCCGAGCCGGGATTTAGCCGCAGAACTCCACCTTTCGCGCAACACGGTACTGACGGTTTACGAACAGCTTGTGGCGGAAGGATATGTCGTTTCCCGTGCCGGAAGCGGCACCTTTGTGGCACAGACGGTGCCGGACAGCCTGCTCACGGCGCCGCTGTCGCCTGCCGGACACGGTGCGGGCGATCTTCCTTCTCATCTTTCCTCACGCGGTCAGGCGTTATTGCAAAAAAGCAGCGCCAGCCCACGCCAGTGGGGGGCATTTTTACCCGGCGTGCCCGATGTCAGCGCTTTTCCACATGCCCTGTTTCGTAAAATCCAGGCACGTATCAGCCGCAAACCGCAGGCCAGCCAACTCTCCTACAGCGATGCAGGCGGTAGCCAGGCATTGCAGCAGGCGCTGGTGGAATATCTGCGCGTTACCCGCTCCGTGCGCTGTAGCGCCGGGCAAATCCTGATAACTGAGGGTATTCACCAGGCCATCGATCTGGTATCGCGCATGTTGTGTAACCCCGGCGATAGCGCATGGATTGAAGAGCCAGCCTACTGGGGCATTCGTAACGTTTTGAAGATGAACGGTGTCGAACTCCAGGCTATCGACGTCGATCTTTCCGGCATGCAGCCACCGGAGAGCGGAAACACGCCACCCCGGCTGATATTTGTAACCCCCTCTCATCAGTACCCGCTGGGCTGCGTCATGAGCCTGGAGCGACGCCAGCGCCTGCTGGCGCTCGCCCGGCAAACGGGAAGCTGGATTGTTGAGGATGATTACGACAGCGAATTTCGCTTTTCCGGTCAGCCTATCCCCGCGCTCCAGGGGCTGGTAGATGACGCGCCGGTTATCTACACCGGGACATTCAGCAAAACGCTCTACCCCGGTCTGCGTCTGGGTTATCTGGTGTTGCCGCGTCCCCTGATGCAGGCGTTAAAGACGGCGCATGCAGAACTGTATCGCGGCGGCCGGTTGCTGGACCAGGAGGCGCTGGCGCAGTTTATTACCGAGGGGCATTACACGGCACATATCCGACGGATGCGTCTGCTCTATGCCCGCCGACGCGCCCGACTGGCAAGCCTGATTGTCGAGGCGCTGGGTAAAGAGGCGCTGAGCGAATATAACGACAATGCCGGGCTGCATCTGGTGCTTTCACTGCCCGCAGAGTGTGATGATGTTGCCCTTGCCAGGCGCGCGAATGAACGAGGTGTTCTGGTGCGGGCACTGTCGCGGTACTACTCTGGCGATAAGCCGTTGAAAGGGTTGTTGATGGGGTTTGCCGCCATGGAGGAAGAAGAGATGGAATCGGCGTTCCAGATCTTGCTGGCCTGCCTGACTCCGGAGGTGGCGTCGCCTTATCCGGACTATATAACCCCGGCCCTGAAAGCAAAAAACTGAACGCCAGAAAACAAAAAGCCGGGTAGCTCTCGCTGACCCGGCCCATTCTTTAACGCACAGCGTTACGCTTCGATCGCGGCACGCAGTTTCTTCATCGCGTTCTTTTCCAACTGACGCACACGCTCAGCGGAAACACCGTAACGATCTGCCAGTTCCTGCAGCGTTGTTTTGTTCTCTTCATCCAACCAGCGAGCACGAATAATGGCCTGGCTACGCTCGTCGAGACCCTGCATCGCATCCGTCAGCTTATTAGCAGCCTGCTCTTCCCAGTTGTCGTCTTCAATGCCATCCGCAAAGTTAGACGATTTATCCTGCAGATAGAGTACCGGTGCCATAGGCTGGCTATCGGAAGATTCATCATCTGGCGACATATCGAAAGTCATGTCCTGCGCCGCCATACGTGATTCCATTTCACGCACGTCTTTGCTGGTCACGCCCAGTTCACGGGCAACCATTTCCACTTCGTCCTGGTTAAACCAGCCCAGACGCTGCTTGGTTTTACGCAGGTTAAAGAACAACTTACGCTGTGCTTTCGTGGTCGCGACTTTCACAATACGCCAGTTACGCAGCACGTATTCGTGAATCTCAGCTTTAATCCAGTGCACGGCGAAAGAGACGAGGCGCACACCCACTTCCGGGTTGAAGCGACGTACGGCTTTCATCAGGCCGATATTACCTTCCTGGATCAGATCCGCCTGCGGCAGACCATAGCCCGAATAGTTACGAGCAATATGAACAACAAAGCGCAGGTGTGACAGGATCAGCTTCTTAGCTGCTTCCAGATCGCCCTGGTAATGCAGCTTTTCAGCCAGTGCCCTTTCTTCATCAGCCGTCAACATCGGCCATGCGTTAGCGGCCCGGATATAAGATTCCAGGTTACCAACAGGGGCTAAAGCTAAAGTTTGCATTTCTTTGGTCATTCAAATCCTCTCAAATTACATTCGACTGGCGGCGGTCTGTCCCCATTAGGCAACACACATGCCAGCGTTAATGAGCAACGAGAATAGCATCCACTCTTGTATCAGACAGTGATTTTATCCACAAGTTCCAGGCTGGATTGTGAATAAATTAGGCACAAAATGTGACATAAGAATGAAAAACCGCGGCAAAGGAAAGGAGATATGCGCTATACGCTTTCCCTGCGACGGGAATACTGCATTGCAGGGAAAGAGTATATCAGACTTTTTTTACTGCGGAGTAAAGTGACGTAAATGTTGCACAGTTGCCAGCCAGGCAGCAACCCAGCCAATCATTGAGCACACCAGCAGCAACAGCAGGCATTCATCAAACGACAGGCCGTTCAGATCGAACTTCGTTCCGAATACCTGCGCCACCTCGCTCACCGCAGAGGAGAGCCGTAGCACCAGAATCTCAGAAAGAATCAGTGACAGGAAGGCGCCACTAAAGCCCAACAGCGCTCCACCGTACAGGAAAGGACGCAGAATAAAACCGTCCGTTGCGCCAATCAGTTTTTGCACGTTGATCGTATCGCGGCGGGCAAAAATGCTAAGACGCACGCTGTTGCCGATAACGAGGAACACCGCCGCTACCATCAGCACACCAATCATTGCCGATACCCGACCAACCAGCCCGGTTAGCGCCGCAAGACGGGCAAACCAGCTGTCGTCCATCCGCACTTCATCAATACCGTGCAGTTTCGAAATACGGTCACGCAGCGTGTTTAGCGCATTCGTGCTCTGGAAGTCGAGCTTGGGGATCACCACCGCCACCGCAGGCAGCGGGTTCTCTTCCAGCATATCCAGCGCGCCGCCAAAACCAGACCAGTTGCGGAACTCGCCGAGCGCATCCTCACGGGACAGGTAGTTGACCTTCTCCACACCCTGCTCCGCCTGAAGCTGCCCTACCACCTGAGCCGCAGCGTCGTCATCCAGCGCCTTATCAAAATAGACTGTAATTTGCGGTGACGGATAATACTGCGAGGCGGCCTGGTTAACGTTTTTGTACACCATATAGCAGACACTCGGCAGCGTCAGGGAAATGGCAATCACCATTACCGTCAGGAACGTGGCAAAAGGTTTGCTTTTCAGGTCCTGTAACGCGCCCTGGAAGGCATAACGCACCTGTTCGTTAAAGACGTTGGTTTTACGCGAACTGACTTTCGGCGCACCTTTACCACGGCGCGGCGCGTTACGGCCTGCATCACCGGTACCGCTCGCCGATTTACGAAAACGATCCAGTTTGCTGCCAAATTGCCGCATTTGATTCAATGCATCACGCTTATTCACCCGCCAGGCCTCCATGCAAATGGCCATCGCTTAAAGTCAGCATGCGGTACGAACGCCGGGAAATCAGCCCCAGATCGTGCGTCGCCATTAACACGGTGACCCCAACACGATTGAACTCCTCAAACAGACGTAAAATCCCTTCGGAAAGGGCGTCGTCCAGGTTACCGGTCGGTTCGTCCGCCAGCAGTACCGCAGGTTTGTTCACTACCGCGCGGGCAATACCCACGCGCTGTTGTTCACCACCGGAAAGCTGAATCGGAAAACTCTTCGCTTTGTCGAGCAGACCTACCTTGTCCAGTGCTGCGGAAACACGGCGACGAATGTCGTCACCGCTGGCCCCGGCAATGATCAACGGGATAGCCACGTTGTCATAAACCGTCCTGTCCATCAGCAAATGGTGATCCTGGAAAATCATCCCGATCTGCCGACGCAGAAACGGCACTTCCCGGTTTTTCAGGCGCGTAATATCGTGCCCGCCAAAGACGATTTTCCCGGCGCTTGGCCGCTCAATGCCACAGATAAGCTTGAGCAGGGTACTCTTCCCTGCGCCGGAGTGGCCGGTCAGAAAGGCCATCTCGCCCGGTTGCAGATGGAATGTCACCCCCTGCAACGCTTGTCTCCCACCGAGATAGGCTTTGCTGACGTGTTCAAAGCGAATCATTGTTAATCCTCTCGGGCAAAAAGTGCCTCTATAAAATCGCCCGCGTTAAACGGACGTAGATCCTCAATACGTTCGCCGACCCCAATGTAGCGGATAGGAATGCCAAACTGATCCGCTACCGAGAAAATCACACCGCCCTTCGCCGTACCGTCCAGCTTGGTAAGGGTGATACCCGTCAGGCCAACGGCTTCATGGAACAGTTTGGCCTGGCTTATCGCATTCTGCCCGGTGCTGGCATCGATGGTCAGCATCACCTCATGCGGTGCGTCTTCGTCCAGCTTTTTCATCACGCGGACGATTTTTTTCAACTCTTCCATCAGGTGCGCTTTATTCTGCAAGCGCCCGGCAGTATCGGCGATGAGTACATCCACATGACGCGCCTTGGCGGCCTGGATGGCATCGAAAATCACCGAGGCGGAGTCGGCCCCCGTATGTTGGGCGATAACCGGAATATTGTTACGCTGCCCCCACACCTGCAACTGCTCAACCGCCGCAGCACGGAAGGTGTCGCCAGCCGCCAGCATCACCGATTTACCCTGTTGTTCAAACTGACGCGCCAATTTACCAATGGTGGTCGTTTTACCCACCCCATTGACGCCAACCATCAGAATAACAAACGGTGTTTTGCCTTCAACATTCAGCGGTTCATCAACTTTGGCAAGGATGTCACCCATCTCTTCTTTGAGCAAACCATACAGTGCCTCGGCATCACGCAGTTGTTTGCGCGACGCGCCTTCCGTCAGACTCGTAATGATTTTACGGGTGGTTTCTACCCCGACGTCGGCAATCAGTAACTGCTCTTCCAGCTCTTCAAAGAGATCATCGTCGATTTTTTTGCCACGGAACAGACTGATAAATCCGGAACCGAGATTCTCTTTGGTTTTCAGCAGGCTGCGTTTGAGTCGCGCGAAGAAACCCTCTTTGGTCGGCTTCTCTTGTTCAACAACGGTCTCTTCTGCAGGTTCGTCAACCGGCACCACCACCAGCGCTTCCTCAGCCGCGTCCGCAGCCAGAGCCTGGGCTTCCAGCTCTTCATCGCTGATTGGCGCGTCTTCGTCGACAGGCTCCTGCTCCGGCTGCCACTCTTGCGCGGCACTTTCCGGTTCGCTCACCTCTTCCGGCAGCGGCAGTTCTTCGCGCGCCACGACCTCAGGTTGCGGTTCCTCTTCTACTGGCTGTGGCTTTTCGCTTTCAACCAGTTTTTCAGTAACCTCAACGACCTCTTCTGCAAAGGTTTCGCTCTCTTCCTGGGTATGCGGCGGCTGCGTTTCGGCTGCCTGCTCCGCTTCTTTTTCTTTTACCTGATCTTTTTGCCCAAAGCCCAGCCAGGAAAAAAAGCCACGTTTCTTCTCATCTGCCATTTGCGACTACACTCCTCGCGGTTTATTCATGGCGCAGCCCGTACTGGCACAACAGGGCTGAAAAATAGGGTTAATTAGAGAGATAGTCTATCACTTTCCTTAACTCGCATCACCGCCTGCGGATTAAGGTTTCGCGCCGCGCCGGGCGCCGCTAGAATAGCAGGCCGAAATGATGAGCTAAGCGATGACCATGAAGAAACCCAATCGGGCCGCCACCGGCCAGATACGTATTATTGGTGGGCAATGGCGGGGACGCAAACTCCCGGTGCCGGACAGCCCCGGATTGCGCCCGACAACTGACCGTGTGCGCGAAACCCTATTTAACTGGCTGGCGCCGTCCATGGTCGACGCGCGTTGTCTCGACTGCTTTGCCGGCAGCGGCGCGCTGGGCTTAGAGGCCTTGTCACGCTACGCGGCCAGCGCCACGCTGCTCGAAATGGAACGCGGGGTCGCCCAGCAATTGCAGCAAAACCTGGCAACATTAAAAGCCGCCAACGGCAAAGTGATCACCGGGAATACCCTGGCCTGGCTGGCCCAAAGCGGCACGCCGCATGATATCGTGTTTGTCGACCCGCCGTTTCGCAAAGGGATGCTCGAAGAGACCTTAACCCTGCTGGAAAACAACGGCTGGCTGGCCAATGGCGCGCTAATCTACGTCGAAAGCGAAGTAGAGAATGGCCTGCCGCTGGTGCCTTCAAGCTGGAGTTTGCACCGGGAGAAAGTCGCGGGGCAGGTCGCCTACCGCTTATATCAGCGTGAATCACAAGGAGAGGAAAATGAGCATACTGATTAATCTGGGACGGCTGTTAATGCTCTTTGTCTGGGCATTTTTACTGCTAAACCTGTTTTCCCCGTTTCCTAAACCGCTCAATATTTTCGTCAACGTGGCGCTGTTTTTCACCGTGTTTATGCACGCCATTCAGGCGACGATGATGAAAAAAACGCTGCCGAAAGACGGTCCGCAAATGACACGGTTCGAAGAGTTTCGCATCTTTGTCTTTGGCGTTTTTGAGCTGCTTATCTGGCTGAAAAAACTGAAAGCGAAAAAATAAATGGCACATTTTTAAGATTCCCCTGTCTTCCGTAACATTGTCATTCACCTGCTACGACCACTAAACTCATTAGTAGAGCCGTGGGCATGGTGCTCGCGATACAATAACGGATTCAGGGACTTATTATGCTTTGGTCATTTATTGCTGTCTGTTTTTCCGCCTGGCTGTATGTTGACGCTTCCTACCGTGGGCCTGTCTGGCAGCGTTGGGTATTTAAACCTGTCACGCTGCTGCTGCTGTTATTACTGGCCTGGCAAGCCCCGATGTTTGATGCCATCAGCTACCTTGTGCTTGCCGGGCTGTGCGCCTCGCTGATTGGCGATGCGCTAACCCTACTGCCGCGCCAGCAACTGCTCTACGCCATTGGCGCCTTCTTCCTCGCCCACCTGCTTTACACCATCTATTTTGCCACGCAGATGTCGCTCTCCTTCTTCTGGCCGTTGCCGGTGGTGCTGCTGATCGTTGGCGCCCTGCTGATTGCGGTGATTTGGTCACGCCTGGAAGAGCTGCGTTTGCCCGTTTGCACATTTATCGCCATGACGCTGGTGATGGTCTGGCTGGCCGGTGAGCTGTGGTTCTTCCGTCCCACCAGCCCGGCGCTCTCTGCCTTTGTTGGCGCGGCGCTGCTGCTAATCAGCAACGTTGTCTGGCTGGGTAGCCATTACCGTCGCCGCTTCCGTGCCGATAACGCGATTTCCGCAGCCTGCTACTTTGCCGGGCACTTCCTGATCGTGCGTTCGCTGTACATTTAAAACGCTTGACTCTGGAGTCGACTCCAGAGTGTATCCTCCGGTTAATGAGAAAATTATCATTCACCGGAGGATGCCATGACGCCCCTCGATAATAAAAACCCCCCGCAGTTTGCGACCATGAAACTTCGTCCATTGGCGGAGAAAACCGCGCCCTGCACGTGCGACACCCCCTGTGAAACGCCTGATGCGCCCCTCGAAAGCGCCAACGGCGAACGTTATAGCTGGCTGGTGACAGGGATGGACTGCGCAGCCTGCGCCCGTAAGGTGGAAAATGCCGTCCGCCAGATAGCCGGGGTTAATCAGGTGCAGGTCGCCTTTGCCACCGAAAAACTCACGGTGATTGCCGATAATGATATCCGCAAGCAGGTAGAAAAAGCCGTGCAACAGGCCGGGTACGCCGTGCAGGATGAAAACGCCCCCAAAGCGGCTGCACCGTCGCGCTGGCAGGAAAATATGCCGCTTCTGATCCTGATTGTGCTGATGGGTATCAGTTGGCTGCTGGAGCAGTTTAACCATCCGCTGGGCCAGACAGCCTTTATCGTGACGACCCTGGTGGGGCTCTTTCCCATTGCGCGCCAGGCATTGCGCCTGATGCGCAGCGGTAGCTGGTTTGCTATAGAAACCCTGATGAGCGTTGCCGCTATCGGTGCGCTGTTTATCGGTGCGACGGCAGAAGCCGCCATGGTGCTGCTGCTGTTCCTGGTGGGCGAACGGCTTGAAGGTTGGGCGGCCAGTCGCGCACGAAAAGGGGTGAGCGCGCTGATGGCGCTAAAACCCGATACCGCCACACGCATCCACAAGGGGGAGCGGCAGACCGTTAGTGCTCAGGAATTGCGCCCCGGCGATGTTATCGAGGTCCCGGCTGGCGGGCGTTTACCGGCTGATGGCAAGCTTTTAACGCCGTTCGCCAGCTTTGATGAGAGCGCATTAACCGGTGAATCCCTGCCCGTCGAGCACAGCAACGGCGAGAGTATTCCTGCAGGGGCGACCAGCGTTGACAGACTGGTGACGCTGGAAGTGGTTTCCCGCCCCGGTGAAAGTGCCATTGACCGTATCCTCAAGCTGATAGAAGAAGCCGAAGAGCGCCGCGCGCCTATTGAGCGCTTTATCGATCGCTTTAGCCGGATTTATACCCCGGTTATTATGGTCATCGCCCTGCTGGTCGCCGTGCTGCCGCCGTTGCTGTTCGCGGCAAACTGGCTGGCGTGGATCTACAAAGGGCTGACGTTGCTGCTGATCGGTTGCCCGTGCGCGCTGGTTATCTCAACGCCTGCCGCCATTACCTCAGGCCTGGCAGCGGCGGCACGTCGTGGGGCGCTGATTAAAGGCGGCGCAGCGCTGGAACAACTCGGTCGTATTCAGCATGTGGCGTTTGATAAAACCGGCACATTGACCGTCGGTAAACCGCAGGTTGTCGGCGTGTATCCACTTGCAGGGGTTAATGAAGAGACACTGCTGACATTGAGCGCTGCCGTGGAGCAGGGGTCGACCCATCCACTGGCGCAGGCTATTGTGCAGGAAGCCCGGACGCGCAAACGGGTGCTGCCGCAGGCTACCGAACAGCGCACGCTGACAGGTAAAGGTATTGAAGCGCAGGTGGAGGGCCAGCACATCCGCCTGAGCGCGCCGGATAAGCTGCCGCCAGAGACGCTGGATAGCGCGCTATTGGCGGATATCAATGCCCGCGAAAGCCAGGGGGAAACGGTTATCGTCGCCCTGCGTGATGGCGTCGCTATTGGCTCCCTGTCGCTGCGCGATACCCTGCGAGAGGATGCGCGGAACGCCATCGCCGCACTGCGTAATCTGGGCGTGGAGGGGGTGATGTTAACGGGCGATAACCCGCGTGCCGCTGCCGCCATTGCCGGAGAGTTGCAGATGGACTTCCGCGCCGGGCTATTACCCGAAGATAAAGTGAGCGCAGTCACCTTGCTCAATAAGGATGCTCCGCTGGCGATGATTGGCGACGGCATTAACGATGCCCCGGCGATGAAAGCCGCGACGATAGGCATTGCGATGGGCAGCGGGACGGACGTGGCGCTGGAAACCGCCGATGCGGCGTTAACCCATAACCGCCTCACCGGACTGGCGCAGATGATTCATCTTGCCCGCGCCACACAGGCCAATATCCGGCAGAACATTGCTATCGCTCTGGGGCTGAAAGCGATTTTCCTGGTAACAACATTGCTGGGGATAACGGGCCTGTGGCTGGCGGTACTGGCAGATACCGGCGCGACGGTATTGGTAACCGCCAACGCACTGCGTTTATTACGCAAATAAAAAAATCCCGGATGTCGCTTCGCTAACCCGGGATACCACCGGTTTTCTCCCTCTCCCCCTGGGAGAGGGTTGGGGTGAGGGGAATATGCGGCTCGGGAGGTGGGTTCCGTTCACCTTATGTTCATGGCGAAATGTCACCTCCGGACACGTGAACGGGTAAAGGGGAACACCGCGTTCCCCTTTACAATCCCCGCGGCCCCGCAAAGAAATCGGTGCTTCGCACTGCGTTCGCCTCCCGCCCCGCTGCCTGCGGTCGGTTTGACTCGACGTCCTGTCTCGACAAACCTCAGTCCGCCATCCCTGGCGGCCTGCCCTTGTCATCGGGTCTTCGTCTCACCGATTTCAGCGGGGACTCAACCCCCTCGCTGCACGCTCTGCGCCAGGGGGGCACAAAGATGTCGCTGTGGTTGTCATGCGGGAAAACGAGTCAGCCATGGTTAACAAGGTTGAAGACGTTCACAGTATCTACTCTTTTACCGTAGCCCGGGTAAGGCATCAGCCGCACCCGGGAAGTTTTTACTGCATTCCCAGCACTCCTGGCAGCCAGAGAGATATCGCCGGAATATAGGTCACCATCCCCAGCACAATCAGCAACATCGCGTAAAACGGCAACATCGCCTTCACCACCGTTTCAATCTTCTGCTTACTCACCGCACTGGCGACGAACAACACCGATCCCACCGGTGGGGTAATCAATCCGATCCCGAGGTTGACCATCATGATCATGCCAAAATGTACCGGATCGATCCCCAGCGCATTCGTTACCGGCAGCAGCACTGGCGTCAGGATCAAGATGATCGGCGCCATATCCATCAAGGTGCCAATCAGTAGCAGCATGATATTGAGATACATCAGAATGACGTATTTATTGTCCGATAACGACGTGAAAAATTCGGTGATACGCATCGGAAGCTGCATATAGGTCATCACGGCGCCAAAAGCGGCCGCAAAGCCGATAAGAATCATCACAATGGTGACCGTCTTCACGGTACGGCACATCAGCTTCGGCAGCTCATTCCATTTGTAATCACGGTAGATAAACATGGTGACGAAGAAGGCCCACAGGCAAGCGACAGCGGCAGATTCTGTGGCGGTAAAAATCCCGGAAAGAATGCCGCCGAGAATAATCACTACCGTCATCAGTCCCCATAGTGCATCAACGAACATCCTGATTGCCTGCTTAAAGGGAATCCGCTCCCCTTTCGGGTAACCGCGTTTGTGGGCAAAACCCAGACATAACGTCATCAGGCTCACACCCAACAGCAAACCCGGTAGAACGCCCGCAATAAACAGTGTCGCAATGGATACCGTGCCCCCCGCCGCCAGCGAGTAAATGACCGAGTTATGACTGGGCGGGATCAGGATAGCCTGCACCGATCCGCTGGCCGTTACCGCCGCCGCATATTCACGCGGGTAGCCCTTCTTTTCCATTTCCGGGATCATCACGCTACCGATGGATGCCGTATCGGCGACCGACGAGCCGGAAATCGCGCCAAAAAAGGTCGATGCGACAATGTTCACCAGAGACAACCCGCCGCGAATGAACCCGACAAACAGATAGGCAAAATTGACCAGCCGCCGCGCGATGCCACCCTCCGCCATGATCGCGCCCGCCAGAATAAAAAATGGAATCGCCAGCAGCGTGAATTTGTTCACCCCGCTGGTTATCTGGATCATCAGCGCTTCCAGCGGAAGATCTATCCACAGCGCGCCGGCAACGGCACTCAAACCGACGGCAAACGCCACCGGCATACCCAGCGCCAGCAGAATGGCGAGGGTGAATAACAATACAAATGCGTCCATTGTTCACCCCTTACCCATGGTTGCCAATCAGTACGACCGGGCGGTTTTCCTGCGAGCCGAACAACAACCGTTCGAGCACAAACAGGATCAGAATGGCCGAACCTATCGGCAACGGCAGATAACTTTCGCCTGAGGTCAGCAGGGGAAACTCCGCCACAGGTTGTTCCCACAGCTCAACGCACAGCCAGTAGCTGTACCAGCACATGATGAGAGAGATGAGCAGCATCAACAGATCGACAAGCCGCGCGCATACCATCTTTAGCGTGTCAGGCAGACGATCCGTGAGCATGTTAACCGCAATGTGGGAACCGGCGCGGTACCCCACCGCCGCGCCAATGAACGTAAAAGTGACCATGCAGATGATGGCAATAGGTTCCGGCCATGACTCTCCGCGATTCAATACGTAACGCGAGAAAATGCCAATCGGAATAACAATCGTCATCACCAGCAGTGATATGCCGGCCACCGTCATAGCAAGCAGGTACAGGCGATCCATCCACTTTAAGTAGAGTTCTGACATACGTTCTCCGCAGAAAAGTGGGGTTATTTGACGTCAGCGATAGCTTTCATCAGATCCTGATGCTTATCGCCATATTGGGCGCGCACCGGCTCTGTCGCTTTGATAAACACCGATTTATCAATGTCATGAAATTGCACGCCGCCTGCTTTCATTTTATCCAGCGCCTGCTGGGTATAGGCTTCCCAGAGTTTGCGCTGTTCGAACTGGGCTTCACGCGCCAGGGTGAGGATTTTTTTCTGATCATCGGCGCTGAGTTTGTCCCATTTCACTTTGGAGTAGAGCAGCATTTCGGGGGTGATAAAGTGACCGCTGAGGGTATAGTTTTTGGCAACCGGCATATAGTTATGGGCGATAAACGTCGGCGGGTTATTTTCCGCGCCATCAATCACCCCCGTTTGCATGCCGCTATAGACCTCGCTCACCCCCATCGCCACCGAGTTAGCGCCCATCTGTTTTAACGTTGCCAGAGCGACGGGGCTGCCCTGCACGCGAATTTTCATGCCGTTCAGATCTTCGGGCTTAACCACCGGTTTTTTAGTGATGAGATTGCGCGTGCCGGAGTCCATCCAGCCCAGAAATACCAGCCGGGATTTCGGATTGGCCGTCAGCTTATCGCCAATCTGTTTACCGATATCGCCATCAATGACCTTGTGCATATGGTCTTCATCCCGGAAGACATACGGCAGGGTGAAAACTTCAATATCCGGGAGAATAGCGGCAACAGGGGCCATCGAGACGCGAATCATGTCGATAGCGCCCATTTGCGCCTGCTCGATCATCTGTTTTTCATCGCCCAGAACGCCGCCGGGAAAGACTTTAATCTCCAGCTTGCCGTCCGTTTGTTGTTTGAGTTTTTCACCCATGTTCTGCACAGCAACAATATTGGGATAGCCTTCCGGATGCACATCGGCAGCTTTAATCGTCTGCGCATTAACGGCGGATACAGATAACAGTGACACGGTGGACAGGCACAACGCGGCCAGCAACGGCTTGAAAGTCGTTTTCATCGGGTCTTCTCCAGGGTAGTGAAAGGTAAATGTTAAAACAATGTTTTATTTTTACGCTTAAAAACTAGACTACCGCTGGAAAAGGGAGGGTGAAGCGCCTCACAAAAAGCGCTAAAAAATGAAACGGCGGTTTAAATTGATGGCAAGGATCGCAAACTGCGTAAAAACGCGGCCTGTAATGGGGAGTTATTGCCCTTTACGCACCAGATAGCGATACGGCAGCGATTGCGTCTCATGGGCCACCAGTTCGTGTTCCATAAAGCGGCAGAACCCCGGAATGTCACGGGTGGTCGCCGGATCGTCAGCAATCACCAGCAGGGTTTCACCCGGCAGCATATTGCGTACGGTTTTGCGCACCATCATCACCGGCTCAGGGCAACGCAGGCCCAGCGCGTCAAGAGTATGGTCGGCGGTAGTAAAGAGGTCGGTCATTTTCGTCTCACACGGGAAAAAACGGCATTAGTTTACGCTGCCCATTTTGTGACGCAAGCCAGGTTAACGATTGCGTTAAAAATAACCATTGCATCGGCGTAATGTTGCAGTATCATTCTGCGGCTTTGCACAGTATCAACACGCGCTATTGGCGCAGCCGTTTGATTAAGGCCAGCGCACAGGCACCCCGGCGTACACCGAGTACGTGAGGATGACGAGCACTGCCGATGTGAAAATGGCAAGAAAAATAGCGTGTTACATGTTTATTGGGTTCCCTCACCCCAAACACTAAAAAGGTCACAATATGACGCAGTTTTCACAAACTCAGCGCATGAAAGCGCTGTTCTGGCTATCCCTTTTTCACCTGCTGGTGATCACCTCCAGTAACTATCTGGTACAGCTACCGGTTAATATTTTCGGCTTCCATACCACCTGGGGCGCATTCAGTTTCCCGTTTATTTTCCTGGCGACAGATTTAACCGTGCGTATTTTTGGCGCGCCGCTCGCCCGACGGATTATTTTCGCCGTGATGGTACCTGCGCTGGTTATCTCCTACGGCATCTCTTCCCTGTTTTACATGGGAGGCTGGCAAGGCTTTGAAGCACTGACCCATTTCAACCTGTTCGTCGCCCGTATCGCCACCGCCAGCTTTATGGCTTACGCGCTGGGGCAGATCCTCGACGTGCATGTCTTTAACCGCCTGCGTCAGAACAAACGCTGGTGGCTGGCGCCTGCGGCCTCAACGGTGTTCGGTAACGCCAGCGACACCCTCGCCTTTTTCTTCATCGCCTTCTGGCACAGCCCGGATCCGTTTATGGCCGAACACTGGATGGAAATCGCCCTGGTGGATTACGCCTTTAAGGTCATTATCAGCATCGCCTTCTTCTTGCCGATGTACGGTGTGTTGTTGAATATGCTGTTGAAAAGACTGGCAGACAAATCTGAAATATCAGCGTTACAGGCCAGTTAAGAGTACGCGATGCCAGTTGTGGTAAGATGGCCCGCATGAGCCGTTATGGCTGTTTATCGAAAGGAAGAAGTCAATGCGCAATCTGGTTAAATATGTCGGTATTGGCCTGCTGGTAGTGGGTCTGGCGGCCTGCGACAACAGCGACAGCAAAAAAACACCCGCTCAGGGGGCATCTGCAGAAAGCAACGCGACCGGGCAACCGGTAACACTGCTTGATGGCAAACTCAGCTTCTCGCTGCCCGCAGACATGACCGATCAAAGCGGTAAACTGGGTACGCAGTCTAATAACATGCACGTTTACTCTGACTCAACCGGTCAGAAAGCGGTGATTGTGATTGTAGGCGACGACACTCAGGAAGGGCTGGATACGCTGGCAAAACGTCTGGAAGACCAACAGCGCAACCGCGACCCGCAGTTGCAGGTCGTGACCAACAAATCTATCGAGCTGAAAGGCCAGAAAATGCAGCAGCTCGACAGTATCATCTCTGCCAAAGGTCAAACGGCCTGGTCTACCGTAGTGTTGGGTAAAGTGGATAACAAACTGCTGACTTTGCAGGTGACGCTGCCGGCAGATAACCAGCAGCAGGCGCAGACCGCAGCGGAAAACATTGTTAACACCCTGGTCATCAAGTAATCAGGAAGCGGCCTCCAGCGGAGGCCGTTTTTTTAGCCGCCACGTCAGCACGAACGCTCCCGCTACCAGCACCGCCGTCAGCAGATATACCATCGATACTCCCGACCAGGCCATCAACAGCCCGGCAAGCGGCCCGGTTATTCCCAGCGACATATCCATAAACACCGTGTAGGTGCCCAGCGCCGCGCCCTGATTGTGCTGCGGCACCGCTTTGACCGCCACCACCCCCAGCGCCGGGAAGACCAGCGAGAAGCCGGCCCCGGTCAGGAATACCCCGATTTTCGCCACCAGCGGAGCATCGGCGATGCCCACCAGAATCAGGCCGACCACCTCCACCGCCAGGCTTATCATCGCCACATTCAGGCCGCCCAGGCGGTTGATGCTGTTCGGAAACACCAGCCGCGAACCCACGAACGCCAGGCTAAACAGCGTCAGGGCGAAGGCCGCGCCATCCCACCCTTTCGCGTCATAAAAGAAGGTGATAAAGGTGGCAATAACCCCAAAACCAGCCGTACCCAACGCCAGCCCCATCCCATAAACCCAGACATAGCCGAGCACCGCACGAAATGGCAGTGGTTTACCTTTGCTGGCTTTTACTGCCGCACGCGGCAACGCGCAGGCAATCGCAATAAACGCCACTACCATAATGAACCCGCCCAGCCCGCTCAGTCCGGCGTAGTTGTAGCAAATGACGCCAAGCGGCGCCCCCAGCGCCATTGCGCCATAGGTCGCGATACCATTCCAGGAAATAACACGGGCAATATGCAGTGAACCGACCACCCCCACGCCCCAGAGCATCGACCCGGTCCCGGCGAAGCTTTGCCCGACACCGAGAATAATGCGCCCGACGCAGAGCAGCACCAGGCTGACCAGCGGCGAGCCGCTTTGCAGATCCGCCAGCAGATACCCCAGCCCACAAATAAACGCGCCGCAGAGACCAAACACCACCACTTTTTTCGGGCCGAGCATATCGGCGTAGCGTCCGGCGTGCGGACGACTGATAAGGGTGGCGAAGTATTGCAGGCTAATGACCAGCCCTGCCCAGAAGGCGCTATAGCCCAGCGTTTCATGGACATAGCCGGGCAAAACTGCCAGCGGTAAGCCTATCGTGAGGTAACTTGCGAAGTTGAAGATAACGACGGAGAGAATCCGCAGATTAAGACGTAATCCGCTTAGCGCCGGTTCAGCGGCTTGTTCGGGCATGGGGGTTCACCAGATTTTCACAACGATGTTTCACTATTACCACGTCATGGCCTGGAAATCAGCATGGAGATTAAGAATATGTGCCTCGGGCGAAGCGTCCGCCAGTGGCTACACTTATCGGGCGGTATAGAAAAAGGAATTGCCCATGACACAGCCCCAACCCGATCGTGCGGGTTTACATATTCTGCTTAAACTGGCCTCACTGGTCATTATTCTGGCCGGTATTCATGCCGCTGCCGATATCATTGTTCAACTGTTACTGGCGCTCTTTTTCGCCATTGTGCTTAATCCGCTGGTGACCTGGTTTATTCGCCGGGGCGTGAAACGGCCTGTCGCCATCGCCATTGTGGTACTGGTGATGCTTGTCTTCCTGACCGCGCTGATTGGCGTGCTGGCCGCCTCGGTGAATGAGTTCATGACGATGCTGCCGAAATACAATCGGGAGTTCACGCGCAAATTCCTCCAGCTTCAGGATGCGCTCCCTTTCCTGCACCTGCATGTTTCGCCAGAACGGATGCTGCAACGAATGGATTCCGAGCGCGTAATGAGTTTTGCCACGACAATGATGACGCAACTGTCTAACGCAATGGCGAGCATCGTTTTACTGGTAATGACCATGGTATTCATGCTTTTCGAAGTGCGTCATGTGCCCTATAAAATGCGTTTCGCGCTGAATAACCCTCAAATTCATATCGCCGGTTTGCACCGCGCGCTTAAAGGTGTGTCTCACTATCTGGCGTTAAAAACGCTGCTCAGCCTGTGGACGGGGGTGATCGTCTGGGCTGGGCTGGCCATTATGGATATCCAGTTTGCGCTCATGTGGGGGGTACTGGCGTTTCTGCTTAATTACGTGCCGAATATCGGATCGGTGCTTTCGGCTATCCCACCGATGGTGCAGGCGCTGCTCTTTAACGGCCCGTATGAGTGGCTGCTGGTCGGCGGTCTGTTTCTCGTCGTGCACATGGTTATCGGCAATATTCTGGAACCACGCATGATGGGTCACCGACTCGGTATGTCGACACTGGTGGTTTTTCTTTCGTTATTGATTTGGGGTTGGTTGCTCGGTCCGGTGGGGATGCTGCTCTCTGTGCCGCTCACCAGCGTCTGTAAAATATGGATGGAAACCACTACCGGCGGGAGCAAGCTGGCCATTATGCTTGGCCCAGGCAGGCCGAAAAACCGCCTGCCCGGCTAACCCTGCGTTAGCGCAGGTTGTTAGGGAAATCCGCCGGAAGCTCACTGGCCGCGCAGGCGATGACGCTGTCATTGTCTGCGCCGCAGTCGCGCACAAAGGTAATAGTCGCAAACTCATCAATCACCTCGGTCGGATAGGCCGGGCCCGCCGCACGATAGGATTCCATCAGCGGAATATGATCGTTCTGGAAGCACACGGTTTTTTCCGGATTGTTGATCACCCAGCGAGGGAAGAAGATCGTGCCATGGAACAGGCGATCGCCGAGGTTGACGATCAAACTCACGTCAGTACCGGTCGGCTCGGTCCAGGAGATTTTATAAATGCTCTCACCAACGCGTACAATGTAAGCCTGCTGGTTTTTCACCCAACGGTTTGCCACGATACCGCTATGAATACGGTAGTCCAGCGTGGTCTCGTTTTTGACATAAATCTCGTAGTTCCAGCCGTTATCGTAGGTATAAACCAGATGTTTGCCGACGAAACCGCTCAGATCATGTTTATCAAAGCTGTTCATAATTGTTCTCCTCTTAATTGATGAAAAGATCGTACCGCTTCAAAAAATGAATGAATAACGCTATGTTTGAATTAAATTCATTCATTTTTTAGATGAGTCATGCATAAAACCACCCTCGAACAATGGTCGCTGCTGCAAAAAGTGGTGGAGCTGGGCAGTTTTGCGAAGGCCGCCGAAGAGACCCACCGCAGTCAGTCATCCGTGAGCTACAACCTGGCGCTCTTGCAGGAGCGTCTGGGCGTGGCGCTGCTGGTACAGGAAGGCCGCCGTGCGGTGCTCACCCCCTCCGGCGAGCTGTTGCTTAACCAGGTAAAACCGCTGCTGAAAGCCTTCGACTACGTTGAAACCCGGGCGGCCACATTGCGCAACGGCCAGCGTACCCGGCTCGACCTGGTCGTAGACAGCATCTTTCCCCGCTCACGGCTGTTTGCCATTTTGCGCCAGTTCCAGCAGCGCTATCCGCAAACTCAGGTGCATCTGACCGAAGTCCTCGAAAACGCCTCCGTGGAGCGCCCCGCCTATGCCGAAGCCGACGTAATGGTGCTGACCCGTCGCCAGGACCTGACCGGGCGCGGCGAATGGCTGATGAATATTGATTTTGTCGCTGTCGCCCACCGGGATCATCCGTTGTGCGCCGAAACCGCGATCACTGAGGATGCTCTCGCCGCCTGGCCATTAATTCGCATCGCCGACCGGGAGAATCGCCTGCCGCAGGAGAGCGGTGAGTCATGGACTTTTTCTACCATCGATGCCGCCGTGGAAGCGGTGCAGTATCAGGTGGGTTACGGCTGGCTGCCGGAGGAGCGCATCGGGTCTCTGCTAGCCAGCGGCGTGCTGAAAATTCTGCCGCTCAGCCACGGTTCGCGCCGCGCCACGCCGCTGCATTTGATTGTGAAAAAGGATCTGATGCCGCTCGATGAGCAGGTGGACACGCTGCTGCAACTGTTTAAGGGGCAGTAGTTAAAGATGGGGAGTTTACTGTCGGCGGAGGGGTTCCGCTGACCAGTCCCCTTCGCTCGCTTCACGATCTCCTCACTTTTATCATGCCTTTTTGATCCCGCGCACCGCATTCGTATGATGAATCAATAAAATCGTCATACTCCTTTTGTGGCAGATTTTCAGGGAAAACCATGTCGTCCTTTCGCTCTCTTAGTGCGTTACTGCTGGCCTGTACTGCGTTTTTTGCCCAGGCTTCATCCCCTCAGGAATTGACCACCGCATGGCCGGTCAACGTAGGACCGCTTAATCCGCATCTCTATACGCCAAACCAAATGTTCGCCCAAAGCATGGTCTACGAGCCGCTGGTAAAATATCAGGCCGATGGCACGGTAAAACCCTGGCTGGCTAAAAGCTGGACCTCCTCTGAGGATGGTAAAACCTGGGTCTTTACGCTGCGTACGGATGTCACGTTCTCCAACGGCGAGCCATTTAACGCCCTGGCCGCGGTGGAAAACTTCCGTGCGGTGCTCGATAACCACCAGCGTCATGCCTGGCTTGAGCTCGCCAACCAGATAACTGATGTGAAAGCGCTTAGCGACAACCAACTGCAAATCACCCTGAAAAGCGCCTATTACCCGTTCCTGCAGGAGCTTGCCCTGCCCCGCCCGTTCCGCTTTATCGCCCCCTCTCAGTTTAAAAACCACGAGACCATGAACGGCATCGAGGCCCCGATTGGCACCGGGCCGTGGGTATTGCAGACGTCGCGCCTGAATCAGTACGACGTGATGGTGCGTAACGAACACTACTGGGGCGAAAAACCGGCATTGAGCAAAATCACCATCAAAGTGATCCCGGACCCCACCAGCCGCGCGGTGGCCTTTGAAACTGGCGATCTCGATCTGTTATACGGCAACGAAGGGCTGCTGCCGCTCGATACCTTCTCCCGGTTTAGCCAGAACCCGGCGTTACGCACCCAGCTTTCCGCCCCGGTCGAAACGGTGATGCTGGCGCTGAACTCCGCCAAAGCGCCGACCAATGAGCAGTCCGTCCGTGAGGCGCTCAACTACGCGGTCGATAAAAAGACGCTGATTGATAGCGCGCTGTACGGCACCCAAAAAGTAGCCGACACGCTGTTCGCCCCCACCGTGCCATACGCCAATATTGGTCTGAAAGCGCGTGAATACTCCCCGGCAAAAGCCCGCGCGCTGCTGGACGCAGACGGCTGGAAACTGCCGGATGGCAAAACGATCCGTGAAAAAGCGGGGCAGCCGCTGCATGTCGAACTTGCGTTTATCGGCACCGACGCGATGAGCAAATCAATGGCCGAAATTATCCAGGCTAACCTGCGCGATATCGGCGTGGACACGGCACTTGTGGGCGAGGAAGAGAGCAGTATTTATGCCCGCCAGCGCGATGGCCGTTTCGGCATGATTTTCAACCGCACCTGGGGCGCGCCTTATGATCCGCACGCCTTCTTAAGCTCCATGCGCGTCCCCTCTCACGCCGATTACCAGGCGCAGCTTGGCCTGCCGGATAAGGCGCAGATCGACAAAGAAATTGGCGAGGTGCTGACGACACGCGATGAAACCGAGCGCCAGGCGCTTTATCGCGACATCCTGACCCGCCTGCACGACGAAGCGGTCTATCTGCCCATCAGCTACGTCTCAACGCTGGTGGTGGCGAAGCCTGAACTGGGCGTCATTCCTTTCGCCCCTATCGCCAGCGATATTCCTTTTGAACACATTACCCCGGTGAAACCCTGATGCTGCGCTATGTCATTCGCCGTTTGTTACTGCTTATCCCGATGATCTTCGCCGCGTCGGTGGTCATCTTCCTGCTGCTACGCATGGGGGCGGGCGACCCGGCGCTGGATTATCTGCGCCTGTCGAACCTGCCGCCTACGCAGGAGATGGTGGCCTCAACGCGCATCATGCTGGGGCTGGATAAACCCCTGCCGCAGCAGTATCTGCACTGGCTGTGGCAGGCGCTGCATCTCGATTTCGGTATCTCGTATGCGACCCAGCGCCCGGTGCTGGAGGATGTTCTGCACTTCCTGCCCGCCACATTACAACTGGCGGGCGCCGCGCTGATATTGATTTTGCTCACCTCCGTACCGCTGGGCATTTGGGCTGCACGCCACCGCAACAGCCTGCCGGACTATATCGTGCGTCTGATTGCCTTTCTTGGCGTCTCGATGCCCAATTTCTGGCTGGCCTTTCTGCTGGTGATGTTCTTTTCGGTCTATCTGCAATGGCTACCGGCAATGGGTTACGGCGGCTGGCAACATATCCTGCTGCCCGCCGTGTCGATTGCCTTTATGTCACTGGCGATCAACGCGCGCCTGTTGCGCGCCAGTATGCTGGAGGCCGCCGGACAGCGGCACGTCATCTGGGCGCGGCTGCGCGGATTGAGTGAAAAGCAGACCGAGCGTCAGCATATTTTGCGTAACGCGTCGCTGCCGGTGATCACCGCCCTCGGTATGCACGTGGGTGAACTGATTGGCGGTACGATGATTATCGAAAGCATCTTTGCCTGGCCGGGCATTGGCCGCTATGCCGTGTCGGCCATCTTCAACCGTGACTACCCGGTGATCCAGTGTTTTACGCTGGTGATGGTCATCGTATTCGCTCTGTGTAACCTGTTGGTAGATGTGCTCAGCGCCGCGCTCGACCCGCGTATTCGTCACCATGAAGGAGCGCACGCATGAATTTTCTGCGTTCTGCCCGCTGGTCGGTGCGCTTTGCCGTACTGATTCTGGCGCTGTTGTTGGTCATCGCGGTGACCTGCCAGTGGTGGCTACCCTATGATCCGCAGGCGATTAACTTGCCCGCCCGCCTGTTACCCCCAGGCAGCGAACACTGGCTGGGTACCGACCATCTGGGGCGCGATATTTTCTCCCGGCTGCTGAGCGCCACCCGCGTCTCCTTAGGGTCAGTCATGGCCTGTCTTCTGCTGGTACTGACGCTGGGGTTGACGCTCGGCGGCTGCGCGGGGCTGGCCGGTGGCCGCATCGACCAGGCGATCATGCGCGTCGCGGATGTCTTTATGACTTTCCCCACCTCTATCCTGTCGTTCTTTATGGTCGGCGTATTGGGAACCGGGCTGACGAATGTGATTATCGCCATCGCCCTCTCCCACTGGGCCTGGTACGCTCGCATGGTGCGCAGCCTGGTTCTCTCTCTGCGCAGCCGCGAGTACATTCTGGCCGCCCGCCTGAGCGGGGCGAGCTATACGCAGGTGTTTATCGATCATCTGGCAGGCGCCGTGGTGCCTTCGCTGCTGGTGCTGGCGACGCTGGATATCGGCCATATGATGCTGCACGTGGCGGGGATGTCGTTCCTGGGGCTGGGCGTCAGCGCCCCCACCGCCGAATGGGGGGTGATGATTAACGATGCCCGTCAGTATATCTGGACGCAACCGCTGCAAATGCTGTGGCCGGGTCTGGCGCTGTTTGTCAGCGTGATGGCTTTTAATATGGTGGGCGATGCCCTGCGCGACCGCCTCGATCCACATCTGGAAACGGAGCATGCCCACTGATGCCTGCGCAACTTGAACTGCGAAATTTCACCCTTGAGGCACAGCGTCCCCTCACCCATGACGTCTCACTCACCCTTCAGCGCGGGCGCGTGCTGGCGCTGGTCGGCGGAAGCGGCAGCGGGAAATCGCTGACCTGTGCCGCCGCGCTCGGCGTATTGCCTGCGGGTGTGCGGCAAACGGCGGGCACGCTGCTGGCAGATGGTCAGCCCATCTCGCCGCAGGCGCTGCGTGGGCTTAAGGTGGCGACTATTATGCAAAACCCGCGCAGTGCCTTTAACCCACTGCGGACCATGGCGGCGCACGCCAGGGAAACCTGCCGGGCGCTGGGCAAACCGGCGGATGACGCCACGCTTATCGCCGCCCTGGGCGACGTTGGGCTGGAGGCGCCGGAACGGGTACTGACGCTCTACCCGTTTGAGATGAGTGGCGGCATGTTGCAGCGCATGATGATCGCAATGGCGCTGCTCAGCGATGCGGCCTTTATTGTCGCCGATGAACCCACAACCGACCTCGACGCCGTGGCGCAGGCCAAAATTCTCGATCTGCTCGAACGTCTCTTACAAACCCGCCACTGCGGCATGTTGCTGGTTACCCATGATATGGGCGTAGTGGCGCGGCTCGCCGACGACGTGGCGGTGATGGAGGCAGGGCGTATTGTCGAGCAGGGCAGTGTCGATGTGCTGTTTCGCACCCCGCGACATCCGGTGACACGCAATCTGGTGGCGGCGCATCTGGCGCTGTACGGGATGGAACTTAACCAATGAATTTACTCACCATGTCTAACGTCACCCACCGCTATCACGCCCACCCGGTGCTGGAGAATATCTCCCTTTCGATCAACAGTGGGGAAAGCCTTGCGCTGTTAGGGCGTAGCGGGTGTGGCAAAAGCACGCTGGCACGCCTGCTGGTTGGGCTGGAAAGGCCTGTCAGCGGTGAAATCAGTTGGCAGGGAACCCCGCTGTCCCGCATGTCCGGGGCGATGAAAAAAGACTTCCGCCGGGATATTCAACTGGTCTTTCAGGACGCCATCAGCGCCGCCAACCCCCGCAAAACGGTGCGCGACATTCTTGCCGAACCGTTGCGTCATCTGTTCAGCTTAAGCAAAACGGAACAGCGCGCCCGCATCGAACAGTTGATGCGTGATGTGGAACTGGAAATCAGCCTGCTTGACCAGCGCCCACCGCAACTGAGCGGCGGTCAGTTACAGCGCGTCTGCCTGGCCCGCGCGCTGGCGACCCGCCCGACGCTGCTCATCCTTGATGAGGCCGTGTCCAGCCTGGATCTGGTCTTGCAGGCAGGCATCATTCGCCTGCTGAAAAAACTGCAACAGCACTCGGGCATCGCCTGCCTGTTTATCACCCACGATTTACGCCTGGTGGAGCGTTTTTGCCAGCGCGTGGTGGTGATGGAGAACGGCCATATCAGCGAAGACATTGCCGTCACCCACCCCTTACGCTTTACCTCTCTGGCCGGACAGGCGCTGCAACAGGCCGTCTTGCCCGCCTATCCCAAAACCCGAACGCCAGGAACACTGCCATGCAACGCGTAACCGTTACTCTTGATGATGATCTGCTTGCTACTCTCGACGATCTGAGCCAGCGCCGTGGCTATCACAATCGCTCCGAAGCGCTGCGGGATATTTTACGCGACGCACTCACCCAGCAAGCGGCCTGCGAGCAGGACACACGGGGCTATGCGGTACTGTCCTATGTGTATGAACATGAAAAGCGCGATCTGGCGAGCCGCATTGTCGCCACGCAGCACCACCATCATGACCTCTCCGTCGCCACGTTACATGTGCACATCAACCATGACGACTGCCTGGAGATCGCCGTCCTGAAAGGTAAAATGGGCGATGTGCAGCAATTTGCCGATAGCGTCATCGCCCAGCGCGGTGTGCGCCATGGCCACCTTCAGTGCGTTACGGATGACACTACCCCGCCAGATCACGGGCATACGCACGGGTTGAAACATATTGTTCTGTAAGACGCAGCGCCTGCTCAATACGCGTGGGTTCGAGTGTGAACGGTAAATGCTCCAGAGCATCACGCGGGAAGGGAATACTGCGCGCCACCGCCTGGATGACCGCCAGGCGGATCTCTTTCAGCGGTGCCAGGGTTAGCGGCATCTCATACTGACGCAGCAGCGCCAGTAACACCGGATCGGGCTGGCTATTTTCATTTTCCAGAATGGATTGCACCAGCAGACTGAATCCCACACGTTCACCGTGTAGCCATTGACGCAAAGCCGGCTCCTGGGTGAGCCGGTTATGGATCGCATGCGCCACACCCGGCGTGGGGATTTCGCCGCGCACGCTGTTTGCCATACCGGCCACGGCAATATTGGCGTCAATAACGTTGATCAGCGCATCCGACACCACCTGAGCTTTATTATCGCGAATAGCCTGTTGACCATGTTTTTCATAAATTTCGACGGCCAGACGCGCGTTTTGCACCTTTAATTGCAGCCCCAGATTATCGGGGTTTTCTGCAAATAAGGACGAAACTCGTACCATTTCGCCAGCGCATCGACGATGCCCGCTTTTAAATAACGCACATCGCTGCGGGCAATGACTTCGCTGTCCACCAGCACCAGGCGCGGCAGAGTGCGTAAAGCCTGGCTACTGATCTGCGCGCCTTCGTCCGTATAGAACACCGATAAAGGCGACCAGGCCGCACAGGTCGCTGCCAGCGTCGGAATGGTGATGGATTCGCCGCCCTCAAGGGTATCGGCGACGGCTTTGGCGGTATCCAGAACGCGCCCGCCGCCCACGCCGACAATAAACTGCACCCCCAGTTTTTTTGCCCGCTGCACATAGCGGGCAACGCTATCTTCGGTACAGTAGCCGGTCATGATCTCCGTCTGCCAGCGGATACCGCTGGCGCGTAAGCTCTCTTCAAGCCCTGGGTTAACCTGCGCCCATGCCTTTACGCTGGTAATTATCAAAATATGCTGGGTAAGCGGCGCAATATATTTTCCTGCGTCATGACGAATACCAGACTGGTGAAACCAGGTCTGCGGAGTTTTTATCGCAAGCATTGGCATGTCCATGTGTGCGCGAATTATTTCGCTTTATCTCACCATGCTACAAAAATAAAAATTAAAAACAATAATCTCTATTTCTTCTATTTTCATATCGATAGAAGAATATTGGATAAGGCAATAAATACCTTGCCCCGCAATATATCCATCAATGAAGATACTTGCAGAAAATAGTGGTTCCCATTATTTCAATTTTCCCTTTCACCGACAGGCAAACGAAAAAAATGGCATCGCATCCTATCGATTTTGTAATTATTGGCAATAACTTCGCCACGCCGGAAATGCGTGCCGTCTGGTCGGAAGAAAATCGGCTTCATCAACAGGTGGCGGTCGAAGTTGCACTGGCTCAGGCCCAGGGCGAACTGGGGGTGATCCCGCAAGAGGCTGCCGAAGAGATCCTTCTCCGTGCTCAGCCAGAAAAATTGCTGCTAAGCGATATTGCCGCTCAGGCCGGATTAATGAAACACTCTTTTATGCCCACGCTGAGCGCATTGCAACAACAGTGCGGCCCGGCAGGGGAATATCTGCATTACGGTGCCACCACACAGGACATCGTCGACACTGCCACCATTTTGCAGTTGCGCCAGGCATTGACCATTATTCGTCGTGACACCCTGGGCGTTACCCGCGCGTTGCGCCAGTTGTCAGCGCGCCATCAGCACACCCTGATGGTTGGCCGCACGCATGGTATGCAGGCGCTGCCGACCACCTTTGGTTTTAAAACCGCCGTCTGGCTGGATGAATTTTTGCGCCACCTGACACGCCTCGGTGAAATCACGCCACGCGTGCTCACCGGCAATATCAACGGCGCGATTGGCACCAATGCCGCGCTGGGCGCACAGGGCCCGGAAGTAGAGCGCAGAGCGCTGAGTCTGCTCGGGCTGAACAGTCCGAGCATTGGCTGGCAGTCCGCCCGCGACAGGCTGAGCGAATTCGCGTCGGTAGCGGTGCTGATTAGCGGTTCACTGGGCAAAATCGGCAATGAACTTTATAACCTGATGCGCAGCGAAATTGGCGAAGTGGAAGAGCCGTTCAGCAAAGGTAAAATCGGCTCCACGACCATGCCGCATAAACGCAACCCGGCGGCCATCGAAGGGCTGGCAAGCCTGACGCCGCCGATTCGCAAAAGCGCGGCGCTAATCTACGAATCCATGCACGTTGAACATGAGCGCGACGCAATGAGCTGGCGCGCCGAGTGGCTGGCCCTGCCGGAAATCTGCCTCTACCTCTCCGCCCAGTTGCAAAATGCCCAGGGTATCCTCAGCGGGCTGACGGTGAATGAAGCGAAAATGCGTGCCAATCTGGATATTCAGGCCGGGCTGCTGCTGTCTGAAAAAGTGATGTTTGAGGCAGGCAAAACCCTCGGCAAGCAAACCGCTCATCATCTGGTCTACACCTGTGCCATGACGGCCTTTGAAACCGGACGTGACTTTAAGAGCGTGCTGGCGGAAACCCCGGCGTTTGCCAGTGCTTTCTCAAGCGCTGATCTGGATGCCTGGTTTGACCCTGCACGCTACCTCGGTAGCGCTGTGGAAAAGGTGTCAGATGTGCTGCGCGCCGCCGATGCTGCGCTGGAGCAGGCGTCGGTATGACCGAAAAATATCGTCAGCTCACCCTGGCCGATAGCGATGCCTATCTCGAACTCATGCTCGCCGCCTATGCACCCTCGCTGGGGTTAGGTGTCCATTTCGATGCGGCCACCGCCACGCCCGAGAAGGTCGAACGGCACCTGCAACAGCACGGCGTGTACGGCCTGTTTATTGAGGATGAACTGGCCGCGTCCGTCACCCTGCGATACCCGTGGGGGCCGCTCCCCGGTCCCTTTGGTTTGCCGCACATTGGCTGGTTCGGTGCGCACCCGCGCTTTCGTGGTCAACAGCGGGGACAGCAAATTTATGACTGGGTGGAAACCCATATCGTGCGCGACATGCTGCACGCCCCCGCGATTTCGCTAGGTACGGCTATCCACCATCCGTGGCTGATTGAGATGTATCAACACTGGGGCTTTACGCCGCAGCACAAAGCGGATCTGGGGAAAGGCCATATCACCCTGTTTATGAAAAAGATCCTTGATGAGGCAGGCCACACAAGCTGGCTCGCCCGCCAAACACCCTAATGAGTAAACCATGACAGATACCCATGATTTAGCCCTCTGGCTTACCGATTTTCGCCATGAACTGCACCGCTTCCCGGAACTCTCCAACGAAGAATTCGCCACTACCGCACGCCTGCGTAATGTGCTGGAACAGTATCAGATTTCTATTCTGCCGCTGGATTTACCCACCGGCCTGGTGGTGGAGATCGGCGGGCAAAACCCCGGCCCCCTGGTGGTGCTGCGTGCTGACATTGACGCGCTGCCCATTGAGGAAAAATCCGGCGTTGCGTATCGCTCAGAAAACCCTGGCGTAATGCACGCCTGCGGCCACGATTTCCACTCATCGGCAGCGCTGGGAGCCGCTATTTTGCTCAAAGCGCAGGAAGCCACGCTAAAAGGCCGGGTACGTATTCTGTTCCAGCCCGCCGAAGAGACGGGCCAGGGCGCACCGGCGGTGATTGCCACCGGCGCGCTGGATGAGGCCATTGCTATTTTTGGGATTCACAATGACCCGGCACTGCCGGTGGGGGTGATGGGCAGTAAAGCAGGCGCGCTGACCGCAGGCGTGGATCGTTTCCGTATTGATATCACCGGCACCGGCAGCCACGCCGCGCGGCCTCATGAAGGTAACGACCCTATCGTGATTGCCGGGCAGTTGATTGGCGCGCTGCAAACGCTCATCAGCCGTAACGTCGACTCCAGTGAAAACGCCGTGCTCTCTATTACTCAGGTACATAGCGGAAGCACCTGGAATGTTATTCCCGACAGTGCCTGGCTCGAAGGCACCGTACGTACTTTTAGCCAGAGCGTTAGGGAAAACATCGAACGCCGTTTTCATGACGTTACGCGCGGTCTCGCCGCCACCTTTGACGCGCAAATCGCACTCGACTGGCAGCCAGGCCCACCGTCGGTCGTGAACAGCGAAAGCTGGGTCGATCTGGCGCTGGAAACCGGTGAACAGGCAGGCTTCGAAGTGCGCCGCATTCCCGCCAACCCCATTGGGGAAGACTTTGCCTTTTACCAGCAGCGTCTGCCTGGCGCGTTTATCATGATTGGTTCCGGCGGGCCGTTTGCACTGCACCATCCGCAGTTCCGTGTGGATGACGCCGCCCTGTTCCCGACCGCCGACTGGCTGGCACAACTGGCCATCGCCGCACTGACAAAGGCAACCGCATGAGCAACCTGACGGCGGAAGTCGCCCGGCTGGTTGCCACCCGACAACCCGACGAAGCAGCCCGTGAACAGGCGCGACAAGGCGTGTTGGATTTTTTCGCCGTCGCTTTCCCGGTGGTTAATGGCACCCTGCCGGATGCTACGCGGGAGACGATACGCGCAATCTGGCCCGGCGATGACGCGCAGTCACGCGCATTGCGTCTGGGCTACTGTGGACATGCCCTCGATTTTGATGATTTTCACCCGGACTTTCGCGGACATCCTGGCACGGTGATTTTACCCACACTCCTCGCGCTCGGTACGCAGACACCCCTGCATCTGCTGGATGCGTTTGTGGTGGGCGTCGAAATGGCGGGCAGATTAGGGCTGGCCGTCGGCGGCGGACATTATGTTCAGGGTTTTCACAACACCAGCACGCTGGGGGTTATTGCCGCAGCGGCGGCAGGTGCGAGGCTTGTCGGGGCGACGCAAGAACAAACCGCCGCGGCGCTGGCTATCGCCGCTACCCAGTCTGCCGGATTACGGGTGCAGTTTGGCTCGGATATCAAACCGCTGCATGCCGGTTTTGCCGCACGAGCGGCGGTGACTGCCGTGCAGCTTGCGCAGCACGACATCAAGGCATCCATTGCGGGCGCGCTGGAGAGTTTCCTCGCGGCTTACAGCCCCGCGACACAGCAGCCGCAAAAACTCACGCAAGACTGGGGTGCGCCGTGGCGCATTGTCACGCCGGGTCTGGAATTCAAACCCTGGCCTACCTGCAGCGGGACGCACGGCGCGGCGCTGGCGGCGCTGCGGCTGCGCAAACAGTGGCTGGCAACCGGCAAAACATCCGACAACCTTATCGGGGCCATAGAACATATCGAGATAGCCTTTCCTCCTGGCGGCGATGTGGCAGCCTTTGTGCGTCAGCCTGTAACCGGAGTGGAAGCACGCTTTAGTCTCGAATATGTGATTGCCGAGTGCCTGCTGCACGGAGAACTTGCGCTGACCCGCTTTGACGCCCGTCCTGTCGACCCGCTTACCGCAGAACTGGCTGCACGGGTGACCCGCACGCCAGATGCCAGCGCACCGCCGGATGCACAAAATCCGAGTGCGCGTTTTCACCGCCTGACGCTGCAACTGCTTAATGGCGAGCAGCTTATCAGCCAGGTGACGCGCCAGGGGTTACTGACTCAGGGAGTGGATTTAGAAGAGAAACTACGCCAGTGCCTGCCCGGTGCGGATGCGCCCACGCACGCACGCTGGCAGCAACAGACGCGCCTGCACACCCCGGAGGATCTTGAGGCTATTCGCGGGTTGCTGCTGGGATAAGCGGTGAAAATGCCTGAACCGGCCCGGCATCACCGGTAAAACGGGTAGCCTGAATAACGGTAATCTGCCCGCTACAGCCCTGCGCAAGGGCAGATGTACCAATGTCCCGCGTTAAGACATTCGGGTTACCGTGGCGGCACAGTGGACGCTCCGCCTTTGGATCTACCGGGTCATACCAGGCCCCCGTTGGTAGCTGCACCACGCCGGGCTTAATGTTCACTGAAACGCTCACGACAGCCAGCAACGCCCCCCGCGCGTTATGCAACATCACCACATCCCCTTCGCTAATTTCCCGCGCCGCTGCGTCTTGCGGGTGCATCAAACAGACCTCTTTCCCCTGTCGTTTATGCTTTGCGCTGTACCGGCCATAGTCCAGTTGGCTGTGCAGACGGGTGGCGGGCTGGTTGGCGATGAGCCAGAGCGGATGCAGCGCATTCGGCTGCTCATCTGGCTCCCGCCACACCGGATGACCGGGGCAATCGGCATAGCCAAAACGGTCTATGACGGCAGAGAATATCTGGATTTTTCCGTCCGGCGTGGGCAACGGATTCGCCTGCGGGTCGGCACGAAAGCGGCGCATCAAACGCCCGCCGTCATCCACCTGGGGCAGGGTCAACACGCCCTGCTGCCAGAAGTGGTCAAAGTCAGGCACCGGGTGGTCTATCTCCGCCAGCTTTTGCTGCATCTGCTGGTAGAGATGTTGTAACCATTCGCGCACGCTGCGTCCTTCGGTAAACGCCTCTTCTTTGCCCAGGCGAGCAGCAATGTCGCGGAAAATAGCAAAATCATCCCGGGCCTCGCCATGGGGTTTCGCCACCGGATGCATGGCAAAAAGATGGCGATCGGTAGGGGCGCCGCCCACATCTTCACGCTCCAGCGTCATGGTGGCAGGCAGAATAAGATCCGCATGGCGTGCGGTGGCCGTCAGGCTGTGTTCATGGACGATTAAGGTATCGAGACGGCAAAACGCCCGCCGCAGTCGCGCCAAATCCTGGTGATGATGGAACGGATTGCCTCCCGCCCACCAGGCCAGCCTGATATGCGGATAGCGCCGTTCAACGCCATTAAACTGAAAAGGTTCGCCGGGATGAAGCAGCATGTCGGCAATCCGCGCCACCGGAATCAGCGCCTCGACGCCATTTGTCCCCTGTGGCAGCGACGGAAAAGAGACCCGGTTAAATGCCTTACCGTAATGCCCCAGCGCACCCAGCGCATAGGTGTACCCACCGCCAGACAGCCCCGGTTGCCCCAATGCGCAAGCCAGCACCAGCCCGAGCCATACCGGCTGTTCGCCATGCTGAGCGCGCTGTAAGGCGTGGGCCACCGTGACCAGAACCCGCCTGCCGTGAAGCTGCTGCGCCAGGGCGATAATCTCGCCCGCCGGAATGCCACAAATTGCTTCGGCCCAGGCGGCATTACGTACCGTGCCGTCCGCCTCCCCCTGAAAATAGCGCACCAACGTTGGCCAACCGGTGCAGTAACGGGCCAGGAAATCTTCATCCGTGCGCCCTTGCTGATAGAGGGTATGGAGTAACGCCAGGATCAGCGCCGCATCGGTACCGGGCGTGATCGGCAGCCATTCCCCGGCGGTCTCCTCCGGCAGGTCGCTACGAAGTGGGCTGACGGAGATAAAACGCGCCCCACGACGGGCCGCCTGCTGCATATATCCGCGCTCGGTATGTTCACTCATCCCACCGCTGGCAACCTGGGCATTTTTCAGCGCCAGGCCGCCAAATGCGAGAACAATGTCGCTATGTTCGGCGATCTCCCGCCAGCTTACGCCGCGCCGGGAGATCTCATCCTGGGGTGCGACAATATGCGGCAAGATCACCGACGCTGCCGCCGAGCTGTAGGACCAGACCGAGCGCACATAGCCGCCAATCGTCGTATTGAGAAAGCGGTGCACCTGACTTTGCGCGTGATGAAAACGCCCGGCGCTCGACCAACCATAAGAGCCGCCAAACACGGCTTGTGGGCCATGAAGCTCCGCCACCCGCTGTAACTCATTTGCTGCCAGACCGAGCGCCTGCTCCCAGCTAATAGCGATGTACTCGTCCGCGCCGCGCCGCTCATCCGGTCCGGGCCCGTCTTCCAGCCAGCCACGGCGTACCATCGGCTGAGTGACGCGCGCCGGATGGGTTAAAGCATCGGTGAAGTTTTCCAGTAACGGGCTGGGATCGGGGTCGGCGGCAAAGGGGGTGATTTTCAGCGCGTTTGCCACGCGCCGGGCGGTAAAAGCTCCCCAATGGGAGCTGTGAGGCACCGGCGCAGACATTTACAAAACCGTTGAGAGGAAGTGGGTTACGCGGGCGTTGGCATTCTCTTCCAGCACCTTGCGCGCCGGGCCAGAGGCAATGACTTTACCCGACTCCATAAAGACAATGTTATCAGCAACTTCGCGGGCAAAGCCGATCTCATGGGTGACAATCACCATGGTTATGCCTGAGTGAGCGAGCCCTTTGATGACCTGTAACACCTCGCCCACCAGTTCGGGATCCAGCGCGGAAGTGGGTTCATCAAACAGCATTACTTCCGGGTCCATCGCCAGCGCACGGGCAATGGCCACGCGCTGTTGCTGCCCGCCGGAAAGCTGCTGCGGCCAGTCATTTTCACGCCCGGAAAGCCCCACCTGCTGGAGCAACTGACGGGCTTTTGCTACCGCCACCGCACGCGGCTGCTTCTTCACCCGGATGGGCGCATCAATAATGTTCTGCAAAACGGTGCGATGCGGAAACAGATTAAACTGCTGGAACACCATGCCGATGCGGCTGCGTTGGGCAGCGATTTTGCTGTCGCCCACTTCATACAGCGCCTGGCCTTTTTGCACATAGCCTACCAGGTTGCCACCGATGCGAATGGTGCCCGCATCCAGCTTTTCCAGGTGGTTGATGCAGCGTAGCAGCGTGGATTTACCTGAGCCAGAAGGCCCAAGAATCACCGTGACGGACCCGGCGTCGACGTCCAGGTCAACGGCATCCACCACCGTCTGCCCACCAAAACGTTTGGTGATGTTACGTAATTCGATGGTCTCAGCCATTGCTAACGCCCCTTGCATTGAACAGAAAAACCGGCAGTTTGCGGGCGAACCAGATTTTTGCTGTCTCACGTTTTACCCCACGGGCAAAGTAACGTTCGACGTAGAACTGACCGACAGAGAGCACCGAGGTCAACAGCAGATACCATAGCGTTGCCACCAGCAGCAGCGGAATCACTTCATAGGTGCGCTGATAGATGATTTGCGCCGAGTAAAGCACGTCCTGTAGCGAGATAACCGACACCACCGCCGTGGTTTTCAGTTGCCCGATGACCTCATTGCCCGCAGGGGGCAGAATAGCGCGCATCGCCTGTGGCAGAACCGTATGACGGAAGATCTGGCTGCGGGTGTAACCCAGCGCACGCGCCGCTTCAAGCTGACCGTTGCCGACGCTCTGGATACCGGCACGAATAATTTCAGCCGCATAGGCAGACTGATGCATCACCAGGGCAATCACGGCAGCGCTAAAGGGGCTAATCAGCGCATTGGATGACGCACTAAAGAATTCACCAATCCCTGGCAGGCTCAATGAGACGGTAGGATAAAGTGCGGCGATGTTGTACCAGAGAAACAGTTGTACCAGCATCGGCACACCCCGGAAAAACCAGGTGTATCCCCAACTGACGGCCACCAGCACCGGATTGGAGGAAAGCCGCATCAGCGCCAGTACCGTTCCCCCGGCGAAGCCCAACACCACCGAGATGGCGGTGAGCTGCAGGGTCATCAGCACGCCGCTGATAATGGAGTCTTCGGTAAAGCTCTCTGCCACCACATGCCACTCAAAACGCGGGTTATTAAAGATAGAGTGCAGCAACCCGGCCAACAGCAGTAAAACGACCAGCGCGCTGAACCAGCGCCCGTAATAGCGCTTACCGATGATGCGCAGCGCGTCCTGAGAAGCGGGAGGGGTGGAGTGAGGCATTAGAAGATGTCCTGATTACGTTTCGACTCTTTCACTGCGCCAAAGCCAATCGACCAGTGATCCAAAATCTTCTGATAGGTCCCGTCTTTGATGAGCGAATTCAGGGCGGCCTGTACCGCTTCTTCCAGTTGCGAGTCTTTCGGGAAGGCGATAGAAACCGGCGCATCGTTGACGCTGATCTGCCCGCTCATGGTCAGCGGTTTGACGGTTTTAACCTGCCAGGTGAGCCCTTCATACGGGCCGAAGAACATCGGCACGCGACCACTCACCACCGCCTGCACACCTGCCGGGCGGTCCGGGAAAACCGCGACCTTGATCGGCGGTTTGCCCTGCGATTCACACGCCTTGCTGGCTTCGTTCAAACGGTTAATCTGCGTGGTACCCGCCCCCGCGCCAATCTCTTTTCCACACACCTGCGTGAGCTCGGTGAACTCGGGAATACTGGCATCTTTACGGGAGATAACCCCCAGACGGGAAGCGTCGTAGTAGCTGACGAAATCGACCTGCTCGAGGCGTTTTTGCGTGGCGTTAATATTGGACAGCGCGACATTATAGCGACCGGATTTGAGGCCAGGGATAATATTGTCAAAGCCCCCGGTATCGTGCCATTGCACCTGTACACCCAGGCGCTCTGCCACTGCGCTCATAATATCGATTTCACGCCCGGCCAGCGTTTTATTATCTTCCTGATAAAAGGTGGTGGGCGGCGTATTCGGGTTTGTTCCGGCAACAATATACCCACGCTGCAAAATGTCAGCCGGGAGTTTGGCTTTTAATGTTTCATCTGCCGTAACAGTAAAATTATTTTTTGCCGGAACAGTTTGTTCAGCGGCAATAACCTGCTGCATGCCGCCCAGGGCCAAAAATAGCGCTAAAATGCTCTGTTTTTTCATTTCGTTTTTCTGTCCCCAAAATTAACCCCGTACGGGGTGGCAAAATAAAATCAGAAGGCGTAAGACGGAATATATTTTGTGATTGTTATTCTGGTTGAGTGGGTAATGTGAGGGAACCAATAAAACCAGAAAAGCAATGCCAGGAATTGCATAAGCCAGCCACCACGCGGAGCCCGTGACGAAAACACCCACCCGCGAGCAGGCTGCTACGCTTAACGTTCTGTATGCATAAAGATGAAGGAGCAGAGGATGAAAATTGATCTGAGTGGGAAAGTCGCACTGGTCACCGCCTCGACCGGTGGCATTGGTTTCGCCATAGCCACGGGGCTTGCCGAAAGCGGTGCGGAAGTGATCCTCAACGGACGTAGCGAGGCGTCAGTGAATAAAGCGCTCCAGGCGCTGAATGAGCGTGTACCGGGAGCAAAAGTGCGTACCGCCATTGCCGATCTGAGTTCGGCAGAGGGGGTTGAAACCTTATTAAGCGCGGCAACGGATGCCGATATCCTGGTCAATAACGCCGGGATTTACGGGCCGCAGGATTTTTATGCCACCGACGATGCGACCTGGGAAAATTACTGGCAAACCAATGTGATGTCGGGCGTGCGTCTTTCCCGTGCGTTGCTGCCAGCGATGGTGAAAAAAGGTTGGGGCCGCGTGGTCTTTATCTCCTCGGAATCGGCGCGCAACATTCCTGCCGATATGATTCATTACGGCGTGACCAAAACGGCCCAGCTCTCGCTGGCGCGCGGGCTGGCGAAGTTTGTCGCCGGTAGTGGCGTGACGGTCAACAGCGTGTTACCCGGCCCGACCCTTTCCGATGGCTTTGCCGCCATGATGCAGGACGAAGTGGCAAGGACTGGCAAGTCACTGGAAACGCTGGCGAAAGAGTTTGTGATGGCTCACCGTCCCAGCTCCGTTATTCAACGGGCAGCAACGGTTGAAGAAGTGGCGAACATGGTGGTCTACGTTTGCTCGACTCAGGCATCGGCGACCTCAGGCGCGGCGCTGCGCGTTGACGGTGGCGTGGTGGATGACATTCTTTAACGCGTTTCTGGCAGGGCACGCGGTGTGCCCTGCCGGGAGAGTTTACGGCCATGCCGGATAGAAGCGGCTCATCAGGATCATCAGCATTGGCGTAGTCAGGGTAGAAAGCAGAGTGGAAATCAACATGCTGGTTGCCGTCGCCCCTTGCAGCACTTTGAATTTCTGCGCCATCAGATAGACGTTTATCCCCACCGCCATTGACCCCAGTAAAACCACCACCTGGCTCTCCTGCTGCGGCAGATGCAGTGCGTAAGCGAGCGCCCAAATCAGCGCAGGCATCAACACCAGTTTAATCAGGCAGATAGCCGCGCTTTCCCGCAGCCCCTGGCTGATGTTGTAATGCGAGAGGCTCATGCCCAGCGTGACCAGGGTTAACGGCGCGGCAATCTGCCCTAACATGCTGACGGGGCCATCAATAAATTGCGGCAAGGTATGGTGAGTTGCGCTCCAGGCAAAGCCAGAAAAAATGCCGATAATCAGCGGATTACGCAGCACGTTGACTAGCGTTTTGCCGATGCCTTTCCAGGAAAAACTGCCGCTCTGCGCCCACTCCACCGAGACAGTTACCAGCGTCCACAGAATCAGGCTGTTAAACACCAGTACCAGCGCGACCGAGGCGAGGCTGGCCTGCCCCAGCAGAATCACCGCGACCGGGATCCCGAGCATTACGTTATTGGAAAAAATACCCCCAAGGCCAAATACCGATGCCGAGATGGCATCAAGGCCAAACACGCTTTTTGCGACAATGCGCCCGACAATATAGATCAACAGGCAACTGCCGAAATAGGCGATCAGCAAGCGCATATCCACCGGCGGGCTTTGGTAGAACTTGCTCATGACCTTAAATAACATGCAGGGCAAGGCAATCGAAAAACAGAAGCGGTTAAATACCCCACTGGCGGCCTCCGGCCAGCCGGCAAAACGCCCAAGACAATAACCCAACGCAATTAAGGAAAATAAAGGCGCAGACAGGATCATCTGCTGCGTAAGCTGCCCCAGAAAATTCGTCGTTTCCATCCGTTACCCTGCCCGTATCACCGTAAAAATGAATGATTTTTTATGTTTTTTGGCAGTATAGGGGTTTTGCCATGAAGAGTCAGTCTGGCTGAAACGGTGTTAGTGCCTTATTACAACATTTACGCTTTCTAATGCGGCATTTGCACATCATTGTGCGCAGAACCTTGCCAGCGCATTTTCAATCCTGCCGGAGTGGTGATTTAATATTTTCCACCTCATAGAGTACGGCCATAATTTTCGCCGATAACGCATAAAACTGTTTACCCTTTTCGGTTAATATCACCGATCGAATACTCCTTCCGCGTTGAATAAGCGTAAAACCAATATTATTTTCCAGCATTTGCAAACGTTCAGATAAACAGACCTGGCTAATACCTAAAAAACCGGCGGCGGCGGGTATGTTTCCACTACGCACCGCAGAAAGAAATGCATTCATTAATTCGAGAGTCATGATTTATTGCCATTACTGTTTACTCAATGAGCGAACCTGTTAGCCAGTATAATTATCACGCAAAGCTTCCTTGTCAATAAAATTAGCGCATAAGAGACGTCATAAAAAATAGTGTGATAACGCCGCGATCTGACATTTAAAAATGAAATTCATGCGTTTCAAAATGAAATAGATGTGTTTTCCACTGGCTTTAAATATGTGATTAGCATCACCAATAAGAATATCACACAAAAATAACAAAAAATAAAAAATACATAAATATCATATAATTAAAATTAATTTAACTCATCAGAAACGCCCCTGGCACGCCATCTGCAATTATCAGTGCCAAACAACAATGGAGAGCGTCAGATGACTTATAAAATTTTACTTCCACAAGAAATCATGCAGGAAGGGAGAGAATATCTTGAGAGCCGGGGTTATGAACTTATTACAGGCTCCGGGATGGAAGAAGAAGATATCATCCGTGATATTCCGGAGTGCGACGGTATTATTGTTCGCCTTTCAAAAATGTCCGATCGCGTATTTGAAGCCGCGAAAAAACTGAAAGTTGTTGCCCGCCATGGTGCTGGTTATGACACAGTTGATCTGGAGTCGGCCAAACGCCACGGTGTGACCGTATTAAACGCGCCGATTGCTAACAGTATGTCTGTTGCCGAGCTGGCCATTTTTTACATGCTGCATTGTTCACGTAATTTCAAGCTGGTCGAAGAGAAAATGCTTGAGGATTACTACTGGGCAAAACTGCGCACGCCAAAAGTAGAGCTGGACGGTAAAACCGTAGGCCTGGTCGGCGTGGGCAACATTGGTTCCCGTGTCGCCATCAAAGCCCTGCATGGCTTCAATATGAAAGTCATCGCGTATGACCCGTACAAAACGCAGGACCAGGTGCCGGAAGGCGTTGAGTTAACCAGTGACTTTGAGCGAATTTTCAAAGAGAGCGATTTTGTCTCCCTGCACTGCCCTACCACGGCGGAAACCACCGATTTTGTTGGCGAAAAGCAGTTCTCGCTGATGAAACCGACCGCGTATTTCATTAATACCGCACGCGGCAAACTGGTCGATGAAAAAGCGCTATACCACGCACTTTCAACGCACGCCATCGCCGGTGCGGGTATCGATGTGCTGAAAAAAGAGCCGTTCGACCCCGCCGATCCGATTTTCACCCTCAGCAATATCGTTATTGGTCCGCATATCGGCGCGGCCACAAAAGAAGCGACTGACCGCGCCTCTTTGCACTCCGCTATTGGTATCGATGAAGTGTTATCAGGTAAAAAACCGTCCTGGCCGGTGCCGGGTTTTTAAGGAGAAAATCATGTCTATCGGTAATCGCATTTTCACCAAACGTCCGGCATTCGACGTTGAGTTATTAAAACATTACGAGAAACTACCCGCCGCGAATATCGCCGACACCATGAACCGTATTGCGGTCCTCGGCAATGGTATTAAACGTATTTCATCACCGAAGAAGCCGGTCATGGCGGGCTATGCCATTACGGTAAAAGCACGCGCTGGCGACAACCTGATGCTGCACGCCGCGCTGGATATGGCAACGGAAAATGATGTCATCGTGGTCTCTAACGAAGGCGATCGCTCCCGTGCGTTGATGGGCGAAATCATGGTGGCTTATGCCCACTACACCAAAAAAATCGCCGGTATCGTGCTTGATGGCCCGATCCGCGATATCGATGCCCTGTCCGTACTGGACTTCCCTCTCTTCGCCACCGGTTCGAACCCGGCGGGTCCGTTTAAAGAAGGGCCGGGTGAAGTGAACACACCCATCGCCGTAGGCGGCGTGGCGGTCTGTCCGGGTGATTTAATTGTGGGTGATGCTGACGGCGTTATCGTCATACCGCTGAACGATGCAGCAGCCCTGCTCGACAAAGCCACCGACTACGCCAAATTTGATGCGGGCAAAGTGGAAGCGGCGAAGAACGGCACCGCCAACCGCGCATGGGTAAGAAAATCATTAGACGAAAAAGGCGTTGAGTTTATTGACGACGTCTACCGCTAATTCGTGCAAATAATGAAATGCTGCACGTCGTGTGACGGCGTGCGGCTATTAAATACAGGTAATGTAAAATGCTTTATCTTAAACTCTTACCCATTATCTTTTTTCCCATTCTGTTTTGGGTTATTCCTCACCCGGAAGGCGTTTCTGCCCAGACCTGGGAAATGGTCGGTATCTATCTGGCGATGCTGTGCGGGCTGGTCCTGCGCCCGTTTACCGACGCTGTCATCATGCTCATCATCCTCGGTTTCGCCTCGCTGGTGATTGAACCAGGCCCGCTGTTCGCCGGATTCGGTAGCCCGATGGTGTGGTTTATCATCAGCGCTTTTATTATCTGTAAGGCTTTCGTGATCACAGGGTTAGGCAAACGTATCGCCTACCTGCTGCTTCAGCGCTATGGCAAAAATACCCTGACGCTGGGCTACCTGATGATGGTGACAGACACCGTGCTCGCTCCGGCAACCGGCTCGAACATGTCGCGTTCCGGCGGCATCACCTACCCCATTTTCCGTAATATCGCCGAAGCGCTGGGTTCAAAGCCGGATGATGGCAGCCGCAAGATTGGTGCCTATCTCACGATCCTGATGTATGTGGTGTCGATGGGTACCTCCAGCCTGTTTCTGACCGGGATGGCGACCAACTCCATTACCGTCTCGCTTGCAAACGAGATAATGCACGTCAATCTCGAGTGGATGGTGTGGTTCAAAGCCGCCATCGTACCGGCGGGCATTGTGCTGTTAGCCGCGCCCTGGATCCTCTATAAGCTCTATGCGCCTGAGCTGAAAACCATTACCAATGTTAACGAAATCGCGACCAAAGGGTTGCAGGAGCTCGGCCCGGTCAAGCGCGAAGAGAAGCTACTGATCGTCTTCTTTTTGCTGGGCATTATCGGCTGGATGACCGGCTCCCTTACCGGGATTGAGTTTATTCCAGTCGGTCTCGCCTTCCTCGCCTGCCTGTTGCTGTTCGGCGTATTGAGCTGGAACGATGTGGTCAGCGAAAAATCGGCCTGGCAGACCTTCGTCTGGTACGGCGCGTTTTACGGGTGTGCGGTCGCGCTCTCCAAAGGCGGTTTCTACGTCTACCTGGTGGATGTGATCAAAAACTACCTCGACCTGTCACAACTGAGTGAAATAAGTGCCCTGGGTGTGCTGGTGTTTATCAGCCTCGCGGTACGTTACTTCTTCGTGTCGAACAGCGCCTTCGTTGTGTCGTTCTATCCGGTGCTCTTTACCCTTGGGATGACCACTCAGGCACATCCGATGTATGTCGCGCTGTCCCTGGCCTTCTCTGCGGGGTACGGGGCGCTGCTCACTCACTACGGCAACGGTGCGGGGGTGTTTACCTTCTCCAGCGGCTATGTTCCGCAAAAAACCTTCTGGCTACTCGGCACCATCATGGTGCTGGTTAACGTCCTGGTCTTCTTCCTGATTGGTATTCCTTACTGGAAAATGATCGGTATCTGATTAAGGAGCGCGCGAAATGAAATTGGATATTCTGATTAAAAATGGTCTGGTGGCTGACCTGGATAGCGGCAGTTACATCAACCAGAACATCGGTATTGTCGGCAATCGTATTGTGGATTTGCATACCGCCGACAGCCAGGCGGAAACCGTCATCGATGCGGCAGGCTGTATTGTTCTTCCTGGGCTGATTGATTTCCATGCCCACGTTTTTCACGGCGGCACCGCCATCAGCGTTAACCCGGATGTGCTCTGCCTGCCCAACGGCGTAACCAGTGTGGTGGACGCCGGAAGTAGCGGCTGGGTTAACTATAAACTGTTTCGCAACAGCGTCATTCATACGGCGCAGACGCGTATCAAAAGCTACCTGAACGTGGTGAATGTAGGGCTCTCCACGCTGGGTGGTGGGCCGACGGGGTATCTGGAAAATACCAACCCGGCGAACTACAACGTCGAGAAAATCAGCCAGACGCTGAATGAGAACCGCGACAACATTCTTGGATTAAAACTGCGTTACAGCCAGGATATCGCGACCGGGCGCAATTTTAGTAGCGATCCATTTTATGCCGCCGTGGCGCTGGCACGAGAGCTTAAAACAACCCTCTGTGTCCATGTGACCGACTCCCGGTTGCCCGCCGATGAGCTGATCGGCCATTTCCAGGCCGATGATATTTATGCCCACTGTTTCCACGGCACGGGTAATGCCATCCTCAAGGAAAGCGGAGAGGTGTTCCCTGCCATCAAGGAGGCCAAAGCACGCGGCGTGATTTTCGACTGTTCTAACGGTGTGGCCCATTTTGACTTCACGGTAGCCCGCAACGCCATGGAACAGGGCTTTAACCCGGATATCATTAGTACCGACCTGACGCTACGTAATAGCCTGCGCACGGACAAGGTATTCAGCCTGCTTTTTATTATGTCGAAATATCTCAACATGGGGATGTCGTTCTTCGATGTGGTTCGCGCGGTGACCCGCACCCCCGCACGCCTGATGAAAATGGAAGGGCAGATCGGCACGCTTGCGCCGGGGGCCTTTGCCGATATCGCCATCGTGAAATTGCGTAAAGAAAAGATCGTGTTTGAAGATACCAAAGGAACACAACTGGAAGGTGACCGTTATATCGATAACTGCGCCACCATCAGTAATGGGCAAATAGTCTATCGCCGACAGCGTTTTTAAAAGAGAAGGCAGTGTGTCTGTCTTTTGCCTGCGCACCGCAAATGCGCAGGCTTTTTTCGTTTTGCCAGGCAGCGCTTTGTGGCGTAAATAGCGTGAGGATATGATGACTCCCGCATAAATCGATCACTCTGGATAACCAATGAAAAATAACGAAATTGCGATTTTCTCGGTGTCAAAAACTATCACCCAGCGCATATCCAACGTGCTTATCGAAAGAAAGATCGACATCCCCGTTTACGAGTTTCACTATTTTGACGTGGTGGAAAAAGCGCAGCAGCTTGTTGCGGGTGGCACCAAAATCATCATTAGCCGGGGCGGTACGGCAGCGCTATTACGTAACAGTCTTTCTATTCCGGTTATCGAAATCACCCACGAGCTGCACGGTATTTATCGCATTCTGCAGGAGGCGCGGAAAAAATCGCAGAAGATTGCCGCCGTAGGCTTTCCGCAGTTCTGTAATGTGCTTCGTCGTTATCAAAATATGACGAACGAAGACTTCAAAATCTGTCAGGTTTACAACCACTATGATATCGAGAATGTCGTAAAAAACCTGGCGGATAACGATTACCAGTTAGTGATTGGCGGCCTGACCGTCGCAGAGATGGCGAAGAAGTATGATTTGAATGTCATCATGGGCGATACCGATAATATTTCTATTGAACAGGCGCTGGATGTCGCTGAAAGCCTGTTGAAGTACATTAACAATGAAAACATGAAGTTAACCATGTCCTGGTCTGCGCTTAATCAGTCGCACGAGGGCATTATGTGTCTGGACCAGTCAGGGGAAATTATCCATATCAATGCCCGTGGCTTTGCGTTATTCCAGTGCAATATTGGGGATAAGATCTTTAAAAAAGAGGCCTTCAAAAGCATTTATGGCAGCATCATCAATGAAATAGATATCAAAGAGCATGCTATCGAGATTGACGGCGAGACGGCCAATATTGCGGTGAAGCACTTTTCCAATAAGCACGGCTTTTATACCGTCATCACTGGTAGCAAGCAGGAACATAACGGCTGGTCCTCTTCCCGCACCAGCAAAAAGAGTGACCACAAAGGCTTTACCACCACGTATTCATTTGCCGACATTATCGGGCAATCCCCGGTGATGGAAGCCGCGATAGCCCGGGCCAAAATCTACGCCGCTCACGATCTTCCCATTAATATTCTGGGAGATACCGGCACCGGTAAGGAGCTGTTTGCCCAGAGTATTCATCACGCCAGTCCACGTAGCGCTGAACCCTTTATTGCCATTAACTGTGCCGCCATTCCTGAAAGTCTGTTAGAGAGCGAGCTGTTTGGCTATGCCGATGGCGCCTTCACCAATGCGCGTCGGGGCGGTAAGCCGGGTATTTTCGAGATGGCGATGAATGGCACTGTCTTTATTGACGAAATCAGCGAAGCGCCGCTCCCGGTGCAAATCAAGCTACTGCGCATTTTACAGGAAAAGCGGTTCAGTCGGGTGGGCGGCGACTCCCTCATCAGCGCCAGGTTCCGCTTAATTACCGCCAGTAATAAAGAGTTGGGCGCACAGGTGGCAGCCGGTGAGTTTCGCCAGGACCTCTGGTATCGCATTAATGTCCTTACGCTACAGTTGCCTGCACTCAGAGAGCGAACCGGCGATGTGATGCTGATTATTGAAGACCTGCTGGCAAAACATAACAAAGCACTGAGCTTCACTGATGAAGCGGTGGATTTTCTCAACAGCTACGCGTGGCCTGGCAATATCCGGGAGCTACAGGCGGTGATTTTACGGTTGATTGTATTGTTTGATATGCACGTTGTGGATGTCGATGCGCTGCAGTCGCTATGCCATATGTCAGTGTCTGCTGATGATGAAGACATCGTCCCGCAGCCCGGTGACGTGGATTTGCTGAAAAAGCAGGAGCAGAAGCTGATTGGTGCGGTGATGAAACGTACCGGCGGCGATAAATCACAAGCCGCGGTGATGTTGGGGATAAGCCCGACAACGCTGTGGCGTAAGATGAAGGAATATGGAGTGGAAGGGGTTTGACATACCCCATACCGGAAGCAATTCCCGGATGGCGGCGCAAGCGCCTTGTCCGGGCTACGACCGGTTTTCGCCCTCTCCTCTGGGGAGAGGGTTGGGGTGAGGGGAATATGCGGCTCAGGTGGAGGGTTCCGTTCCCCTTTACAATCCCCGCGGCGTCACAAAGATGTCGCTATGGTTATCATGCGGGAAAACGAATCAGCCATGGCTAAAAAGGTTGAAGACGCTCACAGTATCTTCGATTGGTAGCCCCGGTTAGCGCAGCGCCACCGGGGACAAAATCATAACCCACTCATTACGAATAGCTCTTCCGCGCATCCGAGAAAAACGCCAGCGTCTCCTCCAGACTCTTCGCCTGCTCCTCCAGCGACATGGCCGCCGCAGAGATCTGCTGCACCAGAGACGCATTCTGCTGGGTGGCGCTATCCATCTGATTGACCGCCTCGCTCACCTGACTCACGCCTTTCGTTTGCTCATCCAGCGCCTGCACAATCTCGGCAATCACCTGATGCACACTGGAAACCGAGGTAATGATTTGCTTCATCATCGCCCCCGTCTCATTCACCAGCGTAACCCCTTTACTGACGCGCCCGGACGACTCCTCAATCAGCGCTGAAATCTCTTTGGCCGCACTGGCGCTGCGCTGTGCAAGGCTGCGCACTTCACCGGCCACCACCGCGAAGCCTCTGCCCTGCTCACCGGCGCGGGCCGCTTCAACCGCCGCGTTCAATGCCAGAATATTGGTCTGAAAAGCGATGCTGTCGATGATGCTGTTAATATCGCCAATCTTGCCGGCGCTCTCATCAATCTTGCCGATGATATCCACCACTTGTGCCACCAGCGATTCACCCTGCCCGGCAATTTGCGCCGCGTTCTGCGTCAGTGATGTTGCCTTGTGCGCATTCTCCGCGTTGTTTTTGACGGTCACGGAAATCTGCTCCATGCTCGCCGCCGTCTGTACAATCGCCGCCGCCTGCTCTTCGGTCCGCGAAGCTAAATCGAGGTTGCCTGCCGCGATTTCACTGCTTCCCGCCCGCACGGAATGGCTGGCATCGCTGATGCTGCCCACAATACGCCGGAGCTGGGCTTGCATGGTGTGCAGGGCATAAAAGATGCTGCTGCTATCGCCGTTACGTACCGCAATCTGATGACTCAAATCCCCTTGCGCCACGGACAGCGCAATCTCTGAGGCTTCCGTCGGCTCGCCGCCTACCGGGCGCGCAACCTTGCGGGTAAACACCATCGCTACCACCACGCTGACAATGATAATACTCAGGATCATCAGCAAGATGGCGTTACGCAGGTAGTGCCACGCTTCGGCCATGACGACGCTGACTGGCGTCACAATCGCCAGCTTCCATGGTGTCTGACTGTTACCAATGTCGATGGTGCGCCAGGTCACAAACGCCGGTTCTTTTAGCAGGGCATCGTCGGTGCGCACCACCGCTTCCGCGCCGATTGTCCCCGTCCAGGGTTTACCCGTTGCCGCCTTATCAGGGCTGGAAACCACTTTGTTATCCGCCGAGAGCAACAGCGCGTAACCCGTCCCTTCCCACGGCTTGATGGCGCCAATCATTTTTTGCAGCGTTTCCAGCGAGAAATCCGAAGTCACAGAGCCCTGAAACTTACCGTCGCGGATAATCGGCGCCGCGATGGAGGTCAGCATCACATCCACACCGTTATAGGGGTAGATGTACGGCTCGATAATCACCTCTTTCTGGCGCTGACGCGGCAAAAGGTAGTAGTCGCCGCTGCCCGGTGTTTCATAATCCACCAGGTTGTGTAGCGCCGGGTTACCACTGTTATCACGGTCAACATAGCGGGCGTAGCGGCCAGCCGGATCCTGATCCGCTTTTCCCGCAAACTCCGCGTCTTTGCCGTCAAACGTATTGGCTTCAAAGGCCAGTGACATCGACAAAAAATCAGGGTGCTGATGCAGATAATCGGCCAATAGCTGGTCCAGGCCACGCCGTTCTGTCAGCCCGGCCTGATGTAATGCCCAGGCGCTGTTGCCTAAATCGCGCGCGGCGTTCAGCGCAGAGTCGAGCTGTTGCTGAACACGCAATGATTCAGTGAGCGCAATTTGCTGGAGATGTCTTTTGGCGACCGCTTCTTGCTGGCCCATAGATTGCCAGAGCAACAGGCCAATGGTGACCAGGAACCCGGTGGTGATGGTGACAAAAATAGACGCCAGCATGAGTGTTCTGGCTGTGAGTTTTTTACGTGTGCTCATGTTTCCCCGCTCGGGCAATCGCCCTGTGGCAAATAACCCAATTAACTCATGCTTCATATATCGGTAAAGCCTGCTTAACACTTCACAGAAATTTGCATGAAATTTTTTTTACCCGGAAGGAGGTTCATTGAGGGCGCTGAGGAAATCAGAGAGTCTTTCCCTGATAGATTTGATAACCCAAATCGACAGTGTTGTGGTTGAGCGCGTCATTTTTTAGCTTATTCAATAACATCTGTGCTGCCATTCTGCCGATATCAAAGCGCGGCGTGATCACGCTCGCCAGGCTTGGGATCATCTGTTTGCCCATTTCCAGTCCATGAAAACCGGCGATGGAAATGCGCTCCGGGACGGCAAGGTCGTGCTCGCGGCAGTAAAACAGCGCGCCCATCGCAATATCGTCATTCGTGCAAAAAACGCCATCCAGATCCGGGTGGGTTTTAAAGGCTTCGGCCATAAGCTGCGACCCAAGGTAGATAGACGAGCTCGCGCGGGGGTTGATACGGTAAGCCTCCAGTTGATGCTGATTCATGGCATCGCAATAACCGCAAAAGCGCTGCTCATCACGCATATCGTCTTTCGAACCCAGATAGATAATTTTACGCCGCTGACGCTTAGCCAGCATGGTGCTCACCATGTCAAAGGCGGCCTGACGATTATCAAACCCCACTTCCATATCCATTTTGGCGCCCTGCACATCCATCAGTTCAACAATCGGGATTTTGGCGGAGCGCAGAAACTTAACGGTACGAACGGTATGGTGCTTTTCGGAAAGAATAATGCCGTCGATATTATAGGAGAGCAGATTGATCACCGACTCCTCTTCGGACTCTTTGTTGTAATTATAGTTAGCGATAAGTGTCTGATAATTATGATCAGATGTCACAGACTCAATGCCCGCGAGAATGTCAGCAAACAACTGATTCTGGAACGAGGGGATCAGCACACCCAGCGTATAGCTTTGCGCATTGAGCAACATGCCGGGCGCACGATTGGGTATGTAGTTGATCTCTTCCATGATCATCGCGATGCGCTCGCCGGTGGCCCTGGATACGGTTTTAGGCGAGCGGATATAGCGGCTGACGGTCATTTTGGTGACCCCCGCCAGCGTGGCGATATCCTGAAGTGAAATTCTGTGATTTCTCATCGTCTCTCCCTCCCCAGGGGAAGCGGTTTATCCACTTCCCCCGGGAATACCGTCATGGCGAAAAATGAAGTTAATGCAGGATGGCGTTAAGCGTCAGCACACCCAGTAAACCCATAAACGAAATTAGCGTTTCCATTACTGTCCATGTACGCAGTGTCTCACCAACGCTGAGATTAAAGTAGCCTTTGAACAGCCAGAATCCAGGATCGTTGACGTGTGACGCAATTACGCTGCCCGCTCCGGTAGCCAGCACCATCAGCGCCGGATCGGCATGGGTGACATTGATTATCGGCAGCACAACGCCAGCGGTCGTGATGGCCGCCACGGTGGCAGAGCCCAACGCGATACGCAGCACGGCGGCAACGGTCCAGCACATCAGCAGCGGCGAGAGGGTTGTGCCCGTCATCAATTGTGAGATGTATTTGCCTACTCCGCTATCAACCAGCACCTGTTTGAACGCCCCACCGCCCGCAATAATGAAGACAATCATTGCGATAGCACCGATGGAGGCGCCGACCATTTCCATCACTTTTTCGAGATTACGGCCATTGCGCAACCCGAGAGTGAAAATGGCGATCACGATGGCGATAAACAGGGCCACCGCCGGGTTACCGACAAACTCAAAGAAGAGACGCGCGCTATTACCTTTTGGCAGGGTAATTTCACAAACCGCGGCAATTGCCATCAGGATCACGGGCATTACCGCCGCGAAAATACTGTTCCAGAAGCCCGGCATTTCATGATCGGCAAAGATATGCGGGTTGAATAACCCCTCCGGCGGCGCTTTTTCAAAACGCGTCAGCAGTTTCGAAAACAGCGGCCCGGCGACAATCACCGTCGGAATAGTGATGATCATGCCATACAGCAGGGTTGTCCCCAGATTGGCTTCGAAAATGGTGGCGATAGCGGTCGGCCCCGGATGCGGCGGCAGAAAACAGTGGGTGACGGACAGCGCGGTCACCATAGGTACACCGACATAGAGCAGCGGCAGGCCAGACGACGCCACCACGGTAAACACCAGCGGCAACAGCAGGACAAAGCCCACTTCGAAAAACATCGCCAGCCCCACGACCAGACCGGTAATCACCAGCGCCCATTGCACCCGTTCTTTACCAAATGTCGCAATCAGCGTCGTGGCAATACGCTGAGCGGCACCGGTGTCAGAAATCAGCTTCCCCAGCATGGCGCCAAAGCCAAGAATCATCGCCAGGCCGCCTAACGTTCCGCCAATTCCCCCCTGAATGGAGTGCAGCACGGCCTGCGCATCCATACCTTCGGCAAATCCCACAACGGCGGCAACTAGCACCAGGGCGATAAACCCATTAACTTTAAAACCAATCATTAAGACCAGCAGCAGCGCTACGCCTGCCGCGATAATCAGTAATGGCATAATCTTATCTCTTGTTATGTGCCGAACCAGCAGCGCCGCAGCGCTGCATCTTAGTACTAACGAGTCACACAGCGACCAGCATGCCGCCGTCAACGAACAGAAGATGACCGTTAACAAAATCAGAGGCTTTAGAGGAGAGGAACACCGCAGCGCCAATCAGCTCTTCCGGGTTACCCCAACGCGCAGCAGGCGTACGTTTGCAGAGCCAGCCGGTGAAGGCTTCGTCTTCGACCAGCGCTTTGGTCATCTCGGTTTTGAAATAACCCGGAGCAATACCATTCACCTGAATGTTGTGTCGTGCCAGCTCAACGCACATGCCACGGGTCAGCATTTTTACCGCGCCTTTGGACGCGGCGTACGGCGTGATGGTGTCGCGTCCCAGTTCACTCTGCATGGAACAGATGTTGATCACTTTCCCGGCCTGACGCTCAACCATGCGACGGGTGACCGCTTGCGATACCAGGAAAACCGCCGTCTGGTTAACCGCGATCACGTCATTCCACTCTTGTTCCGGGAAGTCATTAAACGGGTGGCGGCGCTGGATACCGGCATTATTGACCAGAACATCAATCGGCCCGGTTTGTTCTTCGATACGTGCAATAGCGGCATCGATTTCTGCTTTTTTGGTCACGTTAAACGGGGCGGCCACAGCGCGGATATCCGCTGCGCGCAGTTTTTCAACAGCGGCATCAGCACGCTCCTGATTTATATCGTTAACGATGATTTGTGCGCCGTATTTCCCAAGGCCGGTTGCTAATAAGTAGCCAATACCCTGTGCGGAACCGGTAATCAGGACATTCTTGCCCGCCAGTGAAAAAAGGTCGTTCATGGTCTTATTCCTTATCACGATGCATTAAAAAACGAGTTGAACTTTGGCGGCCTGGGTTTTATCGCCCGCGAATTTCAGCGCCTGCTCCAGCTCGGTGAAGGGGTATTCGCCGCTTAATAACGGCAGGGGATCCACCACGCCATTCGCCAGCCAGGAGACAGCGGTATTAAATTCAGTGGTGAAACGGAAGGAGCCTTTCAGGGCAATCTCTTTGGCGATGAGCATCATCATCGGGAAATCCGCTACCGCGCCGCCCATCCCTACCTGAACCATCGCCCCTCTGGCGCGCGTCACTTCCAGGCAAGTGGTAATGGATGTTGGATTCCCCGACACTTCGAAGCTGACATCGAAGTAACCTTTTTCCGCTTTCCACGGCGTCAGATCGGCGCTACGCGGATCGAGGAGCGTGTCGGCCCCCATTTTTTGCGCCAGTTCCAGCGAGCGAGGGCTGATATCCGCGCAGACGATTTCTGCCGCGCCCAGCGTTTTCACCGCGCTGACAATCAGGCAGCCAATCGGACCTACGCCTGAGATAAAGACACGTTTACCTTGTAAGTCACCGGCCTGATGAGCAGCGTGAATAGCAACCGCCAGCGGTTCGGCAAAAGCCATGATTTTGGCATCGGCATTACTGGAGAAAGGAACGCATTGCGCAGTATCCACCACTTTAAAGCGGGTAAAACCACCGTCAACATGCGGGAAATACATGGCGCTGCCAAAGAAGCGCATTTCCGTACACTGATTTTCTTCTTTCGCCAGGCAATATTTACAATGACCACAAGGTTTCGATGGATTTACTGCTACAGTCTGGCCTTCTTGTAATTTTTCTGAATCTGAATGAACAATTTTGCCAATAACTTCATGGCCTAACACCATCGGTGCTTTAACAGAAAAATTACCGACCTTGCCTTCCTGATAATAATGTAAATCGGATCCACAAATCCCCCCACGGGTTATTTGTACCAATGTACCCTTATTATTCCATTCAATTTCCTGGTCGGTAACGTCAACAGTTTGCTTTCCCGCTACAACGCAGGATTGAGTTTTAATCTTCATGTTTCCTCTCTGGTCAGGACGTGGCCTGGTGGGCATTTAAACGGTTTTCCCTGACCTGAATTGTGACGAATATCACGCTCAAAAATTGTTACACTGCAATGTTACGCATAACGTGACGCGCTTTATAATTCTGCTTTTCATGTGCAGAAAAACATAAACGCATCGCTATTTGCACGGTAATATCCGCGTCATCAAAATGAGACAGGAGTAATTAAATGTGCGGTGAGAGTTATATTTTAATGGGGGTATCGGGAAGCGGAAAAACACTGATTGGAGCCAAAGCCGCCGCCGTACTTGGTGCGAAATTTATTGATGGGGACGATCTCCATCCGGCAAAGAATATCGATAAAATGTCAGCCAGCATTCCCTTAACCGATGAAGACAGATTGCCCTGGCTGGAACGATTAAATGACGCGTCTTATAGTCTGTATAAAAAGAATGAAACCGGTTTAATTGTTTGTTCGGCATTAAAAAAACGCTACCGCGATATTCTGCGTAAAGGCAGTCCGAATGTGCATTTTCTGTGGCTGGACGGCGATTATGAAACCATTCTGGCGAGGATGGCGAAACGGCAGGGACATTTTATGCCGGTTGAATTACTGAAAAGTCAGTTCGCCGCGCTGGAACGCCCGGAACGGCAAGAAGATGACGTCATGCGCATAGACATCAACCATGAGGTCGATAACGTGGTGGAGCAGTGCGTGCAGGCAGTTGCTACACTGCGGGCCAAAAAGGGATAACCCACTACAGCGTTATCAATAGTGATAGCGGCAAGCCGTCACCACACGACTGCCTTCATTTCAACGCGCCGTGGATGCCGCTGAGTGCAGAATTAGCTCGGTAATTTCAGAAGGTCGGCCAAGCCGTAGCGGAAAACCGTTCCACAGCCCGGCACCGTTACTGACATACAGCGTCATTGGGCCGACCGCGTAACGACCGGAGATATAGCCGTTATTGAGGGGTTTCACCAGTTGGTCAAGCCCCAACACCATCCCACCGTGAGTGTGACCGGAGAGCTGCAACTTCACCCCTGCGGCGGCGTTATCATCGGCGGTACCTGGCCGGTGGTCGAGCAGGATAACGGTGTCATCGGGGCGAGTGCCTTCCAGCGCACGTTTCAGGTTCGGCCCATCAAAACCGTAATTTTCCGCCACTTTATCCGGCACGCCGGCCAGCACAAACGAGGCGTCACCGCGCACAATACGTACATGCTGGTTGGTCAAAAAGGGAATGCTCAGCGTCTGCCAGGCTGGCACCCAGCTTGCGTAGTCGAAATAGTATTCATGATTGCCGGTGATGGCATAGACGCCGTCCGCCGCCCGCAGTTGTGTCAGCGGTTCGACATCCGGCAGGCGATCCTCTACGGAACCGTCTGACATATCGCCGGTAATCGCGATGAGATCCGGCTGCAGGGCGTTGGTTCTGGCAACAATCTGCTGCACCCACTGGCGGGGCAACAGGCGCGTGGCATGAATATCAGCCAGTTGTACCAGCCGGTAGCCGTCAAAAGCAGGCGGCAGTCCGGGAATCGTCACATGGACGGTACGAACGTCAGGCACGCGCGTGGCCTGCCAAACGCCAATCCCTGCCAGCACCACGGACAGGACCAGCAGAGGCAGCGTGATGGGCAAGCCGGGGAGGGTTTTACGGGTCAGTAGCCCGACAAGTAAAGCGAGCATATCGCGCAGCAGAAGGAAACTGGCGAACAGCACCACGGCGCCGAACAATCCGCCAGCCAGCATCACAACCGGGCGCGGCCATTCTGGTGAAAATGAACTCCCCCACAGCCAGCGGCTAAAAAAGCGGAACTCACAAATACCCACCAGCACAAGGAACAGGCCAAAGCGGAGAACAGGAGACAGTGGAAGCCACCAGATAAAACGAGAACCAATATAGAGTGCCGGTAACAACATCCAGATAAAAAACATCGTTATCTCCCTACCTGCGTTTGCATCACAAAGCGCGCCTAAATGAACCCTTTTAAAATTAGCACGTTGTTGTAATGCGCCGGTTGCTGTTTTCTTACGCGCTGCGGTGGTTAATTGGGGGGTTTTAGTAAGGGGGAAAATAAAAAACGCTCTGATAATCCGCAAGAAACCTTATCAGAGCGTAGGGCGAAATGAACAGAGCCCTCAATGAACCGCGGAGATATCCACTTTTTTCGGTTTTGGCGCGAGCCAGATAATCATTGCGGCCACGACGAAAATCACCGCAATTGCCATAAAGATTTGATTCGTTGCGACCATCACGCTCTGCCCCTGCAATAGCCAGTCAATCGAACCACGCACTTCCCCCATCTGCATTCCACTGTTGGTCATCGCCTGGGTCGCGACTGCGCCTCTGTCTGTCAACCCCGCCAGTTCCGCATGCACGTAGCGGGTCCGGTTTTCCCACGAGGTGTTGACCATCGAGGTGGCAAACGCGCCCGAAAGAGTACGGATAAAATTCATCAGCCCGGCGGCGGAATCCATCTCGCGATCCAGCACGCACCCCAGTGCAATGGCGGTAAGCGGCACGAAGAACAGCGGCATACCAATCCCCTGGAACAGCATTGGCAAACTGATCTGTGAGAAGGTCATGCTCATGTCCGCCTGGCTGCGAAATAGCGTCCACAATCCCAGCCACAGTACCCCGGCAAAGACCAGCGGACGCGGGTCCATTTTGGTTGCCAGGTTGGCGATCAGCGGCGCGAGGAATACCGCCAGCACCCCCATTGTCGCCGTCGAATAGCCTGCAATGGTGGCGGTGTAGCCCATATAAATTTGCAGCCATAGCGGCGTAAGTACGGTAATGCCAAAGAATGCGCCAAACGCCAGCGACAGCGTCACCATGCTGGTTGTGAACCCCCGATGGCGGAAGACTTTCAGATCGACCACCGGGTTACGCTCCGTCAGTTCCCAAATCAGGAACGAGATAAAGCCAATCAGCGCGATAATGGCCAGCACGATAATGCGGGTCGAGGCAAACCAGTCATGGTCTTTACCTTCATCGAGCATGATCTGCAGGGCCGACACCCATACCACCAGCAGAACCAGCCCCACCACGTCGATAGGTGATTTCGCGGTTTGCGTTTCATAGCGTTGCAACATCTTCCAGCACATCAGCCCCGCCAGGATGGCGAACGGCGTCTTGCAGATAAAGATGTAGTGCCAGCTAAACTGGTCGCAAATGACACCGCCAAGAATCGGCCCCATGATGGGCGCAACCAGCGTGGTCATACTCCAGATGCCAATGGCCACATGACCTTTGTTTCTGGGGAAGATTCGCATCATCAGCGTCTGAGACAGTGGCATCAGCGGGCCGCCGGAGAAGCCCAGAAAGACGCGGAACAGCACCAGCATATTCATACTGCTCGCCATGCCGCACAGAGTAGAGAAGACGCCAAACATCAGCAGGCAGATAACAAATACCCGCAGTGCGCCAAACCGTGAGGCCAGCCAGCCGGTGAGCGGGACCGAGATTGCCTCCGCTACCGCGTAGGAGGTAATAACGTAAGTGCCCTGGCTGGTCGACGTGCCCAGGCTACCGGCGATGTTCGACACCGAAACGTTGGCGATGGTGGTGTCCAGGATAGCCAGAAAATTGGCCATCGCCAGGCAGAGCGTCCCAAGCACCAACGCCCCGCCCGTCAGCGGCTGCGGGAATGTCTTTTGCGAAGTGTCACTCATTCTGGCGCCTTAATCCTGACGAGCCGTCGCCAGCCCTTCGCTGTCAGACGTGTTCAGTTTTTTGATTTTGCGGGTATCGATAGTGGCAATCATCGACAAACCAACCTGCAGCGGGTGTTTTGCCAGCTCGTTTTTATCCAGCGTGATACGCAGCGGCAGACGCTGAACCACCTTGATCCAGTTACCGGTAGCGTTTTGCGCCGGTATCATGGAAAACGCCGAGCCGGTACCGCCGGACACGCCGCTCACCACGCCGTGATACACCACTTTGTCGCCATAAATATCGGCGGTCACTTCCACCGGCTGACCAATTTTCACATGGCGTAGCTCCACCTCTTTGAAGTTGGCATCCACGTGAACATCATGCAGCGGCACCACGCTCATCAGCCGTTCGCCGTTCTGTACGCGCTGGCCGACCTGCACCTGACGGCGAGCAATAACGCCATCCACAGGCGCTTTAATGACAGTACGCGCCAGATCCACCTGCGCCTGTTCAACCTTCGCCTTTGCCAGCATCACTTCCGGGTTGGTTTCGACGGTAGCATTGATGGTCAGCGCGGCATTGGCTTTTTTCGCCCCGATGGTGGACAAGCGGTTAGCTGTGGCCTGCGCCGCAGCCGCTTTGGCGACATTGAGGTTGGACTCAGCCTGCGCCATCGCGTTACGCGCGTTGGTCAGCTCCTCGCCGGAAACCGCCCCGGATTTTGCCAGTGCCTCACGCCGTTTTAAGTCCACCTGTGCTTTGGTGAAATCCGACTGTGCGGCAACAAGCCGGGCCTGTGCCTGGGTTTCATCGGCTTCACGTGCCTTCACTTGTGCGGCAAGGCCTTCGTCGGTCGCCATATAGCTGCTGACCCGGCGGCGCGATTGCCCCAGATTAGCCTCAGCCTGCGCCAGCGCCAGACGGGCGTCGGTGTCGTCCAGTTGCACCAGTACATCCCCCTGCTTCACCGCCTGGGTATCGACGACGTTGACGGTTTGCACAATCCCGGTAACCGACGGCGTAACCTCAGCCACTTCGGCGGCGCTGTAGGCGTTGTCGGTAGAGACATAGCGCGAGCCAACAAAGTAGTACCAGAGACCATATCCCACAGCGGCAATCACAATTGCCGCCGCCAGCCCCATAAAGCCCTTTTTACGTGATGATGTGGCGCGCGACGCATCAAAGTTGTCGTCAGTCGCCGCGATTTTTGCCTGTGCCATAGAAAAACTTCCTGCCATTCAAATTAGGATTTGGATGCGACAAACCCACCGCCCAGCGCGTGGATCAATGAAACGTCGAGAGAAAATGCCTGAGATTGCAAATTCACCAGTGCGCGCTGGGTATCCAGCATGGCGTCTTCCGTTGTCAGGACATCCAGATAGGTCGCCAGACCACCGCGATAGCGCTTATCGGCGATGTCATACGCCGCCCGTGCGTTATCAAAGGCGCTTTCGGTCTTCGCCAGACGTTCTTTTAGCGCTTTCGAACGGGTCACCACATTGGCGACATCGTGCAAGGCCAGCGTCAGCGTATTGTTGTAGGTCGCTACCGACTCTTCGTAATTCGCCTCCGCCGACGTTAACTGCCCGGAGAGCCGCCCGCCGGTAAAGATCGGCAGATACAGCGCCGGGCCGATGCTGCCCGCATCATTACCTGAACGGGTTAAGTTGTTGAGACCAAAGGACTGATAACCAATAAACCCGGTAATACTGATATCGGGATAGTACGCCGCTTTAGCGACATGAATACGTTTGGCGGCTGCCTCCACGCGCCAGCGCGCGGCGCTGATATCCGGGCGGTGGCCGAGGATATTGATGCCGGTATTGGCAGGCAGGTTGAATGATTCATCAAGGTGAATAGCGGGACGCTGAATGGACAAGGCGCGGTCCGGGCCGTCACCGAGCAGGGCGGCAATGGCGTTTTTCTGCAACTGAATAGATTCATCGGCGGCAATCAGCTCCGCTTCTGCCCGCTCTTTCAGCGCCTGCATTTGCCTGACGACTCCGTCGGTTTCCAGGCCGTTGCTGTTACGCTCGGCCATCAACTCCACGGTTTTGCTGCGGATTTCCAGCGCATTTTGCGTAGTGTCCCGGTTCAGATACAAGCGAGCCAGTTCCGCATATGCCTGTACCAGCGAGGTCTGAATCAGCAGTTTTGCCGACTGCATTTCCGCTTCTGCAGCCGCGTAATCTGAGGTGGCCGCTGCCACCGCCGCACGGTTTTTCCCCCAGAAATCGAGGTTAAAGCTGAGATTTGCCGTCACCGAACCGTAATCGTTCCAGCCGTGTGGCGGCATATAGGATTGGTAAGCATAACTGACTTTGTCTTTCGAGGCCGATGCCGCCGCGCCGAGCTGAACGGAGCGTATCGCACCAATCTGTTCGGCAATACCCGCCGCATTACGCAGGCGGGCTTCCGCCACTTTTAGCGTGGGTGCCGAAGCCAGCGCGTTGGTCATCAGGCTGTCCAGTTGGCTGTCGTGATAGCGCAGCCACCACTGGGTATCGGGCCACTGCCCCTCTTTTGCGGTAGTCAACGACTGCGAAGAGGCCAGCTCCCCGGCGCCTTTTATATGGCCGAGTCGACCGTCCGGCGCGGTGGAACACCCCGCCAGCAGGAGCATTACAGTAAGAAGAGTTAACCGGGTGCCTGGAGGTAACAGAGTGCGGCGTAAATGTAAATTATTAATTTTCAAGATACATCCTTTTTTGTACCGTACTGTACGGTTTTGTTATAAATTGACATAACTTCACAGTCAAGCGAAACTTGCGGGATGGACGAAGAGAGAAGAGAAGCGTATGCGGGTTAAGAGTGAAACAAAGCGACAAACCATACTGGACGTTGCCACCAAAGCCTTTATTGAGCTCGGTTTTAACAACACATCAATGTCAGAAATTGCCAGCCGTGTCGGTGGGTCAAAATCGACGCTCTATAACTATTTCAGCTCCAAGGAAGAGATCTTCTCGGCCGTCATGGAAACCTCAGCGAAAAGGGAAATCGCCGATGCGTTTGAATCCTTAGATTTCAAACAAGATATTGAAATCACATTAAATAAATTTGGCCGCCAGTATCTCGCCTCCATCATGCGTGGCAACATTCTGGCTATCTGGCGCATGGCCGTCAGCGAGTCGGAGCGCAGCGACATTGGCCAACGCTTTTACACGCAGGGGCCGCAGCGTGGCTGGAAGCTGTTAAGCGATTATCTGGGCAAAAAAATCGAAGAAGGCGTTCTGCGTAAATCCGACAGCGGGGTTTGCGCCATGCATCTAAAAGGATTGATTGAAGCCGAACTGTACCTCAGCGTGGTTCTCGGGGTCGAGGCCGCGCCGGATAGTAAGAAAATCGAAGAAGTGACCGCCCGCGCAGTGACGGTTTTTCTGCTCGCCTATCGGGCCTGATTCAGGGCAAAAAAAAAGCGTATGTCGCCATACGCTTTTGTTCCTGTCACTCTGAATATCAGGCACCGTAATAGGCGCTGGAATAGAGTGTTTTCACATCTTGTACCGTTGGCTGATTGGGATTGGTCAGGGTGCACGGATCATCCACCGCGTTGTGACTCATCCGGTCGAGTACCTGCATAAATGCGGCCTCTTTAATTTCAACCTCGCCACATTGCCCAAGGGTCTCTGGAATATTCAGACGCTTATTCAGGTCCTTAATGGCAGTAATCAGGTTGCCAATGCCCAGCGCTTTCTCCAGCTTCTGGTATTTATTGGTATAGATAGAATTATATTGAATGATATACGGCAGCATAATGGCGTTCGCCAGACCATGCGTAATACCAAACTCCCCGCCAATCTTATGCGCCATAGAATGCACCAGCCCCAGAGACGCATTGGTGAACGCAATGCCCGCCAGTGCAGAGGCATTATGCATGTGCATACGCGCATTCAGGTCATTTGGCGACAAATAGGCGATTTCCAGATATTCGAACACCAGGCGAATGGCTTCGACCGCATAGGGATCGGTAAAGGAGTTGGCGGCAGTTGAGACATAGGCCTCAAGCGCGTGTGTCATCACATCCATCCCGGTATGCACGGTGACATGCGGCGGCATTTTTGCCGGAATGGTCGGGTCCAGAATGGCGATATCCGGCACCAGATCTGCCGCCACAATCGGGTATTTGATGTGATGAGCCGTATCGGTGATAACCGAGAACGCGGTGATTTCAGAGGCGCTGCCACTGGTGGACGGAATGGCGACAAAACGGGCTTTATTACGCAGTGCGGGCATGGAGCCGACGGGAATAATGTCTTCAAACGTCAGGTGCGGATGCTCGTAGAAACACCACATCACTTTTGCCGCATCCAGCGCGGAACCGCCGCCGAGTGCCACAATCCAGTCCGGTTCAAACGCCAGCATGGCTTTCGCCCCACGCCAGACCGTTTCAACAGAAGGGTTGGGTTCGACATTATCAATGACGGTGCACTCCATCCCGGCTTTCTTTAGCTCGCTGATGGCCCTGTCCAAAAAACCAAAGCGCTTCATTGAACTGCCGCCCGTAACCAGCGCGGCTTTTTTCCCTTTAAGGGTTGCCAGATGTTCTAATGCGTTTTCGCCATAAATAATACTGCGCGGAATAGAGAATGAAAGTGTCATAGAAGACTCCATAAATTTAAGATAAAAGATTGGGTTTTATTTTGCGCGCAGGCAGAAAAAGGAACGGGAAATAAGATGTGCGCAGAGTAAAAGCAAATCTTTGGCAGGACACCGGACGATTGTGGCAGCAATGCCCGAAGGAATTTGTGATGAAAGCGGAGGAATTAGACCGTACCGTCCAGGCGTCTTTTTTCGCGTGCGCAAGCAGAAGATGGGCGTTAAGCAAAGTGCGCTAAAGCGAGGGCAGGCGGTTCAGCGATTGTCTGCCCCGCCTGAAAAAAAGTGGCAATTACAGCCCCGAATACTCGTGTGAAGGATCCGGCCAGGGTGTTAACAAATCAAAACCGCTGTCGGTAACCGCCACCATATGTTCCCACTGCGCCGAAAGAGAACGGTCTTTGGTGACCACCGTCCAACCGTCGGACAGCACGCTTGTCGCGGCTTTACCGGCGTTGATCATCGGCTCAATGGTAAAAATCATCCCTTTTTTCAGTACCAGCCCTGTCCCCGGGCGACCATAGTGCAGGATCTGCGGTTCTGCGTGATATTCCTGCCCCACGCCGTGACCACAATACTCTTTCACCACTGAAAAACCGGCAGACTCCGCCACCTGCTGAATAGCCGCGCCGATATCGCCAAGCGTCGCGCCGGGGCGTACGGCTTTAATCCCGGCAACCATCGATTCATAGGTGATATGGGTCAGTCTCCTGGCACGCACGGAGGGCTCACCCACAAAATACATGCGGCTGGTATCGCCGTACCAACCATCCTTGATGATCGCCACGTCAATATTGATGATGTCACCCTCTTTGAGACGTTTCTCTGACGGAATGCCGTGACACACCACATGGTTGACCGACGTGCAGACGGTGCGGGTATAGCCGTTGTAACCAATGTTCGCCGGGATCACCTTTAATTCGTGGCGAATGAAATCGTGGCACAGTTTGTCGATCTCATCGGTTGTCACACCCGCGCGAACGTGGGGTTTGATCATCTCCAGCACTTTTGCCGCAGCGTGTCCCGCCGCGCGGGCCATTTCAATCTCTTCCTGAGAGTGCAGTTTGATGTTCGTCATCTGGCTTCATGCTCCATTTGCAATGACAGCAGCTCATCGTCAACCAGCTTGTTGATATCCACGCTGCCCTTAAGCTCCGCCCGAACCAGCAGGCGGGTGAGTTCCTGATGCGTCAAATGCGGATACAGCTCTGAAAGCATGCCGATTTTCAGCCAGTGCTCTGCCTGTGCATTGATTGAACGGCTCAGTGCGTTACTGGCAAGACGCAGGTTTTCGTGCATCAGGTCCGAGATTTTAACGATACCCATGGTCAATACTTCACCTTATACGAATCATATATGAAACATATAATACATACTCTAAACCTGAAGGGGAATTTATTAATTCGCCTGCTAAAGACGGAAAAACCCGCTTTTCGCTATGCAATTTGCCAAAAGCAGCCTAGATTTTGTGAACAAGGGGATTTTTCCGATTTACCGCTACAGTCGCAAAAGGAAGAGAGCACACATGGCCCTTCACCCGGCAACACAGTTTCTGAATTCGTCACAAACCATTCGGCTACCGGTTTTCAGCGCCGAGCTTGCTTTTATTAAAAACGTTGAAGAAAAGCTGGCTTCGTTAAATTTACCGGTCAGTAACAAAGCGGTGATCCTGGCGATTATTCGCCATCTTGAAGAGGAGAGTGACCCGGAAAAAACAAGGATGTACCGTAGTGCTCTGGAAATGGTTGTCAGTAGAACGCCGGACGATCTTTGAAAAGCGTGACGACAAAACCCTCACTTCGAAAAGAGAAAAACAACAGCTTATCTGCTCAGGTATTTTTATCTGCGATCGTCACGGTTCAGCGGAAGCTGAAAAAGTCATAATAATTCGATAGTTAATGTTTTTTATCACCAATACCTGGCGAAACACTATTCATTTTTAGCAGTTTGCTATTTTTTACGGTTTGCTGGTTCCAGCCAGTCCCCTTGTCTGCCGTATGGTCAACAAGTTTGATACTTTCCTGAACCTCTTTAATAGCAGCCAGAATGGCTTCCCGCCGTGATTCCCGCGGTTCCTGTTCGAGATTACGGGCAAGTTGAGCAATGAGTGCCTCGTGGGAAATAGGGGCATCCGCTTCAAGCAGCTCGAGAATGGCATCACCCATAACCAGTTCCACCAGACTCTCTTTGACATTTTTAATCATGCTGACTCCAGAATGCATTTCATGCGAATTCGCGATGACGGCAGCCGCAGATAATTAATCAGCCTCGCGGCTCAGTAATACTCGCAAGATATCAGCATAATGCGCTTCAAGTTCGGGGCGAGTATTTTTTTCAATACAGCCAGCAACGGCAATGCAGAGACTATGGCGAGTAATATACCGCCCTTCACGTAACATTTGGATAACAATAGCGCCTAATGTCTGCTCCAGACTAAGCTTCCCATTACCCGAGTCGCCCGCCGTCTCCTGCGGGCCGTCACTGTGTGAGTTATTCATATTTCACCTTACTTATGCATTCAGGAAAATACCTTACGGACAGTAACCATTAACAATGCTAAACAATAAGCATGGCGGGCATTGTGGCATTAGCCGCACATAATTGAAAGGATATCCGATCCTGTTAGCAAAGATAACTGCCCCGGAACAGTGACATTAAAAGCATGATACGTTAAAAAACAGTGTGTCTCACAATGTCAGGTGTTTAAGATTTTACTTATCTAATTAATATCAAAGCCAAATAACTTACTGAAACAACAACAATAAAAAAGCCGAAGGTGGTTATTCACCTTCGGGGTGGTTTAATGAATCTGATAGCTGCTGTGGTAAATTCCGCTGTGAGATTGCGGTGAAAAATGCTGGTGCGTTCGCACCTCATCAATCGCCCTTGAATAGCTCATTCGCAGGTTGCGGTCAGTTACATTAACCCGGTTATCATCCAGAGTGTGAATTAGTGTGTCATGCGTTATTTCCGCGCCACACTCAAGTAATTGAACCAACGCCTCACTAATAAGAATTTCTGTGGCTTTGTCGGTCGTTTTTACTGTCATCATCGCCTCCTCATGATTTGAATGTCAGGCTGCGGATATCGTCAATTCGCGCAGCCTGGTACATTTATTTACTGCATTTTACGCAAAACCATTTTTCTGGCTTCCTGATAAATAGCCTTACGCTCTGCAATATTTGTTTTCTCCTCTTCCATCAGAAGAGTCAGGCTTAACCCGCGCGTGGTCACGGGTAAATTGTTTTTAATTAAATATGCTGCTGCGAAGCCTATCGCTTCACGAATCAGTTCATCCCGGGTCAAATTTACGTTACCGGATGGTTTAGTCATATAAACGAAAAAGTCTCCTGTTTCTTTTAGAAAGAAAAATTTACATATGTCAGATACAAGCAATCAGGCCTGAATAATTAATGACATTGGATGCGTAAATATCTCGCCACCCGTATTCCATAAAGAATCGGGGTATCCGGAAAATCATTATGAGCCGGACAAATAAAGGCAAAGCGTCCTCTTCCCTGTGCCAGCCAGCAGGGTAGAGTGTCAGGATATAAATGAAATCCAAACGCGAGTAGCAGCCCGATTAACGTGCCTGAACAAGACCCGTAAAAGAGTGCTTAGCCTTTCCCCGGGCTGTTTTAAAGCCGATTTTTACGGCACGGGTACGTTACTGAAAACTAATTTTCAGTAAGTGAGCTATGGTCATGGCGGGCATTTTTGAGCAGCGAATGCCCCAGCCAGATTTGAGATAATTGGTATTCATTCGTCACCTCCTCAGCGTGTTGCGTTAACATCAGCATTAGTGACTCACGTGATATTGCCTTGTTACTGGCTATATGAGAAAGTACTGCTTCACCGATCGCGATATAACCTAACTCATGTTTATCAATGGTTTTTACCAAACCCACCTCCTTTATTTTCAGCCATAAATAATGTCTTGCATTTTTATTATAGCCAGGCGGTTATTCGCCAAATAATATTCAGGGGATTCTTAACAAGGTAATAGAATGGATGAAAGGCTTGAACAGGCTGTGCTCAGGGGGAATTATGTTGCGGGATATAAAGCGAGGAACGGAACAGAGTGAAAGGATTATCACGCAGCGGTGGCTGAACAATGCGAGAAGAATAAACGGAGTGCGGAAGTGAGCGTCTCACTTCCAGTACAGGAGACAGAACAGCGTGCGCGTTACATTTCCGCACTATGCCCCATGCAACGCGATGGCGAATCCCTGCTCCCGCCAGTGGGTAAACTGTTCTTGCTGATGACGCGATAACGCTTTACCGGTCCAGACAAAAATGTGCAGGCCTGGAAAAAGCTCCGGACGAAGAGTTTCCAACGGCTCCGCGAGGACGTCAATATTCCAGTCATGCTGAGACAACCGCCAGGCTTCCAGCCACATACGGGTGCGATCATCGTTGCCCCAACCAATAAACAGCGCATCTTTTCCCATCTTCTTACGAGAACGGGTAAGGCACAGGACGGCGTAATCAATTAACACGCCATCTAATAAGCTACACATGGCGCGAGCCGTACTCTGATCGAGCGAAAGCCGTTGGCGTACAGGGACAAAGACATGATCGATAAGAACATCGGCGGTATGTTCCCGTCCCATCGCCATAATCAAGGCACGTAATTTTGCAGGGCGAACCTGCCTTAATACAGACATGACCTCTTCCTGAAGCGACTCCCAGCCATCATGGGAATCCACTTTTTTATCTTCAAGAAGCGCTTTGACTTTACCGACCGGGACGCCGCTTTCAATCCAACGTTTAATTTCCTCAATCCGTTGAATATCTTCTTCGTCGAATTGTCGATGGCCCCCTTCACTACGCTGAGGTTTCAACAATCCATAGCGACGCTGCCACGCACGCAGCGTGACAGGATTTATTCCACATCGTTCAGCGACATCGCCAATACTGTAAAAGGTCATTGCTTCCCTCAATTCAAACCCAATACGTTACACTTCACATTCACTCTTCTGTACAGATTGTACAATTTTCATAACTTGTACAAACCAGAAAGTGCTTATGAGCAAGCATAACCGGAAACGGGCCATGTGCAAAAATGGATTTTATTTCACCGAAGCCAGCGCACGCAGAGAAAAGGCTGGCTTCCCCATACTGCCGAAAACACGTTGCGGCAAGGGAAAGCCAGTTGCTCACAGCAGATGGAATTTAAAGACCACCTCTTTTTTCCGGCCACGCAATGGCAGGAATAGCCCCGGATGCAGGAGGGGCAAAAAGATAACCCTGGAATTGAGAGATACCCGCAGACTCCAGCCACATCCACTCCTCTGCCTTCTCCACCCCCACGGCCGAAACCATGATTTCCAGAGAAACGCAGCATTTGATGATGGCCTGAATAATGGCCTGCCGGGGGCCGCTTTTATGGACATCTTTGATCAGGTCGCGGTTAATTTTGATCCGCTCAGGCTGAAATTGCGCCAGCAACAGCAGGCCTGCAAATCCGGCGCCAAAGTGATCGATGGCCACCCGAAACCCGGCTGCTTTCAATAACCTAACGGCATTCGTAAACTCATCCAGGCGGGAAATAATTTCATTTTCGGTGAACTCAACAATGACCTGTTCAGGCACCAGGCCGTTGGTTTTAATGGCATCTAAAAGAAAACTAACCGCTCCGGGAACATTCACCAGCGTCATTGGCAGCAGGTTCACGGAGAGTGTCTGAGTCCCCAGATTCAGTGCGGCCGCCATCGCAAACGCCACCTGTTTACTTTTGAGATCGGCCTCATAGATTTCATCACGGCTAAGCCCTTCAAACCAGGCTTGCGCCGAGCGGCCCTCAGGGGTACGGATCAGGGCCTCAACTGAAACCACTTGCCGGGCGAAGGGATCGATAATGGGCTGGAAGGCAAAATAACAGCCGGCCTCACGGTCAGGGGGCAAGATTTGAGAGGATGAATCCTTTTCATCCGTCACAAACTCCCAGGCATCACCCGGTGGAATCTCAAAATAATTCTCTTTTTCCAGGTCTTCTACAAACGTGCGAAAGAACTGAAGTGCGCGATCTTCATAGGTCAGTTGGTATCTGGAGGTGCCTTTATCAAGCACATGCTGCAGAACTTCCTCTCTGTCATATTCACGTAAATCAAAGAGTTCCATTCCTGACTTACCAAATCGCCGCAAGGGCGCGTAGTCGCGCAACAACTCAACCAGGTTGTAGTGCCGCTTATCGTTACAAATATGCTGATAAATAGCAGAAACACTTTCCTCAGGGCCTTCAAGCAACTGGAAAAAGTGGGTGCCGTTGAAAAGCAAAATCCCGGTGATATCTGCCTCACCATTTTTGAGATTCGCCGCAGCAACCATCTCCTCCAGCACGCTAAAGGAGACGTTATCGCAGATATGGCTGCGGTAAATAAGAGTTGTGAGCATGAGCTATCCAAGAGAAAGCGTTGTAATTACCACAATGACAGAGGCTTACGCAGGGGACCTTGTAAACAACCATGACCAACGGCGGGTATACAACAGGTGAATGTGGAGACGACAGTCCCAACATCCATGTGGTTTTTTATGTCATCGCAGATAAACGCGTCCCAAAAGTGTAGCCTGGAATGGTGAAATGTGCTGATTTTCTCCCGCCTATCTTATTGAAAATAAACATATAGCATTTATTGCTTAAAATAATTGTTAAATTTGTACAATTTTTATGTACAGCTTTTCTATAGTTGTATAGCTTAACGACTTCAATTATTGACAACGGGTTATACAGGAGTGATGTATGCATCAGAACGGCTATCTTCCGGACACAGCGAATGCCATCGCTCGCTATTTCAGCGCTGCGGATCTTCCGTCACAACAAGAGACGTTAGGGCAGATTGTAGTGGACATCCTGCGGGATGGTCGGCATCTGAACCGTAAATCACTTTGTACAAAGTTACTGAGCCGTCTTGAGCAGGCGTCAACGCCAGAAGAGGAACGCCATTATCAGGGGCTTATCAGCCTGCTTTTTGGTAATGATTAAGCCAAATGCAGTAAAAGTATCCTGATAAATCAAGTCACTTCTGAGGGTTAAGGTGTCAGCCTGATTCCTGTCCAGAGATGACTTCATGCCGCGTTTCATTCATGAACAGAGCGGCAAGCAGAGATGCAGTTATGAATAGTAGTGATAATGAACAACTGACAGATGAATTGATTGGAGAGGCGCTACTTTTTCTTCTTAAAGAAAATGGCCCGATAAACACCCTGGCCCTCATTGCCCGGCTGCAAGAGATGGAGAGCCGCGAGCAGGATAGCCAGAGACGGGCGGTGCTTGTGCGTCTGATCGAGGAAATCAGCAGTAATAAATTTGCCTCATCCCGTGTTCAGAATGGGAATGAGCAAGACGAGAACATCAGAGACGCCGGAGATAATGTCTATCCATTATTCGGCAATCGCCAACGGCAGGGCCGCAGTAAAAAGCAGTGATAGCTGATGGCCCCATTACGGAAAACTATACTAAGGCGTGAAAATGAACCAGGTGATGATTGAAAAATCAGAGCTTTATAAGAATTTGCCCAACAAGACATTGTCTGATTATTTTCGTAACGCTGGCGATTTATTGGCCGAAGAGGCGATTATTCTCGGGGGCGTGATCCGCAGCATTCTGGCTTACGATGGTCAAGTGACCAACAAAGCCATCATCCTGCGGCTGATTAACCTGATGGAAAATACAGAAGATGTCGTCAGAAAGGACATTCTTCGCAAAACCCTGGAGATCGTGGTCGATCATACGATGGACGATATCTGATCTTCGCAGGATCGGAAGGCACAACGGATCATGACCATCCAAAGACCACTTATTCTTCAACCAGCGCCTGCGCACACGCCCAGGCGCTGGCCCATGCCCACTGAAAGTTATAGCCGCCCAGCCAGCCGGTAACATCCATCACTTCACCAATAAAATAGAGCCCTGGTACCTTGCGGGCTTCCATCGTGCGTGAAGAGAGTTCGTTGGTATCGACACCGCCGAGCGTCACTTCCGCCGTGCGATAGCCTTCGGTGCCGTTAGGCTGCACGCGCCAGTTCGTCAGCGCGTCGATCAACGTTTCCTGGTCGCGGCTATTGAGCTGCTTAAGCGTGACATCCGGGATCTGCCCCAGTTGTTGCAGACACTCCACCAGCCGTTTCGGCAATTGCATCGCCAGCGTGTTTTTCAGGCTTTGATTCGGGTGCGCCTGGCGCTGCTCGTTAAGCAGACTGTCGAGATCGCACTCCGGCAGCAGGTTGATAGTGACAAACTCCCCCGCCTGCCAGTAGCTGGAAATTTGCAGCACCGCTGGCCCGGAAAGGCCGCGATGGGTGAAAAGCAGGTTCTCTTTAAATACCGTGCCGTCTTCTGCGGTAATCACAGACGGCACCGAGACGCCGGAAAGCACCTGAAATTGTTCCAGCAAGGGTTTATGCAATGTAAACGGCACCAGTCCGGCACGCGTTGGCAGCACGTTCAGGCCAAACTGTTCAGCGAGCTTATAGCCAAACGGCGATGCGCCCAGACCTGGCATAGAAAGCCCGCCGGAAGCGACCACCAGTTTTTTCGCCGCCACCGTGTCACCATTCAATTGCAACGTGTAGCCATCGTCATCACGGGAAACACTCAGGACTTCACTACGCAAACGCAGCGTCACCTTGCCTTTTTCACACTCCGCCACCAGCATGTCGACAATCTGTTCAGCAGAGTCATCACAAAAGAGCTGGCCCAGCGTCTTTTCATGCCAGGCGATCCCGTACTTGCCCACCAGGTCAATAAAGTCCCATTGGGTATAACGGGCAAGGGCAGATTTGCAGAAATGGGGGTTCTGGCTGAGATAAGCCGCAGGTTCGACATAAAGGTTAGTAAAGTTGCAGCGACCGCCGCCGGACATCAGGATCTTGCGGCCAGGTTTCTTGCCATTATCCAGTAATAGCACGCGTAACCCCGCCTGCCCCGCCTGAGCTGCACAAAACATTCCCGCCGCACCGGCACCGATAACAATGGCATCAAACCGTTCCACACTAAAATCCTCTTCATTATGTCGCGGCGGATTGTAAATAGTTCAGGGTGGTCACACCAGCACGAATACGCAGACCAATATCCATTGCATTGAAAAATATAAGAATATGCTTAAAGCAAAGGAGGCGAACCAGAAAGAATGTCAAAAAAAGTCCATTTTTCACTTTGCCGATGCTGCCAAACTCCCTGATAATGCGCCGCGTTCATGTCCTCAAAATGGCGTAACGTCCTATGCTACATTTATTTGCCGGTCTGGATCTCCATACCGGGCTGTTACTTTTGCTTGCTCTGGGTTTTGTTCTGTTCTACGAAGCGATCAATGGCTTCCACGACACGGCGAACGCAGTGGCAACGGTTATCTATACCCGCGCTATGCGCTCACAGTTGGCTGTTGTTATGGCAGCGGTATTTAACTTCTTCGGCGTACTGCTGGGTGGGTTAAGCGTGGCCTATGCGATTGTGCATATGCTACCGACCGATTTGCTGCTTAACGTCAGTTCAGCACATGGCCTTGCGATGGTCTTCTCTATGTTGCTGGCCGCGATCATCTGGAACCTCGGTACCTGGTATCTCGGCTTACCTGCATCCAGCTCCCACACCCTGATTGGCGCGATTATCGGTATTGGTTTAACCAATGCCCTGATGTCCGGCACCTCGGTAGTGGATGCGCTTAACATTCCAAAAGTGCTGAACATTTTTGCCTCCCTGATTGTCTCGCCAATTGTTGGCCTGATTTTCGCGGGCGGGCTGGTGTTCCTGCTGCGTCGGTTCTGGAGTGGCAGTAAAAAGCGCGCGCGTATCCACCTGACGCCAGCAGAGCGTGAAAAGCAAGACGGCAAAAGAAAGCCGCCTTTCTGGACGCGTATCGCGCTGATTCTTTCTGCTATTGGCGTGAGCTTCTCTCACGGCGCGAACGATGGTCAGAAAGGTATTGGTCTGATCATGCTGGTACTGATTGGCGTCGCACCTGCGGGCTTCGTGGTTAACATGAATGCCTCAGGTTATGACATCACCCGTACCCGTGACGCGGTGAACAACGTAGAAGTGTACTTCCAGCAGCATCCGGAACTTCTGCAGAAGGCAACGGGCGTAGCGCAACAACCGCTGACGCCTGCGGAAACAGCGGCAACACCGGCACAGTTCCACTGTCATCCGAGCCGCGCCATTATCGCGCTGGATCGTGCTAAAGAGATGCTGACCGGGATTGAAAGCTACGACAAACTCGGCGTGGAGCAGCGCAGTCAGTTGCGTCGCATCATGCTTTGTCTGTCGGATATCACCGACCAGGTCGCGAAGCAGCCTGACGTCAATGCCGACGACCAGCGTCTGCTTAAGAAGCTGAAAAGCGACATGCTGAGCACCATCGAATACGCGCCAATCTGGATTATCATGGCCGTCGCGCTGGCGTTAGGTGTGGGTACGATGATTGGCTGGCGTCGTGTGGCGACCACCATCGGCGAAAAAATCGGTAAGAAAGGCATGACTTACGCGCAGGGCATGTCCGCACAGATGACTGCCGCAGTCTCCATCGGTCTGGCAAGCTATACCGGTATGCCCGTCTCCACCACGCACGTACTCTCGTCCTCAGTAGCAGGGACGATGATCGTCGATGGCGGCGGTCTGCAACGCAAAACCGTCACCAGCATTTTGATGGCCTGGGTCTTTACCCTACCGGCGTCAATCATCCTTTCGGGCGTGCTTTACTGGTTAGCCCTCAAGCTGATTTAACAACGAAACGGGTCAGGAAACTGGCCCGTTTTTTTGCTCAGTGCCAAATCATCAGAGCAATCAGGCTCACCAGAATCAGCCCACAGAGTGCGCTGGTTAAGATGAACTGCCCGCGTACTCGCTCACAGCGGCGAATAAACTCTTCATCATGATGGTCGCGATAGCGCTGGCCATAAATGTACCAGACTAAACGCATCTGCTTGCTGGGTTGTCCATGGGAGGTAAAAAAGCCTCCGCCATCAACGTACTGGTAAAGCAAGGGGTCACAACCACGAAGTACCACTAACAATGCGCGCAATGACGAAAAATAACGCGCCATGTTAACCACACAAACGATGCACAAAGCCCAAAACAGCGCGACGGTGCTGATCATATCTCCTCCCCCGGCGAACCGCCCACGGAAACGTGATCCGGGATTACCGCTCCCAGATAATCAACCAAGTCATTCAGTGAAGAGTATTACCAATAGCCGATCGAGATCACAAACTGAAATCCAAACGGCTCATTAAATAGTGTAGGAGATTTGTTTATTTTTTTGCCACAACGTTAATCAATCTTGTGCATCTGGTTGTAAATATTGGTTAAGTGAATCGTGATCCAGGCAGATTGACGATAACTTCACAGAGTTATAAGGTAGAAATATTCCCACACTCTACGTAATTCGGGTTGCAGGAAGGCGGCAAGAGAATGAATCCCCTGAGCATAGAAGACCGTGCGATGGGATAAACGAACGTAGCCAACGCATCTGCGGCGTAAAGTACGAAGAGTATAAAATGAAATGCTTAAGGCCGGGCGCTACCCGTGCAGGTGGTACGCAGGACGCGGGAAACAGTGCTGTGTCAGGGGTGAGTAACCCTATGGTCATCGACAACTTATGGAAGGAGTAACACTATGGCTTACAAACATATTCTCATCGCAGTCGATCTTTCTCCTGAAAGCAAATTGCTGGTCGAAAAAGCAGTATCCATGGCGCGGCCTTATAACGCGAAGGTGTCACTGATTCATGTCGATGTAAATTATTCTGATCTCTACACCGGTCTTATCGACGTTAACCTCGGTGATATGCAAAAACGTATCTCTGATGAGACACACCATGCGCTGACCGAACTGTCTACCAATGCGGGCTATCCGATCACGGAGACCTTAAGCGGTAGCGGTGATTTGGGGCAGGTACTGGTAGATGCCATTAAGAAATACGATATGGATCTGGTGGTTTGCGGGCATCATCAGGACTTCTGGAGCAAACTGATGTCCTCCGCACGTCAGCTCATCAATACTGTCCATGTGGACATGCTGATTGTTCCGCTGAAAGATGAAGACGAAGAATAACCGTCCCTCTTTTCTTGCCTGCTAACGCCCGCTGCTGCGGGCGTTTTATTTTCTGGCGCTGATTTCCCCGCCAAAGGCCGATAAAACCGCCTTGTGCAATTACATGAATTCCCGGTACCCGCAGCGCCACCAGGGGTCCCGGACGGCGGCTGTCGCCTTGTCCGGGCTACAAAACCCCAGACCGCTAAGCACTAAACTGTTCCCTCTCCCTATGAGAAAGGGCCAGGGTGAGGGCAGCAGACCGCACTGCCCTCACCAATTCACTCCGGCGTCCCGGAATAAATATCAAACCGATGCCCCTTGGTGACCACCGCATTGGTAGTCGCCACATCGGCGAGCGGTGGCGCATAATCCGGGCGCTTCACCACCACACGTTTCGTCGCCAGTTGACACGCGGGCTCCAGCAGGCCATCCGCGTCCAGATCCGGCCCCACCAGCGACTGGAACACCCGCATCTCTTTCTTCACCAGCGCGCTTTTTTGCTTATGCGGAAACATCGGATCGAGATAAACCACCTGCGGACGCGGAGTGATATCCGCCAGCCCGGTCAGGCTGGAGGCATGAATCAACTGCAACCGCTCCTGTAGCCAGGCGCCAATTTCCGGGTCCGCGTAGCCACGCGCCAGGCCATCATCCAGCAGTGCGGCAACCACCGGGTTGCGCTCTAACATCCGCACCCGGCAGCCGACTGACGCCAGCACAAAGGCATCACGCCCCAGCCCCGCCGTCGCGTCCACCACATCAGGCAGATAATCGCCCTTGATGCCAACGGCCTTCGCCACAGCTTCGCCGCGCCCACCGCCAAACTTACGCCGATGGGCCATCGCCCCACCCACGAAATCGACAAAAATACCGCCGAGCTTCGGCTCATCGCGTTTGCGCAGTTCCAGATGCGACGGTGTAAGCACCAGCGCCATCAGGTTATTTTCGTCATGTTCCAGGCCCCAGCGGGACGCAAGAACAGATAAGGCGCCGTCTCCGGCGCCTGTTTCATCTATCAAACAGATTTTCACTACATAAACCCTAAATAATTCAAGCGGCAGGAAGGCGGCAAGTGCGTGAATCCCCAGGAGCTTACAAGAGTAAGTGACTGGGGTGAGCAAACGTCGCCAACGCACATGCAGCTTGAAGTATGACGGGGATTAGCCTTCGATACCATAATGCTCCAGCATCGCATCCAGTTGCGGTTCACGGCCACGGAAACGCTTGAACAGCTCCATCGGCTCTTCGGAACCACCACGGGTCAGAATATTGTCGAGGAACGACTGCCCGGTTTCGCGGTTGAAAATCCCCTCTTCTTCAAAGCGTGAGTAGGCATCTGCCGCCAGCACATCCGCCCACAGGTAGCTGTAATACCCTGCGGCGTAGCCCCCTGCAAAGATATGGCTGAACGCGTGCGGGAAGCGGCCCCATGTCGGGCTTGGCACCACGGCAACCTGTTTTTTAATTTCAAACAGCGTATCGAGGATTTTGGCCCCCTGCTCCGGGCTAAACTCGGCGTGCAGGCGGAAATCGAACAGGCCGAACTCTAGCTGGCGCAGGATAAACAGCGCCGCCTGGTAGTTTTTCGCGGCCAGCATTTTATCCAGCAGATCCTGTGGCAGCGGCTCGCCGGTTTCATAATGACCCGAGATAAATGCCAGCGCTTCCGGCTCCCAGCACCAGTTTTCCATAAACTGGCTCGGCAGTTCGACCGCATCCCATGGCACACCGCTAATACCAGCAACCCCCGGCGTTTCGATACGGGTCAGCATATGATGCAGACCGTGACCAAATTCGTGGAACAGGGTAATCACTTCATCATGGGTGAACAGCGCCGGTTTGCCGCTGACCGGACGGTTGAAGTTACAGGTAAGGTAGGCCACTGGTTTTTGCAGCGAACCGTCTGCCAGGCGCATTTGCCCAACACAGTCATCCATCCACGCACCGCCGCGTTTGTGCTCACGGGCGTAGAGGTCAAGATAGAAACTACCGCGCAGTTCATTGCTTTCGTCATACAGCTCAAAGAAACGCACATCCGGATGCCAGACATCGACATCATGACGCTCTTTCGCGGTAATACCGTAAATCCGTTTCACCACTTCAAACAGGCCGCTTACCGCTTTGTTTTCCGGGAAGTACGGGCGCAACTGTTCGTCGCTAATGCTGTACAGATGCTGCTTCTGTTTTTCGCTGTAGTAAGCGATATCCCACGGTTGCAGCTCATCCACACCAAACTCTTTTTTGGCGAACGCACGCAGTTGTGCCAGCTCTCTTTCACCCTGCGGACGGGCGCGTTTGGCGAGATCGGTCAGGAAGTCGAGTACCTGCGCCGGGTTTTCCGCCATTTTGGTCGCCAGCGATTTATAGGCATAGCTTTCAAAACCGAGCAGTTGGGCCAGTTCGTGACGCAGGGCGAGAATTTCCGCCATCACCGGGCTGTTATCCCATTTGCCAGCGTTCGGCCCCTGGTCAGAGGCGCGAGTGCTATAAGCGCGATACATCTCTTCGCGCAGCGGCTGGTTATCGCAGTAAGTCATCACCGGCAGATAGCTCGGAATATCCAGCGTCAGCAGGTAACCCTCTTGTTCTTTCGCTTCGGCCTGCGCTTTTGCGGCAGCCAGCGCGCTTTCCGGCATACCGGCCAGCTCGGCTTCATCGGTCACCAGTTTTGTCCAGCCCATGGTCGCATCCAGCACGTTGTTGCTGTACTGATTGCCCAGCTCAGACAGGCGCGCGGCGATTTCGCCGTAGCGTTTTTGTTTCTCTTTTTCGAGGCCAATACCGGACAGCTCGAAATCACGCAGGGCGTTATCGACAGATTTCTTCTGCGCAACGCTCAGGGTGGCGTAGTGATCGCCATTGCGTAAGTCGCGGTAGGCGTTGTACAGACCTTCATGTTGCCCAACCCAGGTGCTGTATTCCGACAGCAGCGGCAGCGTCTGCTCATAGGCTTCACGCAGTTCCGGGCTGTTTTTCACAGAATTCAAATGGCTCACCGGGGAGAACAGACGCCCCAGCACATCGTCCACTTCCGCCAGCGGCTGGCACAGATTTTCCCAGGTGTACGGCGCACCATGGGCTACCACGCTTTCCACCGCGGTACGGCAATCATCCAGCGCTTTCGTCACGGCAGGCACGACGTGTTCAGGCAGGATTTTTGAAAACGGCGGTAATTCGAAACGCGTGAGTAAGGGATTGGTCATAAGCGCAGTCCTGTCCTGTTAAAGAGAGTGAGTGAAGCGCACGATCCGGCGCTCTGCATAACGTTGTAGCATGGGGTTAAGTGTAGAGGATTTCAATGGCAGGCGTTGCACTGAACTGCTTATCGCTGCAATACCCATTTGCACATACGATGTCGTTTCCGCTATGAAATCAAAGTAATAAGAACCGTCGTACAGGGCGTATACTCATCACAACGGCGAAAAGGAGACCGCATGTTGAATTTCATTATGACAATACTGCCGCTACTGGCGCTTATCGGGCTGGTACTTGTGTTTCCAAAATGGCGACATCGAAAAAACGACATACAAGCAAATCATGGGTTACGAAAGATATCTATCACCACTAAAACCTTTCGGCCAGGCAAAGGGGGGCAGTTATTACCCACGGATTATTATTTCGATGAAGGGTACTTCTATGAAGTTCAGCTTGATGTGAAAAAATCTGTTCCACTGAGCGCGATAACCAAGATCGAGCGCGACAATATTAAAGTGAATAATCGTTCTTTCTGGATAGTGACTTACATGACTGACGGGCAGATGAAACAGGCAAGATTCCGCCATAACTACACCCTGTTTAACACCGACTTTGCCGATTTCCTGGAGGCGGTTAAACGCGCTAACCCTGCCGCCAGCGTGCGCGAGCTGACCGCTTTTAGCCTCTGATTACCAATACGGTGCAGGCAACGCCCGCACCGTTGTCAAAACTTACTTCGCTTTATGCGCCATCGCATAGGCCGCAGGCAGATTCAGGCGCTGCCAGAAGTTCTGATCGGCAGTTTCGCCAGAGAGCGGGTAACCGTCTGGCAGCGCGGTTTTCACCATCAACTCGCGCCGCGCTGTCGCTGACAGGTTTGGCAGCGCCGCCTCCAGCAGCACTTCCGCCCCTTCCGGTACTTTCACTGCTTGCGTCTTCCCTTTTTGCTGCGGCAGGTCGTAGGTCATGGTAAAGCGGTAAAATTCTTTCATCGCCGGATCGCGGTACGGATCGTCTTTTCCCGCCGTTTTCGCACACTCCGCAAGCGACGCACCGCACTCTTTCTCCAGCGCCGTACGCAACTGATCGCGCGCTTCGTTGAACAGCTTGCGGTACGCCGGATCGTTGAGGTAATGCGCCACGTTACGCTGGGCCACCATTCTTGAACCCATCACATCCAGCGGATAGTGTACGCCCAGCACAATGCGCGAGTAACCATAGCGGGCACCGCGCTCCACCAGCGAATCAAAGCGCTCCGGGATCATCTCCGCCATCAACAGCGCATCGGTATAGCCGGTATTGGTATGGCCGCTTGGGAAGGAACCGCCATCGGCGGAGTACGGTTTGTTGTCTTTCACCACCACATCATCCGGGACCTGGTGAATGGTGTTGCCCTGAATAAGGAACGGACGCTTGTAGTCGAAGTGCTTCTTCGCCGCGCCGGTGCTGACTTCGCTGGCTTTAATTAGCGCAGCCGCTTTGCCCAGCTCTCCCTTGTCATAGGCGTCAAGAAACGCTTTACCCAGACGCGGACCGAGCGCGTCGGACAGGAAGTACAAGTAGCTGATACCTTCTGCGTCCGCCAGCGCCTGATGGCGCAGCCCCTGGGTGGCATCGAGATTAATCGTCTCAACGGTTTTCAGGTTGGCATCCAGTACAGGAGCAGGCAGCTTGTTGAACGAGGAGAGCAATTCAATGCCGGCCTGCTGGTTATCTTTTACTTTGAAATCATAGCCGCTGGCTTTCAACCAGGCGGTGTCGGCCTGTTTTGCACTTTGCGACGCTTTTTCCAGGTGCTCACGCTCCACCTTTGCGCCGTCCCCTTTTAGCGCAGCACGCAGCGCGGCCAGAGACTGGTTTTCCAGGCTATCAAACACCTGGCTTTCCGAGGCCGGCGTGGTGGTATTGGCAATGTCGTGCGCAGTAGAGAGTGGCACATCTTTCGCCATCGCCTGATGAGCAAGCAGCAGTGAGACAGTTAACAGCGTTAAACGGATTTTCATTTTTTATCCTTTTATTCAAACGATTACCTTGCCTGCGCTCGACGCTAGCCCTGTAAGTTGACGCTTTTGTGACAGGGATAAATTTTGAAACGTTTTACGACTGCCTGAAACAACCGCAGGGTTCAACGACATTCCCGCGCAATCTACGGTAAACTGTGGCTAATCTCGTTCATATTCTGGAATTTCTATCTCCATGCTCAGTTATCGCCACAGCTTCCACGCAGGCAACCATGCCGACGTTCTCAAACACACCGTTCAGAGCCTGATCATTGAAGCGCTCAAAGAAAAAGAGAAACCGTTTCTCTATCTCGATACCCACGCGGGCGCGGGCCGCTATCAGCTTTCCGGCGAACATGCCGAACGCACCGGGGAGTATCTGGAAGGGATTGGACGCATCTGGCAACAAGACGATATTCCGGCTGAGCTGGAGCCGTACATGAGCGTGCTGCGCCACTTTAACCGCAACGAGACGCTGCGTTACTACCCAGGCTCGCCGCTGATTGCCCGTCAGTTGTTGCGCGAGCAGGACAGCCTGTTCCTGACAGAGTTGCATCCGAGCGACTATCCATTGCTGCGTCAGGAGTTCCAGAAAGACGAACGTGCCCGCGTTGAGCGTGCCGATGGCTACCAGCAGTTGAAAGCCAAACTGCCGCCAGTTTCCCGTCGCGGCCTGGTGCTGATAGACCCGCCGTATGAAATAAAAACCGATTATCAGGCGGTGGTATCCGGCATTAGCGAGGGCTACAAGCGCTTTGCAACCGGCACCTATGCTCTGTGGTACCCGGTGGTGCTGCGCCAGCAAATCAAACGTATGGTGCATGACCTGGAAGCAACGGGCATTCGTAAAATTCTGCAGATTGAGCTGGCGGTACGCCCGGACAGCGACCAGCGCGGGATGACCGCCTCCGGTATGATCGTGGTTAACCCGCCGTGGAAATTAGAAGCACAGATGAATAACGTGCTGCCGTGGCTGCACAGTAAACTGGTGCCCGCCGGAACAGGCCACACCCTCGTTAACTGGATTGTTCCCGAGTAATCGCAGCAATCGAAGGAACCTTGCTGGCTGCGCGTTACAATCGCGACACTTTCGACCTCGTTCAGGATTAAGAGCCTACCCAGTAGGCGTACATTGTTGCAGCGAGTTTGGACACGGACAACGCGGAACAACCGGAGCGTACACGCTGTACGTGAGGATTGTGAGCACTGCCCAGGTCCAAAATGGCCAATAAAATAGCCTAATTGGATAGGCTCTAAGGAATTAACCATGAGCAAACATTACGACTATATCGCCATTGGCGGTGGCAGCGGTGGTATTGCCTCGATTAACCGTGCCGCCATGTACGGCCAGAAGTGCGCGCTGATTGAAGCCAAAGAGCTTGGCGGCACCTGTGTGAATGTGGGTTGTGTTCCGAAAAAAGTGATGTGGCACGCGGCGCAAATCCGCGAGGCTATTGATCTGTACGGGCCGGACTACGGCTTCGACACCACCGTCAATCATTTTGACTGGAATAAACTGGTTGCCAGCCGCACGGCCTACATTGACCGTATCCACACCTCGTATGACAACGTGCTGGGTAAAAACAATGTCGATGTGATTCGTGGTTTCGCCCGCTTTATTGACGCGAAGACTGTCGAGGTTAATGGCGAGACGATCACCGCCGATCACATCCTGATCGCAACCGGTGGTCGCCCGAGCCATCCGAAAATTCCGGGAGCGGAATACGGTATCGACTCCGACGGTTTCTTTGCCCTGCCCGCGCTGCCTAAACGCGTGGCGGTGGTCGGTGCCGGCTATATCGCCGTTGAACTGGCCGGGGTGATTAACGGGCTGGGCGCAGAAGCGCATCTGTTCGTGCGTAAGCACTCTCCGCTGCGCAGTTTCGATCCGATGATCAGTGAAACGCTGGTTGAGGTGATGGCCGCCGAAGGCCCGACGCTACATACCCAGGCAGTCCCCAAAGCCGTGGTGAAAAACGCCGACGGCAGCCTGACGCTGGAGCTGGACGATGGACGCAGCCAGACAGTGGATTGCTTGATTTGGGCGATTGGTCGTGAACCGGCGAACGACACCTTCAATCTGGACATCACCGGGGTGAAAACCGACGAGAAAGGTTTCATCGTGGTGGATAAATTCCAGAATACCTCCGTGCCGGGTATTTACGCTGTCGGCGATAACACGGGTGCGGTTGAGCTGACCCCTGTCGCCGTGGCCGCAGGCCGTCGCCTGTCTGAACGCCTGTTTAATAACAAGCCGGACGAGCATCTGGATTACAGCAATATCCCGACCGTGGTGTTCAGCCATCCGCCGATCGGCACCGTGGGTTTAACCGAACCGCAGGCGCGCGAGCAGTATGGCGATAGCGAAGTCAAAGTGTATAAATCGTCGTTTACCGCGATGTATACCGCCGTGACCTCTCACCGCCAGCCGTGCCGCATGAAGTTAGTCTGCGTTGGCCCGGAAGAGAAAATCGTCGGTATCCACGGCATCGGTTTCGGGATGGATGAAATTCTGCAAGGCTTCGCGGTCGCCCTGAAAATGGGTGCCACCAAGAAGGACTTCGACAATACCGTGGCGATTCACCCAACGGCGGCAGAAGAGTTTGTCACCATGCGGTAAGCCCCTCCCCCGGGTGGCGGCTGACGCCTTACCCGGGCTACGACCTGTTTTCTCCCTCTCCCCCAGGGAGAGGGTTGGGGTGAGGGGAATATGCGGCTCGGGAGGTGGGTTCCGTTCACCTTATGTTCATGGCGAAATGTCACCTCCGGACACGTGAACGGGTAAAGGGGAACACCGCGTTCCCCTTTACAATCCCCGCAGCACCGCCTCCGGGAATTTCTCTCCCCCGCCGATCACTCCTGACACTATGCTGTCAGGAGGGGGGTGCCATTATCTCGTTGTCGAAAACACAACGAGGGCAAGAAAATGAGCAACGTTATCAACTGGTTTGAGATTCCGGTTCAGGACCTGCAACGGGCAGCCGCGTTTTATGAACATTGCATCGACGCGCAATTTCGTCAGGAGCATGTCGCCGGTATGTCGATGGCGGTCTTTCATTATCAGGAGCCTGCAATCGGCGGGGCGCTGGTAAAATCTGAGGCGTTACAACCTTCCGCAAACGGCACCGTGGTCTATCTCTACACCGCAGACATCGCCGCGTCCCTCAAAAAAGTGGCGGAAAAAGGCGGCACCTGCTGTTTCGGGCCAGAAATTTTACCGGATGATATTGGCACCATCGCACTTATCATTGACAGTGAAGGGAATAAAGTCGGGCTGCATCAACCAGCCTGACAACATTAACCGACCACTGACAGGAAATTTGCCATGAGCCGCCGTGCCGATCGTCTGTTCCAGATAGTCCAGATCCTGCGTACACGCCGTCGGGTCACGGCCGCTCTGCTGGCGGAGAGGCTGGAGGTGTCGGAGCGTACCGTTTATCGGGACATTCGCGATCTGTCGCTCTCCGGTGTGCCCATTCAGGGCGAGGCAGGGAGCGGCTATCGCCTGATGCCGGGGTTTGATATTCCCCCGCTGATGTTCACCGGTATGGAAGTGGAAGCGCTGATTGCCGCGATTGGCATGCTGCAAACCTGGAGCGGCGACACACTGGCTAAAGCGGCGGGTTCGGCACAGGAAAAGCTGCTGGCGGTACTGCCGACAGACCGGCGCATCCTGGCCGAACGAAACCGCATCCTGACCCCGGACTTTGGCAAGTACCCACAGACGCGGCGCTGGTTTGATGTTTTCCATCAGGCCATGCGCCAGCGCGATGAGGTCTGGATCCGATATGAGAACGAGCAGGGTGAAGGTTCTGAGCGGGCGGTTCATCCGCTGGGCCTGTCATTCTGGGGAGAAGTATGGGTACTGGTGGCCTGGTGCACGTTGCGTCAGGATTATCGCTGCTTCCGCCTCGATCGCTGCCAGGCCGTGACCTTAACCGGGAAACAGTTTGCCGAACGGCCCGACCGCTCCCTTGAGGATTTTATCCACCAGCAGAAGGCGAGAGCTAAGCGATACAGTGAAAAGCAGTAATAACAGTCGCACCGCCTGACATGGCACTCTCAGTCCGCCATCTCCCGGAATTCCCGCGCCGGAAAATTACCCTATTTTCCCGGATCTGATGTTAATCGGCCATGTAAAGGTCCGCGTTTGTACCGGGTCGCCCCAGAGGTCGCGTACGTCGTCGTAAAAGCGGGTTAACAGACCCTCCTGCCCGGCGTCACGCGCACGCTTCACCGCAGACCAGGTGGAGAGATAGCCCATCAAGGCGTCGAGATCCCACTGCAAACGAATCGCCATTTCCGGGACGGGAATTTCCGTAAAGGGGAAGGCGATGTCCGCATAACCGTTATCCACCCGTTGCCTTTCCGGGGGCCAGTAGGGGCCAATTTCGTCATAGTAGAATTGACGAACGCGCGCCCGGAGGGTCTCGTCAGGGTTGAGCACGCCGTAGCTGATAATCGCAATCACCGCATTCGGCGCCGCAACCCGCCGGACTTCCCGGTAAAAGGCCGGTAAATCAAACCAGTGCGCCGCCTGGGCAACGGTAATCAGATTGATATCGCCTAGCGCTTGCGCAAGCTGTTCCGCCGGGCCTTGCAGATACGTAATGCGGGCATGAGGTGTCGCGTTGTCGATTTGCGTCTGGCTGGGATCAATCCCCGTCACCTTATCGAAGGCTGAGGCCAGTAACGTAGTCAACTGGCCCGTACCGCAACCGACATCCAGCGCATGGTGATGTTCCGGCGTTATTGAAAGCAGGTAATCCAGCAAGACTGCGGGATATTCCGGGCGATAGCGGGCGTAATCGGCGCCGCCGCTTGCAAACCAGTTCGGCATGGGGTGTCCTCTGTTTAGTAAAAATACAGTAGTGCGAATGGCTTTTTGCGACAAGGGGAATACACAGCGGGCATTAACGGGAAGGGTAAGTGGCGGACGCCAGAGAGAAGAAAGCCGACTCCGCAGAGTCGGCTATGTTGTCTGTCAGAGCTTGAAGCTGCCGACGACATTTTCGAGTTGTACGGTTTGTTCTTCCATCGACTGCGCAGCCGCCGCCACCTCTTCGACCAGCGCCGCATTCTGCTGCGTGGCGCTATCGAGCTGATTAATGGCGATATTGATCTGGGCAATCCCGCGACTTTGTTCATCGCTGGAAGAGCTGATTTCTGAGATCAGCACGCCCACACCTTCAACTTTTTCCATCAGGCCATCCATCGTCGTACCCGCCTGACGAACCAGTCCGCTGCCCTGCTCAATGCTGCTCACCGACTCTTCAATCAATTTCTTGATCTCCTGAGCTGAGCGGGCGCTGCGCTGCGCCAGTGAACGAACTTCGCCAGCGACCACGGCGAAACCACGCCCGTGCTCGCCCGCCCTTGCCGCTTCCACCGCGGCGTTAAGCGCCAGGATGTTGGTCTGGAAGGCGATGCCGTCAATCACACTGATGATTTCCACCACTTTCGAGGAGGACTCATTGATGTTATTCATCGTGGAGACGACTTTGTTAACCACATTGGCCCCTTGTTTTGCCGCAACGGAGGCCTCTTCCGCCAGCTTGTTCGCCTGCAACGCGTTCTCTGCGTTCAGGCGCACGGTACTGGTCAGCTCTTCCATTGATGCCGCCGTTTCCACAATCGATGCCGATTGATCTTCGGTGCGCGAGGAGAGGTTCAGGTTGCCACTGGCAATCTGGCGCGAAGCCGAAGAGATCGCCATCGAGCTACTCCCTACCTGCTGCATCAATTCATTAAGGAACGAAATGAACTTATTGAAGTTGTTGATAATGGCGTTAAATTCCGGGCTCTTACTTTGCGCAAGACGCTGCGTTAAATCCGCACCGCCGCTGGACAGCGCTTCAATATTACGATTGAGCAGCGTCACATTATGGAAAATATTGCGCACGATGATCATCATGATAAGGACGATAAGTATGCCAATAATCGCCTGTACGATGGTCAGCTTGGTCATAATAGCGTCAGACATACTTACCAGGTGGCTGCTCGGAATGTCGACCGCCATAAACCACGGGCTGCCGCTGATTGGCAGAACGAACAGGGAATGCGCCCCGTCTTCACCGTCATAGCTGCCACGCACTTCTGTTGTTTTACCCTGGCCTAACAGGCTAACTAACGGTGCCGCCGCCGGAATGCCCAGATCGCGAACGTTTGACAGGGCCGGTTTATCCTGTACGGAGGAACCGTTACCGACGATTTTACCGTCCGCCTCAACAATCAGTACGCTGCCGTTTACCGCTTTACCCATGTCGACAGCAAGCTGGTTAAAGAAGCCCAGCGTCACATCGATGGTCGCCACGCCCCACGCTTTGCCGTCTTTCCAGATCGCCATTGCACAGTTAGTTCGCGGCTGAGGGCTGGCTGCGTCCTGATAGGCTTTCGCCCACGCACACTCGCCTTTTGGCGCATTCATACCGTCTTTATACCAGGGCTGCTCCCAGTATTTTGCCGACTCTGGTTGGTTCCAGACGGTGTTGACCTGCAAATTGCCGCCCCCGTCACGGGCATAGAAGGTACTGAATTTATCCCGAGCCGGATCGCGCTGCCCAGGCAGAGGCCAAATCCCGCCGCCGAAGACGTTTAAATCGCCGTATTGGTTTACCAGGCGCGGCAGTAATTCGTCAATTTGCTCGCTTTGCAGCCCAACAACCAGTTCAGTGATGGAGCGTTGCTGCGCCTTAACGCGGTTCATCTGCTCTTTTATCGCGTTACTTTGTAATTCAACCGTCGCCTGAATATTTTTGGTCTCCGTTTCGATAATCTGCGGAGAAACGAATAGCTTGATAACAATATAGGTAACTATCAATAAGATAACGAAAAAGCTTATAAGCAACAGGCCTATTCGGCCTTGGGTATTTTTCCATGTCATAATGGCAGCACTCGATCTGGTTGAATTAGGGGTTATAACGACATTTATTTGAAATTCTTTAATCTAAATCGTGCTACGGTTTCATATAAAACGAATTTCATATTACAAAATGACGTTTTAAAAAAAACGTTCTGCCGTTCACAATTTTTAAGTGCGATGCCTTGTTTCTATAAAAGATAATATGCCCGTATAAATCATTTCCCGTGAATGAACATACATCGATGATATCAATATCATTTTCATCAATATGCGAACATTCTCATGAAACAGAATAGTACGGGCAGCAATATGCGCGTTCGTACACTTTTCAAGCAGAAGAGATGTTTACGCTCTGGCACAGCAAAGCAACGTCTCTATGCGGTTCTGGCAGGGAGAAACGCAACCATATGTGAGCCAGTCGCATGCTTTTACTGCGCTTTTGCGCGCGATGATACGCCGCCTGCCGGGCTATGGATTTCGGTACCGTTTTAAATGCCAGTGCATGGCGATCATCCCATCAAGCAAGATATAAAAGCATTTTTATTGCCGTGAGTAACCTTATATTTCGTCGGGCAATATACTTAAATTAAATATTCGCCATGATATCCGAAACGAATACCATTCCCATCCAGGCATCCACATCTTTAAAAAGATGTCCGCATCAAACTAATATTTACGGATCGTTAGATTAAATATTGCCAGGTCAGGCATCGACGGTCAGAAATTCATAGAATAGTTGCCGGGTTGATAACACGTACAAAATAACGGCTGTTTATCGGGATGGGCAATTTTTCAGACACTCGCAATATTCGTTTCATATGCGCTTGCGCGTAAATTGCTGTTCCAGCATCTCATTACCCCACTGTTCCCCTCGCCACTCTTTTGTCAGCCGGAAGCCGAAGGATTCGTAGAGTCGCCGCGCCGCATCAAGCCCGCTAAAAGTCCACAGTTGCACAGCCGCGAAGTTCTGGCTGTCGCAAAAATTCATCGCCTCAGTCAGCAACCGACGACCCACGCCACCGCCACGGCAATCGTCATCGAGGATAAACCAGCGAAGATGCGCCTCGTTGTCGCCCAGATCCTGCCCATCAATCGCGAGCGACCCCACTATCCGTCCATGATGAACGGCTAGCCAGATACGATTGCACGCAACATCCAGACGCCCGGCGAAGTCAGCCAGCCCGGCCGCCACTTTGCTTTCAAAAAAGTACCCGAAGCCATAATGGCGAGAGTAGTAGCTGGCATGCATTTCGCTGATTCGGCCAATCATGCCGGGACGATAGCCAGCAACAATCTCAATCTCATCTTGTTGTAACGGCGCTTCACCGTTCCGGCAGGCCGCCAGCGCATGTGCATAAGCTGAAAGGCCCTCGGCAACCGCGTGCTGCCGGGAAGGGGTGAGATGCGCCAGCGCCTCGATCACCCGCATACTGCCGTACTGATTAATGCGAGCGACGCTCTCTTTTCCCTGCGCGGTCAGTTGCAGCTCTTTAAAACGCGCATCATCTTTGGACGGAACTTCCTGAATTTCACCTGCGCGGACGAGCTTACCGAGCATACGACTTACGCTGGATTTCTCCAGCCCCAGCATCTGTACCAGTTGCGCGGCGGTCATGGCTCCCTGGCTTTCAATCTCCAAAAGGGTATGCACCGCTGAGGGGGAATAGTCTGTGGCGGCAAGGGTGGCATTCATAAACCCGAGTTCACGGACCATAAGACGGGAGGCAACACGGATTTCGTTAATCAGACTGGCGTTTTGCATGCTTATGACCCTTCGCATCAATAGTTGTACAATACAACCATCTAAGGGCATAGCTGTCAATATGAACTGACGTACTCACCCCGCGAGCGTAAAAAAGCTAAAAATAGCCAAAAAAAGCATAAGCCGTGCTGTGTTTGTTTTTTCACCACTAAAACAAACGAATAGCCCCGGCACGGGCCTGTAAAGCGCCCCGCTCGCCGCTTCGCCTTTACAATCCCCTTCCCGCTAAGCCCTTCACAGGCCGAATTTTTCGGCGCATAGTTGAACAAATGTTCAGCAGAGGAAGAGAGTGGTTGTAATGACAGACCGTCCGTTAATTATCCTGCAAGTAGGTTTTCCTTCAGAGTCTATTCGTGAAGTCCACGGCGATATCCCCTCCTGGTTCTGTCGTGCCATTCAGCACCCTCTTGAGAAAACAGAAGTTATCCGCGTGTTTGAAGGCGAAGCGCTTCCGCCGCCGGATGCCAACCGTGTGGCCGTGATTACCGGTTCATGGGCGATGGTGACGGACCGTCTCCCCTGGAGTGAAGCCGCTGCCGGGTGGATACGCGAAGCCATGTCGATTGGCATGTCGCTGTTCGGTGTCTGCTACGGCCACCAGTTGATGGCACATGCGTTGGGCGGCGAAGTGGAGTGGCATCCGCAGGGGCGTGAGGTCGGCAGCCAGGCGATTCAACTTCATCCGCATGCCAGTAACGATGTGCTGCTGAGCACCTTGCCGCGTGAATTTCCCGCGCATCTGACTCATATGCAGACCGTCTCTCGCCTGCCGGAAGGGGCGCTGGCGCTGGCATCATCCGCCCATGACCAGCACCAGATTGTCCGCTACGGACCCAACGCGATGTCGACACAATTCCACCCGGAGTTCACTCCGGAGATCGCCGCTGACATGATTCGCCAGCGCGAAACCGTGCTGACCGAAGAAGGCTTTGACCCGCTGGCACTGCTATCAGGTGTGTTGCCCTCGCCGGAAGCCACAGAATTATTGCGCCGCTTTGTACATCAGGCGTTTAATCGTGAGGCACCGCAGCAGGAAGTGCTGGCGCAGAGTGCATAACCAATAAAGAGGCACCTACGATGCCTCTTTAAATATTTTATTCATAGGTAATAACAAACTCACTTTTAGCCCTTATCGTTCCGGGATTGATACTCCCATTCTTGGTAAAATAATGGGCTTTAAATTTTAGCTTCGTATTTTGAGAAGGCCACCATTTGACTAATACTTCTTTTCCTATTTCGAGAGGCGTGTCATCAAACATGATCTGAACGCCAACATTTTCGTTCCCCGAATTCATATTTTTCAGCACATCGTTACTTGCCACGCCAGGCATTTTATCACCATTAAAGGTGATCTTCGCTTTAGAGACATTATTTATGCAATCTATATTGATGGTAAATTCCTTGTTTGCGCCCTGATAACGCCAAAGTGATCTCATTAAATCGCTACGCCTTACCTCCGGTAGTTTCACAGTATTATCATACGTTTTGACATCACAGGTAGGAACGAGGGGGACAATATCGCCATTGAAGACATAGTGAAGATTCCCCATAGTAATGCCTGTTGGCACCAGACCCGTATAATGCCGCAGAGTAATTGAGGCTATATTTGTTCCCTGTGGGATAGGGTCATAGGGAGTTGTACTGTTTCTTAATAATCTGACTGAAATGGGTACTGTTGGATAATCGACATATTGCACTGTCGGCCCCGGAAAAAGCTTACAATCGCCATCAACCCAGACACAAACATCCTTAGCGTTATTTCCTTCGATCCATCCTGAATTATTAATATTTACCTGTAAAGTAAACCCTCGAATGGCTAATTCAGGATTGAAGTTGACCCACCAAATTCTAACGCTGTCTTTCATTGCTTCAGTTGGTCTGCCTGTCGCTTTCAAGGAAGCCGTAGGACTCGCTGGAGAAGTGATGTTCCCGAGCGTTTTAGGAAATGTTGAAGCGTTCATATACACCGTGGTTTCCGTATTCGTCCACGTAAAATCCGTCCATTCCTCTGCACCGGCATACTGACTGATTGAACCAATGAAAAGGCCGGATATGAGACAACGCATTAAGCTATTTATTTTAATCACTCTCTCCATCCTTGAAATCACAAATAAAACAATAAAAAACCACCTTTATCAAAATAATATAAAACAGAAAGATGCAGAGAATATTGTTTAAGGAAATTACGTAGAAGCTCACAATCTGTCAACAATCTACCGTTATTCGAAAATAAAATAAGAATATGCACACATAATTTACTAACATTAATGAGAACACGGGCGTTTTACCATTTACATGGTGAATATTTTGATTAAAACAGATAAATTTAATACAGGGATGATTTGAATTTATGGCTCCTCTGCTCAAACTCCTCAATCAACCATTGCAATACCGACTGATCATCAAATAAACGATACGCTAACAGGATTAAGTCATAAGACGGCGAGCCATTTCGCGATACAGCAGGCAGATCAGATAACCCACAAATACGCATCTACCCGCCAGCGGTTCTGCACCAGGGCGATAAAGGTGTCGGGCCCGCAGCCAGCATCAATATGGTCCGCGCCAGGGTTGACCGCAGGGGATGGGTTTGTGATTCGGGGGTCAGGTGGTTGAAAAGGCAGGTATGCAGGCAGTGATGATAAACCACAGGGGGCATGGCAATGCCCCCTGAAAAGGAAAAGATTATTGGTAGGTAAAGGTAAATTCACCGTTAGCTTTGATGGAGCCGCTCTGTACGGTGCCGCCCTTATAGTAATAATAAGCGTTAAATTTCAAATTCTCGCTGTCAGCCGCCGCGCTTAGTACTTCCATATTCTCGCCAACTTTTATCGCATTGTTGTTATGCACAAGTTGAATGCCTATATTATCGTTGCCACTGAGTTTATTCACCAGAACATCTTCGCTGGTAATACCAGGCATCTTATCACCGTTAAATTTGACGCTAACCTTTGGCTTATTTTCACAGGCGAGATTGATATTAAACTCTTTGGTCACCCCGGTGTATCGTCCCGCGCCATGCCTCACTAAATCGGCACGTCTGACTTCCGGCAGTGTCACATTATTATCAAAGTTTTTAACATCACAAGTGGGAATGACAGGAGTAATTTCACCACTGGTATAGAAATCAAGATATGCCACTGCCTCCCCGTTTGGCGCACTGACTGAATATTGAGTGAGCGTAACACCCGCGATATACGTACCAGAGGGAATTGCAGTATATACGTTCGAGCTATTACGCTTCAGTCTTACATAAACAGGAACTGTCGGTTCGTTATATCTATTTTGATGTTGAGAGATATTACAATCTGCCGTGTAATAAACGCAACGACCATTAGAATAAGCTGAATTCGTCCATGAGTTATTGATTCCAATTTGAACTGTGAATTCCCTGGAAGAAATACCGGAACCAACTCTTACAGATGAAATCTTCACCTTATCTTGTAACATTGAGGTAGGTATTCCGTTAACCTTTACAGAGGCTCCACCACTGGCACCAGACGTGATGTCCCCTAATGTATTTGGCACCTTCGAATTACTAAGATAAGCTGTAGCGCTATCTGTGAGAAAAACAAAAGCCAGAGCGGTTTCTGAAAAAACAAACCCAAATAAAGCAGTTATAACTAATAACCAGCAATTTCTTTTTTCCATAAACACTCCTTTTAAAAAATACATAAACCCCACAAATAATAAATCATAATAACTTCATGAGATTAATGAGTCACAAACATCATGTAAGTGAAATTTAGCAGTACAGAAATATTAATTTCGCGACAAGTTACTCACCCCAACTGGCATCGTCAAGTACTAATTCCTCACAAAAGACAAAATAGGCATAAAACCATTATTATTTGAGATGAGATAATTATAATGAATATTTTGGATACAAATAAACAATTCACACATATATTTATTAAGTCAATGGTTTTAGAAGGTGAAAAACAATACCTGCATAATTATTTTCTTTATCAATCAATCATTCCCCCTTTCCATTCTTTTATCAGCCACTGCAATACCGACTCATCATCAAATAAACGATGCGCTAACAGGATGAAGTCATAAGACGGCGCGCCCTTTCGCGATACAGCAGGCAGATCAGATAACCCACAAATACGCATCCGCCCGCCAGCAGTTCTGCACCAGGGCGATAAAGGTGTCGGGCCCGCAGCCAGCATCAATATGGTCCGCGCCGGAGTTGACCGCAGGGGATAGGTTTGTGGTTCGGTGGTCAGGTGGTTGAGGGGCAGGTATGCAGGCAGTTCGGTATGTTACAGTGCGGTAATCGTTACGGCTCGTGCGGCGCCACAGCAGAAAGCGCCGGGGCATGATAATGCCCCAGAAAAGGAACAGGTTATTCGTAGGTAAAGGTGAACTCGGTCTGGGATTTAATGGGGCCGCTCTGTACTGCACCGCCTTTATAGTAATAATAGGCGTTAAATTTCAAATTCTCGCTGTCAGCCGCCGCGCTTAATAATTCAATATTCTCACCAATTTTCATCGCATTGCTTTTATAGAAAAGTTGAATGCCTATATTATCGTTGCCACTGAGCTTATTCACCAGAACATCTTCGCTGACAATACCGGGCATTTTATCACCGTTAAATTTGACGGTCACCCTGGGCATATTTCCACAGGCGAGATTGATATTAAATTCTTTGGTCACCCCGGTGTATCGTCCCGCGCCCTGCCTCACCAGATCGCTACGCCTGACGTCGGGCATTATCACATTACTATCAAAGTTTGTTATATCGCAGGTGGGGATAATAGGGGTAACAGCACCGTCAAATTTAAAATATAAAGTGGCTACAGGACTCGACCGCCCCGACGGATACGCGCTTGAAAAATGCCATAAAATGACAGTCGCAATATCTGTACCGGCAGGTATTGGGTCATAAGCAGCCGTACTGTTTCTTAATAACCTCACCGATATGGCTTGCGTCGCCCTATTATTTACAGGCGTTGAGGTAGATCCATTGATGCTGCAATTGGCATCCACCCAAACACATTTTCCTACGGCAGCACTGGCCGACATCCATGATGAGTTAGCCACCTTGACCTGAAGAGTGAACCCGCGAGCAGTGAGATCAGGGTTTATTGTCACAGACTTAATTTTTGCTGAATCCTTGGAATTACTATTTGGCCAGCCACTGGCCAACACCGTCGCAGAAGCACTGGCTGCAGAGGTGATGTTTCCTAATGTCGCAGGAAAGGCAGACGCATTCATATACGCAGTCGTTGTTGCATTGTCCGGAACAAAATCAAACCCTATTGCAACCTGCGGCAATAGCCCATATAGCAAAAATGGCACAATCAGGAAGCAACGCATTGTTTTATTCATAAATTGCCTAAAGAGACCTGGCATTCACCACGGAAATTAATAATATTGAATTATTTTTACAATCTATATATGCTCGACATTTAAAGCACACCCTAACAATAATATTGCTTTCTGAGAAAGTTACCTATTCCAGACACTGTCTGTCAAGTATTTTGGCTGGGAAGATATGTAAATAAGAAATGGATTGTTATTTTAAAAAACACATTCGATGAATCAATATTAGAAATAAATACATTCACACAAATAATACGGAATACTATAATAATTACCTCATGTAAATTTTCAGTCCGATTAATCCATCCGCACCGTCTTTAGCTCCTCAATCAACCACTGCAATGCCGACTGATAATCAAATAAACGATGCGTTAACAGGATTAAGTCATAGGACGGCGCCCCCTCGGGTAATGCCATAATCCGTAGCGGCATCATCGCGGCAAGCTCCTTCGCAATGCGATACGGCACACACATCAGATAACCCGACGCCACCGCCACTCGACCTCCCACCGCGTAACTCTGCACTACCGTCGTGAGAGGGCGATAAAGGTGCTGCGTCAGCAGCCAGCTATCAATATGGTCCGCACCAGAGCTTACCGCCGGGAGGTGGATTTGCGCTTCTGTGACCAGGTGTTTGAGGGTCAATTGTTCTGGCAAATCGCTACGCTCCAGCGAGGCAATCGCCACATAATGGTCGGAAATTAGCGGGTGTTTATTAAAATACTGCGGGATGTATTGCAGGTTATCCACGCCGATAAAGGCATCCAATTGCCCGCGCTCCACCCGTTCAAACTTAATGGTTTCGGAGAGAATATCGACGGACAGACGGACATTCGGCGCAGTGTGTTTAAATTTCGCCGTCAGGGCAGGCATGTACATAAACTCGAAGTAATCCACCGCGCCAATATAGAAGGTGTGCGGGTCTTTGGCCGGATTGAAATTGCCTTTCCCCCGCGTGGCCGCCTCCAGTTTGCTCAGGGCATTTTCAATCACCGGGATCATCGACGCCGCATAAGGCGTCGGTTCCATACCATTGCGGGTACGGACAAACATCTCATCATTAAGCTGCTCGCGCAGGCGATTGAGCGCATGGCTGAATGCCGATTGCGTAATATTGGCTTTGCGGGCGGCCCGCGTGACGTTTTTTTCTTTAGCCAGAATCGGCACCAGGCGCAGCAAATTCAGATCCATCATGACTATGCATCCTGTTCATTATTTCATGCAAATAATACATTTTATGCATAACGCTGGAGATTGCTATAGTCATTGCAACGTAAAGTAAGCACGCCTGGTGTTTATAAACTGCACACTTCAACATCTGCTTTTATGGAGACGCTCATGAGAAATGTAACGGTTGCCGCTACTCAAATGGCCTGCACCTGGGAACTGGAAAAAAACGTTGCCAACGCTGAGCGTCTGGTACGTGAAGCGCACAGCAAAGGCGCGCAGGTTATCCTGATTCAGGAGCTGTTCGCTGCTCCCTATTTCTGTATTGATCAGAGCCCGGAACACTATGCGCTGGCGCAAGAAGTGGCCACCAGTCCGCTGATCAAACATTTCTCTGCCCTGGCAAAAGAGCTGGAAGTTGTGCTGCCGTTAAGCCTGTTCGAAAAACACAACAACGCGTACTACAACTCGCTGGTGATGATCGATGCCGATGGCACCGTGATGGAAACCTACCGTAAAACGCATATTCCGAACGGCCCGGCTTATCAGGAAAAACAGTTCTTCATCCCAGGCGACACCGGCTTCAAAGTGTGGAATACCCGCTACGCGAAAATCGGCGTGGGCATCTGTTGGGATCAGTGGTTCCCGGAAACCGCACGCTGCCTGGCACTGAACGGCGCGGAGATCATTTTCTACCCAACGGCGATTGGTTCTGAACCCGCGTACCCGGACATCGACAGCCAGCCGCACTGGACGCGTGTTCAGCAGGGTCACGCGGCGGCAAACCTGGTGCCGGTTATCGCCTCTAACCGTATCGGTACCGAAGCGAGCAAATACATCGAAGGTCTGGAAATGACCTTCTACGGTTCCTCGTTCATCGCCGATCAGACCGGTGAACTGGTCGCGCAGGCCAACAAAACTGACGAAGCCGTGCTGGTACACACCTTTGACCTGGACGCGATTGCCGCACAGCGCGCATCATGGGGCCTGTTCCGCGACCGTCGCCCGAACATGTACGGCACCATCGCCACATCTGACGGCAGCGAAAGGAGCAAATAATGTCCGCGCTGACAACTCCACGTCAGGATGGCTTCGCCATGCCTGCAGAATGGGCACCGCATCAGGCAGTGTGGATGTGCTGGCCTTATCGTACTGACAACTGGCGCGCCAACGGTGCGCCAGCGCAAAAGGCGTTCGCCGCCGTGGCTGAGGCTATTTCCCGCAGGACGCCTGTTATTATGGCAGTACCGCGTGCCGAAATGGAAAAAGCACGTAGCACCATGCCAGCCAGCGTGACGCTGGTTGAGATGGAAAGCGACGATGCCTGGATGCGCGACACCGGCCCAACCGTGGTGCGTAACCCGGCGGGAGAGATTCGTGCCGTAAGCTGGACGTTTAACGCGTGGGGCGGTCTACTCGGCGGCCTTTATGAAAGCTGGGATAAAGACCAACAAGTAGCAGGCCAGGTGGCGCAGTATCACCAGATGCCGTGCTACAACACCGACCTGATTCTGGAAGGCGGCTCCATTCATGTGGATGGTGAAGGTACGCTGATGACCACCGCAGAATGTCTGCTCAACCCGAACCGCAACCCGCACCTGTCGCAGGCGGAGATTGAGCAACAGTTGCGTGAGTATCTTGGCGTTGAGACCTTTATCTGGCTGCCAGAAGGGGTATTTAACGACGAGACCGACGGTCACATCGATAACATGTGCTGTTTTGTCCGCCCCGGCGAAGTGGCGTTGCACTGGACCGATGACGAGAACGATCCGCAGTACGCCCGTTCCGTTGCGGCACTCAACGTCCTGGAAAACACCACGGATGCGCGTGGCCGCAAGCTGAAAGTCTGGAAAGTGCCATCACCGCAACCGCTGTATGCCAGCGCAGAAGAGACCTGTGACGTTGAGAAAGGGACGGCGATTGAGCGCACCGAAGGTAATCGTCTGGCGGGTTCCTACGTGAATTATCTGGTTAGCAACGACCATATTATTTACCCGCTGCTGGACCCGGCCACCGATGCGCAGGCCGAAGTGCTGTTCCGTCAGATGTTCCCGGATTTCCTGATTACCGGCATTCCGGCTCGTGAAATTCTGCTCGGCGGTGGCAATATTCACTGCATTACGCAGCAGATCCCGCGTTAATTCCGTAGACCCTCACCCCAGCCCTCTCCCTAAAAGGGAGAGGGTGAAAAGCCAGCCCGCAGCCAGCATGATCGATCCCCTCTCCCTGCTCGATCGGTCCCTTACCCCCGCACCATCCGCACATACTCCACCCCTTTTTTGAAGAAGTGTTCGCCTTCGGGACGGAAACCAAACTTCTTATAGAAATTGACGGCCCCGATACGTGCATCCAGACACACATCATTCACCCCGGCTGCCGCCATCTTTTCCAGTACAGATTGCAACAAAAAGCCGCCAAAGCCCTGCCCCTGATACGCTTCCAGCGTGGCGAACTTACGAATCTGGCAAACCGAGGCATCCAGCATAAAGACCGACAGGCAGCTCACCAGTTTACCGTTATGCAGCACGCCAAAATGCAGCGCATCATCGTCACCTTCCACCCGTGATGCATCGCGCGGAAGGTGCGGCCATAAAACCGGATGGCGGATATCAAGGCAGTTGTCAAGGGTCGTCGTCACGAATTCCATTATCGTCTCACGCAAATATGGCGAAAACACAGACGATAACACGCAACGATATCAGCCGATCATTCGATAACCTGATGTACCGTTAATGCAGCGTCTCCCATAACAGCTTTATCAACAGCGTTGCGGCAAGAATCAGAAAAAGACGGCGAATCCACAGGTTTCCGCCGCGCAGGGCAACTCGTACGCCCACCAGCGAACCACAAATAGCGGAAATCCCTAACGGTATCGCAATATCGTAATGAATAAGCCCGTTAGGAATTAAAAAGAACAGCGTGGAAAAATTGGTGCCGAAATTCACTACCTTTGCGCAGGCTGTTGCACGTAAAAAATCAAAATGGAAAAAACGGATAAACAAAAAGAGCAGAAAACTGCCGGTACCCGGACCGATAAAACCGTCATAAAAGCCAATCGCAAAACCTAACAGCACACCCTTCGCCAAATCACCTCGGGTGGGTTCCCGGCTGGTATCACTATGACCAAACTGCGGTTTAAACCAGGTGTACGCCAGCATGATCGCCAGCACCACAATCACTATCGGACGCATCCAGTCGGATGGCATAAAATCCAGCAATCTAATGCCCGTGTACGCGCCGATAACCGCACTTATTGCGGTCGGCAAAATCAATGACCACGGCAATCGCAGGCGCGCGGTGAATTGCTTGATAGACATCAGGTGCCCCATCACGGAGGAGCACTTGTCGATTCCCATTATTTCGGCAGGTGTGAACTGCGGCAGGGTAGAATAAAACGTCGGCATGGTAATCAGCCCGCCCCCGCCCACCGCCGCATTAATAATCCCGGCAATAAACGCCACGGGTATTAATACCAATAACTCACTGCTCATCTGTTTTCCCTGGTATCAGCGCTCAGGCCGCACGCGCGGTGCAGCCTTTAAAGAGTGAAATAGCGTTTTATTTATAATCTGGCGGCAATGGTAAGGTTGCGATGTATACCTGTCCAATATATAAATCTCTATGTATTTATATATCTGGAAATATAAATGGAATTCCGTCACCTTCGCTATTTCCTGGCCGTGGCTGAGGCGCTGCACTTTACCCGTGCCGCAGAAAAGCTCAATATCGGCCAGCCGCCATTATCACAGCAGATTCAGGCCCTTGAAGAAGAGCTGGGCGTTCTGTTATTCAATCGCACCCGACGCAAAGTCGCGTTGACAGAAGCGGGCGAGCATTTCGTGATTAAAGCCAGAGAGGTGCTGCGACTCAGCAGCGACCTTCCCGCCGAGCTACAGGCCATCGCGCAGGGTAAAAGCGGCGAGTTACGTATTGGGTTTACCACCACCGGGCTGCTGGTCGATGAACTCAGTGCGCCGCTCAAAGCTTTCCGCCGTCACTATCCCGAGGTTCGGGTCACGCTCAGTGAGATGTACTCACAGCAGCAATTCACCGCTCTGCTCAATGAGGATATCGACGTGGGATACATTCGCGTCACGCCAGGAACCACCCGCGATGGCCTGAATATCCGGGTGCTCAGGCGCGACCAGCTCTGCGTCGTGCTGCCTGATGATCACCCCAAAGCCGCCTGTGAAACCCTGACCATTAGTGATGTGAAAGATGAGCCTTTCATCTTTTATCCCGACACGACCGGCGCATCCGTGCCGGATAAAGTCAGGCGCATGTGCCAGAAATCGGGCTTCACTCCCTATGTCGTCCAGGAGGCGGCGGAAGTGTTGACGCATATTGGACTTGTCGGCGCAGGCGTGGGTGTTTCCGTCTTACCCAGACCCATTGATCAGCTCAAGCCGAAGGGAGTGAAATTTATCCCGCTTGCCGAAGATGACGCAGAGTTATGCATGGCGATCGTCACCCGAGAGAGTGAAAATAACCCGCGAACGCTAAATTTTTTGCGGTTACTGACTGGCGTGAATGCGGGAAAGTTACCAGGCTAAAGGGATTGCCCTGAATATTCATAACCTGTTGCATTTTGAATGTTCTGAATTCTGTCGTTTCGCTTTCGGAGGAGCGGCAATTAAGCGATTGAAATTATAAAAATTAATTGATTTCGCTCTTTTTCCACCCGCGCCTAAACGTGATCTAGCGCACGCTTTGCACCCCAAAGATCGAAGCGAATGTCTAAGCTTATAGATATGCCGGGAAACACCCGTAAACTCTTACGACGACCTCCGGAGGCCAGTATTATTATGTTCAACCAGAAACTTCACAGCGCTGAATCCGTAGAATTTGGGATCGCACAAGAACCCCGCTACGAAATCGATCCCTGCGAGTTAAAACTGGCTGAAATGATCGACGCGGAGCCGGAACCGGAAATGATCGAGGGGCTGCCTGCTTCGGACGCCCTGACCCCATCCGATCGTTATCTTGAACTGTTTGAACACGTGCAGTCATCGCGTATTTTTGCCGATAGCAAAACATTCCCGGACTGTGCGCCGAAAATGGATCCGCTCGATATTTTAATTCGCTATCGCAAAATTAAGCGCAAACCCGATTTTGACCTGCGGCTGTTTGTTCAGGCGCACTTCTGGATGCCGGAAACCTATGGCAGTGAATACGTTTCGGACCCGGAAAACTCCCTCAAAGAGCATATCGACCAGCTATGGCCGGTGCTGACGCGTGAGCCGCAGGACCATATCCCGTGGTCATCACTGCTTGCTCTGCCACAGGCCTATATCGTCCCCGGTGGGCGATTTAGCGAGACCTACTATTGGGACTCCTACTTCACCATGCTGGGGCTGGCGGAAAGTGGTCGCCACGACATGCTGAAATGTATGGCGGACAACTTCGCGTGGATGATTGAACGCTACGGTCATATCCCAAACGGTAACCGTACCTACTATCTCAGCCGTTCGCAGCCGCCGGTGTTCGCCCTGATGGTAGAACTGTTTGAAGAGGATGGCGTGCGCGGTGCGCGGCGCTACCTGGACCATCTGCTGATGGAGTATGACTTCTGGATGGATGGCGCGGAGTCGCTGCTGCCGAACCAGGCCTATCGCCACGCGGTACGTATGCCTGACGGATCCCTGCTCAACCGTTACTGGGATGACAGGGACACGCCGCGTGATGAATCCTGGCTGGAGGATGTGGAAACCGCGAAGCACTCTTCTCGCCCGGCTAACGAGGTCTATCGGGATCTCCGTGCGGGTGCGGCTTCCGGCTGGGACTATTCGTCACGCTGGCTGCGAGACGCCAATCGCCTGGCGAGTATTCGCACCACCCAGTTCATCCCCATCGACCTGAACGCCTTCCTGTTCAAACTGGAAAGCGCTATTGCCAATATCGCCGGCTTAAAAGGTGAACGGGAGCAGGAGGCGGAATTCCGTCTTAAAGCCAGCGACAGACGGGCAGCGGTCAATCGCTACTTGTGGGATGAGGAGAAAGGCTGTTATCGCGACTATGACTGGCGTCGTGGCGAAATGGCGCTCTTTTCCGCTGCCAGCCTGGTCCCCCTGTATGTCGGCATGGCTACGCATGAGCAGGCAGATAAACTGGCTGAGGCCACGCGCACGCGCCTGATGACGCCTGGGGGTATTCTGGCGACGGAGTATGAAACCGGTGAGCAGTGGGATAAACCGAACGGTTGGGCGCCCTTACAATGGATGGCGATTCAGGGCTTCAAACTGTACGGCAACGACGCGTTAGGTGACGAGATTGCCCATAACTGGCTGCGCACCGTTAACCATTTCTACCAGCGCCACCACAAGCTGATTGAGAAATACCATATCGCCAGCAGCACGCCGCGCGAAGGGGGTGGGGGTGAATATCCGCTCCAGGATGGCTTTGGCTGGACAAACGGTGTGGTTCGTCGCCTCATCGGGTTATACGGGGAGCCGTAGCTCCCCCGTTGATTCAGTCGATAGCATCATAAATTGCCGACTGAATATCCGCCCATTTCTTCGTGTTATCGTCAGGCGCAGCCTCATAACGCAGTTGCGCCTGTTCCATTTCATAACGCTGACGTCTCACGACGGGTTCCGATGTACAGAACGCCTGCAGGTAGTTCTTACGCAGCGATGTCAGCTTCGTGCCGGAAGCCATCTCATGCCCCATGTTTTCGATAAACCGACGGCATGGGCGGTTTTCTTCCATCTGTAGCCGATAACGCAGCAACATCTCCAGCACATCCGTGTAATCGTTCGTCATCGCCTGCTCGGTCCACGACAGTTTCCAGCTCATGCCCGTACGGAGAAACAGCGACACGACGCGGGTATCGTTGCGGTCAATTGCGGAACGGAAGTTGCTCTCATCGCGGGGGATGCCCATTTTGGTCAACTCTTCTTTGGGCGTCGCTTTTTCCTTATCCTGAGAGATAGGCACCGTAATCCGCCCCTGCCCTGACACCGGCACCGATACTGATGAGTCGCTAAACAACCAGAATGCTCCCGCCACGATGACCAGCACCGCAACGCCGACTGCGCCCCACAGTGCTTTGGAAAGCATCTGTTCACGCTCCTCGCGGGTACGCGCGGCGCGTTTTTCCGGCCTTTCAATTCCATCGCGAATTTGCATAGCATCACCTCCCGCCGCCCGATCTTTCTTGCGCGCCTGTTCCCAGAATGTATCTAAATCATCTTCCGCCTCTCGCAGCAAGCTTGCGGGATTAACCTGTATACGCCCGTCTTCCCATGCCCGCTGCACTGGCCCGGCAATCTGCGGGTAATAGTTATCCAGTAGCATCAACTGGTTCGAGGTTAACGGTTGCCCCGCGACGACAGCGCTGCGTATTTGCCGAATATCGTCCAGAAAGGTTTGCAATGTTTTGCGCGGCTCAAGAAACAGACTCAATACCGGTGAATCGTTAAAAAGCCGGGCATAATGCTGACTAAATTCTTTTTTATCAATTAATAACAGCGCCAGTTCGCTAAATAACATGCCGCTGAGTACGTCGTTGCGATCGCCGATTTTCAACCAGCGCCGAACACAATCGGCGCCAAATCGCGTTTTCAGGTGATTGCTAAGCCGCAACGCATCCGGCCAGGCATTCGTCACCAGCGATTTGAGCATCAACTCCAGCGCGCGTAACTGTTTTAACCCCTGCTGCTGCCCCTGGCTATCCGCATTGAGGGTTGTCGCATAGGTCAGCAATGGCTGCTTCGCCCGCAGATGTTCCAGCGTGCGCACGAAACGCAGCGCGACAATAAGCTGGTTCTCTGTAACGTTCTGCCCCTTTTCATAATACGGCACCAGTTGTTGCAAATGGCGTAGCTGTAAGGTGAACTGGGTTAATTCCGCATCATTAAGCCTTAACCGTTTTGCGACAGCGCCCCATCCGCCGAGGCTCAAACGTGCAATATCGAGTTGTTCAAGAAACCAGCGAGGATCCTTCCCTTCGTCAAAATGCACATTAAGCAGCATTAATATTTCTTTCGATGCCTGACGAATAATTCCTGTGCATTGCTCGAATTGTTCCCCCAGGTTCTGCGAGGATGTATGGGTCATTCTTTTCCTTTAAGTACAACCGGTGAAATAATTAACTGGAAAAAAAGAAACGTTAATTTTTCTTTATTTATGGATACTTAAAACATAGACCAGTTAATGATTATTATCAGTGATAGCGGTTTTAACACGAAAAAAACAATGGAGCTATTTTTATGCCGACGCTGGTCACGCCACGGCTCATTTGCACGCCGATAACACCGCAAGACTGGCCTTTTTTCCTCGCATTGCAGCAGGATCAGCAGGTCATGCGTTATGTTGCCGAAGACCGCCCGCAGGAAGCCATCCGCGAGGCGTTTGAATCCCGCCTGCCTGCCTGGTCTCCCGGCAGTGAGCACTGGTTATGTCTTGTGGTGCGCGACAGCGCCACGCAAACCCCGCTTGGGGTGACGGGCTACCGCCATCACGAAGCAGACTGCGCCGAAGTCGGGTTTTTGTTTGCCCCCCAGGCGCAGGGAAAAGGTTACGGGCTGGAGTCATTACAGGCGGTTTGCCGCTATGCCTTCACCGAAGGGGGCATTCGTCGCCTTGTCGCGACCGTAACGGCAGGAAATGACGCCTCTAAACGTTTACTGGAAAAAGCAGGATTTGTGCAGGAAGGTGAACTACGCGAAGCCTTCTGGCTGGCCGGCCGCTGGCATAACGACTGGCTGTTTGGTCTGCTGCACCATGAATACCGTGAAAGCAGATAATTCACCTGTCATCTTCCTCTCTCTGTGCCAGGCTTAGGCAGTGTTTTGGCAATAAAGAGGAGAGCATATGAAGAAGATTCTGCTGATAACAAGTTTTACAGCATTATTCTCCATGGCGGCATTCGCGCAGGATGCACCAGGTTTAAAGACGGACAAGGCGCCGCCGCCGCCGCATAAAATGGAAGATGGCTATCGCGGTATGGAAGATGCCCGTAGCATGACCATTAAACAGGCGAAAACCATGCATGACGGCGCTTCCGTTTCGCTCAAAGGGAACCTCGTGAAGAAAACGGGGGAGGATCTCTACCAGTTCCGCGACAAAACCGGGCAAATTGACGTGTATATCCCAATGGCCGTTTTCGATGGCAAAAATGTCTCCCCGGACGAACTGGTGGGCATTAGCGGGTCGTTAGATGCTAAACAGAAACCAGCCCGAATCAAAGTCACCCACTTTCAGAAGCAGTAAGTCTCACCGCCCGGTGGCATAACGCCGCCGGGCAAATGATAATGCATACGTCTGAGACCGATAGCTAAACCACGTTAAACGATGACCTTTACAGGAACATCCCGCCCGAGACTTCCACCCGTTGAGCATTCATCCACGCCAGATCGTCGCTCAGCAGAGCCGCCATCGCGCCGCCAATATCATCCGGTTTACCGACGCGCCCCAGCGCCGTTTGCCCGGCAATATGTTTATTAATTTGCGGATTATCACGGACTTCACCGCCGCGGAAATCGGTCTCAATCGCGCCAGGGGCAATGATATTGACGGAAATCCCGCGCGGGCCCAGCTCTTTAGCCTGATAGCGGGTCAGCACTTCCATTGCCCCTTTCATCGCGCCATAGGTCGCGTATCCTGGCAGCGCAAAACGCGCCAGCCCGCTTGAGACATTGAGGATGCGTCCGCCATCTGCCAGCAATGGCAATAGGCGCTGTGTCAGGAAGAATGGCCCTTTAAAATGAATGTTCATTAATTCATCAAATTGCGCTTCACTGGCCTCAGCAAAGGGAACCGCGATGCCAACACCGGCATTGTTTAATAAATAATCAAATGTATCCCGATTCCAGACGTTTTTTAGCTGATGCTGTACGTCCAGGGCGAAAGCCTCGAAACTTGCAACATCGCCGACATTCAATTGTAAAGCCACCGCTTTCACGCCTTTTCCCTCAATTTCCGCCACAACTTCATCAGCCGCCTGCTGGTTGCTGTTGTAGGTCAGGATGACGGCGGTTCCGCGTTCTGCCAGCTTCAGCGCTGCGTTTTTCCCCAGTCCACGGCTGCCGCCTGTTACTAATGCGATACGTTGTGTCATAAGAAACCTCGTTTTGTTTGGTGTTGACTGTGGAAAAAGCTTATTAGCTGGTGGTAAAACAATAAAGGCGCTGAATTACGCTTCACTGTTTCATTTACAACAACAATGGATGCGTTCGATGGATAAAATTTATGCAATGCAATTGTTCATCCGCGTGGCAGAACTGGAGAGTTTTTCCCGTGCGGCAGACTCATTAGGCCTCCCTAAAGGCAGCGTATCGCGGCAGGTTCAGGCGCTGGAAAACCACCTCGGTACACAGTTGCTGCATCGCACAACGCGACGGGTGCAGCTCACCCAGGACGGGATGGTCTATTACGAGCGGGCGAAAGATTTGCTCGCCAATATGGACGAACTTGACGGACTTTTTCTGCACGATCCATCGAGCATCAGCGGGCGGTTGCGAGTTGATATGCCCGTGGCAGTGGCGAAAAACCTGGTGATTCCACGGCTACCGGCGTTTTTGCAGCAATATCCCGGTATTGAACTGGAGCTAAGCAGCAGCGACCGTCTGGTGGATATTATTCGCGAGGGGTTTGACTGCGTGGTGCGCGTCGGCACGCTGAAAGATTCCGGCCTGATTGCCCGCCCGTTGGGTAAGCTTTCCATTATTAATTGCGCCAGCCCCGACTACCTGGCGCGTTTTGGCTACCCGGAAAGCCTGGAAGATCTCTCTTCGCATGCGGTTGTGCATTACGCCCTCAACCTCGGCGCGCGTCCGCAAGGCTTTGAAGTCTGCCTCGATAAACAGACCACGTGGGTGAAAACCGGCGGCATTTTGACAGTCAACAGTACCGAGACCTATCACGCCGCCTGCCTCGCAGGGCTTGGCATTATCCAGGTGCCGCGCGTCGGCGTGCGGGAAGCGCTACGCGCAGGAAAGCTGGTGGAGATCCTGCCGCAATATCGTGCAGAACCTATGCCGGTATCACTTATTTATCCCCATCGTCGTAATTTGTCGCGCCGCGTGCATCTGTTTATGGAATGGCTGGCCGGAGTGATGAAAGATTACGTTGATTAGACGCAGTCTATAATTTTATTCACTGCGAGTTAAAAAGAAGGAAAATTGCCCTGATGACGCCGGAAAACAGCGAAAAACGTCCGACCCAGGATCTGGATTACGAGCCAGTCAGAAAAATGGATACATCGGGAACATCAACGAAAGACACCCCTCCCAGCGCGGGTGACAACAAGGCGCCCTCACCGCTGGAAACGGTCACCCAGGTGGCGAAAAAAGTGCAGCGCCGTCCAATGATTGCGCACCTGATCCGCGCCACAGAACGCTTCAATGATCGTATGGGAAACCAGTTTGGCGCGGCCATCACCTATTTCTCATTTTTGTCGATGATCCCCATCCTGATGGTCTCCTTTGCCGCTGCCGGGTTTGTGCTGGCCTCACATCCCACGCTATTGCAGGACATTTTCAATAAGATCCTGACCAACGTCAGCGACCCGACGCTGGCGACAACCCTGAAAAGCACCATCAATACCGCCGTGCAGCAGCGTACCACGGTGGGGATTGTCGGACTGGCGATTGCGCTCTACTCCGGCGTTAACTGGATGGGCAACCTGCGCGAGGCGATACGCGCCCAGTCGCGGGATGTCTGGGAGCGTAACCCACAGGACCAGGAAAAAATCTGGGTGAAGTACTTCCGTGATTTTATTTCGCTGATTGGCCTGCTGGTGGCGCTGATTGTCACGCTTTCCATCACCTCGATTGCCGGTTCGGCGCAGCAGATGATTATCTCCGCCCTCTATCTTGATAATATTGAGTGGCTGAAACCTGCATGGCGACTGATTGGTCTGGCGATCTCTATATTCGCCAACTATTTGTTGTTCTTCTGGATTTTCTGGCGGCTACCGCGCCACCGTCCACGGAAAAAGGCGTTGATTCGCGGTACGTTTATTGCGGCGATCGGCTTTGAGGTGATCAAAATTGTGATGACCTACATGCTGCCATCGCTGGTGAAATCTCCCTCTGGCGCCGCCTTTGGTTCTGTACTGGGTTTGATGGCGTTCTTCTACTTCTTTGCCCGGCTGACGCTGTTTTGCGCCGCCTGGATTGCCACTGCGCATTACAAAGACGACCCACGGATGCCTGGCAAAACACACCGCTAAATCCCTAACTGGGCTGAATATTTCAGCCCAATTCATCATTTCAGCATTAATATCCAAGCCGTAACTTTTATTTAACCTAAAACCAGTTTTAAATTCTATTATTGAAATTATGTGAAGCATTTCATAGAAGCGAAATCGCAGGTCTGAAAATTATCCGCTTTTTGCCTGGTTTTTGTACGTTTCCGCACTTTGTTACAGATTGAAATGTCGCTTTTGCTGTGGCTAATATGGTCGTTCGTTCGCCAAAAAATAAGAAAATTTTATGCAAGCCACAGCCACAACCTTAGACAACGAGCAGGAAATCACGCCGGTAAACTCACGCAGTAAAGTCGTTATCGCTTCACTGATTGGCACCGCTATCGAGTTCTTCGATTTCTATATCTATGCCACTGCGGCGGTTATCGTTTTCCCGCATATCTTCTTCCCGCAGGGTGACCCGACCGCCGCAACGTTGCAGTCGCTCGCCACCTTTGCGATTGCTTTCGTCGCGCGCCCCATTGGTTCCGCCGTGTTTGGTCACTTCGGCGACCGCGTAGGGCGTAAAGTCACCCTGGTGGCGTCGTTGCTGACGATGGGGATCTCCACCGTATTAATTGGCCTGCTGCCAGGCTATGAAACCATCGGCGTGATGGCTCCGTTGCTGCTGGCGCTGGCACGTTTTGGCCAGGGTCTGGGGCTGGGTGGTGAATGGGGCGGCGCGGCGCTTCTGGCGACCGAAAACGCACCGCCACGCAAACGCGCGTTGTATGGCTCTTTCCCACAACTGGGCGCGCCGATTGGTTTCTTCTTTGCGAACGGCACCTTCCTGCTGCTCTCCTGGTTACTGACCGACGAGCAGTTTATGAGCTGGGGCTGGCGCGTACCCTTTATCTTCTCTGCCGTGCTGGTGTTGATTGGCCTGTATGTTCGTGTGTCTCTGCATGAAACGCCGGTATTTGCGAAAATCGCCGCCGCGAAAAAACAGGTGAAAATCCCGCTGGGCACCCTGCTGACCAAACATGTCCGTGTGACCGTGCTGGGCACCTTCATCATGTTGGCCACCTACACGCTGTTTTACATCATGACCGTCTATTCCATGACATTCAGCACCTCGCCTGTCGGGCTGGGTATGCCGCGAAACGAAGTGCTGTGGATGCTGATGATGGCGGTCATTGGTTTTGGTGTGATGGTGCCGGTTGCCGGGCTGCTGGCCGATAAATATGGCCGTCGCAAAAGCATGATCGCCATTACAACCCTGATCATTCTGTTTGCGCTGTTCGTCTTCCCGCCGCTGTTAGGCTCCGGCAACCCGGCGCTGGTAATGGCTTACCTGCTGATCGGTCTGAGCCTGATGGGGCTGACTTTTGGCCCGATGGGTGCGCTGCTGCCGGAGCTGTTCCCGACCGAAGTGCGCTACACCGGTGCATCGTTCTCGTATAACGTGTCATCAATTCTGGGGGCGTCCGTTGCGCCTTATATCGCCACCTGGCTGCAGGCGAATTACGGTCTGATGTATGTGGGGATTTATCTGGCGGCGATGGCAGCCCTGACGCTGACCGCGCTGTTGTTGACTCACGAGACCAAACACCAGTCGCTGTAATGATCATTACCTCTCTCCCGGATGCGGCGTCAACGCCTTATCCGGGCTACCGCCCCGTCATCTGATGCTCACTCGATCGGTCCCCTCTCCCTTTGAGGGAGAGGGTTAGGGTGAGGGACAACCACCGCACCAATCTCTTACTTTTTCATCTGTGCCAGAATCGCCCGGCACTGGTTGGCTTCGCCTTCTGATGGCGAAATCAATGCCAGCAGTGCAGCCGCAGGTGTCACCAGCGTTGCCAGCGCTGCGGCCACCGCACCACGGGCAATCAGCGGCCCCGGTTTTACCCCCGCCTGCGGATTTTTAAATGTTCCGCGCACATACAAAGGTGAACGCAGCGTAACGATACGCACCCCTTTACTTTCCGGGTTAATGGTCAGGTCCAGTTGCTCCGAGGCGAAACTCGCCGTACCCGTCACATTCACCAGCGCGTTTTCGGTATCAAAAGCGAAGATTTGCGGACGCGCCACGCCATTAACCAGATCGAGATTCGCCGCCGCGCAGTTCACCCGCACCTCATCGTCGCCAAAGATCTTGCCGATAACGTAGTTACCCACATTCAGCCCGGCAATCTCCATCAGATTACGGCTAATAAGCCCGTCATTCATCAACAGCTTAAGGTTACCGTTGCTGGTGCCCAGCAGCGCCGCTACGGAGTTCCCTGTCCCCCGGAAATCCGCATCGCCATTCATCTCACCGAGGGTTTTCTGCATCAGCTCGACATTTGGCATCAGTTGTTTCAGTTTTAACCGTCGCGCCTGGATTTCCGCACGCCCCTGCATCGGCTTTTTATCCCCTTCAAGGCGAATATTGGATGAGATCGTCCCGCCCGCTAAGCCGAATTTCAACGGCTGCAGTTTCAGATCCGCATTCTGTAAAATGATATGGGTTGTGAGGTCGCTTATCGGCAATGTGCTGCCATGCTCAATGCGCTTCCCTTTAAAACGCACGTCGGCATCCATCGTGTTCCATTTGTCGGTTTCAAAGCGATCGTAAGGCAACACCTTCCCGGCGGGCTGGATATTTTTTTCACCCTTCTTCTGCTCTGCCTGTTTCGCTTTATCTCCCCCTTTACCGGAGTCCACACCGATCAAGGGACCAAGGTCAGCCAGACGAAGCTGCCGAGACTCCAAATCGCCTTCCAGTTTCGGACGTGGTTTACCGGTGGTATAGGTGAGTGAGCCATGTATGTCGCTTTCGCCGATACGCCCGTTAAAATCGCGATAATCATAGACACTGCTTTTTTCGCTATCTATCTTCGCCACCAGATGACCATCCGTTTCAAACGGCGGGGTATCCGGCAGCAGCACGCCTGTCAGTTCGTAGAGATCCCCCAGGGTATCGCCAGCGAATTTCAACTGGAGGTCGACGCCGCCCATTTTCATCGGGTCGTTAACCTTGCCGACAAAGGCCACACGGGTGTTGCCGGAGCGGAAATCTGCCTGCACCGGGAAAGGCGTGTCTTCGCTGCGTAGCGCCAGCATGCCACCGATTTTCCCCGTGCCTGTCAGCGGTTGGCCGTTATAATGCCCCTGGGCTTTCAGCCCGAAAACATAATCTGCCACGCGCGTTTTATCTTTACTGTTGCCCGTGACTTCATTGAAAGGGAGCGGTTTGCCTAACGGATCGACGAGGATCTCGATATCCGCTTTGCTCACCTTGTCGTTAACAGCGATACGCCCTTGATCGAAGAGAATATTATCCAGGCGGAACGACCAGCCGGAAGGTTGCGCATTGGGATCGTTGTTTTCTGCACTGGCGAGCTTAAAGGTCCAGTTGTTGTTCTTTTCAGACAGGCGGATCAGGCGCGCATCCGGCTTTTGCAGTTTGATCCACGGCAGGTAAACGGTTTTCGTTAATAGCGCCAGCGGTGCGAGAGTGGCTTCGACGCGCGGTAGGTGCACCATGGTGACGTCGGGGATCTCAGGTGGGTTACCGAGGACAATATCGTCGGCATGAATGTGCGGCCAGGGTATCCAGCTACGCCAGCCCGTCTCCTCTTTTTGTCGCTCCCACACCACGCCCAAATCACCGCGAATCGCAAAGGGGCGATTAAGTTCGGTAGAGACTTTCTGATTAATGGTCGGTTTGAGACGGTTCCAGTCAAAGGTGGCAATGATAATAATGGCCACCACAATCAATAAAACCAGTGTTCCAGTGACAGCAATAATCGCTTTGCTTGTTTTTGTCATGCGGGCACCCTTTCTTTATTGCCTTGCCTGTCATAAAGATAGCCGAGGCTGGCAGAAAGGGGTGCCCTGCGATCAGAGCTCCAGCAGTACGTTTTCCAGCGTATTCAGTGGAACCGGGCGCGAAAGGAAGTAGCCTTGCGCGGCAAAAGCCGGAGAATTCTGAACGTCACGCCACTCGTCGAGGGTTTCAACACCTTCAACAATCACCCCCTGGCAGTAGCGATTCATTAACTGAATGAGCAGCGCGAAAAGGTTGCGTCCTTCGGGCGTCTTGCGCAGCATAATAAACAGGTCGCGCGACACTTTGATGTAGTCATAATGCATTTCGCTAAGCGCCGAGAAGTTGGCCATTCCGGTACCAAAATCATCCAGCCACAGCGGTCCCATTTCACTGATCGTGGCGAACGTGGAGTCTTGCGGCAGGCGGATATGTTCCACCAGTTCAAAACGGATCCACGGCACAGTGTCGATGAGGGCTTTTAATGCTTTATTCGAGCGCATGGCTATCAGCGTGGGCCCATCGACATTTACGGATGCCAGCACGCCGTGCTGCTCGAAAAAGTCTTTCTGTTTGGCCAGCAGAGCGATCTGTTCGTGTACCACGTCGACACGATGACGCACCGCGACCTCGGAAAAATAGCGGTCCGGTGGGATGCGCTGATCGGGCTGGCTCGGATGCGTCACAATGGTCAGCACCTCAACCGCCATCAGGCGACCATCAGTTTTGTAAATTGGCTGATAAGTATAAGCACGCTCACACTGCAGCCAAAAACGACGTTCCTGTAGGCTTTCTATGCTCGCCTCGGAGTAGTTCAGCCGCTGGATAACCTGCTTTAACTTCATTTCTTCTTCCTGTTGAAAATGAGTAGCCCCGGAGCTCTCGTCATTGGGTTATCGGCCCCTGAGGTGAGAACTTTACCTTCATGACCCACGCAAAATGAAAAAGCACTTTGCGGAATCAGCAGAGAATACGTTCTGTGTCAAAAAAATAATGGAACGTCGTTTTAATATAGTTGACCACGAAACGCGCACAACGCACACTACCGTTAATTCATCTGATTCAGGTTCCGGACTATGTCAAAGAAAATTGCCGTCATCGGCGAATGCATGATTGAACTGTCACAAAAAGGCGCGGAAGTGAATCGCGGTTTCGGTGGCGACACACTCAATACGTCGGTTTACATCGCTCGTCAGGTAGACGCTGCGGCGTTATCCGTGCATTACGTTACTGCGCTGGGTACCGACAGTTTCAGCCAACAGATGCTGGAATCCTGGCAGGCAGAAAACGTCGATACCACCCTGACTCAGCGCATGGAAAATCGACTGCCCGGCCTGTATTACATCGAGACCGATGACACCGGCGAGCGCACCTTTTACTACTGGCGTAACGAAGCCGCGGCAAAATTCTGGCTGGAAAGCGAGCAGTCTGCCGCCATTTGTGAAGAGCTGGCGACCTTTGATTATTTGTATCTCAGCGGTATCAGCCTGGCGATTTTAAGCCCGGCAAGCCGTACTAAGCTGCTGTCACTGCTACAGGAATGTCGCGCAAACGGCGGTCAGGTGATTTTCGATAACAACTACCGTCCGCGTTTGTGGGCCAGCAAAGAAGAGACCCGTCAGGTCTATCAGCAAATGCTCGCTTGTACTGACATCGCTTTCCTGACGCTCGATGACGAAGATCTGCTGTGGGGCGCACAGCCGGTGGAAGACGTTATCGCACGCACTCAGCAGGCGGGCGTAAAAGAGGTGGTGATTAAACGCGGTGCGGACTCCTGCCTGGTCGCAATCCAGGGAGAAGCCCTGAAAGAAGTGCCAGCGGTGAAATTGCCAAAAGAGAAAGTGGTGGATACTACCGCAGCGGGTGATTCATTCAGCGCCGGGTATCTGGCCGTGCGCCTGACCGGTGGCGATGCCGAAGCTGCTGCCAGACGCGGCCACTTAACGGCCAGCACGGTAATTCAATACCGTGGCGCGATCATTCCACGCGACGCCATGCCGAACTAAGGATTTTCCCTGCCTCCTGTCCGGGGCAGGTCTTTTTCCCCTCACCCTAACCCTCTCCCCAAAGAGGAGAGGGGACCGATCGTGCTCGCATTTTTGTGGGGATTCCTCAGCCCACAGGGAAAGGGGACTATTTCGTGCGGTCTGAACGTTTGGTAGCCCGGATCAGGCGTTTACGCCGCATCCGGGAACACCCACAACGCTTACTGCTGCGGCGGAATATCCGACACATCCTGATGGGCATCATCCACGTTGGCTGGCGCGGCATTCTGCTCACCAGAAGACATCAACTCTTCCCAGCTCGCCTGCAGATCCTTCATGTTGTACTCCGGCTCGCCTTTCGGCTGCAGCAATACCAACGCCATATCCTGCGAAAGCTGCTGACGTAAATCCTGATTCAGCATTTCTTTCGTCAGACTACTCAGGAAGTTCTGGCGCAATTTTTGGTACTGCTCGGGCGCGATATCCACCACCTGGTTTTGCAGCGAACGCATCCGCTGGCTAATCAGGATGTCGGTATCCGTGCGGGCATAAGTGGCAAACAGCTTCTGAAGCTCAAGATTTTTTTGCGCCACCAGCGCATCAAACTCTTCTTGCGGCAGGCCGCGATCGCGCACTTTCGCCAGCTCGCGGGCCACGATATCCAGATTGCTGTTGAGCCTATCGTTTGGCGAGTCAAGATTGATGGCACACTGCGCACGCTGGAACAACACCCGACAGTCGAAGCTCAGACCAATGTCTTTCACGTTGGTCTTCGCCAGATACTGCTGCACGTGCCAGAACAGCGCCTCGCGGGCTAAATCAGCACGCCAGTAGCGTTGCAAGGCCGCAGATTCACGAATCGGCTGCCAGGCGGTATCCCACATGATGGAAAGACGATCCTGACGCACAGAATCCGTCATGATACTTACTGGCTGACGCGGTAGTGGCGATAAGGTTGGCACCGGGGCCGGTGTTTCGCGCTTGCCTTTAAGATCGCCAAACGCTTTGTTAATCTGCTCGGCAACCGCGCGGCTATCAACGTTACCCACCACAATCAGCGTCATCGCGTCCGGGGTGTACCATTTCTGATGGAAGGCCTGGAGCTGTTTCGCATCCAGCGGTTGTTTGAGCGTTTCAGCCGGATCATGGCCGAGCAATGACGACCCTTTCAGGCGATAGCGCCACCAGTTGTCTTTGGTGTTACCCGGCCAGGTCGCCACCATATCTTCGCTCGCCAGCGCATGGTTAATCGTTTCTGGCGTAATGGTGAGGCGCCCGGTGCTGTCTGACAGCCAGACCAGCGCTTCTTTGAGCAAATCGTTGCGGTTATTCGGCAGGCTCAGATTGAACATCGTGTATTCATACGAGACCAGCGCGGGAGGTAACGGACGCTTCGGGTCGATACCCTGCTGCCACAGTGAACGTACCTGTGCAGGTTGCAGGCTACCGCTTTGGGTCAGCGCAATACGTGGAAGAAAATGGCTAAAGCCGCTCTGTTGCGTACTCTCGGTGAGCGAACCGGTATTAATAGACAGACGTACTTCGATGCGATCGCTGGGGCGTTGTGGTGTGGCCAGGACTTGCCATTGCAAACCATTTGCCAGTGTCCCCTGTTGCCAGGCCGGGTCGGGCTGGAGCGCATCTGCCTGCACATAACCGACGGCTGCCATCATGAGCAAACCGCCTGTTAACAATCGAATTTTTGTGCCCTGCATGAGAACCCCTGATCAACGTTCCTGGTTAAAAAGTCAGCCCCGACATGTCTGGAGGCTAAAGATACTTTAACACTTCGCTGTTAGACCTCACGAATTGCAAAATGTCACACAGCGAAGTGAAAAATCCCGGGCAATTCGTTCTGAATTGTGACGGGCCAGGGGGTAATTATGCGCAGGCACCCGTAGCCCGACAAGGACTACGGGGCTAAGTAGCGAAATTAAGAGGAAATTTCGCCGGTTTTGCTGCTTGATGCACGATTATTCAGCGTATCCGTTAGCTTTTTCTGATCGAGCTCTTTTACCCATTTCGCCACGACCACGGTCGCCACGCCATTACCGACCAGGTTAGTCAGCGCACGCGCTTCTGACATAAAGCGGTCGATACCCAGAATCAGCGCCAGCCCTGCTACCGGTAAATGGCCCACCGCGGAAATGGTTGCCGCCAGTACGATAAAACCGCTCCCGGTCACCCCCGCTGCGCCTTTTGACGAGAGCAACAGGACCACCAGCAAGGTTATCTGATGGAAAATATCCATATGGCTGTTGGTGGCCTGGGCGATAAAGACGGCCGCCATCGTCAGGTAAATAGAGGTTCCGTCGAGGTTAAACGAGTAGCCGGTAGGGATAACCAGCCCCACGACGGACTTGCGACAACCGAGGCGTTCCATCTTCTCAAGCATACGCGGCAGCGCAGACTCGGACGAAGAGGTCCCCAGCACGATCAGCAATTCTTCGCGGATATAACGGATAAATTTGAAAATGTTAAAGCCCGTTGCGCGGGCAATCGAACCCAGCACCACCACCACGAACAGAATACAGGTGATATAGAAGCAGATAATGAGCTGCCCCAACTGGATCAGCGTGCCAACACCGTACTTACCGATGGTAAAGGCCATCGCGCCAAACGCACCAATCGGTGCAAGACGCATAATAAAGTTGATGATGCCGAAAATGACCTGCGAGAAACTTTCAATCACGTTGAAAATTAGCTGGCCCTTGTTGCCCAGACGGTGCAGCGCGAAACCAAACAGCACGGCAAACAGCAGCACCTGCAAAATGTTGCCGCTGGCAAACGCGCCAATCACACTACCCGGGATAACGTCCATGAGGAAGGCGACGATACCCTGCTCTTTGGCCTGTTCTGCATACACCGCAACCGCTTTAGCATCCAGCGTTGAGGGGTCAACATTCATCCCCGCTCCGGGCTGCACAACGTTGACGATAATCAGGCCGATAATCAGTGCCAGCGTACTGACCACTTCAAAATAGAGCAACGCCACCGCACCTGTGCGGCCTACCGCCTTCATGCTTTCCATACCGGCGATACCTGTCACTACCGTACAGAAGATGACAGGGGCGATAATCATTTTAATCAGCTTAACGAAGGCATCACCAAGCGGTTTCATTTGCGCGCCCAGTTCCGGGTAGAAATGGCCGAGCAAAATACCGATAGCGATTGCCGTCAGTACCTGGAAATACAGACTTTTAAACAGAGAGGTTTTCATAGGGTGTCCTTGAGGTATAAACCACAGGCTTTTTGGGGATTTCTCGCGCCTGCGGGTTAAAAATAACACCCAGAAAACATGACAGAAATATACTCACATCAAATTTGAAACAATGATGTTAAAAAGTTAGAGCTGACTCGTACAAGCCAGCAACATTTCAACCATTTTCAGCATTGTCTGGCATCGAAAAATAACGCGCTTCAAATGCTTCCGGCGTCATGGCGCGATCAAACAAAAATCCCTGTACGATTTCCACACCCGCATTTTGCAGCCATTCGCGCTGCGCTTCGGTTTCAACCCCTTCGGCGATAATGTGTAAATCCAGGCTTCGCGCCATGTGGATAATCGACGCCACCATGCTGCTGTCGTCGGGCAAGCCTTCAACAAAAATTTTGTCGATTTTCAGTACATCTACCGGCAGTGACTTCATATGGTGTAATTGACGTAACCCGGCATACCCCATGCCGAAATCGTCCAGCGCAATACGCACCCCCGCATTCCGCAGCGGGCGCAGAATGGTCACCGCCGCCTGTGGGTCATCAATGCGACGGCTCTCAGTCACTTCAAGAATCAAGGTGTTTGGTTTAATTCGATAGCGATTGAGCAGTTCCAGCATGTCCGGCACCATATCGTGGTGCATCAGTTGCAACGCCGAGAGATTCACCGACAGCGGCATCATCAGCCCGCGCTCTTGCCAGGCAGACAACAGACGGCACGACTCTTCCAGTACCCAATAACCCACGGTAACCATTAGCCCGCACGACTCGATACGTTCGATTAACCCTTCCGGCAGCTCCCAACTGCCATCCGGTTGCTCCATACGCAGCAATGTTTCGGCGCTCACCACCGCATTCGTGGCGAGGTCCACCTGCGGCTGAAGCCAGATGGCAAACTTGCGATTTTCAAGCGCGGTCAGGATATTGCTCTCTTCCGTCAGCCGTTTTTGCGCCTCTTCCATCTCTTTTGGATCGAAGAATTGAATCTGATTTTTCCCTTTGCGTCGCGATGTAAACGCCGCTGAAGCCGCACGTCGATAAAGCTGTTCTGCGGTCTGGTCGCCATGGAACATCGCCACACCGATGCTGGCACTCGGGCGCAACTGAATGCCGTGAATGGGCACGCGCTCATTAATAACAGTGAGTACTTGCTGACCTAATGTTATGGCGTGCCATGGCTCTTTCACCCCGTGGGCGATAATGGCGAAGTCATAGGCACTGACCTGGGCGAGCACCATCCGCGGTGAAATGACAGATTTCAGCTTCTCCACCAGCGTCAACAGCAGCATCTCGCGCTGTGACTCTTTCAGCACACCCGCCGTATCCTGCAACGTTTCACAGGCGATAAACATCAGCGCGGTAGTCTTCTGCCGCGCCACCACCTGATCCAACAGCGCCATCAGGAAGGCTTTGTTTGGCAGTTCCGATACCGGGAAGAGGGTCGACTGGGTGTTCAGCTCATCATGCTGACGCAACAGGTTTTGCTGATTACGGTTATAGCTGCGAACCAGGCTGCCAATCTCATCATCCTGATGGTGACGCGGCAACGCCAGTTGGTGCCCGACCTGGTCCTGCTGCGGTACATCGCTCAGTTCGCGGGCGATTTTGCGCAGCGGATGGACGATCAATCGGTTAATACACCAGGTGATCGCCACCGTCATAATCAACGTCAAAAGTAAGTAAGCAGTTACCAACGTTGAAAGGGTGCTCATCACGAATTTATAGACGCGATAAGAGTCCGCTTCGAGCACCAGATAGGCAATCGGCTGTGGATTGGCGGGGCGCTGCAGGGAGTAAATGGGCAATGAAATCTGGATAGGCAGTTCAAACACCCGCGCGATCATCATAGGCACCGGGCGCTCGGGAATAAATCGCAGGCGCAACGCCTGAAACTGGTTGGGTAGCACCACATCCGCGCGGATAACCACCCCGGCAGGCTTAATTTGCTTAAGCACCGATTCCGCTTCCGGGAAATCGGCCTTTAATATGGCTTCGGACAGCGGTTCACGTACCGAACGGGCAATACTTTCCAGTTGCGTAGCCGTGTTGTAGCGATTCTGCTGCACAAAATGAAACAGCAAAATGACGCAAAAAATGAAAATAAACACCATCGCCACGGAAAAAACCGCAGTCATCTGTTTAATCGTTAAAGAACGGCTGACACGCAAAATCACTCTCCAGAGATACACAAGCGCAGGGCAATAAAATACAACTCCGCCGCCAGAGTATACCCTATCGTGACAGTTTGAGATAAAGAGGCGTCAAGATTGCCTCAGCGCCAACGCTATGAGGAAAAAGCGTCAGCAATACACGGAATAATAAGCACAAATCTCATGTGGCGGGCCATATTGCCCGCCACGCTTCCCCCAGGAATTATCCTCATTATTACCAGTCAGCGTATGGCGTCAGCGTCTGCGGCGGCATGTCCATATCGCCCTGCCATCCTGCGGCGGAATAACGGATAAAGAGCATTCCCTGGCTTGGCGTGTAATCTTTCGCCTGCTGAATATTCACGCCAAGGCCAACGGACCAGTTCGCGTTAATACGCCGTTCAACCAACGCCTGGGCGGTATAACCCACGCCGCTCGATGAACTCCCTTCCTCCAGCGCGGTTCTGGCGTCGGTACGATAATCCGCCGGGATCAAATTCAGTAACGGATAGCTTCGTTCCGTTTTCTTACGCGAATGTGACCAGGAGGCAGACCCACCCAACTCCCAGGACCAGTTCTCCGTACGTTGACGCCAGGTCACGGGCACCGAAAATGACAAATATTCTTGCGGGCTATAATAGCCCCCTTGCCCCAGGGTGTAGTGGCTCAGATCTTTGTCATAGTGCCAAATCATATTATTAAGGCCAATGGTCAGACGGCGGTTATTCTCATTGATAAGCTTGTAGTAATACCCCGCCATCCAGCGTACTCGCCAGTTGTCAGCCACATTTTTCCCGGTCAACTGATCGGCGCCTAAAGAGGCCCAAACGCCGTGCGCCTCGCCACGGTCATAGCTCATACTGGCGGTGGCGCCGTTCGCCCGCACGCCGCCCCATGTGGTACCGGGATGATCGCCATTGCCGTTATCTTTCTGCCCGCCAAACGCCAGTAAGGAGCTGGAAATCGGACGACGATGCACATTCAGCGTGTAGCCAATCGCCCCGATATCATTGCTGTAGCTCAGGCCGCCGACGATATCCACCACGTTAAAACCAATCGGCGTGGTGCCAATATCCATATCCCAGGTCTTATTGCGCCAGCCTACCGCAACGCTCACGCCGTTAGCCGTCTGGGTGCGGTCACCGCCCTCACAGGCCACTTCATTACAGGTTCCCCAGTGCGGCGAATATGTCCCGTCATCTTTAAGCGAGAACTTTCCGGCATCCATATTCACCATATCGGTACGAAAGAACATCCTGCCGTCAGCCAGCGGCGCATCGGCCTGCAGCATAGTGGTGTGGGCTTTTAAATCAGAGTAGCCGCCCGTACCGCTCGACCCCCAGTAGTTATGCTCCAGCGTGACATTCACATCCTGCTGACGATAAAGTTCTGCGGCATCGCCGCGCACGCCGCGTTTCAGCCAGTCATCTTTCTCATTGTTACGGGTTTTATAGGTGAATTCGTCATTGCTGGTGGGACGGGTTGCCGCCACGCCCGATGCAACCATCGCGTCTTTATAGGTTTCCAGCGCCGCCTGCGGTTGCCCCTCCAGCACCTGGAAACGCGCCGCATCACGCAGCACCAGTGCGCTTTCCATCGAAGGCGGTAGCCCCTTCGCCTGCGGCACAATCTCGCTGAAAGTCTGACGGGCGGCGTCATTATCGCCCACCGCCGCCTGCACCATTGCCACCCGGCGTTGGGTATTGATCGTCCGTGGCGCAGTCGGGGTGGCGGCCGGTAATGTCGCCAGCAGTCCACGCGAAGCCATGCGGTTGCCGTCGGCGGCATAAATTTCTGCCAGCCCCAGTACCGCATCTTCATTGGTCGGCTCGCGATTCAACACGCGCTGATAGGTCGATATCGCCGTGGGATTATCGCCCCGCTGTTGCGCCCAGTCGGCGAGCGTCAAATCAATACGCGTCGACGCAGGCTGCTGTTGAAGAAAAGCGATTGCCTCCGCCTCATGGCCCGCATCGCGCAACTGATTAGCCCGCGCCAGGCGTTGATTGGCTTCCAGCCTGTCGGAGAGTTCCTGAATATTGCTGTTCCACTTGTCGCGCGACAGCGTGTTGAGGTGCGCCAGCGCCGCGCTCTCCTGATTATTGCCGGAAAGATAGAGGCCGTAAGCGTAAACCTGCTCAGGGTCTGTGGGCTTATTGCGCGCCAGCGCGCGCATCTGCGCGTCGGCTTCAATCTGTTGACCGGCGGAGCGCAAATCACTGGCCAGACGGTAGGTCACCCATACACTATCCGGGTCCAGCGCCAGACGACGTTTTTGCAATACGGCAGCCTGCGCCCAGTTGCCCTGATTTTCCAGCCGCTCCGCCTCTTGCGCGAGTCGGTCGTTGGTCAGGCTGCGTTCAATATCGTTAATGCTGCGCCGCTGGCTGGCGCTCAGTGACTGAATAAAGGCATCGGCTTTTTCCGGCGACTGCGCGCGGTAAATATTCGCCAGACCGCGTACCGCGTTGCTGTTGCCGCTATCCATACGCAGTGCCTGGTAATAGAAACGCTCTGCGGCGGCGGTATCCTTGCGGGCCATTGCCGCATCGCCCAGCCCCAGCACCGCGTAGCTGTCGGTATTATCAATCGCACGCGCCTGCTGGTAGAGGCGTTCCGCCTGGGCCGGATTTTTCGCCGCCAGTTGCGCATCGCCTTGTTGGATCAGCAACCAGTAACGGTTCACCTTGAGCAGGCTGTCCCATTTGCCGCGATTATCGCTATTGGGATCGAGGGCGATGGCCCGCTCAAACTGCGCCACCGCCCGGGCACGATCGCCCTTCTGGGAATAGGCCTGACCCAGCGCTCCGACGGCTTCGCTGTCCTGATGATTTTTGCTTACGGCATCCTGCAATGCGCCAATCGCCGTGCCGCCCTTGCCCGCTTCCACGGCCGCCAGCCCGCTGGCACGCTCCCGAAATGCCGGGTCAGCCAACTGTTTCTGTTGTGCATCAAGCTGCTGGCGCGCCGTCACAACCGTATCCCCTTCACTGAACACGCTCAGGAAACGTTTGAGAGCCGCCACGCTTTTTTCGCTGACGGCCATACCCTGAATCTGCTGATACCAGAGATTGGCTGCGGCATCGCGCCCGGTGTTGTTTTTCGCCATTTGCTCAAGAACGGCATAGCCTTCTTCGTTGCGCCCGTCGGCGATCAACAGCCGTGCCAGCGTAATTTGCAAATCGGCATTTCCCGGATTGCTGGCATTAAGGGCTTTCAACTGAGTAATGGCTTCGTTGTGTCGCGCCGGGACTTTCGCCACCTGAATCCAGTATTCCGCCGCCAGATCGCCTGCTGGCGCACTGTCGTTAAACATCTTCTCGTAAGCGGCAACGGCCTCCTGCGGATGCCCCGTGGCCGCCTGTAAACGCGCTTCCTGCAAGGCCTGTCGCCCTTCGGGTGTCGACAGCGCCATCGTGATACGCGACGCTTTGGTCGCGCTGGCGTTTGGTGCGAGAGCGTTCAGCCGCGCCATCTGCTTTTGCGCTCCGGCATTATCACCCTGACGCAGCAGATAGCGCAGACGCGCGGCAATCACGTCCGGGTCGTCGGGGGCCATTAATTCAAGGCGATATAACGACTGGCGTACTAAATCTTCACGTTTGGTGGTTTCGCCCAGGCGTACCTGTTCAAGCAGTTGTTGTTGCGCGCCCGGTGCCGCCTGCGCGAAAGGCATCACTGAGATGCCGAGCGTGAAAGACAATAAACTTAATGTGAGCTTGCGCATTGCTGGCCCCAGTCAGGTTGTAACTCACCGCGAGGGGTGAAGCGGAAACGATGCTCGTCCCAACCTTGTCCGAAAAGGGTCAGAACATAACTGTAATACGCGTCTTTGCCGGGGAAGCGATCCGCCACCCGCTGACGCTGCGCCGCCTGAGCATCACGATCCTGTAAAAACGGCAGGAGTGCCGCCGAGAAACCCACAGGGCCATTACCCTGTACCTTGCCGGTCGCCACGTTGACTCTTTCTGGCGGCACACCCTGTTTCGCCGTCATGGTTTCCATGGGTTTGAGGCGCGCCAGCATACGCGCCTTTTGCGGGTCGCTGTCATGCATCATGCCTACCCATGCATACACGCGAATCGCATCGTAACCCCCGATAACCGGCTTATCGGCGGTAAGCTGCCAGCCCTTATTTTTCTGATAACTCACCCAGTCAGGGGAGAACCCTTTCGGCGCGCTTTCCATAATTAACCGCAGATTGGTCTCCCGTAGCGTCGTCCAGGGCGCGACATAACGGGTAAGGTACTGGGCCAGTTGGGGCGGCAGATAGCCAGGGTTGAAGCGCCAGGCATCGTTATCAGCAAACCCGATCTTGCCGGGAAGCAGCATGGATCCAAGGCCGGGCACCGTGGTCACCTCTTCTTTAGCAATGCGCGAGAGCAGCGCTTTTCCGATCCCGGTATAGTCCGGCATGTTCCACAGCCGTCCGGCTTCCAGCAGAGACCAGGCAATCCAGATATCCGCATCCGACGCGGAGTTGGTATCCAGTACCGTCCATTCGGTTTCATTTTTCCGCCCCCACAGCCATGCGGGAAGCCGCGCGCTTAAATCCCCTTCCGCCAGGTTATTTTGCGTCCAGTTCAGCACCGTTTTAAAGGCATCGCGATCGTTCGCCGCAAGGGCAAAGAACAGGGCATAGCTTTGCCCTTCGGAGGTGGTTATCTGGCGGGCATCACTTGGGTCGATGACGCGTCCGCCATCGCTAATATAGTCCTGTTTAAAGCGCTCCCATGCGGGCCAGTTACAGGCGGCGCTTGCCTGCGCCGCCGCCAGCATAAGCGCCGCCATGACCATCCAGCGTAGCGCTTTCATCACCGCTTACTCGTGATCCGGGTCGAGACGACGACGGCTAATAATACGCAGCAGACGCCACAGCACCCATGCCAGCAATACCACGCTCACCGCGGTCAGAATCGCCAGCAGTACCGGATGGTTCGCCAGCGCATACCAGATACGTTCGAACCACGGCAGATGCCCCACGTAGTAGATGTCACCCACACGCAGACCGTTCACCCCCGATTCACGAATCACCGACACGGAGCCGAAAATCGAGGCACGTTTACCGCTGTCATTCATCGCATCGTTTAACAACTCGTAGCCGCGCGGGCTATCCGCCAGCAGTGCCACCACGCTGCGCTGATCGTTATAAGGCGACTGGAAGCCGATAATGGCCGCCATCGGGCCGCTGGACGACACCGAGGTCTGCGCATCCGCCTGACGATCAACATCATCAGGCGTCACGCCAGGGAACGGCGTCTGGCGCAGCGGCGTTTTCACCCAGCTTTGCGCCGCGTGAACCAGCAGGTCGATACGCTTGTCGTCTTTCAGTTTTTCCGGGAGCGCGCCGATGATCATGATGTCGGCGTCTTTCCCCTGAATCTGCGTACCGTCATTGGTCAATGTCACGTTAATGGCCGGGAAGCCCGTTTGCGCACCGACGGTAGCCAGCGAGTCCAGCAGCGTGGTCAGTTGCCCCTCTGTCGGGGTTGGCGGCACCACAACAATGGTTTCAGACAGGTCAGCCATTCGGGTGAACGGGAAGCCTGCATTGGCAAATGCGCGCAGATCCGGCATTGCCAGGAAATGGTAGTACTTCGAGAAGTCGATGGTGGAATCGTCGCCAATCACCACACGGTTTTGCACCGGCTGGAAGGTGACGCAGTTGTCGATAGTGCCACCCGGCATGGGATTCATATACTGGAAGTCAAAGCGCAGTTGGTTCACCGCCCCCAGTTTCAGCGCCGGAATAGAAACATCGGTTTTACCATCCAGCAGCCCCTGTAAGACCGGCAGGCGCAGCAGTAGTCGGTTGGTATCCTGATTACTGACCAGGCTAAAATATTGCAGGAACTGGTTGTTCAGGCTGATATCCATGCGCGAATTGTCTTTGGTCGGCGGCGCGGTATAACGATAGTTCAGGTGCATATCGATACCGTTGCTGCGCAAGAGATAGAGATCCGGCGGCAGGTTCAACGCGACATTGATCGACGCCGGTTGCAGGCCCGTGGACTGCAACTGCTCTTCATAGGTTTTCAGTTCACCAAAGGTGACCGCGCGGTCAGTGCGTATCCAGTTCGGCGCATCATAGGGTTTACGCGCCAGCAGTGGTTTCACTTCATCAACGGTGACACTGCTGCCACGGAACAACACGTTCCCCTGAGCGATACCTTTTGCCGCCTGTAACAGGTCTTTGTCATCGCGCCCAAATACCACCAGTAATTTCACATAAGGATTGTTCGGGTGGCTCATCATGGTGATGGTTGGGGCGTTCACCGCCGGTGCGTCACGGAGGAAATCCGGACGCTTGTCGTTGGTGGCGAAAATAATCGCATTACGATCCGGCAGACCGTTGTACATGACCGGGAAATTCTGCCCCCGCCAGCCGGTACGCGAACCAAACCAGGAGGCAATGACCGCCGCCGCCTGCTGCTCAGCCAGATCCGGCGCACCGGCGAAGACCATCGACAGCGTTAACGGACGAGTGTCACGCGGGTCGAAGAACGGGATCGGGAAGTGCGACAGGTCGTTTTGCACGGCCAGCGTCTGGTAAGAAAGTTCCAGCGAGCTACTGCGGCCAATATCCATCCACAGCGTCGTGCTGGCCGGGTTTTCACAGACATCGCGATAGTGACCGACAAACTCCAGCCGCACGCGGTTGAAGTCGGTAATGTAAAGCGGGTCGATGGGCACCTGCGCAAAGGTCTTTTTACCCAGTTGTTCTTTGGTGACCGGCAGCACGCCCATCAGTTCGTCATTCAGGTAGACCTTTAGCTGCGACTGGACCGGCAGCAGTGACGGTGATGGGGTATATTCGAGATTGAGCAGCGCTTTCGATACCACTTCATCGCTGCGCGTGCCGAACTCAATGCCATTGTTCGGGTTGACACCGCGCAGCACCATACTGCCTGGCGGCGGCGCAATCTCAGCAAACGTCAGCTTGACCTCGCGCGATGGCGCATTTGAAAGCGTCACGGCCGGCGTCACCTGCCCTGTGGCATGGCTTCCGGTCGGGGGTGCCGGTTGCGTTTGTCCCTCTGTCGGGGTGGTAGGGACCAGCGTTTCCGATTGTGTTGGCGCAGGCGTCGCGACCGGCTGGGTCGCAGGCGCGACGGCAGGCACGGTGGGGGCCGCTTGCGCCGCCGGGTTACCGGGTGCCGCATACGTCATCAGGGAGGGTATAGCGCTCATCCCCACAGCCACTGCACAAATCCAGGAAAGTTTTCTTTTCATCGCGTTTTCATCATTGTTGAGCCAATCACGTCACGGGGTGCTGTATTACCGCTTCACGTTCCGGGCGACGCGGTATAAACGACACAATCCAGGCAACCAGTACGGTTAGCGACCGGAAAATCATTTTCACAGACGGTGGAGCAAATTCCGCGAGATGGCGATAACCACGGAAGCCCAGTTTTAAAATATCCATTAAGCTTTCCAGTGGCTTATCTTCCGGGAAGCTGTCCTGCCACAGCGCCCATGTATCCGCACGGGCAAACGTACACTGCACAAAATCGATATGCTGTTTCGTGGTCAGCGGCATTAATTGCAGCCCCACCTCATTGCCGGAAACGCGCACGACCATTGTCGGGAAGACATACTCTTGTTGGCCGCGTTTTAACAGCAGGCTGACTTTCTGCCCTTCCAGTACCTGGGCCTGGCCGTTGATTTTGATCCCCAGGCCGCCGTCGGAGAAATCATGCACGGTACAGGAGAACAGATGACCGTCTTCGCGGGCGATAGCCGCAGGCATGGCGATCTCCACGCGGTGCGCGCGACGAACCTGCTTGCTTTCCACCGATACCGCCACCGCGCCACCGAGGATAATCAGGTTGTAGAACACCCATGCGATACTGACGAAGACCGTTAAAATCTCGTTTTGCGGGCCGTAGAAATAACGCCAGATGCCCACCAGCACGCCGACGATGTTCAGCAAAACAAGGAAGATATAGGGCCGGGAGATAACCCAGTCGACATACTCTTCTTCGACCAGTCCCCCTTTTGCGGTGACGTTGAATTTGCCCTTGTGCGGGTTAAAGAGCGCCACCAGAGTCGGCGGTGCGATATACCAGGCCAGTACCGTTTCGTAGATTTCACTCCAGAACGAATGGCGATATTTACCCTGAATTTTGGAGTTGGTCAGGCTGGCGTGGATCATGTGCGGCAAAACAAACAGCGCAATCATGATGGCTGGCGCATAGATGATGTAGGCATGCAGCAGCAGGAACGCCAGCGGCGCGGTGAGAAACACCAGGCGCGGGATCCCGGAGAGGAAGTGCAGCATGGCGTTGACGTAACACAGACGCTGCGCCAGTTTCAGCCCTTTGCCGAGCAGGGGATTATCGAGACGGAAAATCTGAATCATCCCGCGCGCCCAGCGGATACGCTGGCCGATATGCGCCGACAGACTCTCCGTTGCCAGACCGGCGGCCTGAGGAATACGCATATAGGCAGAAGTATGTCCTCTGCGATGCAGGCGCAGCGAGGTATGGGCATCTTCGGTGACCGTTTCCACCGCGATACCGCCAATCTCATCCAGCGGACCACGACGAATGACCGCACACGAGCCGCAGAAGAAGGTGGCATCCCACATATCGTTGCCGTCCTGAACCAGCCCGTAGAACAGAGTTCCTTCGTTTGGCGTTTTACGGAAACGGCCAAGGTTGCGCTCGAACGGGTCCGGCGAGAAAAAGTGGTGCGGCGTCTGCATCATCGCCAGATCTTTTTCTTTGATAAACCAGCCCATGGTCATTTGCAGGAAAGAGCGCGTCGGCACGTGGTCGCAGTCAAAAATCGAAACGAAATCGCCTTTGGCATATTTCAGCGCATTATTGATGTTCCCGGCTTTCGCGTGCTCATGGGTGGTACGGGCGATGTATTCCACACCCACGGTCTGGGCAAACTGACGAAACTCTTCCCGACCGCCGTCATCAAGGATCCAGATTTTGAGTTTATCTTTCGGCCAGTCGATACCCATCGCCGCATAAATGGTGTTTTTCACCACATTTAAATCTTCGTTATAGGTGGGCACAAAAATATCGACCGACGGCCAGAGAGCCATATCTTTTGGCAGCGGCACCGGCTGACGATTAAGCGGCCAGGCCACCTGGAAATAGCCGAGAATGAGCACAATCCACGCATAGGTTTCGGCGAACAGCAACACGATACCGCACACCAGGCTGACCGGGTCATCCCAGTTCAGGGTGGAGGTATAGCGCCACCAGATGTAGCGGCAGGAGACCGTTAGCGACAGGACGATCAGCATCAGCGCGGAGAAACGCCCCGGAATACGACGAACCAACAGGGCCACGCCCCATAACAGCAGCAGGAAAATGAGCTGCGACAGTGGGTTAAACGGCTGGGTAATGCAGACGATCGCCAGAATCAGCGAGAAGGTGATGATGATCCCCAGAATGAAACGTCGCGTTCTCCGGCTGAGATGCCCCAGTTCTTTTTGGTTATCCAGGTGGCGGGTCTGGTCAGAAACGCGGGTGGGCAGAGAATCCAGCCAGCGATGGTAACGTTCGCGCAGCTTATGGACGCGTTCAGGTTTCTGCGCCTGCGCTGTCACATGCTGTGGCAAAGTTGCCAGCAGCCAGAGGACCTGCAACAGATAACGTGCCGGGTCAAGCGGACGCGGTTTGTCCGGATTAATGTGTGGAAACAGCGCCTGATGCTGCTCACGCACCCGCTGCCAGCGATCATTTTCCAGCGGCAGAAACAGCCATGCCAGCGCTACCCAGAAACAGCCGCATGCCGCACTGAACCCCGACGCCTTATTCCGGCGATAAAAGCGGTAACGCTCGCTTAAGCGGGCATATACCGGGGGGGTCAGAAACAAGGCGGCCAGACGACTCATTCAGGCACCCTCGCGTGTTGTTCCCCTGGCGTGGCTGAGGGCGAACAGTGCAGCAAACACCAGTTTGCCAGCGTCAGGATCTCTTCCGCCGCCAGTGAATCACTCCGGTATTCTCCCAACGGCTGTTTGGCTGCCAGACATTCCACCATCGCTTCATCACGGTGGATGAGGACGGGCATCAGGTTGCGCTGGCTTTGAAGCCACACCTGATACAGGTCATCCTGCAATTGGCTGCCAATACGTAAATCATTAATCAGGATGTGCGCGCCTGTCGGCAGCCGCTGTTGGTGCAGGCGCACGTGGCAGTTGGTATCCGGTTTCACCACCGCCAGCGTGTGGTCGCAATATTCAAGAAACTGGCGCGCCAGCGGCGAGCAGCCGTGCGGTAAGTCAACCAGCACCCATTGGTAGCGCTGCTGTGCTTTCAGCACCTGTAATAGCGTCGTTAGCTGGCCCGGGGGCTGATATAAGAGGTGCTGGTTTTCCCATTCGGCATCCGTCAGGCGGCCAAAGGGCAGGATGTCGATGCTGGAGGTATAACGCAGGCCCGCGTCGCGCCAGTCTTTGCCGTCCAGAAGCGCGCGCGCCCAACCGTCGGCGTGGTCGAAATCAACATTAAATGAGAGGCGCAGGAGGTTATCGGGGCAGGCGTCAATAACAAGTACCGATTCCCCTAAAAGTTGTAATGCCCAGCCAAGCGCCGCGGTAATTGATGTGGTGCCCACACCGCCGCGTACCCCTTGTAACCCCAATACAGCCATCCACGGCTTCCTTATTGTTGACGAGCAAATTCTGCCAGCAGGGGCCAACGTTTAATAGCCGCCGCCAACTGTTCTCGTTGGGAAATATCGGCATAATCTATTTCGGGCAGAGAAAACACCTTACTGAGCGCCAAAAAATCATTTTGAAACGTATAACCCAGCGTCGAATCCATCTGAGTTTTAGGTTCATCGTTATGCATTCAGACACGACCCTTATAATCAGGAAAAGATTGCGTACATTCTTAGTAAGGTATTTGCGACGAAATTCGTTTACATGCTAAATCTGATGTTCTTTAATTTCAATGTTAGGTTTATTTCTCTGCTTTCGCTAGTAAACTGAGATACAGATAAATTACGCGTAGAGGGACACCGTGGACCCCATATTTTCTATTGGCATCCAGTCGCTATGGGACGAATTACGTCACATGCCTGCCGGCGGCGTCTGGTGGATTAACGCCGATCGTGAAGAAGACGCAATTAGCCTTGTTAATCAAACAATTGCATCGCAATCTGAAAACGCGAAAGTCGCGGTTACGGGTATGGGTTATGATTTGCAGAACATCCTCAGATTAGAATCCGATCGCGGCCCCAAAAAAATACAACTTTTTTCCATGCCAAGTCACGAAAAAGGTCTATACTTTTTCTCCCGCGATTTACTTTGTTCTATTGAACCTGAGAATTATTTACTCATTTTGCTGTGTGCAAATAACGCCTGGCAGAATATTTCGGCAGAGAAATTACACCACTGGCTAATACGAATTCATGAGTGGACGAAATATCATAACTGCGCATTGCTGGTAATAAACCCTGCAAACAATAGCGACAGGCAATCATCAGTATTGATAGGTAAATACCGTTCATTGTTCGGTTTGGCTAGTTTGCGTTATACAAGCGGAACGCATCTTTATGATGTGGCCTGGTGGTGTAACGACAGAGGCGTGAGTGCCCAGCAACAACTTATTCTTGAACATCACGATGGTCACTGGCAATTAGCGAAGCAGGAAGAGGCCTCCGTCCAGCCGCGCAGTGATGAAAAACGGGTGCTCAGTAATGTCGATGTGCTGGAAGGGGCGCCCGCGCTTTCTGAACACTGGACGCTATTTAAAACCAACGAAGGAATGTTTGACGAGGCGCGAACCAGCCAGGCCGCGACCCTTATTTTCGCCCTGAGTCAGAATAACCAAATCGAAACCATTGCCCGTCAGATTCATACTCTGCGCCGCCAGCGCGGTAGCGCACTGAAGATTATCGTTCGTGAAACCAGGGCCAGCCTGCGCGCCACCGATGAACGTTTGCTGTTGCGGTGTGGCGCAAACATGGTCATCCCCTGGAACGCCCCACTCTCCCGCTGCCTGACGCTTATCGAAAGCGTACAGGGGCAACAATTTAAACGCATTGTGCCGGAAGATATCTCTACGCTGCTCTCAATGACACTGCCGCTCAAGCTGCGCGGCTTCCAGCCGTGGACCACGTTCTGCGAAGCGGTAGCCAATATGGTGAATAACACGCTGTTACCGCCAGACGGCAAGGGGGTACTGGTGGCGCTGCGCCCGGTGCCCGGTATTCGCGTAGAACAAGCGCTAACGCTCTGCCGCCCGAACCGTGCCGGGGATATTGTCACCATCGGCGATAATCGCCTGTTGATGTTTTTGTCGTTCTGTCGTGTGAACGATCTCGACACCGCCCTTAACCACATTTTCCCGTTACCTACAGCCGATATCTTCTCTAACCGCATGGTGTGGTTCGAAGACAACCAGATTGCGGCCGAGCTGGTGCTATTGCGGGAAGTCGGGCCAGAAAAATGGGGCAGTCCGCTGGCGGGTACAAGCGATGAGCCGAAAATCATGAATGCCGAGCATGACGGGCAAGTCTGGCGACGTATCCCCCAACCCCTGCGACTGTTAAGTGAAGAGACGGGGAGCGCATCATGATGTCCATCGCCGATATTATTGAACTCGTTATCCTTTGCGCGCTGATTTTCTTCCCGCTGGGCTATCTGGCACGCCACTGGCTGTACCGCATTCGTCTTATTGCAAGAATAATGTTTATTAAACCTCGCTACGTTAAACCGGCCGGCATATTGCGTCGGGAATCGTTCGTCAAGGCAGACCGAAAACATGACTAATCAAACGCTGACGCCTTCCAGACCCTCGACGCTGTGGCAACACTGGCGCGGTTTATCCGGCTGGAATTTCTATTTTTTGGTGAAATTTGGTTTGCTGTGGGCGGGCTACCTTAATTTTCATCCATTGCTGAACCTGGTGTTTATGGCCTTTTTGTTGATGCCATTGCCAGGTCCGGGCCTGCACCGCCTGCGCCACTGGATTGCCCTCCCGATTGGTTTCGGCCTGTTCTGGCATGATACCTGGCTACCGGGTATCGATAGCATTATGAGTCAGGGCTCCCAGGTGGCAGGCTTTAGCGCCGATTACCTGCTCGATCTGGTAACGCGTTTTATTAACTGGCAGATGATTGGCGCGCTGTTCGTGTTGCTGGTCGCCTGGCTGTTCCTGGCGCAGTGGATACGCGTCACGGTATTTGTTGTCGCTATTATGATCTGGCTGAATGTGCTGACGATTGTCGGCCCGGCCTTCACCCTGTGGCCGCAAAGCACCCAACAAAACACCCTTGCCACAACGGGCGGTACGGTGGCGCCGACCGTCGCGAATACCGCGGCAACACCCGTGGTGGGCGATATTCCGGCACAAACCGCGCCGCCTACCTCAGAGAACCTGAATGCCTGGCTCGCCAGTTTCTATGCCTCCGAAGAGAAACGCCAGACGCCGTTCCCGACACAGTTGCCGGCAGATGCACAGCCTTTTGATCTGCTGGTTATCAACATTTGTTCGCTCTCCTGGTCAGATATTGAAGCCGCAGGTTTGTCATCGCACCCACTGTGGTCACATTTCGATATCGTCTTTAAGCAGTTTAATTCGGCCACTGCCTATAGCGGCCCGGCGGCCATTCGTCTGCTACGCGCGAGCTGCGGTCAGACATCGCATAAAAATCTCTACCAGACAGCCGGCGCCCAGTGCTACCTGTTTGATAACCTGGCCAAACTGGGCTTCACCCAACAGTTGATGATGGATCACAACGGCGTGTTTGGTGATTTCCTCAAAGAGATCCGCGACAACGGCGGCGTGCAGGTGCCGTTGATGAATCAGGCAGGCTTGCCGCCGGTTCTGTTGTCGTTTGATGGCTCCCCGGTCTATGACGATACCGCCGTGTTGAACCGCTGGATGGAGAACGAGGCGAACAATAATGGTCAGCGTACCGCAACCTTCTATAACCTGCTGCCACTGCACGACGGTAACCATTTCCCCGGCGTGCGCCAGACGGCGGATTATAAAATTCGCGCCCAGAAATTGTTTGATGAACTGGATGCCTTCTTCACGCAACTGGAGAAATCCGGGCGTAAGGTGATGGTGGTGATGGTGCCGGAACATGGCGCGGCGCTGCAGGGCGACAAGATGCAGGTTTCCGGCCTGCGTGATATTCCAAGCCCATCAATTACCCACGTCCCAACGGCAATCAAGTTCTTTGGTATGAAGGCGCCGCATGAAGGGCCTGCAATTGAGATCAATCAACCGAGCAGCTTCCTGGCGATATCAGAACTGGTAACGCGCGTGCTGGATGGCAAGATATTCACCGAAGATCGTGTGAACTGGGATCAGTTGACCAGCGGCCTGCCGCAGACAGCGCCGGTTTCAGAAAATGCTAACGCCGTGGTGATTCAGTACCAGAATAAGCCGTATGTTCGGCTGAACGGCGGCGACTGGGTGCCCTATCCGCAGTAGGTTATTTCCCCTCGCCCTGGCCCTCTCCCCAAAGAGGAGAGGGGACCGTTCGTGCTCGCATTTTTGTGGGGATTCCTCACCCCTCAAGGGAGAGGATGAGGAGACATCACCAGGAAAAGCGGAAAATTACTGTTGCTGCTGTGCCAGCCAGACCAACATTTTCAGACTGGCAGAATAATAATCATCCTGTGCGTTGATTTGCGGCTCGCCAGACGTTTGACCCATCGTCAAATCACGTACCGCCAGCAAACCGCCATTCATATTGTACGGGGCGGTATCGTTGGTTGTAACGTTCACCCAGGCCGGGGTGCGGCTACGATCATAACCCTGCCACCAGTTGCGCCACGGCGTCAGCAGCGAACTTTGCGGGTTCCACCATGAGATATACAACGGAATACGAATGGCGTCGAAACTCATGCGCGGCGGCCACTCTTTAGCAGGGCTCAGTTTGCCATCCGCCGACAGTGATACCCAGTCGGTAGGCAAATGTGATTGACCCCAGCCCATTTTGCCAAGCAGCGTAGTGCTATCACGGATCAGATCATTCCAGACCACCAGATGACTACGGTTGGCGAACGCTTTCCATGCCGGGAAGATAAAATAGGACGGGTTCAGGTTCACATAACTGTTGAGATTGAACCCCTTCGCCCCCGGCAGCATCACCCGATAACCCGCATAATTGATCACCGTATGTTTAATCATCGCCTGGGTAATGGCATCCGATGCGGTGGCATAACTGTTATCATTCCAGCGCTGACTGGCTTTTAACAACGCCCATGCAATTAACGCATCGCCATCTGTTGCGTCATTCTTATCGGCAATCGGATCCGGCTCGACGGGATTAAAACGCCAGTAGAACAGACCATTGTCCTTGTTCCTGAGCGTCTTATCTGTCCATCCCCAGATGCGGTCAAACGCCGCTTTATCATTGCTGGCCACCGCCATCAGCATGGCGAAACCCTGGCCTTCCGTGTGAGAGACGTTTTTATTGCCGGTATCAACAATACGGCCATCCGTCATCAGAAAGCGCGCTTTGTACGCTTCCCAGGCCTGTCCCGCCTGTGAAAACGAGGAAAAAAGCACACTCACCATCATCACCATCATGGCGAAAACGCGTTTAAACATACTCAGACTCATTGTGGGTTAGCGTAGCGGAACACAACGTCCGATACGGAGTAAAGCCGTTCGCGGCTAAAAGCGAGATGCGATTGCCCGCCCTGTCCCTGCAGCCAACGGGAATAAAGCCCTTCCAGTATGGCGCAAAATGCGTAACACCAACGCGTCTGGCTGTTCTCATCCCGGGAGACCGGTAACCCCTGATGGCGGAACGATAATCCCTCTTCGCTGGCATCAATATCAATATAGCCCCAATTAAACTCCGCAAGCAGCGCGTTGATGTTGGTTTCGAGTTCGCCAATGGTTTGTGAGGCAGGCAGAGGAAAACGTTCCGCCAGCGATGCCCCCATCTGGCGCAAAAAGGGTTGGCTTTCCGCTTCCCCTACGTTTCTCACCATGCCATCAACCATTACCGACAGCAGGTCAAACCAACCGGCTGGCGTTTGCTGCCGTTGAAAATAAGACAGCAGTAAAGGATTAGCCGTACTCGACGTCATTATTTATCTCCCAACATATAGCGGAACCAGATCCCGGCAGTACTTTCGTTATAGTCGCCAAAGGTGTCGTAACCGACCTTGCCGCCGACGGTCATGTTCTTGTTCAGGTTGTAATCAATCCCTGCCCGGAAGGTATAGCCAATCCCGTTTTGCGATTTGCTGCCATACTGCGCTTCTTTTGCAAAACCAGTTTTCACGTAATCTGTTAAAGCGCTTTGCATTGCGGAGTCTGTCGGGAAGTAATTGCTAGCATCCTGGGTGTAGGATTGATACCCCACAGAGCCTCCAAGGCTAAGCTTCCAGTTGTCAATTTTCTGTGAAAAATCAACTGGTAATGACACGCTGACATAATTTTGGGGGCTAAAATAGCCGCCCTGCCCGAAAGTGAAGTAACTGAGGTTTTTCGAGAAATCCATCCAACTGACGCTTAAACCTGTTTGCAGTTGACGGAAATCATCATGCCATGGGCGCAGATAGACTCCGGCGTCTGCGTTCATACTGGTGTTGCTCGCCACATTTTCACCAATGTAACTGTAACCACCACCGCCAACGAAGAAGCCTGCGTCACCGTCGTCATAGCTTAATTGCACGGTACCGCCGTTTTTAGTCACCTGGCCCCAGGTTTTGCCTGAGTAAGCGTCTTTCAAACCAACATACGAGAGCAAACTATCAGTCACGGCGCGGCGCTCGCCGGTGAAGATCAATGAGAGGTAGTTAGATAACTTAGGTGACCATTTCACCCCACCGACCAGTGTATTCAGATCCTGGCCCAGCGGCGTGCTGCCAATATCCAGGCGATAGCTGTCACCGCTAAGCGCCATATTAAGCTCTACACCGTTCCCATTTTGCGAGTCTGTTGAAACATCGCCTGGCTGCGAGACGTCAGCCTTTAGTGAGGAACGGTTCAGATAGTTTCGTAGCGCCCCCCCCCTCTGCGGCATTTAGCGCGGCAAGGTTCGTCAAACCTCTCGATGTGAATTGACCAAAATCGGCCGAAGAGACCTCGCTAAGCCCATCCAATGCAGCGGCAGCCGGATGCAACGCCAAATATTGCGCTTTCTGATCTGCTGTCATGCTCGCCAGCGAATTGATCTCATTATTGATTGTCGATGCTAAATTTGATGCCGCATTCGCCAGCGGGTTCGAGCCATAGCGTCGCCAGGCATCGCCAGAAGCACTCCCGGCACTCAGGGTGATCGGCGTGGCGGTAAACTCGAAGCGCGACTCACCAAACGGCGAACTTGACCAGGTCAGCGGCGTTTTGGCTTCGGTCAGTTTACTGGTGCCCGACTCACCGTCACGGCCACGGATATCGACCTCGCCCTGCAACCACATCCCTTTCTTCTCATCAAGCTCCTGCATCATGTTATCAACCTGACGCAGCGTGCGGCTTTGCGCGGTCTCGACCGGCAAATCGGTACGGGTTGTGCCCGGTAAACTGCTCCCCGGCTCACGAGCCACTTGCGCGACCTGCCACGGCAGAATAGTGCCGTACAACGCCTGTGGAGAACTCGACTGCGGCGGCGTTTTACTGGTAGTGGTAAACGGATTATCTGCCAACAGTATGCCGCCAATCGTCGGCGTAGCCGCGCTGTTAGACGACTCCAGCCCCACCAGCTTGCCGCGTGCGCTACGTAAGTAGGTCATCGCCTGCTGGTGGTTGCCTTTTGCCTCCTCCAGACGCGCCAGCAACAGCATACGTTCCGGTGAGCTGTCGCTACGCAGACCGCTGGCAAGGGTGGTGGCCTTCTGCACGTTATTCTCAGACAACGCAACGTCGATAGCCCCCACACGTGCCGCCTGATCCTCGGTATCACGGGTCATCAGATAGTCGTAGAGCACGCCCGCTTCTTTGTTCATTTTGCCTGTCTGGTACAGACGGCCCATGGCGAACATCAAATCGGTGTTTTGCGGGTCGCTTTGCAGCGCACGGATCAGCTTGTCATACGCCGCGGCGTAGTTGCCCTCTTCACGCAGTTTGTCGGCTTCATTAATCACGTAGCCATTGCGGATCCCCGCAAGCTGAGCAGGCGTACTGCGCGCCTGTAGCTCCGGGTTCGACATCAGGGTTTGCGCTTCCTGAGTAAGCCCCGCCTGGTTCAGTACCGCTATCTGATCGGCATAATCCCCGGCGTTGCCTTCTACGCCATCTTTAATACTGTTGCGCACCAGCGATACGGCGGTGGTGATGTCACCCGAACGGGCAAGCATCCGCGCCAGTTTCCCTGCATCGACCGGGCTTTTCGGCGGCTGACTGGCCAGCGCTTTCAGCGTATTGGACGCCGCAGTCATGTTCCCTTGTGAAAGGTAACGTTCTGCCGTCGCCATTTGCAGGTTGTAATTCACACTTTCCGCCAGATCGCGCATCTGGCTATTACGGCTGGACGGCGGAATACGCGCCAGCAGAGAGTTGGCCTGCTGCCAGGCCCCGCTTTCGCTGGCATAGAGCGCAGCGGCGTACAGTGAATTGCTGTTAGCACCATCGCGACCCGCCGGGATCATCACCGTGGCCGCTTCACCTTCCTGCCCGGATTTTTGCAGCAGGCGGGCAAGGTCAAGACGCAACCACGGATCATCCGGCACGCGGGCAACGCCCTGGCGCAGTACCGAAATCGCCTGGTCAGTATTACCGGCCTGGACCAGTTGCTGTGCCTGACGGCGAATCGGATCGCCAGGCGCCCCCGCGACCACACGCGGCTGCAGTTTTTCCTGCAGGCTGGCGGGTAAAGTACGCAGCATCGCCTGCGCTTCTTCCGTTTTATTCTGGTCGCGCAGGACGTAATAGAGGTTTTCCCTTGCCGGGGCGTTCTGCGGCTGCTCGTTGAGAAGACCTCGCAGGGTCTGTTCGGCCTGCGAAAAGTCTTTGTTCTGCCGCAGTACAGAAGCACGGAACAGTTTTCCTGCCGTGCCACGCTCTCCGCTCTCTTGTGCCAGCGGGGCCGAAAGCGCCAGCGCCTGGCTAATATTACCCTCTTTCAATGCCTGCTGAGCCTGGGCGAGCTGGCCGTAAAACGCCGCGTCTGCGGCCTGATTTTTACGCTCATCAGAAGCATCCCCGCCCTGACTGGCTGCCCGATTCAGGTACTGTGCCGCCGCTTTGTAATCACCGCTACGCTGGGCGATGTAGCCCATCCCGGCAAGGGCGTCAGCATCGTTAGGGTTGGTTTGCAGCACCTGCTCAAATTTGTTTTTTGCCGCACTGTTATCACCGCTGTTCAGCGCGGTATAGCCCGCGCCTTTCGCCGCGCCGCCGACATTTTTACGGTAATAGTTCTGGACATCAGTATCCTGCGGATGCCGCTGTAGCCAGGTGTCGTAGAAGCGCTCATCGCCTGCCTGCGGCCCCAGCCATAACAGCGCCTGACGCAACCCGTCATCGGCCTCTTTACTGCCGCTGGCCATCGGTTCGAGCAACAAAATGCCGTCGCGGCGCGTCTCTTCACGCCAGGTCAGGATTTTGCCGAGTGCAATGCGCGCAGAGGTATCCTGCGGGTTATGCATCACGAAATTTTTCAGTTGCGACACGGCCTGCGGATAAAGGGTTTTATCTCCCGCCATCGTCTGGTAGTACTCAGGGGCGAGGCTGGGTGGCGGCGTATCGCCGTTAAACATGCTGCGCCAGGTCGCCAGCGCCGCCGGTACGTTACCGCTGCGCGCCTGCTGGCGGGCAAGGCTCAATTGCCCCTGCGGAACCTGCGTCAGTTGTTTGGCATTATCCAGCGCCTGCAACCCCGGATCGTCAGGAGAAACCTGCGCCAGCCGCGAACGCCACTGGGACGAGACTTGCAGATCGCCATTTTGCTGCGCCCATAACGCCATCAGGTACATCGCCTGGGTGTTATTGGCATCCACCATCAATACTTTACGCAGCGACTCCATCGCCAGGTCATCGTGGGATTTCTCATGCCAGTAATTCGCCTGGTCAAATAAGGCTTTGAGCGCGGCATCATTCGCGGCGGCATGAGCCAGCCCTGGTATACCGAAAGTGAGCGCGCTGGACAGGCACAGCGTCGTCAAACGGCGGGCGGTTTTTATCATCATTCTTGTCACCCTCTTATTTGCGGTTGTCCAAATCCAGACGTCGTTTTGCGCGATTTCTCAGCAAGACAAAGATCGCCGAGCCAACAATGCAACCAAATAGCAGTCCTAAAATCGCCAACAGCGCCGAGTGCTGATTCGCATACCAAATTACCCGCATCTGCGTTGGCATCTCGCCACTCGGGAACTGCTCACCCACGCGGAAGCTGCGCACGCCGTTCTCATTGGTGATCACCGCTGCGTCGCCACGGATCCCGGCGTTAATTTTCGCTGAGGCGAGGTCACCGTGCAGACGTGAGAGCTGCTCGTCATTGCTGCCGATAGCCAGTACCACCAGACGATCGTTATTCCACGGTGAACGGAAGCTGACAAACCCGCGCCAGGCTTCGTTGGAGGAGAAGTAGCGGTCGGCTTCCAGCCCGTCTGATGCCCAGTCCCCTGCTATCCACCGTTTGATACGCTCCCAGGTCGTTGGCTCACGTACGCCCAACGTCGAGTCGTGCATCACAAACGGCGAGGTATTGAGGATCGCGCGGTTAAAGTCATGCTGATCCAGGCCCGTGACCGCCAGCACATCGCGGTCGTTCAGCAGTTCAACACCCGCCCCGCCAGTGGGTACGCCGAGCAACACGCGGTTGCGGCCCAGCGCCGTTCCCGTCGCGTTACCGGAACGTGCCGTCATATCTAAAAGCGTGGCAATCTGCGTTTCAGTCGGTTTTTCCGGCAGCATCAGCACCGTTTCCGAATAATCCGCAAGCCGGGTGAACGGGAAGGACGCGCCCACAAAATAAGAGAGGTTCGGCAACAGCGCGAAGTGACGCGTATGGCTGAGATCAATCCACGAGTCGTCTTCGATACGGCTCTTAATGTTATTGTTCAGCAGCACACTACACGGGGCGCTCGCCTTGGGTTGAATGTTGAAGTACAGCGAGAGCTGGTTGTCGCCATAGATCATGTACGGCTCCAGCGGCATATCAAACTTCTCCTGCCGCGCATCACCGCCAAGCTTATGCCACAACGTTTCCAGCGCCCCCTGCTTATTCACCGGCAGGTTATGCAGGAAGGTATCGTTCATGGTCATGCTGAGCCACGAACGGTCTTCATCAATCCAGCTTTCCGTCGGGAAACGGTAACCAATGTGCAGAGGAATCGTTTCGCCATCCCACAGGAACAGATCCGGTGCCGCACGGAATGCTACGCGTAACGCATCGTGCCACAGACCCGTGGTGGTCAGGCTCTGATCTTTACGGATCAGTTCTGACAGTTTTACCGGACGATCGGTAGGGATCCAGCGCGGCGCATCGTAAGGTTTACTCGCCGGGATCGTTTGGGTGGTGACATCCACCGACGGCGTCTGCATGGCGAAATTGCCGCGGGTTAAACGCCATGCCGCCGCACGCAGGCTGGCATCATCTTTACCCACCACCAGCAGCAGCTTATAAACCGGGTTTGCCGGGTTATCGACCACTTTGAGTAGCGGCTGCTCGGTAGTCGGTAGCGTCAGGCCACCAATTTGCTCGCCCGGATGACCAATCAGGATGCCGTTCTTTTCCGGCAAGCGGTCATGATAGGCGGCAAACGACACGCCACGGTAGTCTGCCTGGATCCCCATCCACGATGAGATCAGCGCACTGGCGCTTAAGGTATCGCCGCTGAGCTTCGCCGGGAAAGCCATGGCGATCGCCGCCGGGGTCATTTGCATGCTGTCAAAGAACGGGCGCGGGAAGTGGCTTAAATCAGCGCCAATGTCCAGTTGCTGCCCTTCCAGCTCGAAACGGGAATCCGCCATGATGGTGACGCGATATTTATCGCTCAGGTCGCGCTGGCACTGCATGGCATCGCCATCGTTGATTTTAAAGCTCAGGTTGTTGCTCGACACCATCAGCGCGGAGGGAATATCCAACTGATAACGCGCGGTGTCGCTGTCGGTCACGGTCAGCGGTACCGTCCCCAGCGGCTGACCATTTAGCATCAACTGCATGGTGGCATTGCGCGCCACCATCGCGGGCGACACTTTCAGGTTCAGTTCAAGGCGCGCCGTGGTAATCACCTGGTCCACGGGCAGGGTAAAGGAGGCGCCCCCCTGGAACTGACCACCCGTCAGGGAAATCCCTTCCGGGAAACCCATCTGCGCGAGACTGATGCTGTTAACCACCGAAGGAATAAATACCGGTGCGCCCGGCGGCGGCACGGGTGGCGTCTCCGCCGGCTCGTTTAATTTCAGTAGCGACTCGATGGAGGTGTCTTCGGCATGCAGCGGCATCATAAAGAGTGCGCCGACCAGCACAGCCAGTGTTGTCAGACGTTTCATGCGTTGCCCTCCTCCTGGGAAGCGGCCTGGTCCTGGCTGGCGCGCAAACGGCGATTTTCGCGACGGTCTTTCCAGGTCAGCCAGAAGAGGTCAAACACACAACGCATAATGGTCCCCAACGAACGGAACGGGTTGTCCTGAGGTTTCGGTGGGTGAATCCATGCATCCGCACGGGAGAGCACCACGCGCACCAGTTCACGACGGCGGGCCAGCGGGATGTCTTCAAACATCAGACGAATCGATTCTTCATCCGTGGCGATGGTTTTTACCGGAATGAGGATCGCGCCGGATTGCAGCAGCAGCTCAATCTCTTCAATCTCATCATCGAGATGGCGATCATCCGGTGCCACAATACGGCAGCCGCCCATCGACAGGTCAGCGGTATGGCTGCGCGACACCACGCCGCTGGCATGGTGGAGCAGTACCGGGATTTCCGCATCAATACGAATGGTTTTGCGCGTCTGTCGGGTTTCGCGCGCAACGGCAATCGCGGCCAACAGAAAGATCAGACTGTACAACCCCCAACCGACGTTTAGGACGATAACGCGCGGATCCACGCCAAAGTAGTCATGAGCACAGGCGCGAACGATACCGGCAATCACTCCGGCCGCCAGCAGCAGGGCGATAATCAAATGCGGGCGCACCACGCTAAAATCAAAGTACCCCACGTCCAGCAGCGCACCCTTGTCGGTCACGTTGAATTTGCCGCGTTTCGGGAAAAACATCGTCACCACAGTCGGCAATGCAATGTGGAAGGCCAGCACCAGGTCGTAGATCTCCCCCCAGAAGCTATAGCGATGCCGCCCGTTCATGCGCGAGTTGACGTAAATCGCGAGGAACAGATGCGGGAGCGCATAGGCGAAAACCAGGCTCGCTGAGGAGTGAATGATGTTCAGGTTAAACAACAGATAGGCCAGCGGCGCGGTCAAAAACGCAATACGCGGCAGCGCGAACTGGTAGTAAAGCATGGCGCTCAGGTAGCACAGGCGCTGTTGGATAGTCAGGCCGCGACCAAACAGCGGGTTATCCAGACGGAAAATCTGCGTCATCCCACGCGCCCAGCGGGTACGCTGGATAACGTGCAGCACCAGACGTTCAGTCGCCAGGCCGGCAGCCAGTGGGATATCCAGGAATGCCGAGCCCCAACCACGGCGCTGCAATTTGAGCGCGGTGTGAGCGTCTTCGGTAACGGTCTCTACGGCAAAACCGCCAATCTCTTCCAGCGCGCTACGGCGAATCACCGCACAGGAACCGCAAAAGAAGGTGGCGTTCCAGTTGTCGTTGCCCTGCTGAATCGGCCCGTAGAACAGCGACCCTTCGTTAGGGATGTTACGTCCAACGGAGAGGTTACGCTCGAACGGGTCCGGCGAGTAGAAATAGTGCGGTGTCTGCACCAGCGCCAGTTTAGGATCTTTCAGGAAACCGCCGACTGTCGCCTGCAGGAAGATGCGTGTCGCAACGTGGTCGCAGTCGAATACGGTAATCAACTCACCCTGCGTCAGCTTCATGGCGTGGTTGAGGTTACCGGCTTTGGCGTGATTGTTGTCGTTACGTGTGATGTACCCAACGCCAACGTCTGCGGCAAAAACAGCAAACTCGCGGCGTTTGCCGTCATCCAGCAGGTAGATATTCATCTTATCGCGAGGATAATCAATGCATTGCGCCGCCAGCACCGTATCACGCACCACATCCAGTGGCTCGTTATAAGTAGGAATATAGACATCCACCGTCGGCCACTGGCTCATATCATCCGGCAGCGGCACAATTTCGCGTTTTAACGGCCAGACCGTCTGCAGATAGCTCAGCAGCAACATGACCCAGACGTAGACCTCCGCCAGAAACAGTCCCATTCCAAGAATGGTTTCAATTTCGGAATTAAAATGCAGGGTTTGCGTCAGGCGGAAATACATATAGCGCGTCGATAAGAGCACCGACATGACCACCATAATGACCGACACGCTGCGTTTTTTGCTAAACCCCATCAAAAACAGCACACCGATGCTGAGCAGACCAAAAATATACTGTTTCTGGCTGTCCATAGGCGTAATGATGACCAGCAGCGCAACAGGTAGCATTGCCAGTACCAGCAAAACATAAAGGAACTTTTTCATAGGTTGCCCTGCGCGAATTAGAAGCCAGACATTTTCGGTTTACTGTGAACCGTGCCGTCTCCGATTTTTACGCCTAAGATTCCGGCGACTCTTTTTGCAATGAGTTCGATATCGAATGCAGCGGCGGATGCAGGACTAAAGTCGAAAACCGATTGCTGCGAGGCATTCGCTTCTATGACGCTTTCATCACGATGAATAACGCCTAAAAGTTGATTACCTAATTTCTGTTCCATAAATGCGGTGACATCCCGGCTGACCTGACGACGGTTGTCGCTCTGGTTGAGCACGAAGTAATGGCCCGCTTTTCGATTGAGGACATCCCCGGTCAGACGGTGATTTTCAACGTGAGGCAACAGGGAAAGAGAGGCGGTATCTGCCTGCATGATGACCAGATGCAGATCGGCCAGGCGCGACATGGCTTTCAATGCAGCAGAGGGACCGGGAGGAAAATCGGCCACAATGATCAGGCCCGGATAATTCAGCAACGTGTTGAGGCCACGAATCAGAAAATGTTCGTCATTCGTCAGACGTTCTTCAAATACCAGGCGTTGATCTTCGCTGGCTTCGCCATAAGGCAACACAAAGATATTCCCGCCTGCGGTCAATACGAACTGACTCCAGTCCGAGGACTCGGCTGATTTGGCGACATAACCACGCTCGTCAGACAGCGGCACGCCAAAGTGCAGACGCAGTGCGTTCTGCACGTCAAAATCCAGCGCCAGGACCTTACTGCCAGAACGCGCAAGGGCGTAAGCCAGATTAGCCGTGAGCGTCGTTTTCCCAACACCGCCCTTCGGTGAACAAACACAAATCAACGGCATGAAGCGATCCTTTCTAGCAAAGATTGTAAAGGTTGGTTTTTTTCTACGGTGGGTTTTGCTTCTGGCGCTTTCGTTGCAAACAGCCGGGAATAATCAGCAGGCGCTGTCGCAGACGGAGCAGGTGCGGTGGTGGTCGTTGGTACAACCGGGTTAGCCGCCGGTTGGGCAGAAGGCGCAACGGGTGCCGCCGATTGCGATGCAAGTTGTCCGGCAACTTCACGGAAAATAGACGGGGCGGTCACCGCCGGTAAGTCTGTGTCGACAGGAGGAAGAACGCTTTCGGTGCTGTTTTCGGTGGTTTCGGTGGTTTCGGTGCTTTCAATACTGTTGATAGTATCGATACTTTCGACGCGCTCATGACGTTGGTCGCTCGCGAAGACATCCGGGGCGACAGCCTGCGGTTGCGGCAGCGAAACGTGACCACCCATCGCCAGTTTAGACTCCTCTGTTGCAGGAGCTAGCTGATTCATGATCGCCCAACTTCCATGGTCAGAAGAGAGGTTCTGCGCCGACAGATCCTTGAATTCGTATTTTTGGTTGCGGGTCTTATCCTTAAACCTCTGCAAATCATCATAATGGTTCATAGCTATACTCATGATTTACAAAATAAACTATATACCCACCACCTACATAACCTGAGCGATCAGTTATTGGTAGATTCGTTTTATAATTAGGCTGCTCGCCTGTTGTGTGGGTACGTAGATGCTTTGGCTATTAACAATTCGCCTTATTATCGCGTGATTAAATTACACCAGTGCTAACACGCTGTTTATTTCTAGCAAATATATAAATTTCACCTGTACACATGCTATCTTTTTTTTCCCTAAAAATCATTAAAGTAGTTAATAGCAACTCATTACGTTGAACATCAACCTAAGAATCAACTTAATGTGGATAACTAACACAAAAAACCAAATAATACACGGCATGCAGGGTTTTACACCAGTATGAATAGTGAGCGATTTAATTATTGGTTACCCACTGAAATATATAGAAATACTTATTTCATTTAGAACCGGGATAAAAAACGGCAACTCACGATAACTGTGAGAATTAGCGCAACACGCCTGTTTTTAGTAGGGACCGGATGAGCAAGCTGGTCTGAATGCAGGTAATGCGTTAAAAAATAACAACGCGCTATCCGGCAAGGGAGACGGCATGTTGATTAGTGCACAAGCATTGAATGTAATCATCACCATTGCACGCTGCGGTAGTTTTGCCGCAGCCGCAGAGGAACTGCATAAAGTACCGACGGCGCTTAGCTATACGGTTCACAAGCTGGAAAGTGAATTGGGACTCAAGTTATTCAAACGCCTCGGAAAACAGCTCGAATTAACGGAAGCTGGCCGTTATTTCATTAGTAAAGGCCAGATTATCCTGACTCAACTGGATGATCTCCAGTTTGCCACCCAGCGTATTGCCGCTGGTGTCGAGACTCGTCTCAATATTACCCTTAATAATATTGTCAGCCTGCGACCGGTTTACACCCTACTCTCAGAAAGCGAATTACTTTTTCCACAAACCGAAATTCATATCGCGATTGATGTACATGATGGCGTCTGGGACGCCTTACTGGAAAAACGGGCGGATATCGCCATTGCCGCGCCCAACCAGGTCGCCTTACCCGGTGAAATATGCTGCCTGGAAATTGGCACGGTCGAATGGCTATTCGCCATCGCGCCCGATCACCCTCTTACCGCCATTCATCGTCCGCTGCGTGCCGACGACCTGCGTCCTTATCCTGCGGTGTGCATCCCGGATACCTCGGTAAAACTTGAACCCAAAGTTGCCTGGCAGCTACGGGGACAAAAAGCGGTGGTCGTGCCTGACTATCATGCGAAAATCTCTATGCATCTCAAAGGGCTGGGCATTGGTTTTCTGCCACGCCATATTTGCCAGCCCTATATTGATGATGGCCGACTCGTACATCTGCATGTTGAAGAGAGCAAACAACCGACGCCGCTGTTTCTGGCCTGGCAAAGCCGCCCGCCGCGCCCCTGTTTTAACTGGTGGCTGCAGCAGTTAAAACAGACGGAGGTGCAGAAAGCGTTATTTACGCCGTTAAGCTAAGACGTGCGCTGCCGTGAGGACGCCCGCCAGCATGTCGTGACCAGAAGAGTGCCCGTAGTCGGCGACGCGCGCGATGGCCTGCGGCCCTGTCTCGCTTTCGCCTCTCGCCAGCGTCAGCAGTTGGGCGCTGTAATGATGATTACAGCCCTGCTCCAGCATGGCGCGGCTGATATCGGTCGTACGGTCGAGTAAGGGGAGCAGCGCCGCGTTAAATGCCGCTGCACGCGCAAAGCGCCAGTTATGAAGAACCAGCGACACACCCAGCAGGAAATCATCTCCGGCGGGGGTAAGCCCCTCCCCCCGACCAATAAAGCCCATAAGGAATTCATTGAGATCCCCTTCACCCGTGCGCAGCCAGTGGGCCAAAGAGGTCTGTGCGCGTATTAACGTCGCGTCCGTACGCAGCGCGAGGCGAATGCCTTTTTCCGGCTGATGGCTGAAAAAGGCGGCGATCTGTGCTGCCAGGCGCGCCAGCATTTGCGCTTCGCCGCAGGGTATTAGCCGCGTGGAAACCGGCATGGCTGAGCCCAGTTCGATACGCGCTTTTGTGCCGTACAGGCAGGTTTCATCACGCCAGCGTAGCCGTTCCCCCACGGTAAAAAAGGGGCGCAGGTCAACGCAGTCAGTCACCATTCCCGCCGGGGCCAGCGGCATATCGCTCGCCTGCACCACCCATAGCCTCCCTTGTGGCGTTTGCACGTTACAGGCGCGCTGAAAAATCGAATGGACCCGAAGCCAGGGAACCATCGGGCGCCATGGGGGTAAAGCGTCGCAGAGTTGTATCGCCGCAATATCTCTTCCTGAGGTCATGATTACGCCTGTCAATAGGTGCGAGGTCACAAATCCGCTATCTTGTTTTAGGTGCTTTTTTTACCCAAATCCGACGCTTGTACGCCTAAAGCCTCGCCAGTTCACGATTTACGCATTATGGCGTTTTCGCGTACAGAGATGCCTCATATTTTTTGAGGTTCAGGCAGAAAAGCTTTTTGCGCACACGGCGTTATCACTCCGTACACTCCAATGAAAGGCGAATCAACAAAGGAACGTTTATGCGCACGATTAAAGCTCAACCTTTTGACTTTCAGTTCGATCCCGCCACCACCGCCCTCGTGGTGATTGATATGCAGCGCGACTTTGTTGAACGCGGTGGTTTTGGCGAAGCCCTTGGCAATGACGTCTCCCTTGTTCGCCGTGCGATCGAACCCTGTGCCGCATTGCTGAAAAGCGCTCGCGAGGCGGGTCTGCTGGTTATTCATACCCGGGAAGGACACCGTGATGACCTCAGCGACTGCCTGCCCGCCAAACGCACCCGTGGCGGTAAAACCTTTATTGGCGAGCCCGGTCCGATGGGCCGCATTCTGGTGCGAGGCCAGCCCGGCCACGACATCATTCCCGAACTCGCGCCACAGCCCGGCGAGCCGGTGATTGATAAGCCAGGCAAAGGGGCGTTTTACGCCACTGACCTGCATCTCATTCTGCAATCTCACCGCATCGCCTCGCTCATTATCTGCGGCGTCACCACCGAGGTGTGTGTGCAGAGTACCGCCCGTGAAGCCAACGATCGTGGCTATGAGCTGGTGATTCCGGAAGATTGCTGCGCCTCTTACTTTCCGGAATTTCATCAGGCGGCGCTGGCGATGATCAAAGCCCAGGGCGCCATTGTCGGCTGGGTGAGCCATTCAGCGGAGGTCATTGCGGCGCTGCGCCCATGACGCTCCGGCAGACCGATACAACGTAGTAAGCAGCAAAATGAGTACCGTTTTTGCTCAAGGATAAAAGATGACACTGCACTATCAATGTTTCCCGAACCTGTATAAGGACTCCGTTTCCCTTATGCAGATTTCCGCCAAACTCAACGCGCTGGATGGGGTAGAACAAGCATCTGTCGCCATGGCGACCCCGGCTAATATTGAACGCATGCGTGACGCGGGCATGGACATTGTCATCGACGCGCGCCCTAACGATCTGTTAATTGCGCTGGAAGCCAGCGAAGCCGCTGCGCAAGCGGCGCTGGAACTCGCGGCCTCCTTGCTGCGCCCGTCGGCAGTCGAGCCCGCTTCCGGCGCGACACAGCGTATACCTGTCAGTATCGCTATGGGTCTGCACGACGCGCTGGAGGCCAATTTTGCCCTGATTTCTGTGCCAGGCCGCTATGCCGCTGCCGAAGCCTTGAAAGCGCTGAGCAACGGTCTGCACGTGATGATATTCAGCGATAACGTTCCGGAAGATCAAGAAGCCGCCATCAAGCGTTATGCCAGTCAGAATCAGTTGTTGGTCATGGGGCCGGATTGCGGCACCGCCATTATCAACGGTATGCCACTGGGCTTTGCCAATGTGGTACGACGCGGCGCTATTGGCCTGGTGGCAGCATCCGGGACCGGACTACAAGAGGTCAGTTGCCATATTCACCATCTTGGCGCTGGCGTGTCGCAGGCCATCGGCACGGGCGGGCGCGATCTGCACGAAGCTATCGGCGGTCTGAGCATGATTCAGGGCATCACCCTGTTAGCAGAAGACCCTGAAACACAACTTATTGTTCTTATTTCTAAACCACCAGCACCAGGGATTATGCAAAAAGTACTGGCCTGCGCACGCCAGTGTGAAAAACCCGTCGTCGTCCATTTTCTGGGCGCCGACGAGCACAGTTTGCAATATGAAGGCGTCATACCCGCACTCAGTCTGCGTCACGCAGCGGAGATCGCGGTAGCCACGTTAGAGGGTAAAAAGGCGCCCAAAGAGACCAGCACCAGGGAATCTCTCCTCGCCAAAGCCCGGGACAGCATTGGGGCAATGGCGGCAAAACAAAAAGACATTCGCGGCGTATTCGCCGGTGGCACATTCTGTTACGAAGCACAACTCGCCCTGCTGGCGGCGGGGCTGTCATGTGAATCCAACGCCCCTGTTCGTGGGGCCACGGAATTACGCAGCCGTCAGCAGGGTACCGGACATAGTCTGGTCGATATGGGGGATGACGAATTCACCCAGGGCCGACCGCATCCCATGATTGACCCCAAACTGCGCAACGCACGCCTGTTGTCGGAAGGTCGCGATCCCACCACGGCCGTCCTGTTGTTTGACATTGTTCTGGGCTACGGCGCCAGCGCAGATCCTTGCGCCACGTTATTGCCTGTGCTGGATACGCTGCGGCAAGAAGCCGCACAAGCGCAGCGACACCTTTTGCTGATTGCGCACGTTTGCGGGACCGAAGACGATCCTCAGGATCGTCAGCAGCAAATTGAATGTTTAGAACAGGCTGGCGTTCTGGTGGCGGACAGCAATATCGAGGCCGCGCGACTGGCGGCTTTTGTAGCCCTTCAACGGAAATAGATTATGACGACGTTATTTCAACAACCGCTCAGCGTGCTCAACCTGGGTCTGGAGAGTTTCGCCAATAATCTGCGAGATGCAGGAGGGGATGTGTTGCATCTGCAATGGCAGCCCGCCGCATTCGGCGATGAAGAGACTAACTGGATGTTGGCGAAATTAATGGCGGATACCCGCGTGGATGCGGCAAATGACATCGCGTTGCAGCGCTACCTGGATGCGCAACCGGTGCTGATCGGAATCAGTACAGCGCAGGAAGCCATTCCGGCGCTGGCAGCAGAACGCAAAATTTTGCACGCTGGTCCGCCCATCGCCTGGGCAGACATGTGTGGCCCAATGCAAGGGGCGATTGCCGGCGCGATTGTGCTCGAAGGGTGGGCCGACAGCGTTGAGCAGGCCATGCTAATGGCGGCAAATAGCGAGGTCGCGCTGGAACCCTGCCATCACCACCACGCCACCGGGCCAATGGCGGGGATTATCAGTCCTTCCATGCCTGTCTGGATAGTAGAGAACAAAACGCATGGCAACCGGGCCTACTGTAATTTCAACGAAGGGCTCGGGAAAGTGCTGCGCTTTGGGGCCAATCACGAAGAGGTCCTGACCCGCCTGCGCTGGATGGCCGATGTGCTGGCGCCGGTGCTCAAGAAAGCCCTTGCCATGAGCGGCGATATTGAACTTAAGCCAATGATTGCCCAGGCGCTACATATGGGTGATGAATGCCATAACCGCAACGTTGCGGCCAGCGGGTTATTCTTTCGCCGCCTGGCCTCCCATCTGGCCCGCATTGAAAAGGGCCCGGAAGTGCTGGAGTTTATCGCGGCTAACGATCACTTCTTCCTGAATCTCTCCATGGCGGCCTGTAAATCGATGCTCGATGCCGCCAGCAATGTCCCGCACAGTTCCATGGTCACGGTGATGGCACGCAACGGCGTCAACTTCGGTATCCGTCTTTCCGGGACCGGCGATCGCTGGTTTCAGGCTCCGGCTAACCCGGTTGATGGCCTGTTCTTCCCCGGTTTTGGCGTTAATGATGCGGCGGCGGATCTGGGCGACTCGGCCATTACGGAAACCGCAGGCATTGGCGGTTTTGCCATGGCGGCATCACCGGCTATCGTGAAATTTGTTGGCGGCACCCCGGCCGATGCGGTGAGACACAGCCAGGCCATGCATGAAATTACCTTAACCACCCAGCCGGCATTTACCCTGCCCGCCCTCAATTTTGTGGGCAGCGGCTGCGGCATTGATGCGCGGCGCGTTGTCGATAGCAATATTCTGCCCATTATCAATACCGGAATCGCCCATAAGCTGGCAGGAGTCGGACAAATTGGCGCGGGCATTACCACCGCACCGCTGGCCTGCTTCATTGCCGGGCTGACGGCTCTGTCACAAGGGAACGATCGTGTGTAGCGGTAAGGTCGCTGTCGGCGGCAACGCAGCGCTGGCTTAGCCAGCTTTCACTCGCCGAAGCAGAAGCGCTGCTGCAAAGCCGCGAATTTGGCGCAGGCAGCATGGCCCCGAAAATTGAAGCCATGCTGACTTATTTACGCGCTCAGCCGCAGGGGCTGGGCCTGATTACCACGCCGCAGGGCATTTCCCGCGCGCTAAGCGGCAAGGGTGGCACCCGTTTTACCCGCTAACGCTGCACACTTTTCTGAGCAAAAAACCATGATAAGTAATAAGATTTTACTGGCCGTTAATGGCACATTAATGCGTGGCCTTGTGCTTAATCCTAATATGATTGCCGCACAGGCTGAGTTTGTTCGTGAAGACACTACCGCCGCCTGCTACCGCTGCTGGAGCATTAATGATAATCACCCAGGCATGATTCGCACACCCGGAGAGGGCGGGCAGATTGCGCTGGAAATTTGGGCGGTGCCGCCTGCCGGGCTTGGCGAGATCCTGCTAAAAGAACCTGCAGGATTATGTGTCGGTAAGGTCGAGTTGAGTGACGGTAGTGAAGTACTGGGTGTGCTGGCCGAACCCTGGCTGGTAGAAGGACAAAAAGAAATTACCTCTTTGGGAGGCTGGAGAGCTTATACCGGCCACTTTATGACAGCTTGATAACGTCAGGAGTAGGATCATGGCGCAAGGAAATCTCGCTCATCGGCCACAGCTTTGGGTCGCGGGCGATTTAAATGCTTTTTTTGGTCTGTTCACGAATGTGTTATTGAATGTGCTGGTGCTCTCCGGGCTGGCACTGTACGTCGCGCAAATCCCGGCAACAACAGTTTATGGTCGTATCCTGCCTGCTCTGGGCATTGCACTTCCCCTCGGAAATCTCTTCTATGCCTGGCTTGCCTGGAAATTAGCTCTGCGCGAAGGCCGCAATGATGTTACCGCCCTGCCTTATGGCCCCAGCGTGCCGCATATGTTTATCGTGGTCTTTGTGGTGATGCTGCCTACGCTGCTGATTCATAAAGACTGGATGCTGGCGTGGAAGCTGGGTCTTATCTGGGCGATGTTCGTCGGCGTTATTGTCCTGCTCGGCGTTGTCGTTGGCCCGACCATCCGTAAATATACTCCGCGTGCCGCTATGCTGGGGACGCTGGCCGGGATCGCGATTGCTTTTATCGCGATGCGCCCGGCTTATCAGATGTTTGATACCGCATGGATTGGCGTCATCTGCTTCGCCATTATCCTGCTCAACTGGGTCGGGAATGTCCGTCTGCCGTTCGGTTTGCCGGGTGGGCTGGCCGTGGTCATCGTTGGCTGCGTGCTCGGCTGGGGGGCTACGCTGCTGGGTCTGAGCGACATCATGAACCCGGCTGCCGTAAAAGAAGCAACCGGCAATTTTGCGCTCCATCTGCCTTCCATTACCGGCGATGTGTTCAGCGTGCCGTCGGAGCTGGTCTGGCCGCTGCTGGTGACGGCTATCCCGCTGGGTATCTTCAACTTTACTGAAATCCTCAATAACGTGGAGTCTGCCGCCGTAGGTGGCGACAGTTATAACCTGCGTGCGGTGCTGGCGGCAGATGGCGTGGGGGCGATTGTCGGTGCGCTGCTGGGCTCGCCGTTCCCGCCTGCGGTCTATATCGGCCACCCCGGCTGGAAAGCGATGGGCGGGCGTATCGGTTATTCGCTGGCGACCGGTATTGCGATGGCGATCGTCTGTTTCCTGGGGCTTACCGCACTGCTGCTGTCGATCATTCCGCTGGTCGCGATAGTGCCAATTCTGCTGTTTATCGGGCTGGTGATTGGCGCACAGGCGTTCCAGGTGTCGCCGAAACGTCATGCGCCCGCCATTATTCTGGCGCTGGTGCCGAATATCGCGGAGTGGGCGAAAACGCAGGTCGATGGCGCACTGAATGCGGCGGGAGCCAACACGGTGAATCTGCCTGCTGAGGTGATGACCAATATGGCCAATAACGGCGTGCTCTATAACGGTATGGCCACCACCGGTGGGGGTGCCGTGCTGGCAGGGCTGATGATGGGGGCGATTGCCGCGTTTATCATTGACCGTCGTTTTAACTGGGCCGCGGTCTATGCCGCAGCCGCCACGGTGCTTTCCTTCTTTGGTTTTATTCATGGACACCAGATGGCGGTTAACGCCTCGCCAACGGTGACTTTCGCCTATGCGGTGGTGACGGTGATGCTGACCTTCCTCGCCTGGCGTCAGGTGCGCGAGCAGGGCAAGCTGGACTGGTCACCGATTGATAACGACAGTGAGCCGATGAGCTAAAACCCGCAGTCCCCGGTGGCGCTGTGCTTACCGGGGCTACGAACGGTAACCCGGATAAGCAATTCGCGCCTCCGGAGAGGCATAAAAAAACCGGAGCACATGGCTCCGGTTTTTTATTTCAGCGCGTTAGGCCTGCGGCTTCTCGCCGTTTTCATCCTGATCGACCGCGAAGCAGGCAACCAGTTGACCGCCGTAGTCTTTGAGCTGCGGCTGCAACTGGGTGCAGGGACCGAAGCGGCGGCGGCAGCGGGCGTTAAACGCACAACCCGGCGGCGGACTCAGCGGGCTCGGCAGCTCGCCGGTCAACTTGATACGCTCGCGGCGATCGTCCGGGTTCAGGCGCGGCGTCGCAGAGAGCAACGCCTGGGTGTACGGATGACGCGGATTAGAGAAGATCTGGTCCTTGGTACCCTTCTCGACGCAGCGGCCCAGATACATCACCATCACTTCATCGGCAATGTGTTCCACCACGGACAGGTCGTGGGAGATAAACACATAGGACAGCCCCAAATCCTGCTGCAAGTCCATCATCAGGTTCAGCACCTGCGCGCGAACAGAAACGTCCAGCGCGGAGACCGGTTCGTCGGCGATCACCACGTCCGGGTCCAGCATCAGACCACGGGCAATAGCGATACGCTGACGCTGACCGCCGGAGAACATGTGCGGGTAACGGTCGTAATGCTCGGTTTTCAGGCCGACTTTCGCCATCATCGCCAGCGCTTTCTCACGACGCTCCGCCTTGCTCAGGGAGGAGTTAATCAGCAGCGGTTCTTCCAGAATCTGTCCCACTTTTTTGCGCGGGTTCAGCGAACCGTATGGGTTCTGGAATACGATCTGGATTTTCTGGCGACGCAGTTTCTGCGCATGCGGATCGTGTTTCAGCAGATCCTGCCCCTGGTAGTACAGCTCACCACCGGTCGGGGTTTCGATCATTGTCAGCAGACGGCCCAGCGTGGATTTACCACAACCGGATTCACCAACCACAGCCAGCGTTTTGCCACGTTCCAGGGTGAACGATACGCCGTCCAGCGCTTTTACCAGGCGTTCCGGGGCAAACAGCCCCTTCTTCACCGGGTAGTGTTTTTTCAGGTCGATAGCCTGCAACAGCGGTTGCGTGGCGGCCTCGTGCGTACTCATAGTGTGGGCCTCCCGGCATCATCGAGTGGGTAGTGACATTTCGACTGGCGCCCACCGTCAACGGTGTTCAGCGCAGGCTCTTCGGCGCGGCATCGGTCCGTTGCGTAGGGGCAACGCGGGTTCAGCAGACAGCCATTCGGACGGTCATACTTACCGGGTACGACGCCTGGCAGCGACGCCAGACGCGCTTTATCCTGCGCAAATTCCGGCAATGCCCGCAGCAGTGCCTGGGTATACGGATGACGCGGTGCGCGGAAGATATCTTTCGCCGCCCCGGTTTCCACCACCTGGCCTGCATACATCACGATGATTTTGTGTGCCGCTTCGGCCACCAGCGCCAGGTCATGGGTGATCAGGATCAGCGCCATGTTCTCTTTTTGCTGTAGCTCCAGCAGCAGCTCAATAATCTGCGCCTGAATAGTCACGTCCAGCGCAGTCGTTGGCTCATCGGCAATCAGCAGTTTCGGCTGACACGCGATCGCCATCGCAATCATGACACGCTGGCTCATCCCACCGGAGAGCTGATGAGGATAAACGTCCAGCCTTGATGCCGGATCGGGAATACCGACCTGGTTGAGCAGATCAATTGCGCGCTGGCGGCGGGTGTGCTTGTTGCCCCCCTGATGCACTTTGATCGCTTCCATAATCTGGAAACCGACGGTATAGCAGGGGTTCAGGCTGGTCATCGGATCCTGGAAGATCATCGCTACTTCGGAACCCACCAGACTGCGGCGCTCTTTTTCCGAAATGCGTTTCAAATCCTGACCGTTAAACTCCAGATTTTCCGCCATTACGCGGCCTGGGAAGTCAATCAACCCCATGATCGCCAGCGAACTGACCGATTTACCAGAGCCAGACTCCCCCACGATGCCAACCACTTCACCCTGATTCACACTGTAGCTTACGCGGTCTACTGCGCGAAACTCGCTGCCTTCGTCGCCGAAATGCACCGATAATTTATTAACATTTAATAACGCCATCTCGAACCTCTTACTGCTTCAGTTTGGGGTCGAGCGCATCACGCAGGCCGTCACCCATCAGGTTAAATGCCAGCACCGTCAGCAGGATCGCCAGACCAGGGAAGGTCACGACCCACCAGGCACTTTGCGCGAACTGCAACACGTCGGAGAGCATAGTGCCCCACTCCGGTGTTGGCGGCTGCGCACCCATGCCAAGGAAGCCGAGGGCGGCCATGTCGAGAATGGCGTTCGAGAAACCGAGCGACGCCTGAACAATCAGCGGCGCAAGGCAGTTAGGGAAAATATTGACGAACATCTGACGCATCGCGCCAGCCCCCGCTACGCGGGAAGCCGTCACGTAATCGCGGTTAACTTCCACCAGCACCGCGGCACGGGTAAGACGTACATAATGCGGCAAGGCGACGAAAGTGAGCGCTAACGATGCGTTGACTATCGAAGGACCAAATATCGCCACCAGGACCAGCGCCAGCAACAGGCTCGGCAGGGCCAGCATGATGTCGACAACACGCATGATGATGCTATCGATAACGCCGCCAAAGTAGCCCGCCACCAGACCGAGGATAATCCCCATGATCAGTGACAGCACCACCACCAGACAGCCGACCAGCAGCGACAGACGCGCGCCAAACATCAGACGCGACAGGGTATCGCGACCTACGTCATCGGTACCCAGAATATGCGACCATGTGCCGCCATCTTGCCAGACCGGTGGCGCCAGCAGCGCATCGCGGAATTGATCCGCCGGGTTATGCGGCGCCAGCACGTTCGCGAAGATAGCGATAAGCAGCATCACGATCACGTAAACCAGACCAACAACCGCGCCTTTATTACGCTTGAAATAGTGCCAGAACTCCTGCAGCGGGGTCATCGGGACCGGTGCAGAGATAACTTTATTTTCAGTAACTTGTGACATGATGGCCCCTTACTTCTTGTGACGAATACGCGGGTTCACCACGCCGTAGAGCAGGTCGACCAACAGGTTGACGAGAATGATCATCGTCGCGACCAGCAATACCCCACCCTGCACAACCGGATAATCGCGGCGTTGCAGCGCGTCAATCAACCAGCGGCCCAGGCCCGGCCAGGAGAAAATGGTTTCCGTCAGGATCGCGCCTGCCAGCAATGTCCCGACCTGCAGACCGATAACGGTCACCACCGGCAGCATCGCATTACGCAGCGCATGGACGATGATAACGCGCATACGGGTTAACCCTTTGGCGCGCGCGGTACGGATATAGTCTTCGCCCAGCACTTCCAGCATTGAGGAGCGGGTCATACGGACGATAACCGCCAGCGGGATTGTCCCCAGCACGATGGCAGGCAGAATCATGTGCGCCAGGGCATCGATAAAGTTACCCTGCTCGCCCCAGATAGCCGTGTCGATCAGCATAAAACCGGTAAGCGGGTTACTGTCATCAAGGAACACCATGTCACTGACGCGCCCGGATACCGGGGTCAGGTTCCAGTGTACCGACACCAGCATGATCAGCATCATGCCCCACCAGAAGATAGGCATGGAGTAACCGGTCAGCGCGAGGCTCACGGCAGTATGATCAAAAATGGAACCACGCTTCACAGCGGCCATTACGCCCACCGGGATACCGACAGCCACCGCGAAAATCATGGCGCAGACGCCGAGTTCCAGCGTCGCTTTAAAACGCGGTACGAACTCGTCCCACACCGGAAGACGGCTCTTAAGAGAGATCCCTAAATCACCATGCAACACGCCCCACACATAGTTGACGTATTGCTGCCACAGCGGCTTGTTGAGACCAAGCTCTGCCAGCAACTGGGCATGACGCTCAGGAGAGATACCACGCTCACCTGCCATGATCATCACCGGGTCACCGGGAATCATATGAACGAAGGCAAAGGTGAGAAGGGTGATACCGATAAACGTCGGGATAACCAGCCCCAGACGTCGGAGGATGAACTGCAACATAACCCGGATTCTCTGTAGTGACGCATGCACCTGGCGGTAGTGCGTCTGTATTGCTCACAAATGTTTGGATAAACGGGAAAATCCCACTCTATCCAGGCCTTTTCCCGGAGGAATAAGGAACAAAAACCCTCCCCCCGGAAAGGGAGGAGGGACTCAGGCATCGTGCCTATTATTCAACTGACACGTTTTCGAAGTGGTGTTTGCCCAGCGGATCAACCACGTAGCCTTTGACTTCTTTACGCACCGGCTCATACACGGTGGAGTGCGCGACGATCAGTGCCGGAGCCTGGTCATGCATCACTACCTGAGCCTGTTTGTACAGTTCAATACGCTTGTTGTGGTCGTCAGTTGCGCGAGCCGGCTGAATCAAGTCTTCAAACGGCTTGTAGCACCAGCGAGAGTAGTTGGAACCGTCTTTCGCCGCAGCGCAGCTAAACAGGGTAGCGAAGAAGTTATCCGGATCCCCATTGTCGCCGGTCCAGCCCATCATTACAGCCTGGTGCTCACCCGCTTTGGCGCGTTTCAGGTACTCGCCCCACTCGTAGGTAACGATCTTGGCCTGAACACCGATTTTCGCCCAGTCAGCCTGAATCATCTCAGCCATACGGCGAGCGTTCGGGTTGTACGGACGCTGTACCGGCATCGCCCACAGTTCAACGGTGAAGCCCTGCTCGTGGCCGGATTCTTTCAGCAACTGTTTCGCTTTCTCAACGTCGTAGGTGTAATCCTTAACGTCGTCGTTATAGCCCCACATTGTCGGCGGAATCAGGTTTTTCGCGGCAACGCCAGCACCCTGGTAAACGGCTTTGATGATCGCTTCTTTATTTACCGCGTAAGTCAGCGCCTGACGCACTTTCACGTCATCAAACGGTTTCTTCTCGGTGTTGAAAGACATGTAACCGACGTTCAGGCCAGCCTGCTCCATCAGGTTAATGTTTTTGTCTTGTTTCATACGAGCGATGTCAGCCGGGTTCGGGTACGGCATAACCTGGCACTCGTTTTTCTGCAGTTTGGCATAACGTACGGAAGCGTCAGGCGTGATGGAGAAGACCAGACGGTCAATCTGCGGCTTGGTGCCCCAGTAACCTTCAAACGCTTTGTACAGAATACGGGAATCTTTCTGATACTGTTGCAGTTGGAACGGACCGGTACCGATCGGATCCAGGTCAACTTTGTCCGGCGTACCGGCTTTCAGCATGTTGTCGGCGTATTCTTTGGACAGAATAGACGCGAAGTCCATTGCCAGGTCAGCCAGGAACGGAGATTCCGGACGGGTCAGCACGAATTGAACGGTGTTGTCGTCGACTTTCTTCACTTCGCTAATCAGGTCTGGCAGGCCCATACCTTCAAAGTATTCGTAGCTGCCGCCAGAGACTTTATGGTACGGGTTCTGGGCGTTTTTCTGACGATCAAAGGAGAATACGACGTCGTCCGCGTTGAATTCACGCGTCGGTTTGAAATCTTTGTTGTCCTGCCACTTCACGCCTTTACGCAGGTGGAAAGTGTAGGTTTTGCCATCGGCGCTGATATCCCACTTCTCAGCAAGACCCGGAATGACCTCAGTAGTACCGGTTTTGAACTCAACCAGACGGTTATAAATCGGCACAGAGCTGGCATCGTAAGTAGTACCAGAAGTGAAAAGCTGTGGGTTAAAGCCTTCAGGCGAGCCTTCTGAACAATAAACCAGGGTTTTTGCCTGCACGCTGGCCGCCACAGTCATAGCCACCAGGCTAAGACCAAGCTTCAGCATCCCTGACTTCTTCAAGGAAATACTCATTATTCTGCTCCAATGTGATATGTGTTGTTACCCTTGCGCTGGGTTATCCGACAGGCCGTTATTAGATTTTTGCCTGGACTTATCGGAAGCTATGAGAGACGGGAAATCCTTTCACGAGATTGACTGAGTTGCAGTGCAGATTCTCCATGAAATGCCCCTCATGCCCTACAATCTGTCAATAGAATGTCAAAACGTCAATACAGGTAACGGGGATTTACATCGTTGATGAGAATCAACAAACAAAGTTAAAAAAAACTTCAAGCTGCTATTTTCAGCAGGTAAATTTGTGCTATGCCGTTATGGGCAGAATAATAAGCTTGAGAATCATCTCAGGTTGGTGTTTAACGTTTGAGCAGATTATGAAAAATTTCTTGCGGAATGATGAATATCTGAGCGATTAATACCGCGAACGTTAAAACGCACAGCGTAAAATGCTAACTCTATCCATAAGCAACGCGAAAAAAGATCGAACTATATATAAAAAAATACAATGGATTATGTCACAAAACCGTGACGCGGCAGGGTGAAATAAGGTGAGGCGGGAAACCGTAGCTTGCTGTAATAGGCACTGCTCACCTTGTGTGATAAGAAGTCCTGCTTAAAAGTCTCGCTTACGGATAACAGCCTGGGCGATCGTATAGCCTTGTCTGGGTGAATTGGGCTTATTGGGAAACGCCAGCTTGAGTTGCTTCGAATCTACCATCGGTTTTAAGTAATTCTGGCGAATACTCTGTGCCTTACGCCCCAACAACACTTCCATTACCGCGACAGATAAGTAGTGCCCATCACACAATCGGACAAGCAGTTCCTTCATCACTTCAACATCCATCCGACGATGCTCTCGCGATGGTGCGGTCAATTCCTCAAGTGCATCCCGGAATCTATTACTCAATAAATTAAGGTCATCAATGAACGGTTTATCTAATAAGGGACTGATAAACCGACCGTACTCATCTCTTCCCTGGTAGCTATTCTCTGAACCAAGATTGCTATGCGTTAAGTTGATGCGACTATGCGTTAAGTCATACGTGTTATGCGTTAAGTTTCGAGTGGAGCTTAACGCATTAGCAAAGACCTCTTCCGGAGAAGGTAACGCCATACCTGGCAGACTGTATGATTTATCTCGTTTTTCACCACTTGCAACAAGAAAACCTTTATCCACTAACTTTGGAAACGCAAGCGTAACATCACGAGAATGTCTGCTCGTAAGCTGACATGCCCTCTCATGGTTTACCCAACCTTCTATCGCCGCCGTAATGATAATCATTCGTTCAAGGTCATCAAGCAAATGAAAACGTTGCCCGAATAAACTATTGAGTCGTTCAGTAACTTCTTGTGATACAAGGCTTACCGTTGCCAACTCAAGCAGGGTTTGTTCAGAGGGTTCAGTTTTCTCGTATAACTTAGGTGTGCGCCAGTTTGCCCATTTCCAGCCGCTCATAATTTTGGGAACACCAGAACCGGCACGCTCACCAGCTCCAATCATTAAGAACATCTGGTGCATGCGGCGATTACGGCAGTCGCTTTCCCCACCTTTCACTGCGATTTCCGGTGGTATCCGCATCAGGCCAGGATTCCGAAAACCAAAAAGATCCGGCCGCCTGACCACTAAAATGGAACTTCGGCCCGTATAATCAGCATGAACTAGTGTATTAACAAGCGCCTCCCGGAGAGCTTCATGAACTTTGGTTTCATCAAGCCGAATACCGTCCTGTAATTCAAAAGGCACTTTAAGATCGGTAATGAGTTTTCGGTATGTCCGGCGATAAAAATCAAAAACATTGCCTGACCATGAACCATCAGGATAGATGCGATCGACCCAGCGGGAATCCGGTTGAACATTATCCCGCTCACGATAATCAACAAAATAATTTGGGACAGCGTCCTGGATAGCATTCCAGCTACCAAACATCAGGATACCAGCAAGGGTTATACCCTCCTCCCCACTCTGACGGTTCTTACGCCAACCACCAATACTCCTGAATAAATCGATTAGATCCAATTCCAGCCATGGATGTTGAGGCTTCGCAACTGCAAAAAGGTTACGGTAGGCACGCAAGCTGTCCTGATCGATATCACTAAAATCGAACCCGGCCAGGATTCTATCATCACGGCTATCTTCGACCTGCTCCGCGAGCATTCGTTTGATTTGTTCTTGAGGACAATGGCAGTCCCCTTCATGGCGACGAACGTATGTTTCTGTCATCGGCTGGTTATTGAGATAGATCGGCTTTTGTTCACGCCTTGCTATGGGAATTTCGATGACAATGACTGATTTGTCATCAAGATTAATTACCTGCACCGATTGATCGGTCAATAAATTGACATTTACTTTTTTCTTGTTGTTTGCAATATCAAATAGTTGCTTCGTAACAGTAGCAATATCGCTGATCCCCTCAACGATAAAGTTCCCTTTCTTTTCCCTGACGCCCAGTATGACATAACCGCCACGGGTATTCGCCATCGCACTGTATGTCCTCCAGAAATCATCAGGCAGTTTACCTTTACCATCCGCCCCCTGTGCCAGCTTAAACTCCAGTTCAACTGATTCAGAAAGCGTTTGTAAATCCAGCAAGTCACTGACAGGAAACATAATGGGTTCGGCGCCTGTTTAGTTTAATAATTCTGAAAAGAAAGGGGCAACTTCAGCGAATAGTTAACAGTATTATCAATACAAACGCCTGCGATGCATCCAGAAATTTCAACACCAAGTCAAAAAAGCATAATACATCGAGCTATTGCATGATTATAAAAACATTAATTATCATATAGATGCAAAAAAGCCTGCTCGTTGAGCAGGCTTTTCGAATTTGGTCGGTGATAGCGATTACTCGCCACTGCGTGGCTCGCCCTGCGGGCCGTTGCTGACGCAACGTTCTCTCGCTTCGCTCGGGTCGAACCTCCCTGCCCCCGGAGGTTCTCATCCTCATTGGCACAGATGCAAAAAAGCCTGCTCGTTGAGCAGGCTTTTCAAATTTGGTCGGTGATAGAGGATTCGAACCTCCGACCCCTTCGTCCCGAACGAAGTGCGCTACCAGGCTGCGCCAATCACCGAATGCGGGGCGCATCTTACTGCCACACACCCCGACCGTCAATCCCTTAATGTAAAAAAGCCAACTGACTGGCGAGAAAGCCGCCAGCGCCTCAATTTACCTTGTTAGCAGGCACGTGGCACCAGTTGTTATTTTCATTAATCCCGCCGTTTGGCGAGGTATATCCCAGGCAGCCCATGATGGTGTCGTACAGTTCAACATGGCGGCGCGGTACCTTGATCTCTGCCTGCTGTTTGAGCTGTGCAAACATCTTCGCCTTGTCCGGGTTTTGCAGATATTTGTCCGACATCCATACCATCATCGGTACGCGGAACTGCTCCGGTGGCGCCATCTTACGCGGCGTACCGTGCAGATGTTCCTTCTCATTAATCGACTCACCGTGGTCCGCCGCATAGAAGATAATCGCTTTCTTATCACGCAGCTTGTCGATTACGTTGTCGATAAAATAGTCCACATAGGTGACGGAGTTATCGTACGAATTGATCAACTCTTCTTTGCTGCATTTATCGTCTACCCCCACACACTCCGGCGTCCATTGTGCGAAGCTACGGGGATAGCGCTGGGTATAGTTAAAGTGCGAACCTTTGGTATGCAGAATAATTAGATGCTTACCCTGCTTGTTGTTATTTAGCGATTGCTGCAACTCATCAATTAACAGCATATCGTCAACGCTCTTGCCCCGATTACGCGGCTCCGCGCCAATCTGTTCACGATAGGCAATGTTGTCTGCCATTGTGTTGCTGTAAAACCACATCTCGCTTTGCATCGCATACAGGTCGGAAGAGAAGCCCATCTGTTTCAACACGGAAAAGACGTTTTGCTCTTTTAACGTGCGCTGGGGATTATCCTCCACCCCACCTTCACGTACGAACATACACCGCAGCGACAACTTGGTGGCGGTATCACACGAGTAGCCACGGAAAGCGACCAGGTTTTTCTCCTGCGCCAGCTTTGGCGTGGTGTTACGCGAGTAACCGAGTAAGCCCATGTGATCCCAGCGCGTCGTTTCACCAATGATAAACACGACATAGGTGTCATTGATGTCGTCCGGCGCGACATAACTGAATTTCGCCGCCGGGTTGATCAAGGAACGATGATCCGACGACTCGTCTACCTGCGCCCAGGCGTACAGCCCAAGTGCTGAAAGCCAGTTGGAAGGGAGATAGGAGTTCGCCACCACGCCGCCATAGCTCGGCATGTCCACGCCCGATGTCCGTTCTTCTTCCTTCTGCTGCAAATCCAGAAGGCGAATGGGGCCCCATACCAGCAGCGCGGCCAGGACTACCAGGGTCACGCTCTGCACACGGTGGCCGCGCGTACGCAACTGGCGCAACAGGGTGTAGCGACAGCGGTTATTCCAGATAGACAACAGCGGCATAACACTGACAATCGCCACCCAGGCAATGAGCTGCCAGCCCACCACCTCTTTGGAGAGATCGATGTCTGTGGTCATCACCGAAGCGATAATGCCATAGCCAATAACCACATTCAGGAAGGTCATGTAATAGCTGGCTGCTGCTGAAAACAGCACCACCAGCGATGCCAGTACACGCCAGGCCCGGCGCCCGAACAATGAGAGCACACGTAATAAAAAGAAAGTCACCAGGACAGTGGCAACCAGTTCAACAACCGCAGAGAGTCCTTTCCAGACGGTGAACGCTTGCGCATAACCATCAAACCGACGGTAGAAAACTGCGCTATTCATAAACAAGCCAATATACAACGCCAGCAGAAAACTCAATTTCTGCTGAGTCATTGCTTTTAAATAACTCATGCAAGCAACCCTGGAAAAAGGGAAAACAAAGCCGCTCAGTGCTTGTAGCAGCACCGATCGGGCATTAAACGCAAGGGAAGTTAATTGAGGAACTTCTTAAGCGCGGATAAGTAGACCACAAGGAAAGGAAAAAGTGTCTGTCCGGAGTGTGATCCGGTCATACATTTACAAAATTATATAACCGGAAACACACTATCTGACACCTGAATAGTATTCAGGCAGTGATTACGTTCAGCTTAACGTCAATATTGCCGCGGGTCGCATTGGAATAAGGGCACACTATATGGGCTTTTTTCACCAATTCCTGTGCTACCTGATGATCCATTCCCGGCAGGTGAATATCCAGTTGCGCTTCAATACCAAACCCGGTCGGCAAAGGGCCAATGCCCACGGTGCCTTCAATATAAGCCTCTTGCGGTAGGCGCTGTTTTTCTACCGACGCGACATGTTTTAACGCTCCGAGAAAACAGGCCGAATACCCGGCGGCGAAAAGTTGTTCCGGGTTCGTCACCTCCCCACCGGCTCCCCCCATCTCTTTTGGCACGCCCAGTTTCACATCCAGAACGCCATCGGAAGAGATGGCTCTGCCGTCACGGCCTCCGGTGGCTTTCGCCTTCGCCCGATACACCACTTTTTCTAACGACATGTGCAACTCCTTCTGTTGGAAGACCTGCCATTAAGAATAGTCGTTGTCAGGGGAGCCTCAGAAAAACCCGCACGTAAGGGTAATAAAAAACCGCCGACAGTTTATGGCGGCGGTTTTTTGTAAAGCAGAGGGGAATCAGGCATGCGCCGGTTTATACACGCTGCGCTGCGGCTGACGGATGGTCGTGGAAAGTGCCAGGGAGACAATCAGGAGCGCGAAGATGACGCAGAAAGTGACATAGAAACCGCCAAACAGCGAAGCGATAATCGAGCCGCAAATACTGCCAATACCAAAACCTAAGTAAATCACACCGTAGTTTTTCGCGAGGTTGTTCAGACCAAAGAACTCGCTGACCAGCGACGGGAACACGGTAATGGTGCCGCCGAAATTGAAAGCTACGCAGGCTATCGCCGCGAAAAAGGAAACCGCATTCAGTGGCGCAAACAGCAGGGCTGCCATGCCAACCAGTGAAATCACCTGGCCAATGGTAATAACGCGGATGCGGGCGATTTTATCGGACAGAATGCCCAGCACCAGGCGACCGGTGAGGTTCGCAATAGAGATAACGGTGACCGCATTGGCGGCGGTTGCCACATCAAGATGCACCATGCCCTGCGCAATATCTTTCGCTACGCCAATCACATACAGGCCACTCATGCATGCGGTCAGGAACATCACGGCTAACATCCAGTATTGCGGTTTACGCATGGACTGCGCCAGCGTGAAGTCATTTTCCACCACACCATTGACCGCACCCACTTTTTGTTGCGGAGCGTCAGTCATCAGCATCGCGCCGCAGACAATCATCACCAGCACCATCGCCCCCCAGATCATGAAGGTCTGTTCCAGGCCAACGGTGGCCAACAGGTGGCTGTCGATAAATTTAAAACCCAGGCTGCCCAGGCCATAAGCCCCGATGGCGAAGGCGGAAATCAGTCCTTTACGTTCCGGGAACCATTTCACACAGTTGGACAGGGTGAGCAGGTAACCGGCACCATCCGCCAGCCCCACAAGCACACCCGCACTTAGCCACAGCATCGTCAGGTTGTTGGAGTGGGCGGTCAGGAAAAAGCCGATACCCAACAGCACGCCAGACGCTATGGTCACCCGTTTTACGCCAAAACGTTCCTGCAGTTTCCCGGCGATGGAGGAAGATAACGCCAGCCCCAGGCTTAACAAACCAAATGAAAACGCAACCTGGCTTACCGGCTCGCCCAGCTTGTCTGCCAGCGCGCTATTAAACAGGCTCCAGGTATAAACAGATCCCAACGCAAATTGTGTGATGATGGTGCCAGCCAGCGTCAGCCAGCGTGTGCGATTCAAGGATGATGTATTCATGGCAGTTGTCCTGCAAAGAAAATTAAGGGAATTCACTGCGGACAACAATAACGAAGCGCATTTCATGCCAGGGCTAAAAAGGCATGAAATGCAGTAAGCGGGGAATGAAATGCATATATGCAGGAATGAATGACATTTCGAAAAACAGACTCACCTCATTTTCTCAGGTGAGTTAGTACATACTATCGATACAGAGCGTGTGTTTATTGTTTCTTAATTGTGATCACTTTGTATTAAATGATCTTTAAAAACGGGCGCTGACGCCCATGCTGTAGAGATAATTCGGCCCGGTGAGTGAGTTTTCCGACTGTGACATTGAGGCATAAGCGGCGAAATGTTGATTAAGCAGCATATCGGCACCGACAGACACATCCAGCCAGTTGCCGTACTGGTTCGCCGCGGTCAGGCGACTCAGCCCGGATTGTGATTTCCAGACGTTTTCACCGAACTGTTGGTTGTAACTAATTTGCGCCCATGGACGAAAGTCACCAATATGGCTATCCACGCGCCATCCCAGGGAACTGACGGTCGCGTGCCAGAGCGGATCGCTGTATTGCGACGTGGTCGCGCTGTCGCCATATTCATTGTACATTGACGTCGTAGAGCCATCGTAATGCCAGACGGCCACCGGCCCGGTCATCACATTGCCTGTGAGTGGAATATTCAGGCCAATACTCATGGTGCTGACGGCATCCATCGGCGTTTTATCTGGCAGATTAAAGGCAACGCCAGGCCCACTCTGCGCCGAGCGAATGCGTTCTTCCAGGATATCGTTATAACGTGGCTGGTGATCGCTATCCCATGTATAGCGTTGCGGCATATTATTTTGCGAATCGATCGCGATATATTCTTGTTGCCAGGCAAATGCAGCATGGCTAAAAAGCAGACAAGCAGGCACTACCGCTATCAAACGGCCACTGTTTTTAATTTTCATCAATGCGACTCCACAAAAGAGCCAAAACGGCGTATTTGTTATCGTTTTTGTTGGGCAAAAGGCGAGGGTAGATATCCCTTACCTAACTATTGTCTTTTTAGCAGTCGCGTCAAGTCTGCAACTTACATAATTTTGATCAACATCAGCAACGGAGAAGGATATGCAGCGTTGTGGTTGGGTGACTCAAGACCCCCTTTATCTTGCTTATCACGATAAAGAATGGGGCGTACCGCAAACAGACGGTAAAAAATTGTTTGAGATGATTTGCCTTGAAGGACAACAGGCAGGTTTATCATGGATTACGGTACTCAAAAAACGCGAAAATTACCGTAATGCCTTTCATCAGTTCGATCCTGAGAAAGTGGCCGCGATGGGGCCAGAGGATGTCGAACGCCTGATGCTGGATGCCGGAATTATTCGCCATCGCGGCAAAATTGAGGCGATTATCGGCAATGCCCGCGCCTTGCTTGCCATGGAACAAAATGGCGAGCCTTTCGCCCCGTTTGTCTGGTCGTTTGTTGAAAACGAGCCGCAGGTTACCCAGGCCGCCACACTCGGCGACATTCCCACCTCAACGCCCGCGTCAGACGCCCTGTCAAAGGCGCTAAAAAAACGCGGCTTCAAATTTGTCGGCACCACCATCTGCTACTCCTTTATGCAAGCTTGCGGTCTGGTTAATGACCATATTACGGACTGTTTCTGTCATCCCGGAGGTCGGCATGATCCGAGAGTGGCACAGTAAAGATTTGTCTCCTCTGTTGAGCCTGTGGCTTGAAAGCACCACCTATGCGCACCCGTTTATTGCGGCAACCTACTGGCAAGACAGCGAGATGCTGGTGCGGGAAGTTTATCTCCCGTCGGCCCGCACCTGGGTCTGGGAGGAAGAAGGCAAGCTGTACGGCTTTATAAGCGTAATGGACTCGCAGTATATCGGGGCGTTGTTCGTCTGCCCGAAGGCGCTGCGCAAAGGGATCGGCACCGCACTGCTTGATCACGTCAAGCAGCGCTTTAATGCCTTAAGCCTGGAGGTGTACCAGAAAAACGAGCGGGCGGTGAATTTCTATCACGCGCAGGGCTTTCGCATAGAGGACAGCGCCTGGCAGGAAGAGACGCAGCACCCGACCTGGATTATGAACTGGCAGGCGGATCAAACGCCGTCAGCGTAAGCGCCGGACCGCTGTATTTTTCCATCCATACCAGTGCGGTATTCCCCGCACAGCCATTCCCCAGCTTTGAGCTGGGGAGATCTTTTGTCAGCACGTTAACCGCGCCGTTTTTACAGATCCCCCCTTCGGCACGCTCAAGGTCCGGCCAGGCGCCCTGGTGAATACAGATCACTCCGGGCTTGATCCCTTCGCTGACCACGGCGCCTGCCAGTACCTGTCCGCGTTGGTTCCAGACACGCACCAGATCGCCATCAGCGATGCCGCGCGCTTTTGCGTCACTCGGATGCAACGTCACCGGTTCGCGCCCCGCCACCGCATACTGCTCGCGAAGTGATGAATAGTTAAGCTGGCTGTGCAGACGATGCGCCGGGTGAGCAGAAAGAAGCTGCAACTGCTCTGGTCGGGCATTACCGTGCCATTCATCCGGCTCAAGCCACATCGGATGCGGCGGGCAGTCGGCATAACCAAAACCGGCAATGCGCGCCGAGTAAATCTCGATTTTACCACTGTCGGTTTTAAGCGGATGCGCCTGCGGGTCACGCCGGAAATCAGCGAAGCGTACAAAGCGGGCATTCTCTTCGCTTTCTGGCATTTCAATCAGGGCATTCGCTTCCCAGAACTCGGCAAACGGCGGCAGGGTAACGCCCTGCGGGGCACCACGCTGCGCCGCGATGTTGTAGAAGATTTCCAGCCATTCGAGGTCGCTTTTACCTTCGGTAAAGCGCTCACGTCCGCCCGCTTCCCAACGCTCGCTGAGATCGGCGAACACCTCGAAATCGTCACGCGCTTCATCGCGCGGGGGTACCACGCGCTTCATCGGCACCAGATGCTGGTTGCTGTAATCGCCCGTCATGGTCATATCGTTACGTTCAAACGATGTGGTGGCAGGCAGGACAATATCCGCGTGTTTTGCCGCCGCCGTCCAGAAACACTCGGAAATGACGACCAGTTCCGGCTTCTGCCAGGCGCGAATCAGCCGGTTCGTGTCCTGATGGTGGGTAAAGTTGGCGCCGCCCGCCCACCAGATAAATTTAATATCCGGGAAGTGCCGGTCCATACCATTGTGCTGGTAGAAGGCTCCCGGTTTTTCCAGCGCTTCAATAATGCGCGCCACGGGAATTTTTTCGACCGCCTCAATGCCGCCTTTAACGCACCCCTGCATGGAGGCCAGTACTGCCGCCCGGCGCGTAGGGTTACCGCCGTTGGCAAAATGATACGACAGGCCAAAGCCGCCGCCGGGGATCCCAATCTGGCCCAGCATCGCCGCCAGGGTCACCAGCATCCAGTGTTTCTGCTCGCCAAACTGCTGGCGCTGCATTCCCCAGCCGGACATCAACATCGTGGTGTTTTCGTGGAAAAGTTTTGCCAGTTCACGAATTTTCGCCGCAGGAATACCGCAAATATCCGCCGCCCACTCTGCCGTTTTCGCCACGCCGTCGCTTTTCCCGGTCAGGTAATCTGCAAAGACGCTATAGCCTTGCGTACAGCGCGCCAGGAATGCCTCATCCTGCCAGCCGTTTTCTACCAGCGTATGGGCGATACCGAGCATCATCGCCACATCGGTCCCCATGTGCGGCGCTAACCATTCCATACTGTCGCCAAAGAAATCGACGGTCTCCGATCGCATCGGATCGATGCAGATCAGCCGTTTGCCGCTTTTGCGTAAGGCATCGAAATAGCCGATACCCTGCTCATCCGAGGCATTCCAGGCAATTTTCAGCGTATTCAGCGGGTTGGCGCTCCACAGCACCACCACATCGCTATGTTCCAGCACCAGCGGCCAGCTAGTTTGCTGCTGATACACCTCGTTGCCGCCGACCACGTACGGCATGATCGCCTGCGCAGCACCGGTGGAGTAGTCCCCCAGATGGCCGGTATAGCCACCAGCAAGGCTCATATAACGCTGCAACAGGGTTGCCGCTTTGTGCAACACACCGTTCGAGCGCCAGCCATACGATCCGGCGAAAATGGATGCCGGGCCATGTTCTTCGCGAATGCGTTTGTGCTGCTGATGGATGAGGGCAAGCGCATCATCCCAGGAGACACGGACGAATTCATCCTCGCCGCGAACGCCCTGCGGGCTGTCCGGAGATGCCAGAAAGCCTTTACGAACCATAGGAAAGCGGACACGAGTTTTACTATGGACCTGGTCGCGGACCACCGTTTGCAGCGAGTTAGGGTGGTTCGTGGGAAGCGCCCCGCGTGATGACAGCACCGTTTCGCCGTCGGTTTCGACCAACATCGGCCCCCAGTGGGCTGCCGTAAGAACTGTTTTAACTGCAGAGTTTGCCAAAGCGCGCTCCTGATGCATGCAGGTGGCGACAGCGTCGTTTCGCTGTCTTATGAAATAATGGATGTCGCGCTCTATCATCCACACGCGCGGCAAATTGGCAAAGAATTAAACGGCATGATGGCCACGCAGAAGGCGATAAGCGGGATGTTCCCCCTTGCCAGTGCGGATTTTCGCGCTATCGTGTGGTCTCACAACTACCGCGAGGGAAGCATTTATGGCGAAAACGACGCGCCCGACCATCAGCGATGTCGCGAAAGCGGCAAAAACGGGCAAAACCAGCATTTCACGCTATCTGAATGGTGAAAAACATCTCCTGTCGGATGCCTTGCTGGCGCGAATTGAACATGCCATTGCCGAACTCGATTATCGCCCCAGCCTGATGGCGCGCAACCTCAAGCACGGGCGCACTCGCCTGATTGGTCTCATTATTGCCGATATCACGAACCCCTATTCCGTACATGTGCTGAGCGGAATCGAAGCGGCCTGCCGGGAAAAAGGCTTCACCCCGCTGGTCTGTAATACCAACAACGAAGTCGATCAGGAGCTGCACTACCTGGACCTGCTGCGTAGCTATCAGGTAGAAGGCATCGTGGTGAACGCGGTGGGGATGCGCGAAGAGGGGCTAAACCGCCTGCAGCAATCCTCCCTGCCCATGGTGTTGATTGACCGTAAGATCCCCGATTTCGCCTGTGACGTCGTGGGGTTAGATAACACCCAGGCTGCCACCACCGCCACGGAACACCTGATTGAACAAGGCTTTGAAGCCTTGCTGTTCCTCAGCGAACCGCTGGGCACGGTGAATACGCGGCGGGAACGCCTGGATGCCTTTCGAACCACGCTCGCCCGCTACCCCGGCGTGGTGGCAGAAAACGCCGAAACGCCGCTACACGAAGCCAGCCAGATCGATAACGCTCTGCGCCAGTTCCACTCCCGCCACCGTGGGATGCGCAAAGCGGTAATCTCTGCCAATGGCGCATTGACGCTGCAAGTTGCCCGCTCGCTGAAACGCATTGGTCTGCACTGGGGCAGCGATATCGGCCTGCTCGGCTTTGATGAGCTGGAATGGGCTGAGCTGGCAGGGGTCGGTATCACTACCCTCAAACAACCGACCTGGCAAATTGGTTATGCCGCGGTAGAACAAGTGGTTGAGCGTATCGAAGGCAACAGTGATACCGTCCGCGAGCGGGTCTTTTCCGGGGAGCTCATCGTGCGCGGTTCAACTGCACGATAATTAACCTTCGTGATGACGATCATAAATTCGATGCACTGTGCTTTTCTTTGGAACCGGTTCCATCTAGCGTTACAGACAAGCAAATTGTCTTTAACTCCTGGGAAGCCGGAAGATGAAAAGAAAAATCATCGTTGTCACCGCCGCCTATGGCAGCGAACAAATTAAGGCGATGGGCGGCCAGCAGGCCGTCCTGCCGCTGATTGCCAACGCAGGCGCAGACGGCGTGGAAATACGCCGCGAACTGTTAAGCGATCAGGAATTGAACAGCCTCTCTACCCTGGCCGCCACCATTGAAGACCACCGTTTACTGGCCTGTTACTCCGCGCCATACGCGCTGTGCCTGCAAGATGGTTCGCTGAACCCGCACTTACCTGCCCTGCTTGAAGAAGCGCGCACGCTCAAGGCACTGTGGCTCAAGGTCTCTCTCGGCCATTATCAGCGTAAAGACGTGCTGGAAACCCTACGCGGCTGGCTTGCAGAGAGTGGCATGGCGCTGGTGGTAGAAAACGATCAGACCGAATGCGGACAACTGGCGCCGATGCAGCGCTTTAAAGCTGCCTGCAATGTACTGGCGCTGCCGGTGACGCTCACCTTCGATACCGGCAACTGGGTATGGGTCGGCGAGTCGCCGGAAGCGGCAGCGCATCTTCTGGCCCCCGCAGTGAGCTATATTCATGTGAAGGCTGCCATTCCACACCATGAGAATTATCGCGCCGTCGCACCCGATAAAGCCGATGAACGCTGGCTTGCCCTGTTAAACCAGCTACCGCCCGATGCCCCACGTGGGATTGAATTTCCACTTGAAGGCGACGACCTGACCGCCGTCACCCGTCACTACGTCGAATTGTTACGTGAGGAGTAACGCCATGCATAACTCGCTTGATGTCATCACGATTGGCGAAGCCATGGCCATGTTTGTCGCCACCGAAACCGGCGATCTTGCCGATGCAGAACATTTTGTGAAGCGCGTTGCGGGCGCGGAGCTGAACGTGGCGACGGGCCTGGCGCGTCTGGGAATGAATGTCTGCTGGATCAGCCGCGTAGGCGATGACAGTTTTGGACGTTTTGTTCTTAACTCGCTGAAAAAAGAGAATATTGACACCCGCGGCGTCACCGTTGATGGACGCTTCGCAACGGGCTATCAGCTAAAATCGAAAGCCGAAAATGGAACCGATCCCATTGTGGAGTATTTCCGTAAAGGATCGGCGGCAAGCCATCTTTCAACAGATGATTTTCACGCCGCAGCCTTCAACGAAGCGCGCCACCTGCATTTGAGTGGCGTGGCGGCAGCGCTCTCTTCGACATCCTATGAACTGCTGGAACATGCAGCGGCGGCCATGAAAGCTCAGGGCAAGACCATCTCTTTCGACCCGAATCTGCGCCCGGTGCTGTGGAAAAGCGAAGCAGAGATGGTAGAGAAACTGAACCGCCTCGCTTTCCAGGCCGACTGGGTGTTACCGGGGCTGAAAGAGGGCGTGATCCTGACCGGACAGCAATCGCCAGAAGGCATCGCTGATTTTTACCTGCAACGCGGCGTTAAAGCCGTGGTGATTAAAACCGGCCCGGATGGCGCCTGGTATAAAACAGCCAGCGGCGAGCAAGGCGCGGTCGCTCCCGTGAAAGTGGATAACGTGGTCGATACCGTCGGCGCCGGGGATGGTTTCGCCGTCGGTGTGATTAGCGCCCTGCTGGAAGGCAAGACGCTGCAACAGGCCGTTCAGCGCGGCAACAAGATTGGCTCGCTTGCCATCCAGGTGTCTGGGGATAGCGAGGGGCTGCCCACACGTGAAGGACTGGGTGAATGATTCCCCTCACCCCTGCCCTCTCCCACAGGGAGAGGGAGAAAAACATCGCAGCGGACTTATCCCCTCTCCCTTGAGGGACGGGAGAAAAATATCGCAGCGGACTTATCCCCTCTCCCTTGAGGGAGAGGGTTAGGGTGAGGGGGTAAACCCATCACTAAAAGTAACAAAGCCACCCTGGACCCTACAAACAGGCGGCGCAAACCTCAACCATAGAGGCAACATTATGAAAAGCTCGACAAATGCAGCAAAACGCTGGCTTTACATCATGCCGATTGTTTTCATCACTTACAGTCTGGCCTACCTCGACCGGGCGAACTTTAGCTTCGCCTCCGCCGCCGGGATCAACGACGACTTAGGTATTACCAAAGGGGTCTCTTCCCTGCTTGGCGCACTGTTCTTTCTGGGCTATTTCTTCTTCCAGATCCCCGGTGCGATTTATGCGGAACGCCGCAGTGTTCGCAAACTGATTTTTGTCTGCCTGATCCTGTGGGGCGGCTGCGCATCACTGACCGGGATGGTCACCAATATCCCGATGCTCGCCGCCATTCGTTTTATTCTCGGCGTAGTAGAAGCCGCAGTCATGCCCGCCATGCTGATTTATATCAGCAGTTGGTTTACCAAATCGGAACGTTCACGTGCCAACACCTTCCTGATCCTCGGTAACCCGGTCACCGTGTTGTGGATGTCTGTGGTCTCTGGTTACTTGATTCAGGCGCTCGGCTGGCGCGAAATGTTCATCATTGAAGGGGTTCCTGCCATCATCTGGGCTTTTGCCTGGTGGATGCTGGTCCGCGACAAACCCGCTCAGGTTGGCTGGCTGTCAGAGGACGAAAAATCTGCCCTGCAAACACAGTTGGATCAGGAACAGCAAGGCATCAAAGCTGTGCGTAATTACGGCGAAGCTTTCCGCTCCCGTAACGTTATCCTGCTGTGTATGCAATATTTTGCCTGGAGTATTGGTGTTTACGGTTTCGTACTGTGGCTGCCGTCCATCATCCGTAACGGCGGGGCCAATCTCGGTATGGTCGAAGTGGGCTGGCTCTCCTCCGTTCCGTACCTGGCTGCGACCATAGCGATGATTCTGGCCTCCTGGGCATCGGATAAGCTGCAAAACCGTAAGCTGTTCGTCTGGCCACTGTTGCTGATTGGCGGCTTCGCGTTTATTGGCTCCTGGGCAGTTGGGGCAAACCATTTCTGGGCCTCTTACACCCTACTGGTGATCGCCGGTGCTGCCATGTACGCCCCCTACGGCCCGTTCTTTGCGATCATTCCCGAAATGCTGCCGCGTAACGTTGCGGGCGGTGCCATGGCGCTTATCAACAGCATGGGCGCGCTCGGCTCATTCTTCGGTTCCTGGTTCGTTGGCTACCTCAATGGCGCAACGGGCAGCCCGGCAGCCTCGTACATTTTTATGGGGGTGGCACTTTTTGCATCTGTATGGCTTACTTTAATTGTGAAGCCTGCTAACGATAAAACAATTCCAGCGGGCGCTCGTCACGCCTGAACCTTAACGAGGGAGAACCCATGAAGCCGTCCATCATCCTGTATAAAGCATTGCCTGATGACCTGAAACGCCGTCTGGAAGAACATTTCACCGTCACGCAGGTAGCTAACCTGCGCCCGGAAACGGTGGAGCAACATGCCGACGCGTTCGCCAGTGCCGAAGGCCTGCTGGGTTCCAGTGAAAAGGTGGACGCCGCATTGCTGGCAAAGATGCCGAAACTGCGCGCCGCATCGACCATTTCAGTGGGTTACGACACCTTTGATGTGGACGCGCTGAATGCAAAAAATATTCTGCTGATGCACACCCCGACCGTGCTGACCGAAACTGTGGCCGATACCATCATGGCGCTGGTGCTGAGTTCCGCACGTCGGGTGGTGGAAGTGGCGGAGCGAGTGAAGAAAGGCGAATGGACCAGGGGCATTGGTCCGGACTGGTTTGGCGTTGACGTCCACCACAAAACGCTTGGCATCGTGGGGATGGGGCGCATTGGCCTGGCGCTGGCGCAACGTGCGCACTTTGGTTTCGGTATGCCGATTCTCTATAACGCACGCCGCCAGCATCAGGAAGCGGAAAGCCGTTTCCAGGCCCGCTACTGCGATCTGGATACGCTGCTTAAAGAGTCTGACTATGTGGTTCTCGTCCTGCCGTACACCCAGGAAACACATCATCTGATCAACGCAGAGAAATTCGCCATCATGAAATCATCGGCGATTTTCGTCAACGCGGGTCGCGGTTCGGTTGTCGATGAGAAAGCCCTCATTGAGGCGCTGAAAAAAGGCGAGATTCATGCAGCCGGTCTGGATGTGTTTGAGAAGGAACCTTTACCGGTGGACTCCCCTCTGCTGATGTTACCCAACGTAGTGGCACTGCCGCATATTGGTTCTGCCACCCACGAAACACGCTACGGTATGGCCGCCTGCGCGGTGGATAACCTCATTGATGCGCTGAATGGCAACGTCGAGAAAAACTGCGTTAACCCGCAGGTTTTAAAATAAGCTTTCTCCGGCAGAAACAAAAAAGAGGCGATTATCTCGCCTCTTTTTTATTATGGGTTCCACGCTTACTGCGTCGCATTCACCGTGGCAGTCCAGGCTTGCATAAACGCCTGATGCTGAGCCGCCAGCGGCCCAATCAGTGAATTATACTGGCTGGCCTGCTGTGAGGTCGGGAACTGGATGCCATTGGCAACAAAGCTCACCTGCGTACCCTGCTGAGCAATAAAATCACCCACCTGCACCAGTTGCTGCGTGAAAGTCTGTGCCGCCGGGATCAGCGGTTGCAGCGCGTTAGCCGGAGCAGTGACCACTTTCGAATACACCTGCTCGAAGACCGGTTTCAGGTCATCCGCCTGTTTCAGCCCCGCGTGAGCTGTATCAGCCTGCACTTTCGCATTCTGCAATTGTTGACTCAGCACGCCGAGAGAACCATTGGCCTGACGCAGCGGTTCACGCTGAGTCATATAATCCTGCGGTACGCGAATCGCGTTCACGCTATCCACCACCGGACGCAGACCGGAATCCATCGCCTGGTTCACCTGCTGAGAATAACCATACAGAATGGCGTAATCAGAGACGAACGGTCCAAACTGTTTTTTCTGGTCGGCCGTCAGCGCGGGAAGACGTTCACTGCTACGCATCGCCGTATTTTGCAGGAAATCGATAAAAGCCTTGCGCTGATCGCCTTCTTTATCAAAACACCCACTCAGGCCAACTACCATTAACAACGCCGCAAGAGGCGCAAACCAGCGAGAGCAGGACTTACCTGTCGCCATTTTAATACTCCTTTCACCCAAAAATGCGCACAACGAAACACGCGTGCCTGACGGCTTACAAGGATAGTCCAGGTCGGCGTCTCAGGATACCCTTTTCCATGCTTTCTTATGCACGTCGGGACACGCTCAGGTCAGACCTCGCACCGTTTCGTCATGCGATTTTTTGCTAACGATTTACAAAAAAATACGTATTTATTCCTGGGCTTGCGTAATCAAGCAATTAACGTTTAGCGAAACGTTTGAATATGCATTTCAAAAGCATTAAAAGCCCTTTTATCCACGATATATCCTGGTCACGCCCTCCCGCCCGCGTTTTTAACGACTATTCTTATTAGTGCTGTATCACTATCCGCTGTGTGTTTTTAGAGGAGTTCTCAATGGAATATAAAGATCCGATGTTTGAGCTGCTGAGCAGTCTGGAACAGATTGTCTTTAAAAAAGATGTAGCGCAAGCGGTTACCCTGACCCAAAAGCCTAATTCTTTTAATGAGTTTGAACAATTACGACGTGGCACTGGGTTAAAGATTGATGATTTTGCACGCGCAATGGGTGTTAGCGTAGCAATGGTTCAGGAATGGGAATCAAAACGAGTTCGTCCTTCCGCGACCGAAATGAAACTGATGCGCCTGATCCATTCAAATCCGATGCTCAGTAAACAGTTAATGGAATAAATCTGGCTGTAAAACCCCCGCCATGACGGGGGTCAATACCCTCTTACTTCCTTTCACAGTGCCATCTTTCTTCTCGCCACTCAATCTGGTGCGTTAAGTTTAGCGCCTGCAGAAATGCCTCATCATGTGAAACCACCACTATTGCGCCCGGAAATGCCGACAATGCCAACTCAATCGCCTGCGTCGAAGCCAAATCCAGGTGGTTCGTGGGTTCATCAAGCAAAAGCAGTTGTGTCGCCTCACGACGCCAGAGTACACAGGCCAGCGCCGCTTTCAGGCGTTCTCCACCGCTTAAAGCCGCCAGCGGAAGCGTCACTTTCTCTGCCCCCAGTTGCAGTTGCGCCAGTCGGGTTCGCAGTATGCCTTCGTCGAGTGGCGTCTCACTGGCGTGAAGGTGTGCCAGCACCGGGAGGGAAAGATCCAGTTGCGACAGATGCTGATCGAGATACGCCGTCGCGACCGATACCTGACACGTGCCTGATAGCGGCTTTTCTTCTCCGAGCATGACGCGCAACAGAGTCGATTTTCCACAACCGTTTGGCCCGCGTAGCGCTACACGCATCGGCCCGTCCATTCGCCAGCTCAGGGGAGATGAATTGCCATAAGGCAAGATGAGGTTGTCCATCACCAGCACCTGTTTCCCCTCAGCCACCTGGCTGCCCGGCAGGGTAAACAAGACTGGCGCATCGTCTTCAACTCGCTCGCGAGCCTGTGCAACTGCGGCATTCAGCGCCTCGTTCTGCTCACGGTGCTGCCGACGCAGCGTGCCTGTCCGCTCCTTTGCGGCTCCTTTGTATTTCACCCGCTCGAACGAGGCAATGTTGAGTGTATCGACAGTTCGCAGAGTCTGGGCTGAACGCCGCTGGCTGGCATCATGCTCCTTTTGCTGGCGGTTACGTACCCGACGACGCTCGGTAGCCGCATGCTCAAGCGCCGCGTGGGCTGCCTGCTGCTCGGCTTCGCGTTGACGCTGATAATCAACATAATGGCCGCCATAGCTGCGTAATCCGGCGAGAGATAATTCCAGGATGCGCGGCATCAAGGCCAGCAGTTCACGATCGTGGCTCGCCACCAGCGTTCCGCCCTGCCGACGGGCAAGCCGCGTATAAAGCCATTCTCGTCCTTGTCTGTCAAGATGGTTGGTCGGTTCATCAAGCAGCAGGTAATCGGCGTCTGCCATCAATGCCGCGCACAGCAGGGCACGAACCCGCTCGCCGCCGCTCAGCGCTGCGGCTGGTCGCTCGGGGGTGAACGGAGGCAGACTGGCATCCATAAAGGCCGCAGTCAGGCGCTCCTCAAGATCCCAAAAGCCTTCCATACGTTCGAGATCTTCTGGCAGGTAATCACCCGATTCGATACGCCGACGTGCAGCAAACACTGCGTCATAACCCAGCAATTCGGCAAGCGTAGTCGACGGGGAAACCGCGTGTTGTTGAGCGACGTAAGCCACAGTACCAAAACGTTCGATATGTCCGGATGCGGGGAGGTCCAGCCCCGCCAGCAGGCGCAATAAGCGGGTTTTACCACAACCATTGCGCCCGACCAGGCCACACAACGCGGGTTCGAGCGAAAGAGAAATTGGGCTAAAAAGTGTCACGCCTGTCGCAAACTGACAGGTGACCTGATGCAAAATAAATAAGGGGGATTGGGCGCACTGAGCCATAAGCACTCCTGAGTGAAATCAATACATCCCCTGCTCGCCATAAACGCGAAGCAAGGATTCGAAGTCAGCAGGTGTGTTTATCCATTTTCAGTGGGCCTCAGTGAGACGAGGGATTCGTCGGGGCAAAGGATAGCCGCAGACCGGACAGGATTTCAAGGTTAAATTTCATCTTTTTAATTAGCCCGTTTTTAATTCGCATCAATAGTTATTATCTGATTCAAAATAAAAGACCCTAAAATTGTGCAACACATGTTTTATATAAATTACACCCAATACTTTAAATAGCTCCAATTACAGGAGCGCGGCAAGCGGGCCTCACTTTTTGCTGCCGCCAAACGTTGGAGAGGTTAACCGAAGCACCTGATAAAGAGTTTATGGAATACATAGACTCTTTTTTCCTGTTAAAGATAAATAAAGTTGTCCGCAACCGAATTATTCATTCCACTACTTTCTGACATCGCGCGCTTTCCCCTTTCATCTATAATGCATTTACAATCTGTTTCGTGAAAATGTTCTACTGAATCAGCCATGGATATACCATCCCATTATCGCTTATAGCGATTTGGGCGTAACGGTCTTCGCATTCTATTGAGGAAGTTTAAGGAATAACGTCCGCTGCTGAGTTTGTGATGGCTTGAAACCATGGTGAATATAGAAATTTTTGGCTTCTTCCGTCAGCGCGTGAACCATGATTGCACGCACACCAATATTTTCAGCAACTCGATAACAACGAAGCACCGCATCGTGGAGTAAATCAGCGCCAAGCCCTTTTCCACGAAATGAGACGTCGACAGCAAGCCGGGCGAGTATAATCACAGGAATAGGGTCTGGCATGTTACGCCGAAGGTTGCCTGTAGTTTCTGTATGGTTGACGCTACCGGTGGCCAAAGAGTAAAAACCGACTATTTGTTTCGTGTCTTTCTTACATACAACAAAAGTTCGGGCAGCTCCGAGAGCCTGATTTTTGAGGCCTCTCTGCTTTAGCCAATCATCGAGCACAGCTTCACCGCTAACAAACGCCGCCACCTGATGGAAATTGGATAAAGGCTCTGGCGCTGTTACACGTCCCACTGAGGTTTCCTTGCCAGCAGTTTGTCGATAACGGGATCATCCGCAACCGGTGCATCGAGCATATCGATGAACTCTGCATATTGCTCATCGTTAAAATTAAAGGCACGTCGCTCAAGAATCACATTTTCAGCAGCCTGACAGGCCATTTCCAGAATGAAATCTGTACGTGATTTGTGCAGGATCTCAGCGGCGGCATCAATGAGTGCTCGCTGTGATTCCTTGGCTCTAAGGTTAAGTTGAACATCTGATTTCATGAGATCCCCCTGTATAGCATTTGCTTTACAAGCATAACACAATGTTTATGTATAGCAAACGCTATACATAAACATTTCCTCTCTGATATAGATAATTTTGATGTCCGCTTTGTGCTGTGAGTTCAACCGATGGATGCAACAGATTGGTTAAAACGCTCTGCTGGCTGTGAATCGATAAGTCAGTTCCTTTTGGCAAATGCGGCCTGAGCAATCTGTTCGTATTTTCATTTGAGCCAGGTTGCCAGAGGGGTTGAGGATCGCAGACGTAAACCTGAATATCTGTGGCTACATTAGAGCGGGTGTTGTTGGTCATTTCAGCGCCCCGGTCCCATAGTAGAGTTTTATAAAGCTCAACGGGTAATTCACTGACTTGTTTGATGAGTGCAGATATAACCGTTATGGTCTTCTCATAAAACAAATGAAATAAAAATTTAATTCGTCTGAATATTCTTCCCTGCTCCCTTTTTATTTACTCAGGCGTAAAAAAACCCGCCCGCAGGCAGGTTTTTATTTATCGACCACGCCATTACTGCAGCAGGGAAATATCCGCGACCTGCAGGAACAACTCGCGCAGTTTGGACAGCAGCGTCAGACGGTTCAGACGAACGTCTTTATCTTCCGCATTCACCATCACGTTTTCGAAGAACTCATCAACCGGCTCACGCAGGGATGCCAGTTCGACCAGCGCTTCCTGGTAACGGCCTGCGGCAAAGTACGGCTGCAGCTTGTCGCGCAGAACGACCAGATTGCCCGCCAGTTTGATCTCTGCCGCTTCTTTCAGCACGGAAGCATGCACGATGTCGTTCAGCGTCTCGTCTGATTTCGCCAGAATATTAGAGACACGCTTGTTGGCCGCAGCCAGCGCAGAGGCCTCTTCCAGCGTGCGGAAGTGAGATACCGCTTTCATGCGCGCATCGAAATCCGCCGGACGGGTCGGACGACGCGCCAGTACCGCCTGGATGGTGTCGACGGTATAGCCTTCGTCCTGATACCAGGCGCGGAAACGGCCCAGCATAAAGTCGATAACGTCGTCGACCACTTTGGCATTCGTCAGCTTGTCGCCATACAGACGCACCGCTTCTTCGGTCAGCGTTTGCAGATCCAGGTTGAGGTTCTTCTCAACGATGATACGCAGCACGCCCAGCGCGGCACGACGCAGCGCAAACGGGTCTTTGTCCCCTTTCGGGTGCTGACCGATACCAAAGATACCCGCCAGGGTGTCCATCTTATCGGCAATCGCCAGCGCACAGGCAATCGGGTTAGACGGCAGGTCATCGCCCGCAAAGCGCGGCTGATACTGCTCATTCAGCGCAACCGCAACATCTTCCGCTTCGCCGTCATGGCGCGCGTAATGCATACCCATCACGCCCTGGGTGTCGGTGAACTCAAAGACCATATTGGTCATCAGGTCGCACTTAGACAGCAGGCCCGCGCGGGTCGCGTGATTCACATCAGCGCCAATCTGCCCGGCAATCCAGCCCGCCAGCGCCTGAATACGATCGGTCTTGTCGCGCAGCGTACCCAGTTGTTGCTGGAACAGCACGGTTTGCAGGCGCGGCAGATGGTCTTCCAGACGTTTTTTACGGTCGGTATTGAAGAAGAACTCGGCATCCGCCAGACGCGGACGAACCACCTTCTCGTTACCGGAGATGATTTGTACCGGATCTTTGGACTCAATGTTGGCCACAAAGATAAAGTTCGGCAGCAGCTTGCCTGCATTGTCATAAACCGGGAAGTACTTCTGGTCACCCTTCATGGTGTACACCAGCGCTTCGGCAGGCACCGCGAGGAATTTCTCTTCGAATTTCGCCGTCAGCACCACCGGCCATTCCACCAGCGAGGTCACTTCTTCGAGCAGGCTGTCGCTCAGGTCAGCGTTGCCGCCAATCTTACGCGCAGCTTCCTCTGCGTCTGCTTTAATTTTGGCTTTACGCGCTTCGTAATCAGCCACAACTTTGCCGCGCTCCAGCAGGATTTCAGGATACTGGTCGGCATTGTCAATGGTGAACTCCGGCTCGCCCATAAAGCGGTGACCGCGAATCACGCGATCGGACTGGACGCCCAGAATAGTTGCCGGGATGACGTCATCGCCCAGCAGCAGGGTCACGGTATGAACCGGACGCACGAAGTGGACGTCAGACGCGCCCCAGCGCATCAGTTTCGGAATCGGCAGCTTCGCCAGCGAGGTGGCGATCATATTCGGCAGCAGCGCTTCGGTGCTCTCGCCTTTCACGTGCGCACGATACAGCAGCCATTCACCTTTGTCGGTGGTCAGACGTTCGGCCTGGTCAACGGTGATACCGCAGCCGCGCGCCCAGCCTTCTGCCGCTTTGCTCGGATTGCCGCTGGCGTCAAACGCCTGAGCAATCGCCGGGCCGCGTTTCTCAACTTCACGGTCAGGCTGAGAAGCCGCCAGATTCGCCACTTTCAGCGCCAGACGGCGCGGTGCGGCAAACCATTCGATTTTACCGTGCGCCAGGCCAGCGTTATCCAGCTCAGCGGTCACGTTCGCAGCAAAAGATTCAGCCAGGCTGCGCAGGGCTTTTGGTGGCAGCTCTTCGGTGCCAATTTCCACCAGGAAAGTTTTCTCAGACATGGCCGCCTCTTATTTATTCTTGTTGCACATCGGGAAGCCAAGGGCTTCACGGGAAGCGTAATAGGCTTCTGCTACCGCTTTGGTCAGCGTGCGAATGCGCAGAATGTAGCGCTGACGCTCGGTGACGGAGATGGCTTTACGCGCATCCAGCAGGTTGAAGCTGTGAGCGGCTTTCAGAATACGTTCGTACGCAGGCAGCGGCAGCGGATTTTCCAGCGCCAGAAGCTGCTGGGCTTCTTTCTCGTACTGCTCGAAGCAGGAGAACAGGAAGTCGACGTCGGCGTATTCGAAGTTGTAGGTGGACTGTTCCACTTCGTTCTGATGGAACACGTCGCCGTAGGTGGTTTTACCCAGCGGGCCATCGCTCCAGACCAGGTCGTAAACACTGTCCACGCCCTGAATGTACATCGCCAGACGTTCTAAGCCGTACGTAATCTCACCGGTAACCGGCTTACATTCCAGACCGCCAACCTGCTGGAAGTAAGTGAACTGGGTCACTTCCATGCCGTTCAGCCACACTTCCCAACCCAGACCCCAGGCACCCAGCGTTGGGTTTTCCCAGTTATCTTCCACGAAACGGATATCGTGAATGGTTGGATCCATACCCAGCTCTTTCAGCGACCCGAGGTACAGTTCCTGAATATTGTCGGGCGATGGCTTAATCACCACCTGGAACTGATAGTAATGCTGCAGACGGTTCGGGTTCTCACCGTAACGACCATCGGTCGGACGACGGGAAGGCTGCACATACGCGGTCGCCATTGGCTCTGGTCCCAACGCGCGCAGGCTGGTCATCGGGTGTGAAGTGCCGGCGCCGACTTCCATGTCCAAAGGTTGAACAATGGTGCAGCCCTGACGAGCCCAGTAATCCTGTAAGGTCAGGATCAGGCCCTGGAAGGTCCTGGTATCAAACTTTTGCATATGATTTCGTGCTGGATACGTGTGGATTTAAAGGAAGGGGCCAGTATACCCGCTGACCGGAAGATATACAGTACGAAACGGGTCTGTTTATGGAAAATTGAAGAACTAGCGCATCGAGAGATGCAAAAACTGGCCTTCCGGGTCAAAAGAGCAGACAAAACCCTCCTTCCGGGGGGTAACACCACGCATTTCATAGCTACTCTGAAACTGTTCGAAGCTGGTAACCGCGATGGCTTGCGAGTCGGTATTATAGCGATGCGCCGCAGATTGCTTGCAGAGCTGTTCCATTTCGAGGGAGTGCGCCGGACTCACTTTCGCTTTTTGCGCGCGTTGCGCAGGCGTTTCTGGTGGCGCGCTGCATCCTGCCACCAGCAAGACTAACAAGGCTGACGCCATATTTTTGATCATCATTTTTTTACCGTCAGGCTAAGCTGCTGTTATTTTTAGAAGTCAGGAGTGCTAAGCAGTGAATTTTGCAAAACTGCCGTAACATCACAAGTATGGGCAGGAAAACTCAGAATTATCCAGAAAGAAAGTGCGTTAAATCGTAAGTCAGAGGGTATTTAACGGGAAAATTGAGGAACAGATGTCGTCGAAAATTTACTGGATTGATAATCTGCGAGGGATCGCCTGTTTGATGGTCGTGATGATCCATACCACCGCCTGGTACGTGACTAACGCGGCCAGCGTGAGCACTCTCGACTGGGGTGTCGCCAATCTCCTCAATTCTGCTTCTCGCGTCAGCGTGCCGCTCTTTTTTATGATCTCAGGTTATCTCTTTTTTGGCGAACGCAGCGCCCAGCCGCGCCATTTTTTGCGTATCGGTTTATGCCTGATGTTCTACAGCACGATCGCCTTTCTCTACATCGTCTTATTTACCTCAATTAACAGTGAGTTATCACTACGAAACCTGCTACAAAAACCGGTGTTTTATCATCTGTGGTTTTTCTTTGCGATTATCGTTATCTATCTCGTCTCGCCGCTTATTCAGGTAAAGCAGGTGAGCGGGAAGATGCTGCTGGCGCTGATGGTCGTCATTGGCATTGTTGCCAATCCCAATACGGTGGCGCAAAAAATAGGCCATTTCGAATGGCTGCCCATCAATCTGTATATCAATGGAGACACGTTCTATTACGTGTTGTACGGTATGCTGGGCCGTGCGTTAGGGATGATGGATACGCAGAAAAAGTCACTCACGCCGCTGAGCGCGACTGTTTTTGTCATCGCCGCATTCGCTATTTCTCGCGGCACCCTGCATGAACTGAAATGGCGGGGTAATTTCGCCGACACCTGGTATGTCTATTGTGGCCCGCTGGTGTTTATCTGCGCCATGTCGCTGTTCACCCTCGTCAAAAACACCCTTAGCGCGCGGGCGCTGCCGGGGCTGGCGATCATCTCCCGCCACTCGCTGGGAATCTATGGTTTTCATGCCCTTATCATTCATGCGCTCCGCACCCGTGGCGCTGAAATTCAGACCTGGCCCGTGCTCGATATCCTGTGGATTTTTACCGCAACGCTGCTCATCAGCCTGGGCTTGTCGATGCTGTTGCAGCGTATTGATACGCGGCGCTATGTGAGCTAAACGAGCAGCCCGGCCAGCAACGCCGGGCGATTGAACTTACTCCTCCGCCTCAGCGGGTACGACTTCCGGCTCGGTTTGATCCCAACCATCACGGACATTTTTTTGCACGGCGACAATGCCAAACAGACTAAGAAAGAAGGCCAGTCCGTAAAACCCTTTCTCACTGAGCAGCAGTGTCGCATTCCACAATCCGACAAGCAGCAAGCCGATAGAAAGAATAAACGTTATCAGGCACATAAAGTAATACATCTGCGTGGTGGGAATACCTTCGTAGCGGTCTCTGACCGTTTTTTGATAGGACGCTGCGGCAAAAAGTCCAAGAAGCAGCACCGCAAAATAATAACCCCGCTCATTCAGTTGCATCTCGGCATTCCACAGACCTACCAGATAAGATGCGACGCCCCCCATCAGGGCAACCCACGACACGATATTGAACGCGGGAGAAACATGTACTGCGTTTTTTTCCATAAATAACACCCTCCGTTTTTGGTAACCCATAGTAAAGGCACGGGGGCGAAGCGGGAGAGGGAGAGCAGTTTTTCAGAAAACACCAATAGTGACGTTACCCGGCGGCGCGCTGACGCGCGCGGTGCAACTGGCGGGGTGAAGAAAACCCGGCGGCCATCGCAGCCTGCTCCGTACCCCGCCCCTGCAATAGCCACTGTTCGGCCACCGCCAGACGTAGTTGTTCCAGATAATCACGCACGCTGATGCCCAGATGTTGCTGAAACAGACGTGTTAAATGCCGTGGACTCACGTGCGCCTGCTCAGCAATATCCGCCAGTTGCCAGGGTTTTTGCGGCTCGGCGGTAAGCACATCCTGCGCGCGGTGAACCGCCGGGTGGAGATGATTGCGATAGCGCAGCCACGGTGAGAGCTGTGGGTCATCGCCGGAACGACGGAACCAGACCACCATCTCGCGAGCCACCGCCAGCGCCGTTTCCGGCCCGCACAGTCGGTGAATAATGTGCAGCGTCAGGTCAATACCGGAGGTGATCCCCGCACTGGTCCAGATCCCTCTGTCTTCAATGAAAATCCGGTTCTCTTTGACCAGCGCGGCGGGTGCCGCCGCCCTCAGACGAGCAATCACATCGTGGTGCGTGGTGCACTGAATCCCCGTCATCAGCCCTGCTTTTGCCGCTAATAGCGAGCCGGAACAGACACACATCAGCAGCACCTTCTGGCTATGGATCAGCGGTTGCATACGCATCAGCCAGTGGCGGACGGTATCAGCCTGGGGCGTGGCAAAATAGCGTGCGGACTGATGAACGCCGGGCAATACCAGCAGGCTACCTTCCGGCAGGCTGTCCGGCAGCGGCGCAATATTGCCCATCGTCAGGCCGATAGAGGTCGGCACCTCTGCGTCCGGTCCAATGTAATGCAAGCGAAAGGCCTCACCCGCCAGGGAGAAGGTTTCTGCCGGGCCGGTCATATCCAGCGCCAGCACGCCCGGCAACATCACGAACCAGACATCGGTGGTCATAGGGATCCCAGAGTTTCACTGACAGTTTTCACGGTGGCGAAACGGCCTTCGAGCACCGTTTCTGTACGATGACGCAGCGCGTCGCAGTCCAGCGTAATCCCTTTATGCGTCATCGGGAAGGTTAACGTCGCTTCACTGACAAAGGTCACTCTGTAGCCAAGATCTGACGCCACGCGGGCCGTCGTTTCGCAGCACTGTTCGGTGCGCATCCCGCAAATAATGACATGATTAATATCCTGTTTACGCAGCCAGTGATCCAGCCCGGTATCGGTAAAGGCATTATGCACATGCTTGTAGAAAGTCACCGCAGGCTGATGTTGCAAAAAGGCCATTGGCGCGACATAACCACTTTCCAGCGCGAACGGCCCGCCGTCAGCGACATGAAAAATGTCTACCACCGGGACATCCCGCGCAATACAGCCGGCTATCAGGTTCAACATGGCGTCGCGAAAAGCGGGAAAATTGTCCTCCTGCCAACTATCGCGATGCAGGAAAGAGTTCTGAGTATCAATATTGATAAGGGCGGTACGTGACATTTTGGGACTCCTTACGCAGTGGGTGTAGGGCTATTCTGGCAAGGAGTGAGCAAGGTGCTAAGACCAAAAAAGGACATCATCAGGTGGATTACAGACGAACATCCTCCCCGCGCAAACGGGGAGGACACAGACGTTACGACATCAGCGGTAAAAGCTGCTGATAAATACGACGGAAGGTTTCGCGGCGCGGTTGATACAACGCATGACGTGCGGCATCCGGCTGGTGCTGCTGTTCAATCGGCAGTTGTGGCAACAGGCGGGTCACCGGGACATCCGGGTTGGCGGCAATTTGCGCCAGACGTGCCGCGCCTAAAGCCGGGCCGACATCGCCCCCCGTGCGGTAATCAAGCTGCTGGCCGCTGATGTCCGCCAGCATCTGTCGCCAGTAGCTGCTACGCGCCCCACCGCCGATAAGCGTGATGCTTTGCGGCTTCACGCCGCAGGCGTGCACCACATCCATCCCGTCTGCCAGCGCATAGCCCACCCCTTCGAGCACCGATTTCGCCAGCTCATTCGGCCCGTGCTGATGGGTCAGGCCAAAGAACACGCCTTTGGCTTCCGGGTTGTTATGCGGCGTACGCTCGCCGGAAAGATAGGGTAAGAACCAGAGATCGCCCGCGCTGTCATCCACCTGTTCCGCTGCGGCAATTAGCGCCTGTACAGAATCCAGCCGGGTCAGCTTCGCGGCCCAGTCCAGGCAGGAAGCGGCGCTCAGCATGACCGACATCAGATGCCAGCGTCCCGGTAGCGCATGGCAGAAACTGTGCACCGCGCTTTCGGGATTACTGAGGAAACCTTCGCTGACCGCAAAATAGACGCCGGACGTTCCCAGGGAGAGCATCGCCTGCCCGGCGTCCGCCATGCCAACGCCGACGGCACCCGCCGCGTTATCGCCGCCACCTGCGACGACGGCAACCTGTGCCATGCCCCAGCGCGCTGCCACCTCCGGCAGCAAGGTGCCTGTGATGTCGCTGCCTTCGAACAAGGCAGGCATATGGTCGCGGGTCAGCGCGCAGGCGGCGAGCATCTCGTCGCTCCAGTCGCGCTTTGCCACATCCAGCCACATCGTTCCTGCGGAGTCCGACATATCGCTGGCGTACTGTCCGGTCATTTGCCAGCGCAGATAATCTTTCGGCAGAAGGACTTTCGCCACGCGGGCAAACACGTCAGGTTCGTGGCGCTTCACCCATAGTAATTTTGGCGCGGTGAACCCCGGCATCATCAGGTTGCCGGTTATCGCCCGTGCATTTTTTACCTGCGCTTCCAGCAGCGCACACTCTTCGGCGCAGCGCCCGTCATTCCACAGAATAGCCGGACGAAGTACCTGATTTTCGTTATCAAGCAGCGTGGCGCCGTGCATCTGCCCGGCCAGACCAATGGCCTTCACCTGCTGTAATGAATGCTGTTCGCCGAGGGCGCGAATCGCCCGGTCCGTGGCCTGCCACCAGTGCAACGGGTCCTGCTCCGACCACAAAGGGCGCGGGCGCGACACCGTTAACTTTTCCGTTTGTGAGGCCAGTACGGTGCCCTGCTCACTGAGCAAAATTGCTTTTACCCCTGATGTGCCAAGATCAACCCCGATATACATAGATGGCTCCTTAAAAAAACCTGCCCGGTAACGCAACGCGTTCCGGGCCTGGTCGGTGTGCAGGCCCGAATGCAGGCCAGCGCCGGTTACTTGTCGAACAGGTAATGGTTTACCAGATTTTCCAGCAATTCCTGATGCCCGCTCTGATGGCGTGGCGCCAGGTTTTGCTGTTCAGCGTACTTCGCCAGTTCAGCAAGCGTTAGCTGGCCCTGCAGAATTTGCTGGCCAAGTTCACCATTCCAGCCGGCATAGCGTTTCGCGACGCGTTTATCCAGCTCACCGTCTTCACTCATCCGCGCGGCCACTTTCAGCGCCAGCGCCATGGTGTCCATTGCGCCAATGTGGCCATAGAACAGATCGTATTTATCGGTGCTCTGACGACGCACTTTGGCGTCAAAGTTCAGGCCGCCAGTGGTAAAGCCGCCCGCTTTGATGATTTCATACATCACCAGCGCGTTCTCTTCCACGCTGTTCGGGAACTGGTCTGTATCCCAACCCAGTTGCGCGTCGCCGCGGTTAGCATCGACCGAACCGAAGATACCCAGCGCGATGGCAGAGGCAATTTCATGGTGGAAAGAGTGGCCGGCCAGCGTGGCGTGGTTCGCCTCGATGTTCACTTTAATCTCTTTTTCCAGACCGAACTGTTTGAGGAAGCCGTACACCGTTGCCACATCATAATCATATTGATGTTTGGTCGGTTCCTGCGGTTTTGGCTCAATCAGCAGCGTGCCACGGAAGCCGATTTTATGTTTGTGTTCAACAACCATCTGCATGAAGCGGCCAATCTGCTCGCGCTCCTGACGCAGATCGGTATTGAGCAGGGTTTCATAGCCTTCACGACCGCCCCACAGCACGTAGTTTTCGCCGCCCAACTGATGAGTTGCGTTCATCGCGGTGACGACCTGGGTCGCAGCCCAGCTAAATACTTCGGGATCCGGGTTAGTGGCAGCCCCTGCGCCATAGCGCGGGTTAGTAAAGCAGTTAGCGGTACCCCACAGCAGTTTCACGCCGCTCTGCTGCTGTTTTTGCGCCAGCACATCCACCATGTGGGCAAAGTTATTCAGGTACTCTTTCAGCGAAGCCCCTTCCGGCGAGACATCGACATCGTGGAAGCAGTAGTAAGGCACATTCAGTTTGTGGAAGAACTCAAACGCTACATCCGCTTTGCGCTCCGCCAGCGCCAGCGCGTCGCCCGGCTGTTGCCACGGTCTGTCGAATGATCCCACACCAAACATATCCGCACCGTTCCAGCAGAATGTATGCCAGTAGCAGGCGGCAAAGCGCAGGTGATCTTCCATTCGCTTACCCAGCACTAACTCGTCCGGGTTGTAATGACGAAACGCTAAAGGGTTGGTTGTTTTCGGGCCTTCATAACGAACACGTTCGAGCTGGTCGAAATAAGCATGCATAATGAGCTCCATAATCAGGTGTCGGCAAAGATTCATTTTCCAGGTAATACTGGATTCTCTCCTCGCCTTGCTCAATTACGTTATTTCACACTGACATTAAGAGAATACGCAAATGTGCGCCACCTCGCAAAATAAGCCATAACCAGGCTGTTTGCTTAATTGTTGCCGCCTGCAAAACCGTTTCCGCTTATTTTAAAATCAGATCACCGTCAAACTTCCACAAATAAACCAAAAAACATAACGCCGGGATAAAAACCAGGAATTGCCAGCCACCGTTTACGCGTTAAAAATTTGCAACGTTCATCGCAGTGCATGTTTCTTTTATCTCGCTTCGTCACCCTACAAAAAGGTATTACTATTATGAAGATAAAGAACCTTTGCCTTACTTTGTGTGCTTCTTTGCTGCTCGCCAGCATGGCGGGGCACGCAAAAGAAGTAAAAATCGGTATGGCGATTGATGACTTACGCCTCGAACGTTGGCAGAAAGACCGTGATATTTTCGTGAAAAAAGCCGAATCGCTGGGTGCTACGGTTTTTGTCCAGTCGGCTAACGGTAATGAAGAAACCCAGATGTCGCAAATCGAAAATATGATCAACCGCGGCGTTGATGTTCTGGTTATTATTCCCTACAACGGTCAGGTATTAAGTAATGTTGTAAAAGAGGCCAAACAAGAAGGGATTAAAGTGTTGGCTTATGACCGTATGATCAATAATGCCGACATTGATTTTTATATTTCCTTCGACAATGAAAAGGTTGGTGAATTGCAGGCGCAAAGCCTGGTCAGCAAAGTGCCTCAGGGCAATTACTTTTTAATGGGCGGTTCGCCCGTTGATAATAACGCTAAGTTGTTCCGCGCAGGCCAAATGAAAGTATTAAAACCGTACATTGATAGCGGCAAGATTAAAATTGTCGGCGATCAGTGGGTCGACGGCTGGCTGCCTGAAAATGCGCTGAAAATCATGGAAAACGCCCTCACGGCGAACAACAACAAAATCGACGCGGTCGTGGCGTCTAACGATGCGACCGCAGGCGGCGCAATTCAGGCGCTGAGCGCTCAAGGCCTGGCAGGCAAGGTCGTCATTTCAGGCCAGGATGCCGACCTCGCCGGGATTAAACGCCTGATCAACGGCAGCCAGACCATGACGGTCTATAAGCCCATCACCCAACTGGCTAACACGGCCGCAGAAATCGCCGTTGAGCTCGGTAATGGCAAACAGCCAAAAGCGGACTCCACCCTCAATAACGGTCTGAAAGACGTCCCCGCCCGTCTGCTGACGCCGATTGAAGTCACCAAAGACAACATCGACGCCACGGTTATCAAAGACGGGTTCCATCAGAAAGATCAGCTCTAAGCCTCGCGGCGTGTCTCCCGACAGGAGGCACGCCGGAACATGTCTTCAGGCACTGTGAATACCTCGAATTACGTGGAGCAGTTATGCCTTATTTACTTGAAATGAAGAACATCACCAAGGCCTTTGGCGCGGTCAAGGCCGTTGATAACGTGAGTCTGCGGCTCAATGCAGGCGAGGTGTTATCCCTTTGCGGTGAAAACGGCTCCGGCAAATCCACGCTGATGAAAGTACTGTGCGGCATCTATCCCTGGGGCAGCTATGACGGCGAAATTGTTTTTGCTGGCGAAACCCTACAGGCCGGGCATATCCGGGATACCGAGCGTAAAGGCATTGCGATAATCCATCAGGAACTGGCGCTGGTTAAACACCTGACGGTGCTGGAAAACATCTTTCTTGGCACCGAAATCACCCATCACGGCGTGATGGACTACGACACCATGACGCTGCGCTGTGAAAAGCTGCTCGCCCAGGTCAGTCTGACGATTTCCCCCAATACCCGTGTCGGCGATCTCGGGCTTGGGCAACAGCAACTGGTAGAAATCGCCAAAGCGCTGAATAAACAGGTCCGTCTGCTTATTCTTGATGAACCGACCGCCTCACTCACCGAGCAGGAAACCGCCGTCTTACTGGATATCATTCGCGATCTGCAAAACCACGGTATCGCCTGTATTTATATCTCGCACAAACTCAACGAGGTGAAGGCTATTTCTGACATCATCTGCGTGATCCGCGATGGTCAGCATATCGGCACGCGCGATGCCACCGGGATGAGCGAAGACGACATCATCACCATGATGGTGGGCCGCGAACTCACCGCCCTCTACCCCAACGAACCGCACACCACCGGCGATGAGATCTTACGTGTTGAGCATTTAACCGCCTGGCATCCGGTCAATAAACACATCAAGCGAGTCAATGACGTCTCTTTCTCCCTTAAACGTGGCGAAATTTTGGGTATTGCCGGGCTGGTGGGCGCCGGGCGAACCGAAGCGGTACAGTGCCTGTTTGGCGTCTGGCCGGGACGTTGGGAAGGCAATATTTTCCTTGATGGCAAACAGGTGCACATCCATAACTGCCAGCAGGCGATTGCCAGTGGTATCGCGATGGTGCCAGAAGACCGCAAAAAAGATGGCATCGTCCCCGTGATGGCCGTCGGTAAAAACATCACCCTCGCGGCGCTGGACCAGTTTTCCGGCACGCTGAGTAGCCTGGACGATGCAGCAGAGCAGCATTGCATTTTGCAGTCGCTGCAACGTCTAAAAGTGAAAACCTCCTCCCCCGACCTGGCGATTGGTCGCCTGAGCGGTGGGAATCAGCAAAAAGCCATTCTTGCCCGCTGCCTGCTGCTCAACCCGCGCATTCTGATCCTCGACGAACCGACGCGCGGGATTGATATCGGCGCGAAATACGAAATTTATAAATTAATCAATCAACTGGTACAGCAGGGGATTGCCGTTATTGTCATCTCTTCCGAATTGCCCGAAGTGCTGGGGCTCAGCGATCGGGTACTGGTGATGCATGAAGGCAAGCTAAAAGCCGACCTAATTAATCATCAACTGACCCAGGAGCAGGTCATGGAAGCGGCGCTGAGGAGCGAACATCATGTCGAAAAGCAACCCGTCTGAAATGAAACTATCCGCCCCGGTACCGGGTGCCTTCAAAGGATTGAAGTCTCTGAATTTCCAGGTCTTTGTCATGATTGCAGCCATCGCTGTGATCATGCTGTTCTTTACCTGGATGACCGACGGCGCTTACCTGAGCGCGCGTAACGTCTCAAACCTGCTGCGCCAGACGGCCATTACTGGCATCCTGGCCGTTGGCATGGTGTTCGTCATTATCTCGGCGGAAATCGACCTCTCCGTGGGCTCGATGATGGGTCTGCTGGGCGGCGCGGCGGCGATTTTCGACGTCTGGCTGGGCTGGCCTTTACCGCTGACCATTGTGGTCACGCTGGTACTGGGTTTACTGTTGGGTGCCTGGAACGGCTGGTGGGTCGCCTACCGTAAGGTACCGTCGTTTATCGTCACCCTTGCGGGGATGCTGGCGTTTCGCGGCGTGCTGATTGGCATCACCAATGGCACAACCGTCTCGCCCACCAGCGCTGCCATGTCGCAAATCGGGCAAAGTTATCTGCCTGATGGTGTCGGTTTCGGCGTGGGTGCGCTGGGGCTTGTCGCCTTCATTCTGTGGCAGTGGCGTGGACGACTTCGCCGCCAGGCGATGGGGCTGACCACCACCGCATCCACCTCTGTCGTGGGTCGCCAGTCGCTCATCGCCGTGCTGGTGCTCGGTGCCATTTGGCTGCTCAATGATTATCGCGGTGTTCCGACGCCGGTATTGCTGCTCGTCTTCCTGCTGCTGGCGGGGATGTTTATGGCTACGCGTACCGCGTTTGGTCGTCGTATCTACGCTATCGGTGGTAACCTGGAGGCCGCACGCCTGTCCGGGATCAACGTGGAACGCACCAAGCTGGCGGTGTTCGCCATAAACGGCTTGATGGTAGCGATTGCCGGGCTGATTCTCAGCTCACGTCTGGGGGCGGGTTCACCCTCGGCGGGCAACATTGCTGAACTGGACGCTATCGCCGCCTGCGTTATCGGCGGCACCAGCCTCGCGGGCGGGATTGGTAGCGTGGCGGGCGCGGTGATGGGGGCATTTATCATGGCGTCACTGGATAACGGCATGAGCATGATGGATGTGCCCACGTTCTGGCAGTACATCGTGAAAGGAGCCATTTTGCTGTTGGCGGTATGGATGGACTCCGCCACCAAACGTCGGGCGTGAAACCAGGAGCGATCACACTGCCGGAAGATTTTTCTCCGGCAGTGTGCCGAATATGATAATCAGAATTAATGATTAACCAGCGACGGAACCGATATGTTCGAGAAACGCCACCGCATTACGTTGTTATTCAATGCCAACAAAGCCTATGACCGCCAGGTGGTTGAAGGGGTTGGTGAATATTTGCAGGCGTCACAATCTGAGTGGGATATCTTCATCGAGGAAGATTTCCGTACCCGCATCGAAAACATCAAAGAGTGGCTCGGCGATGGCGTCATTGCCGACTATGACGATCCTGAAATTGAGCGCCTGCTGGCCGATGTCGACGTACCGATTGTCGGCGTCGGCGGCTCCTATCACGCACCGGAAAACTACCCGCCGGTGCACTACATCGCCACCGATAACTTTGCCCTGGTCGAGCAGGCCTTTTTGCATCTCAAAGAGAAAGGGGTGCACCGTTTTGCGTTCTATGGTCTGCCCACCTCCAGCGGTAAACGTTGGGCCGTTGAGCGAGAGCATGCGTTTTGTCAGTTGGTCGCACAGGAGAAATACCGCGGAGTGGTCTATCAGGGGCTGACTACCGCGCCTGAGAACTGGCAGCACGCCCAAAATCGGCTGGCGGACTGGCTACAAACGCTGCCACCGCAGACGGGCATTATTGCCGTTACCGATGCCCGCGCCCGTCACGTGCTCCAGGTGTGCGACCATCTGCATATTCCGGTGCCGGAGAAACTCTGCGTGATTGGCATCGACAACGAAGAGCTGACTCGCTACCTGTCACGCGTGGCGCTCTCGTCGGTTGCGCAGGGAACCCGGCAGATGGGCTATCAGGCGGCGAAACTGCTGCATCGCCTGCTGGACAATGAGCCGATGCCACTGCAGCGTCTGCTGGTTCCTCCGGTACGTGTGGTGGCGCGACGTTCAACGGATTACCGCTCCCTGAATGACCCGGCGGTCATTCAGGCGATGCATTACATCCGTAATCACGCCTGTAAGGGCATCAAAGTAGAGCAAGTGCTGGATGCCGTCGGGATTTCACGTTCGAATCTGGAAAAGCGCTTTAAAGAGGAAGTGGGCGAAACCATCCATGCGGTGATCCACGCGGAAAAACTGGAAAAAGCACGCAGCCTGCTGGTTTCCACCTCCCTTTCCATCAACGAAATTTCGCAGATGTGTGGCTATCCGTCACTGCAATATTTCTATTCGGTATTTCGCAAAGAGTACGACAGCACGCCGAAGGATTACCGTGAACGCTACGGTGAGACACTGATTTAACGTGGCATTCAGGAACAGTGTATTCAGAAAAGAAAAACGCCTTCCGGGTGGAAGGCGTTATGCGATGAGATGTGACAATTACATGTGCGAGGCGATGAGCTGCTGGTTGTCCTGATACATGGCAAACAGATAGTTGTTATAGCTCGCGCCCTTCGTTGAGTAGCCTTTCAGCTTATGAATCATGTTGCTGGCTGTCACTTCCTGGTCCGCTTTACGCAACTGCGCACGGGACTTACGGAAAGAAGCATAAGCCGGGTGAGTGTTCAGATTCACCACATAAGCATCCACGGACTCTTTCACCGATTCAAAGTGCGAATAACCTTTCACTTTGCCTGGACCGTTTTTACAACTGCCTTTCCCGCATTTCATGCCGAACAGGTTGTTGTTGGTACGCGCCAGTTTTGAAGTACCCCAGCCGCTTTCCGCCGCCGCCATGGTCGCGACCATGCTGTCCGGGATGATATCCACGCGTTCCATCAACGCATTCCATGGAATACGGCGGGTATTGCCAGACCAGCTCACCTTGTAGCGTTTGGCGATATCCTTCAAGCGTGTACGGTCCGCCGTCGACCATTGTTGGCTATATTGACGTGACATCAGCCAGTTACGGTCAGCGGTAATCGCTGCATTTTGACTGGTAATATAAGGCATGACCGTCCGGAGAAACGCTTTCTTTCTTGGTGCTCCGGAAGGGTATTTTCGCAAGTCAGGAAGTGAACTGCTATTTACACTATTGCGAGAATACTCTTGTTTACTGCTTGCCTGTTTTGTACCGGTCGTCTTTGAGATTGGGGCTTTGTGACTCGCTGTTTTGCTGTGCGTCTGCGCAAGCACCTCACCTGAAAATGCGATGGTGAGTAACATGAGTATCGTGGCCCCTAGTCGTCGCAAGGGAGTCGATATCATTAAGTCTCCTGGTCGGATATAAACATTCCAACACCTTATTTTTTACACAATTTTGAGAGCTGAATCTCAAATCATATCAAAAATAGCGCTTCAGGGCACGTACAGAAATAATCCAATTCCGAAAGCCTGTCATCTCAAACCTGCTACGTCACGAAAACAACAGCATAGATTTGTGGCGGTTATCGCAAATTCTGCGCAAAATTTGCGCACGATCACTCACCCGGCGCTCTCCACCCTGGCGATTGCGCTCACGGGATGAGTTGCCCGCGCCGGGCTAATGACACAATGGTAAAAACGGATGCCTCGGGAAGGATCAGATGAAATACAGTGCCCTTTTTCTCCTGCTTATACCGGCCTTCGCCAGCGCTAACTGGTCGGCTCCCGGTCTCTCTGCCTTTTCCGATGATGGTACCGGAGTCTGGCGTAGCAACAGCACATTACAGAAAGGGTCATACCCGCTGACGCTGCATCTTGATCAGCAATGCTGGCAGCCTGCCGCCGACATCAAACTCAACCAGATGCTCTCCCTTAAACCCTGCACAGGCGATGCCCCCCAGTGGCGCGTTTTTCGTGAAGGGAATTATCAGATTCAACTCGATACCCGCTCCGGCACGCCAACGCTAATGCTGTCGGTAAAAAGCGAAGCCGTCACCCAGGCCGTTAATGTCGTGCGCCAGTGCCCCACCTGGGACGGTAAAGCCCTGACGCTGGACGTCAGCAAGACATTCCCGGAAGGGAGCATGGTGCGCGATTTCTACAGCCAGAAAACAGCGATGGTGCAAAACGGAAAGATAACGCTGCAACCGGCTAACGGTAGCGGCGGCCTGCTGCTGCTCGAACGCGCTGAAACCACCGCCCCTGCCCCCTTTAGCTGGCAAAACGCGACGGTCTATTTCGTGCTGACTGACCGCTTCGTCAACGGCGATCCGTCGAATGACAACAGCTACGGACGCCACAAAGACGGGATGCAGGAGATTGGCACCTTTCACGGCGGCGATCTGAAGGGGCTTACCAGCAAACTCGACTACCTGCAGCAGCTTGGCGTCAACGCCCTGTGGATCAGCTCCCCGCTCGAGCAAATCCACGGCTGGGTAGGCGGTGGAACAAAAGGCGATTTTCCGCATTACGCCTACCATGGCTACTATACGCAGGACTGGACCCGTCTGGACGCCAACATGGGCAGCGAAGCGGATTTACATACTCTGGTCGATGAAGCCCATAAGCGCGGTATCCGTATCCTTTTTGACGTGGTGATGAACCACACCGGCTACGCGACGCTGGCAGATATGCAGGAATTTCAGTTCGGCGCGCTGTATGTTCAGGGTGAAGAGCGCAAAAAAGTGCTCGGCGAGCGCTGGACAGACTGGCGGCCAGGCCCAGGGCAAAGCTGGCATAGCTTTAACGACTTTATCAATTTCAGCGACAAAGCGGCCTGGGAGAACTGGTGGGGCAAAAAGTGGATCCGCACCGATATTGGCGACTACGACAACCCCGGCTTCGATGACCTGACCATGTCGCTGGCCTTTCTGCCGGATCTGAAAACCGAATCCACCACGCCGTCAGGATTACCGAACTTTTATCGTCATAAAACCGATACCGCCGCACGAGAGATCCCTGGCTACACGCCGCGAGATTACCTGACCCACTGGCTAAGTCAGTGGGTGCGTGATTACGGCATTGACGGTTTCAGGGTCGATACCGCCAAGCATGTCGAACTCGCGGCCTGGCAGCAGTTGAAAACCCAGGCCATCGACGCGCTGGCCGAATGGAAAAAAGCGAACCCGCAGAAAAAACTCGACGACGCGCCGTTCTGGATGACCGGAGAATCCTGGGGGCACGGTGTCATGCGCAGCGATTATTACAACCATGGCTTCGACGCGATGATCAATTTTGATTACCAGGAACAGGCCGCGGGTGCGGTGAAATGCCTGGCGAATATGGATCTCGTCTGGCAGCAGATGGCAGAAAAGCTGCAGGACTTTAATGCGCTGAGTTATCTCTCTTCCCATGACACGCGTCTGTTCCGCGACGGCGGTCAGGAAGCGGCAGAGTTGCTGATGCTGGCGCCAGGGGCAGTACAGATTTTTTATGGCGATGAAACCAGCCGGCCTTTCGGGCCGACCGGCTCCGACCCGCTACAGGGGACACGTTCGGACATGAACTGGCAGGACATCAACGGCAAGGCGGCGCCAACCCTGCAACACTGGCAAACGCTGGGGCAATTCCGCGCGCGTCACCCGGCACTGGGGGCGGGTAAGCAGACAACGCTTAGCCTGCCACAAGGATACGGCTTCGTGCGCGAGCACAACGGCGACAAAGTGATGGTGGTCTGGGCGGGGAATCGCTAATTCTCTTCCTGCGTAGCGTTTACGCCGCCTTCCAATATATTCCCCGGCGGCGCTGCGCTGACCGGGACGACAAACTCATCGGCATCACAATATAAAAACCCGCCAAACCATAAATTCACAAAATAAAACGTCACCACACCCCATCTCATCCGATTTGCACAGCAGGGTATGTAGCGCTATGGTTAGCCATTTTTAAAATCGGCCCGACAGAACATCAGCTATGACATTTTCACTTTTCGGCGACAAATTTACCCGTCACGCTGGCATCACCCGCCTGATGGAAGACCTTAACGATGGCCTGCGCACACCGGGCGCCATCATGCTCGGCGGCGGTAACCCGGCGCAAATTCCGGCGATGACCGACTACTTCCATAATCTGCTGGCAGAAATGGTCGAAAACGGCAAAGCCACTGATGCGCTGTGTAATTACGATGGCCCACAAGGGAAGACCGAACTGCTGACGGCGCTGGCAAGCATGCTGCGCGATGAACTGGGCTGGGACATTGAACCACAAAATATTGCACTGACAAACGGCAGCCAAAGCGCGTTTTTCTACTTATTCAATCTGTTTGCTGGTCGCCGTGCCGACGGAACCACCAGTAAGGTGCTGTTTCCATTAGCGCCTGAGTACATCGGCTACGCCGATTCCGGGCTGGAAGAAGATCTATTTGTCTCCGCACGCCCGAATATCGAACTGCTGCCGGACGGCCAGTTCAAATACCATGTCGATTTCGAACACCTGCACATCGGTGAAGAGACCGGGATGATCTGCGTATCGCGCCCGACCAACCCAACCGGTAACGTCATTACCGATGAAGAGCTGATCAAACTGGATGCGCTGGCCAATCAACACGGCATTCCGCTGGTTATTGATAACGCCTATGGCGTCCCCTTCCCGGGCATTATTTTTAGCGAAGCGCGGCCTTTATGGAATCCGAATATTATCCTCTGCATGAGCCTGTCGAAGCTGGGTCTGCCGGGAAGCCGTTGCGGTATTATCATCGCCAACGACAAGGTGATATCCGCCATCCGTAATATGAACGGCATTATCAGTCTCGCACCGGGCGGTATTGGCCCGGCCATGATGTGCGAAATGATTAAGCGCAACGATCTGCTGCGCCTGTCGGAAACCGTGATTAAGCCGTTTTACTACCAGCGTGTGCAGGAAACGATCGCGATTATTCGCCGCTATCTGCCGGAAGAGCGCTGCCTGATCCACAAGCCAGAAGGGGCCATCTTCCTCTGGTTGTGGTTTAAAGACCTGCCGATCACGACCGAGCTGCTGTACCAGCGTCTGAAAAAGCGCGGCGTGTTAATGGTCCCCGGCGACTATTTCTTTCCTGGGCTGGATAAGCCATGGCCGCACACGCACCAGTGTATGCGCATGAACTATGTGCCAGACCCGGAAAAAATCGAAGCCGGCGTGAAAATCCTCGCCGAGGAAATTGAAATCGCCTGGCGTGAGCACGCGTAATCAGCAATCCGGCCCTCTTGATGAGGGCCTCCTATTCGCATCTCTTAACCAGAAACGTCAATACGTTACGCTAAATGACTGTTGAGGCGGCTTTGTCGCAGCCTGATGGGATCGATGCATGCTAATGCGCTGGTCGGGCAGGCTTCCACACAGGCAGGTCCGGTTTCACGGTGCAGACACAGATCGCATTTTTGCGCCTGTACCTGGTCATTTTCCATCGTCACCTGCATGGCGCCGAACGGGCAGGCCAGCATGCAACTCTTACAACCGATGCACAGCGTCTGCTCCACATACACTGCGCCATTGACCCGGCGGATGGCCCCTACCGGGCAAACATTGGCGCATGGGGCGTCTTCACAGTGACGACAGGTGACCGCCGTGGAAAAAGAGCCGGTTTTTACCACGCGAATCCGTGCGCTGAAGGTTTGCGGGGAGATAGCCGCGCAGTCCTGATCCTGCTGGTGTGAGACCACACAGGCGACTTCACAGGTACGACAGCCGATACATTTGGTCGAATCCGCAAGTATAAAACGGTTCATTCTCCACACCCCTGATACAGAAAAATTCCGTTCAGAGTGCCAGAGAATGAACCGTCTTCGCTTTGATCCCGATGGGGAAAGCGGGTAAATCGTTCATTTGCCTGATCACATCTGGCCTTCTGCCTACACGCGCAGCGTAAATCCCAGCTCGTTAGAGATAGCCTGCGCCGTATCACGCAGCGGTTTGAGCAGGTTTTTCTCGCCAATCTGTTTCAGGCGTGATGTAGAAAGCGAAATAGAGATGGCGTACGGCACGCGGTGGTGAATATCAAACACCGGGACAGCAATGCAGGAGACGCCCAGCTCATTTTCTTCACGATCCATCGCCATACTGGTTTCGCGGATCTGCGCCAGCTCGTCGTACATCGCGGGCAGGCCGGTAATGGTATTACGCGTCAACGGTTGAATCTGTTCCTGATGCGTCTCCCAGTACTCTTTCACATAATCGGGCTGACCGAAGGCCATATAGATTTTACCCATCGCCGAGCAGTACAGCGGCATATGCTGACCAATATAGGCGCGCGTACGCAGCATACCCGTCGTCGGTTCCAGTTTGTAAATCAGAATGGCGTGATCGTCTTCGCGGCTGGAGAAATTGATGGTTTCCCCGGTCGCCAGGTTCAGCGCTTCCAGATGCGGCGCGGCAACATGGATAATATTCAGCGACGTGAGCGCCTTTTGTCCGACAGCGATAAATTTTGTGGTTAAGCGATAACTCCCGGCAGCGGGCGCGGGGGTCACGTAGCCACAGGATTGCAGCCCTTGCAGCAATCGGTGCACGGTACTTTTATTCAGCCCCGCCAGTTCGGACAAATGCGCCAGCGGACAACCGTTCGGGTAATTGCTCAGTATCTCTATCAACATCAAACCGCGAAACAAGCTCTGGCTTCCTGCCGGCCTCTCTTTCTCCTGCGTGTTTTCACTCTCTTTGGTGTTCATCGCTTTCGCCTCCTTTTTGTGGCGACCTGATGGTAGCGCAAAGTGTGTTTCACTTCACGATCTGAACAGAAAATTTGTAATTTATTGATTTTATTACATTTCAAAAATATATCCAGCAATTGCTTTGTCAAATTATGATCGCTATATTTGAAATCAGATTTCGCATAGTGAAATTTACAGGTCGCACAACGTTCTCATTCCCTCGGTGGGAGGTCATCTTAAATGGCAGAAGCAGCAGTGTTATCTCCTTTGTTATCCATGCGCCATATCGTTAAGCGCTTTGGGGGAAATGTGGCGGTCAACAACGTCAGCCTGGATATCTATCCGGGCAAGGTTGTGGCACTGCTGGGGGAGAACGGTGCGGGCAAATCCACGCTGATCAAAGTACTGGCCGGTGTCTATTCCCGCGACGGTGGCGAAATCCTGTTTCGCGGTGAGCCGGTGGATTCTGCCGCCGCGCTGCGCCGGGGCAACGAGCAGCCTATTGCCTTTATCCATCAGGACTTAGGTCTGGTGGAGTGGATGACTGTCGCGGAAAACATGGCGCTGGTGATGGGTTTTCCCCGTCGCTTTGGGCTGATTGACTGGGCGGCAACACGCCGTCAGGCGCAAAAAGCGCTGGAAGATATCGGCATTCAGCTTGATCCGGATGACCGCGTGTTCGACCTCTCCCGCACTGAAAAATCGCTGCTGGCAATAGCTCGTGCGGTAGCGGTAGATGCCTCGGTGCTGGTGCTTGATGAGCCGACGGCCTCCCTTCCCGCGGACGATGTTCGCCACCTGTTTCGGGTAATGAACATCCTGCGGGAAAAACAGGTCGGCATGATTTATATCACCCATCGTCTGGATGAGGTGATGGAGATGGCCGATTCCGTCTGCGCCATGCGCGATGGTTGCTATGCAGGTGGTGGTGACATCGACCACTACACCCTGCGTGGTCTGGTCGAACTGATTGTTGGCGAAAGTCTGCGTGACGACCAGCGCCAGGCGTTACCCGACGGTGATGCGCCGGTGCTGTTAAAGATGGACAACGTCAAAATGGGTGATACCGGCCCCGTCTCTTTCGAGCTTCGTGCCGGTGAGATGGTGGCGCTCGCCGGTCTGCGCGGCGCCGGACAGGAAGAGATTGGACGTTTGCTGTTTGCCTGCCGTACGCAGGAAAGCGGGCAAATCACATTAAATGGCGTGCCGTTTACGGCGACAACACCAGGGGAGGCGATGTCTGCGGGCGTCTCTTTTGTCGCAGGCGATCGCCTTCATGAAAGTCTGATTCCGGGCATGATGGTGCGTGAAAACTTGTTTATGAACCCGTGTAAACACGGTCACGCCCCGCTGTCCCGCTATAACGAAAAAAGCGAAGCGCCGATGAGCTGGGAGAAAATCCGCCAGTTCGATGTCCGGCCAGCGCAGATCAACATTGAAATCAGCGCGTTGTCCGGCGGCAACCAACAAAAAGTCGTGATGGCGCGCTGGCTTTCACTCAATGCTCCACTGCTCATTCTGGAAGACCCGTCCGCGGGCGTTGATGTCGGCGCGCGTGCGGAAATCTATGACCTGCTCAATCAGGCGCTGCAAAACGGCGTCGCCATTCTGGTCATCTCCAATGACCTGGAAGAGGTGGCGCATATCTGCAACCGGGCGCTGGTATTTAACCGTGGGCAAATTGTCGGCGAGCTTCTCAACCAGGATGTCACCTTCGCCAGATTGCTCGAACTGGCGTCAGGCAGCGGCACACTACATTAAGTCGGAGTGCGTTAGTTATGGCTAAAACATCAATGAAATCGACGGCCCTGGAATCACGCGTATCGCTTCATGAACACGGTGCCGCCGCCTGGCTTGGACAATTAACCACCCGTTACGGCCTGCCCGTGATCTGCGTGGTACTGGTTATCGTTTTTTCGCTGACGACGCCCTCATTCGCTTCACTGCTGACCTTACAGGCCATTCTCGACAGTAAATCGAAAATCGCCCTGCTGGCGCTGGCGGCGACCATCCCGATGATTGTCGGGAAAATTGATCTTAACGTCGGCTTTGGCATCGTGCTCTGGCACATCCTCGCCATCACGTTGCAGGTGGAATATGGCTTTTCCTGGCCGGTGGCCGTGGCCATCGTGCTGGCGCTCTCCGCGCTGTATGGCCTGCTGAACGGCATTCTGGTGGCGCTGGCCGACATCGATAGCTTCGTGGCTACGCTCGGCTCCGGCACCGTGCTCTACGCCATCGCGCTCTGGCACTCCGGCGGACGGCAGATTGTCGGCGACTTACCGGACGCCTTTATTGCCCTGCACCATTCAGACCTGTTTGGCATTCCGGTGGTGGCTTTTTATGTCCTGTTTGCCGCCGTGGTGCTGTGGATCATCACCGAACACACCCCGATTGGTCGCTGCATGTATGCGGTGGGCGGTAACCCGGTCGCGGCTGCGCTCAACGGCATCGCCGTTAACCGTTACACCATCGGCGCCTTTATCGCCTCCAGCACTTTAACCGGGTTTACCGGGGTGATCATTGCCGCCGAGCAGGGCGTGGGCCAGGCCAGCGTCGGCATGGACTATCTGCTGCCTGCCCTTGTGGGGGCGTTCCTTGGCAGTACCACTATTCGTCCGGGGCGCGTGAACGTCTGGGGCACGGTGGTCGGGATTGCGGTACTGGCGATCGGTATCGCCGGGATTCAGCAGTTTGGCGGTGCATTCTGGGTCGAACCGCTGTTTAACGGTGCGACGCTACTGTTGTCGATTACCCTGGCCGGTTATGCACAGCGCCGCCGGGCATTAAATAAAAAACTGGTGCAGCGTGCTCAAACGACCGCACCGGGCTCCTCTGTTACCCAATGACTCTCGCGTAAGGAACTGAAAATGTATAACAAAATAGTTCAATGCTGTCTGGCTGCCGGGTTGATGATGGCAAGCGGTTTCGCCCTGGCCGATGACAGCTATGTTCAGCAGGCGCAGGCGGCGATTGCCAAAGCGACCGCGCCTGTCACCGTGTGGGATGGCCCAACGCAGGGCCCGGCGTTACAGCCGAACAAAAAGATTATTTTTATCGCGTCTGACATGAAAAACGGCGGCGTGCTGGGCGTTAAAGAGGGGCTTGAAGAAGCGGCAAAAATCGCGGGCTGGCAACTCGACGTGCTGGACGGTGCGGGTTCGGTAAAAGACCAACTGGCGGCGCTGAACCAGGCGATTGCCCGCAAACCGGACGGTATCGTGATTGGTGGCTGGAACCCGAACGTCGCCAAAATCCCGCTCAAAAAAGCGGTGAAAGAGGGCATTGTACTGACCGCATGGCACGCTGTTCCGGCACCGGGTCCGGTTCCGGCCTACAACATTTTCTACAACGTGACCTCCGACTCTAACGAAGTGTCACGCATGGCGGCACTCTACGCCGTCGCGAAATCCAACGGCACGGCAAAGGTGCTGATTTTCACCGACTCGCTCTACCAAATCGCTCTGGATAAAGCCAACGCGATGAAGAAAGTGATTGAGCAATGCAGCGGCTGCCAGGTGGTTGAATTTATCGATACCCCGCTTGCCGACACCTCTAACCGCATGCCGGGCATGACCTACAGCCTGATGCAAAAATATGGTGATAAGTTCGAATACTCTTTGGCCATCAACGACCTGTACTTCGACTTTATGGCCCCGGCCCTGCAAACCGCGGGTAAAGGCACGGATGGTAAGCCGCCGTACAACATTTCGGCAGGCGACGGTTCCGTTACCGCCTACCAGCGCGTACGCGATGGCAAAGCGCAAGTCGCGACCGTGCCAGAGCCGCTGAAACTGCACGGCTGGCAGTTACTGGATGAGTTCAACCGCGCCTTCGCCGGTAAACAACCTTCTGGCTATGTCACCCCGGCGCACCTGGTCACCAAAGAAAACATCAGCGCCGACGGCGGCCAGAACAATGAGTTCGACCCGGGTAACCAGTATCGCGATCACTACAAAGCCATCTGGGGAGTGAAGTGAGATGTTAGCCGTCACGGGCAGTTTTGAACGCCTGTGTTCTCCGGCCATCTGGGCGGAAGGCCCGGTGTGGCTGGCAGAACAGCAGAGCGTGATTTTCAGCGATGTGAAGGGCAACAAGATGTACCGCTGGAGTGCGCAAAACGGCGTCAGCGTGTTTCGCGCTGAGTCCCACTTTGCCAACGGCAACGCGCTGGATAACGAAGGGCGTTTGTTAACCTGCGAACATGGCCGTCGCGGTATCAGCCGGACAGATAAGCAGGGGAATCACACCCTGCTGGTGGACAAAATCGACGGGCTGCGTTTCAACTCGCCCAACGATATCGCAGTGCGCCAGGACGGGTCGATTTGGTTTACCGACCCACCCTACGGCATCGTCGGCGACGAAGAGGGTTATCGCGCGGCAAGCCAGGTCATCGGCTGCTACGTCTATCGTTTTGATGAAGCGAACAACCGGGCGACGATCGCCATCAGCGATACTCAGCGCCCTAACGGGCTGGCCTTCTCGCCGGATGATAAATGGCTCTACGTGGCGGATATGTCGATTATTGATTTTCCGACGCAGGGCCGCCGGGAAATTCGCGCCTACCGTCTCGACGGCGATAGTGCGGTATTTTCTCATGTGGTCACCCAGGTTGCGCCGGGTATTCCGGATGGCTTTTGCGTTGACCCGGCGGGGAATATTTTCTGTAGTTGCGAGACCGGCGTTTTGATTTTCTCGCCGCAGGGGACGCTGCTGGAAACGATTCCCGTCCCTGAGCGCGTCTCTAATTGCACGTTTGGTGGGCCTGACGGAAATACACTGTTTATTACCGCGACCACATCGCTTTACCGGGTGACCATCGCCCCCTCCCGTATTCAGGGATAAACAGGATTAATACCGAAGCGCACCGGCCCTGCCGGCGCGTTTTCACAACCCAACATAGTTTAGTGGAATGCAATTCCACTATGTAAAACGAAGATGTGATGGAGAAAGCGTATGTTATTGAGTTTTTCTGATCTTAAAAATGAGTTTAACCGTGTCCTGCTGGCACGCGGTGTGGCGGCAGAAACCGCCGATGCCTGTGCGGAGATGTTTGCCCGCACCACCGAGTCAGGGGTCTATTCACACGGCGTAAACCGTTTCCCGCGCTTTATCCAGCAACTGGAAAATGGCGACATCATTCCGGATGCGCTGCCAAAACGCATCACGTCGCTGGGGGCGATTGAACAGTGGGATGCCCAGCGTTCTATCGGCAACCTGACCGCGAAAAAGATGATGGACCGCGCGATTGAACTGGCCTCCGACCACGGTATCGGCCTGGTGGCGGTACGTAACGCTAACCACTGGATGCGCGGCGGCAGCTACGGCTGGCAGGCAGCGGAGAAAGGCTACATCGGTATTTGCTGGACCAACTCCATCGCCGTTATGCCACCGTGGGGCGCGAAAGAGTGCCGTATCGGGACTAACCCGCTGATCGTTGCCATTCCGTCCACGCCGATCACCATGGTGGATATGTCCATGTCGATGTTCTCCTACGGCATGCTGGAAGTGAACCGCCTGGCGGGCCGCCAGTTGCCGGTTGAGGGTGGCTTCGACGACGAAGGTAAGCTGACCAAAGACCCGGCGCCGATTGAGAAAAACCGCCGCATTCTGCCGATGGGCTACTGGAAAGGTTCTGGCCTCTCTATCGTGCTGGATATGATTGCCACCCTGCTGTCCGATGGTTCTTCCGTGGCCGCCGTCACCGAAGACAACAGCGACGAGTTCAACATTTCGCAGGTCTTTATCGCCATCGAAGTGGACAAACTGATCGACGGTGCCACCCGTGATGCCAAGCTGCAACGCATCATGGATTACATCACGACCGCCGAACGTGCCGATGAAAATGTCCCTGTGCGTCTGCCGGGCCATGAATTTACGCGTCTGCTGGAAGAAAACCGCCGCAACGGTATCACCGTTGACGACAGCGTGTGGGCGAAAATCAAGTCGCTGTAAGGATTATCATCATGATTTATGGACATATTTCTCAACCCAACGCCTGCCGGTATCCGGCAGCGATTGAAAAGGCACTGGAATTCCTGCGCACCACGGATTTCAGCAAGCTGGAGCCGGGCGTGGTGGAAATTGAGGGGCGCACGATTTACGCGCAGATCCTCGACCTGACCACTCGCCCTCACGATGAGCTGCGCCCGGAAGTGCATCGCCGTTATCTGGATATTCAGTATTTATATTCCGGCGAAGAACAAATCGGTGTCGCCATTGATACCGGTAATAACGTGGTGAGCGAAGAATTACTTGAGCAGCGCGATATTATTTTCTATCACGACAGTGAAAACGAATCGTTGATTGAAATGGTGCCAGGGAATTACGCCATATTTTTTCCGCAGGATGTCCATCGTCCTGCCTGTAATAAACACAGAGAAACAGCGATCAGAAAAATAGTCGTTAAAGTTGCGGTTTCCGCATTGAATTAATCCGTTATTTATTTATCGATACCTGATAAATAAAAGGAGCGAAACATGAAAACGAATGACGCCGGTTATATTATCGGCGCATACCCCTGTGCGCCTTCGTTTCACCAAAAAAGCGAACAGGAAGAGAAGGAATTCTGGCGTTTACTCGCGGATACGCCGCACATTCGCGGTCTGGAGCAGCCGTGCCACGAAAACCTGCACGCTTATGGCGATGAGTGGCTGTTCCGGCACACGCCGGGCGAATGGCAGATTGTGGTCACCGCGATCCCGGAGACCATGCGTCGTCGCAGCGGCGGCAATCTGGCCTTCGGTCTGGCCTCCAGCGATGAAGAACAACGTCGGGCATGCGTCGAGTTCCATCGTCATTTGCTTAACAAAATCAATTGGATAAACCAGCGCTTCGCCAATAAAGTGATATCGCTGGAACTGCAGGCTGCCCCGCTGGGCGGTAACGCTGATGTGGCACAGGCAACCGATGCGTTTGCCCGCTCCATCAAAGAAATCGCCAGTTGGGACTGGTCATGCTCGCTCGTACTGGAACACTGCGACGCCATGAACAAGCCCGCACCGCGCAAAGGTTTCCTGCCGCTGGAAAACGTGCTGGATACCCTCGCCGGTTACAACATTGATGTATGCATTAACTGGGCGCGTTCCGCGATTGAAGGGCGTAATACCACCCTGCCGCTGGAACATACTCAGGCGGTGAAAGCCGCAGGAAAACTGGGGGCGCTGATGTTCTCCGGCACCGCCACCGAAGGGCCGTATGGTGAATGGACTGACCTGCATACGCCTTTTGCCCCTTTCTGCCCGGAAAGCCTGCTCACGGTAGAAAGTGCTAAAGAATTATTTAATGTGGCTGACACAGCAAAATTACAGTTTGCCGGTATTAAGTTACTGGAAATTGATGCTAATGCTGATGCGAATCATCGCATAGCCATATTACGCGATGGCATTACCGCGTTAAACAAAGCCAGACAATAAATATAAAGCGTCAATTTAATCGCAAGGCCTGTTACTTTTAACGAGAGATTAATATGAACACTTCCTCTTACGCTACATCTGCGGATATTCCGCGCCAACGCTGGTTAAGAATTATTCCCCCTATTCTTATCGCGTGTATTATTTCTTATATGGACCGCGTGAATATCGCATTCGCAATGCCTGGCGGGATGGACAAGGATTTAGGCATTACCGCCACCATGGCAGGTTTGGCTGGCGGTATTTTCTTCCTCGGTTACCTCTTCTTGCAGGTACCGGGCGGGAAAATCGCCGTGCACGGCAGCGGTAAAAAATTCATCGGCTGGTCACTGGTCGCCTGGGCGGTTATCTCTGTGCTTACCGGTATTGTCACCAACCAATATCAACTGTTAGCACTGCGTTTCCTGCTCGGTGTGGCGGAAGGCGGCATGCTGCCTGTGGTGCTCACCATGATCAGCAACTGGTTCCCGGATGCCGAACGTGGTCGCGCAAATGCCATCGTCATTATGTTCGTCCCGATTGCCGGGATCATCACCGCCCCGCTCTCCGGCTGGATCATTACCGCACTCGACTGGCGCTGGCTGTTCATCATCGAAGGTCTGCTGTCACTGGTTGTTCTGGTGCTGTGGGCGCTGACCGTGTATGACCGTCCGCAGGAAGCCCGTTGGATTAGCGAAGCCGAGAAGAAATATCTGGTGGAAACCCTGGCCGCTGAGCAGCGTGCCATTGCGGGTAAAACCGTGGTCAATGCCTCGCTGGGCGCGGTGTTGTCTGACCGTACCATGTGGCAGTTAATTGCCCTGAACTTCTTCTATCAAACCGGGATTTACGGCTACACCCTGTGGTTGCCCACCATCCTCAAAGAGTTGACCCACACCAGCATGGGCCAGGTCGGAATGCTTGCCATTCTGCCTTACGTTGGCGCTATCGCCGGGATGTTCCTGTTCTCTTCTCTGTCCGACCGTACCGGTAAACGCAAGCTGTTCGTCTCCCTGCCGCTGATTGGCTTCGCCACCTGCATGTTCCTCTCCGTCACCCTGAAAGAGAGCATCTGGCTGTCGTATGCCGCACTGGTTGGCTGTGGCTTCTTCCTGCAGTCCGCTGCCGGGGTGTTCTGGACCATTCCTGCTCGTCTGTTTAGCGCGGAAATGGCCGGTGGCGCACGCGGCGTGATTAACGCCCTGGGTAACCTGGGTGGCTTCTGCGGTCCGTATGCCGTGGGTGTGCTGATCACCATGTACAGCAAGGATGCGGGCGTCTACTGCCTGGCGGTGTCTCTGGCGATTGCCGCGCTGATGGCGCTGCTGCTGCCGGCGAAGTGTGATGCCAACAGCTCAAGCGTGGGTGCGACGAATACGGCCAAACGTGCGGTCTGATGCCCTCACCCCAGCCCTCTCCCACGGGGAGAGGGTGAAAAAACAGGACAAAAAGATGAGTGAAAAAGAGACCTTCTGGCTGGGTATCGATTGTGGCGGTACTTATCTGAAAGCAGGACTGTACAACAGCCAGGGTAAAGAATTTGCTATTGAACGCCAGTCCGTCCGCACTCTTAGCCCGTATCCGGGCTGGGCGGAGCGCGACATGGCGGAACTGTGGCAGCACTGCGCGGCGACCATCTCCCGCCTGTTGCGACGTACCGGCATTGGCGGTGAAAACGTTAAGGGCGTAGGCATCTCCGCTCAGGGTAAAGGGCTGTTTTTACTTGATAAAAATGACCAGCCGCTGGGCACCGCGATCCTCTCTTCCGACCGCCGCGCCATGGAAATCGTCAAGCGCTGGCAGCAGGACGGCATTCCGCAAAAGCTTTACCCGTTAACGCGCCAGACCCTGTGGACCGGGCACCCGGCCTCGCTGCTGCGCTGGGTAAAAGAAAACGAGCCGCAACGTTACGCACAGATTGGCTGCGTGATGATGGGCCACGACTACCTGCGCTGGTGTCTGACCGGCGTAAAGGGGTGTGAAGAGAGCAATATCTCTGAATCCAACCTCTACCATATGACCACCGGGCAGTATGACCCCTGCCTGACACAATGGCTGGGCATTAGCGAGATAGACCCCGCGTTGCCGCCGATTGTGGGTTCTGCAGAAATCAGCGGGGAAATCACCGCTCAGGCAGCCGCCATTACCGGTCTCGCAGCGGGAACACCCGTTGTGGGCGGTCTGTTTGATGTGGTTTCCACCGCGATCTGCGCCGGTCTGAAAGACGAATACACGCTCAATGCCGTGATGGGCACCTGGGCTGTCACCAGCGGTATTGCCGAAGGCCTGCGCGACAACGAAGCGCATCCCTATGTGTATGGCCGCTACGTCAATGACGGGCAATACATCGTGCACGAAGCCAGCCCCACCTCGTCCGGCAACCTGGAATGGCTGACCGCGCAGTGGGGCGATATCAGCTTTTCTGAGATCAATCAGCTCGTCGACAGCCTGCCGAAAGCCGCCAGCGATGTCTTCTTCTTACCTTTCCTGTATGGCAGCAACGCCGGGCTCGACATGACCAGCGGCTTTTATGGCATGCAGGCGCTGCATACCCGCGCGCACTTGTTGCAGGCGGTCTACGAAGGGGTGGTGTTCAGCCATATGACGCACCTCAACCGCATGCGCGAGCGCTTTACCGACGTGCGCGCCCTGCGCGTCACCGGCGGCCCGGCCCATTCCAGAGTCTGGATGCAGATGCTCGCTGATGTCAGCGGCCTGCCCGTTGAGTTGCCGCAGGTGGAAGAGACCGGCTGCTTTGGCGCGGCCATCGCCGCACTGGTCGGCACCGGCGTCTATCAGAATTTTAGCGATGCCCAGCAGACGCTCAACTACGAGATGCACACCCTGACGCCGGACATGAACGCCCATGCGGCCTACCAGCGCAAATATCACCGTTACCAGATTTTAATTGAAGCACTTCAGGGCTTTCATGCCCGTATTAAGGAGCACTCTTTATGAGCCGACCACTACTGCAACTGGCGCTCGACCACACCAGCCTTGTCGCCGCCCAGCGCGACGTTGCGTTGCTAAAAGATCACGTCGATATCGTGGAAGCGGGCACCATCCTCTGCCTCAGTGAAGGGTTAAATGCCGTGCGCGCCTTACGCGCCCAGTGCCCGGAGAAAATCATCGTTGCCGACTGGAAGGTGGCCGATGCCGGTGAAACTCTGGCCCAGCAGGCGCTGGACTCAGGTGCAAACTGGATGACTATTATCTGTGCCGCACCGCTGGCTACCATCGAAAAAGGCCATGCCGTTGCCGCCGCACGCGGGGGAGAAATTCAGATTGAGTTGTTTGGTAACTGGACCTTCGACAATGCCCGCGACTGGTACAACACCGGGGTGCGTCAAGCCATTTATCACCGTGGTCGTGACGCGCAGGCGAGCGGCCAGCAGTGGGGTGAAGCGGACCTGGCACGCATGAAAGCGCTGTCCGATATTGGCCTCGAACTCTCCATTACCGGCGGCATCACCCCTGCCGATTTGCCGTTATTTAAAGAGATCAATGTGAAAGCGTTCATTGCCGGACGCGCGCTGTCTGGTGCGGCGAATCCGCAACAGGTCGCCGAAGAATTCCACGCCCGCATCCACGACATCTGGGGAGCGTAAACATGCGCAACCATCCGTTAGGTATTTATGAAAAAGCGTTACCGAAAGACTTATCCTGGCCGGAGCGTCTGGTTCTGGCTAAAAGCTGCGGATTCGACTTCGTGGAAATGTCCGTCGACGAAACCGACGAGCGCCTCTCGCGACTCGAATGGACCACCGCCCAGCGCGCCTCGTTAGTGGAAGCGATGCTGGAAACCAATGTGTCGATTCCGTCGATGTGCCTTTCCGCCCATCGTCGCTTCCCGTTCGGCAGCCGCGATGAAACCGTGCGCGAACGTGCCCGCGACATCATGACCAAAGCCATCAAACTGGCGCGCGACTTAGGTATCCGCACCATTCAGCTTGCGGGCTACGACGTCTATTACGAAGAGCATGACGCAGGCACCCAGCAGCGTTTCGCCGAAGGGCTGGCGTGGGCCGTTGAGCAGGCCGCAGGCGCACAGGTCATGCTGGCGGTGGAGATCATGGATACCGCGTTTATGAACTCTATTACCAAATGGAAAAAATGGGACGAGATGCTCGCTTCACCGTGGTTCACCGTCTACCCGGACGTGGGCAACCTCAGCGCCTGGGGTAACGACGTACCGGCAGAGCTGGCGCTCGGCATCGACCGTATCGCGGCTATTCACCTGAAAGACACGCAGCCCGTCACCGAAACCAGCCCTGGTCAGTTTCGTGATGTGCCGTTTGGCGAAGGCTGTGTGGATTTCGTCAATGTGTTCAGCACGTTGCAGAACCTGAATTATCGCGGCGCATTTCTGATTGAGATGTGGACCGAAAAAGCCAAAGAGCCAGTGCTGGAGATCATCCAGGCCCGTCGCTGGATTGAAGCCCGTATGCAGGAAGGAGGATTCGTATGTTAGAGCAACTGAAAGCCGAGGTGCTGGCGGCAAACCTGGCGCTACCCGCACACGGGCTTGTCACCTTTACCTGGGGAAACGTCAGCGCCGTCGATGAAACCCGCAAACTGATGGTGATTAAACCGTCCGGCGTGGAGTACGACGTGATGAAAGCCGAGGATATGGTGGTGGTGGATATCGCCACTGGCAACGTGGTCGACGGCAGTAAAAAGCCCTCTTCTGATACGCCAACGCACCTGGCGCTGTATCGTCGCTTCCCGGAGATTGGCGGTATTGTGCATACCCACTCCCGCCACGCGACGATCTGGTCGCAGGCGGGTCTGGATCTGCCCGCCTGGGGCACTACGCACGCGGACTACTTCTACGGCACCATTCCCTGCACGCGCCTGATGACCACCGAGGAAATCAACGGCGAGTACGAATACGAAACCGGCGAAGTGATCATCAAGACCTTTGAAGCGCGCGACCTGAACCCGATGCAGGTTCCGGCCGTGCTGGTGCACTCCCACGGCCCTTTCGCCTGGGGCAAAAACGCGGCGGATGCGGTGCACAACGCGGTGGTGCTGGAAGAGTGCGCCTATATGGGCCTGTTCTCCCGTCAACTGGCGCCGCAGTTGCCGGATATGCAGTCTGAATTGTTGGATAAGCACTATCTGCGTAAGCACGGCGCGAACGCCTACTACGGGCAGTAAGTTTTCTGCGGTCTGGGCCCCTCACCCTAACCCTCTCCCCAGAGGAGAGGGAACCGATCGAGCCCGGTTGCACCTTAGCACCGGTTTACTGGGCCGGGGTGAGGGCTCCGGTTTCTCCCTCTCCCTGTGGGAGAGGGAACCGATCGAGCCCGGTTACACCTTAGCACCGGTTTGCTGGGCCGGGGTGAGGGCTCCGGTTTCTCCCTCTCCCTGTGGGAGAGGGCCGGGGTGAGGGCATCAGACCGCACAACATCAAAACATTCACCCCGAATTAATATGCTCCTTACAATACCGCCGCTTCCATACGGCGGGCGTCAGCCCGGTGTGTTTGCGAAAAATCTGCCGGAAATAGCCCACATCATGAAACCCACACTGCCCCGCCACCTCTTTTAACGATAACGAGTCGCTGATCAGTAATTTTTCCGCCGCCCGTACCCGCTGGCGATGAATGGCTTCGGTCAGCGTCAGACGAAAGGCGCGCCGGTACACCCGCCCCAGGTAGTCGGCGTTGCTGTGCAGCTCTTTTGCCAGCGTCGAGGCCGAAATCGGCAGATGAAATTGCGTACCAATCATTTGCCGGGCTTTCCAGGCGAGCGCCATTCCTGGATTATCCACGGCACGCTCGCTGAGCGCAGAGGCTGATATTTGTTGCAGAATCAGCAGTAAAATACATTCCATTGCCACGCTGCGATGGACATTTTCCTGCTCATGTAAAAACTGGCGAAATAACGCCGTCATATATTGCGGATCATTTAAAGCTGTATGTTGCGGCAACATAAGCACACTGTTTTGTCCTGTTTTTTCCACCGCAGCCGTTAATTCAAAATGCAGCCAGTAGAATTTAAGATCTGCCGGAAATTCCCCTACGCCAACATGTCGTCGTTGCGGCCAGAGTAAAAGTGTTTCGCCGGCATTAACCGTAAAGAGTTTCTCTTCTTCGCGGATCGTTAATGTCCCCTTTTCGACGAAAATCACCTCCCAGGAATGCAGAGTCCGTGACGGATGGCTTCCCACACCGCGCGAGATAAATAAGCCGCCATTTTGCACACGAAGCGGAAATATTATGGATAATTCAAGCATAAATATGTCAATTCTCGCTACAGGAGAGCCATTACACTGCATCTTGTTTTTGATTATTAACGAAATATAAGCCCCGCGCCGGATCAAAATCACACTTTGCGCATCAGGTCGGAATCGTCATCTTTTTGTACTTTTCCCTTCCCTTGTTGTGTGGTCAATTCAATGCAAAATAAATAACGTACTTTGCAAACTACACAACAAAATCTGCAAATAAGCGGGTTACTTTTGGAATATCCGTGAGGCGTTTTCCATGACTTCAACATTAATTTCCAATACCGATTCAGCGCAAAAAGCGCTGGACGATAAATTATCCGTACGTGAAAAAATAGGCTATGGGTTGGGTGACGCAGGCGGAACGGTAATTACCTGCTTAATCATGAATTTCCTGACCTTTTTTTATACCGATATTTTTGGCTTAACCCCGGCATTGGTCGGCACACTGTTTATGGCATTACGTGTATTCGATGCCATATCCGACCCGGTAATGGGGATCATTGCTGACCGCACCCAAAGTCGCTGGGGCCGTTTTCGCCCCTGGCAGCTATGGATTGCCCTGCCTATTGGCATTATCGGCGTGCTGACCTTCACCGTCCCCGATGCCAGCATGAACGTGAAAATTGCCTGGGCGTTTGGCACTTATCTTCTGCTTTCTGTGGGTTATACCGCCATCAATGTGCCCTACTGCGCGCTGATCAATACGATGACCACGCGCCATAGCGAAGTGATCTCCTGCCAGTCCTGGCGTTTTGTGCTCTGCGGCGTGGCGGGTTTTCTGGTCTCCGTTGGCCTGCCGTGGCTGGTCTCCTCCTTGGGTAAAGGGAATGCCGCGCAGGGTTATCAGCTCGGTGTCGGCGTGCTGTGCGCCATCGCCGTGGTGATGTTCCTGTGCTGTTTCTTCTGGGTGCGCGAACGGGTGCCGCTGTCGACGATGGGTAAATTCACCCTGCGTGAACATCTGGCGGGGCTGCGTAAAAACGACCAGTTGTTACTGATGCTGCTGATGTCTTTCCTGCTGATCAATGTGTTTAACATTCGCGGCGGCGGCTACATGTACTTCATCACCTATGTACTGCAAGGCAGCACCGGTTATACCTCGCTATTTTTCACCATGGTGACCTTTGCCTCGATTCTTGGCTCGGTGCTGGTTAACCCGCTGTCAAAAAGCTTCGACACGGTGAAATTCTACTACTACACCAACCTCGTGCTGGCCGCGCTGTCGGTGATGATGTGGCTCCTGCCTACCGGACCGGCCTGGCAGACCCTGTGGCTGGCGGTCATTCTGGGTAATGGCGTGATCCTCGGCTTTACCCTGCCGTTGCACTTCTCACTGATGGCCTTCGCCGATGATTACGGCGAGTGGAAGACCGGCGTGCGTTCGTCCGGTATGAACTTCGCCTTCAACCTCTTCTGCATCAAGCTCGCGTGGGCGTCCAGCGCCGTCATCATCAGCCTGGTGTTCGTTTTCGTCGCCTATCAGCCCGGCGCAGGAAATCAGACACCCGCTTCGTTACAAGGCATCACCGCAATGGAGACGCTGCTGCCTGCCCTGTTCCACCTGCTGCTGGCGTTCGCTATCCGCGCCTGCAAGCTCAACAATCCCATGATGGCGCGTATTGCCACCGATCTGCGCCAGCGTCATGTTCAGTCTTAAGGAGTCTGTAATGGAAGTCGATCTGCACAAACTGAAAGTCAGCGATGCGTTTCTCGGCCAGTATCAACAACTGGTGCGCGAGGTTGTTATTCCCTACCAGTGGGATGCGCTGAATGACCGTATCGCCGAAGCCGACCCCAGCCATGCGATTGAAAACTTTCGTATCGCCGCCGGACTGCAAGAGGGGGAGTTTTACGGCATGGTCTTTCAGGACAGCGACGTCGCCAAGTGGCTGGAAGCGGTGGCCTGGTCACTGTGCCAGAAGCCGGATGCGGAACTGGAGAAGACCGCCGATGAGGTGATCGAGCTGGTCGCCGCAGCCCAGTGTGACGATGGTTACCTCAACACCTATTTCACGGTCAAAGCGCCGCAGGACCGTTGGACCAACCTGGCCGAATGCCATGAGCTCTATTGCGCCGGGCATATGATTGAGGCGGGGGTGGCTTATTTTCAGGGCACCGGGAAACGCCGTCTGCTGGAGGTGGTCTGCCGCCTGGCGGATCATATCGATTCGGTCTTCGGCCCCGGTGAACAACAGTTGCACGGCTACCCAGGGCATCCGGAGATCGAACTGGCGCTAATGCGTTTATACGAAGTTACTCAGGAGCCGCGCTATCTGGCGCTGGTGAATTACTTTGTTGAGCAGCGTGGCACGCAGCCGCATTTCTACGATGTCGAATATGAAAAGCGCGGGCGGACCTCTTACTGGCATAACTACGGCCCGGCGTGGATGGTCAAAGACAAAGCCTACAGTCAGGCACACCAGCCGTTAGCCGAACAGCAAACGGCTATCGGCCACGCGGTACGCTTCGTCTACCTGATGACCGGCGTGGCCCACCTGGCGCGCTTAAGCCAGGACGAAGGGAAGCGTCAGGATTGCCTGCGGCTATGGAACAATATGGCGCAGCGCCAGCTTTATATCACTGGCGGCATCGGCTCGCAGAGCAGCGGCGAGGCGTTCAGCAGCGATTACGATCTACCCAACGACACGGTGTATGCCGAAAGCTGTGCCTCCATTGGGCTGATGATGTTCGCCCGCAGAATGCTGGAGATGGAGGCCGACAGCCAGTACGCCGATGTGATGGAGCGTGCGCTCTACAATACGGTGCTCGGCGGCATGGCACTGGACGGGAAGCACTTCTTCTACGTTAACCCGCTGGAAGTGCACCCCAAGTCGCTGAAATTCAACCATATCTATGACCATGTGAAACCGGTTCGTCAGCGCTGGTTTGGCTGTGCCTGCTGCCCCCCGAATATCGCCCGCGTGCTCACCTCGCTCGGCCATTATCTCTACACTCCGCGCGAAGATGCGCTTTATATCAACCTCTACGTTGGCAATAGCGTGGAGATCCCGGTGGGCGGCCAGGCGCTGCGGCTGCGGATCAGCGGCAACTATCCGTGGCAGGAGCAGGTCACCATTACCATCGAGTCACCGCAGGCGGTTGACCACACGCTGGCACTGCGTCTGCCGGACTGGTGCGCCGATCCGCACATCACGCTGAACGGCGCAGAGGTGGCCAGCGATGTCCGTAAAGGCTATTTGCATATTCAGCGCCGCTGGCAGGAGGGCGATACCCTGACGCTCACCCTGCCAATGCCGGTACGCCGGGTTTATGGCAATCCGCTGCTACGTCATGTGGCGGGTAAAGTGGCGATTCAGCGCGGGCCGCTGGTTTACTGTCTGGAGCAGGCGGACAACGGGGAAGAGCTGCATAATCTGTGGCTCTCACCGCAGGCGACATTCACCGTTTTTGAGGGTAAGGGCATTTTCGCCCATAAAATGCTGATTCAGGCGCAGGGCTATAAACAAACAGCGGCTGACGCGGGGCAGCAGGCTCTGTGGCGTTATGACAAAACGCCAGGCGAACGTCAGGCGCAGACGCTGACCTTTATTCCGTGGTTTTCCTGGGCAAATCGCGGCGAAGGGGAGATGCGGATTTGGGTTAACGAGGAAAGGTAACCGGATGCCGTAATCGCCGGAATGTCCCGGATGTCGGCGTAACGCCTTATCCGGGTTACCGTTCACCGTCTTACTTGAGCAGACGCACCCGGCAGGCTTTGCCTTTGATTTTGCCCTGCTGGAGTTGCTTCCAGGCCTGTTTTGCCACGGACTGACGCACGGCAACATAGGCATGCATCGGGTGCATATCAATCTTGCCGATATCCGCGCCATCCAGGCCAATATCACCGGTCAGTGCGCCCAGAATATCACCGGGGCGCATTTTGGCTTTCTTACCGCCATCGATGCACAGGGTCGACATCTCCGCTTCCAGCGGCTTGATGTTGTTGCTGATAACCGGGGATTGCCAGTCGAGCGAAATAGCCAGCATTTCACCGAGAATAGCCGCACGCTGCGCTTCTTCCGGTGCGCACAGGCTAAGCGCCCTACCGCTCTGCCCGGCACGCGCGGTACGGCCAATGCGGTGTACGTGCACTTCCGGGTCCCAGGACAGCTCGTAGTTGATGACCATTTCCAGCGCTTTGATATCCAGCCCGCGCGCGGCGACGTCGGTAGCCACCAGAACACGGCTACTGCCGTTGGCAAAGCGCACCAGCGTCTGGTCGCGGTCACGCTGTTCCATATCGCCATGCAGCGCCAGCGCGCTCTGGTTACGCTCATTCAGCGCATCGCACACTTCCTGGCAATCTTTTTTGGTGTTGCAGAACACCACGCAGGAAGCTGGCTGATGCTTGCTTAACAGACTCAGCAGCAGCGGAATTTTTTCCCGGCGCGAGACTTCATAGAAATGCTGTTCCACCGCCGGTAAGGTTTCGACCGAGTCGATTTCAATGGTTTGCGGATCGCGCTGGAAACGGGTACTGATGGCCGCAATAGCCGCAGGCCAGGTGGCGGAAAAGAGCAGCGTCTGACGACGTTCCGGCGCATGACGCAGGATGGCGTCAATGGCGTCGCTAAAGCCCATATCGAGCATGCGATCGGCTTCATCCAGGACCAGCGTTTTCAGGGCGTCCAGGGTGACGGTGGCTTTTTCCAGATGATCCAGCAGACGACCCGGCGTGGCGACGATGATATGCGGCGCATGCTGGAGCGAATCGCGCTGTGCACCAAAGGGCACACCGCCGCACAAGGTCAGAATTTTAATGTTGGGCAGATAACGCGCCAGACGACGAAGCTCTTTGGCGACCTGGTCGGCCAGCTCACGCGTTGGGCACAGCACCAGAGATTGGGTCACAAACTGGCTGGCATCGATGTGCTGCAGCAAGCCTAAGCCAAAAGCGGCGGTTTTGCCGCTACCGGTCTGCGCCTGTACGCGCACGTCTTTCCCTTCAAGGATCGCCGGCAATGCCGCCGCCTGGACCGGGGTCATGGAGTGATAACCCAGCTCATCAAGGTTGGCGAGGAGTTCAGCGGGCAAAGCATTTAAGGTTGAAAAGGCGGTCACGGTGTTATCTCTGAGTAGTTGCAGGCCGCTATGCTAGCAGACTCTGTGTGTCCGGTCATTGCGGCTACATATGTTTGCCTTTAGCTCGCTTTAAAAGGGTCTTTCTGGTCGTCCTTGCTGTCATCGCGCTTACGAGGGATTTCCCCCTGTTTGTTTGGCGCGTCTTTAACATCTTTGGTGTGTTGGTCATCGGACTGGTGATGTGTGGCCATATTTTCCTCCCGTGTTGTTTTATCGAGTATAGACAATCGGGATCGGGGACCGGAGGAATGGCGAATATTCCCTGTCATTCAGTCTGTTCCCCACCTGGTCGTAACCCCGGATGGCGGCGCAAACGCCTTATCTTGGCTACACCCGGTTTTCTCCCTCTCCCCCGGGGAGAGGGTTGGGGTGAGGGGAATATGCGGCTCAGGTGGAGGGTTCTGTTCCCTTTATGTTTATGGCGAAATGGACCTCCTGAACATGTGAACGGGTAAAGGGGAACACCGCGTTCCCCTTTATAATCCCCGCGGCCCCGGTAAGCGTAGCGCCACCGGGGGTTCAGGCTATTTCGTAAACAGCGCTTTATCGCGCAGCACGTGGTCATTGCCGCGACGGCGGGTAAAACCGATGCGGTCGAAGTATTCCAGGATCTGAATCGCCAGCTTACGCCCAACGTTTAGGGTGTCGCGGAAATCCGCTGCGCTGGTCGAACCGTGAATCGGATCGCGGTCGCGGATCATACTGGCGAAAGCGACAATCCGATCGTTGCGGTAATAACGATCTTTGACGATCGCCGTTATCAGCCCTTGTTGTGCCGCCTGCCGCAACACGCTGCGCATCGCCTGCTCATCCGCGCCCGTCTCACGCGCTAAATCACGCACCCACCAGGGTTCGTCGCCGAACAACGGCTCGGCACGCTGCCAGATGGCGGCCTGCTCGTCGGTAAAGCCCGCTTTATGATCCGGCAGATGCAGCCAGCCGTGGTGGCTGTGGATCTCGCCGCTGTCGCGCATCTGCTCAATCAGCGTCAGCACCAGCGCTTCATCTTCCATCGGCAGGGCCATACGCCGTAAACGCTCGCGTCCAGGACCGGGTTCATCCGCATGCTGAACGTGATATTGGGCAAGCGTCGCCAGCAATTTACGCTGCCAGCCTGCGGCCACGGGCGCACTGAGCAGGTTGTCTCCCGCACGAATAAACCCAGGTTCGTTCACCAACGCCTCAAGCCCGGCATCGTTCAACTGCCGCGCCCAGGCAAAGGCCGGAAGGTTCACCGCCCCGCGTTGCAGATGCACGGCCAGCGCCTGCGCATCGCTTTCTGTTGCCGCCAGTGCGCCAAGCCACTGCTGATACTCCGGTTTGCGCTTGCCGCGACGCGGTGGGTGCAACGCCACCACGCGCGCGCCTGCCAGCGTTTCACGCGCGGAAATGTCCCGCAGCACCAGTCTGTCGTTGTCTGCCAGCCATAACGGCGTATCGAGCACCAGCTCCGCCAGGTTGTTATCCAGCAATGATACGCGCCCGGTGATATGACTCGCAGCGTGGTGAATATGCAGCGGTTGCCACTGGGTCAACGGCGTATGGGTTTGCAGCGCCACAATGACACGCTCCGAAGGTTCGGGCGGCGTGACGGAAAGCAGCCAGTCCCCACGGGTCAGGGCCTCTTTTTCCGCATCACCGGCGATATTCAGGGCGATGCGTTGCCCGGCATACGCCCGCTCGGTCGGCTGATTTTGGGCATGCAATCCGCGCACGCGCATCGGCTTATTCACCCCGGTGAGCCACAGCGTATCGCCCACGCGCACTTCACCCGACAGCGCGGTTCCGGTCACCACCAGCCCCGCCCCTTTCACCGTAAACGCCCGGTCGAGTGCCAGGCGAAAACGTTGATGCTGCGGATGCGCACGCGCAGGCAGTTGCAGCAGGTGCGCGCGCAGTTCGTCAATGCCACGCGCTTCGGTTGCCGCCGTCACAAACAGCGCCGCCTCTTTCCAGCCAAAGTCGTTTAACGTCGCCAGTACCTCGTGGCGGACGGCATCAATACGCGCCTCATCCACGCGATCGGCTTTGGTCAGCGCAACAGTCAGCGCCGGGTTACCGGTGAGTTGCAAAATAGCCAGATGCTCGCGGGTTTGCGCCATCACGCCATCGTCGCAGGCCACCACCAGCAGCGCATGGTCGATACCGCCCACACCTGCGAGCATATTGGACAGAAACTTCTCGTGGCCCGGCACATCAATAAAGCCTGGCACGTTGCCATCAGGCTGCGGCCAGTAGGCATAGCCAAGATCGATGGTCATACCGCGCGCTTTCTCTTCCGGCAAACGGTCAGCATTCACGCCGGTAATGGCCTGTAGTAATGTCGTTTTGCCGTGGTCGACGTGCCCGGCGGTGGCAATAATCATTTCAACAACATCTCCAGAAATCGGGGTTCATTCTCAAGACAGCGTAAATCCAGCCATAAGCGGCCATCAGAGATCCGCCCCAGCACCGGCTCTGGCAGGTTACGCCAGGATGACGCGAGCGCTTCCAGGCGACGCCCGCTGCCGTCACGCGGGGTAAAAGTCAGCGCGGCGCTGGGCAGCCTGTCCACTGGCAGGGAACCGCTGCCGATTTGCGATAAACACGCTTCCACACGCAGATCAAACGCATCGTAATGGTCGGCAAGTACCCCGGCAAGGCGCAACGCTTGCTGGCGAATCTCGTCTGGTTTTCGCGTCAGCAAACGCAGGGTGGGTAAATTGTCCCGCAGCTTTTCCGGGTGCAGATACAGACGCAGCGTCGCTTCCAGTGCCGCCAGCGTCATTTTATCTGCCCGCAGCGCACGCTTGAGCGGGTGGCGCTGCAACTGCGCGATCAGCGCTTTTTTTCCCACAATGATGCCCGCCTGCGGGCCGCCAAGCAGTTTATCGCCGGAAAAACTCACCAGACTCACGCCTGCGGCAATCAGTTCCTGCGGCATCGGCTCTTTTGGCAAACCATAGAGACTTAAATCCACCAGCGAGCCGCTGCCTAAATCCGCAATCACCGGCACATTTAACTCATCACCGAGCGTCACCAGCTCCGCTTCGTCTACCGTTTTGGTAAAGCCTTCAATGTGATAGTTGCTGGTATGAACCTTCATCAGCAGCGCGGTATTGTCGTTGACCGCCTCACGATAATCTTTCGCATGGGTGCGATTGGTGGTGCCGACTTCATGCAGAAAGCAGCCCGCCTGGCGCATGACATCCGGAATACGAAACGCGCCGCCGATCTCCACCAGCTCGCCACGGGAGACCACCACCTCTTTACCACTGGCCGTTGCCGCCAGCATCAGAAGAACTGCCGCTGCATTGTTATTGACGATGCAGGCATCCTCCGCGCCCGTCAGGCGGCAGAGGATATCGGCAAGCGCCTGGTCGCGGTGGCCGCGCCCGGCGTCATCCAGCGAATACTCCAGCGTCACGGGTGAACGCATCACCTGCGCGACGGCGTCGATCGCCGCTTGCGCCTGTAACGCGCGCCCAAGATTGGTGTGTAACACGGTGCCCGTCAGGTTGATAACCGGGCGCAGCGCGCTGGCATTTTCATCCCACAAGCGCTGGTACGTTGCCTGTGCCCAGTCATTACACCAGACGGGCAGTGCCTGGCGCTGGCGGATGTCATCACGGGCTTCGTCCTGCAACTGACGCAGCGTCTGCGCCACACGGTTGTGCCCAAATTCGGTCAGTAACAGAGTGAACGCCTCATCACGTAACAGGCGATCGGTTGAGGGGATCTGGCTGTAAAGCGAGTGATTTTCCGTTGTCATGAAATGGCCTGGCTGAGGGTTGCCCCCTCCCGATGGGAGAGGGATTCGACATGAGGGGGATTGTACAGCGACTTGGTTCAGCCTGACATAACGGGTGTCAATCCTTTGGCGGTTCTGTGCGCGCAAAGCTTTCACGCTGAAAGAGATTTTCCACCATTTTAACCAATTGCGGACGATCGACACACCAGCCAGGGGAGACACGGCGGAAATTGAGATAGCTAATGGCGCAGGCAATGGCGATAGTGGCGAGGTTCATCTCATCAACGCGTAATGCCCCTTCGTTGATATAGCTCTCCAGGGTGTCGAGACCACGATTGATTTTTTCGCGCTGGCGTAAGAGCTCCGTTTCCGATTGCTGGGCCACCGGACGCGCCTGCTCACGCACGGAAACCAGCGCCGCATCCATGATACCGTCCGCCAGCGCTTCAATCTGACGAATTTTCAGCGCGGCTTTGGGATCGGCAGGCAGCATGGCCGGAGCGATACCCAACAGGTCGATATATTCGGCAATGATCGGCGAGTCGTACCACACTTCACCGTCATCGGTTACCAGGGCCGGTACTTTTCCCAACGGGTTGTAATGCGCCACGCCGTTAATAGCGTTGTAGGGTTGTTCATTCACAAATTCGAAGGTGATGCCCTTCTCAAGCAGGATGACCGATATTTTTCGTACAAAAGGGCTGGTATAGCTGCCGATAAGTTTCATTGCCTTCTCCTCTTCGCCAACAAAACAGTAAGTATGTACTACCCGACCAAAGCGCGCGCTGACCATTTCATAAATGTGAAAACTGCTCTGACTATAGTGCGTTACGTCTTGCCTTCGCAGCCACGCGAAAAGTGAAAGGGAATTACAGTGGCTCAGGCCAGGAAAAACCACAGTTTGCGAGCGATCACACTCGGAAAACTCCTGGCAAAAATATCTTGTGATTTAGATCACAAACAAACAACAAACTCACCGCTAACAATTGTGATTAACATCACATTAACAGGCGCATGGCGGTGAAATTTTAGCCTTTGTTCTTTTTTTACACATAATTTTTGTGACGAATATCACTTCATTGGATGGTATACCCCCTGCATTAACGTGATCTTTATCACACAAATTAGCACCATCTGGACAGTTCATCGATTCGGTGCGAGATTTCGCAGCACAGATCATGGGTCCGGCTACCTCTGCCGCCACGTTAACAACAAAACCTCGGGCTTCCGGCCTGTGAGATAGCAAACATAAGAAGGGGTGTTTTATGTCATCCGATATCAAGATCAGAGTGCAAAGCTTTGGTCGCTTCCTCAGCAACATGGTAATGCCCAATATCGGCGCGTTTATCGCGTGGGGTATTATTACCGCATTGTTTATTCCTACAGGATGGTTACCAAACGAAACGCTGGCGAAACTCGTCGGCCCAATGATTACTTTCCTGCTGCCGCTGCTGATCGGTTTTACCGGTGGTCGTCTGGTGGGTGGCGATCGTGGTGGTGTGGTAGGTGCAATCACCACCATGGGTGTTATCGTCGGTGCTGATATGCCGATGTTCCTTGGTGCAATGGTTGCCGGTCCTCTGGGCGGTCTGTGCATCAAGAAATTCGACGCCGCTGTAGACGGTAAGATCAAATCCGGTTTCGAAATGCTGGTGAATAACTTCTCCGCTGGCATCATCGGTATGATCCTGGCACTGCTGGCGTTTAAAGGCATCGGCCCTGCGGTTGAAGTTCTGTCCAAAGGCCTGGCTGCTGGCGTTAACTTCATGGTGGCGCACGACATGCTGCCGCTGGCGTCTATCTTTGTTGAACCGGCGAAAATCCTGTTCCTCAACAACGCCATCAACCACGGTATCTTCTCGCCGCTGGGTATTCAGCAGTCTCATGACCTCGGCAAGTCTATCTTCTTCTTGATCGAAGCAAACCCGGGTCCGGGGATGGGCGTTCTGCTGGCGTACATGTTCTTTGGTCGTGGTAGCGCTCGTCAGTCTGCTGGCGGCGCGGCTATCATCCACTTCCTGGGCGGTATCCACGAAATTTACTTCCCGTACGTGCTGATGAACCCACGTCTGCTGCTGGCGGTAATCCTCGGCGGTATGACTGGCGTGTTCACGCTGAGCGTGCTGAACGGCGGCCTGGTTTCTCCGGCTTCTCCGGGTTCCATCCTGGCCGTACTGGCAATGACACCGAAAGGCACTTACTTCGCGAACCTCGTGGCTATCTTTGCTGCGCTGATCGTCTCCTTCGTTATCTCCGCGATTCTGCTGAAAACCAGCAAAGTGAAAGAAGAAGATGACGATATCGAAGCGGCTACCCGTCGTGTACAGGACATGAAAGCACAGTCTAAAGGCGCTACCCCGCTGGCCGCTGGCGACGTGACCAACGACCTGAGCCACGTTCGTAAAATCATCGTTGCGTGTGATGCCGGTATGGGCTCCAGCGCAATGGGTGCCGGTGTGCTGCGTAAGAAAGTTCAGGATGCCGGTCTGACCAACATCTCTGTGACCAACAGCGCTATCAACAGCCTGCCGTCTGACGTTGACCTGGTGATTACGCACCGTGACCTGACCGAGCGCGCTATGCGTCAGGCTCCTCAGGCACAGCACATTTCGCTGACCAACTTCCTGGACAGCGGCCTGTACACCAACCTGACTGAACGCCTGGTTGCCGCACAGCGCCACGTGGACAATAGCGTAAAGGTTCAGACCAGCTTGCAGGATAGTTTTGACGCTGGCGACAGCAACCTGTTCAAGCTGGGCGCAGACAATGTGTTCCTGGGTCGTACAGCCAGTAACAAAGAAGAAGCTATCCGTTTTGCCGGCGAACAACTGGTGAAAGGCGGTTATGTTCAGCCGGAATACGTTGAAGCGATGCTGGAACGCGAAAAACTGACCCCGACTTACCTGGGTGAGTCCATCGCGGTACCGCACGGCACCGTTGAAGCGAAAGATCGCGTGCTGAAAACCGGCGTAGTATTCTGCCAGTACCCGCAAGGCGTGCGTTTCGGTGAAGAAGAGGATGACATCGCCCGTCTGGTTATCGGTATCGCTGCACGCAATAACGAGCACATTCAGGTGATTACCAGCCTGACAAACGCACTGGATGATGAAACCGTTATCGAGCGTCTGGCAAATACCAACAGCGTTGAAGAAGTGTTGGCGCTGCTGAAAGCGTAACCCTGGTCCCGGATAAGCGAAGCGCATCCGGGAGACACCTCCCCTCTCCCTCAGGGAGAGGGTTAGGGTGAGGATAATTTCACGTGGTTCCTCACCCCAGCCCTCTCGGGTAAAAACATTGATTAAGGTTAATTCTATGAAAGCATTACATTTTGGCGCAGGTAATATCGGACGTGGCTTCATCGGCAAACTGCTGGCTGACGCGGGGATTACGCTGACATTCGCCGATGTTAATCAGGTGGTTCTCGACGCCCTTAATGCCCGTCATAGCTATCAGGTTCACGTTGTTGGTGAAAAAGAGCAGGTAGACACCGTTTCCGGCGTCAATGCGGTGAGCAGCATCGGCGACGATGTGGTTGATCTGATTGCCTCTGTTGATCTGGTAACAACCGCCGTTGGTCCGGTGGTTCTGGAGCGTATCGCCCCGGCCATCGCCAAAGGCCTGGCAAAACGTAAGGCGCAGGGCGTAGAAGCCCCGCTGAATATCATCGCCTGTGAGAACATGGTGCGCGGCACCTCTCAGTTAAAAGGCCATGTGTTCAATGCGCTGGCAGCAGAAGATAAAGCGTGGGTTGAAGCCCATGTCGGCTTCGTTGATTCCGCAGTGGACCGCATTGTTCCGCCTTCTGAATCTGCAACTAACGATCCGCTGGAAGTAACCGTAGAAACCTTTAGCGAGTGGATTGTTGATAAAACCCAATTTATTGGCGACCTGCCAAACATTCCAGGCATGGAATTAACCGACAATCTAATGGCGTTTGTTGAGCGCAAGCTCTTCACGTTGAACACCGGGCATGCTATAACCGCGTACCTTGGACAACAGACCGGTCATCAGACCATTCGCGACGCCATTCTGGATGACAGCATCCGTGCAGTGGTGAAAGGCGCAATGGAAGAGAGTGGCGCGGTTCTGATCAAGCGCTACGGCTTCGATGCTGCCAAACACGCCGCGTATATCGAAAAAATCCTTGGTCGTTTTGAGAACCCATACCTGAAAGATGATGTTGAGCGCGTAGGTCGTCAGCCGCTGCGTAAACTGAGCGCAGGCGATCGTCTGATCAAACCGCTGCTCGGCACGCTGGAATATGGTTTACCGCACGCGAACCTGGTAAAAGGTATCGCCGCTGCCATGCATTACCGCAGTGAACAGGATCCACAGGCGCAGGAATTAGCGACCTTAATTGAAGAAAAAGGCCCACAGGCCGCGCTGGTGCAGATCTCCGGTCTGGACGCAGCAAGCGACGTGGTAGCCGAAGCTGTTAACGCATACAACGCAAAGGCATGATGCCGAGTTTGGCGCGGGACATCCCGCGCCTGTTAACAAGATTGTCAGATATGCAGGCAATAATGGAACTAACACAGGCTTTCGAAAACCGTGTGCTCGAGCGTCTGAATGCTGGCAAAACCGTACGAAGCTTTCTGATTGCCGCCGTCGAGTTATTGACCGAGGCGGTGAATATCCTGGTGCTTCAGGTCTTCCGCAAAGACGACTATGCAGTGAAATATGCTGTAGAGCCGTTGCTTGACGGAGATGGACCGCTGGGCAATTTGTCCGTGCGCTTAAAACTGATTTATGGGCTTGGCGTAATCAGTCGGCATGAGTATGAAGATGCGGAATTGTTGATGGCGTTACGTGAAGAACTGAATCACGACGGCACTGAATACGCCTTCACGGATGATGAAATCCTGGGGCCGTTTGGCGAACTGCACTGCGTGGCGGCGCTGCCTGCAACACCGCCCTTTGATACCAGCGACCCCGACCTGTTTGCTATGCAAAAACAGCGTTACCAGCAGGTCGTTCGTTCAACCATGGTGCTTTCCCTGACGGAGTTGATTTCCCGAATCAGCCTGAAAAAAGCATTCCAGAAATAAGCTTACTCTGTCTCTTCTTCATGAACACATGCAGGCCGATAAAGATGGCGATAATATTCCAGCCTTTCACGGTACATATCGACCTTATCTGTGGGAATATCATCAGGAACACGGTCTTTCTTATGCTGATGCGCCAGGTACTCACGGAACGCCTGGCTTGAAGCCATAAAATCGATCGCTTTATCGATGATTTGTGGGGTGTAGTCACCTAATTTAGCCATTTTCTCCTCTCCTTTTTGCCCAACCGTAAAACAAAGATGGACCTGCATGCGGGATACTTTTAGTGTTTCCGTGCTTTTCTGGGGTTGTTCGCCGCAATGCGGTATCCTTATATTTTAATCTGCAGAAATACATTCCTATGAAAGAAGTTGAAAAGAACGAAATTAAACGCCTGAGTGACCGTCTGGACGCTATCCGTCACCAGCAGGCCGGTTTGTCGCTGGTGGAATCCGCCGAAAAATATGCGGAGCTGGAGAAAGAAAAAGCGACTATCGAAACTGAAATTGAACGTCTGCGTGGCCAGTACAGCCAGAAACTCAGTAAAGAAGCACAAAAGCTGGTAAGCATGCCGTTCAAGCGCGCCATCACCAAAAAAGAGCAGGCCGATCTGGGCAAGCTGAAAAAAAGCGTGCGGGGTATTATTGTTGTGCACCCGATGACCGCGCTGGGCCGCGAAATGGGCCTCAAAGAGATGACAGGCTTCTCGAAAACCGATTTCTGATCCCGCTTCCCCTTCTTCACCGAAGGGGAGCCCTTTTTCTGCGTAAAAATCCATCCTATCAGGCGTAATCGGCGCAGGAAGTTTAAGCCTGGACTGCGCGGAAAAACCGGAGCGTACACGGAGCACGTGAGGATTCTGCGCTTCGCTTATCCCTACGGGACAGCCTGAGGGCGTTCAAAACGCTCTGCGTTTTGTTTGAGCACTACCCATGTTCAAACGGGCAAGCAAGAGAGCCTGATGGAATGGATTTCAAGTGGCCCTACCACTTCACGCATTTATGCGCGTCACTTCACACCCCGCAAAATCACATAAAATTAACATTGCCATTACAAACCAGCCAATTAATCTTGTGCTAATGGCATTGTGCTGCCGCTAACTGGCAGTACCACTTTCCCCCGAATTTGACTGACACGGAGCAGATCATGACCGCGATAGCTGAACGGCTTTCTGAGGATGTTGCCCGGCGAATCAGAACGCTTATTCGTGAAAAAGGGCTTGAGGCGGGCATGCGTTTGCCCTCTGAGCGCCAGCTCGCCCTGCAACTTGGCGTGTCGCGCAACTCTCTGCGCGAAGCCATCGCAAAACTCATCAGCGAAGGCGTTTTGCTGAGTCGCCACGGCGGCGGCACGTTCGTGCGCTGGCAGCATGAGGCATGGTCGGAACAGAACATTGTGCAGCCGTTAAAAACGCTGCTTGAAGATGACCCGGATTACAGCTTCGATATCCTTGAAGCGCGCCATGCCATTGAAGGCAGCACCGCCTGGCATGCGGCCTTACGCGCCACACCCATCGAGAAAGAAAAAATTCGTCTGTGCTTTGAGGCCACCCTGGCCGAGGACCCGGATCTTGCGTCACAAGCGGACGTCCGCTTTCACCTGGCAATTGCCGAAGCGTCGCACAATATCGTACTGCTGCAAACCATGCGCGGCTTTTTCGACCTGCTGCAAAGCTCGTTGAAACAGAGCCGCCAGCGCATGTACCAGGTTCCTCCGGTCTTTACGCAGCTCACCGTGCAGCACCGTGAAATTATGGACGCCATTTTTGCCGGAGATGCCGATGGCGCCCGCGAAGCGATGATGGCGCACCTTGGTTTTGTTCACACCACGATTCGTCAGTTTGATGAAGACCAGGCGCGCAGCGCGCGCATCACTCGCCTGCCCAATGAACGGCATTCGCATTCTTTTGGAGACCCAGCATGATCATTTCCGCCGCCAGCGACTACCGCGCTGCCGCCCAACGCATACTGCCCCCCTTCCTGTTCCACTACATTGACGGTGGTGCCTATGCAGAATACACGCTGCGTCGGAACGTGGAGGATTTGGGTCAGGTTGCTCTGCGCCAGCGGGTGCTGAAAAACATGTCAGCGCTGAGCACGGAGACCACCCTCTTTGGCGAGAAACTGTCTATGCCAGTTGCGCTCGCCCCGGTGGGATTATGCGGCATGTACGCGCGGCGGGGGGAAGTCCAGGCGGCAGGCGCGGCGGATGCGAAAGGCATACCGTTTACCTTATCGACCGTATCTGTTTGTCCGATTGAAGAGGTAGCACCGACCATTAAGCGCCCGATGTGGTTTCAGTTGTATGTTCTGCGCGACCGTGGATTTATGCGCAACGCCCTGGAGCGCGCCAAAGCGGCGGGGTGTTCCACGCTGGTCTTTACTGTTGATATGCCCACACCCGGTGCGCGATACCGCGATGCCCATTCCGGCATGAGTGGACAAAACGCCACATTGCGCCGCTACTGGCAGGCAGTAACGCATCCACAATGGGCGTGGGATGTGGGTCTGCATGGCAGACCGCACGATTTAGGCAATATCTCGACCTACCTGGGTAAACCCACCGGGCTTGAAGATTATATCGGCTGGCTGGCGAACAATTTCGATCCCTCTATATCCTGGAAAGACCTTGAATGGATCCGCGAGTTTTGGGATGGCCCGATGGTGATCAAAGGGATCCTCGATCCCGAAGATGCGCGGGACGCGGTGCGCTTTGGCGCAGACGGGATTGTGGTGTCGAACCACGGCGGGCGTCAGCTTGATGGCGTGCTCTCTTCCGCGCGAGCATTGCCTGCCATTGCCGATGCGGTGAAAGGCGATATCGCAATTCTGGCGGACAGCGGTATTCGCAACGGGCTGGACGTGGTGCGGATGATTGCGCTGGGCGCAGATACGGTGCTGCTGGGCCGCGCTTATCTATACGCGCTGGCGACACATGGCCGCGCCGGGGTGACAAACCTGCTGAATCTGATCGAAAAAGAGATGCGGGTGGCGATGACCCTGACCGGCGCGAAATCCATCAGCGAAATCAGCAAAGACTCGCTGGTGCAGGAGCTGAATAAGATCCCGGCGGCGCTGGCACCGTTGTCGCAGGGGGATGCGGCTTAAATAAGAGCTGCCTGATGCCCTCACCCCGGCCCTCTCCCACAGGGAGAGGGAGAAAAAAGCACCCAGTCTCACACCGGGCAGAGGGAGAGGGTTAGGGTGAGGGCAAAATTCTGCTATCCTGCCCCCCGCTATCAAGGGGGCAGCATGTTAAATATCGTTTTATTCGAGCCAGAAATACCACCGAATACCGGGAACATCATCCGCTTATGCGCTAACACCGGCTTTCGCCTGCACATTATCGAGCCCATGGGATTTACCTGGGATGATAAGCGCCTGCGCCGTGCCGGGCTGGATTACCATGAGTTTGCCGCCGTGAAGCGTCACCACGATTATGCCGCGTTTGTTGAGGCCGAAAAGCCGGAACGTCTGTTTGCTCTCACCACCAAAGGAACGCCAGCACACAGCGCGGTGAGTTATCAGGACGGCGATTATCTGATGTTTGGCCCGGAAACGCGCGGATTACCGATGTCGATTCTGGACGCGCTACCTTCAGGACAAAAAATCCGTATTCCGATGATGCCGGACAGCCGCAGCATGAACCTGTCTAACGCGGTGTCGGTAGTGGTGTATGAAGCCTGGCGCCAGTTAGGATATGCTGGCGCGGTATTGCGAAGCTGAGTCAGTGCTCTCCCGGGGGCGGCGCGTAGCATCGCCTCCGGGCACTCAATCAAATCCCGTCGCCGTACTCAAACCCGTGGTTAATCCCATTAAAATGCTGATCCATATCCATCGCGGGTTTGTCTGATTCCGGTTTGCCGACAATGCGCGCCGGAACGCCTGCGGCGGTGGTGTGCGGCGGTACAGGTTGCAACACCACGGAGCCTGCGCCGATTTTCGCACCGCGGCCAACTTCGATATTGCCGAGGATTTTCGCCCCGGCGCCAATCATTACCCCTTCACGGATTTTCGGGTGACGGTCGCCGCTGGTTTTGCCTGTCCCGCCCAGCGTCACCGACTGCAGAATCGACACGTCATCTTCAATCACCGCGGTTTCACCCACCACAATGCCTGTAGCATGGTCGAGCATGATGCCACGCCCGATTTTAGCCGCCGGGTGGATATCAACCTGGAACGATACAGACACCTGATTTTGCAGGAAAATGGCCAACGCGCGGCGTCCCTGGTTCCACAGCCAGTGGCCGATGCGGTACGCCTGTAGCGCGTGAAAACCTTTCAGATACAAAAGCGGCGTAGAGTATTTATCCACCGCCGGATCGCGGGTGCGCACCGCCTGAATGTCGCAGGCCGCTGAGGCGATCATCTCCGGGTCAGCCGCATAGGCTTCCTCGACCACTTCACGAATGGCGATGGCAGGCATAATGGGTGATGCCAGCTTATTTGCCAGCATATAGCTTAGCGCGCTGCCCAGGTTTTCATGCTTGAGTAACGTTGCGTGGTAAAAACTGGCCAGCATTGGCTCACAGTCCGCCAGCGCCCGGGCTTCGGCTTTAATATTATTCCAGACGATATCCAGTTCTTCACACGGCATTGCTTACTCCAGACGTAATAAGTTCAGCCAGTCACTGCTTAACTGGCTGAGGACATAAACACAAAATCATTCTTACTGTGTCGCGACAGCGAGGCTGGAAACCCCAGACGCTTACATAAGTAAATGACTGAGGTACGCAGCCGAAGCCAACAACCAGGCAGCATGAAGGATGACGTATGTGCTAAATACTACTGCGCTCGTCCTTGCGCGCACGACCTAATAAGGTCAATGCTGCCTCGCGCGCATTTTTTCCGCAATACAATACCTGATAAATTTCCTCGGTTATTGGCATTTCGACACCAAACCGATGCGCCAGAGCGCGAACTTCTTTGGTATTGCGGTAGCCCTCGACAACCTGACCAATCTGGTCCTGCGCCGTTTGCACGTCCATCCCCTGCCCCAGCGCCATACCGAAACGACGGTTGCGCGACTGATTATCGGTACAGGTCAGCACCAAATCCCCTAAACCCGCCATGCCCATAAAGGTGGCAGGATCGGCACCCAGCGCCGCGCCCAGACGTGACATTTCGGTCAAACCACGGGTGATAAGCGCTGTTCGGGCGTTAGCGCCAAAACCGATGCCGTCCGACATGCCTGCGCCAATCGCAATGACGTTTTTCACCGCGCCGCCAAGCTGCACGCCAATGAAATCCGGATTGCTGTAGACGCGGAAGCTTTTACCACAGTGCAGCAATTGCTGGAGATCATCGGCAAAGACCGGGTCAGTCGACGCCAGAGAAATCGCCGTTGGCAACCCTGCCGCCAGCTCCTTCGCGAAGGTCGGCCCGGAGATAACCGCCAGAGGAATCTCATCGCCCAGCACTTCACGCGCCACGTCCTGCAACAGGCGCCCCGTCTCAGCTTCCAGACCTTTGGTGGCCCAGACAATGCGCGCATCGCTGCGCATCAGCGGTTTAATCTGCTGTAAAACAGTGCCAAACACGTGGCTTGGCACAACCACGAGAATGTTACGGCTGGCCGCCAGAGCACAAGCGAGATCGCTTTCCAGCGCAAGCGTATCAGGAAAAGGGACATCAGGAAGGAAAGCGGCGTTACAACGGTCATGCTGTAAGGTCGCAATATGTTTCGGGTCATGGCCCCAAAGAACAACCTGGTGGCCATTTCTTGCCAGTGTGATGGCAAGAGCGGTGCCGTAAGAGCCGGCACCGATCACAGTCATTTCAGCATTGCGTGCGTTCATCAGGCATCCTGATGTTGTTCAGCACCTTCGCCAGCCTGCTGCTGCAGATAGTTCATGAACAGCGCATCAAAGTTCACCGGCGCAAGGTTCAGTTGCGGGAAAGTACCGCGGGAAACCAGGCTGGTGATGCACTCACGCGCGTAAGGGAACAGAATGTTCGGGCAATACGCACCGAGGCAATGCGCCAGTTGGTTACCATCGATACCGTCAATGGAGAAGATACCGCCTTGCTGTACTTCGCACAGGAAGCCCGTTTCTTCACCCAGGGAAGCGGTAACGGTAACACGCAGTACCACTTCATAAACGCCTTCAGCCAGCTGAGTGGATGCAGTATCCAGATCCAGTTTCACTTCCGGCTGCCAGTCTTTCTGAAACACATGCGGAGCATTCGGTGCTTCGAAAGAGATATCTTTAGTGTAGATGCGTTGAATCTGGAAAGTCATTTCCGTGTTGTTTTGTTCAGACATGTCTAAAACCCTTAAGTGTTGTCCTTAATACGCTTTATTCTTCAGGCTGCCTCTGTTTGTCGGCCTTGACGCAACGTGAATCACTTCTTCTATGCATTAACGCAACAGGGGATCGAGCCCACCGCGCGCGTCCAGCGCATATAAATCATCACAGCCGCCAATGTGCTGTGCATCAATAAAAATCTGCGGTACCGTCGTACGGCCACTACGCTTAATCATCTCTTCGCGTTTCACCGCGTCGCCATCGATCGGCAGTTCTTCAAAAGAAACGCCTTTGCTGCTCAGTAGCGCTTTTGCGCGATGGCAAAACGGGCAGGTTGCTTTGGTGTAGATCTCAATATTGGCCATGACTTTGCTCCAGTTGTTTCACCCAATGGATTTCATATTGCAGGAAGGCGGCAAAATTATGAATCCCAGGAGCTTACCTCAGTAAGTGACCAGGTTGAATAATTGCAGCCAACGCCCCTGCGGCATGAAAGACGACGGGTAAATTACTTACCGCGTACCAGCGGAAGATTCTCACCGCTCCAGCCTGCGATGCCTTCTTTGAGCACGAAAACTTGCTCGAAACCGGCTTTGATCAGTGCGTTTGCAGGTTCCTGAGCCTGCATCCCAGAGCCGTCCACGACGATAACCGGTTTGCTTTTATGTTTCTCAAGCTCACCTACATTATTGGCCTTGATTTCGGTTGGCAGCAAATTCACTGAGCCTGCGATGTGACCTTTTCGGAAATCATCGCGCTGGCGCAAGTCCACGATAACAGCATCTTCTTTGTTGATCAGACGCGTCGCTTCACCACGAGTGATCACTTTCACTTTCGATGCGAGGCCTTTGAACGTCATGAACAGCACCGCCCCCAGTAATACAACCCAGGCGAGGCAAAGTACGGGGTGGCGACTAACAAATTGCATAATTTCTTGCATGGGGGGTAACAGCTCCCGAATCAGTGAGTAAAAACCAGGAAAGGAGTATACCTGTGCGGTGTAGCAAATACAGCCAGCGAGCGTAATGGAATGCATTTTCTGCGGACTGTTACGAAAAAAATTCATCAACGCCGTGAAATCCTCACCTCCTGCGGCGGTATTCTTTGATCTTCTGCGGCTATTTTATCGATTCAGCTGTAGTAAAATTACGCAAATTTTTCGTCTTTGAGCATGAGGTTGTCGCAATGTCGGTTTCTAAAAAACCTATGGTACTGGTGATCCTGGATGGCTATGGCTACCGTGAAGAGCAGCAGGATAACGCAATTTACAGCGCAAAAACCCCCGTTATGGACGCATTGTGGGCCAAACGTCCACATACTCTGATTGACGCTTCTGGTCTGGAAGTCGGCCTGCCGGATCGCCAGATGGGTAACTCCGAAGTGGGTCACGTCAACCTGGGTGCTGGCCGCATCGTGTATCAGGATTTGACCCGTCTGGATGTTGAAATCAAAGAGCGTACCTTCTTCACCAACCCGGTACTGGCGGGCGCGGTGGATAAAGCCGTTGTTGCGGGCAAAGCCGTTCATATCATGGGTCTGCTGTCTGCCGGTGGCGTTCACAGCCATGAAGATCACATCCTGGCCATGGTAGAGCTGGCCGCTGAGCGCGGTGCGGAAAAAATCTACCTGCACGCATTCCTGGATGGTCGCGATACGCCGCCGCGTAGCGCTGACTCCTCACTGAAACGTTTTGAAGACAAGTTTGCCGCCCAGGGCAAAGGCCGGGTGGCATCTATCATTGGCCGTTACTACGCCATGGACCGCGATAACCGCTGGGACCGTGTTGAACAAGCCTATGACCTGATGACGCTGGCAAAAGGTGAATTCCAGTTCGCGACCGCGGTTGAAGGCCTGGCTGCTGCCTATGCGCGTGACGAAAACGACGAATTCGTGAAAGCCACCGTGATCCGCGCCGAAGGCCAGCCCGATGCGGCAATGGAAGACGGCGACGCGCTGATTTTCATGAACTTCCGCGCAGACCGCGCGCGTGAAATCACCCGTGCATTTGTTAACAGCGATTTCGACGGTTTCTCCCGTAAGAAAGTAGTGAACCTCGATTTTGTCATGCTGACCGAATATGCCGCAGACATCAAAACCGCCGTTGCATACCCGCCTGCCTCCCTGGCGAACACCTTCGGCGAATGGATGGCGAAGAAAGACAAAACGCAGTTGCGTATCTCTGAAACGGAAAAATATGCTCACGTGACGTTCTTCTTCAACGGCGGCGTTGAAGAGCCGTTCCCGGGCGAAGATCGTATTCTGATTAACTCTCCGAAAGTGGCGACCTACGATCTGCAGCCGGAAATGAGCTCCGCAGAGCTGACAGAAAAACTGGTTGGCGCTATCACCAGCGGTAAGTACGACACCATCATCTGTAACTACCCGAACGGCGACATGGTCGGCCATACCGGTGTGATGGAAGCGGCAATCAAGGCAGTTGAAGCGCTGGACCACTGTGTTGAGCAGGTAACCAAAGCGGTGGAATCCGTTGGCGGTCAGTTGCTGATCACCGCTGACCACGGTAACGCTGAGCAGATGCGTGACCCGGCAACCGGCCAGGCGCACACTGCCCATACCAACCTGCCAGTCCCGCTGATTTACGTTGGCGATAAAGCGCTGAAAGCGGTCGAAGGTGGCAAACTTTCCGATATCGCACCGACCATGCTGACCCTGATGGGCATGGAAATCCCGAAAGAGATGACTGGTAAGCCGCTGTTCATCGTGGAATAATCGCTCCCCATGAGGGGAAAGGCGATTTTTTCTGTCACATTGGCCGCAGTCAGGCCTTTGCTTTGCGCCAGCGCTTTTAGCGCTGGCGCATTGTTGTGCGCCTTTTCTGCCCACGCGGATGACCGCGACCAGTTAAAATCCATTCAGGCGGATATCGCCGCAAAAGAACGCGACGTACGCCAGCAGCAACAGCAGCGTTCCGGCCTGCTTGCGCAACTCAAAGAGCAAGAAGTCGCCATCTCCGCAGCCACACGTCAGTTGCGCGAAACGCAGAACACCCTCGCCCAGCTCAATAAGCAAATCGATGCCATGAACGCATCTATCGCCAAACTGGAAAAACAGAAGGCGACACAAGAGCATAACCTGGCCGCCCAGTTGGATGCCGCGTTCCGCCAGGGTCAACATACTGGGGTTCAGTTGATTCTCAGCGGGGAAGAAACCCAACGCGGGCAACGTCTGCAGGCCTACTTCGGCTATCTCAACCAGGCAAGGCAGGAGACCATCGCGCAACTCAAGCAAACGCGCGAAGAGGTTGCCACGCAAAAAGCGGAGCTGGAAGAGAAGCAGAGTCAGCAGCAAACGCTGATGTACGAACAAAAAGCACAGCAGGCGAAGCTTGAACAAGCACGCAACGAGCGTAAGAAAACGCTCGCCGGGCTGGAGTCATCTATTCAGGAAGGGCAGCAGCAGTTAGGCGAACTGCGGGCGAACGAATCCCGTTTGCGCGATCGTCTGGCCCGTGCCGAAGCCGCAGCCAAAGCCCGCGCCGAGCGTGAAGCTCGCGAAGCGCAGGCCGTGCGTGAAAAACAGCAGGATGCATCCCGTAAAGGCACCACCTACAAACCGACCGAAGGCGAACGTTCACTGATGTCCCGTACAGGTGGGCTGGGCGCGCCATCCGGCCAGGCTTACTGGCCTGTTCGCGGTCCGTTGCTACATCGTTATGGCGAACAACTGCAGGGTGAGCTACGTTGGAAAGGGATTGTTATCGGTGCGTCTGAGGGTAGCGAAGTCAAAGCCGTGGCCGACGGGCGGGTGATCCTCGCCGACTGGCTGCAGGGGTATGGCCTGGTGGTCGTGGTTGAACACGGCAAAGGCGATATGAGTTTGTACGGCTACAACCAGAGCGCGCTGGTGAGCGTAGGCGCGCAAGTCCGCGCCGGTCAGCCGATAGCCCTTGTCGGGAGCAGTGGCGGTCAGGGTAGACCTTCACTTTATTTCGAAATTCGCCGCCAGGGTCAGGCGGTCAATCCACAGCCGTGGTTGGGAAGATAAGTTTTGCTTCAATTTCGTCGCGTTGTTGTTGTCGCTGCCAGCATGCTGGCTTTTTCTGTGCCAGCGTTTGCTGGCAAACTCGCCATTGTTATTGATGATTTCGGTTATCGTCCACAGACCGAAAATCAGGTTATTGCCATGCCTGCGGCGGTCACCGTTGCCGTGCTGCCAAACGCGCCACACGCAAAAGAGATGGCCACCAAAGCCCATAATGCCGGGCATGAGGTGCTGATCCATCTGCCCATGGCGCCGCTCAGCAAACAGCCACTGGAAAAAGATACCCTGCGCCCGGATATGAGCAGCGCGGAGATTGAGCGCATCATCAGCGATGCGGTCAGCAAAGTGCCGTATGCCACCGGGTTAAACAACCATATGGGCAGTGCCATGACCTCCAGCCTGTTTGGCATGCAGAAGGTGATGCAGGTTCTGGGGCATTACGATCTCTACTTTCTGGACAGCATGACCATCGGCAACAGCCAGGCGATGCGCGCCGCAAGCGGTACGGGCGTGAAAGTCATCAAACGTAAAGTGTTTCTTGATGACACGCAAAACGAGAGCGATATTCGCTTTCAGTTTAATCGTGCCGTCGATCAGGCGCGTCGTAGCGGTTCAGCCATCGCTATCGGCCACCCGCACCCAACCACAGTACGTGTGCTGCAACAGATGCTTTACAACCTGCCTGCGGATATCACCCTGGTTCGCGCGGGAAGCCTGCTAAATGAACCGCAAACGGATACCTCAACGCCGGGCCAGGTGCCGCCACGCAATCAGCCACCGCGTAACCCGTTCCGGGGCGTGAAGTTGTGCAAAGCGCCGCATAAACCGCAGCCCGTTTATGCCAGCTATTTCTTTACGGTCGTGAAGGACAGCATCAGTGAGAGTACGCTGGTGAAATATGTCACGAATGAGTGGCAAGGCTGGGGTAAAAAACACCCCTAAACCGTACGGGTGTTTTTCTTTTCTTCTGCCACAGCGTTTTTTTCATCGTTGTGGCCATTGTGGGCATACCAGGCTTTGAAATATTTAAGAAAGCTGTACAAGGTGGCATATAAACCTGTCACCGCGCCCACTTTGCCGTTACGCCATGCGCCGCTAAATAAATACCATTTAAAGAACGCACCGATGGCGCTAATAATTCCACGGCCAATGGAGGGGCGGACTTTCTGATATTTCACCAGTCGCGTGGTGTAACTATTAAGTTTACTGAATACTTCATGCAGCGAATAAAACGTATCGTGACGCACATGTCCTGGTATTTTTGTCGATGCCGAATAACCTTCCACCTGATCATCAACTGCACGATTGTTAAAACGCGCCGTGCGGCGGTTATATAAACGCACGGGGAAATCAGGGGAGGAGACAGGATATATCGTGCGGGTTTGTTCACCCAGCACATACCAGTAACGCGGCAAACGCCATGCCTGGTCAGCACCTGGCTCATCACCTGCTTTTAGCTGCAAAATAAAGTTTACCGTCTGCTCATCAAGGATTTCATCGCTATCCATACAGAGCACCCAGTCATGCGCAGCCAGGCTGGTTGCGTGATTCATCTGCGCGCCATGCATCGCATAGGGATGATAATGAACATGAAGATCATATTCCCGACAAATATCCAGCGTCTCGTCTGTACTACCGGAATCCAGAACCACAAAATCATCCGCGATTTTAAGCAGTGGCGGGAGAACGTCCCGTAATAAGCGAGCGGAATTGCAGGTTAACAGACACACCGAAAGTTTGAACATAATTAGCCGCACTGAAAAGGTTAAACGGATCGTCAACGAACTCTACTTTCTAATGTAGAACACTGTTACGGAAATTGTGCCTTTAGTGCGATGTAAGGTTGAAAACAGGAAAAGGATAAGAGAAAGACGCCCGCAGGCGTCTTTATTTTTAGTTCCAGCTAAGGATTACCTTACCTGACTGACCAGAACGCATAGCATCAAAACCTTTCTGGAAGTCATCAATGCCGAAACGGTGGGTGATAATAGGCGACAAATCCAGTCCGGACTGGATTAATGCCGCCATTTTGTACCAGGTTTCAAACATTTCACGGCCATAGATACCTTTAATAAAGAGGCCCTTGAAGATCACTTTATTCCAGTCGATAGCCATATCAGACGGCGGAATACCCAGCATCGCAATACGACCGCCGTGGTTCATGGTATCAAGCATGGTACGGAAGGCTGGCGGCGCGCCGGACATTTCCAGACCGACATCAAAACCTTCGGTCATTCCCAGCTCTGCCATCACATCGGAGAGGTTCTCTTTCGCTACGTTGACCGCACGGGTAACACCCATTTTACGCGCCAGATCCAGACGGTATTCATTCACGTCAGTGATAACCACATGGCGCGCGCCAACGTGTTTTGCCACCGCTGCCGCCATAATACCAATCGGGCCAGCGCCGGAAACCAGCACATCTTCCCCAACCAGGTCGAAGGAGAGCGCGGTGTGGACCGCGTTGCCGAACGGATCGAAAATAGAGGCCAGGTCGTCGGAAATGTTGTCCGGGATTTTGAAAGCGTTAAAGGCAGGAATAACCAGGTATTCTGCAAAACAACCCGGACGGTTGACGCCAACACCCACGGTGTTGCGGCATAAGTGCGTGCGGCCAGCGCGGCAGTTACGGCAATGGCCGCAGGTAATGTGGCCTTCACCGGAAACGCGGTCGCCGATGTTAAAACCTTTCACTTCCTGGCCGATGCCAACCACTTCACCCACGTACTCGTGCCCAACCACCATCGGTACCGGGATCGTTTTTTGCGACCATTCGTCCCAGTTATAGATATGCACATCAGTACCGCAAATAGCCGTTTTGCGAATTTTAATCAGCAGGTCGTTATGTCCGACTTCCGGGGCCGGAACATCGTTCATCCAGATGCCTTCTTCCGCTTTCAGCTTAGATAGCGCTTTCATCTTACGTCCTCAGGCGATGACGCCCAGTTGTTTACCGATGCGGGTAAAGGCAGCCACCGCACGTTCGATTTGCTCAGGGGTATGAGCAGCAGACATTTGGGTACGAATACGCGCCTGGCCTTTTGGCACAACCGGGAAGAAGAAGCCCGTCACGTAAATCCCCTCTTTTTGCAGTTCGCGGGCAAAGTTCTGCGCCACTACCGCATCACCGAGCATTACCGGAATGATGGCGTGATCGGCGCCCGCCAGGGTAAAGCCTGCAGCACTCATCTTTTCACGGAACAGACGCGCGTTAGACCACAGACGGTCACGCAGCTCGCTTCCCGCTTCAACCATCTCCAGCACCTTAATGGAGGCAGCGACGATCGCCGGGGCCAGAGAGTTGGAGAACAGATACGGGCGTGAGCGCTGACGCAGCCACTCAACGACCTCTTTACGCGCTGCGGTATAACCGCCAGACGCGCCGCCGAGCGCTTTACCCAGCGTACCGGTAATGATGTCCACACGGCCCATGACGTCGCAGTACTCGTGCGAGCCACGACCGTTATCGCCGACAAACCCCACCGCGTGGGAGTCATCAACCATTACCAGCGCATCGTACTTATCTGCCAGGTCGCAGACGCCTTTCAGGTTGGCAATCACGCCGTCCATCGAGAAGACGCCATCGGTGGCAATCAGCACATGGCGGGCACCGGCTTCGCGGGCCTCTTTCAGACGCGCTTCCAGCTCCTGCATATCGTTGTTGGCGTAGCGGAAACGCTTCGCTTTACACAGACGCACGCCGTCGATGATCGAGGCATGGTTCAGGGCATCAGAGATAATGGCGTCTTCTGCGCCCAGCAGGGTTTCGAACAGACCGCCGTTGGCATCGAAGCAGGAGGAATAGAGGATCGCATCTTCCATACCGAGGAACTCAGCGAGTTTCTTTTCAAGCTCTTTGTGGCTGTCCTGCGTACCGCAAATAAAACGTACAGAGGCCATGCCGAAGCCGTGGCTGTCCATCCCCGCTTTCGCGGCGGCAATCAATTCAGGATGGTTGGCCAGACCGAGGTAGTTGTTGGCGCAGAAGTTAATGACGTGGCTTCCATTCGCCACGGTGATATCAGCTTGCTGGGCCGACGTGATAATGCGTTCTTCTTTAAACAACCCTTCCGCACGTGCGGTCTCCAGGTCGCTCGTTAACTGCTTGTAAAAATCCCCACGCATCGCAATTCTCCAGACTGGGCAAATTTCGGCACATATTACCCAAAGCTATACGTTGATACGAGATGACGCATCACCTGTTGCGCATTTTGTAGCATAAATCACGTGTAAGATTATGGCCTGTCTGTGAATGGCTGTCGGGCTGGCAATGAGATGGTATGATAAGAATCATTAGTGTCTGAGATAGTCTCGGAGCTCCACAATTCAAAGGTCATAGTTATGATTATCGTTACCGGCGGCGCGGGTTTTATCGGCAGCAATATCGTTAAAGCCCTGAATGATAAAGGCATCACCGACATTCTGGTGGTGGACAATCTGAAAGACGGCACCAAGTTTGTGAACCTGGTGGATCTGGATATTGCCGACTACATGGACAAAGAAGACTTCCTTATCCAGATTATGGCGGGTGAAGAATTCGGCGATATCGAGGCTATTTTCCACGAAGGCGCCTGCTCCTCTACCACTGAGTGGGACGGTAAGTACATGATGGATAATAACTATCAGTACTCCAAAGAGGTTCTGCACTACTGTCTGGAACGTGAAATTCCGTTCCTGTACGCCTCTTCTGCGGCGACCTACGGCGGGCGCACCAGCGACTTTATCGAATCACGTGAATATGAAAAACCGCTGAATGTCTACGGTTACTCTAAATTCCTGTTCGATGAGTATGTGCGCCAGATCCTGCCGGAAGCCAACTCTCCGGTTGTCGGTTTCCGCTATTTCAACGTTTACGGGCCGCGCGAAGGGCACAAAGGCAGCATGGCGAGCGTAGCGTTCCACCTCAACACCCAGTTGAATAATGGCGAAAGCCCGAAACTGTTTGAAGGCAGCGACAGCTTCAAACGCGACTTCGTCTATGTAGGCGATGTGGCCGCTGTCAACCTGTGGTTCTGGGAAAATGGCGTATCCGGTATTTTCAACCTCGGGACCGGCCGTGCGGAATCTTTCCAGGCCGTGGCCGATGCCACGCTGGCGTTCCACAAAAAAGGCAGCATCGAATACATTCCGTTCCCGGATAAACTGAAAGGCCGCTATCAGGCATTCACCCAGGCTGACTTAACCAACCTGCGTGCCGCGGGCTATGACAAGCCATTCAAAACCGTTGCCGAAGGCGTAACGGAATATATGGCCTGGCTGAACCGCGATAACGGCACCCATTCATAAAATCATTAAAGCGGTATCAAGACGGCAACTGAGTGAGTCCCCAGGAGCATAGAATAACGATGTGACTGGGGTGAACAAAGGCAGCCAACGCAGAGACAGCTTGAAGGATGAAGTGAATGAAAATATTGGTGATCGGCCCGTCCTGGGTGGGCGACATGATGATGTCGCAAAGTCTCTATCGCACGCTCAAAGCGCGCTACCCCCAGGCGATTATCGACGTGATGGCACCCGCATGGTGCCGTCCGCTGTTATCGCGGATGCCGGAAGTCAACGAGGCGATTCCGATGCCGCTGGGCCACGGCGCGCTGCAACTTGGCGAACGCCGTAAGCTGGGTCACAGCCTGCGGGAAAAACGCTATGACCGCGCATACGTCCTGCCAAACTCCTTTAAATCGGCGCTGGTGCCGTTCTTTGCCAACGTGCCTCACCGTACCGGCTGGCGCGGCGAAATGCGCTACGGCTTACTGAACGATGTGCGTGTTTTAGACAAGCAGGCCTGGCCGCTAATGGTCGAACGCTATGTTGCATTGGCCTACGATAAAGGCGTGATGGCATCGGCGAAAGATTTGCCGCAACCGCTGTTGTGGCCGCAGTTACAGGTGACTGAAAGCGAAAAAGGCCAGACCTGTGCTGCCTTTAGCCTCTCAGCAGAACGTCCGCTGATCGGTTTTTGCCCCGGCGCTGAGTTTGGTCCGGCCAAGCGCTGGCCACACTATCACTATGCGGAACTGGCAAAACAGCTAATTGATGAAGGCTTCCAAATTGTGCTGTTTGGTTCGGCGAAAGATCATGAAGCAGGCAATCAGATTCTCGCGACGCTAAGCGTTGAACAGCAGGCCTGGTGCCGTAATCTGGCCGGAGAAACCCAACTGGAACAGGCGGTCATTCTGCTCGCGTCCTGTAAAGCGGTCGTCAGCAATGACTCCGGCCTGATGCATGTTGCCGCAGCACTCAATCGCCCGCTGGTCGCACTTTATGGGCCAAGCAGCCCGGATTTCACGCCACCGCTGTCGCACAAAGCGCGGGTGATTCGCCTGATTACCGGCTACCACAAAGTACGCAAAGGCGATGCCGCCGAAGGCTATCATCAGAGCCTGATCGACATTACCCCGCAGCAGGTATTGAGCGAGCTAAACACGCTGTTGCTGAATGAAGAAGGATAACGCATGCGGGTTCTTATCGTTAAAACCTCTTCAATGGGTGATGTACTGCATACCCTGCCTGCGTTAACTGACGCGGTACGGGCCATTCCCGGTATTCGCTTTGACTGGGTGGTAGAAGAAAACTTTGCGCAAATCCCGTCGTGGCATGATGCGGTCGACAGGGTTATTCCCGTGGCGATTCGCCGCTGGCGTAAAGCGTGGTTTTCTGCGCCTGTAAAAGCAGAGCGTCGCGCATTTCGTCACGCCGTGCAGGCCGAATATTACGACGTTATCATCGATGCTCAAGGGCTGGTAAAAAGCGCCGCGCTGGTGACACGCCTGGCCCACGGCATCAAACATGGGATGGACTGGCAAACCGCGCGTGAACCGCTGGCGAGCCTGTTCTATAACCGCCGTCACCACATTGCAAAGCAGCAGCATGCGGTGGAACGCACCCGTGAACTGTTCGCCAAAAGCCTGGGCTACGACAAACCGCAAACTCAGGGTGATTACGCCATTGCCCGTCATTTTCCCAATAGCAGCGGCCTGAAAGCGCCGTATGCTGTCTTTTTACATGCCACAACGCGTGATGATAAACACTGGCCTGAGAGCCACTGGCGCGAGCTGATTGGCCTGCTGGCTAACAGCGGTCTGCGTATTAAGCTCCCCTGGGGCGCGCCGCATGAAGAGGCACGAGCAAAACGCCTTGCCGAGGGCTATGATTTCGTTGATGTCCTGCCACGCATGAGCCTGGAGAATGTCGCTCAGGTACTGGCCGGGGCAAAGTTTGTGGTTTCCGTCGATACCGGTCTGAGTCATTTAACGGCGGCACTGGATCGCCCGAATTTGACGCTATACGGGCCAACAGACCCAGGGTTGATCGGCGGTTACGGTAAAAACCAGCGCGAGATGACTAGCGCAACACGAAGTATGGACACAATCACGGCAGATCGTATTTTTGAAATTCTAAAAAACGATCACTATATCGACTCCCTTTAGAAAAATACGCATGCTTATTCCTCTTTTATCACCACCTGCATCTGTGCATAAGATTGTCGTGGTCTGCTGGCCCGGTATCACATCAGACATCACAGTAAATCCTGCACCTAAGGAACATTGCTCAAATCCAGGAATAAATAATGAAACCGCATAAGCAGAAAAAATTTGCGACCCTACGCGCATGGAACCGGAAACGTAACTATTTCATGAAAGCATTGCGCATGCGAATGGCGAAATGGATATGGGATGAACCGGTCAGAAGACCCTTTGATTTGCGGGCGATCAGTAAAGTACTGCTTCTGCGCAACGATGGTAAGATTGGCGATATGATTGTCTCAACATCGCTGATCAGAGAACTTAAGACCAACGGCTATACGGTTGATATTCTGGCAACGCGCAGTAATGTTGTGGTGATTGAGCACAATCCGCACATCCGAAAAATACACTTCGATGATAACCCAAACATTACGACTGAACTGGCGGCTGAGGATTACGATCTGGTGATCGATATGGGTGATAAGATATCGCCCGCCAGTTTCCATTTTTTAAAGAAAATTAAAGCGAAAAACGTTCTCGGTTTTAATAAAGAACAATATAACCTCTACAATAAAACCATCGCCTTTCTGGGTTATCAGGAACATATCACTCATCGCTATGCCTTGCTCATGGATGAGCTAAATTTTAGCCACTCCAGTACAGCTTACGAACTGTTCTATCCGGATGCTATCAATACCGAAACAACGGCTTTCCTACAAACCTTGCCTAATGCAAAAAATATTATCGTTAACCCTTTTGCTGCCGATGCTAAAAGAGAAATGTCTGTCACACAGGTGCGGCAACTTTTTTCTGAACTACGTCAAAAACACCCTGATTATAATATAGTCTACTTTGATCCCAATAAGCGATTTGATATCGAGTTACCCGATGGGGTTTACAAAAATCCACACCCGACTTTATACAGCGCAATGGCTTTGATTGCCCATGCTGATCTGATCATATCGCCGGATACCGCTATCGTACATATTGCTGCGACGTATAATAAACCGCTTGTTGCATTATATGGTAACGAGATGCATGGTAAATATCATAACAATGATATTTGGGGTCCGGGATATGATGCAGCCGTTCAGATCATGACTAAGGACAAATATCACCCCATTTCAACCATTAAAGTCAGTGACATTATCGATGCCGTTGGACATATGCTTCATAAGCATACGACGAATAGTCATGCATAATTAAGGGGGGATGGTTCCCCCCTCATACTATCGTTGCTTGTTAAAAGAAATAGCGCATAACGTTAGCGAAATCAGGAAAAGCATAGCCGTCTGAGCATTAATCAATACGGAATCCGCCAGACCGCAGACAAACATAACGGACAGTGGGAACGCCGCTGACGTAAATACTCTTTTGGTTATCGCAACTCGCAGATAAGAAAGATAAATCAACGCAAAAAATAGCAACCCCAAAACACCCTGCAAGGTTAATATTTCAAGGAATTCATTGTGCATGTTGTATCTGACATTGGTATATCCCTCCAGATTACCTGGATGGTGTTCCTTAATATATGACTGCGCAAATGTCGTCCTTTGATATGGCGTACTGAAAAGAAAATGATGGCTGGCAAAGTGAATACCACTGTCCCAAATTGCTACCCTTGCCCCCAACGATGTTGAGCTATTAGTTTGATAATCTTCAATGTTTTTTATCCCTTCGGCCCAGCGCTGGTTTGTAACACCAATAATGAAGAGAGCTAAAACAAAGCTAGCAATAATAATTGTCCGACCCTTTACATACCTTTTTAAATCGCTATTCATTAAGAGATACAGTACTGTCACGACAATAAATGCCAGAACGGAAATCCGGGTTTCACAAAGTATTAATAACGCGAAAATGATCGCGGCATAAAACAGGTCAAAGAGATGCTCTAAGGCTTGTGATGTTTGCCTCGATAGCGCTAAATAAGAAGCATAAGCCATCAGAATCATATACGATGAACTGCTTGCTGCATCCGCCGTTAATTTTATCCGCTCATGAGTCACATAAAAATATTCGTAGCAGCCAACACCGGCGGTTATAACAATAGCCACAAAAAGAATGACTTTACAAATTGTAATGGTTTTTGCTGTAATAAACTTAGATAAAACCAATGCCGCACCGATCATAAACGCTGACAAAATAAAGCGTTTACCACTGAGATCATAATTCCTTAGATTATTAAGGTCATACTCACTAAAATTTGAGGTATCTGACTTAGAATAAACAAACCAGCAATATCGAATGACACCAGTTATCAGTAAGGCCAAAATCAAGGGAAATACTGGCGTAACGACTGCAAACAGTTCACGGCGTTTAAAATACGCATAGCAAACAATGAAAAAAGAGACATAACCTAACGTATAAAATATTTTTTGAGAAAAACCAATAGTAAAAAGGGTAGTAGATAATGACAGTACCAGCATGATAAAAAACAGATTAGCACTTAATTCTGGGTAATTCTTTCTTCTTGATACATTCTTCATAATGTACCTTGCTTACGTTGCTGCAATATATTTTTGAAATTCGTCATATAGGCATCTTCATAAAAATCATGGATACTGTCTTTCACAATCTCCTGATCTGGCAGTGTTTTACAAAAATCAGGCGCATCAAGGATACTCACTAACTCATCGACATTGTACGTCTCATAGAGTTGCCCATTGATGCCGTCTTTAATGATATCCGAAGGACCACTGACACAATCAGAAGATACACAATAAATACCACGAGCGATGGCCTCTAACAGAACCAGTGGCAATCCTTCCATTGAGGAGGTCAGCACCAGGCAGGTAACCTCTTTAATATTTTTCTCAATGTAATCCCAACTGTTGTCCTGCCAGCCATGCCAGGTAATGTGCTGTGCAATTCCCAGGCTGTCGGCATAGGCCAGGCATCGAGCATAATCCTCACCGTCCCCCAGAATATCGAGAGACCAGGTGGTTGTTAATTTGCTCGCAGCATCAAGCAGGTCTTTAAGATTCTTTTGCCCGGTGAAATGGATGCGGCCGAGGTATAACATCTTCAAACTCTCGGGCCGCTTAATCACAGTCGCCACCTTTCTGACGGGGTTAAATACCACGTCGATAGACTCTGGCGCCGCCCCTAATGCGACCAGTTGATTTGCAATGTCCCTACTGATGGCGAAATGGTGGTCAGCACGCATCAGGTAACGAGGCCGATATCTGCCATTGGGCGGCAAATGCATCCAGGTGGATAAAACTGTCTTTACACGAGAAAGCGTAATTGCGCGCCTGGCAATGAGACATGGAATGGTGTTCATCGCAATGACATGATCTGGTTTATGTTTCGCAATAAATAACGCCAGCATGACAGCATGCATCAAGCGTGTAATTTTTGGGTTACGAGTGATCCTCTTGCTTTGTCCCCAAACAATACCTTCACGCCAGGACGAAGCGGAAAATTCGCAATCGCTATCAAGAAGAAAAAGACCTGCCGAATACTCAGGATCGGCATTTAATTGCAATATGACCTGCCGAGTAACATTTTCCATACCTCCTCTTCCTGCCAGCATTTCAGCGATAAAGAGGATTTTTTTCTTTTCGATCATGAGTATTCTTCTGAGTAATTACTATCATCATAAACATGGTGACTTAACGTAAATCAGTCAAATCCCATGAGTGTCCCACAACGCGGCAGTGGGGCATAAGTCTTATAGTTTTGATGTTTTCTGCTGATAATAGTCCGCCAGAGTCATTCCCTGAACGCGCGGCTGCAGCCATGTAAAGAAGGACTCAAGGTCATCGTACAGACGCTCAATATCCTGTTCATTCTTAAACGTCGGGCTCCCGCCCGGCATATATTCAGACGAGTGCAGCATGTACTCAACGTAGTCGTTGCCCTGCGCCAGCGTCTGCTCCACAACCCGCTGCATCGTCTCAACATTGCCGCCCATCGGGCGTAGCCAATGGACAGAAGGCGAACGCAATTTACCGCGCAGTTTGTCGTAGCCCTGTTTGATACTGTTCATCAGCGCCGAGTGCTTGAACTGAATGCTCATTGGCACCTCAAGCAGCGGCGAATTGCCGGGCTTACTGATGTCGTTTTCATCAAGAAAATAGGCCTGCAACGGGAACTGGCGATAATCCGTGCCTCCGGTTCCCTGGGGTGCCCCTTTCGCGGTTTTCCAGTTCACTTTTGGTGTGACGGAACAGTCCACCTCGTAGCCATATTCGATCAGCAGACGCGCATAACGTTCATCAAAGGCCCAGCGACCGGCACGATGGCTGCGCATTTTGGTCTGGAAGGTGTCCTGCAGGAGTTTGGTCATAAAATCGACCTTTTCCCGCATCAGTGCGTCGGAATATTCAATGAGGTAGGGTTTGTAGCGCCAGTCGTTATCGGTCAGCGGCGTCTCTGGCGGGCTATTCCAGGCATGTAAATGCATGCCGATTTCTGCCGTCCCCTGGGCAATCACGTCCTGGCCAAACTCAATAAAAAACGGGTCGATGGCCATTTCGTAGTTAGTCAGATAGACCGGTTTAAAACCATACTTTTCGCACACAGCCTGAAAACGCGGCAAATATTTCGCATTTTCCGTAGTGATACTGTCATTTTTTTGCCAGAGGTTGTCACCCTCTGTATCGATCGTGATAAGAAATGCCGGTTTCTGCACGTCTTTGTCCTCAGGCTTAGTTATCCGGTCATGGTAGAGCAATACAACGCTTCTCTCAATGCATCTGATAACCTAGAATCAGAGGCTTGTGATCGGATTAAGAAGACCGTATGACGCCCGAAACCCGCCCTTTCGACAGCAAAATGCCTGCGCGCATTTTAGTGATAAAGCTACGCCATCATGGCGATATGCTGCTGATTACACCCGTGATTCAGACACTTCGCCAGCGCTATCCTGACGCGAAAATCGACGTTTTGCTGTATGAAGAGACACGGGATATGCTCGCCGCCAACACCGATATCCATCACATTTACGGCATTGACCGAAAATGGAAAAAACAGGGGCAGCGGCACCTGATCGCGATGGAATGGGGGCTTCTGCGCACTTTACGCAAGCAACATTACGACCTGGTACTGAACCTGGCCGACCAATGGCGCAGCGCTATCGTCACCCGCTTTACCGGCGCCCCACAGCGCATCGGCTTTGATTTCCCGAAACGCCGTCACCCCATTTGGCGTTTTTGCCATACCGTCTTGGCTTCCACACAGGCCCATAACAGCCTGCATACGGTCCAGCAAAATCTCTCCATTCTGGCGCCGCTGGGTATAGAGGTACAAAATGCCCCGGCCAAAATGGCCTATAGCGAGGCGGACTGGCAGACCTGCAAAGCATTGTTACCAGAAGGGTTAACCGGGGGCTATATCGTCGTGCAACCCACCTCACGCTGGTTCTTTAAATGCTGGCGAGAGGATCGGATGAGCACGGTGATTAACGCGCTCTCGGCTGACGGATACACCGTTGTGCTCACCTCTGGCCCGGACGCCAAAGAAAAACAGATGGTCGATACCATTATCGCAGGCTGCCCGGATGCACGCCTGGTCTCGCTGGCCGGTAAACTGACGCTGCGCCAGCTCGGTGCGCTGATTGACCACGCCCGCCTGTTTATTGGCGTCGATTCCGTACCGATGCACATGGCCGCCGCGCTGAATACGCCGCTGGTTGCCTTGTTTGGCCCCTCTAAACTGACCTTCTGGCGTCCCTGGCAGGCTCAGGGCGAAGTCATTTGGGCTGGCGATTACGGCCCGCTTCCCGATCCGGATGCGATTGATACCCGCACTGATGAACGCTACCTGGATTTAATTCCTGAGGAAGAGGTTATCGCCGCGGCAAGAAGGGTTTTAGCATGAGTAAATTTCGCCTGGCGCTGGTCAGACAGAAATACCGCCCTGATGGCGGCGCGGAACGTTTTGTCTCCCGTGCGCTGGAAGCGCTCGATAGTAGCAATCTCGAACTGAATGTCATCACCCGCGAGTGGCAGGGGCCGGTAAAACCGGACTGGCACATTCATATCTGTAACCCCAGAAAATGGGGACGCATCAGCCGCGAACGCGGGTTCGCCAACGCCGCCAGAGCGCTTTGGGAAAGCAAACAGTTCGATCTTGTGCAAAGCCATGAGCGCATCCCAGGGTGCGACCTGTATCGCGCTGGTGATGGCGTGCACCGCCGCTGGCTGGAGCAACGCGCGCGAATTCTCCCCGGCTGGAAACAAGCCTTGTTGTTCGCTGACCGCTATCACCGTTATGTGATGAATGCCGAACGCGAGATGTACCAGCATGACCATCTGCGTGGCGTCATTTGCAACGCTGAGATGATAAAGCAGGAGATCATTGCGGATTTCGGCCTGCCGGCAGAAAAAATCCACGTGATTTACAACGCTATCGATAATCAGCGTTTCACGCCGCCGGATGAAGAGACGTTTGCAGCCCTGCGACAAGCGCGCGGGATCCCACTACAGGCAACCTGCCTGGTCTATGTCGGATCGGGCTTTGAACGTAAGGGACTGGATGCGGCCATTCGCGCTATTGCCCCTACGGATCGCCATCTTTTCGTCGTTGGCAAAGATAAAGACCAGCGTCGCTACGAATCTCTGGCGGCATCGCTCAACTGCGCCAGTCGGGTGCATTTCTTTGGCATGCAAACAGAGACGCTACCGTTCTATCAAATGGCGGATGGTCTGCTGCTGCCAACCCTTTACGATCCGTTCCCCAATGTGATTCTGGAAGCAATGGCCTGCGGTTTACCGGTCATCACCACGACCGGCTGCGGCGGCCAGGAATTCATAGTGCAGGGGCAGAATGGCTACGTATGCGATGCGCTGGATATTCCCGCATTGCAGGACGCCGTTATGGCGCTCCCCGCACGCGCGTTAGGCTCCAGCGAAGGCCAGCATGCCCGGGAGCGTATTTTGTCCTGCACCGCCGGGCGTCTGTCGACGCAACTACTTGCCCTTTACCAGAAGCTGGTGAAATGACCATGCGCATACTGTTTATCATTGATGGATTACCGGGCGGCGGCGCCGAGAAAGTCGTTTTGACGCTCGCAGAGACTTTTTTACGCCAGGGCGATGAGGTATCACTCTTTTCCCTGCGCGACGTCTGCGAATACCCTCTGCCTGACGGGCTGGATTACCGGGTTATCGCCGATAAATGTCGTAAACCCTGGCGTAAGCTGACGGAGATTTCACGTCGTGCGCGCCAGCTTGACGATGCGGTCGTTGATGCCGAACGGTCTGGTCGTTTCGACCTTGTATTATCTAACCTGCATAAAACCGATCGTATTGTGTCGCGCAGTAAAACGCTGCGCTCGCACAACCTCTGGTTCTGTCTGCATGGCGTGTTTTCAACCTCTTATCTTGGCCACCGGACAGGCTTTGACCGCTGGCTAAAACAGCAGAAAATTAAACGCGTTTACCAGGGGCGTAATATCGTTAGCGTCTCCAGCGCCGTCGGGCAGGACCTGGTCGAACAATTCGCCATTCAGCCTGCACAACTGAAAACCATCTATAACCCTTTTGATATTGCCGCGATCCGCGCAAGCGCCGAGGCTCCCTTTGAGATGGCCGGGCAGGATTACATTATCCACGTCGGGCGCCTGCATCCCGGAAAACGTCAGGACCGCCTGATTGAAGCCTATGCGCTGAGTCACATCACCGCGCCGTTAGTGATGCTCGGCCAGGGCAAACCAGAGCAAGAAGAGCGTTTGCGCGCCTTGGCTGAAAAACTGGGTGTGGCGGACCGCGTGCTGTTTAAAGGTTTTCAGAGCAACCCACATTCATGGATGAAACAGGCACGGATGCTGGTACTCAGCTCCGATAGCGAAGGCCTGGGCAATGTCGTCATTGAAGCGCTGATTCTGGGCACTCCCGTTGCCAGTACGCGTTGTCCGGGCGGCATCCCGGAGATCCTGACTGGCCCGCTGGCGCAAGGGCTTGCAGACCTCAATAGCCCTGCGCTGGCTCAGGCGATGCAAAGCATTTACACTAACCCGCCGATTATTGAGCAGGCTGCGCTGGAAAAATTCAGCGTGGAGACAATCTGTCAGCAATATCGCCAGTTAGACAAAGAGTAACTGGCCCCTTACCGATACCGGATCTTTTATGAGTCAAAACCCTTTACTGAGCATCGTGGTCGCGGTGTATAACGGCGGGAAATTTCTCGCACAGTTTTTTGAATGCATTGAACAACAGCAGCTTGAAAGCTATGAACTGATCCTGGTAAACGATGGTTCGACCGATGACAGCCTGGCCGTTATCGATGCCTGGCGCGACAGAATGCAAAACGTTACGCTAATTCAGCAGGAAAACCAGGGCGTTTCCGTCGCGCGAAATTCCGGCCTCGCCATTGCGAAAGGTAAATACCTGACCTTCCCGGATATTGACGACAAGCTCTACCCTGGGATGTTCCGCACGCTGCTGGACATGGCTGAAAAAGGCAATCTTGATGTTGCCACCTGTAATGGCCGCTATGTTTACGAAAAGAACCGTGAAAGCCACCCTATTTTCCCACCTGAGCGCTTATCTTCCACACCGGTATTGCCGGGCCACGTCTGGCTGAAAACCGCGCTCGACTCGCGCAAATTTCTGCACGTCACCTGGCTGAATATCTATCGCCGGGAATTTATTACCCGGCACAATTTTCATTTCGAACCGGGGCTGCGTCATCAGGATATTCCCTGGACCACGGAAGTGCTGCTGGCTGCAGAACGCGTGCAGTACACCAGTGAATCCTTTTATGACTACTACATTCATTCGGAATCGGTGTCGCACAAGCCGGACAATGACGATACGCTGATGCGCTCAGCGCGCCATTACATGAAAATTCTTGAGATGCTGGACGCCATCAATAAGCGTTACCCGGATAAGGCGCGTAACATCTCCGCCTGTCGCTGGCAAATCGCCAAAGAGGGACTTGGCATTATTCATACGTTCGATGAAATGAAAGATGAAGCGAAAAAACGTATTATCATCAGTGAGTTTTTCGATCGTGGAATCTGGCGGCTGATTTGGACCAATGCCAGCTCATTGCGTTTACGCTGGCGTCTGGGGCGCCGTTATTTTCGGATTAAAAAATACCGCGATGTCGCATAGCGTGTGCCGCGTTCCCGCTATAGCCCTGGCGCAGTATCAATGCGCCAAAGAGATAGCTTTAAGCGGGCTAAATGCTTAGAATTTGCCCGCCGAAACTCAAAAAACGGATAATCGCTTGGAATTGTTGTATACCATCCTGCTCTACTTAATTCAGCCTCTGGTGTGGCTGCGGCTTTTGCTTCGCAGCCGCAAGGCCCCGGCTTACCGTAAACGCTGGGCTGAACGCTATGGTTTTTGCCGTAATAAAGTGAAGCCGGACGGTATTTTGCTGCATTCCGTCTCCGTTGGCGAAACGCTGGCGGCCATTCCGCTGGTACGTGCATTGCGCCACCGCTATCCCATGCTGCCCATCACCGTCACCACCATGACACCGACGGGCTCAGAGCGGGTGATGTCTGCCTTTGGCAAAGATGTTCATCATGTCTATCTCCCTTACGATCTGCCCGGCGCGATGGGCCGTTTTCTTGATACGGTCCGCCCAAAGCTGGTGATCGTTATGGAAACCGAACTGTGGCCCAATATGATTGCCGCGCTGAACCGTCGCAAAATTCCGCTGGTGATCGCCAATGCGCGCCTGTCGGACCGTTCGGCCAAAGGCTACGGCAAACTGGGGCGATTTATGCGTCGTCTGCTCAGCAGAATCACCTTGATTGCCGCGCAAACCCAGGAAGATGGCGATCGTTTTCTGCAGTTGGGCCTGAAACGGGGCCAGCTTGCCGTTACCGGCAGCCTGAAATTTGATATCTCCGTCACTCCGGAATTAGCCGCCAAAGCCATAACACTGCGGCGTCAGTGGGCGCCTCGCCGTAAAGTATGGATTGCTACCAGCACCCACGACGGCGAAGAGACAATTATCCTGCAGGCACATCGCAAGTTGCTGGAGACGTTCCCTGATTTACTGCTGATCCTGGTGCCGCGTCACCCGGAGCGCTTCCCTGACGCCCGCGAAATGGTGCGCAAAGGCGGCTTTAGTTTCATCATGAGAAGCTCGGGTGAAATTCCTTCCGGCAGTACTCAGGTCGTTATTGGCGATACCATGGGTGAGCTGATGCTGCTTTACGGTATTGCTGATATGGCCTTTGTCGGCGGCAGCCTGGTCGAGCGCGGCGGTCATAACCCGCTGGAGCCGGCGGCACATGCCATTCCTGTGCTGATGGGCCCGCATACCTTCAACTTCAAAGATATCTGCGCGCGTCTGCAAGCCGCTGATGGCCTGATTACCGTCACCGATGCCGACTCGCTGGTCAAAGAGGTCTCGACCTTGCTGACCGACGAAGATTACCGTCTGTGGTGTGGCCGCCACGCCGTGGAAGTCCTGCATCAGAACCAGGGCGCGCTGACGCGTCTGCTGCAACTCCTGCAACCGTATTTGCCTCAGCGGAGCCATTAATGTCTCAACGCCTGTCGGTGGTCATGATCGCCAAAAACGCGGCAGACCTGCTGCCAGATTGCTTAGCGTCAGTCGCATGGGCCGATGAAATTATCCTGCTCGATTCCGGCAGCCAGGATGCAACATCAGAGGTCGCGCGCGCGGCAGGGGTAAAGGTTTTCACTGATACCAACTGGCAGGGCTATGGTATTCAGCGCCAGAAGGCGCAACGCTTTGCCAGCGGTGACTATGTCCTGATGATTGACACCGATGAACGGGTCACACCGGAACTGGCGCAATCTATTCGCGCGGTACTTGATGCCCCACAGCCGGATGCGGTTTACAGCATCGCCCGTCGTAACTTTTTCCTGGGACGTTTTATGCGTCACAGTGGCTGGTACCCTGACCGGGTGATGCGGCTCTACCCACGCGAGCGTTACCAGTACAACGCCAGTCTCGTACATGAGTCACTGGACACCCAGGGCGCAAAAGTTATCGAACTGAAAGGCGACCTGCTGCATTTAACCTGCCGTGATTTCGCCAGCTTTCAGCGCAAACAGCTCAATTACGCCACAGCCTGGGCGCAAGAACGTCATCAGAAGGGCAAGAAGGCATCGCTGGCGGGTATTTTCACCCATACGCTGGGGGCGTTCCTGAAGACGCTGCTGCTGCGCGGTGGCGTGCTGGATGGCAAACAAGGCTGGCTGCTCGCGGTGGTCAATGCGCAGTATACTTTCAACAAATACACCGAACTGTGGGCGCTAAACCACGGTTACAGCGAGAAAGCCTAAGCGATGAGCACAAAAGCAATTTATCCCGGTACGTTTGATCCCATCACTAACGGGCATATTGATATCGTGACCCGCGCCGCCACCATGTTCGATGAAGTGGTGATGGCGATTGCCGCCAGCCCAAGCAAAAAACCAATGTTTACGCTCGATGAGCGCGTGGCGCTGGCTCAGGAAGCAACCAAACAGATTCCCAACGTCACGGTGATGGGCTTTAGCGATCTGATGGCCAATTTTGCGCGCGCCCAGCAGGCGAACATTCTGATTCGTGGGCTGCGTGCGGTGGCGGATTTTGAATATGAGATGCAACTGGCGCATATGAATCGCCATCTGATGCCTGACCTGGAAAGCGTATTTCTGATGCCATCAAAAGAGTGGTCGTTTATTTCCTCCACCCTTGTAAAAGAGGTGGCGCGCCATGCCGGTGATGTCACTCATTTCCTGCCAGCGAATGTCCACCAGGCGCTGCTGAAAAAGCTGTAGGGCGTTCTTCCCGGAGGCGGCGCTTAACGCGCCTTGTCCGGGCTACCAGTTCGCAGACGGCTGGAAATCTATTGCCCGGTTAAGCGCAGCGCGAGCCGGGATAAACGCAACCACCGCACTTTACTTCTGGCACTGGCGGCAATAAAACGTCGCCCGCTGCGCATGTTTTGACGCAATAATCGGCGTACCACACGCCCGGCACGGCTCTCCTTTACGTCCATAGACCTGCAATTCCTGCGCAAAATATCCGGGCTTACCGTCGCTTTGCAGAAAATCTTTCAGCGTGGTACCGCCCTGCTCGATCGAACGCAGCAGCACGGCTTTAATCGCCCGCACCAGCAGCTCACACTCCTCGCGCGACAGTGACGAGGCCAGTCTGTCAGGATGGATCCCGGCGGCAAACAGCGACTCGCTGGCGTAGATATTGCCTACCCCCACCACCAGCTTGTTATCCATCAGCCAGGGTTTGATGGCGATTTTCTTCTTCGCGCATTTCTGTTGCAGGTAATCGACGTTAAACGCCTCGCTTAACGGTTCCGGCCCCAGATGCGCCAGCACATTGTGACCTTCCAGCTCTTTCGTCCACAACCAGGCGCCAAAGCGTCGTGGATCGGTGTAACGCAACACTTTGCCATTGCTCATCACCAGATCGACATGGTCGTGTTTTTCCGCCGGGAGGTCTTCGGTGAGGATACGCAGGCTGCCGGACATTCCCAGATGGATGATTATCCAGCCGTCCGGTAACTCCAGCAGCAGGTATTTGGCACGGCGCTGCACGCTGAGAACCGGTTTGTCGCTCAGGCGATGAATTTCATCCGAGACAGGCCACCGGAGGCGCCCGTTACGGACGACAGCATGAAGAATTTTGGCGCCGACCAGATGCGGTTCAATACCGCGGCGGCTGGTTTCTACCTCAGGTAACTCTGGCATGTTTATTTCTCCTTATTTCCCCAATGTAATTTGAGTCACAGGAAGGCGGCAAGAAGTGAATCCCGGGCGCTTACCTGAGTAGGGGACCAGGGTGAGCGTACACAGCTAACGTATCTGCGGCTCAAACTACGAAGGGCAAAATGCAAAAAACCCCGCCGAAGCGAGGTTTTCGTACAAAGAAAGCGCAAATTATTTAATTTTTGCTTCTTTGTAAAGAACGTGCTGACGGACAACTGGATCGAATTTTTTCAGTTCCAGTTTTTCCGGCTTAGTACGTTTGTTCTTCGTGGTGGTATAGAAGTGACCAGTACCAGCAGAAGAAACCAGCTTGATTTTCTCACGAATACCTTTAGCCATGATTTATTTCCTCTAAGTACTTAGTACTTTTCGCCACGGGCACGCAGTTCAGCCAGAACTGTATCGATGCCTTTCTTATCGATTACACGCATACCTTTAGCAGATACGCGCAGGGTGACAAAACGCTTCTCGCTCTCAACCCAGAAACGGTGAGAGTGCAGGTTCGGCAGGAAACGGCGTTTAGTCGCGTTCAGTGCGTGGGAACGGTTGTTACCGGTCACCGGACGCTTGCCAGTAACTTGGCAGACTCGGGACATGTCTATTCTCCAAAAATCAAATTAGCTCGAGCTTCGTATGGGGTATTGGCGCCTCGTCAGGCTTTCACAGCCTGGTCTGACGGTTCTAAGCGAACTCGTGTAGCCAGGCCCAATTGCCAAACCCGAGATTCTCAAAGGTGGCGTAGTATACGCTGAGTCGGCGATGTGCTCAAGTCCCGAACAGACAAAGATCCCGATGGATCGCCCAAAGAGGTCTAAATCCAGCCCCGCTCTGCGAACGAAACGTACTCTCCACGGCCTATCACCAGATGATCGAGCACACGAATATCCATAAACTGACAGCACTTCACCACCCTTTCGGTGATGATTCTATCCGCTTTACTGGGTTCAGCGCTACCCGAAGGATGATTATGCGCAAGGATCACGGCGGCGGCATTCACTTTAATCGCCTCGCGGACAATTTCGCGCGGATGCACTTCCACCTGATTAATGGTGCCGGAAAAAAGACGGCAATGCTTCAACACCCGATTTTGGTTGTCGAGAAAGATCGCCATGAAGATCTCGCGCTCTTCGCCCGTCAACTGGCTTTGCAGAAATTCCCGGGTCAGCTCCGGGCTTAACAATGATGTTTCTTCCAGTAGCCGAACGCTGTAGTAGCGCCGCGCCAGCTCGGCAATGCCTTTTAGTTGCGCGTATTTCGCCACCCCAATGCCATTAACGTTGGCAAAATCTTTATAGTCCGCCGAGAGCAGCCCGTAGAGTGAGCCGAAGTGCTGCAGCAAATCACGGGAAAGCGTCATCACTGATTTCCCCTGTGTGCCAGTGCGTAAAAACAGCGCCAGTAGCTCGACATCCGTCAGCGACTCAATGCCCGCACTCATCATTTTTTCTCTGGGCAATGGGGGTAAATAAACTATATCCATGTCGAATCCTCCCTTTTACGCACCATGCTGCCACAAGCGAAAAGGGCCATCGACACGGGATCGCCACACTTGCGTAATACCTCGCAAAGAGCACGACGGGCAAAAGCACGACAGCACCAGGATTGTGATAAAATGCCCGCCTTCTGGTGAAATCCAACAGGAAAGAGTCATGATGAGTCTGGCGGGTAAAAAAATCGTTCTCGGCATAAGCGGCGGCATCGCGGCTTATAAAGCGCCTGAACTGGTGCGTCGTCTGCGCGATCGCGGCGCCGATGTGCGCGTTGCGATGACCGAAGCAGCGAAAGCCTTTATTACGCCGCTGAGCCTGCAGGCGGTTTCCGGCTACCCGGTTTCCGACAGTCTGCTCGACCCGGCCGCCGAAGCCGCAATGGGCCATATTGAGCTTGGCAAATGGGCCGACCTGGTCATTCTCGCCCCCGCCACCGCCGATTTAATCGCGCGCGTCGCCGCCGGTATGGCCAATGACCTGGTGTCGACGATTTGCCTTGCCACGCCTTCTCCGGTTGCGGTTGTGCCTGCCATGAACCAGCAGATGTATCGCGCCGCCGCCACTCAGCATAATTTAGAGGTGCTGGCCTCGCGCGGCCTGTTATTGTGGGGCCCGGACAGCGGCAGCCAGGCCTGCGGCGACATTGGGCCGGGCCGGATGCTGGATCCGCTAACCATCGTTGATCTCGCCGCCGCGCATTTCTCGCCTGTCAACGATCTGCAACATCTGAACATCATGATTACCGCCGGTCCGACCCGCGAGCCGCTGGATCCGGTGCGTTATATTACAAACCACAGCTCCGGCAAGATGGGCTTTGCCATCGCTGCGGCGGCCGCCCGTCGTGGCGCTAACGTGACGCTGGTGGCAGGCCCGGTGTCGTTGGCAACGCCAGAATGGGTCAAACGGATTGACGTGACCACCGCTCTGGAGATGGAGGCCGCGGTACAGGGTCTTGCTCAGCAGCAGCACATTTTTATTGGCTGTGCCGCCGTCGCGGATTATCGCGCCGCCGCCATTGCCGACGAAAAAATCAAAAAGCAAGGCGATGAATTAACAATAAAAATGGTCAAAAACCCGGATATCGTCGCCGGTGTCGCCGCGTTGACCGAGCATCGCCCCTATGTCGTTGGGTTTGCCGCCGAAACAAATAATGTGGAAGAATATGCCCGGCAAAAACGTGCCCGCAAAAACCTCGACCTGATCTGCGCTAACGACGTTTCGCAATCAAATCAAGGTTTTAATAGCGACAATAACGCTTTGCATCTTTTCTGGCAGGATGGCGATAAACATTTACCGCTAAAGAGCAAGGAACAGTTAGGCCACTTATTACTGGACGAGATCGTTACCCGTTATGATGAAAAAAATCGACGTTAAGATTCTGGACCCGCGCGTAGGCAAGCAATTCCCACTGCCGACCTACGCCACCGCCGGTTCTGCCGGCCTTGATCTGCGTGCCTGTCTCGACGACGCCGTAGAGCTGGCACCGGGCGCGACCACCCTGCTGCCGACCGGTCTGGCGATTCATATTGCCGATCCGTCGCTTGCCGCAGTGATTCTGCCGCGCTCTGGCCTCGGCCATAAGCATGGTATTGTGCTGGGTAACCTGGTGGGACTTATTGACTCTGACTATCAGGGGCAATTGATGGTGTCCGTCTGGAACCGTGGTCAGGACAGCTTTACCATTGAACCCGGTGAGCGCATCGCGCAAATGGTGTTTGTCCCGGTCGTTCAGGCTGAATTTAATCTGGTTGAAGAGTTTGACGCCACAGATCGTGGTGAAGGTGGCTTCGGTCACTCCGGGCGTAAATAAGCAGCCCATTTAACGCATCCTGCGGCGAAATAACGCCATAACATTTCCGCAAACACCGGTTTGCGGCCGCCGCGTGGATGTTCGCCTGATAAGCGCTTATTTCAGGGGTATTTTGCAACATGGCAGAAAAACAAACCGCGAAAAGGAATCGTCGCGAAGAAATACTTCAGTCTCTGGCACTGATGCTTGAATCCAGCGATGGAAGTCAACGCATCACGACGGCAAAACTGGCGGCGTCTGTTGGCGTCTCCGAGGCCGCTTTGTACCGTCATTTCCCTAGCAAGACACGCATGTTCGATAGCCTCATTGAGTTTATCGAAGATAGCCTGATTACCCGTATCAACCTGATCATGAAAGATGAAAAGGACACCACAGCGCGCCTGCGTCTGATTGTGCAACTGATTCTGGGGTTTGGTGAGCGTAATCCAGGACTGACCCGCATTCTTACCGGTCATGCGCTGATGTTTGAACAGGATCGCTTACAAGGGCGTATCAATCAGCTTTTCGAGCGTATCGAATCCCAGATTCGCCAGGTGCTGCGCGAAAAGAAGATGCGTGAAGGCGAAGGCTACGTCACTGACGAAACGCTGCTGGCAAGTCAGTTGCTGTCGTTTTGTGAGGGGATGTTGTCGCGCTATGTGCGTAGCGAGTTCAAATACAGTCCGACCGATGAGTTTGAAGCACGCTGGCCCTTGCTGGCCGCGCAGTTGCAATAAGCGATAAGTTATCCCGGATGGCGGTTAACCGCCTTATCCGGGCAACTCTTTCGATCTATCCCAGGTACGCCGGGAATGCTATTAAATCCCGTACTCTTCCCGATATGCCTTCACCGCGGCCAGATGGTCAGCCATTTCCGGCTTCTCTTCCAGATAAGCAATCAGCTCTTTCAGGGTGATAATTGAAATCACTTTGCAGCCGTAGTCGCGCTCCACTTCCTGGATCGCGGAAATATCCGCGCGTCCACGCTCCTGACGATCAAGGGAGATCAGCACGCCTGCCAGCGTCGCGCCGTTCGCCTGAATTATCTCCATGGATTCGCGAATTGCCGTACCGGCAGTGATCACATCATCCACCAGCATGACGCGGCCCTGCAATGCGCTGCCGACCAGCGTGCCGCCTTCACCGTGATCTTTGGCCTCTTTGCGGTTAAAGCAATACGGCACGTCACGCTCGTGGTGCTCAGCCAGCGCGACTGCTGTGGTGGTCGCGATAGGGATACCTTTGTAGGCCGGGCCAAACAACAGGTCGAAATCAATTTTCGAATCCACCAGCGCGGCGGCGTAAAAACGGCCCAGCAACGCCAGGTCGCGCCCGGTATTAAACAGGCCGGCGTTAAAGAAATAGGGGCTCTTACGCCCGGATTTCAGGGTGAACTCGCCAAACTTGAGTACCTGTTTGTTAAGCGCAAACTCAATAAACTCACGCTGATACTGTTTCATGGATTCGCTCCTCATCTTAGAACCTATCCCATCAGGCTATCTTACTTGCCAGTTTTAACCCGGGCAGTGCTCGAATCCTCATGTACGTCGTGTACGTTCCGGATTTTCCGCGCTGTCCGCGTTCAAACGGTCTTCGCCGATTACGCTGGCTGGGAAAGGATTTCACTTTTCTATGGACAAAAAAAAGGCGACTTCTCAGTCGCCTTAAAAACTAGTTTGCCAACGCCGCTTTCTGCGTCGCAATAATCGATTCGATTCCCCCTCGGGCCAACGCCAGCAAGGTCAGGAGTTCTTCGTGGGTGAACGGTTCGCCCTCGGCGGTGCCCTGAACTTCAATGATGCGCCCATCTTCGGTCATCACCACGTTCATATCGGTTTCCGCTGCGGAGTCTTCCACGTATTCCAGATCGCAAACCGCTTCGCCATTAACGATGCCGACTGAAACCGCCGCCACCAGCCCTTTCATCGGGTTCGCTTTCAGTTTGCCTGCGCTTACCAACGCGTTCAGCGCATCGGCCAGCGCAACGCATGCTCCGGTGATGGAGGCAGTACGGGTACCGCCATCGGCCTGAATCACGTCGCAGTCCAGGGTGATGGTGTATTCACCCAGCGCCGTTAAGTCTACCGCCGCACGCAGCGCACGGGCGATAAGACGCTGAATTTCCATGGTGCGCCCGCCCTGTTTGCCCTTCGCCGCTTCGCGCGCGTTACGGGTGTGGGTGGAACGCGGCAGCATGCCATATTCAGCGGTGATCCAGCCCTGGCCCTGGCCTTTGAGGAAACGCGGCACACCCTCTTCAAGGGTGGCGGTGCACAGCACTTTGGTATCACCAAATTCAACCAGCACGGAGCCTTCTGCGTGTTTTGTGTAATTACGGGTCAGGGTGACGGGACGCACCTCGGTGGTGCTACGGCCTGATGGACGCATGATGATTTCTCCGGCTGTTACGAATGTGGCTGCGCATTATACTGGCTTACCAAGGTTATTCCTATCCTGATAAGCCCATGAAAGCTATAATCCCCGCATCTCTCCTTAAAAAACGGGAACGTCTATGATCCGCAGTATGACCGCCTACGCCCGGCGTGAAATCAAGGGTAGCTGGGGCTCTGCCTCATGGGAACTGCGCTCGGTAAACCAGCGTTATCTTGAAACTTACTTCCGTCTGCCGGAACAATTTCGTAGCCTGGAACCTGTGGTTCGCGAGCGCATCCGTACGCGTCTGACTCGCGGGAAAATCGAATGTAATCTGCGTTTTGAACCTGACGCCAGCGCCCAAAGCGAACTGATTCTCAACGAGAAACTGGCAAAACAGCTGGTGAACGCCGCCAACTGGGTCAAAATGCAGAGCGATGAAGGCGAAATCAACCCGGTGGATATTCTGCGTTGGCCGGGCGTTATGGCCGCTCAGGAACAGGATCTGGACGCGATTGCCGCTGAAATTCTTTCTGCCCTTGATGGCGCGCTGGACGATTTTATCGTCGCCCGCGAGACCGAAGGCCAGGCGCTGAAAGCCTTAATTGAGCAGCGTCTGGAAGGCGTCAGCACTGAAGTGAAAAACGTGCGTGCACAGATGCCGGAAATCCTGCAATGGCAGCGCGACCGCCTGGTAGCAAAACTGGAAGAAGCGCAGGTCCAGTTGGAAAATAATCGACTGGAACAAGAGCTGGTGCTGATGGCACAGCGTATCGACGTTGCCGAAGAGCTTGACCGTCTGGAAGCGCACGTTAAAGAAACCTACAACATCCTCAAGAAGAAAGAGGCTGTGGGCCGCCGTCTCGACTTTATGATGCAGGAGTTCAACCGTGAGTCGAACACCCTGGCGTCTAAATCTATCAATGCCGATGTCACCAATTCAGCCATTGAGCTGAAAGTGTTGATTGAGCAGATGCGCGAGCAGATTCAGAATATCGAGTAAGATTTCACGCGATCTCGCGTAGTCTCACCAAGTCTCGTCAGGATAAAAAGGCCATTGTAAATCATGGCTTTTTTTGTTTTATATAGTCTCATATCGTATCACTACAGCGCGTGTTTCATGTGTACATAGACGTGTACATATCAGCATTTATGACACGCGGTTTATGTACACATAAATGAGACAAGTTAAGCATGGCAAAACTGACAGACATACAAATCAGAACATGGATAAAGTCGGGCGAACATTTTGATGGGCGATCTGATGGAGGTGGGCTGTATTTATGCTTCCCTAAGAACTATGCAATCCCGTTTTGGCGTTTTCGCTATCGCTTTGCAGGCAAACAGCGGGCAATGGTTATAGGGACGTACTCTGAGCTATCACTCGCTAAAGCGCGTGAGACAGCTAGAGAGCAGTCGGCTCGTGTCGCTTTGGGATATGACGTTGCGGGAGAAAAACAAGAACGCAAAGCAGAAGCATTGAAGAAGATGGAGGAAGAAAAACATGCGCTGCGTGTTTCAGAATTAGCTGCTGAATACTTCGAGCGTCAAATCCTCAATCGCTGGAAGCATCCAGACATTCTGCGTCGCCGTATAGACAAAGACATCAATCCGGCAATAGGACATCTCAGAATTGAAGATGTCCGCCCCAGACACATTGACGACATGCTGCAAAAAATCGTCCAGCGTGGTGCGCCTACAGTCGCTAATGATGTATTGAGATGGACTCGCCGTATCTTTGATTACGGAATAAGACGCCATATGCTGGAGACGAACCCTACTGGCGCTTTTGAAATTGATGATGCTGGTGGGCAGGAAAAAAGCAGAGAGCGCTGGTTAAGCCGTGATGAGCTTGTACGGTTCTTACAAGCAATGCCAATGACAAAAGGTTTCTCACGTCAAAACGAGCTGACAATGAAGCTTCTGCTGGTGTTCTGTTGCCGTAAGATGGAGCTTTGCGGTGCACGCTGGGAGGAGTTCGATCTTGATGAAGCTGTCTGGCACTTACCCGCAGAACGAGTTAAGAATGGTGATGCGATCGATGTCCCTATTCCCACACCAGCGCTTGTATGGCTAAAAGAACTGCATCAAATGTCGTGTAATAGTCAGTGGGTGCTTCCTGCAAGAAAAATGCAGCACCGGATGATCCCCCACATTCAGGAAAGTACACTCCCTGTAGCATTGAGCAAGGTGAAAGGTAACCTCCCCGACGTACCTAATTTTACTATTCATGATTTTCGACGTACTGCGCGATCGCATCTGGCGGCGTTAGGGGTTGATCCCGTAGTTGCAGAGCGCTGTCTGAACCACAGAATCAAAGGGGTAGAGGGGATTTATAACCGCTATCAGTATTTCGATGAGAGGAAGCAAGCGCTTGAGCTTTGGGCTGACTTGCTCATTTCCTTAGAAAGAGGCGAGACGTACAACGTGAGGCCACTGAGAAAGCAAACAGCGTGATGGTAATCAACCGAGTCATCATGAAAGTCCCAAAGACGATGAAAATTGATTGAATGTATGGTGCTTTAGTTGCTGGAGATGGAGGTTTTTCAGACAAATGCTAGGGTAGAGCTGTCAAAGAGCTGATTAAAACAGAAGTGTTTGAGTCAATACCCTTGATAGGTGCAAGATACAAGTTAGATTTCTACACAAGTTCCAAGAGCTGCAACAGGTTGCATAATTTGATAGTCATAATGAAACACAGGCAATAACAAAAATGGATTAAAATCATATGTTTATAAAAAAAGTCACTTTGGTAAACTATCGAAATTTCAAAGGTGCTAATTTTTACTTTGATAAAGGCATAAATACAATTATTGGTGAGAACGCATCTGGGAAAACAAATTTATTCAGAGCGATAAGATTGCTACTTGATAGCTCGATGCCAAGATATTCTTTAAAATTACAGGAAGGGGATTTCAACCGTTCAATAGGCGAGTGGCGGGGGCATTGGATAATAATTAGTGCCGAGTTTGACAATATAGCCAAAGATGAGGCCAGCCAATCACTATTTCTTCATGGTACCGGTAATGCTGAAAATGAAGTTGTCAGCCGGGCTACATATAGTTTAATATTTAGGCCAAAGTCATATATTAGACAGAGTTTATCAAAAATAGATATTGGTGATCGCGTTGCACTTGAACAAATACTTAAAACTATAACGCTTGATGATTATGAAACTATTCTAGTCGGTAAAAGTACAGTTGACTTAAGCGATCCATCTGTTTATAAAAAAATCATTGGCGATTTTGATAAAATCATTTTCCCAGAAAAACTAAACCATCCAGAATTGGGAGTTAGACTACCTAACATATTAAATATTCCAAATGAAGTTTGTTTGACTTATATAAAAGCCCTCAGGGATGTTGTATCTGATTTTCATAATAATAAAACCAATCCTCTACTAACGCTTCTTAAGAGAAAATCTGGCGAGATAAAATCTAACGATTTTCAGCCAATTGCTGATTTGGTGCGGAATCTGAATAATGAAATAGAAAATTTCCCTGACATATGCGCTGTAAATAGTGATATTGCAACAACAATTAAAGACGCTGTAGGTGATACATACGCCCCTAAAGGTATGTCGATTAAATCTAGTTTGAGCGAAGAGGCTGATGAACTGTTTCAATCACTTAAACTCTTTGTTGCTGAATCCGCAGATGGGTATGAAGGAGCAATTCATGAGATGAGCCTTGGAGGAGCAAATTTACTATACCTGACATTAAAATTGTTAGAGTTTAAGTATCAGCATGCGAATCAATCTATAGCCAACTTTCTTTTGATAGAAGAGCCTGAAGCACACATTCACACACATATTCAAAAGTCGCTATTCGAAAATATAAAATACAACAACACGCAGATAATCTATTCTACACATTCATCAAACATATCTGAGATAAGCAACATCAAAAACATGAATATAATCGGCTTCGTAGATAATAACTGCGAAGTTTTTCAACCATCTAAATCTTTAAGCAATGAGCAATGTGAGTTTATTCAAAGGTATCTGGATGCAATCAGAAGCAACTTATTATTCGCTCGAAGTGTTATTTTAGTCGAAGGGGATGCAGAGGAATTATTGATTCCAACATTAATCAAAAAGGTCATTGGACTAAGCTTGGATGAAATTGGAATAAGCTTAATAAATATAAGAAGCACTGGGTTTGAAAACATAGCATTATTGTTTAGTGATGAAAGAATAAAAAAGAAATGCAGTATAGTTACAGATCTCGACGAGGCTTTTTTTGATATTACCATTCCTGAAAATGCCGACAAGGATGATGTTGAAATAAAGGCGAAGATAAAGGCAGCCGCATCTCAAAAATCTGGAGCCGAAAGAAAAAAAAGGCTACAGGATTTTTGTAATAACAATAATTGGATTGAGGTGTTTTTCGCAGACCACACATTTGAAGTTGACTTCATCAAATCAGGCAACCAATTTTATTTAAGCAATATCGCCAAGGACGTCTATAAGCAAGAAGCTAAAATTGAAATCGCCAAAAGTGAATTAAATTCTTCACAAATAAGCATATCAGGAATTAGAGTTTTGGCTATGGCGAATTACCAAGGTAAGGGGTGGTTCGCACTCACACTCGGAAAAGCAATTGATTTCAAAACAGCAATTCCAGACTACATATTTCATGCTATCAAATTCTCTCACGGTGATTTTAATAGACAGCTTAAATATAAAATCTTAGAACACCGCTACAATTCAGTTGTTGAACATGTGTCTTTTGCACAAGATAAGATAAGCAAGCTAAATGAACCAAAAGATTTACAGCTTAAAAACGAATGGATTCGCTATATAAAACCCTATGAAGATGGGTTAAATGATTTTACTCCAAAATGGGTTACGTTTGACATATTAAAAGATGATATTGATACTCTAAAAACTGAGATGATAAGCGATCTTCCAGCCGAGAATAAAGACATTCTAGGGAGAATATAAATGTTTACATGGGAGAAAGGAGAAATAAATAAAGAGCAGGAAGATGCAATTAATATGCCGGGTAGCGTATTGTTAATCGCGTGCCCTGGTAGTGGTAAAACCAGAACATTGACTTATAAAATAGCATTAGAACTTTCAAAACTTCGTGATGATAGAAAGTATGTACTTGCAATAACCTACACTCATAAAGCAGCAGATGAAATTAAAGAACGAATTGAGTTATTAGGTGTAGACACATCACGATTATGGATCGGAACAATTCATTCTTTTTGCTACGAATGGCTACTAAAACCATACTCTATCTATCATGAAAACCTCAAGAATGGGTTTAAAATACTTAATAGCTATGACTCGGAAAGTCTAATAACTAATATTTGTTCTGATTATAAGAGTAAAAAAATCAAATTTTACGAATGTAATCATTACTATACTTCGGAAGGAATGCAACTAGCGGGACATATCAAAAAACATGAGGCCATAAGAAATATTCTCGAAGAGTATCATTCTCAGCTAAGTAGAAATGAACAGATTGATTTTGAGCAAATGTTATATTTCTCATTCCAGTTGATATGTAAAGAATCCATATCGAAAATATTGAGTGGTATTTTTTCCTACATATTTATAGATGAATTTCAAGATACTAAAGAAATTCAATATGCTATTGTTGCTAAAATAATTAGGTCTAGTAAGGGTGCAATTAATGCTTTTGTTGTTGGAGACCCTAACCAAGCTATATACGGATCATTAGGAGGATATGCAATATCAAAAGAAAAACTGGATGAAATGACGGATTCGTCTTTCTCCTATATGACCCTAGATAAGAATTATAGAAGCTCACAAAAAATAATAGATTTCTATAGGAATTTCAATGTATTACCAAGAGCAACGAGTTCGGAAAGTGAGCTGAAAAATTACAATAGCCTTATAACATACAATCAAATAATTAATAAGATAAATTTAGTTGATCATATAAGTCAGTATATTGAGTACAATATTATCCAGCTAGGCATTGAGCAGAAAGAAATATGCATTCTCGCACCATGGTGGATGCACCTTGCTGCTTTAACAAGGAATTTAGTTACAAGACTTCCAAACTATAATTTTGATGGGCCTGGATTAGTCCCATTTTCTAGAGATATCGATAACTTCTGGTACAAAGTCGCTCAAGTAATTCTTACTGAACCATCCCCTAATATATACGTCAAACGAATGAGATGGGTAAGCGATATTCTATCGGAAATGAATTTTTCACAAGTAGATATTCAAAAAATAAACCCAAAGATTTTTTTAAACATTGTAAACGATATAAATATTAATGATGATGATGGATTGGAATACCTAAAAAATTTCTTTTTAGAATTATTTAACAAAATAGAAGTTGATATTTTTTCATATCCTTTTTTACAAGAACACTACGAGTCTTTCTTTAAAAGCTCAGAAGATAGAATTAATCGATTAAAAAAAGACAATGAACATTTTGCCACTGACATAAATGCATTTCGTAATGCATTCAAGCCAAGAACTGGTATTAAAGTGTCAACAATTCATGGCGTAAAGGGCGGTGAATACGACACTGTTATATCGTTCGGCTTATTACAAGACATGGTTCCAAATTTCAATGACCCATCCGATGACAGCGCAAAAAAACTATTATATGTTATCGGATCGAGAGCAAGAAAAAACCTGCATCTTATATCTGAAAGAGGACGAAAGAGTAGAGATGAAGAATACCTGTCTACTAAGGTTCTATCTGGGATAAGATACACCTATGACAAAGATCCTTTTTAGATGAAGTTAAAAGTAACATATTAAATAATAAGCATAGGCAAGCATCATTGTGCGATGTAATACTTGCCTATTGATTAATCAACTATGTATTCCAAATGCATGGAACAATTACATGCTTTGCAAAATACTAACACAGAATTATTAGATGAATCATTAAATACTTAACATATACGTTGTTCATTAGCCACAATAGAATCTGTAACACTTCTGATTTTACAACCCCTAGCGGCATTCCCATGCCGATGCATTAATAATAATATCGGCACTACCATTTCTCGATAAGAACGACATATTAATAGTGCTAATGAAATATTATGCTATATGACTAAGGGATGAACAAGTAACAATTATTATGACTATAAAAACCCTCATAAAATTTAAGCCATTAACTTCTAGGGCTATTACTATTCAGTACATAATTAGTATAGCTCAAGAATATACGAGCAAGCTCTTGCTCGTCATTTTCGGTAGTAGCCTCTATAATTTTATCACCAGAAACTAGACCGTTTAAATAAATTTCACCATTTTCTTCTCTAAAAATGAATCCAGAGTAAGGTCGCCCGGATGTTTTTATCCTAAATCCAGCATAACCTTTGTAATTTATTTTCTCTAATGAGGTTAAATCAGGAAGTTCAAAAATCAATGACAGACATTCATTCAACGAATGATATTCAAAGTAACTACCGAATCCATCTAAAAATAATACTGACTCTAATTGTTTATTATTAAATCCTAATTGTTGAATTTTATTAGCATTCTTGGCTGATAATTCCCTAATAACTTCTTCTGGCTTCTTGTGAGTTCTATTATATTCTTGAGAATCTACATCTCTCTTTATCTTATCTAAAGCTTCGGAAAATTTAACATATTCAATTTTCCCATGAAGATGGTCAAAGCATTCATTCCAAAGATAGTCCATCTGCTTAGAGTACATGTTCTCAATACATTTTATATCAATACAAGAATTTCTCTTATCAAGCCAATCTATTTGCGATTTTCTAATCTTAAATTTTTCTCCATCAGGCATATCAGGCCCCATAGCTATTTTATAGTTTTGGGATAAATAATCATCCAAACGACTTAACTTATTATCTGAGCAAATCATTTTTTCAACATTTGAAGTTGCTTTATTGCAATCAAAAGAAGCCGCATAACTTGTACAGCAAGCCATCATTGAAAAAATGAATAAAGATTTTTTATTTATGATACTTATCATGAGATATCCTTATATAAATTAACTTATTAAACAGGCTTGATAAATCCATCAATAGTGAAGGTAGACGATACATATGGCGAATCAATAAGTCTGAATGTCCCCGCCCCAACAATATGATTCATTACCCTAACATCTTGGAAAGATGATTTTTCATGTAATTGCGCTCGGTGGTAAAATGCAGAATATGCTACAAGCCCCTCACCCCAAGTAATATTCCTGGTAGGGCCAACAATTGCATTACAAAAAGACTTATGAAAATCAAATAATTGTTCCGCGCCCCTACCAACCGAACAACTAGAAAAGCAAATACATTTACCTCTTAATATAGGCCATGCTATTCGATCAAAATCCTTCCATGTGATAAATCCTTCATCCATTAAAATAAATCCGTCACTTGAACCATGCGCACTAATATGTATATATTTTATATGTTCTCGTTGTGCTATTTTTAATGCTTTGATTAACATCCCTTCATTAACAACTTCAATACATTTTGCATTTACCCCCTGCAACTCCAGAACCTTCTTTAGGGTATTTCCCTCACATCTTTCATCATAAATATCCAGATCGCTACGTGATTCAATAATAAGTATTTTTTGTTTTTTCATTATTTTCGCCAACAAAGACTTTCAATCAAGGCTTTGTAACAGACACATCAGCAAGGAGCATCCTTGATAATCGTGGTCACGGTAAAAGCTACATCCGCTCACATATCGCTTTCCATAAAAACAATAGATGAGCAAAAATACATTTATAATCTATAGATGATGTTCATACAAGAAAAAAAAGGCCACAAACTTCCATCTATAGACATTTCAAGGAAGTGAAGAGCAATATATGGCCCAATTATCCTCAGACAGTGCAGACAAACAGGTAGGCCAACGCATTCAAATGCGTCGTAAAGAGCTGGGAATGACAGCTCAGCACTTAGCAGAGCTTGTTGATATCTCTCACCAACAGCTTTCGCGTTATGAACGTGGAACAAACAAGATCAACGTAGCTCATCTTGTGAACATCTCCATCCAGCTTGATACACCGATTAGCTGGTTTTTCATTGATTGCTTCTCGACGTTAGATAATGAAGCCAAGGAACAACTGGATTTCGTACCCGTAAAGGATTCCGATTTGAAGAGCCGTCTGGATAATATATGGCCTAGCCTGACACATGAGCAGAGGCGCATATTGATTATGTTTCTTGATAAATACACCAAACAATAATGAGAAACAACGGTCGTTTTATCCTACAATTTTCGAAACTGACCATACTCATTCATCTTCATCTTCATCTTCATCTTCATCTTCATCTTCATCTTCATCTTCATCTAAGATAGATAACCTTTCAAGAAGAATGTCTTTATTCAATAACTCCTTAATATGCTTCTTTTTCCAGTTAGTCCCTTCATTGTCTACAAATATCGAAAGTGGAGTGCGGATATTTCCTTCCCTGAACCTTTCTACTATCTGAGAATCAGAAAGCCCTATATCACTTTTAAGATGATCTACGGTTTTATACAAACGATATAATTCTTTGGCCGCTTGTGATTGAGGATCATATAATTGCAGCATATTCTCAATACGAAGCAAATAGACTAAAACCGATGAATAATTTTCTATGAGGTTATGCATTTGAGGCTTTGGGCGTCTATATCCCAAACTTTCACATAAATCAGACAATTTCTCATAATCAGTGCTATTAAGCCTGATTGATATCTTTTTCTCACCAAATTCTTTCAGCCGTTCTTTACGTCTATTTTGATAATCCTTGTCTCTCTGTTTTCGGGCAGACACTTCATCCGCTTCTAAACGCTTTTCCACTTTCTTCATACCACTATGCCCTCATCTAAATCTGACGATCAGATTACCCCCCAGGCAGTAGCTGTCAAGATTTTAGTCTGATGATCAGATTCATACCCAATCGCAATCTGATCATCAGATTTCCACATTTTCGATCCAAAAAGCCATTTTAAGGGATATTCAGGTAAGTCTGACGATCAGACTTACCTATTTAACACAAAAATTTAGCAGTTTTGAAAATCTGTAAAGAAGTTTCGCATCAATTGGATGCGTAAATCGAACAGGTTTTTACGATGAATGCTTCACGTCTGATCAAACTGAAAACAGTCCTTGAATACTGTGCTTTCTCACGCGCTACGCTCTATCGCCAAATCAAAGCAGGCCATTTCCCTGAACCTGTTCGCCTAACTGGCAGCTTAGGTGGCGTAGACACTTCTTCTCGTTCCGTTGCGTGGAGGGAGGAAGAAATACTGCAATGGATTAGCAGCCGCCAGAAAGTACCACTATCAGAAACAAGAAAAATTGAGTGACAAAGTTCATCGCTCTAATAGCACGTTATATGCACATCTAATAGGGATAGTGATTATCTAACTCAATACTCACCATCCCATACTAATAGCTATTTATGTAAGGGACAAAATGCGGCTAAACAAACGCAACATAGACTATTGTCGTTCAATTGATATTGGCAGGAATATCAGAGATCAAAAGCAAAAAATGAGAGTGGATAAACTTACTGTTGTAAGCAATTTCGATAATAATGCAGAAGGGGAGGTTGTATATGCCAAACTGAAAAGGATGATACATAAGGAATTCAAACAATATCGCGTTCAATTTATACGAAACAAAGAGGGAAAACCTTACCGCAATGCATTATTGATCCGAGAGAAGAAAACACACTCACCTGTACTATTACGTATCGATTACTCGCCAATAAATAGTAATACAGGAGGAATTCGTTTAGATTTTCGCCCTCAACATATGGCGCCCACAAAAATAGATCATTTGTTATCGTGGATAAATCGTCGATTAGGCGGAATGTTTTACCAGCTACTGGCACGGGCTTGGGTTACGCAAATTGATGTCGCTCTTGATATCTATAACTGTAAGTTAGATGATTATATATGGGGATTAGACCGCTCAGGAAAAACAAAATACTTTAATAAAAAACATGGTCTACCGGGAATCAGAATAGGCAGTTATCGCTCATTTTTACATTTTCTTTGTTACGGAAAAATAGATGCTAATAGCGGTAGAAAACTGGACTTTAGGGAAAGAGCCAAATTCATTGACATCAATTTCGATGAGTATGAAAAATTCCTGCGTATTGAGGCCCGGTTCCGGCCGGGAGCTAAACCCACAAGTAAAAAGGGTAGTGCTTTGATGCTGGCCCATATTTTAGAGATGAAAAACCCTTTCGAACGGCTTAAGGTCTACTCGAAAGAGTTAGGGAACGAGTTATTGGGCAGACAATATCTGTATGCACTCCCACACGCTCCCAGCATCGCTAGAATGAAGCGTTACATGATGGAAGATATGCACTGCTCACGCTTGCCTCGCAAAGTCGATAGACTCATTGCAGAGTACGAGATAGAGCTGTTCGATAAACATACAGTCTGGATGCAATGGTCACGCTGCGTTGCTCAATTAAGCGGCATTTTCAGTATAGCGTCTGTTTTCTGTGTACATAGACGTGTACATACTGAAAAAGAAGAGTAAGTAAAACTCAATAAAATCAAACATAATACACCAGCACTCAACATTCAGATTCAACATCGAATAATCCCGCGCCCTGAAAGCCCGCAACGCTGCGGGCTTTTTTATTTTCTGCTCTCCGCTCCCGGCCATCGCTTTACAGGTCCGTACCGCCCCCGGTATTGTGATTTTCAGGTTTCCACCTGTCCGGACTTTTTATGTCTTCACCCTCGCGACCGCTTCATGTTCGTACGCTAACGGCCATACTGATGCTCTGTGCCGCAGGGGTACAGGCAGGAGATACGCGCACCGTCACCCAACCCGTCACACCGCCGCCTTGTCAGACCCTTTATGCCAGCGGAACAGACGATGCAACGCAGGCAATCCAGACGGCGCTCAATACCTGCGCTCGCGGAAAAACAGTGCATCTGGCCGCAGCAGAAAACACGGATACCTTCTACAGTGGCCCACTCAGCCTGCCATCGGGGGTTAGCCTTGCGATTGATAAAGGAGCAACGCTGAGGGCTGTTGCCGACCCGACCCGCTTCGACACAGGCAACCAGACCTGCGGCACGCTGGATAGCTCAGGGAAGGGCTGTAAACCGTTTATCTGGATTAAGGACGCGGTTGGCAGCGGGATTTATGGACAGGGGACAATTGATGGTCAGGGTGGCACGGTCATGGCCGGGCGAAACCAGACATGGTGGCAACTGGCAAAAGAGGCGCAAAAAAGCGACAGCAAACAGAATGCGCCTCGCTTAATCCAGATTGATAGCTCCTCAGATATCACGCTGTATCAGATAACCCTCAAAAACGCGCCGAATTTCCACGTAGTGGGCAACCGCAGCAACGGGCTGACCCTGTGGGGGATCACTATCGACACCCCCGCTTTCGCACGTAATACGGATGGTTTTGATCCTATGGGCTCGACGAACGTGACGCTCACCCACAGCGTGATCGGTACCGGGGACGATAATGTCGCCATTAAAGCCGGGAATGCCAGCGCATCCCATATCTCCATTGTGGATAACCGCTTTGGCTCCGGGCACGGCATGTCCATTGGTAGCGAGGTCAATAAAGGTGTGAGTGATGTGGACGTCAACCAGCTCACCCTGAACGGCACAACTAACGGGCTGCGCATTAAAAGCGACCGTTCGCGCGGTGGTCTGGTCACCGGAGTCACCTATCGCAATATCTGCATGGAAAACGTGAAAAACCCGATTGTTCTGGACACGCGCTACGAACCTAAAGAAGGGCATCTGCTCCCCATCTTTCGCGATATCACGTTTGATCATGTGAAAGTGCTTACGGCAGGTATGCTGACATTTCAGGGAGACAGCGACAGCAATCCGATTGTAACCACCCTGAAAAATGTGACGCTTGCCAGGGGTTCGGAAATGCACAAAAAATACGCCATTATCCAGGGCACAATCGCGCCAGGCCCCACGGGATCATGCCCTTGAGATAAATACGTGGGAACATCGCAAAGCGAAATATGGCCGTCATAGCGAAAGACCTCATCGCTGCTGCAAAAGTGACGGCGCTAAAAGCCAGCAATTCCGTGCTCACCCAGCCAGGCCACCAGCGTCTTGACCACCGGCTCCTGAATAAAAGTCATGATGTGGCGGGCTTTCCGGGCACCGATGCCCGGCAGGCGCTGCCACGCCTGGTCGCCTCGGTCCTGCATCTGCTGCCAGTGGGTATCCCCGGCGGCCCGAATTGCCGACGTCGTTAACGGCAGACCAAGGGCATAAACCCAGCGCACAAAGGGCCGCTCCCGGGCAAGTTCGAAGCGATGCCAAAGCTGCCGTCCGCGAGCAGGTGTTATCCCGGCTGTTTCCTGTAGCTGCGTTTCGGTTAACGCCAGCCAGGAAAAGAGATGTTCAAACCGATGCGCCTGATGCAATATACGCCAACCCGCCTCCCCCAGCCCCTCAATATCCAGCGCCTGCTTTGAACTCAGCCACGTCAGCCGGGCCAGAAATTGCTCCTGACATTCTGGCGAGGCATAAAAACAGGTGAGCGGCGTGAAAACCGGGGCAGGCGGCTGCGGTTTAACGCGAACCTGCCCGCGCCAGACCACATCATCAATGCGTGGGATCCCTTGCCCTGCCAGGCTTACCACTACCCGATCGCCAGGCGCAATATCCAGTTCCTGCCAACGCCGCACGGAACCAACATTGACCCGCTGCACACGTTTATCGTCCAGTTGTACCGGCTCCAGATGGGCAACGACGGCAATTTTCCCGGTACGCCCGACGGTAAAGCGGATATTTTTCACCTCGGCGACCTGTTCGACTGGCGGATATTTCCATGCCGCGACCCAGACACCCTGCCCCGGGAACCACTGTTTTCCTTGCGGCTCTTGAGCACTTCGTACCACCACGCCATCTGTCACAAAGGGCAGCGCGGTAGTGAACCAGCGCTCGCGAAGGACCGCAACCTCATTGATATTGCTGACGGGCACACTGTAGCGTTCCACCCAGTCAAACCCTGCCTGCGTTAATAATTGCAGGCGATGCGCTAACGCTTGCGGCCCGTCCGGCCAGCTCCAGACAAAGACGGCAATGTCGCTTAACACATCCGACCCGCCTCGTCTCATCATGGCGCCCGCCACTTTGGCCCGGGCGTTCATGCCACCCATCTGTTTTTGAATATGACCATCGCGCTTTAAAAACAGCTCGCCTTGTAAGACGCTGTTTGCCAGTGCGCCGGTAACAGTTTGCGGCAGTGCGGGAATACGGCGGGCATTCTCCGTCCAGTCTTCGCCTGCCAGTCCATTCCCCCGGCTGATGACCCGCTCCAGTTTGCCGTGGCGATAGACCAGTGTGACCGCCACGCCGTCCACTTTCGGCTGTGCCCAAAGCGCTGCTTTACCCGCCATCCATTTACGCAGCGCGTCTTTATTACGCAGTTTATCAACCCCCGTATGGGCAATCGGGTGCCTTACCGTACCGCCCGCTACGGCTGGCGCATCACGGACCATCTCCTGCCCAAAACAGCGCCGCCAGTTCGCAAGCTGGGCATTGAGATTGTCGTAAACATCGTCGCTCACGGCGCTCGCGCCCTGCAACCAGTAATCCTCATTCCACTGCGCAATCTGTTTTTCCAGTTGTGCAATCTCTTGTTCTGCTCGCGCTGGCGCCCACACCGGGCAGGCCGCGTTACTGCATACGCTCCAGACCACCGCGCCGATCATCATAAATATCCTTATCCACATTTCGCCGTCTCCTTAGCTGAATGCAGCGGGTATATCGCGACGGAAATAGGTTTTCGAGACAGTAAAACAGAGTTTGCGAGGTGGGTTCCGGCGTTTTTCACCGTTTGCAGAAAAAGGGTGGCAAATCAGGGAAAAGGCGCGCAAAACACCATTATCCACAGTAAAAAGTGTGACGAGGGCTACGTCACGTTGCGCCGTTGTGTATAATAGGCACGTATGTAAGTTTCCTTTCGCAATTCACATACAAAAGACTCTCATGGCTCAAGGCACGCTTTATATTGTTTCCGCCCCCAGTGGCGCGGGTAAATCAAGCCTCATTCAGGCTTTATTAAAAACCCAACCGTTGTATGACACCCAGGTTTCTGTTTCACACACCACACGCCAACCGCGTCCTGGTGAAGTCCACGGTGAACATTATTTCTTTGTTAATCATGATGAATTTAAAGAAATGATTAGCAGAGATGCGTTCCTCGAACACGCAGAAGTTTTTGGTAATTACTATGGCACTTCGCGTGAGGCCATTGAGCAAGTCCTGGCGACCGGTGTCGATGTTTTTCTCGATATCGACTGGCAGGGCGCGCAGCAAATTCGCCAGAAGATGCCGCACGCGCGGAGTATCTTTATTTTACCGCCGTCCAAAATTGAACTGGACCGCCGTCTACGCGGTCGCGGTCAGGACAGCGAAGAGGTCATTGCAAAGCGTATGGCGCAAGCTGTTGCAGAAATGAGCCATTACGCCGAATATGATTACCTGATTGTGAATGATGACTTCGATACTGCGTTGACCGATTTGAAGACCATTATTCGCGCCGAACGTCTGCGCATGAGCCGCCAAAAGCAGCGTCATGACGCTTTAATCAGCAAATTGTTGGCAGACTGAACCTGATTTCAGTATCATGCCCAGTCATTTCTTCACCTGTGGAGCTTTTTAAGTATGGCACGCGTAACTGTTCAGGACGCTGTAGAGAAAATTGGTAACCGTTTTGACCTGGTACTGGTCGCCGCGCGTCGCGCTCGTCAGATGCAGGTAGGCGGAAAGGATCCGCTGGTACCGGAAGAAAACGATAAAACCACTGTAATCGCGCTGCGCGAAATCGAAGAAGGTCTGATCAACAACCAGATCCTCGACGTTCGCGAACGCCAGGAACAGCAAGAGCAGGAAGCCGCTGAATTACAAGCCGTTACCGCTATTGCTGAAGGTCGTCGTTAATCACAAAGCGGGTCGCCCTTGTATCTGTTTGAAAGCCTGAATCAACTGATTCAAACCTACCTGCCGGAAGACCAAATCAAGCGTCTGCGGCAGGCGTATCTCGTTGCACGTGACGCTCACGAGGGCCAGACACGTTCAAGCGGTGAACCCTATATCACGCACCCGGTCGCGGTAGCCTGCATTCTGGCCGAGATGAAACTCGACTACGAAACGCTGATGGCCGCGCTGCTGCATGACGTGATTGAAGATACCCCCGCAACCTACCAGGACATGGAACAGCTTTTTGGTAAAAGCGTCGCCGAGCTGGTAGAGGGGGTGTCGAAACTTGATAAGCTCAAGTTCCGCGATAAGAAAGAGGCGCAGGCCGAAAACTTTCGCAAGATGATTATGGCGATGGTGCAGGATATCCGCGTCATTCTCATCAAACTCGCCGACCGTACCCACAACATGCGCACGCTGGGCTCTCTTCGCCCGGATAAACGTCGCCGCATCGCCCGTGAAACTCTCGAAATTTACAGCCCGCTGGCGCACCGTTTAGGTATTCATCACATCAAAACCGAGCTTGAAGAGCTGGGCTTTGAAGCGTTGTATCCGAACCGTTATCGCGTCATTAAAGAAGTGGTAAAAGCTGCGCGCGGTAACCGTAAAGAGATGATTCAGAAGATTCTTTCTGAAATTGAAGGGCGTCTGCAGGAAGCGGGAATTCCGTGTCGCGTCAGCGGTCGCGAAAAACACCTGTACTCCATCTACTGCAAGATGGTGCTCAAAGAGCAGCGTTTTCACTCGATTATGGATATCTACGCCTTCCGCGTTATCGTCCATGATTCCGACACCTGCTATCGCGTGCTGGGCCAGATGCACAGCCTCTACAAACCGCGTCCAGGTCGCGTTAAAGACTATATCGCCATTCCAAAAGCGAACGGCTATCAGTCTCTGCACACCTCGATGATCGGTCCTCACGGCGTCCCGGTTGAAGTGCAAATTCGCACCGAAGACATGGACCAGATGGCGGAAATGGGGGTCGCGGCGCACTGGGCCTATAAAGAGCACGGCGAAACCAGCACCACCGCGCAAATCCGCGCCCAGCGCTGGATGCAAAGCCTGCTCGAACTGCAACAGAGCGCAGGCAGCTCGTTTGAATTTATTGAGAGCGTTAAATCTGATCTCTTCCCGGATGAGATTTATGTTTTCACCCCGGAAGGCCGCATCGTGGAACTGCCAGCAGGCGCGACCCCGGTCGACTTCGCCTATGCGGTTCACACCGACATCGGCCACGCCTGTGTGGGCGCACGTGTCGACAGGCAGCCGTATCCTCTGTCGCAGTCGCTTTCGAGCGGGCAAACCGTAGAAATCATTACCGCGCCGGGCGCTCGTCCGAACGCGGCATGGCTTAACTTTGTCGTGAGCTCAAAAGCGCGCGCCAAAATTCGCCAGTTGCTGAAAAACCTCAAGCGTGATGATTCGGTGAGCCTTGGCCGCCGTCTGCTCAACCACGCACTGGGTGGAAGCCGTAAGCTGGCGGAAATCCCGCAAGAACATATTCAGCGCGAGCTGGACCGCATGAAGCTTGCCTCGCTTGACGATCTGCTGGCGGAAATCGGCCTCGGCAACGCCATGAGCGTGGTAGTGGCGAAGAACCTGCAGCAGGGCGAAGCGACGGCGACAGCGCAAAGCACCGGTACCACCACGAGTGTCAGCGCAAGTGGCGGACATTTGCCGATCAAAGGTGCGGATGGTGTGCTGATCACCTTCGCGAAGTGCTGTCGTCCGATTCCCGGCGACCCGATTGTAGCGCATGTTAGCCCCGGCAAAGGGCTGGTTATCCACCATGAATCTTGCCGTAACATCCGTGGCTACCAGAAAGAGCCAGAGAAGTTTATGGCCGTTGAGTGGGACAAGGACACCGCGCAGGAATTTATCACCGAAATCAAGGTGGATATGTTCAACCATCAGGGCGCACTGGCGAATCTGACTGCGGCAATCAACACCGCGTCTTCCAATATTCAAAGCCTGAACACGGAAGAAAAAGACGGCCGCGTTTACAGCGCCTTTATCCGTCTGACGTCTCGCGATCGCGTCCATCTGGCGAACATCATGCGCAAAATCCGCGTCATGCCGGATGTGATTAAAGTCACTCGTAACCGAAACTAGTATGTCCTACACCAAAGCATTCGAATTGCATCGAGGCAGCAAGCGAATGAAACCCCAGGCGCGAACAGAAGTACGTAACTGGGGTGAGAGAGTGCAGCTAACGCTGAGGCAATTTGAAGGATGAAGTGTATATGAATGCACAACGTTATGCGCGAATCCGCGAGATGCTAGCCAGACGTCAACCGGACCTGACCGTCTGCATGGAGCAGGTCCACAAACCGCATAACGTTTCTGCCATTATCCGCACCGCAGACGCCGTCGGCGTACATGAAGTTCATGCCGTCTGGCCGAGTCGACGCATGCATACCATGTTGTCATCCGCTGCGGGCAGCAACAGTTGGGTGGAAGTGAAAACGCACCCGACCATCGGTGATGCCGTTTCCCAACTGAAAGCAGCGGGCATGCAGATCCTGGCGACACACCTCTCAGACAAAGCCGTAGATTTTCGCGAGATCGACTACACCCGTCCCACCTGTATTTTGATGGGGCAGGAGAAAACCGGGATCAGCCAGGAAGCATTAGATTTGGCGGATCAGGACATTATCATCCCGATGATCGGTATGGTGCAGTCGCTGAACGTCTCCGTCGCCTCGGCGCTTATCCTCTACGAAGCCCAGCGCCAACGGCAAAATGCTGGCATGTACCTGCGCGAAAACAGCATGCTGCCGGATGAAGAACAGCAGCGTCGGCTATTTGAAGGTGGTTACCCGGTACTGGCGCGCGTGGCAAAACGCAAAGGTCTGCCTTATCCCCGCGTCAACGAGCATGGCGAAGTGGACGCCGACGACGCCTGGTGGGCCACCATGCAGGCTGCGAGATAACGCCTATGCAAGGTCGCCTGTTGGATGCCGTTCCCCTCAATACCCTTACCGGCGTTGGCGCGGCGCAGGCCAGCAAACTTGCAAAAATCGGCCTGCACACGGTGCAGGATTTACTGCTGCACCTGCCTCTACGCTACGAAGATCGCACCCAACTCTACCCCATTGCCGACCTGCTGCCGGGCATTTATGCCACGGTGGAAGGCGAAGTGCTGAACTGCAACATTACCTTTGGCGGGCGTCGGATGATGACCTGCCAGATAAGCGACGGTTCCGGCATTCTGACCATGCGTTTTTTCAACTTCAACGCGGCGATGAAAAATAGCCTCGCGACCGGGCGTCGCGTGCTGGCCTACGGTGAAGCAAAACGCGGGAAGTTCGGCGCAGAGATGATCCACCCGGAATACCGTGTTCAGGGCGATCTCAGTACCCCGGAATTACAGGAAACCTTAACGCCTGTTTATCCGACGACCGAGGGGATAAAACAGGCGACGTTGCGCAAGCTCACCGACCAGGCGCTGGACCTGCTTGCCACTTGCGCGATTGCTGAACTGCTACCGCCAGAGCTGGCACAGGGGCTGATGACACTGCCGGAAGCCTTGCGCACTCTGCATCGTCCGCCACCAACACTGCAGCTTGCTGAGCTGGAAGCCGGGCAACACCCGGCGCAAAGACGTTTAATTCTCGAAGAGTTACTGGCACACAATCTCAGCATGCTGGCGTTGCGTGCCGGGGCGCAGCGTTATCACGCAAAGCCGCTGAATCCTCAGGATACGCTGAAAAATGCCCTGCTGGCCTCGCTGCCGTTCAAACCTACCGGCGCGCAGGCGCGCGTGGTGGCAGAAATTGAACGCGATATGGCGCTCGATGTGCCGATGATGCGCCTTGTACAGGGCGACGTGGGTTCCGGGAAAACGCTGGTGGCGGCGCTGGCGGCATTGCGGGCGATTGCCAACGGCAATCAGGTGGCCCTGATGGCGCCGACCGAGCTGCTGGCTGAACAACACGCCAACAATTTCTGCAACTGGTTCGCGCCGCTCGGCGTGGAAGTGGGCTGGCTGGCGGGTAAGCAGAAAGGCAAAGCGCGCCAGGCGCAGCAAGAGGCCATTGCCAGCGGCCAGGTACAAATGATCGTCGGCACGCACGCCATCTTCCAGGAACAGGTGCAGTTTAACGGCCTTGCGCTGGTGATCATCGACGAACAGCATCGGTTTGGCGTACATCAGCGCCTGGCGCTGTGGGAGAAAGGCCAGCAACAGGGCTTCCATCCCCACCAGTTGATCATGACCGCAACACCCATTCCGCGCACCCTGGCGATGACCGCCTATGCCGATCTCGACACCTCGGTTATCGACGAACTCCCACCGGGCCGAACGCCTGTGACCACCGTTGCCATTCCGGATACCCGACGCAGCGATATTATCGATCGCGTACGCAACGCCTGTACCGGGGAAGGTCGCCAGGCCTACTGGGTCTGTACGTTGATTGAAGAGTCCGACCTGCTGGAAGCCCAGGCAGCGGAAGCCACGTGGGAAGAGTTAAAGCTGTCCCTGCCGGAGCTAAATATCGGCCTGGTCCACGGACGCATGAAGCCTGCGGAAAAACAGGCGGTGATGCAGGCCTTCAAACAGGGCGAGATGCATCTTCTGGTGGCGACCACCGTGATCGAAGTGGGCGTGGACGTGCCCAACGCCAGCCTGATGATTATCGAAAACCCGGAGCGTCTGGGTCTTGCGCAACTCCACCAGCTACGCGGTCGTGTCGGTCGCGGCGCGGTAGCCTCACACTGCGTGCTGCTCTACAAATCACCGCTGTCGAAAACCGCGCAAAAACGCCTGCAGGTGCTGCGCGACAGTAACGACGGCTTTGTGATTGCGCAAAAAGATCTGGAGATTCGCGGCCCCGGTGAATTGCTCGGCACCCGTCAGACCGGGAATGCCGAGTTCAAAGTGGCTGATTTGCTGCGCGACCAGGCGATGATCCCGGAAGTGCAGCGCATTGCCCGTCATATTCACGAACGCTATCCCCGGCAGGCCGAAGCCCTTATCGAGCGCTGGATGCCGGAAACAGAGCGCTATTCAAACGCCTGATTACTGTTTGTGATAGACGTTATCAAAACTGACGTTCATGCCGCCGCAATAGCCGCTATCACGAACGATTAAGTTGCCATTGACCAATTGAGCCGCCCCGCTGCAAGTGTATTCCTCTTTCGGGTTTCCCCAGTGCAGCGCATTCCCTTGTGGCGTTATTGTTTCATCGAGATCGCCGGTATGAACAATGTCATATCCTTGCGAATCTTTTCCGCCATACCAGGTCGCCTGTCCCTCGACGTTAATCTGCCCTTTCCCCACAGACGTAATATGAATTTCATTGTCACCCAATTCGGCATGCCATTTACCGGTCCATTCGGCGAGTGTCGCGTTGTGAATCGGCTGCTTTTCTAAGGACTTAGTGGGCATCCAGCCGACAAATTCATGCTTTTTCCCTGAGTACCAGACGCAGCTCCAGCCCGGCACTTCTTGTGCTACCAGTACCGTGTCACCCGCCACCAGATAGGGTTTTGTTGCGCAGGCTTCACCCTGCCCCGGACAGCCGTCATCGTCGCGGTAAAAATGCACGTTGGCATTGGCATCGGTTTTCACTTTCGCCTGGTTGAAGACGCCTGGCCAGGTGGGGAAACTGCCATTACGGCAGGTATGCAGATCGTATTCGTCAGCGAGACATCCGGCGGAGAAAAAGGCCAGGGCGAGCAGTATTTTTCCTTTCATATCAATCCCTAATTTTTAATTATCATGCGCGATTGCCGATGATTTTAGCATTGCGCAAATTCTGCGGAACGATAAAAGCGCGAACCACCTAAAATCGGGGGGCCTTAGAACCCAACTTGCCACTCTCAACATTCTTTATAAAAGTACGTTTTATTGTTTAGCAACCGTTTGCTTTTACCAAACAGTCCGATAGAATCTCCGCTTTTCCATCAGGGGATTGTTTGCGATGTCTGTCAACACCATCGAGTCCGAAAATGCGCAAACGGTTGCGCATACCCAGCCCAGTGAGCTGATCTACCGCCTTGAAGACCGCCCACCGCTGGCGCAAACCATTTTTGCCGCGCTACAGCACCTGCTGGCGATGTTTGTTGGCGTTATCACGCCAGGCCTGCTGATTTGCCAGGCGCTGGGTTTACCGGCTCAGGATACGCAGCACATCATCAGCATGTCGCTGTTCGCCTCCGGCGTCGCATCCATCATCCAGATTAAAGCCTGGGGCCCGGTCGGGTCCGGCCTGCTGTCTATTCAGGGCACCAGCTTTAACTTCGTTGCGCCATTAATTATGGGCGGAACCGCACTGAAAACAGGCGGCGCCGATGTGCCGACGATGATGGCCGCCTTGTTCGGCTCCCTGATGTTGGCAAGCTGTACCGAGATGGTCATCTCCCGCATTCTGCCGTTTGCCCGCCGCATCATTACCCCGCTGGTCTCCGGCGTGGTGGTGATGATCATCGGCCTGTCGCTGATTCAGGTCGGCCTGACGTCTGTGGGCGGTGGCTTCGGCGCGATGGCAAACCATACCTTTGGCGCGCCGAAGAACCTGCTGCTGGCAGGTATCGTTCTTGCCATCATCATTCTGCTGAACCGCCAGCGTAACCCGTACCTGCGTATCGCCTCCCTGGTCATTGCGATGGCGGTCGGCTACCTCGTCGCCATGATGATGGGTATGCTCCCGGCTTACAACGCGCCGGGCAGCACCTTTATGATCCCCACGCCGCTGTATTATGGCCTGAGCATCGACTGGAACCTGCTGCTGCCGCTGATGCTGGTGTTTATGATCACCTCGCTGGAAACCATCGGTGATATCACCGCGACCTCTGACGTTTCTGAGCAGCCGGTTTCCGGCCCGGCTTATATGAATCGCCTGAAAGGCGGCGTACTGGCAAACGGTCTGAACTCCTTTGTTTCTGCGGTGTTCAATACCTTCCCGAACTCCTGCTTCGGGCAGAACAACGGCGTGATTCAGCTCACCGGCGTCGCCAGCCGTTATGTGGGTTTCTTCGTTGCCGTCATGCTGATGGTGATGGGTCTGTTCCCGGCCGTTGCCGCCTTCGTTCAGCAACTGCCTGAGCCGGTACTTGGCGGTGCAACGCTGGTGATGTTCGGTACCATTGCCGCATCTGGCGTACGTATCGTTTCCCGCGAGCCGCTGAACCGCCGCGCAATCATGATCATCGCCCTGTCGCTGGCCGTTGGCCTGGGCGTCTCCCAGCAGCCAATGATTCTGCAATTCGCCCCTGACTGGCTGAAAAACCTGCTCTCTTCCGGTATCGCTGCCGGTGGCATCACCGCTATCGTGCTGAACCTGGTTTTCCCTACCGATAAGCAGTAATCCCAACAGAGGCAGCGGATGTTTTCCGTTGCCTCTGTAACGCTCTTTCACCATTCGTGCCTTGAGGAATGCGCATAAATCGTGCATAACTCCTGTACAGGCTTACGAGGGTGGAAGATCATGAAATTTATTGGAAAGCTGCTAATTTTCGTCATTGTCGTCCTGCTGCTGGCGATGGTGGCCGGTTATTTCCTGCTGCAGACCCGCTGGGGTGCAACGCAGGTTACTAACTGGGTAAACGAAAAGAGTCAATATCACCTCACCGTTGAGGCCATTGACCACCAGCTTTCCTCACCTTCCCATGTGCTGTTACGCAACGTCAATTTTGGCCGTAAAGGGCAGCCCGCTACTCTGGTCGCCAAAACCGTTGATATCGGCCTGAGTAGCCGCCAGTTCACCGACCCTCTCCACACCGACACCATTTTGCTGCAGGACGGTACGCTGAATCTGTCCCCGGCCACCGCGCCACTCCCCTTCCAGGCTGACCGTCTGCAACTGAGCAATATGGCCTTTAACAGCCCGGCGACCGGTTGGGATCTGAGTGCGCAACGCGTCACCGGCGGCGTAAGCCCCTGGCAGCCTGTCGAGGGCAATGTGCTCGGCACGCAGGCGCAAATTCAGATGAGCGCAGGTTCGATGACGCTTAACGGCGTGCCCGCCAGCAATGTGTTGATTCAGGGCAGCATTGATAAAGGCACGGTCACATTAACAACCATCGGTGCGGATATGGCGCGGGGTTCGCTGACCGGGAATGCACGACGCGACGCGGATGGCGGCTGGGTGGTGGATAACCTGCGGCTGACTGATATTCGCCTGCAGAGCGACAAATCGCTGAAAGATTTCTTTGCACCGCTCACGACTCTGCCGTCGTTGCAAATCGGGCGGCTGGATGTGACCGATGCCCGTCTGCAGGGGCCAGAATGGGCAATTGCCGATCTGGACCTGACGCTGCGTAACCTGACGCTAACCAAAGGCGACTGGCATACGGATGACGGCCAGTTGTCGATGAATGCCAATGAGTTTATCTACGGTTCGCTGCATTTGTTCGACCCGATTATAAACGCGGAATTTACCCCGGCGGGCATCGCGATGCAGCAGTTCACCACCCGCTGGGAAAACGGAATGGTGCGCACATCCGGCTACTGGACGCGCAGCGGAAAAGCGCTGGTGCTGAACGATGCGGCCATCGTCGGGCTGGAATATACGCTGCCTGCCAACTGGAAGCAGTTGTGGATGGACACCCTGCCCGACTGGCTGAATAGCGTCACGCTGACCAGGTTCAGCGCCAGTCGCAACCTGGTGATTGATATCGACCCGGCTTTCCCGTGGCAGTTGACGTCACTGGATGGCTACGGCACCAACGTGCAACTGGCGCGCGACCACAAGTGGGGCGTGTGGAATGGCGATGTGAAGATCAATGCCGCCGCCGCGACCTTTAACCGGGTGGATGTGCGCAGGCCGTCGCTGGCGTTAAGCGCCAACGGCAGTTCGGTGAACATTACCGAACTGAGCGCCTTTGTCGAGAAAGGGATGCTGGAAGCCACTGCCGTGGTCGGTCAAACGCCGGACCGCACCGTGCGGGTGAGCCTGAACGGGCGTGGCGTGCCGATGAATGTATTGCAGCAGTGGGGATGGCCCGCGTTGCCGATCGGTGGCGACGGTAATCTGCAGTTGAGCGCCACGGGCCGTATTCAGGCCGATGCGCCGTTAAAACCAACGGTTGATGGTGAACTTTCCGCCGTGAATGCCCAGCAACAACAGGTGAAACAGACGATGCGCGGCGGCGTGGTGTCAGGTGGTGAAGCGGCTGCGCCCGCGCCGGCACCTGTGCCAGCGCCGGCTGAGACACAGCCCACGCCATAACCCTTTTCCCCGGTGGCGCTTCGCTTACCGGGGCTACCGTTCAGGAGGGACGCGTTGTTTACGCCGCCATCCGGGAACCTGGCAACCGTGCCGCCAATGCCCCCTCACCCCTGCCCTCTCCCTCAAAGGGAGAGGGAGAAAGGCAAGCCGCATCCGGGAAAATCACGTCACATTCAAACGCCCATACTCATGGCATAACAACCACTTCACGGGTACATCCTCGTCGATGGTTGGGAAACGCCCGCCGGGCTCGAGGAAATGGTTATCGCGCTTATCGTCATTCACCATCGAAATCTCCCAACCGAGCACAAACGCTTTCTCGGCCCAGAAACGGTGATACAGACGCGGCGGCAGACACACCCCCTGACCCGGTTTTAACACCAGCGTCTCACCGGGCTTAAACGTACGCCGCCGCCCATCCACACGCACCTCCACCGCACGCCGCTCGTCAAATAGCGCCTCATCCGTCGCCCAGCCGAACTGCATACACAAATCGCCACCGCCCCGGTTCAGAATGTCTTCCATTTTATGGCGATGAAAATGCCACGGCGTCTGCTGCTCCTGCTGGATTTGCAGCATCTTTTCGGCATACGGCTTCGGGTAGGCGGCTGAATTCAGCGCACCGTTACGCAACGTCAACAGCGTCAGGCCGGTTTTGCTAAAATCGCCGCGACCAAAATCGGTGATATCCCAGCCCAGTTGCAGATCCAGCACTTCACTCCATTCATCCAGCGGCTGTTTTCGCCAGGCATCGACGCTGAAAAAGGCAAACTCCGGCAGGCACACCCGGAACGTCTCGGCGATGGCGTGCGCTTTATCAATGGCATAGTTAATCTGTGAACGTTTCATTCTGTTCTCCCGGTTCGAATGGCAAGCCAGGCAGCGCCGCGCATGCCGCTGCTGTCGCCGTGATGGGCTTTCACGATAGGGGTAGAGAAATGATCGGTAAAAACGAAAGGGGCGACGTCGGCTTCAAGATTCGCGATAAGCGGCTCTGCATTCGATAACCCACCGCCAATCACAATCACGCCAGGGTCGAGAAGATTCACCACCGTTGCCAGGGTGCGGGCAAGCTGTTGGCGAAACCGCGCCACCTGCCGCACGGCGTTGGGTTCACCCTGCTGCGCCAGCGCCACAATCGCATCACCTGTAAGATGTTGCCCACTGAATAACCTGTAGCGCTCGCTCAACCCCGTCCCGGAGACAAACGACTCCACGCAGTTATCCTTACCGCAATAACAACGCACCGGCGGGCCATCGTGCTGCTCGCGGTATCCCGGCAGGGTAATGTGACCGCACTCGGCGGCATTTCCCCACGCGCCAACAAATGGCTGGCGGTGAATGGCTATCCCGCCGCCGCAGCCGGTACCGAGCGTGATACCAAACACCACTTCATGCCGCTGCCCCGCACCGTCACAGGCTTCCGACAAGGCGAAACAGTTGCCGTCGTTCGCCATCACCACTGTCTGCCCCAGTAACTGCTGGAGATCCGCCTGCAACGCGCGGCCATTAATGACCTGAATATTGGAATTTTTAATCAGCCCGCTCAGCGGCGAGACGCTCCCCGGCAGGGCAATCCCCGTTATCATCGGCTGCTGCATGTCATGGCGAATCTGGTCAATAAAGGCGACCACCGACTCCACAAACTGCGGATAGCTCGCTTTTTGCGTCGGGCAGCGGTAGCGCGCCTTTTCCTGCCCTTGCGCATCCATCACCACTGCCGCGATTTTGGTGCCGCCGATGTCCAGCCCCAGGTAGTACATATCCCTTTCCTTATTGCGAAAGAGGCGGGCGAACCCGCCTCCATGGCTTTAGTAGAGTGACGCTTTCCCGGTTGATCCAAACAGCTTCATTTTGTAGCGGATCACCTCCCGAGCGGCGTTGATCGCGTCCGGGTAGATCACGTTCGGATCCCACCAGGTTTCGCGGGCGAGGATCTCACGCACTTTCTGGAAGTAAGCGTATTTCATGTCGCTGGAGATGTTGATTTTGCCCACCCCCAGGGTCACGGACTCGGCGATTTCCGCATCCGGGTTCGCCGAACCGCCATGCAGCACCAGAGGAATATCCAGACGCCCGGCAATGTCGCGCAGAATGTTCATTTGCAACTTCGGCTGCATGCCTTTCGGGTAGATACCATGCGCCGTACCGATCGCCACCGCCAGAGTGTCTGCCCCGGTGCGGGCAATAAAATCCTCTGCCTGTGCCGGGTCGGTATAGGTGACTTCCGACACACCGCCTTCCACGGACGTGCCCGTCTGCCCGATGGTGCCCAGTTCCCCTTCCACCGAAACGCCCACCGCATGCGCCAGGCGCACCACTTCTTTGGTCAGCGCCACGTTCTCCTCATAGGGCAGTAGCGAGCCGTCAATCATCACCGAGGTGAATCCACACTGGATCGCCCGCAACACATGTTCGACCGACGCGCCGTGATCCAGATGCAGGGTGAACGGCACCGGGCTGCGCATGGTGATATCGCGGACATAGCCGAAAAAGCTATCCCCGACAAAATCGTGTTCGCTGGGGTGGATGGAGATAATCGCAGGCGTGTTGGTGGCTTCCGCTTCTTCCACCACCGCGCGGATGAAGCAGCTATCCGCCACGTTGAACGCACCAATGGCGAAACCGTGCTGGCGGGTGGGTTTCAGTAACTCTTTCATCGAAATTAACATGTTAATTCTCCAGTTTCGGGGTGTAGCAAGCCCTGCCGGTGCGTCGTTGCAGAGGCATAGAAGGCGTAACAGAAAAAAGAATCAGGCTTTGCCGATAGCGCCGCTGGCCTGTAGATACGGGATAATGGCTTCTTCGCTGGCCTGCTCCATAGCGATCAGCACATCCACCAGTTCGCGGGAACTGTCATGACACAGGGTATGCAGCAGCGCGGCCTTTCCAGCTTCGAACACCGCCGCGCCGACATTGATCTTGGCGACGCCAAAGGACGGGCAACGCTGCATCTGGTCAAACGGGGTGCCGCTACCGCCGTGCAATGCCAGCGGGACCGTCGATTTACGGGCCACCTCTTCCAGGCGCTGAAAATCGATAGCTGGCGTGATGCCGGGGGCGTACATGCCGTGCGCGGTGCCAACGGAAACCGCCAGCAGATCAATCCCGGTCTGCGCAATAAACGGTTCAACGTCGGCGGCCTGCGTCATGAGATCCGCATTAGTGGCGTGGTCATAGCGCGGCGCATCGGCCAGATGGCCCAACTCCCCTTCCACACACAGCCCGGCGCTGGCGGCCAGCTCAACAACCGCGCGGGTCTGGCGGATGTTCTCTTCCAGCGGGAAGGCAGAGGCGTCAATCATTAGTCCGCTAAACCCGGCGCGAAACGCCTGACGAATGCGCACCGGATCTTTCCCGTGGTCAAGGGCCAGCGTGACCGGCACCGTGGCCTCGTCGGCCAGCGCTTTCACCACCGCCACGGCAACCGGTGGCGGGAAATGCGCCAGATGTCCCTGATACAGGTTCAGGATAATCGGCGCGCGATGTTTCTCGGCAACCCGCACCGCCGCGCGGGCACTTTCGAGGTTCATACAGTTGATGGCCAGAAGCGCATAGTGTTCACGCCAGGCTTTGGTCACCATACTTTTCATGTCGGCAAACATACGGTCTCCGTTTATTCCAGGGTGAAGGTGATCTCTTCGTCTTTCAGTTTCTTATCGCTAAGCTCGTCAAACTCTTCGTCACGTTCGGTCACCGGTTTCTTCCACAGCGAGAGCATCACGCCGCAGATAACCGTGCCTATCCCCAACGCCAGGCAGAACAGCAGCGGATGGGTAAACAGCGGCACCACAAACATGCCACCGTGTGGAACCGGGCTTTCCACGCCCCACACCATGATCAGGCCACCCGCAATCGCCGAGGCCACCACACAGGAACCGACCACGCGCAGCAGGTCACGCGCCGCAATCGGGATAACCCCTTCGGTAATCATGCAGATCCCCATCGGGAAAGCGGCTTTCAGCGCTTCACGTTCGGCACGGGTGTATTTGTGGCGCGTCAGCAGGAAAGAGAGGGTGATGCCGAACGGCGGAATAATGGAGCCAACAAATTTCACCGCTTCCGGCCCGTATACACCGCTGACCAGCAGACCATCGGCAAACAGCGACATGGTTTTGTTCACCGGGCCGCCGAAGTCAAACGTTGCCATCGCGCCAAGGATCGCCCCCATCAGGAAGCGAGAACCGCCCTGCATCGACTCCAGCATGTGGATCAGCGCTTCCTGCAGCCAGGCGATGGGTTTGCCAATCAGGGTCATCATCAACAGGCCGCCGATAATGGTGCTCAGGACGGGCAGCACCATGATGGGCATCAGCCCCTGCATGGATTTCGGCAGACGGATGTAGTGTTTAAGCAGCAGGACGGTGTAACCCACCAGGAACCCACCCAGCATCCCGCCGATAAACCCGGTATGAATTTGCCCACAGACAAAGCCGACAATCAGGCCCGGCGCGAATCCGGGACGGTCAGCAATGGAGTAGGCAATGGCGGCGCTGATCAGGGGGACAATCAACCCCATTCCCCAGCCGCCAATCTGATTGAGCATCCAGGGGATGGTGCCCGTTTTTTCTCCAACGTTTGTGCCGCCGAGTACCTGGCCGAGGGCAATACAGATGCCCGCCGCCACAATTAACGGAATCATCCACGAGATGCCCGTCAAAAGATGTCTTTTTATTTCCTGCGAAACAGGAACTTTATTTTCACTCATGTGACCTCCAGATAAGGATCACGCATTAGCTAATGATTTCTCGACCTTTTCAAGAAACTGAACGGGTGATTTAATGACAATTTCGGTTTTAACTCGCACGATGCGCTTATTAATGAAACGTTCTTCTCCTTTTATTTTGACATCGACCGCAAGAATAACGACGTCGGCTGCGGAAATATCTTCCGCCAGTAACTCATTTTCAGTACCGATAGTGCCTTGAGTTTCAACTTTAATATTATGCCCAAGCGCTTTTGCGCCTTTAATTAACTTCTCGCGGGCAATATACGTATGTGCAATACCTGCCGTACAGGCAGCGACACAAACAATATTCATAACATGCTCCACTTTTTATTTAGCAAACATCGGATTCGGCATATTGACTAAACAAGTCAATAATCTTTTGTGGACTACGTTCGACCAGTAATTGCTCAATGATCTCTTCATCCGCCAGTGCGCCCGCCACCTGAGAAAGCAGGCGAATATGCGTCGTATTTTGATCTTCAAGCCGTACAGCAAATAAAATAATGCAGCGCACATTACTGCCATCCAGGGTTTCCCAGGGAATATCCTGGCGTGTGCGTCCAATCGCCAGAGTGGTATTGACCACCGCTGAAGATTTACCATGGGGTATCGCGATATGATTTTCGAAGCCGGTCGACCCTTCTGATTCACGTTGCCAGACATCCTGAATAAACGTTTCCCGGCAGCTAATAGCGCCATCTTTTTGCAACAGGTCGGTTAATTCCTCAATCGCCTCCGTTTTATTCGTAGCTTTCATATCTAAAATAACGCGATTCGTATTCAGGATTTTTGTTATGTCCATTAAACATACCTCATGGATTCAGATATTAATGTTCGACGACCAGAGACGTCGCACGATGCAATTTTTCCGTAATAACCGTTTCCGTCACACGCTTAATATCGGCATCATTAAAAAAGGCGGTGACGTATACCACCGGCAGAGCAATGGCCGGCAGATTGATCGTCGAGACAACCAGTTCAATATCGTCCGTCAGAACGGACGGCAGGCTTCCCGCAGAGACCACGCCAACGATGGTCCAGTCCGGGAAGGCGCGCAGAATGCGGCTTTTCAACAGATGTGAGGTTCCGATACCCGTCGAGCAGACCAGCAATACGCGCTTGCGGGCGATCTGTCGCTCCATCGCAGCCTGAAAATGGACGGTCAGATAACCGATTTCATCCTCCGACACCGCCTGTTCCCCCCAGCCGCTGAATACACGATTCACCGCGCACTGGGTCAAGCGCCAGACGTCCTGCAATTCGCCTTTGATATCATCAAGCAGCGGGTTACGAATGCGAATCTGGTAATTCAGGCGATTAATCAATGGTTTAATATGAATCAACAGCCCGTCATAAAGCGCGACATCCTGGCTAAAGTCGCTATCGACCATATCGGCGAAGGTCGCGATAAGTCGGTGAGTAATCAGCCGGGCTTCGTCGCTGGAGTGCATATGGCCAATCACGCTGACGTCGTTATGCTCTTCAATCACCACGCCGGACGAAATAATGTACTGATAAATAAACCAGACTTCGTCTTCCGGCAACGGGTGGGCGATGCGCTGTTCAATCCGCTGGATCATACGACTGGCAACGGCAAAGATGTTTTCATCAAAGGTACTGGCGTTGTCGTCTTTTTTTGGCAGCGCATTGCCACGGGTAATGCGGTACATCATGATCAAAATATGGGTAAAAATATTGACGTAATAGGGTTCACCCAAAGACCAGCAAAGATCGTTTTCCATCTCCTGCAATAATGACTGAACGAATAAAACATCTTCTTCACCAAAGTAATGGACCAGCGCGTTATAACTGCCCGGATCGAGGCGGGAATAGATTACGCTTCCCGGTTCGTTATGGTTAATAACACCATTGATCAGCGAAGCCATTGCCTGACGCACGCTGCTTTCGCTGCCTTCGATATGCGTTCCGCTCTGGCTGCGAATTAACGTCAACCCCAGCGGGGCAATCCAGGACTCAATCACTTTCAGATCATTCACAATTGAGGCGCTACTGATAAAATAGCGCTCCGATAATTTGCTGATGGACGTTTCATGTGGCGTTTCGCTTAATAATTGCGAGGCTATTTTCACGCGCCGGGAATTATTCATCATGCCGTCTGCGTCATCACCTTCAGTGCCAAGCAACTGGTCGAGGTGCAAAAGGTCAGTGACATTGTCTGCGCTGAGCATGACCCCGGCACCGGCACGCTTATTAATGCCGATATTCCATTCTGCCAGCCACGGTTCAAGGATGCGTAAATCCCGCTGTATAGTTTTTTCCGATACATTTAAGTATTCAGCGATTTTTAACAATGTAATAAATTCCCTTCGCGGAAGAAGGAATTTCAATAATCTGTTTTGTCGCGAGGTAATCATTTGCATCATTTACCCTTACACAGATTAAAAATAATGATGAAGCTCTAAAACAGATAAGCTCCGCTTGCAATCCGTGATGATAAATATAAAAGGGCATTGAAATAACGACAATACTAAATCGTGTCCTGCCTTCCGGACAAAAAATAAGACAACAAGCGGGATCTCAGAGATATTTACAGCGCAGATCACACTTTTCGCGCTAATTAACGTGATAGCGCTCGCAAATATGGAGGAATAAAAAATTTTAAATAAGGTGATTTTTTTCGGGATGTCTGGAAAGACGTGGTGGGGCACGGGAGAAATGCCAGTGATTGTGCTGCTCCCGCCCCGGATGCGGCGTAAACGCCTTCTCCGGGCTACGACCGGTTTTCTCCCTCTCCCTCAGGGAGAGGGTTGGGGTGAGGGGAATATGCGGCTGTGGCGGCGGGTTCCGTTCACCGTATGTTCATTGCGAAATGGACCTCCTGAACACGTGAACGGGTAAAGGGGAACACTGCATTCCCCTTTACAATCCCCGCAGCCCCGCAAAGAAATCGGTGCTTCGCACTGCGTTCGCCTCCCGCCCCGCTGCCTGCGGTCGGTTTGACTCGAGTTACTCGCCCCATCCCTGGGGCTCGCCCTTCGGGCCAACGCGTTGCGTTGTTCAAAATCGTTCCGGACGATTTTGTCCTGTCTCGACAAACCTCAGTCCGCCATCCCTGGCGGCCTGCCCTTGTCATCGGGTCTTCGTCTCACCGATTTCAGCGGGGACTCAATCCCCTCGCTGCACGCTCTGCGCCATGGGGCACAAAGATGTCGCTGTGGTTGTCATGCTGGAAAATGGTCAGCCGTGGCTAAAAGATGTTGAAAACGTTCATAGACTCTACGGTTTGTGCATGGTGAGCACGAATTTAGCTACCGAATTGGGCTTGTTGTTTACTATGACGGCGATTGTGCTGTAAGAGAAAATTTTAGTAAGCACATGAATAAGTTAGCATTTAACTTAAACGTATGGAAAAGCGGACAGCAGACCGAGAAAAAAGTGTGATGGGGGATGTGGTAAATGGTTGAAAGTGGCTATAATGCGCCCCGCCTCCATGTAGCAATCGAGGCGCGGAAGATCGTCGTCTCCGGTGAGGCGGCTGGACTTCAAATCCAGATGGGGCCGCCAGCGGTCCCGGGCAGGTTCGACTCCTGTGATCTTCCGCCAATTTGCCGCCTATTCTTCCTCTAAATTTTACAATTTTGGAAAAAATAAATTAATGATGTCAATTACCCTTTATCCGTTGCTGTTGGATATATAAGGGGAATGGCCTTTTTCCAACCCTTCCTTTCTGGTGCATTATAATGTTTTCGATAACCACCATTTTTTGTTGTAAAAACCTCACCGCCGCGATGGATTACGGCTCTAACAACTGTATTTTTAGGATGACTTGAGTCTTTTTTTGCTGCACTAACAATAGCCGTGAAAGTTTTAATATAATCTTTTTGCTTATCAATCCTAGGACCAAATAAAACATCAAGAATTTCTGAAGATAAATTTCTACGAGAACCATGGTGAGGTATTTGAAAATGATCAACCAAAGGTACTTTTGATGAACGCAGTAACGGATGTTCTAGAGCTTGAATCAAAGCTTTTTTACCTGAATCACCAGTAAATAAAAACTTTGAACCATTTAAATCTCCATATTGAATCACGCTTGTATTATTTTCAGGAGATGTATCTTCTGCCTTGAAATCTTCTGCCCCCCATGAAAGCAACCTAACTGCTCCGTTATAAGCAGACTCGAAAATATTTCTAAAAGCCTCTTTTTTGCTTTCAGTAGATGGAGTCCTTGCGGATTGACCGATCATTTCCAAATAAAAATCCTTCGTTGGTGAAAGCACAGTAAAAAAACCTATATTTTGATTAGCAAAAGGAGCTTTAATTGGAATACTATTTTTTATCGCAAGTTTCTCCAATTCAAAAAGCGATGGGTAGTCATTCCTCAAACGACCTCTAAGATAATCAGGATCACTTCTTGTAGGGAAGATATCCAGAAGTTCCTGAACATAATCCCATGGTTTAAGCATCCAAAGACAACCTATTTCAATAGCCCCAAGCTCTATAATTTTAATTATCCCAGAAATATGGTCCTGATCTCCATGAGTTAGAACAATGTGATCAATCCTGTCAGAACCATAATGTATTTTTAAATAGTTGTGAATATTATCGGCGGTCCCTGCATACCCACCATCGACAAGGGTAATACAAGTCTCACCATCTCTTGTGACCTTAATTAAAATTGCATCACCACTGCTTTTTTCGCCTACAGACAAAAAATCGATCTCATAAGAATCTGTCATCCACAGCCTCTTAAATTCTAGTTTAATATTAATCAAATTGATTTAAAAAATCATTGTCAAAACAATCAAGCTGAAATAAAAATTTTATCCATCGATCGAATAAAAGATCGAGAAAATTTGTAACAATTTAGATTTCACATATCAAAGGGTATATTCACTTTCAACTACTATAGTACCAATATAATGTCTAAAGTTTTCGTGAATACTTTCTTTGGAAAGGTATTTGTTTATATAATTTTCATTTGATGAATAAAAATGTATTTTACCGTCTACACACTCCATTGTAATATCACCACATCTGTTTTGTGTTATTTTTTTATAACCGGTATAGTAATTCAAGTGACGGCTTGGTGCTTCTCCGATAACAATTATTTGAGGGTCTAAAACTTCTAGCCAACAGTCCGGTATTTTTCCAGAATCTCTACCATGATGAGCGGCAAAAACAACTGTTGTTTTCTTTAATTCTATTTTATCGAAAATACTCTCCATAAATTCATTCTCAAGATCTCCAATCCATAGAAAACTAGCTCCATCCTCTATCTCATAACGAATTACTGCTGAAATATTGTTATACGATTCGCCAACCTCGGCAGATAGTAAAGCTTTTTTAAAAAATGAATCATTAGTATCTGGCCATAAAAAACTCAACCCTGAACTACCTCTAGTTTCATCAAAGTCGTTAGCCCATTTTCTTTTACAATCTTTAAATATATAAAATGCTTTATTTTCATCATCCCTTAATTGGCAATATCGTTCAAAGGAAACTGTTTCATGTTTCTTTATAGCTTTATTTTTAACCACATAAAAATTCGTTATTCCGATCTCATCGTCTAAGAATTCAATGCCACCAAAGTGATCATCATCAGGGTGAGTGCAAATAAAGCGAGTTATACCTTTAGAGGAAGCACGCTCTTTGATCTCCTCAACAATCACCTTCCTATTCATATCAGAAAGATCACAGTCAATCATAGTGAAATTATCAGAGTTATGATAAATGTAGAACATATCACCATTACCTACAGAAAAACTTTTCACAATAGACATATATCACATCCTATAATATCAAAGTATAAATTCAACCTTTAATTAAAATGAATATTTTATTCGTAGTGGTATAAGAATATATTGTTCACTTAAAAGATGCTGCGAACGCTCTTACTTTCGATTTGTATTAGCTCTTAATGAAGGTAAACACTCAAGTAATCTTTCGGCATAAGAATAACCAATACGCCTCACAGACTTTTCATTAAAATAAAACAATAAAGACGCCAAGAGGCTTACTGAAACAAATAATGTCAACGAGGCCGCCAAACCCGGATTAGCCATATTTATAAATTCAAAGTGAGGAGGAACTAACGTTAATACATTTGCAATAATTAATCCATAAATAACCCCTAGCAAACTAGTTACTATACCGACCCATTTCATCGCAGTCATATTTCTATGAAAGCCATACGAAATGTTATCCTTAAACAATAACCCTTTATTACTGCGAGTTAATTCTCTTAATCGACGAATAGCACCTATATATATATCATCTGCCTTTCTTATATTTTCTATTTCATATGCATGGGAAGGAATTTCAATTCCAAGCTTCTTTTCAATTAAACTATGATATCTTTCTTTTGTTACAAAATCCAAGAAGTTATCACTATGTCTCAGTATTATTGTTGTCGGCATGCCACCCCATTTCGATACTAATTTTACTTCCAGCGCTTTTCCAAGACCTCTAGATATATTTGCTAAGGCAAACATTGCGCCACAACTACTTAACAACCCTATTACACTTGTAAGCAAAGGGTTTTTAGCACCATATACAGAAACCAATGGGATTATCAAAGGCAAAGCAACTAATAAACCAGGTATTAACCTAGCTTTTCTCTCATAAGGGTCTTTGATCAATTCATAAAGAGTTGACATCTTCCATTCACCATTTGATATTATTTAGAGTTAATTAAGAACCTTAATAAATAAAATATCAATACCAAACTATATAATTTTTCTACATATAGATGGATGTGCACTTGCAAGTCTTATCTATAAATTAAATGTTAATACTTTTCTTCTTTTTCTAGTCTTTTAATACAAGCTTCCTTAACCCACTTACTAAAATTCCCTTTTCCCGCCGCCTTCTCAATCTGCTCCAACAGCTCATCCTCAAAACGGATGTTCTTCATGGTGCTTTTCGTGCGGTCAAAACTGAGCTTCTTTTTATCTTGCATGGTAGGTACCATTTCGGTTAAGTTAACTTCATGTGGTACCTACCACATGAATTCATCAAACAACGCCCCGATGTGCGCGAACACCACCGGAGCGTCTAACCTCACCAACTATCAAGGAGTTGATTATGGCTGATTTGCATTCTACCCTGGACTTTACGCCTGCTGGAACCGAACGCCAGTTAATTGTGGGATATCGCCCACATCATGGCGAAACCAGCACGCCAAGTTTGACGCTTTCCGGCAAGTGGCTACGTGAAGCGGGGTTCGACACCGGGCGTCAGGTGAGTGTAAAGGTGATGGATGGTTGCATTGTGCTGATGACAAATAGCGACAAAGAACAAGCGCTGGCAGAAGAGTTAAAGCAGGCGAAGCGAGCGCTGAAGGAAATTAAAGGCGCGCTTGCGGCCGCGTGATGTCGAATAACCCCGGATGCGGCATAAAATGCCTTATCCGGGTTGCGACCGTAGCCCTGGTCACCGGGGTTTTAGTGCCCAATATAGGCGGCATACATTTATCCCTTTCCCCTGCATTCAGCCCCTACAAACATAAAATCATATTCTATTTTTTTGAACGTTATCGGCAAATAGTTTAGATTTTCATCACCCGATGGTCGGTCTATTATTCATCACATCAGGGCAACACGCCCTATCCCGAACAAATAACTTAAGGAATACGACCATGAAATCCATCAAAACTTTCGTTGCAGTTGCCGCTCTTTCCGTAATGTCTTTCGGTGCGTTCGCTCAGAGCGTGACCGCAAGCTCCTCCACCATCGACGGTGCAGAAGCCAAAATTGCAGCGCAGGCACACCAGGCCGGTGCGTCTTACAAAATTACCGAAGCGACTGTGAACAACGTTGTTCACATGACCGCTGAACTGAGCAAATAAGGCGGATGGTCGCAGAGGGAACTGCCGGACAGGTCGCCGCAAGGCGGCCGGTTTCGCCCTCAACCAGACAACTGTTCAGGCCCCTTCGGGGCCTTTTTTGCGTTTGCGGTTTGGTGAATATTACGCGGTGGATCCCCGGATGCGGCGCAAGCGCCTTATCCGGGTTATATCTGTTGCCACCAGACTTACAAATATTCATCTAAAGAAGAGGAAAAGTGACCAAATAAAGTGTTGGTATCAGGGACACTAACTCCAAGACCCTTTGCAAAGTCACGCAGCCAAACCAGTTCGTCTTTCAGTGAAGTGACCAGTTCGTTTTCAATAATATCGTTTACCGTCGTGATATTTTTGATAAAACCGTCGCGGGTAAGCTCATGCTGTTTTGCCAGTTCGACTTTTTTATTTTCGAACGCTGCGGCTGTCCTTTTAACCTTCTCGATCAACTTATCTTTAATAGACGCGTCATGCTTAATCTGCTGCGTCGCCGTTTCAACCGTGCGGGAGGTACTGGCAGGGTTTTTGATGAGATTCAGCAATACATCCAAGTCAACATTTTGGCTCAGAATGGTCTGTTGAGAAGGCACTAAACCTGTATTCGCAGCGATTGGCGCTAAATACCGGGCATTATCTTTGTTGTTTTCGATAATGATAGATTGCAATCTTTCCGGTAACCCCGGATTTTCAAGATACTCCGGAACGAAAAATGTACCAAAGATCCTGTTGAACATTAACTTGAATCCCTTATCTATCTTTCCGTAATTAAACTTACCAATTGACGGATTACACAATAAATCGTCGTGGTATTTTGTTGACGCAACCATTTCGTTGAAGAGGTCTTCACTAAGGTTTTCATTTCTGCAAAGCTTATTCTTGACCCGTTCATCGCGGTCGCCCGCCGATGTGTAATAACTTCTGGAATACAATGTCCGCTGTGCTTTTGGTGAAATGTTAGGGTTAACGGTCAGACTCTCATCAATTCTGATTCGATTAATTGCCAGCAACATATCGCACACGCTTTCCCCAACGACCGGGTTCCGCGCCATAATCGCCAGCACATCGCTGTCTTTATGCCCGACCGCCATCAACTGTACCTCTTCGCAGAGCGACGCGTTCTGCATCAGGCTTTGCTGGGTGGCCTTCCGGCCATTCTGATACAGATAAACCTGCACGGTCGGCACCAGCGCGGGGTTAATAGCCAGCGCATCGCGCACCGCCGGGTTGCCTTCACTGGCAAGAATTTGCTGAGTCTCTGCCGTTAATTTCGGGTTCACCGCCAGGGTCGCAAGCGCCGCTTCATTCGTCACTTTCTGAGCAAACCGACGTTGCACCAGCGCGGAAAGATTGCGCCGCTCCGCCAGCGCCAGTAAAGCGTGAACATCGCCTTTGTCGAGCTGTGCCAGCAGTGCGCTGTCATCATTGCCGCCGCCAGCGCTCTCCTGCGCCGGTGCGTCGGGTTGCTTCTGCGCCTCTTCCAGGGCATCCACCACCGCGCTGTCATTGTCCTGCGCCAGTTGCTGTTTTACCTCTTCGGCCAGCGCCGGGTTTTTCGCCAGCGCGATACGCACCACGGATTTATTGTCCTTGAGCAACACCGCCTGCTGTGCGGCAGTGAGGGCCGGGTTAAGCGCCACGGCGGCTCTTAGTGCATCATTTTGCTCGTAGAGATACTCTTCACGCTGCGCTTCCGGGCAGTTGGCGTGACGTAACACCGCTTGCTGCAACGCACTGTTTTTACGCGATAACAGCGCATCCAGCACGCTCTCCACGCAGTGCGCTTTCTCCGCCAGTTGCAGCAAAATCTCATCGTTAAGCTTGTTCTTCTGAATCAGCGACAGGAGCAGGTTAGTTGGCGCGTTATGGTGTACGCAGGCCAGCGCCAGCGACGTTTTATCGTGAACCTCGCCAGTTTCCGCCGGGGCAATACAGGCCGACAGGATACGCGCGGTGCAATACGGGTTGCTGTATACCGCGTGGCGTACTTCTGCATAACTGTCTTTCGCCAGTTTTTCGAGCAGGTCTTCGCTGCACTCTTCTGCCTGCGCCACCCGCAAACGCTCGTGCGGGTTGGTGTCATCCGCCAGGCGGATCATCTCCGCCAGGCTGAGCCCATCGATATGCGACGCCGCTTTCAGCTTCATCTTCTCGAACAGCGCTTCATACTGTCCCACCTGGTCACGCAGGGTCTCACGCAGCGGAACCGTGCGCTCCAGCGCCCGGCACAGGCGGGAATAATCGATATTCACCCCGGCCAGAAACGCGCTCTCGCGGGCATCGTTCACCGCGTTTTGAATATCCGCTCCGGCAAAATTACGGCACAGCACCGCCAGTTGCTGTTGCTGTTCTGCCGTGAAGGTGTGCCAGGCTGCTTTCAGGTGGATACTGAGAATGGCTTTACGCTCAGCCAGATACGGGAAGCCGACATAAAAGACATCGTCGAAACGCCCCTTACGTAGCAGCTCCGGCGGCAGTGCGGTAACGTTATTGGCCGTTGCCACCACAAATACCGCGCTGGTTTTCTCCTGCATCCAGGTCAGGAAATAGCCCAACAGCCGGGATGTCACTTCCGATGCATTAGAAGACCCGATCCCGACGAACGCTTTTTCCAGTTCATCCACCCACAGTACGCAGGGGCTGATGGTCTCAGCCATCGCCAGCGCCCGGCGCATATTGTGCTCACTCTCCCCGACGTATTTACCCAGCAGGGAGCCGATGTCCAGACGCAGTAGCGGCAGCCCGAACAGGTTGGCGACCGCTTTGGCGGTAAGGGATTTACCGCAGCCCGGCATCCCCGCCACCAGCACCCCTTTCGGTGCCTGCAACCCGGCCTCTTCCGCCTCCGGCAGGCGCTGCAAAATAGCGGCTTTACGCTCCAGCCATTTTTTCAGGTTCTCCAGCCCGCCGATGTCCGTCAGGTTCTCGCGCACCTTGACCATTTCCAGCACGCCGCTTTTGCCGATGATCTGCTCTTTTTCCTGGAGCAGCGCGGCGAGCGCTTTCTCGTCAAGCTCACCGTGTTTTTCCAGAGCAACGGCCAGAGACTGGCTAATCTGGCTGGCGGTCAGGCCGGTCAGTGTGGTACTGATCCTGTTAAGCAGTGCGTCAGACACGGTTAACCGACGCTCGCGGGCGAACTGTTCCGCCTGCTGGCGAATGGCCTCGCGGCGCGGAAGCGGCAATTCAACCAGAGTAATCAGCGGTTCAATCAGTGAGGGGATGTCCACGCGGTCATCCACGCAAACCACGCAGCACTCACCGCTGTGGTGACGGCGGATACGCAGCAACAGTTGCTGTAGACGCGCGGCCACCAGTGGCGAGGAGTCCAGCACGGTTCTGATATTGCGAAACACCAGGATGGTATTTTCCAGATCATCATCCAGCAATCCGGCCAGCATCTGATCGGCCTGTGGAGGGGCTGAAATACCAGCAGCCACCAGCGGATGACGATCGTCGAAATCCACCCAGCCCCAGGCCAGGTTCCATTCCCGCAGCCGAAAAGCGGTCTCTTTGGCCACCGCGCTTAACAACGTATCAATGCGATCATCTTCACCGCTGTGCAGATAAAAACCCGCGTGTCCGGCGCGGATCCAGGTTACCAGCCGGGTCGTTAACAGACTGTCCATTCTTCCCCCTTACCAAAAACTGCTCAGGAAACTGCCCACGGAACTGACGATGCTCGAGACGCCCCGCCCAATCGCAGACACGCTATCGGCAACCGCAGAGACCGCTGCTTTGGCGACCGATTTTCCGGCCTTGTAGACTTTATCCGCCACAGTACTGCCCAGCATCCCGCCAATGACGCCGCCCGCCAGACCACCCAAAAAGGTGCCCACCGGGCCGAAAACAGTACCGATTGCCGCGCCAATTCCGACGCCCGCCTCCGCCGCTGCGATGCCTGCCACAGTTGTAACGGTGGTGTTGGCGACGCGATCCAGCGCCTCTTCTTTGGAGATATTGCCTTTCGCCAGGTCGTAGAGGTTCTTGAGGTTATCCACCGCCACCGAACCGATCATCGCAATGCGTCCGGCTGGCGTGTTTTTCATCACGCTGCCCAAAAAGCCCCGGCGGGAGGCCACCAGCAACGCCCCTGAGGTGGCAACGGTCAGCATGGTGCTGCCAGCGGTCTTGAGTGAGTCTTCAACAAACTCCTGTACATCTTCCCCCGCCGATGCGTTTTCCTTGCCGGTCAGGCTGTTCCACAGGCGACGGGCCAGAATGCGCCCTCCCTGGAAGCAGACCCCGAGGCCAGCCGCCACCAGCGCAGTTTTACCAATCTGTTTGCCAACGGTGATGGCATCCGCGTTATGCCAGTCCATCTCGCTGATCTGTTTCTCTTTATGCGCCTTCTCGCGCTGGCGGACCGCCTCTTCTTTCGATAACGGCGTGGATTCCACTCCGTCATAATCAATGGTTTCGACCGCTTTACGCTGCATATCCGCCGAGTGGCCTTCCGGCACCAGGGAACCCTGGCCGCGATAATCGCCGTGCTCGAACAGTTTTTCCGTGCTGCCCGCATCCGCGCCATATTTCGCCTGGTAGCGACGCACAACTTTGCCACTGCCATCTTTGATCTGAATATCCACGGAGTTTTTGCCGAACGCCTTGCCCGGTTTCACCACCAGTTCAGCCCGCGCCGAGGAACCTGCTGCCTTCGCGTTGATATTAAAGGTGTTGACGTGGTGCACCTCGGCGATAAACCCGTCGAGATTGCGCGCCATGCTGATCTGCCCGTCGTTGCGGGTGATAGTGTCGCGCAGCAGGTTATTGGCATGCGTCAGCGCATTATCAATTGATTGCCCGTACTCCCCGGTGCTGAGCACGCCATGGCGCTGGGCCGAATGCTGCATCTCTTTGCCCAGCCAGTTGTCGCGGCTTTTGCCCTTCTGCCGTGCGGCTTTCAGGGACGCTTTCAGTTCTTGCTGGCGTTTTACGGTTTCGACGATTTCGCCGGCATCGCGGGTGAGCGCGTCGTCATTCGCCCACAGTTCCGCATGCTGGCGAAACTGCACCTGTAGCCAGATAAGCGGGTCGGCATCCGACGAATGGCTCGCCTGCTGCGTAAACTGTCGCAGCAGTTGCGTCGTCGCCTGCGGATCGCCACCCGCATCGCGCCATGCTACGTCCATTTCCTCCGCCAGTTGTTCCTGATGTGTCTCGTCTAAGAGATCTAACGGCGCTGGCGTCGCGCGATGTTGTTCGCTAATTACGTCATTTTCAGCCATGTGTAACACTCCTTTTTAATGTTTATCTGGCGATGCGAAAGCCGTCAGCGCGTCGGCCAACTGCGTCTGCAGGGTCGCATGTAACGATGCGGGGGAAAGAATGGTCAGGTTGGGCAGCCAGTAGCGCACCCAGGGTAATAGCTGGCGTTCATCGGCAATTTTGCAGGTAATTTCCAGGCTACCGTCGCTGTTTTGCGTGTCGATGACCTGCCCTGGCAGCACATCACGACGCAGGAAATAGCCCGCCACGGACGCATTCACATGAAGGCGTACCGGGAATTTGTTGAGGCTGAACCAGACGTCATCTTCTTCGTCGATGCACTGCTCAATGCGTGCTTCCGGCACGAAGGTCTCGTCACACAGTTCCAGCCACTGCAGGCCGCTCAGCAAAAAGCCTTTGAGGTTTTCCTGTTCCATGGCCGCCAGGTACCAGACGTTTTTCACGTTCACCAGGCGGTACGGCTCAACGACGCGCGACTTCTCTTTATAGAAAAATGTGCATTTTCGGCGTTCGCTAATGGCCTGGCGGAGCAGGCTGAAATGACGGGACAGCGCATTTTCACTCTCGTGTTCCGCCGCCGGGTGTTTAATCGAAAATTGTGGGATGCCTTCGGTCTGTAATAGCGCCGACCAGAATGCCGGGTTCTGCCCGGCAAAAAGCGGTGAAACGCCCGCTATGTCCAGCAACTGGCGAATATCGCGGGTACGCAACGCCTGATGATATTGCGGGGCCAGGCAGTAACTGTCGCCGCTGATGTGTTCAATGATCGCGCTCAGGCGGCTAAGGTCGCGAAAGACAGTGCGCCCGGAAACGTTAAATGTCTCGGCTAACTGTTGTCGCGTCACCTGCTCTTGCTGGTGAAACAGGATGATTGTTTCGGCCAGTCGGTGCGCCAGCTTTTCATATGCTCCGGTTGCTTTCCCCACTTCGAATCCCTCACTCGCAGAAAATAACCGCAGTGTAATGGCAGCGGATGACACGTTATGTCAGTAAGCGTGGAATAAAAACACATTTTTTATATTTTGCGACACCTGAAGGAACTTAAGGCAAATTACTCTCAATTATCTTTTCCCGAGGCGAAATTCACACACGAACGCTTACTGTCGTTATCGACGGAAGAAATATTTTGCTAAATGGATTTTTAGTCTATTGAGCATCCTGCTCATGTTTAGAAACTAAATTTTCTCTCAAAAAAGTGACGCTTACTTTCGAAAAGCAAAAATAACATTAGCATTAGGCGAACTTTTTATTCTGCCTGGCTAAATTATCCACAACGCATCACTCACACATATATATGCATGTTAAATTATTTACCACATAAATATCACCTACCAAAAATATATATTTAGCCTCGCCTGCACCCTGTAAAAAGGAGGGCCCGATAATTTACGCCCCATTCAGGGAGGTTGGGTATGAAGATACTTATTTCTACCTTATTCACACTTACACTGTTCCTGTCTTCAGCACAGGCAGGCATCCTCATCGACACTACGCGGATTATCTATCCTGCGGACAAGCAGGAAGTAACGCTTAACATGACGAATAATGCAAATTCCCCGCGTCTGATTCAGACCTGGGTAGATGACGGCGGTCCTGATTCCAACACCGATAATGCGAACATGCCTTTTATTGTTACCCCGCCCATTTTTCGCATTGACGCAGCGAAACGTCAGACTTTGCGTATCATGTACACCGGCGGTAAGGTGCCGCAGGATCGCGAATCGGTCTTCTGGCTTAATGTCCTTGAAATACAGCCAAAATCCTCAGCACAAAAAGAAAGTGCGAATGATTATGTGCAGTTTTCCATCCGTTCGCGCCTGAAACTTTTTTATCGTCCCAAAGGACTGTCTGGTTCATCAGAAGAGGCGGTTTCCACACTACGCTGGCGCGTCGCGCATGGCGGAGTGGAATGTATAAACCCTTCTCCATTTAACATTTCTTTCCACAAGATAAGCCTTTCACCGGCATCAGAAAAAGATACTGAATACCAGCATGGAATGTGCCAGGCAAAAGGAACAACCATCTTCTCATTTCAGGAAAAGGCAAATGAGAAAATCTTTTTTACCACGATAGATGATTATGGCGGTTTAAAGAAACACGAAGCAAAACTGAGCCATTAAAAATCACCGGGATAATATTATGCAGAAATATATCTATTCTATAGCGATTATTTTTTTAGCATTACTGCTTATGCCAGTTAGCTGGGCAGGTTGCACGGTAAGCAACCCAACAAGTTATACAGCAACCATTCCAGCCACAACAATTTCTATCGGGCAAGATAAACCATGGGGGCCGATTGGCGACGTTATAAGTATTCCGACCGGGCCAGATGCAGGCGTCGTTTGTACAAATCCACCCGTACAAGTCATGTTAAAATATGGAACAGCGATGCCGCCTTCACCTTTCTTCCCGGATGTATATAACACGAACGTACCGGGGATCGGCATTAAAGTTTGGGATGACTTTGTCTCGTCGACAGGCTGGGCCTATGGCTTCGATATTGCGGTCAATAATAATCTTCAGTACTGGTATTCCTGGCCACCAGGCTACCTGAATTTACCTAACCGTCTCACGGGTATGAAAATTCAGTTTTATAAAATTGGTGAAGTTACTACCGGGAAAATACAATTACCTTCGCCGCTAGTTGAAGGCTGGGTTAATACGAGTGTCAGCGCCGCTGGGGCGGTTCGCTATGGCGTGGTAAATGTAGTCAGTTCTAACATCTCTCTGAAAATTGCGGCCTGCCAGACACCCGATATTTCCGTTGATATGAAAAAAAATTCCTATTCCGATTTCCCTGCTGTCGGCTCTACCAGCAAACCAGTACCCTTTAAATTTCAAATCAATAACTGTGATGCAGGCATGAGTGCGGTAAGTTATACCTTTAAACCCGCATCCGGGGTGACGCTCCAGGGTAGTGGTACCGGGCAGTATCTCACCCTGAAAAATGACTCAACGGCCAGCGGCGTAGGAATTCAGTTGCAATATGAGAATGGAAACAATGTCCCCTTTAATACCAAAACGAAATTCACGGGCTACAGCGGCGCAGGCAGTTATACCGTCCCGATGCAGGCTCGCTTTATCCGTACCGGGAAGATCAAAGGCGGCACGGCTAATTCAGCCGTACAGTTTGAAATGACCTACGAGTAGGCTTAGCTGTTAAATTTCCCCTCTCTCTCAGGGAGGGGAGACACCGCCTTTCCTTCTTACCCAGGCAATTCCCCCATTATTCAAAACCTCGCTATAGATCACGTTTCCCCGCCCTAACTCGGTTCAGCCTGTTGAACCACATGTATTCTCCCTTACACAGGATGGATAAACTTTTACTCAATCAATAGAGGAGCCGTTATGGGCGGTAAAGGGTGTAATTCACTTATTCGGGCTGAGAAAATACTGACCTACATTGCCTATGTTGGCGCGGCGAGTTTTATGGAGCTGCTACGGGAATTTCAGTATCCGAAGAGCAGCCTGCTGAATTTATTAAATGTCATGGTTGATTGTGGATTTCTAACGAAAAGCGATCGCAATCAATATTCCCTTGGCATTAAAAATTATGAGCTTGGCTGTCAGGCATTACACCGCAAAAATATTTTTGAGGTGACCAAACGCCCGATGCAGGAACTCTCGCAAAAAAGCGGCCTGGTCTGTCATTTAGGGGCCATTGAAGACTGTTACGCCATTTACCTCGATAAAGTGGAAAGTCCCGGTTCCGTACCCACGAAAAAAAGCTGGATTGGTAAGAAATTAGAATTACACATCACGGCGCTCGGCAAAGCGTTACTCGCCTGGAAGCCCCGTGAAGAGATGGATTATTTTCTGGATGCGTTAGCGCTCACCAAACATACCGAAAATACCTTTACAGATAAGAAGTTATTTCGGGAAGAGTTGCAAAAAACGCGTCTACGCGGATGGGCCATAGACAATGAAGAATCAACCTATGGCGCTGTATGTCTGAGTATGCCGGTATTCAATATGTATAACCGGGTTAATTATGCGATCTCACTGTCGGGCGATCCGGTGGTGTATTCAGGAAATAAGATCGATGGTTATCTCGAATTGCTCCGCCAGTGCGCCGGGCAAATATCATATGGGCTGGGATACCGGAGTGAAAGTGAAAACCTAAGAAAAGGAAACTGATGTAATGAAAAAGTTCAGGGGAATTATTCCGCCGGTCTCCAGCACCTTTGATAACGACGGAAATATCGATAAAACCGCCATGAAAGCGGTCGCAGATTTCCTGATTGAGAAAGGGGTCGACGGACTGTTTTATCTGGGGACCGGCGGGGAATTCAGCCAGATGAACACCAGCCAACGGATGGCGCTCGCCGAAGCGGCGGTCGCCACAGCGGATAAACGCGTTCCTGTGCTGATTGGCGTGGGTTCTCCCTCCACCGACGAAGCGGTAAAACTGGCGCAGCACGCTGAGGTTTGTGGCGCGGATGGCATTGTTGCCATCAACCCCTATTACTGGAAAGTCGCCCCGCGCAACCTGGACGATTATTACCACCGCATCGCGCAAAGCGTAAAGCTGCCGGTGATCATCTATAACTTCCCCGACCTGACCGGCCAGGACTTAACGCCGGAGACCGTCAAACGCCTGGTTTTGCAAAACGACAATATCGTTGGCATTAAAGATACCATCGACAGCGTCGGTCACCTGCGCACAATGATTAACACTGTTAAAGCAGTGCGCCCGGATTTCTCCGTTTTCTGCGGCTATGACGACCACTTACTCAACACGTTGCTGCTGGGCGGTGACGGGTCGATTACCGCCAGCGCCAACTTCGCGCCGGAGTTATCCATCGGCATCTATCGTGCCTGGCAGGAAAACGACCTCGCCACGGCCGCCACGCTCAATAAAAAATTGCTCCAGTTGCCGTCGATTTATGCGCTGGAAACCCCGTTTGTCTCGCTCATCAAATATGCCATGCAGTGCGTGGGGCTCCCGGTGAACACGTATTGCCTGCCGCCGATTCTGGAAGCGTCGGCGGAAGGAAAAGAAAAAGTGAAGGCGATCCTGGCCTCTCAGGGAATTTTAAAACAATAAGGGGAACACCATGTCTGTTCGCGAAATATTTGATAACGACAACCGGGAGATTTACCGCGTCAGGACGCATGCCGCTGGCCCGCAAGGCGAGCTGCCTCTGACCCCGGATATGCTGATCAACCGACCCAGCGGCGATATTTTTGGTATGACGATGAATGCCGGGATGGGCTGGTCGCCAGACGAGCTTAACCGTGATGGCATTCTGCTACTGAGCACGCTGGGCGGGCTTCGCGGGCCAGACGGGAAACCTGTCGCGCTAGCGCTCCACCAGGGCCACTACGAGCTGGATATCCAGATGAAAGCGGCGGCAGACGTTATCAAACACAATAACGCTCTGCCTTACGCGGTCTATGTCTCCGACCCGTGCGATGGCCGCACGCAGGGCACGACCGGGATGTTCGACTCGCTGCCCTACCGCAACGACGCCTCAATGGTGATGCGCCGCCTGATTCGCTCCCTGCCGGATGCCAAAGCGGTGATTGGCGTGGCGACCTGTGACAAAGGGCTGCCCGCCACCATGATGGCGCTCGCCTCTCAGCATGACAAAGCCACGGTGCTGATCCCCGGCGGCGCGACGCTGCCTGCGTTGCACGGCGAAGATAACGGCAAAGTGCAGACCATCGGCGCGCGTTTTGCCAATGGCGAATTGTCATTGCAGGGCGCTCGTCGGGCGGGATGCCAGGCCTGCGCATCATCCGGCGGCGGCTGTCAGTTCCTGGGCACGGCGGGCACCTCGCAGGTGGTGGCCGAAGGGTTAGGGCTGGCAATCCCCCACTCCGCTCTGGCGCCATCAGGCGAACCGGTGTGGCAGGAAATCGCCCGCGCTTCCGCCCGTGCAGCGCTGCAACTGACCCGGAAAGGCATCACCACGAAGGATATTCTCACCGATAAAGCCTTTGAAAACGCCATGATGGTTCACGCGGCCTTTGGCGGTTCCACCAACCTGCTGCTGCACATCCCGGCGATTGCTCATCAGGCGGGTTGTCATATCCCAACCGTGGAAGACTGGATCCGCATTAACAAGCAGGTGCCGCGCTTAGTGAGCGTGCTGCCGAACGGCCCAGTCTATCACCCGACGGTGAATGCCTTTATGGCAGGCGGCGTGCCGGAAGTGATGCTGCATCTGCGCAGCCTGGGTTTACTGCATGAAGATGTCATGACCGTCACCGGCAACACGCTCAAGGAAAACCTCGACTGGTGGGAGCAGTCTGAACGTCGGCAGATTTTCAAAGAGCTGTTATTTAAGCAAGAACAGGTTGCAGCGGACGATGTGATTATGTCGCCGCAACAGGCCGCTAAACGTGGGCTGACGTCTACTATTACTTTCCCGGTGGGCAATATCGCGCCGGAAGGATCGGTGATTAAGTCCACGGCTATTGATGCGTCGGTGATTAATGAAGAGGGCGTCTATTACCATAAAGGCGCGGCGAAAGTGTACCTCTCGGAAAAAGCCGCCATTTACGATATCAAACACGACAAAATTAAAGCGGGCGATATTCTGGTGATTATTGGCGCAGGCCCCTCCGGTACGGGAATGGAGGAGACCTATCAGGTCACCAGCGCGCTGAAACATTTGTCATACGGTAAACATGTCTCGTTAATTACCGATGCCCGTTTCTCCGGCGTCTCAACCGGGGCCTGTATTGGTCACGTCGGGCCAGAAGCTCTGGCGGGTGGGCCGATTGGTAAGCTACGTACCGGAGATATTATTGAAATTAAAATCGACTGCAAACAACTTCATGGGGAGGTGAATTTCTTAGGAACCGATGTCGATACTATTTTGCCATCGCGTGAGGAAGCAGCCGCAATATTAAATGCCCGCAATACGCATCCGGATTTAATACCTGACCCGGAATTACCGGATGATACACGTCTCTGGGCAATGCTGCAGGCCGTGAGCGGCGGGACATGGCGCGGCTGTATTTATGACGTTAATAAAATTAGTGAAGCGCTACAGGACTATATTAATAAGCCCTGAGTTAAGACATACCCATTATTAAATTATTTATTATTCGGCTGCCTGATTCAGGCAGTCTGGTAGATCACATCTGTATCCTGGAAAGAGAGGACGTTATGCCACTATTTATCGTCGTGGCAGGTATTGCTGTACTCCTGCTTTTAACTATAAGAATAAAATTAAACACCTTTGTTTCGTTAATTATCGTCTCAATCGGGGTCGCCATCGCCAGTGGAATGAACCTGAATAAAGTTGTCACCTCTGTCGAATCTGGCCTTGGCGGTACGCTGGGCCATATTGGGTTGATATTTGGTTTCGGTGTGATGCTTGGGCGTCTGTTGTCTGACGCGGGTGGCGCACAGCGTATCGCGCTGACCATGCTGAAATATTTCGGTGCGAAGAAACTCGACTGGGCGGTGGTCTGTTCGGCGTTTATCGTCGGGATTGCGCTCTTTTTCGAAGTCGGCCTGATACTGCTGGTGCCGATTATCTTCGCCATCGCCCGGGAAGCGAAAATATCACCGATGTATATGTGCGTACCGATGCTCTCCGGTTTGCTGGTTGCTCATGGCTTTCTGCCGCCGCACCCAGGCCCTACCGTGATCGCCCGTGAATATGGCGCAGATGTCGGGATGGTGCTGATTTACGGCATTATCGTGGGTATTCCGACCTTTATTCTCTGCGGTCCGCTGCTGAATAAAGTGTGCCAGCGTTTAATTCCGGATGCCTTTAAAAAAGAGGGCAATATTGCCTCTCTCGGCGCGACGAAAAGTTTTAGCGAGAGCGAAATGCCAGGCTTTGGCATCAGCTTTTTAACCGCCATGCTGCCAGTGATTTTGATGGCGCTGGTGACCATTATGCAAATGGCCCGCCCGAAAGACGCAGGCGATCCTGGCACGCTCTATAACATCTTTCTGTTTTTGGGGAACTCCACTATCGCCATGCTGATTTCGCTGTTGTTCGCGATTTACACCATGGGTGTGGGGCGTGGAAAAACCATTTCGGAACTGATGGATTCTTGTAGCAAAGCGATTGCCGGGATTGCTGGTCTGCTGTTGATTATCGGCGGCGGCGGTGCGTTTAAGCAGGTGCTGATTGACTCCGGTGTGGGTCAGTACATTTCCACGCTGGTGTCGGGGATGGATATCAACCCGATTCTGATGGCCTGGGGCGTGGCGGCGTTCCTGCGAATCTGCCTGGGTTCAGCCACGGTGGCGGCGATCTCCACGGCCGGGCTGGTCATTCCGCTACTGGCGGCGCACCCTCATACCAATCTGGCGCTGATTACGCTGGCAACGGGGGCGGGCTCCTGCATCTGTTCGCACGTGAATGATGCCAGTTTCTGGATGATTAAGGATTTCTTCGGCCTGACCACCAAAGAGACATTGTTGTCCTGGACGCTGATGTCGACCCTGCTCTCCATCTGCGGCCTGCTGTTTATCTTGCTGGCGAGTATGGTGATGTAGGTCGTACGGTAATCCGGGGGGGGTGGCGTCACCGTGGGCTTCGTGCCGCGTAGGCATCTCTCCCTCAGGAGAGGGAGCAATTCGCGCGGCTATCCCGCCACTGGCATTAAATGGCGTAGCGATAACCTTCCAGTGCTTTTACCGTCATTGGTAATCCCTGTTTAAGTAACATCGCCAGAAATTCATCAACGGTGAGCGGCGGATGCCTGAGGGACTGGCGTTGTCGTCTCACCGCTTCAAGCACCAAAGCATGGTTGAGATCGAATAGATCAGAGATGAAATCATCAGGATGGAGCGCTTCAATATCAAATGTATTGAGCACCGCCTGAGGAAAATCTTTGTGATTAAGCGTGACAATGATTTCTGCTTTGGCGCGAATCGCAGCAGCCAGAACATGTCTGTCATCTTCATCTGGCAATTCAAGGCCCGCAATTAACGACTCGTAACCGGTGACATTGGCATCGGGCAATGCAATGTTCATTAACTCAACCGTCCGCTTAAGTGATGCGGGGGCGATATCCGTCCGATTCTGCAATAGATTTCGGCACCACTCCTCATGGATACGGTGACTCCACTTTGGTTGATACAGACCAGCAATCCCTAAATGCATCAGCAAATCCCTTAGCCTCGCAGGGTATAAAACACATGCATCCAGCATCACCGGGTAAGGTGAGTGTTTCATTAGTACATTCCTAAGTCCTGTGCCTGATCGGCCAGCGCCTGCATGGCATCCAGGCTTTCATGTTCCCGTTTGTTTTTATATTTCATTAAATCTGCAAACAAAACTCTGCGATGGCGACCTGTTTTGTGAAAAGGCAATTGCCCTTCCTCAAGCAGTTTGACCATATGGGGACGAGAGACATTAAGAATGTTTGCTGCTTCCTGCGTGGTCAGCTCGGCCTGGACGGGCACAATTTGCACAGCATTACCGGATGCCAGCTCGCCAAGAATATCCATTAGCAACGTCATCGCACTGGTGGGCAATTCAATTGTGTGGGTCTTTTCATCATCCCCAATAATCGAGATACGTTGTGTTTCCAGCCGGGTCGACAGCCATGCTGCGAGCTCTTTCTGTCCGCGCTGTGCCAGTTCACTCTCGCGCGTATCGGGAAGATTTAATGGGGTCGATTTTGTCATGTGATTACCCTCCTTCTGCAATGGGAAGAAGTTTAAACGAAATAATCGAAATCAACAATAAACGAAATAAACGAAAGATCAACCAGTGAGTATCTGTTTTGAGCCGTCACGCCCTGGTACGACTCATCACCACTTCTTGTTTGTTATTGCGGGCGGAAAAACGGACTTTTAAAACACAACGCGCGAAACTCTCCATCGAAAAACGTCCATTTTTTTATCAAAAAATGAAAAAGAAAAAGAGATAAAAGTGAATTAAACAGCTTAAAAATATTCATGAAATATATAAAACAAACATTCAAATCACCCATAAAAATATTAAAAAAGCAAAAACCACCACCTCAAAACATTCACAAAAAGAATGTCAAAAAACGAAAAACAATAAGCATGTGACAGCGCTCAATAAATTAGTATGGAACACAAACTAAATAAGCAAAAACACTTTACACAAACCTTATTCCTGGCAATAAATACGCAAAAAAGGACATCGAAGTCAGTTAATACTTACGATTAAGTATGGAAAGCAAACTAAAGGGTATTCATTATGACGCCTGTGGTTCCCAATACCTTACGCCAGATGAACGCAACGCTGGTGCTCAATATCATTCGTGAGCAGGGCCCATTATCACGCGCGCAAATCGCTAAAATCAGTGGACTGACCAAAGCGACCGTTTCAGAAATTATTAACGATTTACTGCTGGAGAAAATCATTTTTGAAGGCGGCGTCAGCGAACAAACCGGGCAGGGAAGAAAAGGCATTCTGATTAATTTTGATCCGCACGCCAGGCTGGGGATTGGCATCGATCTGGGCGGAACAAAAATTACTTTTTCGCTGTTTAATCTCGATGCCACGATTTTGTATGAAAAACGCGAAGCGACTTACCAGACTGACGATCGTAATGCCTTTATTGACCTTTTATCCAACAGCATCGCCAGTTTTATCGTGGAAAGTGGTGTTGAACATCGCCGTATTGGCGTCATTGGTCTTGCGACGCCCGGCATTATCGATATCAGTAATGGCGTCGTGCTGGAAGGCTCGCCCAATCTGCCTGACTGGTCCAGTCTTCCCCTGGCGGATGAGCTAACAAAGCGGCTTTCTCTGCCGGTCATCCTGGAGAATGACATTCGTGCCGCGCTGGTGGGCGAGATGTGGTGCGGTAAATGTCGCAACAGCAACAGCGCCGCGCTGATTGGCATCGGGACTGGCTTAGGATCCGCGCTGCTGATGGACGGTAAAATCATTCGTGGTGCCAATAACGCAGCGGGCGAGATTGGTTACATGATTTTTAACCGCGGCCAGCTCTATAAAAACTGGCGCAATAAGGGGTGCTTTGAAAGCTACTGCTCAGGCTCTGGTATCAGCGACAGGTTTAAAGAACTGACAAACCAGACGCTTTCGCTGGAAAAGATAATGTCATACGTACACAAGGGCGACCCACTGGCCTGCGCACTGCTCGATGAGATGGCCGATTATTTAGCCATGGGGATTATTAATCTCGTGGCGATGGCAAACCTGCAAAAAGTGGTGTTAACCGGCGGCGTCACCCACGTGGCGGACTATTTCTTACCCCGTGTGCAGGCCACTCTCGACAGACAGCTTTTCACCAATACCCACGTCACCGTGGAATTATCAGAATTACGCGAAAAAGCCCCACTTTATGGCATCGCCATTCTGGCGCTTTCCGCTATTTATCCCGCAATTCAATTTATGCCAGACGCACAAATTAATTAGTGCCAGTCACCTGACGACAAGGAGAACATAATGGCAGGAATCCATTTGCATCCGCACGATATTCTGGACGAAGGAATGGAGAACATTCTGCAACGCATAGACGGCATGCAGAACGTCGAACATTTATTTGTCGAATTAAATACCATTTTTGAACGTAATCCGTACCCCGTGGGCGTATTACCGCATAACCCGGTACACGAATCGGTAATGGGCAACGGCATGTTGCACGTCAATATTAATAATCCCGATACGCGTCTGCAGCAGAAAATAGACCCCGGCGTGCTGGCGGGCAACGACCCTTTGCGCCGGGTTCAACAGGCGACAGAAGGCACTCGTTATAAAGTGATTCCGTGGGTAAACATCCTGAACGGGGATTTTAGTGGTGATATCGCCAACAACCAGGTCGTTGATTATCGTGGCCGGGTCATCAAGTACTGGCTATGCCCCAATGCGCCGGATGTGGCCGATTACTGGCAAAAAACGTTCAGCCGCATCAAGAGCCTTTACGGTTACGACACTTTCCTGATTGACCGTATCCGCTTTCCTGACTGGGCCGGAAAAGAGGTCAATCCCGCCGGGCTTTTTACCTGTTTCTGCCCGCATTGCCAGCAGGCCATGAAAGCGCAGGATCTCGCGCCAGAGGTGGTCAAAGACGAGCTGGATAAAATCGCTGCCGCCCTTGCCGAAGGGGACTTCGCTTATCCCGTCGAGGCGTTTCGCGATAACCCCATCATTGCCCGTTGGGTTGCGTTTCGCCAGCAAAGCGTTACCGGGCTGGTCGAACGAATCCTGAAAAACGCGAAAGAGAACATTGGCGATATCCATTTCTGGCTCGACCTGTGGCCACCGGCCTACAGTTGGATCCTCGGGCAGGATTACCGCGAGCTGACGCGTCTTTCCGGCACGTTGAAACACTTCCCTTACCACAAACTCGGGGGCGGTGCGGACGTACAGGGGCTGGTCAATTTCTTTGCCAGCGATGAAGCCGCGCATGAACCCGCTTTTGAGGCGTTTAAAAAGTTGTTCAACCTGCCTTACGTGCTTAGCTACGAAGACTTTAAAGCCTCCGGCTTCCCGATCAGTTTTGTCAAAGAGCAAAACGACCGGGTACGCCAGCTCTCACAGGAAGGTACTTTTATTTTCAGCGGCATCCAGATGTGGAATCTGCCGCCAGAGCAGTTGCTGGAAGCGGTACGCGCCGCAGAAGCCAGCGCCTGCGATGACCTGCTCTATTACTGCTACGGATGGGCAGATCAGGCGTTGTTTGACGCCATCGGAGAATATGAACTACGCAAGGAAGCTGAATAATGACGAATGCGCAAAAATGGAAAGTCTTTTTCCTGCTCTTTATGACCATGTTTTTGCTGGGTGGGATTCAGAACACCAAAGGGCTGATTCTTGAACAGGTACAGCACAGCATTGATCTCAATATGGGCCAGGTGGGGACGTTAATTACCCTGTTTCAGATTGGCTTTCTGATTTCCAGCCTGCTGACCGGCTACCTGACCGACAAAAAAGGTCTGAAAATCATGATGCTGGTCGGCTCGCTGCTGATGATTGTCGGCCTGATGGGCACCAGTCTTGCCTATACCGTGGCGCTGTTCTTTGGTTTCTATCTGGTGATTGGTCTGGGCATTGGCTCGATGATGGTCTCCATCGTGACCGTCATTCCGACCTTCTATAAAGACAAAGCCGGGATGATGTTCAATATTTCCAACGCCATGTTTGGCGTCGGGATGATTGTCACCCCGCTGATCCTGCATCAGTTGTTCGCCAACAGTGTCTCCTGGCGCGCCTTCTATGTTGGCATCGCCGTTATCGTCGCCGTGCTGGTGCTGGTTCTGAGCACGTTGAAGCTGGAGAGCAATGCCCAGTTCAGCATGAAGCTGAGCGACTTTATCGAGCTGCTGACCCAGAAACGCATTATGGTCGTGATCGCCTTCCTGCTGTTCTATGTGGCAGCCGAAGCGGCGTTCCTGAACTTCTTCCCGATCTTCTACGCCGCACTCGATATCGCAGACCTGGACGCCGCCGGTAAGGCCGCGAAAGCCGCTTATGTTATTTCCTCGTTTGCCGGGCTGTTTACCATTGGCCGCGTGATTGGCGGTTTTATCACCCTGAAACTGGGCGAGCGCCGGACGCTGATTTGGTTCTCGATTCTGTCGCTGGTTTCCATCATCGTCAGCCGCATGCTGGTAGTGGAGTTCGTCTACCTGTTCATGCTGTTCGGCTTTGCCATGTCCGTGCTGTTCCCGACGGCGGCAGCCATTGCTACGCGCCTTACCCGCAAAAGCGGTTCGGTGATGGGGCTGATTTATGTCGCCTCTGGCTTCGGCGGCGCGCTGGCCGGGTCGGTCATAGGCCAGGTCTCCGACAGTTACGGTATCTCGACGGGCTTTAACTTCATCATCGCTTTCGTCGCCGTGTTCTTTGTCCTTGCAATGCTAATAAAAGAAAAAGCGCAGTAAACGTTGTACTTTTGGCAGCAGTTTGCCCCTGGCTCTCCCGTGCAACTGCTGCCCTTTTTTAAAACCTACAGCGGCGCAATGACCGCTGCGGCTGACCGGTTATTTAGAGACATCGGTCCCGAAGTAGGTATTGGAAATCTTCTGGTAGGTCCCGTCAGCTTTAATGCCGTCCAGGGCTTTATTGATCGCCTGTTGCAGCTCCCCTTCATTCTTACGAATCAGGACACCCACCTGTTCTGCATCATTTTGCGACGCCACAATTTTCACTGGTGCATCCGGCTTGTGTTTCTTGAAGTCGAGGAATGAGAGGTTGTCGTTGATGGTGGCATCCGCACGCCCCTGGGCGACTAACGATACCGACTGGTCAAAGCCATCGGTCCCCACCACTTCCGCGCCGTATTTACGCGCCAGTTGCGCATAGTTACTGGTCAGCGTATGGGCAGATTTCTTGCCTTTGAGGTCATCGAAACTCTTGATCGCCGTGTTATTGCTATTAACAATCAGCACCGCTTTGGAGGAAATATAGGGTTCGGAGAAATCAAATTTCGCCTTACGCTCCGGGGTAATCGACACCTGATTGATGACCGCGTCGTAGCGTTTAGCGCCCAGCCCTGCAATCAGGCCATCCCATTTGCCTTCGACAAATTCCGCCTTCACGCCAACACGTTTAGCGATTTCGCGGCCAATCTCCACATCAAACCCCACCAGTTTCCCGGAGGCATCATGGTAGGTGAACGGCGGGTAGGTGCCTTCAGTGCCGATTTTTAACACCCCGGCAGATTTGATAGTGGCCAGATCGTCTGCCGCGAAAGCAGCATGGGAAACGCTCAGTTGAATGGCGGTTGCCAGCAATGCAGTGACTAATACTTTCATCATTAGCTCCTTAAAGAGTTGCCGTGTTGTTGTTTTAAATTTCCCAGGAATCGGGAAGGGTGTCGGTCAGGGTGGAAATAAACAGTTGTGTTCGCGTCTTTTTCGCCTGGGTGAAGATGGCTTTCGAGGTGCCGCTCTCCACAATGTGCCCGGACTCCAGGAAGACAACCTGGTTGGCGATATTCGCCGCCAGCCGTAAATCATGTGTCGCCATCAACATGGTTGTCCCCTCCTGGGCGAGCTGGCGCAGGACGGCAACGACTTCCAGCGACAATTCAGGATCGAGCGCCGACGTCGGTTCGTCGCAGAGCAAAACTTTCGGCGACGGAGCCAGCGCTCGGGCTATCGCCACGCGCTGCTGCTGGCCGCCAGAGAGCATGGCAGGCCAGGCGTCGCGTTTATGTAGCATGCCCACTTTAGTGAGTAACTCTTCCGCCCGCGCTTTAGCTTTGGCAACGGGCCATTTCTGCACCACCACCAACCCGCGCATGATGTTTTCCAGCGCGGTTAAGTGTGGAAATAACTGAAAGTTCTGGAAGACCATGCCGGTCTGCTGGCATATGCGCCGGATGTCTTTTTTCTTCGGTTTGGCGTGTCCGTTAAATGAAATATCTTCGCTGCCAATTTTCACCGTTCCGGCCTGCGGAATTTCCAGCAAATTGACACAGCGTAATAATGTACTTTTTCCACTACCGGAGGGACCAATTAATGCCGTAACGCTGCCCTCCGGAAGCGTAAGAGAAATATCGTGCAGTACTTTCTGCGAACCAAAACTTTTCTCAATTCCGGATAGCGTTATCATTATTATTTTCCTTAACCACGGTATTTCTTTCTAATCGGGTTTCCAGGTGCGACTGTAAATACGATAAGACGGAACTGATCAACAGATAGAGGAGCGCTGCTTCGCTATAAAGAATAAGCGGCTGGTAGGTGACGGCAGCAATACGTTGCGCAGCGAGAAACATCTCCGGAACCGTAATCACCGATGCAAGCGAAGTGTCTTTTACCAGCGAAATAAAGGTATTTGATAATGGCGGAACCGCCACGCGCGCCGCCTGTGGCAAAATGATGTGCCGCAGCGACTGGCTCCAGCTCATGCTGATGGAGTGTGCCGCTTCCCACTGGCCTTTTGGCACCGAGAGCAAGGTCGCCCGGATCACTTCCGAGGTATAGGCGCCAATATTCAGCGTAAAGCCAATCACCGCCGATGGAAACGCATCGAGCGTGATACCCGCATTCGGTAATGCATAGAAAATAAGGAACAGTTGCACCAGTAAGGGGGTGCCGCGAATAATCCAGACATAAAAGCGCACCAGGCTTTTCAGCGGCGCAGGTCCATATAAACGAATTAACGCCACAACGAACCCCAGAATTAATCCAAGGACGAAGGTAATCAATGTTAATGGAATAGTAAATGTCAGCCCGGCATACAGCATTGGCCAAAATGAATCTATTGCTAACGATAACCAATCAGGCACACTTCACCTTCCCTGAAAATGATTATTTCAGTTGTTATAAATTAGATGACATCGATATATTTTATAAGGCGAGTCTACCACGGGGTTATTGCGGATGTATCGAGATATACCAGGAATGGATAGTTACTTTTAACAATTGCTATTTATGGAAATGCTTTTGTGTTTTAGGCATAAAGGATTTATGTATCAACAATCCGGAGAGAGTCTATTTCTAATACTCACCTCAGATATCATTGAATCGTCCAGTCAGACAAACGAATTCCAGGGACCCGTTCAAATTCGCGGGTATTGTTGGTATCCAGCATATATTTCAGCATTAAAAATCTTCCCTGTTTTGCTCCCCTGGCTGCTCTCGCGCCCCCATAAAGTCGGGACTCACGCTCTCGCCATCAAACCAACTATCCCAGGCTTCTCCAGCAGGAGTAATTATCCGTGTCCTGCCTATTGCCACAATCTCAACCTGTTTCACATCATCAGGCAGAGCAACCGCTTTAGGTAAACGTACGGCCTGGCTGCGATTACTTTTAAAGAGTGTCGTTTTTTCCATACGATCCTCCACTGGTGAAAATTTACACGATAAGCTCAAATAATGAACGGGATATGTCAATGGGATATACGTCATTGCCCCACACCTTTCCTTCCTGATGCGGGGCAACACTTATACATTAAATCTGCGCCAGGCCACCATCAACAAACAGCTCGATACCGTTGATGTAGCTCGCATCATCCGAGGCGAGGAACGTGATGGCGCTGGCAACCTCAGAAGGCTGGCCAATACGGCCTGACGGTACCTGTTCGGAGAGCCAGGATTTGGTGCCTTCCGCCTGCTCACCACCGCCAAACAGCTCATTCAGTCCGGCGGTATCGGTCAGGCCAGGGCTTACGGCATTGACGCGAATACGGCGCGGTTTAAGATCCAGAATCCAGCTACGGGCGAAGTTACGTACCGCCGCTTTGGTGGCCGAATAAACACTGAATGCCGGCGTACCTTTCACGCTGGTGGTCGAGGCCGTCAACACAATGGAGGCGCCATCTTTGAGCAGCGGTAGCGCTTTTTGCACGGTGAAAAGCACGCCTTTTACGTTGGTGTTAAAGGTCTGCTCGTAATGCTGTTCGGTGATTTCACCAAGGGGCGCAAAGTCGCCGCCGCCCGCATTCGCCACCAGCACATCAATCTGACCATGCTGTTGCTGAATCACATCATAGAGATGGTCGATATCGGCCAGTTGTCCCATATCGCCACGCACGCCGACCACGCTGCCGCTGATGGCCTGTACCGCGTTGTCCAGTGCTTCCTGGCGACGCCCGGTGATGTAAACATGCGCCCCTTCTGCTGCGAAGGCTTTTGCTGTTGCCAGGCCGATGCCGCTGGTACCGCCAGTCACTACCACCACTTTGTTGCTGTATCTGTTCATTTTAAGCTCCGGTTTATTCCGTTGGGTTAGTGATGATGAAGATACCAGTGGAACGATAGTGCAAAAAGATAGCAATTATGCTACCTATCGTTCTATTAAAGGAACGATGAGGCGACAATGCGTACCGATCTGAATGACTATCGCTATTTTGCCGAGGTGGTGCGCCACGGGGGTTTTGCCGCCGCAGGCAGGGCACTACACGAACCAAAATCAAAACTCAGCCGCCGGATTGCCGAGCTGGAATCTCGCCTCGGCGTACGGCTGATTGAGCGAACCAGCCGCCGTTTTCGCGTCACCGAAGTGGGCGAGGCGTTTTATCAGCGCTGCCGGGCCATGTTGCAAGAGGCTGAGCAGGCAGAGGCGTTGATTATCAATGCCCATGCCGAGCCGCATGGCCTGGTGCGTTTTAGCTGCCCGACCGGGATGGTGGAGGTGGTTTCTGACACGCTGATGGCCTATATGCACCGCTACCCGAAGGTCCGGCTGCAAATCCTTGCTCTCGACAGGCCCGTGGATTTGATTAATGAACGTATTGATGTGGCCCTGCGTGTGCGCACGCAGCTTAATAGCGATGCGGAACTCATCATGCGCACGCTGGGTACTTCGCACCGCATTCTGGTAGCCAGCCCTTCGCTGGCGCGGCGTGCGGGGGAGGATATCGCCACGCTGAATACCCTGCCCACGCTCAGCACTAACGATGGCGACGCCGAAGTGGAATGGCCGCTGGAAAACCGTGATAAGCAAAGCATGATGTTTCGTCACGAGCCAATGATGAGTTGTAGTGATTTTGCGGCGGTGCGTACGGCGGCAAGTCAGGGGCTCGGCGTGGCATTTTTGCCGGAGCACTTTTGCCATCGCGCATTAGAGAAGGGGGAGCTGGTGCAGGTATTCCCGCAGTGGCGCAGCGTGCCGGGGATAGTTCACCTGGTATTCACTACGCGCAAAGGGTTGCCGCCTGCGGTCAGGGCTCTGATTGACAGTCTCGCCGCCTATTTTGCGACGTTGACGAGGTTGTAGTGCTCATCCGGGGCATCCCCGGCGGCGCTGCGCTTGCCGGGGCTACGGGCGCACCGCATCCGGGATATTCCCTTTCACACCGTGAGCAGCGACGAACGGATAATACTGCCAGGCATCATCTCCTGCAAACCAGCAGCCAGCTCATCGCCTGCGGCGTGCAAGGCATCAATCGGCATCTCCGGCAGGCTTTCCAGGATAAACCACATCTGGTTGTCGGTCGCACTCAGGCGGGTACGCACCCCCTGCCGCCAGTTCCAGCGGCGGCACGTCACTCCGAGATCGTCACGCCACACCACTTCACCGGGCTCCGGCGACTCTTCCGCCAGTTGCCCGTCTTTCATCATGTCAAAACGCTCTGTTCCTTCGGCGATAACCAGCCTCGGTGCGCCCACATACGCGGCAAGATTTTCGCCGCCCACCGGAATCGCATAGCGCAAGCTGATGGCGTTATAGAGATCCACCACCGGATCAATCGCCGCCATCGAACCGTCACGCAACACCCGTTTTCGCAGCGCGTCGGCAGAACATGGCGTGCGTTTTGGCTTCGCACCGAAGCGTTTAAACACCTCGCTCCACGCATCCAGATGCGCCTGCGCCCAATCAGGGCCACCCGCCACCACCTCTGCACAGGCACGCGACAGCGCCGCTTCTCCCACCTGAGGATGCCTTAACGGTGCGGCCTCCACCAGCATGCTAAGCGCACGAAACTGTGGCGCAATGCGGGCGATACCGGTGTCGATTGACGGCTGAACAGAAAGCATCGGATAATCCTTTTAGTGACTAATTTATCCCATAGTAGTGACCGATGACCAAAAAAGTCAATATACCGACCGACTCAGGTGCCAACCTCCAGACCGTTAGCCAGGCCGTGGCGGTGCGAATTAAAGCGTTTCGCCAGCAACAAAAACTATCGCTGGATGAATTGTCCCGCCGGGCAGGTGTCAGCAAAGGCATGCTGGTCGAGATCGAAAAATGTCTGGCCAACCCCAGCATCGCGATGCTGTGTAAAATCGCCGCGGCGATGGGCGTTTCCGTGGCGGATATTGTCGATGTGGCCAGTAAACCCGCCGTCCACCTGATTGACGCCGGGGATATCCCGGTACTCTGGCACGGGGATAAGGGCGGTTCGGCCCGCTTACTGGCAGGCACCAGTGGGCCCGACATGCTGGAAATGTGGCGCTGGCATCTGTTTCCCGGCGAACGTTTTAGCTCACCGGGCCATCCGACTGGCACCTTTGAACTGCTGCATGTGGAGCAAGGCACATTGACCGTCACCGTCGATGAAACCGTCCTGGCCGTCACGCAGGGCAGCTCCGCCGTAGCCCGGACCGATGCGCCCCATGCCTATGCCAACGACAGTGATAAAGAAGTGTGGTTTACCATGACGGTCAGTGAACGCCATTCATGAGTTAGTCTTTTAACCCCATTTTGCCGCCCGCAATCCGATTCCATCGCTCCGGCTCGCCGTTACTCTGTAGCCGCACAGCCGGGCTCCCCCCTGAGACACTCATGAATGCCTCTCATAAGTCCTTTTCGATTTCCCCGACTAATCAATCCCGGCGGCACTGCGTAAACTTAATCCTGTGGTTTTTACCTTTCAGGAGAAGAAAATGAAAATTATCCGTAGTGGTTCTGTCCCTTCCGCACCCGGCCCGGAGGCCTATTTTACCGGCCGCGTGCGCCTTGACGCCCCGTTCCAGACCGATGCCCCGGCGCGCGTTGGCGGCGCGACTGTCACCTTTGAACCGGGTGCGCGCACGGCATGGCATACCCATCCGCTTGGTCAGACATTGATCGTCACCCACGGCAAAGGCTGGATCCAGTGTGAAGGGGAACCCATTGAGGAGATGAACCAGGGCGATATCGTCTGGATCCCGCAGGATGTGAAGCACTGGCATGGCGCAACGCCAGACAATGCGATGACCCATATCGCTATCGCCGAATCACAAAACGGCAGCCCGGTTACCTGGCTGGAACAGGTATCGGATGAACAATATCGTCGCTAGCTTCGGCGTAGCGCCGCTGTAAATCTTGCTTAAACGCGTCGCGCAGGGAAGCGGGCGAATGGATGCTGACATCCGGTAGCCAGTAGCGCAGCCAGCGAAACAGCGTGTGCGGGTCGCGAATGTCACATGAAATCGTCATGCCGCCATCGTCGTGCCGTTCCACCAGGCGTTGAGCAGGAAAAAGCGGGCGTCGGCTGACGAACTTCGCCGCATGAGCCGAAATCCGTAACTGCACCTCTGTCTTTTTACCAAAGCGAATGCCCGAGCCTGCTTCCAGCTCTTCCAGCACCAGTGGATCGGCCGTGAAGCGGTTTGCCCCTGGCGCAAACTGGGAAATCAGCGCCAGTTCGAAGGCCTTGAGCGTGCCCGCATCCACCGCCGCCAGATACCACAAACCATAATGGTTTATCAGGCGATACGGCTGAACGCAGCGGTTTTTCTCACGGTAGCGATACGTGACTTCCTGCCGGGCGGCAATAGCCTGATTGAGCTGGCCTATCAGGTCATCCATGGTGTAATTTTCCCGGCTACTGACGCCATGAAAAGCGATGTTATCCCGGTTTTTCATGCTGTTACGTAGCGACTGTCCGTCCCGACGAGGGAACAGATGCGCAACGCCCGCGAAATCAGCAAATTCCGCCAGGTGCCCGGTATGGAGTGTCGGCAGCAGATGCGTGCTCAGGCGATAGCGGCCAGGCGAGACCTGATCCAGCAAGTGGGCAAGCCGCGCCAGGTCCCGGTACGCGGTGCGCGCCGTAATACCAAATTTTGTACATAACCATGCTTTATCGATGGTATTTCCCTGATAAAGGACCGAGAAAATTTCGCACAGTCGCTCAATCAGCACATCGTGTTTCTTTGCGTGACTTTCCTTCATTGTTCCCTGTCCCGAACGACAAGTCAGAAGGTGCTTACGCGGCGGCAATCACCTGCCGGACTTGTACGGTAATACGTGGCGTTCATCAAAAGGGTTAACGGCAGGGGCGACAAAAACTCCAACCGAACGACGGGAAAAATTGTCTCAGGTCATGCAAAACTACAATTTTTAGGTGGGAAAAGCGCACCGGATGGCGCATAACCATCCGGTTTTGCGCCTTACTGACCGGCGTTATTCAGCGCCGCGATATCCTCACTGGAAAGGGCCAGCGACACCGCCGTCACGAAGCTCTCCACATGGGCGATTTTTGTGGCGCTGGCGATAGGCGCAGTCACACCAGGCTGAGCGATAAGCCAGGCTAGCGCTACCTCAGCGGGTTTCACATTATGTTTCGCCGCCACCTTGTCCACCGCATCCAGAATGGCAAAGCCACGTGCATTCAGGTACTTGTTGATGCCCTGCCCGCGCTGACTCTGGCTGAGATCGTTTTCGCTGCGGTATTTGCCCGACAGAAAACCCGACGCCAGGCTGTAGTAGGTCACCACACCGATATTTTCCCGAACCGTTAACTCCTGCAGTTTTCCTTCAAAACTGTCACGGTCATACAGGTTATATTCCGGTTGCAGTACCTGATAGCGCGGCAAGCCGTTGTCATCCGCCACCTTCAGAGAAGCCTGTAACTGTTCCGCATTGAGGTTTGACGCCCCGACCGCACGGATTTTTCCGGCTTTAAGCAGCTTTTGGTATGCTCCCAGGGTTTCGTCATACGGCGTTTCGCTGTCCGGCCAGTGGGAGAAATACAAGTCGATGTAGTCGGTTTGCAGACGGCGCAATGAGTCCTCGACCGCCTGTTCAATCCAGCGTGCGGAAAGGCCTTTTTTGCCAGGTGCGCCCAAATCAGCGCCGACTTTCGTAAAAAGAGTCACTTTTTCACGCACGCCAGGATGGGCGGCAAACCACTTACCAATGATGGTTTCCGATTCGCCGCCTTTGTTACCCGGCGCCCACGCAGAGTAAACGTCCGCGGTGTCGATTGCCGTGAAGCCTCGCTCCAGCAACGCGTCCAGCAAACTAAAACTCTGCTTCTCATCCACGGTCCAGCCAAATACGTTACCGCCAAAAACCAGCCGGGGGATCTGTAAACCCGTGGTACCTAATGAACGTAAAGCCATTCGTACATACCTTTTAGATGACGGACTGAACCCGGCACTCCTCGCGTCGCCAGCCCGGACAACATTAGGCGCTGATATACGCCTTTTCGCCGCATTCCTCACTGAACGCGATCCCTGATTTTTTGTATGGCTTCAACAATAGTCGCCTATCACAATATCAGGGGTTAGCAAAACGTGGCTTTTTGAAAGCTGAATATTGTCTGACGATAGACGCACAGGGCATACCCCACCACTCAGGGCCGACGGAGCGTGTGCAAATGCAGGATGAACAAATCAGGGCTGTGGGTGAAACGCCGGGTGGGTATGCAGTAACGCAGTAATCGCGCGCAGAGGCTCGCGTAACACGCTGTGCAACTGGCGAATCGCCGGAGAGAACTGCTTGCGGTGCGGGCAAATCAGGTTGAGGGGCGCCGCTTCGCCAGGGTGCTGCGGTAAGAGTACTTCCAGCCTGCCCGCCTGAACATCCGCGCTGATATCAATCCACGATTTGTAGATGATGCCCATCCCTTCCAGTGCCCAGCGGCGGGCAACATCCGCATCGTCGCACAGCATGCGGCTTTTAACGATAAGCTGGCGGCGCATACCGTCTTCGGGAAAGCTCCATTTGTCATAGACGTGGCTGTTCATGGTAAACAGCAGGCAGTGGTGATTGACGATGTCGTCCAGGATTTGCGGTCTGCCGTGTTGTTGCAGATAAGCCGGCGAGGCGGCCAGTACGCGGCGGTTATCTTCTGCCAGCGGTAGTGCGACATAGCTACTGTTATCCAGCACGCCATAGCGAATCGCAATGTCCACCGGGTCGCGAAAGACATCGCTAATTTCATCGGAGAGCGACAGACGCAGCGAGATTTTGGGGTACTGCTGGCAAAACCGGGTGATAAGCGGCAAGAGCACGTTGCGGCCAATATCAGACGGTACGGCCACACGCAGTTCGCCCTGAATGTCGTTGTCACTGCTGTGCAGACTTTCCGCCCCCGCATGCACCACGGCCAACATCTCCTGAGCGAAGGGCAGATATTTTTCGCCCTCTGTGGTCAACCGCAGGCTGCGGGTCGAGCGCGCAAACAGGCGCTTGTCGAGGTCGCGCTCCAGACGGTGCACGGCGGCGCTGACCTGCCCCGGCAACAGCCCCGCCTCTCGCGCCGCACTGGAGAAACTGCCCAGCGCAGCAGAGCGAACAAATAAGGTGACATCTTCAAGGCGAATCATGCTTTCTCCTGCCGGGCTTACGGTCAGCCCTCTTTTTGCCAGAAAAAACCACAGGCGCAAAGCGCCATGACATTATTTTCACTCCCGGAGGGAAAGTGCTGCACAGCGGAGATGATTTATCTCGTCACTGTTTGTGTTTATTCTCGACCTACCAGACGGGGCGGCAAGTCCCGTATTTATTTCATTTTCCTGCCGGAGAAAGACGATGACTTTAGATGATGCTGTGCTTGCCCGCCATACCGTTAAAGCCTTTGAAGGGGGTAAGACGCTGCCACAGGAGCAGATTGAGACGCTGCTTAATGTACTACAAAACAGCCCCTCTTCGGTGAACTCCCAGCCGTGGCATTTTGTGGTGGCATCGACGACAGAAGGCCGCGCCGCGATTGCAAAATCCACCACCGGCGCTTTCATTTACAACGAACCTAAAGTGCTGAATGCCTCGCACGTTATTGCACTTTGCATGCGTACAGATCTGGATGATCAGCATCTGCAAAAGGTGCTGGCGCAGGAGAGCGCAGATGGCCGTTTCGTCGCCGAAGGCGCGCAGGCAGGCCAGGATAAGGGCCGTCGCTCTTATGTGGATATGCACCGCTATGAATCCCGTGATATTCCGCAGTGGATGGAGAAGCAGGTTTATCTGGCGCTGGGCGGCCTGCTGCTGGGCGCGGCGATGTTAGGTATCGACGCAACGCCGATGGAAGGTTTTGATCAACGTGCGCTGGACCTCTCGCTGGGTCTGCGTGAAAAAGGGTTGACCAGCGTGGTGCTGGTGTCGCTCGGTTACCGCAGCGAAAGTGATTTCAACGCCGCATTGCCGAAATCTCGCCTGCCGCGTGAAGAGATTTTTACCTTTATTTGATGGTGAATGCTGTACGCGTGCAGTTTGCGGCATTTCCCCCTCACCCTCAGGGCTGAGGAATCCCCACAAAAATGCAAGCACGAACGGTCCCCTCTCCTCTTTGGGGAGAGGGCCAGGGTGAGGGGGGAAAATGCGGCTCTGATGGTCATTCCGTTCACCTTATGTTCCTTGCTTTTCTGTCGCGACAGAACCCGTGAATGTGCCAGGGTGGCTTCCCGCCTCCTTCACTCTTTTATCCTTCATTTTCGGGCGTCAAACTGGGCGATTTACAACCGCCTGGAGTTGGTTTATTTGTACCCCAGGCAAACGACATGCAAGGATGACAATAATGAAAAAAGCACATAATGAAGTCAGTAAGTTTCTGAGCTACGTTTTGCGCCATCAACCTGAAGCCATTGGTCTGGAACTGGATAGCGAAGGGTGGGCGAACATTGATGCACTGATCGCAGGCGCGGCAGGCCAGGGGCAATCACTGGACAAACAACTCATTGAGGCGGTCGTGGACGGCAGTGATAAAAAGCGCTTCGCCCTCTCCGAAGACGGGCTGCGTATTCGTGCCGTTCAGGGGCACTCGACGGCGAAAGTCGATATCGCCTTTACTGAAAAAAAACCACCGGACATCTTGTACCACGGCACCGCCAGCCGTTTTCTTTCCGCCATTCTTGCAGAAGGATTAACCGCACAGTCGCGACAATATGTTCATCTCTCCGCCGATCGGGAGGTGGCCATCCAGGTCGGACAGCGTTACGGTACGCCGGTGGTGCTGGAAATTAACGCATTAGCCATGTTTGAACAGGGTTATCCGTTCTATCAGGCGGAGAATGGCGTCTGGCTGACCCGGCAGGTTGCGGTGGAATTTATCAGCCCGTGATCCCGACGTAAAAAAAAGCCTCCGGGTGGAGGCTCTCTTTAAACGTTAACGCTTGATCATCTCAGGAATAATTAAATCCCCGCGCACCACACAAGAGCCCAGCGCGCTTTGGGTTTTTTCGTTGAGCCACGCGACAATCCGCGCCGCCATCGAGTCTATGGAGTACTCAATCGCCGGGATTTTTGGAACCCCCGGCAGATGCAGTGACCCCGCCAGGCTAAAGACCATGATGTCGCCCGGCACGGATTTATTGAACGCCTGCAACTGCGGGATCACCCGCTGTGCTTCCTGCTCATCGGCAACCAAAAGGGCGTTGAAATTCAAGGTAGTAGCATTGTTGAGCAATACCTGCAGCGCCACAGATGACGAGGTGTCATCCATAAAGACCAGATTGCGATTAAACGGCAGGAAGTTGTTTTCCAGCGCATGCTTATAACCGAGCAGTACCTGGTCCGCCGGGCCGCTGGTATCGGGGTGGATGAGGGCAATTTGGCGTCTTCCCTGGCTTATCAGGAAATTACAGGCCGTTTCCGCCGCGAACGCGTGGTCGAACTGGATACTGTTTGGCGTTTCTGACTCCGCGCAATCCACCAGAATGACATTCTCGTCGTTGATATTCAGCGGGAAACGGGCGCCGATAATCAACACATCGTCGCACAACCCACAGGTAAGTTCTTCCAGCGCGCTCAGCACCCCCGCTTTGCTGTTGGCAAAGCGCAGCAGCAAATGTTTCTGACTTTGGCTGAGGTGTTTTTCCAACGCGTAAAGATATGCGGTGGTCTGGTTGATATTGTCCTGGGCGCAAATCACACCGATGCAGCCTGTCGACTGGCTGAGTAAGGACTGTGCGATAACATTGGGCCGATAATTCAGCTCATCGACCGCTTTCAGTACTGCAAGGCGGCTGGCTTCCTTAACGCCGCGCGAACCACTCAACACCCGTGAGACTGTGGCTTTGGACACCCCAGCTAAACGTGATACATCGTTGATTGTAGACATCTTTCTCCCCTGACAGACGACTAATTTACGCCTGAAAATACCAAGTACAGCAATGGTTCATAATATAACCATTCGCAGTATATCCTTTTCTTTTTTTCATGGAAACCGATTTTCCATTTGGACTCTATTGCTATCAGAATCCATCCAAATTCCGTGACCTGAATCCAGAAAAAAGCGCTTATATCATTGAGACTTTGATACCCATCACACTTCTTTTGCGACGAGATGGAAACCGGTTTCCGTATGATATCCAATCATCCCCGCAATAACTTTTTACATTCGAGGAAGGTCAAGATGTTCAGGATTATGTTGTGTTGCTCCGCCGGTATGTCTACCAGCCTGTTAGTCAGGAAAATGGTTGAAGAGGCGCAGCAACGGAATTTGCCGGTCGAGATCGATGCGTACGGTGTGGCTGAATTTGATATGCAGTTTCCACGATACCAGGTCGTGCTTCTCGGACCGCAAGTGAAATATATGTTAAATACGCTGTCAGAAAAGGCCGCCGCCGCCGGTATCCCCGTGCAGCCCATCAATCCGATGGACTACGGGATGCAGCGTGGCGATAAAGTACTGGACTATGCACTGTCGCTGATTGAAGCGGCGCACTAAAAGGTGAACCCATGAGTTCGTTATATCAGTCTATGATTGGCGTCATTGAGCAGTCCATTACCCCGCTTGCGGGCAAACTCGGACAGCAGAAATACGTTATCGCTATCCGCGATGGCTTTACCGCCGCGCTGCCGTTCATGATCATCGGCTCGTTTATGCTGGTGTTTATTTTCCCGCCGTTCTCCCCGGAAACGACCAACGGTTTTGCCCGCGCCTGGCTGGATTTTTCTACCGAATATCGCGCACAGCTAATGTTGCCTTTCAACCTGAGCATGGGGGTCATGACCTTCTTCATTTCTGTCGGTATCGGTGCGAGCCTGGGCCGTCAGTTTAATCTTGACCCGGTGATGACCGGCCTGCTGGCGTTTATGGCGTTCCTGTTGGTAGCGGCCCCCTATCATGAAGGACAGATTTCCACTCAGTACCTCTCCGGTCAGGGGATCTTCACCGCACTGCTGACGTCGATTTACTCCGCTCGCGTTTATGCCTGGCTCAAGCAGCACAACATCACTATTCGCCTGCCGAAAGAGGTGCCGACTGGTGTTGCCCGCTCGTTTGAAATCCTGATCCCGGTTCTGGTGATTATCGGTACGCTGCATCCGCTGAACCTGTTTATTGAAGCGCAAACCGGCATGATCCTGCCGCAGGCGATTATGCACCTGCTGGAACCGCTGGTCTCCGCATCAGACTCACTGCCTGCCATTCTGCTCTCTGTGCTGCTGTGCCAGATCTTCTGGTTTGCCGGTATCCACGGTTCGCTTATCGTCACCGGCATCATGAACCCCTTCTGGATGGCAAACCTCTCCGCCAACCAGGCTGCTCTGGCCGCAGGCGCTGCATTGCCGCACGTTTACCTGCAAGGTTTCTGGGACCACTACCTGCTGATCGGCGGCGTGGGTTCAACCTTACCGCTGGCCTTTTTGCTGCTGCGTAGCCGCGTTGCGCACCTGCGGACTATCGGCAAAATGGGTGTTGTGCCAAGCTTCTTCAACATCAATGAACCGATTCTGTTCGGCGCGCCGATCATCATGAACCCGATGCTGTTTATCCCGTTCGTCTGTGTCCCTCTGGTAAACGCCATTCTGGCGTATGCGGCAACCCGCATGGGCTTACTGGCGCAGGTCGTCTCACTGACGCCATGGACAACACCGGCACCGATTGGCGCATCCTGGGCTGCCAACTGGGCATTCAGTCCGGTGGTGATGTGCGTGATTTGTATGGTGATGTCCGCACTGATGTACCTGCCGTTCCTGCGTGCTTACGAACGTTCATTGATGAAGACCGAAGAGCAAAAAGCGCAGAACAGCGCACCGATGGCGGAAACCGTCGGCAGTAACTGAACAAGGAGAGAAAAATGAAATATGCATTTCCCGAAAACTTTTGGTGGGGCAGCGCCAGTTCCGCGCAACAAACCGAAGGGGAAAGCTTACAGGGCGGGAAGAGCGCCACAACATGGGATGCCTGGTACGCCAGCCAACCCTGGCGCTTTCATCAGCAGGTGGGCCCGCAGGATACGTCCACCTTTTACCAGCACTGGCGCGAAGACATCGCCCTGTTAAAACAACTGAACCACAACAGTTTTCGTACCTCAATAAGCTGGAGCCGACTGATTCCTGACGGTACCGGTGAGGTGAATACCCAGGCTGTTGCGTTTTACAGCACCATGCTTAACGAACTGGTGGAACAGGGCATCGAACCGTTTATCACTCTGTTCCACTTCGACATGCCGATGGTGATGCAGGAGAAAGGCGGCTGGGAAAATCGCGAAGTGGTTGAGGCATTCACCCGCTACGCGCAGATCTGTTTCGACCTGTTTGGTCATCAGGTGAAGCACTGGTTTACCTTTAACGAACCCATTGTGCCGGTTGAAGGGGGTTATCTGTATGACTTCCATTACCCGAACGTGGTGGATTTCAAACGGGCAGCCACAGTGGCATACAACACGGTACTGGCTCATGCCAGTGCGGTGCGGGCGTTTCGCGCCGGGCGTCACCCTGGTGAGATCGGCATTGTGCTCAACCTGACGCCGTCGTATCCGCGTTCACAGCACCCGGCGGATGTGAAAGCTTCGCACCATGCGGATCTGCTGTTTAACCGCAGCTTCCTCGATCCGGTACTGCGGGGTGAATACCCGGCGGACCTGGTGGCTTTGCTGAAAGAGTATGATCAGCTACCTGAGTGCCATCTGGGCGATAAGGAGCTGATTGCCGACGGGAAAATAGACTTACTGGGCATTAACTATTACCAGCCGCGGCGGGTGAAATGCCGGGACAGCGCCGTTAACCCAGAGTCACCGTTTATGCCGGAATGGCTGTTTGATTATTACGAGATGCCGGGGCGAAAAATGAACCCTTATCGCGGCTGGGAAATTTATGAGCCGGGTATTTACGATATTTTGGTTAATCTGCGTGATAATTATGGCAACCCACGCTGCTTTATTTCTGAAAATGGAATGGGCGTCGAGAATGAACAGCGCTTTATTGAAAACGGGCAAATAAACGATCAGTACCGGATTGCATTTATTGCCGATCACCTCAAATGGCTGCATAAAGGAATTAGCGAAGGCTGTAATTGCCTTGGTTATCATATGTGGACCTTTATTGATAACTGGTCATGGTGTAACGCGTATAAAAATCGCTACGGTTTTGTTCAGCTCGATTTAGAAACCCAGAAACGTACCGTTAAGAAAAGCGGAGAATGGTTTGCCGCCACCGCGAAGAATAATGGTTTTGATGAAGAGTAAATAAATATGGTCGCATTAGAAGAAGCGGTAATGGAAATTATCGTTAACGCGGGTCAGTCACGCAGTCTGTGCTTTGAAGCATTGCGTGCCGCAAGAGCGGGCAATTTTGAGGAAGCCCAAACACTGCTGCGTGAAGCCGATGGTTATTCACGTCAGGCCCATCAAATGCAAACCAAATTAATTGAACAGGATGCCGGCGAAGCCCGGCAACCCATGACATTAATTATGGTACATGCCCAGGATCATTTAATGACATCGTTACTGGCGCGTGAATTATCAGAGGAGATTATTCAGCTTTATCAGCGTTAAAAGCTCATTGTTTATGGAAGATATAACTCTGTACCTGAATTATAAAATATAAATCAGCTTGTTTTGATACTGGCATGTTGTTCTGTCAAATCAGGACAGGATGGTTATTGTTTAAAAACAACCAACGAGACCCTAAATAATTCGAGTTTCAGGAACACGGCAGGCGAAAGAATCCCGATGAGCTTACTGATGTAAGTGATTCGGGTGAATGCGCGCAGCTAATGCCCATGCAACTTGAAATATAAAGGGTATAAATTGAGATAACTATGAAATTAAACAATAAACTTCCAGTGGCACTGGCGGTTGCGGCTGCGCTTTGCTCTGGTTCGGTGATAGCACAAGAATTTACGCAAGAACAAATCGACGCCATCGTGGCAAAAGCGGTGGATAAAGCATTAGCCGAGCGGCAGGCAAAAATGGATGCCGCCATTGATAAAAAAGCGGATGTCATTACCGAGCCGCAGAGCACTGCGCAAACGCCTGACTTAGCTATTCCTTATGGCGTGAAATTTAGCGGTTACGCCCGTTATGGCGCCCATTACCAGAGCGGCGATCAGAAATATGTTGGCGTAGACGGTTCATATAACGGCTCGTCTGCGATTGGCCGTCTGGGTAACGAAGGCAACGGTGGCGAGTTCCAGCTTTCCAAAGCGTTTAAGAGTTCGCATGGAGCAATCTGGGACGTCAACGTGATGTTCGATCACTGGGGCGACGAAGTTAACCTGAAAAAAGCCTACGCCGGTGTGACCAACCTGCTGGAATCCAACCCGAACGCCTATTTCTGGGCAGGTCGTGACTTCCACCAGCGTCCACAACAGGGCATCAACGACTACTTCTGGATGAACCACGATGGCCAGGGTGCCGGGGTGAAAAACTTCGATATCGGTGGCGTACAGTTTGACGTGGCCACTGTAGCTGCCGTGCAGTCCTGTAACCCGGAAGTGGAAGACAACGGGGATAACCCGTCACGCATTACCTGTACCGGCGGCTCCGGCACCGGTGACAAAGGCAACTACGCTGTCACCTCAAAAATCCACGGCATGAAAGTCGGCCCGCTGGATCTGGAAGTTTACGCAAACTACGGTTTTGACTCGAAGGCCGTTGAAAGCGACGCCCGCCTGAAAGCCTGGCAGGGTGGCGTGGTGTTAAGCCACACCAATGACAGCGGTGTGAACAAAGTTATCGCCCGTTATTCTGATAACGCAGATAACAGCGTTTATAACAAAACGGATGATTTAAAGACTATTTATGCCAGCTTCGAAGGGCTGCACAAGTTTAGTCGCCAGATGCAGGTGGAATATCTCCTCGCCTTCCACGATTACGACAACAGCGCAGACAAGTCTGACAACCGTAAGAACTACAACGCCATTGTGCGCCCGATGTACTGGTGGAACGACGTTCATTCTACCTGGCTTGAGCTGGGCTGGCAGAAAGTGGCTTACGACAAAGGCGGTGATAACAACGGCTGGAAAGCGACCCTGTCGCAGAATATCTCCATCGATATGGGGCCAGAGTTCCGTCCGATGCTGCGCTTCTACGTGACCGGTGGCGAAGTTGACAACAAGCGTACCGCGCGTGTTAACGGTACGGATGACACCACGCTGGACTCCTTCAACGTCGGTGCAATGTGGGAAGCCTGGTTCTAATGTAAATCCACGGGCGGCAGGGATGCTGCCTCCGGTTATCCATCACGCCTGTGTTATGATGCAAAATTCATCAATAAGAAAGCAGCATGGCAGGACTGGGTAGAAAATGGGTTTCACAAAAAAAGGGATGCTTTATGTACTGATTGCCGCCATTTTATGGGGCAGTTCCGGGGTTTGCGCTCAGTACATCATGGAGAAAAGTCACATCGCAGCCCCCTGGTTGACGATGGTTCGCCTGCTGTCCGGCGGCGCGGTGTTATTAATTCTGTCGTTTTTCCATGGCGATAAAATTTTCGCGATCGTGAAAAACCGCAAAGACACGCTGAGCCTGCTGTTCTTTTCGCTGTTTGGCGCGCTTATCGTTCAGCTCACCTTCCTGGTGACCATCGAGAAATCGAATGCCGCCACCGCTACGGTACTGCAATTTCTCTCGCCAACAATCATCGTGACGTGGTTTGCCCTGGCACGAAAAGCGAAGCCGACGCTCGCTGTTACGGCGGCGATTGCAACCTCTCTGGTTGGCACCCTCTTGCTGGTGACCCACGGAAATATGACATCGCTGTCGATTTCCACCGAAGCGCTGGTATGGGGCATCGCGTCGGCGTTTTCCGCCGCGCTCTATTCCACCTATCCGTCGAAGCTTATCGCCCGCTACGGCACACTGCCGATTGTCGGCTGGAGTATGTTTCTCGCCGGATTAATGCTGACGCCGTTCTATGGCAATAAAGGTGGCGATTTCGTTATCGATGGCAATCTGGTGATGGCGTTTATGTATCTGGTGATGGTGGGTACCGCGCTGACCTTTAGCCTGTATCTGAAAGGGGCGCAGATGATTGGCGGCTCACGCGCCAGTATTCTGAGCTGTGCGGAACCGCTGAGTAGTGCGCTGCTCTCGGTTGCCCTGTTGGGTATCGCTTTTACGCTGCCGGACTGGCTGGGTACGCTGATGATTGTGTCGTCGGTGCTGCTGATTTCGCTGGATTCCCGCAAACGCATGCAGGCTGCAGCCTGACATTCCCCCGGTGGCGCTGACGCTTACCGGGGCTACGGTTAGCGCAGCGATAACCCGGATAAGGGTGAGGGGAAAATCACTTCACCTTCACTTTTCCTGCCACCAGCAGCGCGGTAAGCAGCATCAACCCTCCGGACAGCACCAGCGGTGAAAGCAGGCCCAGGTTGTCCAGCGCATAGCCGCCAACCGCCGCGCCACAGGTATTTGCCAGTTGAATAACCGCCACCTGAATCGACCCCGCCTTTTCCGCCTGATCGGCAAGCGAGCGGGTGATCCACGTCGACCACCCCACCGGCACCAGTGCGAACGATAATCCCCAGACGATGGCAATCCCCGCAGCAACCACTTTATTGCTGCCCCACAAAATCAGCACCAGCGCGCTCACCGCAAGGATCAGCGGCGCACAGGCCAGCGCCAGTTTTACCGAGCGCTTTAAGATATGTGATGAAAGCGAAGTACCCACAAAGCTGGCAACACCAAAGCTCAATAACACCAGCGTCAGGCCATCAACATCAAAGCCGGCGAGGGTCATAAAGATCGGACGAATGTAGGTGAAAAACGAGAACTGCCCGGCGAAAGCCATAAAAATCGCCAGCATCCCGGCCAGGACGCCAGGGCGCTTCAACAAACCAAACATATTCTGATGATGTTCCGTCTGTCCCGGCATCGACGGCAGCGCCATCCACACCCAGCCAATACAGACGAACCCCATTAGCGCTGCACCGTTAAACACATGCCGCCAGCCAATGATCCCGCCGAGAAAACTGCCCAACGGCGCCGCAATCACCAACGCAATGGAGACCGCACCGAAGATGACCGACAGCGCCTTCGGAATGGTGCGGGCAGGCACCAGTCGCATAGTCAGGGAGGCGGACATCGCCCAAAAACCGCCCAGCGCTAACCCAAGGCACGCACGCCCGAGCAACAGCAAGGTAAAATTATTGGCAAACGAGACCAGCAGACACGAGAGCGTCAGTAGCACGGAAAAGGCAATAACCACCAGACGGCGATCCGTTTTGCCGATGATATGGGTGATAAACAGGCTGGCGAACATGGCGACAAATGCCGTTACCGTCACCGATTGACCGGCAACACCTTCCGACACGCCCAAATCCTGCGCCATGGGCGTCAACAGACTCACCGGCAGAAACTCCACGGTGATCAGGCACGCCACACAGAAGGCGACGGCAAATACCGCCGACCAGTTTGGGCGACTTACGCCGCCTGTTGCAGGCTGCGTCCGCTGCATTTCCATCATTTTTACACCCGGCTTCATGTTTTATTGAGAAAGCCGTGTAGTGTAACAAACAATAGTGTGATTCATTTAACATTTACGCAACTATTTACACCGTCGGACAGTAAGATCAGTGTAACCAGTGCACCCCTTCCTCAGGGACAAACAAAGTGTTGTAGCGCATCTGGAAGGCATTAAGCTCAGCAACATCCGGCTCGAGTTCGCGTAAAAAGCCCAGCGCGAGACGGACTTGCGCATCGGTAATGGGCGCGGCCAGCCGGGCCTTTTGCAGAATGCGATGCCAGGATTGCAGATGCTGTTCACTGCCATCGACAATAAAAACCTGCCAGATAAAGAGCATCTGGGCGGCATTTTGCAGATGTGCTTCATCCGGGCGAGCCAGATACTGAATAAACTCCGCCCCTGCGCTTTTCCCCATCTGATCAATCATGGTTTCCACCGGCACCGGCGTGATTGCCAGCCGCTCACTCAACCGGCGGATCGCGCGACGTGAGTCAGACGTTAATACCCTGAAACCAATAATAAAAACCACAACCAGTGTCGTCAGTGTTAACCAAATCATGAAAGCTCCCGCCACATCTCAGGAGGCACATCATAAAGTCAAAATGCACAAAATGGACAGTCGAAGCGTGAGCTTACTGGTTTTCCGTGGTGCACGGGATCACGCAGATGGCTGATTTTATTGATGAGAATACACAGCAAAGCCCGGCGAACCGGGCTCAGGTAAGGCCATCAGGCAATGCCCGTGGTGACGCTAAAATGGCGGGTTTGCTGTGGCGCAAGGCTGAGCAAACTGCCGCTACGCTTCGCAGCAAGAAACCCCTCGGGGCGACAGGTTGCCGGAAGGGCAAACGCCGCGACCTGCTGATCGCCGTTGTAAAGGATCCAGCGCGTGACGTAATTAAACTGCTCACTGGAAAAACGCGTCACAAAGGTGGTGCCATCCGGTGCATGCATACAAAACTCAGGCTTATCCGTGTGGCGGTCAAGCCTGTCGGCAAAGAAGACGATTTCCGGATCGTAGAATTCCGGCTCCGTCAGCGCATTGACCGTCGCTTCGCCCTGCTGTACGCGGCGATTGAATGCCAGCCACTGCTCCGTCGGTTTCACATGCGCCGGGATGGATTCGCGCAGCGTTAACGCTTCATCCGGAATGTTCTGGCTAAATGTCGCCTGCGGAACATAGGCGTAATTCATATGGCACATGTACTGCAGCGGCATCGGCACCGACGCCAGATTGGTGACATCCATGGCGATATCAAACAGCGCGCTCGCTTTATGCAGCGTGACCGACGGTTGTGCAAGGTAGTGATCGCCAAAACCCATCACATACTCATAGCGCCCGCCCAGACGCAGCGCGTCGCCGTCAAGCTCCAGCCACGCCTCATCCATCGTGGCGCAGGCCATTTCGCCGTGCAGCGCGTGAGTATCTTCCGCTGACGGACAGCCGTTCGCCAGCAGCCCGGAATGAAAAGCAAAACAGCCGTATGTTTCAACAATCACATTCGCCGGTTTGGGCTGGCTGAACATATTACGCATCGTCAGGTCGTGCCCGTCGAAGGTCGCATCCCAGATCATCTGTCCAAGCCAGGGCAGTACGACCAGGTGCCCACGGGCGTTCTCCAGCCGTACAGCCTCCACGCCGCTCGGGTAGCGGAACGCGGTGACGGTAAAATCGCTGTTTTCCAGTAAGGTGCGCGGCTGTTGGGTGAACAGCTCACGCCACAGAGTCAATCGTGTTGCCATCGTCCTTCTCCTCAGGAAGCGGTCGCTTCGGTCAGTTCGCGACGCACTCGACTTTCGCGCCAGAAATAGACGCCAACGTAGACAAAGCACAGCATGGAAACGAGGAACGACAGTTGCAGTGAATGGAGCATATCTGCCACATAGCCCTGAATCGCCGGGACCACGGCCGCGCCAACAATCGCCATCACAATTACCGCGCCTGCCATCTCCGTATGTTCGTTATCCACGGTATCCAGCGTGCCGGCATAGATGGTCGCCCAGCACGGTCCAAACAGGATGCTGACTGCCACCGCCACGTACACCGCGCTAAAGCTGGGGGCCAGCGCCACGTATGCCAGGAACAGGGCGCCAATCACGGAATAGAGAATCAGCACTTTGGCCGGGTTAAACCGCGTCATCAGAATGTTGGCGACGAACTTGCCAATAAAGAAGCAGGCGAAGCTATAGACCATAAAGTTTGACGCATCGCGTTCGTTGATATCACCCAGTTCCAGTGCCAGACGAATGGTGAACGACCACACCGCCACCTGCATGCCGACATACAAGAATTGCGCGACAATACCACGACGAAAACGGGCATTCTGTGCCAGATAACGCAGTGTTTCCATGGCGGTTGGACGTTTATGGGTCTCCGTTTGCGCCACTTTGCATTTCGGGAAGCGGGTGAACATAAACAGCGCCATGACAACCGCCAGCACCATAATCATGTATTTATAGGGCTCAAGGGTGTTTTCGAGCATCAACACTTTAAAATTATGAATCTGCTCGGGCGTCATCCCGGTCATCTGCTTTTGCAGACTCTCACCTTCGGAGAAAACCAGGTACTTACCGAGCAAAATGCCCGCCGCCGCGCCAATCGGGTAGAAGGTCTGGCTGATGTTCAGGCGCAGAGTTGCATGTGATTTGGGCCCCAGCATCGAACTGTACGTATTGGCCGCGGTTTCAAGAAAACTCAGCCCAATGGCGATGGCAAATATCGCCGCCAGGAACATGGTATAGGTCGCCATATGCGAGGCCGGGAAGAACAGTGAACAGCCGACGATATAAAGGGTCAGTCCGATTAATATCGCAATTTTATAACTGCTCTTTTTAATAACCAGAGAAGCCGGGATCGCAATTAAGAAATAGCCGCCATAAAACGCACTCTGCACTAACGCAGAGGCAAAGTTACTTAATGAGAACACGCTTTTAAATTGCGTAATGAGAATATCATTTAACGCAGCGGCGCATCCCCATAACGGGAATAAACAGGATAACAAAATAAACTGGAACAAAGGGGTTTTATTCAAATACCCGTCGGGCATCTGAACGATATTTTTTTCGTTCATAGTGCTACCTTTCAATGTGCAGGGTTTATCACTGTCTTATTCCGAACAGCAGGCGGCAATGATGCGCCCGCTGCAGAATAAACTCAGCGGTTATTATTCATGTAAAGCCAGGTACTCATTAAATTGTTCAATGCTGGGGTAAGACGATTGTGTGCCTTTGCCGGTCACACTAAAAGCAGCGAATAGCGCGGCTTTTTTCATCGCCGCTTCGACATCGCCGCCCTGGACATAGTAGTGGGCAAAACAGCCGATAAAGGCATCGCCAGCGCCACTGGTATCAATGGCGTTGACCTTGTGCGCCGGAACGTGAACTTCGCGCTCGCGGGTCATCCATAGTGCACCTTTTTCACCCATGGTCACGATAATATTATTCAGGCCATTATCAATCAGGCTCCGCGCCGCCGTACGAATATTATCGTAGGTGTCGACCGGCATGCCGGTCAGAATTTCAAGTTCGGTCTCATTGGGAATAAAGAAATCACATTTACAGGCGTAGGTCATATCCAGTTCACGCAGTGCGGGGGCAGGATTTAATAACACCTTAATACCATGCTTTTTACCAAATTCGATGGCGTGATATACCGTTTCTAATTGTACCTCCAGTTGCAGGACAATTAACTGGCATTTTTTCAAATCTTCGGCAGCACGATCGATATCTTCCGGAGAGAGAAATTTGTTTGCGCCTTTAATAATTAAAATACTGTTGCTGGAGTTGGGATTGACAAAAATCGGCGCGACGCCGCTACTGGTACAGGGGACTTTTTCCACATAGGTGGTGTTAATTCCCCAGGATTCCAGATTACGGATGGTATTGTCCGCAAAGATATCATCACCCACTTTGGTCAACATCATCACTTTCGAATTCATTTTAGCGGCGGCCACCGCCTGATTCGCGCCTTTACCACCGCACCCGATTTTGAAGGCAGGGGCTTCAAGGGTTTCTCCCTCTTTCGGCATCTGGTTGGTATAAGTGATGAGATCCACCATATTGGAGCCGATGACTGCGATATCCATTTTGCTACCTCTCAGAAACAATCACATAACAATGATATTTTAGTAACATTAACATGTTATTTTAGTATCATTTGTGACCATGATCGCGATTAGAGAATCACATTTATTACCCTCCAACACCGCAAAATCCCTGACATACCGCGCCACATCACTTTTATTTGCCAGGTAACAGGATTATAGTGTTGATATCATTACGTGTTCCTGATTGATAGAAAATGTTACTTTAGAAACACAGCAGAGCAAAGCAGAGCGGAGAAAGAGAGTGGAAACGAAGCAAAAAGAACGTATCCGACGTCTGGTGGAGTTACTGAAAAAGACCGACCGGATCCACTTAAAAGATGCCGCGCGTATGCTGGAAGTGTCTGTCATGACCATTCGCAGGGACTTTAGTCAGGACGACGAACCGCTGCCGTTAGCGCTGTTGGGTGGCTATATCGTGATGGTGAACAAACCATCCGCCCCCATCGCCGCACCACAATCTACCCTACGTCCCCACCATCGTGATGATTTACCTGTCGCCATCCTTGCCGCCGGACTGGTGAGCGAGAACGATTTGGTCTTTTTTGATAATGGGCCGGAAATGCCGCTGGTTATCAGCATGATCCCGGATGACATTACCTTTACGGGCATCTGCTATTCCCATCAGGTATTTGTCGCGCTTACCGCCAAGCCTAACGCAACGGCCATGCTCTGCGGTGGCACCTGGCGCGCCAAAAGCGATGCCTTTTACGATCCGAATAATCCCTCGCTGTTAGATTCATTAAACCCGCGAAAAGTGTTTATTTCCGCCAGCGGCGTGCACGAACACCACGGCGTAACCTGGTTTAACCTGGATGATTTGCCCATGAAGCGAAAGGCGATGGAGCACGGCATGCGCAAAATTCTGCTGGCACGCCATGCCCTGTTTGATGAGGTCGCACCGGCGAGCATTGCGCCGCTGTCCGGGTTTGATGTGTTAATTAGCGACCGTCCATTACCGGCGGATTACCCGACCCATTGCCGTAACGGGTTTGTGAAAGTGATTACACCGGACTCAGAAAACGATCAGGCCCGCTAAGCGAGCCTGGTGTCGCCTTACTCGAAGAACACGGCCAGTTTGTTGAACATCCCTGGTGAAGACTGGTTACGCACGACCTGCACTACGTCTTCCAGCTTCTCAATCTGGCTAATCATCTGCTCCAGACGCTGATCGTCATTCACCAGTAGCCAGATGCGACTCTGCTCGCTCTCTTTGATTGGCAAACAGAGAATGCCTTCCACGTTAAACGCGCGGCGGGCAAACAGGCCGCAGACGTGGGTCATCACACCCGGATGGTTACGCACGGTGAGTTCGAGAATTACGTTGTCAGAAACTGTCTGTTGCATGGCTTATTCCCCCACCATCTCAGTATTTGCCGCACCTGGCGGCACCATCGGATACACTTTTTCTTCGGCGTCGATGCGCACGTGGATGAGCGCCGGACCAGGGCGAGCAATGATCTCCTGCAGCGCGGCATGCGGGTCAGCCTCGTTGTTGAGATCACAGGTTTGCAGGCCAAAACCGGCGGCAATCTGCATAAAATTAATCATTCCCGGATACGTCGCCGCGAACACGCCCTGCTTGTAAAACAGACTCTGCTGTTGATGCACCAGACCTAACGCTTCGTTGTTCATCAGAATGATTTTCACATCCAGATTATTTTCTGCGGCGGTGGCCATCTCCTGAATGTTCATCATCAGGCTACCGTCCCCGGAGAAGCAAATCACTTTGCGTTGCGGGTTCGCCAGCGCAGCACCTACCGCCGCTGGCAGGCCGAAGCCCATAGTGCCCAGCCCGCCGGAGGTCAGCCACTGACGTGGTCGATTGAGCGGATAGGCCTGTGCGGTCCACATCTGATGCTGGCCCACGTCGGTGGAGATGATCGCCTCGTCATCGACGCAGGCGGCAACGGCATTGATCAGACCGTAATGGGTCAGCGGGTCACCGCCCTGCGGAATGGCAGACGGGAATTCCTGTTGTAATTGCGCCACCAGACCACGCCACTCCTCACGCGGCTGCGCGTCAATTTGCGGCAGCAATTGTGCCAGCACTTCACCCACATCGCCCTGAATGGCAACGTGTGGCTGTTTGATTTTACCCAGTTCGGCGCGGTCGATATCCACATGAATGATTTTCGCATCCGGGCAGAACTGCTCGGTTTTACCAATCGCCCGGTCATCAAAACGCGCGCCAAGAACAACCAGTAAATCAGACTCTTGCAGAATAAAGTTGGTACTACGCGCGCCGTGCATACCCAACATCCCCAGCGACAGCGGATGCGCTTTTGGCAACATGCCCAGCGCCATCAAGGTCATGGTGGTCGGCAGATTCGCTTTTTCCGCCAGGGCGCGCACCTGTTCCGGCGCGTTAATCACCCCGCCGCCCAGGTACAGCACCGGCCGCTGTGCGGCATTAATCATCGCCGCCGCTTCCTGCACGCTTTTCGTGTCAAACGCCGGGGCTGGCGCTCTGCCGCCCGGCTCCGGCAACTCGCTCAGTTCGATGGTCGCGGTCTGAACATCTTTAGGAATATCTATCCACACCGGGCCTGGACGGCCGGATTGCGCAATACGAAACGCGTCGCTTATCACCTGCGGAAGTTCGGCGATATTACGGACCAGGTAATTGTGCTTAGTGATGGGGATAGAGATGCCGTAAGTGTCGACTTCCTGAAACGCATCGGTGCCGATCATGGAGGCAGGCACTTGTCCGGTGATACACACCAGCGGGATGGAATCGAGGCGCGCATCGGCGATAGCGGTCACCAGATTGGTGGCGCCAGGTCCGCTACAGGCCATACAAACAGCCGGTTTACCTTCGGTACGCGCCATGCCCTGGGCGATAAACCCGGCGCCCTGCTCGTGGCGCGCCAGTACGTGGCGAATTTGCGTGCTCTGACTTAATGCATCATACAGCGGGAGAACGGTCCCGCCAGGAATACCCGCTACCGTGGTAATGCCCTGACGTTCCAGTAAATGAACGATCAACTGTGCGCCGGTAAAGCGTGTCGTTTGTGTTGTGCCCGAACTTGCCATGCTCCAGTCCTTTTCTTCTGGGCCGACTTTCCGGGAGGTGCTTAAACGAAAAACCCCGCCCGGTTTGCGCCGGCGGGGTTTTGGAATCGTGTGTTGTTCCAGTCCCTACGGCGCATTGCCGACGACCACCACCACACGCACGACGACCACCGCGGCGTTATGCGCGGTTTTTAGTAGGTTCATCGTCATAGTGGAAGTGTTCATTGGGGACTCGTGTTTGAATAGTTAACAGGATTTATACAAACACAGCTCGCGAAATGAAACAATGGAAAATTATTCATCAGCGCAAAAATGAGCCGAAGATCACGTTTCTATTGGCTGTTCAGTTCCTGCAAAAGGCGTGTATTGAGGTACAGTTTTTCACGCCCGGCAATTTTTTCTTCCAGCACACCTATCTCAACAAGTGACTTAAGGTAAATTGAGGCCGTCTGCCGCTTTGCAATTCCATTATCGACCAGGTTTTCAATGCGACAATAGGGCTGAGAAAATAGCGTTTGGTTAAGTTCCCAGGTATAGATTTTTGGCAGCTTTTCACGGATCCATGCTGCTGTTTCTTCTATTAATTTCCGCAGAGCAGCGATTTTTTCAGTCGTCCATTTTGCCGTGTCTTCCACGGCTTCCAGCATAAAGAGAACCCAGGACTCCCAATCATTCTTAGCCGTAACGTTACGAAGCAAGGTGTAGTAATCGCTCCGCCTTTCCAGGATAAAGCGAGACAGATAGAGAATCGGTTGCGACAACACACCACAGTCCATTAAATAGAGGATATTCAGGATGCGGCCCGTACGACCATTTCCGTCGGAGAAGGGGTGAATGCATTCAAACTGATAATGGGCTACGGCCATTTTTATCAAAGGATCTAAATCAATATCTGAATGGATGAAGTGTTCCCAATTAGATAACAGGTCACGAATTAACGTTTCGCCATCAGGTGGGGTGTATACCACGTTCTTATTTTGATCGCGCAGCACTGTGCCTGGCGTTTTTCTCACGTCAGTTTCAATGGCTCTCAGCGTTGTGCAGATTTCCATAGCTGTGCCAGAACACAGCGGGTAGTCCTGTAAAAGATTAACGCCTTTATACAGCGCAGTCCGATAACGTAACGCTTCTTTTGTTGCAGGGTCAGCACCTTCCATACGATCGGCGTATTGGAAAAGCTGATCGCTGGTTGTGACAATATTTTCAATGCGAGAGGAGTCTTTCGCTTCCAGCATTGGCAGCAAGTTTATCAATAGCCTTTGATCGGGCAGCAGTTCGCCAGATGTATTCAGTTCAGCTAAAGCAGCTCGTGCCTTAATGCAAGCTTTCAGTACCTTACGCGTCTCGACGAGCGCTGTATCAGGTGGGAGTGGCGGAAGCTGGTTATATGAGCGTTCGGGCATCCATGACATGTTTAAAAAATCCCATTTTATCGACATATATTCATAATATGTCGATAGCAACGACATGTCACGACCATATGTTTAAAAAACCGAATTTTATAAGCGTATAAACGACCTGTTAATAACAGAGAAAGGCATGTGCTGATATGAAAAAGGAGCTATCGGAATCGTATGGAGGGAAGTGCATGGCACAAAATAAAAACGGACAGCAGAGAATGCCGTCCGTTATCCCCCGCCGGAGCGAGGTTTTTAGCAGGTTTTTGCGGTTGGTAGCCGCAAGCACACTGTGTTACGTCAACAGTGAAACTATACGATCAATTAATCCTGCGCGCAAATTATGCACACACTACGAGCAGTTTGAGTATGAAACAGGATGCAAATTTCGTCCAGAAATCACTGTATATATTTACAGTATGAATTTATAATGATCTTGCCGACCACGGTGTATGAGGGGACCGCTATGATACGGGCGCACATAAAGTCCTGGCTGAAACGGGTGGTGCCGTCAGTGCCTTAACCCCTTGAGAGCACACTGTGTTACGCCAACAAAACGGCTGGTTACAGGCAGCGGAAAGGTACGCCAGCCGGTCGTGCTCCTTGCCAAAGGAGAAACGTATGGGCGAAATGGATATGGTTATCCTTATCCTGAAACTCATAGTTGCCTTGCTGCAACTGCTTGAAGCTGTCCTGAAATTACTGCGGTAATTCAGGTTCAAGTCGTACCTAAGAGGGGCGGGCAACCGCCCCTCTTTAATAAACGCAGGCTGTCTTCGTCACTGCACAGAATAGTCGCTCCGATCAATGCTTTCATGGTACGTTTTTACGCCGCCCACTGACACTGCATACTCATGACTGTTACTGTTTTTTGTATTCTGCTGTTTGCCGCACTTCTACATGCGAGCTGGAACGCGATTGTTAAAGCGGGCAGCGACAAACTCTATTCCGCCATCTGCGTCAGCGGCTCTGCGGCTTTAATCGCCCTGGTCATGCTGCCCTTCTCACCGCAGCCGTCGCTTGCCAGCGTGCCTTATCTCGCCGTTTCCTGCCTGCTACAGGTTGTCTATACGGTGCTGGTCGCTAAAACGTATCAAGTTTCCGATATGAGTCAGACCTACCCGTTGATGCGCGGTACCGCGCCACTTCTGGTGGCCTTGATCAGCGTACTGTTCCTCGGGGATACATTATCCACCTTTGCCTGGCTCGGTATCGCGGTCATTTGTCTGTCCATTCTTGGCATGGCTTGTAACGGGCGACACAGCTCAACGCGTGGGATCTGGCTTGCGCTGCTGAACTCCTGTTTTATCGCCGGGTACACGCTGGTGGACGGTACAGGTGTACGCCTTGCGGGTAGCGCGTTCGGTTACACCCTCTGGACCTTTTTCATGAACGGTTTTTGCCTGTTGGCCTGGGCGATGATCGCTCGCCGCCGTGAAGTCTCTCACTATCTGGTGAATAACTGGAAAAAAGGGCTGCCTGGCGGCATTGGTACCATGGGCTCGTACGGGCTGGCGCTATGGGCGATGACGCAGGCACCGCTGGCGGTGGTCGCCGCACTGCGTGAAACCTCCATTCTCTTTGGCGCGCTGCTCGCCTTTTTAATGCTCAAAGAAAAGGTTGCCGGATTACGTATCGTTGCCGCCTGTGGCATCGCTGCGGGGGCTATTTTGCTGCGCCTGTCCTGATCACGCTGGCAACAAATGTTGCCGATGGTTGTTTACAAATCCTGCCTGGCGGCGGTCGATCTTTCTGACCCCGCATCTTGTTGTGTCACATTACTGTGGTAGATTCCTCTCGCATTTTACGGTTATGGCAGCACCATATTCTTTATTTATCTATTTTTAAAACGTATTCAGCGAAATGAAAAGACAGCGTAATGTCAGTTTACTCTTGATGCTGGTCCTGTTGGTGGCCGTGGGGCAGATGGCGCAAACCATTTATATTCCCGCGATTGCCGGTATGGCGCAGGATCTCAGTGCCCGTGAAGGGGCGGTGCAGAATGTCATGGCCGCCTATCTGCTCACCTATGGCGTATCACAACTCTTTTACGGCCCGTTAGCCGACCGTTTTGGCCGCCGTCCGGCGATCCTCTGCGGCTTAACAGTGTTTATGCTGGCAACACTGGTCGCTGTCACGACCCACAGCCTGACCGTGCTGATAGTCGCCAGCGCCTTTCAGGGCATGGGGACCGGCGTCGGCGGCGTCATGGCACGTACCCTGCCGCGCGATCTCTATTCCGGCACCGAATTACGCCACGCTAACAGTTTGCTGAATATGGGCATTCTGGTAAGCCCGCTGCTTGCGCCGTTGATTGGCGGCTTGCTGACTACCCTCTGGGGCTGGCGCGCCTGTTTTGCTTTCCTGCTGGTGCTCTGTGCTGGCGTCACATACAGCATGGCGCGCTGGATGCCGGAAACGCGCCCGACTGGTACCGTAAAAATGGGCCTGATTGCCCGTTATAAAACCCTGTTGGGTAACGGCATGTTTAACTGCTATTTGCTGATGCTAATTGGCGGGCTGGCGGGTATCGCGGTGTTTGAGGCCTGCTCAGGCGTGCTGATGGGCGCTACGCTTGGGCTTTCGAGTATGGCGGTCAGTATCCTGTTTATTCTGCCCATTCCGGCCGCCTTTTTCGGTGCCTGGTTCGCCGGGCGGCAAAACGCGCGCTTCTCCACACTGATGTGGCAGGCGGTCGCCAGTTGTCTGCTGGCAGGCGTAATGATGTGGATCCCCGGCTGGTTTGGCGTGATGACGGTCTGGACGCTGCTGGTTCCCGCCGCACTGTTCTTCTTCGGGGCGGGCATGCTCTTTCCACTGGCGACCAGTGGCGCAATGGAGCCGTTCCCCTTTCTGGCGGGCACGGCGGGGGCGCTGGTGGGCGGCATGCAAAATATGGGATCAGGCGCCCTTGCGTGGTTTTCCGCTCAACTTCCCCAGACCAGCCAGTTTAGCCTTGGGATGCTGATGACGCTGGCAGGGCTTTTGATTGTGCTGAGCTGGCTGCCGCTGGCGCTGCGCCAGAAGCGCCATGAACATGAACAGGCGGCTTCCCTTCCCGGCGATCCGGCTTCGCATCAGCCTTCTCACAGTCCGGTGAAATAATTGCTTTCAGCAACGGTTCGGTTGTCGGACGCCACGCCCCCTCTTCGCCATCATAAAATTGCGTGTCCGCATTGAGGGCGAAGGGGATCTGCGCCTTATTCAGTTCGCAGGCCATAAACGCGGCGAACGCCAGTTGCGACTCACCTGGCGGGCTTTTAATGGTTTCCCCCACCGACCAGCCGCCAACCCAGGTTGCGTGACCTGTTTTTTGCTGCCAGTGGACCGCGGTGTTAATGCGTGCTCTGATTGCCGCTTTCTCAGCCGCCGTACCCGATGTCCACGGGTACTTGCCATTATTTTTCAATGGCCCCCACGGGAAGATATGCCACTCTGCCAGCAGGTAGTTCTGGCTACGCCCTGGCAATTTCAACGACATTAAATCCTCAGGCGCGGCCCGCAGACGCGGCGCAATAAAAATCATGCGCTGCGGATCGATGTCGTGGATGGTCTTGATGATATTTTCATACGCACGGTTAAGCGCAGAGAGATCGTGATTGAGCTTATCCGAAGGCTCATAAATCAGGTCGAAACCCAGCATTGGATGTTCGGTGCCAAAGTAGTTCGCCATCGTTGACCACCAGGCGACCAGTTGGGCTTCGTTTTTTGCGACCGGCTCAGCCTTAAAGGTATCTGCCTGGTAGGAGATTATCGGGATCACACCGTATTTTTCGCAGGCCTCCACCAGCTTACGCAGGTGAATGAGGCGGGCTTCGGTTAACGGATCGGCCACCCGGATACGTACGTGGCGAATCCCCTCCGCATAGAAATCACGGACGATAAGCGGATCGAACTCGCGGATACCGCGCTCGGTTCGCGCCCAGTCGACATCCATCCCCACGCCCAGTTCCTGAGCGTAGCGTGTCGCCGTAAGCGGCGTATCAGCAGCAAACGCAGGCATGCCCGCCAGAAGAAGAGCAATCGCTAACAGTGGTTTTAACACAATTGACCTTGCCAAAATCGGTGGTGATTACATGTATTTAGCATGATTTATCGCCGAATACGTAGCGTATAAACGTAATAAATTCGCAGTTATGCGACAGAATATGAAGATTATGCCCGGATATACCGTCGTAAACGTTGTCGATGCTGGCGCTTATAAAAAAAATCGACCACTGTAGAGCATACACCTTTCGTTTATTGTGCAGAAATTAACATGAATCCTGACCAAATACAGACACTCATCGCGACGTTCCCACAGTTACAAGCCTTGATAGATTTACAGGAAACGACCTGGTTTAACCCGGCCACGACCTCTCTTGAGCAGGGGCTGCCTTATGTCGGCCTCACGCAGGCGGACGTTGAGGACGCCCATGCACGTCTCAGCCGTTTCGCGCCCTATCTGGCAAAGGCCTTCCCTGAAACGGCAGCTTCTGGCGGCATCATTGAATCTGAACTGGTTGCCATTCCGTCGATGCAAAAGCGGCTGGAAAAGGTTTACGGACAACGTATCAGTGGTGAAATGCTGCTGAAAAAAGACAGCCATCTGCCGGTCTCGGGCTCCATCAAAGCCCGTGGCGGCATTTATGAAGTGCTGGCCCATGCGGAAAAACTGGCGCTGGAAGCCGGTTTGCTGAGTATCGACGATGACTACAGCGTGCTGCTCTCCCCTGAATTCAAACAGTTCTTTAGCCAGTACAGCATTGCCGTTGGCTCGACCGGTAATCTGGGGCTGTCGATTGGCATTATGAGCGCCCGTATCGGCTTTAAGGTCACGGTACATATGTCTGCCGACGCTCGTGCCTGGAAAAAAGCCAAACTACGCAGCCACGGCGTAATTGTCGTCGAATATGAGGAAGATTACGGCGTGGCGGTGGAGCAGGGGCGCAAGGCAGCACAGTCCGACCCAAACTGTTTCTTTATTGATGATGAAAACTCGCGCACGCTTTTTCTGGGCTATGCAGTTGCCGGGCAGCGTCTGAAAACGCAGCTTAAAGAGCAAGGCCGGGTGGTGGATGCCGAAAACCCGCTGTTTGTCTATCTGCCGTGCGGTGTGGGCGGCGGTCCTGGCGGTGTGGCCTTCGGCCTGAAACTGGCGTTCGGTGATAATGTGCACTGCTTTTTTGCTGAGCCGACCCATTCCCCCTGCATGCTGCTGGGGGTGTATACCGGGCTGCACGATGCTATTTCCGTTCAGGATTTAGGTATTGATAATGTCACTGCGGCAGACGGCCTGGCGGTAGGCAGAGCGTCCGGGTTTGTGGGCCGCGCCATGCAACGACTGCTGGATGGGTTTTATACGCTCGACGATCAAACGATGTATGACCTGCTCGGTATGCTGGCGCAGGAAGAAAATATCCGCCTTGAGCCCTCCGCACTGGCAGGAATGGCGGGGCCACAGCGCGTTTGCGCGAGCGCGGAATATCACAGTTTACAGGGACTTACGGCGCAACAGTTAGACAACGCCACCCACATCGTCTGGGCGACCGGAGGGGGCATGGTGCCAGAAGAAGAGATGACGCAGTATCTGGCAAAAGCCCGGCAGCTCTGACGCTTACAGAGAACTCAGGATATGGCGGATATGCGTTAGCCCGAACAGCAGCGAAAGAGAGAGCACAGCCAGCGCAATCAGCAACTTATCGCGGATCGCGCCAGGCTTTGCGAAATCGCTGCTTTCTACATCCATCAGGGTGCGTTTGCGCGTATAACGCCACAGCATACCGCCGACCAACAGCAGCACCACCAGCGAGATCCAGAAGGTGATCCCCGAGTGCTGCCAGTTGTGCTTCACCGCAAAGACAAGCAGGGCAATATAGCCAAAAAAGGTACGCAGCCATGCAAGCGAAGTGCGCTCCGGCTGTAGCCCTGGATCTGCCGCGCGGCGCGCCTTGCGGTTATCCGCCATACAGCACCAGTCCCATCACCACGGTAGCCACCGTCAACAGAACGGCACTTATCACCAGCAGGCTTCGCGTATAGGGCAGGTCTTCTTTCAGGCGCATCGCTTTTTCATTGCGTAGCCAGCGCATATAGCCGTAAACCGCCAGCGCGCCAGCAAACAGACAGAGCAGCAGCGCCAGCACCTGACGAATCAGCGGCGTGGCAAACTCCGGCGCCAGTTGATCAAGCCCGACCCCTGCAGCCAGAAAGCCCAGTGCGGTGCGTATCCACGCCAGGAAAGTGCGCTCATTGGCCAGTGAAAAGCGGTAATCCGGCGCTTCACCGAGGTGGGAAATTTTCATGAAGGCTCCTTAATCTCTCTTAAGCGCATTTTTTTGCCTCAATGATACTATTGAGCATGACAACTTCGCATCGTAAAGGAGCTATGGGCAATGGTTTCACAGAACAAATTCAGTTCTTTGGGCATGATATTGGGCGTTATCGCGTTAATAACCGGTCTGGTGCATTTCTCAATGGGGCCATTTTCCTCACCGCCTCCTACGCTGGAAAATGTCATTGCAGAGAAAGTCTCGGCGGTGAAAAAAGGGATTATGGCGGGCCTGAAAGGCGAAACGGTAGCTGTAAGCGAAACGCAGAAAAAGGCTATCGATATTGACCAGGTAGTAGATACAGCGGGTATCGCGATGGCCGTCGCGGCGCTACTTTGCGCATTTATTGGCGGTATGCGCAAAGAGAGCCGCTGGGGAATTTGCGGGGCCCTCTGCTTCGGCGGCGGTACCCTTGCATTTCATGCGTTGCTATTTGGTATAGGCATTGTCCTGGGCATCCTTTTACTCTTAGCCATTATAGCTTTCCTCACTGGTTCTTCGCCTTTCTGACCGGCTAACTGACACCCCAGAACAGTACGGCCAGCAATTGCGGCGTGATGATACGTAAGAACATCACCAGTGGATAAACCGTGGCATACGAGAGCGCGGCGGCGCCGCTGGTGGCATGCAGGCCGTTGGCAAAAGCCAGCGCCGGGGGATCGGTCATCGAACCGGCCAGCATGCCGCACAGGGTCAGATAGTTCATCTTCGCAAACAACCGCGCCAGAATCCCGACGGTCAGCAAAGGAATAGCGGTAATAAAAATCCCGTAGCACATCCAGTTAAACCCATCGCCGTGGGTCAGCGTCGCGATAAAATCACCACCGGATTTCAGTCCAACCACCGCGAGAAACAGCACGATACCCAGCTCACGCAGAGCAAGGTTGGCGCTGGGCGGCATGAACCAGTAGAGCTTACCCACGCTGCCGATACGCCCAAGGATCAGCGCCATGATAAGCGGCCCGCCCGCGAGCCCCAGTTTTAATGCCACCGGAAAGCCGGGAACAAAGACGGGAATCGACCCCAACAATACCCCCAATCCAATGCCGATAAAGACAGGCAGCATCTGGACTTGCTGGAGTTTGTGCTGCGCGTTCCCCACCTCAGAAGCCACCGCATCAATTGCCGCCTGACGCCCGACAAGGTTGAGAATGTCACCGAATTGCAAGCTGGAATCACTGCTGGCTACCAGTTCGACCCCGGCGCGGTTAAGACGGGAAATCACCACGTCATAGCGCTCTTTGAAATGCAGATCGCGAATGCGTTTCCCAAGGACTTTTTCGTTGGTGACGACCACACGCTCAACGCGCAGGTCGGTCCCCCGCGTTGAGAGCGAGGTGTCCACCTCCTGGCCCATCACCAGTTGCGCGCTATGCAGGTCTTTCGGCAGACCAACCAGGTGCAACAGGTCGCCAACCTGAATAATGGTGCCCGGCGAAGGTACCATCAGCAATTCATCGCGTTTCAGGCGCGAACAGATGATTTTATCGCTGTTCAGCATCGGTACATCCTGAATCGCCATATTGTTCAGGTTCGGGTTTTCCACGCGAATATTGATGGTCTTGATCAACGAGTTACCCGAGCTAACGCCCGCATCATGCAGTTGCGCTTCCTGCTCAACGTTGATGCGAAAACCGACGCGAATCAGCCACATGGTCAGTAAAATGCCGCAGATGCCAAACGGGTAGGCCATCGCATAGCTCATCCCCATCTGATCGAGAACGTTAGACGGTGTTCCCAGGTCATGCAGGATCTGCTGCCCGGCCCCAAGAGCCGGGGTGTTGGTGACCGCACCAGAGAAAATGCCCAGAATGACTGGCAGCGGAATATTGAAGAGTTTGTGCAAAATAGCGGTGACCAGGCCGCCAAGTATCACAATCAGAATGGCAAACAGGTTCAGGCGTAGCCCGGAAACGCGCAGCGAGGCAAAAAAGCCAGGCCCGACCTGAATACCGATGGTATAGACGAAGAGGATAAGGCCGAACTCCTGCACGAAATGCAGCATCGGGCTGCTCAGGGTAATCCCAGCCTGATCAACAAAATGGCCGACGATAATACCGCCGAAAAGCACGCCACCAATCCCAAAACCCACGCCGCGTATTTTTACATTGCCGATCCACAAACCGACGACCGCGACCAGCGCCAGCATGCTTACGGTTAACGCTATATCACTCATGATGGCTCCCTGTGAATAACATTGTAATTATCAAGGATTCTCTCAGAGCTATAGCAGGATGTATGGGCTTTGGCGCACAAAAAAGCCCCGCCGAAACGGCAGCAAAGTAAACGCAAAACGGCCACCCTGAGGTGACCGTTTTGGTGTTTGCGCCCTCTCGATGTGAAAGAGCGCAGGTGCCCGGTTTAGGCACCTGCCATAACAGGTATTAGCTGTTTAGCGCAGGACGTTCGCTAATGGCGATCCGTTGTGGCGCAATGGCTTCCGGCACGTTACGGGTCAGATCAATATGGAGTAAGCCGTTAGCGAAGGTCGCGCCAGAGACTTCCATATTTTCTGCCAGTGTAAAGCTCAGGGTAAAAGGTTGGATAACCAGCCCCTGGTGCAACCATTTAGGCTCATTGGCCGGTTTTTCCGGCGAACCTTTGATCACTAACCGGGTACCTTCCAGTTGAATATCCAGCTCTTGCTGGTTGAATCCGGCCAGAGCCAGCGTAATGCGGTAATGGTTGTCATCGCCCTTTTCAATGTTATAGGGCGGGAATGTCTGTTGCTCAGTGGTGCTTTGCAGCGCGTTAGCCAGTTTGTCAAAACCGATCCACTGACGCAGCAGCGGGGATAAATCGTAGTTACGCATGATATTTCTCCTTCTAAGAAGCGAGTAAGTTCCTGCAAGCCGATGGCTCGCATATGCTCCCTGACGGCAAGCATTCAGTTCAGGTAATTAGTTAATCTCAATGCGACGCGGTTTCTTTGCTTCCGGAATCACGCGTTCAAGATCAACGTACAGCAGGCCATTCACCAGATTTGCGCCTTTAACATAAATGTTTTCGGCAAGCTGGAATTTGCGCTCGAAGTTACGTTCGGCGATGCCCTGGTAGAGGTAGGTACGTTCTTTCTGTTCGGTCGTGTGCGCGCCTTTCACGATAAGCAGGTTGTCCTGCGCGGTGATGTCCAGTTCGCTTTCCGCGAACCCCGCTACCGCGATCGCGATGCGATAATGGTTTTCGTCAACTAATTCAACGTTGTACGGAGGATAGCCGCCGTTGCTTTGGTTTTGATTGTTTTCCAGCAGGTTGAACAGACGGTCGAAACCAATAGCTGAACGATAAAGCGGAGAAAGATCGAAGTTACGCATAAATAAAGCTCCTGAAATCAGCGAGATTGTCGTTTGCCTTCCACAATGGACAGGCTGCGGTAGCCCAACACCCTTCCGGCGTGTCTTCCGGCTACATTCTTAAAATAGGGGTGACGCTTATGTTTTCAAGGGTCTTTTTCTGACTTTTTTTTGCAGTTTCTCGCGCTTTGCATAGACTGGGATCACAGCACAAAAGGTGAAAGTGCGAATGTCGCCACAGAGCGCAGCATGGAGGCTGTTTATTTCGGCGCAGGACAGATATAACGCCAGCAGCAGTCTTCATACTGCCTATAACGATGATTAATGAATGATGAAAAATACTCTGTTTATTTCGACGCTGCTTAGTGGAATGGTGTTACTCAGTGGTTGCTCCAGCGTGATGTCGCATACCGGGGGCAAGGAAGGCCTGTATCCGGGTATGAAAGCAAGCTCCACGATGTTATCCGACGATGACACCAATATCGGTATGAAATCCCTGGTGGTTCTGGATATGCCTTTTACCGCGGTCATGGACACGATACTGCTGCCGTGGGATATGTTCCGCACCGACAGCTCCGTTAAATCTCGCGTTGAGAAAAGCGAAAAGGCCACCATGGCGACGGACAACGCGATTCCACCCGCCCCCATGGCTAAGCAGTAATTACATACCCGTTTCCGTCATCCAGATCTGGCGGAAACCCGCAATCTCTTCCATCCAGGCGATAGACCGACCGTCCGGCGAGAACACGACGGCGTCGGCAGACGGCGGATTGCCGTGATCGGTTGTCAAAAAGGTGATGTTGCCGCAAGCGGCATCGCACAGCGCGATACGCTTATCCAGCACAAAGCCCAACGCCGCCCCCGAAGGATGCCAGTTAAAGGCAGACTGAATACCCGTTTCCGTGTGGGTTAACTGCTGCGGTTCGCCCCCCTGTGGCGAGATCAGCCAAAGCTGGACAATACCCGCATCATCACGCATTAAAAATGCAATCGCAGTGCCCTGCGGGTTACTGCGCACCCAATGGCGCGGTACGTTAACCAGCCCAGGAAAGGCACGTTGATGGGTAAAGGTCAGGCGCCGTTGCAAAACCCCGGCGGGTGGAGCAGGCAGGCTTGTCGGCGTACCCTGCAGCGGCGTATCGCCTGGTTGTTTCCATCCCTGCGCCGCTTTCGGCAGATCAACGATAAACAGCTCCGGCACTTTCTCGCCTGTTAATGACAGCGTATCGCCAATAAAGGCCAGCTTATCATTACCCACCCAACCTTCTTCATACGCACGGTTGATCTCATCGCTGCCGGGAGCAGGCGCTGGGGTGGTACGGCTTACCAACACGCACCAGTGGCTTCCCGCATACTCGCGTGGATGTGTGAGTGGGGGGTGTACCGGGCCAAAAGGTACGGCGACACCGACGTTACGCAAATCCTGCGCCGGGTCCAGCTCATGCATAACATGATCGTTATAGGTAAAACTGACGTTCTCACCGTTGGGGCTAAAGACATGCACATGGCTACCGCCGCGCAGCGCGCCCGGCGTAAAGGGGGCGGTGATGTCCATCGCGTCCAGATTGGCGGTTTTGCCGTTGGCGTGGATGACGCCGCGACGATGGTGAAAATCATAATGCCAGTCAGCATCCGGGTTTTCCGGGCCGTGGATAAAAACGTATTTCTCTTCATGAGGATGAACGGTCACTACGCCAACGTGTGCCCCCTCTTTCGCCTGATAGATAACCTCAACGGCGCCCGTATGGATATTGACGCGTTCAATGGTTTCACCGCTAAAAGACGCGCCGGAGGGGCGTACATCAAACACCAGCCACTGACTGTCCGGTGTCCAGGTGTGAATATTGGTGAGTTGATGGTTGCGCGGCGCGCGAGTGATTTGCTTCATGCGGATACCCTGATGCCCTATTTGGCATCAGGGTAGCGCAAGGCGGGGGAATTAACCTACCCGTTTTACGTCACCGACCAGCAGGATGTAGGAGAGTGCGCCAATCAGCGCCACCACGGAGATATACACCAGCGCCGGAGCAAAACCGTAGCTCTGTGCCAGGTAACCAATCACCAGCGGCACGGTGATACCACCCAGACCGCCGACAAAGTTAAAGACACCACCCGTCAGCCCGATAAGACGCATCGGCGCAAGGGAGGAGACCAGCGACCAGGTGATAGAGGCGAAGCCGTTGCCAAAGAACGCGATGGCCATCAGCGTCATGATCCACACCGGGTCATTGGTGTAGTTCGCGCCCATAATGCAGGTGGAGATCAGCAGGCCGCAGATAATGGGCGTTTTACGCGCCGCGCCAAGGGAGAAGCCTTTGCGCACAAGCCTGTCCGCCAGCCAGCCAGAGAGCAGCACGCCAAAGAACGCGGCGAGGAACGGTACCGTGGTCATAAACCCGGCTTTCAGCGCGGTGATACCTTTTTCCTGGGTCAAATAGTTCGGAAACCAGGTCAGGAAGAACCACAGCGTAGAGGTGACGGCGAACTGTCCCAGGTAAACACCGACCAGTTTACGGTGGAACACCAGTTTCCAGTCGGCTTTGGTGAGCGGCTGGCGCGCCTCTTTGGTCACAGGCGCATCGCCGTCTACCAGACCACCGCCTTCGCGAATGTATTCCAGCTCTTCATGGGTGACGCTTTTAGTCAGACGCGGCGGCTGATAGACCTTAAACCAGATTAGCGACCAGATGATGCCAATCCCGCCGGTAACGATAAATACCCAGTGCCAGCTCAGCAGTTCCTGAATCCAGATAAGCAGCGGGGTAAGAAATGCCAGGCCGACAAACTGACCGGAGGTATAAAAGCCCACGGCGGAAGCGCGTTCGTGTTCCGGGAACCAGCTTGTCACCATGCGGTTGTTGGTCGGAAAGGCGGGCGCTTCAAAAATCCCGGTGATGGCGCGCAGACCAATCAGCGACATTAATCCTGTCGCAAAGCCCTGGAACAGGGTCGCCACCGACCAGCCAAAGATGGCGATAAAATAAGTAAGGCGAGAGCCGACCCGGTCGAGGAACCAACCGCCGGGGATCTGACACAAGGTATAAAGCCAGGCAAAGGCAGAAAAGACATAGCCCATTTCCGCTTTGGTAATACCGAACTCTTGCTGAATATGCGCGGAGGCCACCGCGAGGTTGGCCCTGTCGACATAACAAATAACAACCGTAATAAAGATCATCACTAGCGTCAGATAACGCCGACGACCGACTTTTGCAGCAGTAACTGAAATATCCATCGCAATCTGTCTCCAGATTTTGGGCATAGCGAGGCCGCTCACCATGCCCGGTAATTTACAGAGGGTGTTTGAATTTATTTATTAATTAAAATGCTACACGTAATGCGCTAAATAATTCGTGCTGGGGAAAACGCAGCCAACGCGCCACCAGTGCAAAGTATGAAGCGCATTTACCATTCAGCGACGGTGCCGTCTTCATTCCGCCAAACCGGATTACGCCAGTCCGGCGCATTCTGACTTAACGCAATGACTTTCTCTTCATCAATATCCACACCCAGCCCTGGTTTCATTAATGGTTTAAAGAAACCACCTTCCATATTGAAATCTTCTTTATTTTTCACGAAGTCGAGCAATTCAGCGCCTTTATTGTAGTGAATGCCCATACTCTGCTCCTGGAATACCGCATTGTGGGAAACGAAATCCACGTGCAGACAGGCCGCCAGCGCCACCGGGCCGAGCGGGCAGTGCGGTGCCAGAGCCACATCATAGGCTTCGGCCATTCCGGCAATTTTATAGCACTCGGTAATCCCGCCAGCGTGGGATAAATCCGGCTGCAATATAGAAATACCACCGCCTTCCAGCACGCGTTTAAATTCAAAACGCGAGAACATACGTTCGCCTGCGGCAATCGGAATATGCGTTTGCGCCGCCAGTCGCGGATAATATTCCGCCTGCTCCGCCAGCACCGGTTCTTCAATAAATAACGGGCGATACTGCTCGAGTTCTTTAATTAATACTTTTGCCATTGGCGCACTGACACGACCATGGAAATCGAGACCGAATTCAATTTGATTGCCAAAGGCTTCACGAATTTGCGCCACGGTATTCACGGCGGCATCTACCGCGCGGGAATTATCAATCACGCCCATCTCTTCGCAACCGTTCAGCTTAAAGGTATCGAAGCCGATATTGCGCAGGGTTTTAATGCCGTCGATCACTTCCGCCGGACGGTCACCGCCAACCCAGCTATACGCTTTGATTTTGTCACGCACCAGGCCGCCCATCAGTTGCCAGACCGGCGCGTTATGAACTTTGCCTTTGATATCCCACAGCGCCTGGTCAATACCGGCAATCGCGCTCATCAGAATCGGACCGCCGCGGTAAAAACCGGCGCGGTACATCACCTGCCATAAGTCATTGATGCGCGCCGGGTCCTGGCCAATCAGATAATCACTCAGTTCATGAACTGCCGCTTCTACCGTGCGGGCACGACCTTCTATGACCGGCTCTCCCCAGCCAACCACCCCTTCGTCGGTCTCGATTTTCAGGAACATCCAGCGCGGGGGTAAACGGTAAGTGGTGAGTTTCGTTATTTTCATTTCACTGCCTCTCGATACGCGTTAACAAATGCGGTTGCCTGCTGCACGGTGCGTTCCACGGGCTGCCCGGCACGATACAAATCGCTGCCCAGCCCTGCCCCCACGCAGCCAGCTTTAATCCATTGCGCCAGGTTGTCTGGCGTCACCCCACCCACGGAAAAGACCGGTACGTCCGATGGCAAGACCGCTTTCAAGGCTTTGATATAGTCCGGGCCAAAGGCCGAAGAGGGGAAAATTTTCAGCGCCTGCGCACCCGCATCAAGCGCGGTAAAAGCTTCGCTGGCAGTCGCACAGCCCGGGCAGACCGTCATGCCGTAGCTCACCGCGCGGCGAATAACTTCGGGCTGAATATTGGGAGTGACAATCAGTTTGCAGCCCATCTCAGCCAGTTGGTCAACCTGCTCCGGCTTAAGGACGGTACCCGCGCCGATCAGCGCCTTGTCGCCATACGCCGCGACGATGGCCGGAATGCTTTTTTCCCATTGCGGCGAGTTGAGCGGGATCTCTACCGCATCGAATCCCGCGTCAATGACCGCGCCGACATGCGCCAGCGCTTCATCGGGGGTAACGCCACGTAATATTGCGATGAGCGGAAGGTTAGTTTGCCACTGCATGAGCGATGCTCCTTATTCCTGTCTGAAATGCGGTGTCGCCAGAAATGACCACAGCTTTGCGGCCAATTGCCTCCAGCGCCTGTTGATAGCGGCCGGACAGTGCCTTTCCCGCAACGATGGTGACCTGATGATCGATAACGTACTCAGCCATGCTGGCGACTTCGGCGCCAATCAGCAGGCCCGATAAAAACTCGCTAACCTGTTCGCGCGGCAGATTGCCCAGCACATGAGCAGCACGGACCTCGAACAGTTGCGGCAGAATGGCGGGGGTAGCGAGGCCGCGTTCAAGCCCGGATGTAAAAGCCGCCGATGACGGTTCTTGCTCGGGCAAGCCCGCCCCCACCAGCGAATGGCGCAGCAATAGATGGTGCAATTCACCGGTCATCACGGTGCGAAAATCATGGATTTGCTGTGCATCTGCGCGCACCCATTTGCAGTGGGTGCCCGGCATGACATAAACAGAAGAGGGAGAAAGTTCGCGAGCGCCCAGCAGTTGCGTCTCTTCGCCACGCATCACGTTGTGGTTATCGTCACGAGAAACGCACAGGCCGGGAATAATCCAGACATTGTCGCCAACGGCAGTCAACTGCTCGCCAATGGCGGAGAAAAAGGCGGGAACGGGTAAGTATGGCGCCACTTTCCAGCCGACATTGCTGCCCACCATGCCTGCCATCACGACGGGCGTTTTTTCATCGCGCCAGCCGTGGGTAATATCTGCTAACACCGCTTGTGGGGATTTGCCATTCAGGCGCGTAACACCGGCTTCTGATTGCCTGCTCTCCAGGCATTCCGCCCCCTGATAAAGCCAGGCGCGTAAGTTGGTCGACCCCCAGTCAATTGCGATGTAGCGAGATGTCATGTGATTTCCTTAAGCCTTCGGGTAGAGCTGGCGATCATGGTGAGCGCCGCCTGCTCTGCTGCATCGCCGTCCTGATGCCGTATCGCATCGAACAGCGCCTTATGTTCCTGGAGCGTTTTTGGCATGTTGGCTTCATCGCCCATCCAGGTTCGTTCAAATACCGCTCTTTGAAGCGAGCTAATCGCCACGGTCAGTTGCTGTAACACCGGGTTATGTACCGACTCCAGCACCGCTTCGTGATAACGAATATCCGCCTCATTGAACGCATCGCGATTCTGATTGTTCGCAATCATGTCGTTGAGCGCCGCCTCTATTTGCGCCAGATCGCTTGAGGTAGCGCGCTCCGCCGCCCAGCGGGCAATGGCAGGCTCTACCAGATTTCGCACCTCACTCATCGCGCTGATGAGTCGCGGGTCATAGTCATTTTCCAATACCCACTGCAGTACTTCGGTATCGAGGTAATTCCACTGATTACGCGGTGCTACAAACGCACCGCGATAGCGTTTTATCTCGATGAGCCTCTTCGCCATTAAGGAGCGAAAGACTTCGCGAATGATGTTGCGCGAGGTTTCAAACTCCTCGCAGAGTTCTGCTTCTGACGGAAGCGCTGAGCCGGGGACATATTTCCCGCTCACGATCTGGTGCCCTAACGTGATGACGATACGGTCGGTTTTGGTGAGAGTCATGACATGCCCTTATTCACTGTGTATGCATGCCTACTTTACCTCGACCGGCGATTTTCACCTCATCCTTGCAGTACAAACAGAGCGTACTTTTCTTTTGCTGGAGCTGAATGTAGTACAATCATTTATTGTTGTACTACAATTTAGATCGCAAAATGAACGACAGATCACAAAATTAACCCCCTTCACTTCACCGTAACTTCACCCGAGCCGCTTATCGTCCTTATCAACATGAGGAGGGGATATGCAGCATTTTGATGTGGCGATTATTGGTCTGGGGCCTGCGGGAGCAGCGCTGGCGCGGCAGTTAGCAGGCGGGATGTGCGTGCTGGCGTTAGATAAAAAACAACAGCAGGGTACGGGCGGATTTATGAAGCCGTGTGGCGGATTGCTGGCCCCGGACGCGCAACGTTCGTTTATCCGTGCAGGGATTACGCTGCCGGTGCAGGTGATGGCCGATCCACAAATTTTCAGCGTACAAACGCTGGATATGCAAACGGGGATAACGCGTAACTATCAACGCAGTTACGTTAATATCGACCGACACGCCTTTGATTTATGGATGAAATCATTAATCCCCGCTTCGGTCACCGTTCACCACGACGCCTTGTGCAAGAAGGTCTGCCGACAGGATAACCGCTGGCATTTGACGTATGCGGTTGACGGTAAAACCCATGAAGCAACGGCAGATTACCTGGTGGGCGGCGATGGTGCGAACTCGATGGTGCGGCGATTGCTATATCCCGATCATGAGATCCGCAAGTACGTCTCGCTGCAGCAGTGGTTCAAAGACCGTCACCCATCGCCGTTTTATTCCTGTGTGTTTGATAATGAGACAACGGATTGTTATTCATGGAGTATCTGCAAAGACGGCTATTTCATTTTCGGTGGGGCTTTTTCCATGAAGGATGGCAGGGAGAATTTTAGCCGCCTCAAGCAGCGCCTTGAACCGTTCGATTTCCGCTTTGGCGACGCGGTGAAAACAGAGAAATGCACAGTGCTGTGCCCGTCCCGCTGGGCGGATTTTGTCTGCGGAAAAGAGAATGCGTTTCTGATTGGCGAAGCGGCAGGGTTTATCAGCGCCAGTTCGCTGGAAGGCATAAGCTATGCACTGGATAGCGCGGAAATCCTGGCAGGGGTGTTGCGCGAAGAAACAAAAAACCTCAACGCGGCATACTGGAAGAAAACGCGTCGATTACGCATGAAGTTGCTGGGAAAAATCATCAAAAACCGCTGCCTGACGACGCCCTGGATACGCAGTCTGATCATGAAAAGTGGGATTGGTCATATCCCGGTGCAACAGCAGACGCCTACGCAGGCAAGGGCATAATCGCCCCTGCCTGGCGGCAGATTAATTCAGTACAAACTTCTCAATGGCATACGCTACGCCATCTTCAAGGTTGGATTTGGTGACAAAGTTGGCCACTTCTTTCACCGACGGAATGGCGTTCCCCATTGCCACACCTACACCCGCATACTCGATCATGGCGATGTCGTTTTCCTGATCGCCAAGGGTCATGATCTCTTCGGGTTTGATGCCCAGAACGTCGGCCAGGGATTTCACCCCAGTCCCTTTATTGACGCGCTTATCGAGCATTTCGAGGAAGTACGGCGCGCTTTTCAGCACGGTGTATTTCTCTTTCACTTCTGCCGGGATACGGGCAATGGCTTTATCGAGGATTTCCGGCTCATCAATCATCATCACCTTGAGGAACTGGGTGTTCGGATCCATGTTTTCCGGCTCGCAGAAGACCAGCGGAATAGTGGCGACATAAGATTCGTGAACCGTGTAGTAGCTGATATCGCGGTTGGCGGTGTAGAGCGTATTGCGGTCAAGCGCATGAAAGTGCGAACCAACGTCACGAGACAGTTTTTCCAGATAGCGGTAATCGTCATAGCTCAGCGCCGTTTGCGTCACCGTGCTGCCGTCATGGGCGTTTTGCACCAGCGCGCCGTTATAAGTGATGCAGTAATCACCTTCCCGTTCCATGTGCAGCTCTTTGACGTAGGCATGAACCCCGGCGTAAGGGCGGCCTGTCGTCAGCACCACTTTCACTCCACGTTCGCGTGCAGCCGCAATGGCGTTTTTAACCGCTGGCGAGATGGTGTGGTCCGGCAACAACAGCGTTCCGTCCATGTCGATTGCAATAAGTTTGATAGCCATGAGTTCCCCGGGATAAATGAGTGCTGCCTCATGCTAACGCGATTTAGCCCACAAAAATAGAGCTACATTGCGCAACAAAAGCCCCCCTTTTACACCTATCCCAGGGAGCAACGGCTTACTCGCGGGTGAGAACTATTTTGCCAAACGCACCACGGTCAAGGTGTTCAAGCGCCCTTTCAAGCTCGTTAAAGTGGTAACGGTGCTCAATAACAGGTTTCAGTCCGTTGACATCAACAGCGCGCACAAGATCTTCCAGTGCACGACGGTGACCGACACCAATCCCCTGAACCACAGGCGATTTCAGCAACAGCTCGCTGACAGAGAGCGATATTTCATTTCCGGCCAGCACACCAATGACCGAGATTCGCCCATGAACCGCTACGGCTCGCAGGGAATGCTTCAGATTTTCCCCACCCACGGTTTCAATAATATGGTCAATACCGCGATCGTCGGTCAGCGTAAGAATCGCCTCTGCCCAGTCGCCTTTTAGCCGGTTAACCCCCTGATAAGCCCCCAGCTTTTTGGCCTGCGCCAGTTTTTCATCACTGCCGGACGTGACATACACGTGCGCACCATGCGCTTTAGCGATTTGCAGCGCGAATATCGCCACACCGCCCGTCCCCTGTACCAGCACCGACTGACCGGCGCGTAAATTTCCCCGCTCCACCAGCGCGAACCAGGCCGTTAACCCTGCACAAGGCAAGGTGCTGGCCTCTGCGTCATCCAGAGTTTCCGGGGCGGCAACCAGCCAGTTTTCATTCATAATCACGTACTCAGCCAGCATGCCCTGGAAGTAACCGCCAAGGGTTCGGTAGGGCAAATGGCGTGCGTCCGCTTTTGGCTTGCCCTCGATCCACTCCGGGAAGAAGCTGGAGATGACGCGTGCCCCGGATTTGAAACGTGTGACGCCCTCGCCCGTACTGTCCACGACGCCCGCCATGTCAGAAGCCGGCGTAAAGGGGAAGGAGCGCGAAATTGGCATGTTGCCTTCAATGACCATTTTATCGCGATAGTTGAGCGCAACGGCATTCACCCGTACACGAACTTCACCGGGGCCAGGTTGCGGAAGAGGTACCTCGGTAAGTCTGAGGTTTTCGCGCCCGAGGGCGTCCATTGACCAGCGTTGTACCGTCTCTGTCATCGTATTTCTCCTGCCATCAAATGAGTTTCAGTATCGACAGTCTATCGTTGACTCGGTGTCGCCAGTGGCGATAAGTTTTCTCTTTATTGACGCCATAATGGATACAATTGATGAGCGATACGCTAAAGGATATTCCGGTTTTTGTGGCGGCCGTTGAAGCGGGCAGTTTTGCTCAGGCCGCTGTCCGCCTGCATTTATCGCGCTCGGCAGTGGGAAAAAGCATCGCCCGGCTTGAACAACGGCTGGGGGTGCGTCTGTTTCAGCGCACCACCCGCAGCCAGCGGCTGACCGATAACGGCGCGCTTTTTTATGAGCGTTGCCTGCGCGCACTGGAGGAGATCCGTAGCGCAGAATCGCTACTGGAAACAGGGAAGCAACAGGTGAGTGGCCGTCTGCGTGTAGCGATGCCGGTGCTCTTTGGTCGTCAGTGCGTCGCTCCGCTGCTGATCACGCTGGCGCAAGAGCATCCGGGGCTTGAGCTGGAAATGTCATTCAGCGACAGGGTGGTGGATCTCGTGGAGGAAGGATTTGATATGGCGGTGCGTAACGGCACACTGGCAGACAGCACCGTGCTGGCCGCCAGAAAGCTGGGAGAGCACCAAATGGTTCTGTGCGCCGCGCCGGATTATCTGAGGGGAAAAGGCCATCCTGAAACCGTTGCCGATTTACGTCAGCATACGGCCATTAACTATCTGCAGGCAGGCAGAATTTTACCCTGGCAGCTTGCGGACAACGAAGGAAAACCGCAAACCCTTGTTCTGCGATCATCACTCAATATGGATGATTTACAGGCGATCTGCGACGCAGCAATAGCCGGACACGGCATTGCATGGTTGCCCTGCTGGATGGCAAGCAAAGAGATTCAAAATGGAAAACTCGCCCTGCTTTTCAGGCAGGCGCCGAATGTACGCTTTGACGTTCATGCAGTCTGGCAGAAGACGCCGCACCTGCCGCTGAGGGTGAGAATTGCCATAGACACACTGGTGAACCGCTTACCGGCGGCGATGTCGCTGGATTTTCCGGATCCTATAAAAAAGCCGCGCTAATAGCGCGGCTCAGATATAGCTGTATAACGATAATTAGATATCGATATTCGCCGCTTTCAGGGCGTTCTCTTCGATAAAGGCACGGCGCGGTTCAACGGCATCACCCATCAGGGTGGTGAACAACTGGTCAGCGGCAATCGCATCTTTAACGGTCACGCGCAGCATGCGGCGGCTTTCCGGATCCATGGTGGTTTCCCACAGCTGATCAGGGTTCATCTCGCCCAGACCTTTATAACGCTGGATAGCAAGACCACGACGGGACTCTTTAACCAGCCAGTCCAGCGCCTGCTCAAAGCTGGCGATCGGCTGCTTACGCTCACCGCGTTCGATAAACGCATCGTCTTCGATCAGACCACGCAGTTTTTCACCGAGCGTGCAGAGACGGCGATATTCGCCCCCGGCGATAAATTCATTATCCAGCGGATAATCCGTATCGACACCGTGGGTACGCACGCGAATAATTGGCTCGAAATGGTTCAGTTCCGCATTTTCGCGAATATCGAACTTCCAGGTGCTACCGTGCTGCTCTTTCTCGTTCAGCTCGGTGACCAGCGCATTTACCCAGCGGGTGACGGCCTGCTCGTTGCCCAGATCGGCTTCGGCCAGCGTCGGCTGATACACCAGCTCTTTCAGCAGTGCGCGCGGGAAGCGACGTTCCATACGGCCAATCATCTTCTGCGCGGCATTGTATTCAGAGACCAGTTTTTCCAGCGCTTCACCGGCCAGAGCGGGTGCGCCTTCGGTCGTGTGCAGAGTTGCACCGTCCAGAGCGATAGCGATTTGATACTGATCCATCGCCTCATCGTCTTTAATGTACTGTTCCTGTTTGCCTTTTTTCACTTTGTACAGCGGTGGCTGGGCAATATAGACATGGCCACGCTCAATGATTTCCGGCATCTGACGATAGAAGAAGGTCAACAGCAGCGTACGGATGTGCGAG